>JACCDP011222893.1_pt1 | contig 204844 bp, 193 predicted proteins | sample 7445841 | NCBI WGS metagenome assembly JACCDP01 (sample SAMN15323441, study PRJNA562643) | freshwater metagenome | isolation source: river surface water | place: USA:Blue River Watershed | collected 2017-08-17
CGACAAGTTCGAATACCGTCGCGGCTACAAGTTCTCCACCTACGCGACCTGGTGGATTCGCCAGGCCATCACACGCTCGATCGCCGACCAGGCCCGCACCATCCGCATCCCGGTGCACATGATCGAGACCATCAACAAGATGAACCGCATCTCGCGCCAGCACCTGCAAGAGTTCGGTTTTGAGCCCGACGCCGGCATCTTGGCCGAGAAGATGGCCATCCCGGAAGACAAGATCCGCAAGATCATGAAGATCGCGAAAGAGCCGATTTCGATGGAAACCCCGATCGGTGACGACGACGATTCCCATCTGGGTGATTTCATCGAGGACTCGGCCAACACCGCGCCCATCGAAGCCGCCATGCAGGCCGGCTTGCGCGATGTGGTCAAAGAAATCCTCGATGGCCTCACCCCGCGCGAAGCCAAGGTGCTGCGCATGCGCTTTGGCATCGAAATGTCCACCGACCACACCCTGGAAGAAGTGGGCAAGCAGTTCGATGTCACGCGCGAGCGCATCCGTCAGATCGAAGCCAAGGCGCTGCGCAAGCTCAAGCACCCCAGCCGCAGCGACAAATTGCGCAGCTTCATCGACTCACTTTGACACCCCCCGCCCGGCCGGGTCAACGACTGGGTTGGGCCGGGTCATTCCCACCGCCCTCGTGGCGGTTTTTTCATGCCAAGGGGACAGTGATCAACCGGATCACATCGGCGGTGTCGGGGCGCACGCCACGCCACCAGGCAAAAGCCTCGGCGGCTTGCTCAGCCAGCATGCCCACGCCGTCGGCCAAACGCGTCACGCCCGCCTCTTGCGCCAGGTGCAAAAAAGGCGTCATCCCTTTGCCATAGGTCAAATCGTAGGCCAAGGCATTCGGACTGAAAACGGCAGCGGACAAAGGGGGCATCTCACCGCTCAGGCTGGCCGAGGTGGCGTTCAACACGACATCAAACGACAGGCCGGCCAACTCGGCATAACCACTGCCACGCACCCGGCACGCTTGGGCCTGTTCGGGCAGGTGCAAGCGGGCGATGGACACCAGATCCAGCGCTTTGTCCACCGTCCGATTGGCCACCACCAGCTCTGCCGGCCGACAGCGCAGCAGCGGCAACCAAGCCCCCCGGGTGGCACCTCCGGCGCCCAGCACCAGCACGCGCAAACCTTGCAAGGGCGTCGCCAGGTTCAGCTCCAGATCCCGCACCAGGCCGACACCGTCAAAGTTTTCGCCCCAGACTCGATCACCCTCAAACTTCATGGCGTTGACGGCGCCGGCCAACTGCGCGTCCAGGGACAGATCGGTGCAATAGGCGCAGGCGTCGAGTTTGAAGGGAGCGGTGACGTTCATGCCCTTGCCGCCCTCGGCGCGAAAGGCATCCACACAGGGGGCAAAACCGCCGAGCGGCCCCAGGATGCGACCGTATTCAATCGCATGCCCGCAGGCGCGGGCAAACTCGGCGTGAATCAGGGGGGACTTGCTTTGCGCAATGGGGTTGCCGATCACGGCATAACGGTCAGTCATGGCCCGAAGGTTAACTCAATTGCTGCTCCAACTGGTGCAGCACCTGGTAGCAAGGCAACACGCTGGCCACGCTGGCGTTGGGCTCGCGCCCTTCGCGGATGGCAGCGAAGAACTCGCGGTCTTGCAGTTCGATGCCGTTCATCGACACATCCACTTGGGATACATCGATTTTTTCTTCTTTGCCGCTGAACAGATCGTCGTAGCGGGCAATGTAGGTCCCGGTGTCGCCGATGTAGCGAAAGAAGGTCCCCAAGGGGCCGTCGTTGTTGAACGACAGCGACAGCGTGCAGATGGCGCCGTTGGCGGCTTTGAGCTGGATGCTCATGTCCATGGCGATGCCCAGATTGGGATGGATGGGGCCCTGAACGGCATTGGCTTTGACGATCGGGCTGCCGCACTGGTAGGCGAACAGGTCCACGGTGTGCGCGGCATGGTGCCAAAGCAGGTGGTCGGTCCAGCTGCGGGGCTGGCCCAGGGCATTCATGTTGGTGCGGCGGAAGAAATAGGTCTGCACATCCATTTGCTGGATGTTGAACTCACCCGCTTTGATTTTTTGGTTCACCCACTGGTGGCTGGGGTTGAAGCGGCGGGTGTGGCCGCACATGGCCACCAGGCCGGTGGACTTTTGCAGGTCGACCACCTGCTGGCCGTCTTTGAGCACGTCGCACAGCGGAATTTCAACCTGCACGTGCTTGCCGGCCTTGAGGCACTCGATCGACTGGCTGGCGTGCATCTGGGTCGGGGTGCACAGGATCACCGCGTCGAGTTCCCTGATTTGGAGCGACTCGGACAGGTCGGTGGTGACGTGCCCGATGCCGTACTTGGCGGCAACTTCTTTGGTTTTGTCCAGTTCGCGGCCAATCAGCGAAATCACTTCGACACCGTCGATGTTTCGGATCCCGTCGAGGTGCTTGACGCCAAAAGCGCCGGCACCGGCCAACGCGACTTTGATGGTTTTGCTCATGGTTTGACTTTCAGGTGTTTTCCAAGATGACGTGCCCCACCGCCGTGTTGGACGCAGGCACATGATAAAAACGATGCGTGAGTTTGGGCTTGGGACCACCGGCCACATCGGCCATGGCACCACGGGCGATCAGCCACATCACCAACTCGATGCCCTCGGAGCCAGCCTCGCGCACATAATCGATGTGCGGCACTTGAGCGCAGGCGGCAGGGTCGTTGATCAGCTGATCCAGCCAGGCATTGTCCCATTCGCGGTTGATCAGGCCGGCACGCGCGCCCTGCAATTGGTGGCTCATGCCACCGGTACCCCAGATTTGCACATTCAGGTCTTCGTCAAAAGACTCCACTGCGCGCCGGATCGCCTGCCCCAACATGAAGCACCGTCGTCCGCTGGGCACCGGGTACTGCACCACATTCACCGCAAAAGGAATGACCCTGAACGGCCAAGCACCCTTTTGCGGGTCTTGTTCGCCACACATCAGAGACAAGGGCACGGTCAGGCCGTGGTCGACGTCCATTTTGTTGACGATCGTCAGGTCAAAGTCTTCCTGAATGACCGACTGCGCGATGTGCGAGGCCAACTCGGCATGGCCATGCACCACCGGCACCGGGCGGGGGCCCCACCCTTCATCGGCAGGCTGGTACTGCGCGGCCGTGCCGATGGCAAAGGTGGGGATGATGTCCAGGCTGAAGGCGGTGGCATGGTCGTTGTAGACCAGAAACACGACATCGGGGCGATGGTCTTGGATCCACTGGCGCGAAAAATCAAACCCCTTGAACAGCGGTTGCCAGTAAGGTTCTGTGGTTTTTTTCAAATCCATGGCCGCACCGATGGCGGGCACATGCGAGCAATAAATGGAAGCGCTGATGTGTGCCATCTCAATGTCCTTTCTGTGCGGCTTGGGCGGCCTGTCCGGCACTGCCCTGGGGTTGTCGATGGGCCTGGGCATCTCCATCTTCGCCCACCCTGCGGTTGCCCTGCACCGAGCGACCGCCCTTGACCATCATGTCGCGGTATTCTTCCTCGGTCATGCCGGTCATTGAACCCGCCATCTGCTGAAAACTCTTGCCGTCGGTAGCCCCGATCTTGGCCAGAAAATAAATGTTGCCGCCGGTGCGCATGCACCAATTCAGATCGCGCGCCAGCACCGCCTGCTTTTGCTCCTCGGTCATCGCCCACTCGTCCAGATAGGCGCGCTCATTGGCCCGAAACCGCTCGCGATTCTCGGCCTTCATCAGACTCATGCAAAACTGATTCAGCCAATAACCCTTGCGGCTTTGCTCGGCATCAAAAATGATGGTGCCCGGAACATCCAGATACGGTTTATTCAGCGCCATGCGAACCTCCTGTCCAAAAAGGGACCTGTCCCCAATTCTTTACCTGTTGCATAAAAACGACCATTAATTGGGGTCAGACCCCAATTAAAACCAACCCCGTCGCGAAAAAACGACCATTAATTGGGGTCAGACCCCAATTAAATGCCCACCTCCTCCGGCCAGTACAGGCGCATGGGGTTGTCGACCAACAACTTGCGTTGGAGTTCGGGGGTGGTGGCGATGCGGGGGATGAAGTCGACCAACAGGCCGTCGTCGGGCATGTGGTCTTTGAGGTTGGGGTGTGGCCAGTCGGTGCCCCACAGCACGCGGTCGGGGAAGGTTTCCACGATGCGTCGGGCAAAAGGCACAACGTCGCTGTAGGCAGATTGCTCACCGTGAAGCGCTTTGGGCCCCGTCACCGACAGTCGCTCAGGGCAAGACACCTTGCTCCAGACGTTGGGGTGCTCGCGCATGAATTTGATGAACAACTCGAATTCGGGGCCGTCAACGGGTTTGCTCACGTCGGGGCGCCCCATGTGGTCCACCACCACCGTGGTGGGCAATGCGGTGAAAAAGTCCCACAACTCAGGCAAGTCCACCGCTTCGAAATAGATCACGACGTGCCAGCCCAGCTTGGCGATGCGAGCGGCAATTTCCATCAATTCGTCTTTGGGCGTGAAGTCGACCAACCGTTTGACAAAGTTAAAGCGCACGCCGCGCACACCGGCGGCATGCAACTGGTGCAACTCGTCGTCGGTGATGCTGCGCCGCACCGTGGCCACCCCACGGGCTTTGCCACCCGAGGTCAGACAGGCATCGACCAGCGCGCGGTTGTCGGCGCCGTGGCAGGTGGCTTGCACAATGATGTTGCGCTCGAACCCCAAGTGGTCGCGCAGGGCAAACAGTTGGTCTTTGGATGCGTCACACGGGGTGTATTTGCGCTCGGGCGCGTAGGGAAATTGGGCACCGGGACCGAACACATGACAGTGCGCATCGACACTGCCGGGCGGCAATTGAAAGCGGGGCTTGCTGGGGCCGTTGTACCAGTCCAGCCAGCCGGGGGTTTTTTCGAAATTCATGCGGGCCTTCTCTCAGTCGATGTAGCGCAAACCCAGCTTGGCCAAGGGCTCGCGCATGTTGTACATGTCCAAGCCAAGCACACCCGAGGCCAACTTGGCGCGTTTGTCACCCTCGTTGGCTTCGCGGGCTTGGGCGGTTTTCAAGGTGGCCTCTGCCATGGCGCGCGGGACACACACCACCCCATCGTCGTCGGCCACGATCACATCGCCCGGCGTGACCTGCACACCGGCCACAACGACAGGAATATTCACCGAGCCCAAGGTGGCTTTGACCGTGCCTTTGCTGCTGATGGCTTTGCTCCAGACCGGAAATGGCATATCGGCGAGCACGCGCACATCACGCACGCCCCCGTCGATGATCAGACCCGCAGCGCCACGCGCCTTGAATGAAGTGGCCAAGAGGTCGCCAAAATAACCATCGGTGCAGTCAGCGGTAACCGCCGCCACGACCACATCGCCGGGGCGGATTTGCTCGGCCACCACATGCAGCATCCAGTTGTCGCCGGGGTGCAGCAGCACCGTCACCGCCGGACCGGCGATTTGCGCCCCGCTGTAGATGGGGCGAATGTAGGGCTTCATCAGGCCCACGCGTCCCATGGCCTCGTGCACGGTGGCCGAGCCCAGCGACGCCATGGCTTGTGCCGTGTCCAGCGGCGTGCGCTCGATGTTGCGGTAAACAACCCCTAGTTCGTACATTTTCACTCCTTGCATTAATTGGGGTCTGACCCCAATTTGTTTCATTTTGGTGCATGCAGAAATTGGGGTCTGACCCCAATTTCAGTTTTGTGACCCCAATTTCAGTTTTGTCATTTGCCTTGGGCTTTGAGGCGGGTGTCGAGGCGGGAGAAGACGCGGCGAGCGTTGCCCTCGAAGACTTGGTAGCGCTGGGCTTCGGTCAGGTTGGGGGTGGCTTGTACGTAACGTTTGGTGTCGTCGTAGTAGTGGCCGGTTTCGGGGTCGATGCCACGGACGGCACCGATCATTTCAGAAGCAAAGAGGATGTTGTCGACGGGGATGACTTTGGTGAGCAAGTCAATGCCGGGCTGGTGATACACGCAGGTGTCAAAAAAGATGTTGTTGAGCAGGTGGTCTTGCAGCAAGGGTTTTTTCATTTCTTGCGCCAGGCCTCGGAAACGACCCCAGTGGTAGGGCACGGCACCGCCGCCGTGGGGGATCAGGAATTTGAGCGTGGGGAAGTCTTTGAACAGATCGCCCTGGATGCATTGCATGAAGGCGGTGGTGTCGGCGTTCAGGTAGTGCGCGCCGGTGGTGTGAAAGCACGAGTTGCAGCTGGTGGACACGTGAACCATGGCCGGGATGTCGTGCTCGACCATCTTTTCGTAAATGGGGTACCAGTGGCGATCGGTCAGAGGGGGACTGGTCCAGTGACCACCCGAGGGATCGGGGTTGAGGTTGATGCCGACAAAGCCGTATTCTTTGACGCATTTTTCCAGTTCGGGGATGCAGGTCTTGGGGTCAACGCCCGGCGACTGAGGCAGCATGGCCGCGCCGATGAAGTGGTCGGGGAACAGTTGCGAGACCCGAAAGCAGAGCTCGTTGCAAATGGCAGCCCAGGTGGCAGAGACCTGGAAGTCGCCGATGTGGTGGGCCATGAAGGAGGCGCGCGGGCTGAAGATGGTGATGTCGCTGCCGCGCTCCTTCATTTTGGCCAATTGGTTGAGTTCGATCGACTCGCGCAGTTCGTCGTCGCTGATTTTGAGGTCGGCGACCCGGGGCATTTGGGCCGGATCCTGGATGCCGGCAATTTGTTGGTTGCGCCAGTTCTCCAGCGCTTTGGGGGCGGTGGTGTAGTGGCCGTGAACGTCGATGATGAGGGGGTTGGACAGGCTCATGACAGTGCGGACATGCCGTGTTGAAGTTTGAAGGAAAGGGCGGCCTCTGAAGTCAGGTGCGCCAGGAAGCGGTTGATGGCCTCGCGTCGGGGGTGACCCGGCGGGCGGTCGATGGGTATGCCGGCAGAAAAAACGGTGTTGTACCCGACCGGGTCGGGCAAGGGGCCCAGGACCTGGACGCCTTCGATGCCCACCATTTCACTGCGTTGCTGGAAGCCCAGCGCGACTTTGCCTTGGGCCAGGTACTGCCCCACCGGGGTGCCGGGAGGCGGGACCACGCGGCGCTGGTCGAGCAAGTCGCCCAAGCCCCAGCCCCGAATGAGTTTTTCGACATAAGCACCCGAGGGACCGGTGGAAATGCCCAGGGATTCGGCTTGCTCCACGGCCAATTTGAGTTGTGCTTCGCTGGCAATGGGTGGCGGCGTAACGCCCTGAGGCACAGCGACCACCACAGTGGACAGCACCCAGTCGGTGCGGGAACCGGCCAGCAAGTGGCCCTGTGCGATCAGTCCGTCAATGGCGTCATTGGCCAGCAGCACCAGATCAAAGGACTCGCCGGCAGCGACCCTGCGGGCAGCGTCCACACCGCCGACCGATTCGATGCGCCATGGTTCGCCCGTCTGGCGTTCGTGCTCGACAGCCAAATCGGCCAACAATTGACGGGTGGCCATGGAGGATATCGCGTGCAGGGGGCGTTGTTCGCTCATGCGGTGATTCTAAAAAGTCCAGGGGGTCGGCGTAAGCCCGCCTGGCCACTACCAGTTATTCCAATTTGAGATATCAGAAACATTGATATAAAATTTTTAAAAAGGCGAAACCATGGACCTGAAACAACTGGAATCGTTCGTCCGAGTGGCCGAATTGGGCAGTTTCACCCGGGCAGCGATTGCTTTGGGCTTGCAGCAACCCTTGCTCAGTCGGCATGTGCGCCAACTCGAAGTGGAGTTGCGACAGAGCTTGCTGGATCGCAATGGGCGAGGCGTCACTTTGACCGAGGCCGGTCGGGTGTTGCTGGAGCATGCGCGCGGCATCTTGCACCAGGTCGAGGTGGCGCAAGAAGATTTGGGCGCGGTGCGCGGTGCGCTGGGCGGCAGGGTGTCCATCGGTTTGCCGCCCAGTCTGTCGAGACTGATCACGGTGCCGTTGTGCCAGGCCTTCAAACAGAAACTGCCCGGAGCCCAATTGACCTTGACCGAGGGTTTCTCGTTGCAAATGTACGAAGCCTTGCGTTCGGGTCGTTTGGATCTGGCGGTGCTCTACAACCCCACGCCCTCACCCGAATTGGAGTCGAGTTCGCTGCACGAAGAATCACTGATGCTGATCGGCAGCATGGCCGCAGATCGCAAGCATGGTCTGAAACCCAAGGTGGCGCTGACGCTGCAGCAGGTGGCCGAGTTGCCCTTGATTCTGCCCAGCCAGCCCAATGCGTTTCGTTTGTTGATCGATGGCGAAATGCAGCACATCCGGGCCCGGCCGAGGGTGGCGCTGGAGGTCGACGGGCTGAATGCGATTTTGGAACTGGTGCGGGAGGGCATGGGCTTTGCGGTGTTGCCGCCCTACACGCTGTCGAGCCACGGGAAGGACCATGCCTTTAGCTTGCACCGCATCGAACGACCCCGGTTGATGAGCGAATTGCGGCTGGTCTGGTCGGCCAGGCGTCAGTTGACCGCCACCCACCAGGCGGCACGCGTGATCACCCAGGAAAGGGTGTCGGACGCGTTGCACGGGTTCATGGAGGGGATGAAGGGTTTGTGAGCGCTGTTGGAGGTGGTAACAACAGCCGCGCCAGCAAAGCGCAAACACCCCAGACAACGGCCGCTGACATCAGCACATCGGACAGAAAGTGTCCGCCTTGCAAGATGCGGCCCAAACCCACCACCGTACCGCACAGGCCACCGGCCAACCACCAGATTTTGCGCCGACGCCACCAGACCCAGCCCAATGCCATGGGATAAAAGCCCAGGGCAGCATGACCGCTGGAGAAGGAGCAATTTCTGGGACATTGATCCGTGATTTGCCAGGGCGGTGTGTATTGGGCCTGCCCACCGAACTCTGTGACCTGCACGGGTCTGGCTCGACCCCAATGTTTTTTGAGAAGTTCGTTGACCACCAGCCCGGGGCCCAGAAAGAGCGCCAGCAATAAAAACCACAGCCCAGCGCGGTGGCGCGCCCAGGGGGATCGCAGGTATGCCGCCAGCAGGCCCACCACCAGTGCGATCAGGATGGGAAACTGTAAGCGGGCAAACCACCAGTACAAGGCCTGAACCCAGGGCAAGTCTTGGTGGGTGAAACCGGATTCGGGCCGGTAAAAGAGCCCGCTGAAGGCCAGATCGAGTTGCGGAAAAGCCAGAAACAGGCCCAGTCCGAACAGGCAAGCACTGAAATAAAATCGCATGCGAGGGATTTTGCCTCAGTTGACGGTCCCCTCATCGATTGCGAGTTTTCTTGTCCAAACGCCCTGCCCTGATCTCCGCCTTGCTGACGTTGGCCTTTGTGGCCTGGCTTTGGCATGCGGGCATGGCCGAGGCCTGGTTGACACAACTGGCGCGTGTCCCGGTCGGGCTTTGGCTGCTGATGGTGCTGGGGATGTTGGCCAGTTATGGCTTGCGTGCCTGGCGCATCGCGCGCGAATTTGCCGACGTGGCGGGCATGCGATGGATGTTGGCCTTGCGGATCGTGCTGGCTCACACGGCTCTGGTGAATGTGTTGCCCATGCGCTCGGGCGAGTTGGGGTTTCCGTGGCTGATGCGCCGGGCCCTGAATGTGCCTTGGCTGGATGCATCGGCTTCCCTGTTGTGGTTGCGCTTGCAAGACGCCAGCGTGCTGGGCGTGCTGGCGATCTGGATGTGGCCCGGTCTTGATTTGGGCTGGCGGCTTGGCACCATGGTCGCCCTGCTGGCAGGGCTGGTGCTGGGCATGCGATGGCTACAAGGACTGAGCCGCAAACCCCGGACAGGCCGACTCAGCCGCTTGACCCCACTGACCCAGGCGCTGGCGCGTCGTGGCCAAAAGATGGGACAGGGCTGGCTGATCACGACGGCCAACTGGTTACTCAAACTGAGCCTGCAAGCCTGGCTGCTGGCCGAATTGCTAAACCGGGACTGGGCCACCGGCTGGGCCGGGGCCATGGGTGCGGAGTTGTCGGCCCTGCTGCCCATCCAGGGCTTGGGCGGAGTCGGCAGTTACGAGGCCGGCAGCGCGGCAGCCTTGCGCTGGCACGGCATCGATTGGACCAGTGGCTTGCAAGCGGCGCTCAGCATGCACCTGGTGGTGCTGGCCTGCTCGCTGTCTTTCGGTCTGTTGGCCTGGTGGCTGCCCAGGCCCCTCATCGCAAGGCACAATGCAGACTCTGAAAGTGAGACCCGATGAGTTCACCCTCTTCCCAGACGATTCCGGCGCACCGCCTGTCCATCGTGGTGCCGATGTACCAAGAACAGGACAATGTGGCGCCTTTTGTAGCCCGTGTCACCGAATGCCTTGCCGATTACCCGCACCCGTGGGAATTGTTGCTGGTCAACGACGGCAGCCGCGACGGCACGCGTGCGGCCATTCAAGCGCAGCGACAACGCTTGGGCGCCCACATCCGGCTGATCGAGTTGGCACGGAATTACAAGCAAACAGCGGCCATGCAAGCCGGCATCGATCACGCACGCGGCGACGTCATCGTGACCCTGGATGGCGATTTGCAAAACGACCCGGTGGACATCCCGCGCATGGTGGCGCGTTTGCTCAACGAGGACCTGGACCTGGTGGCAGGCTGGCGGCAAAACCGCCAGGATGCGCTGGTGATGCGCAAGCTGCCTTCGCGCCTGGCCAATGCACTGATCGCACGAATGACGGGGCTGGACATCAAGGACAACGGTTGCAGCCTTAAAGTGTTTCGAGCGGCCACCTTGCGCCGCATTCGCCTGTATGGCGAGATGCACCGTTTCATCCCGGCGTGGCTGTCCACGGTCACCTCACCCAGTCGCATTGCCCAAGAGCCGGTCAGCCACCATGCGCGGCAGTTTGGCGAGTCAAAGTACGGCATCAGCCGAACCTTCAGGGTCATTCTGGACCTGTTCTTTGTGTATTTCTTCATGCGCTACCGCACCCGGCCCGGTCACTTTTTCGGGGGCCTCGGTTTGTGGTTGCTGGGTCTGGGCGGTGCGGTGCTGGCTTACCTGCTGGGGCTGAAGTTGATGGGCGAGAACATCGGCACCCGGCCCTTGTTGCTGGTGGGCTTCTTTTTTCTGATCGCCGGGGTGCAATCGCTGATGACCGGGGTCTTGGCCGAGGTGCTGGTGCGGGTGCTGTTTGAATCGGGCAGCAGTCGTTCGTACCAGATTGATGAGCGCGCCAGCAGTCTGGAAGATGCCGCATGGCAACAAGCCGGGAAGTGAGCCCTTGGGGCGTTTTATGGCCCATTTTGGGTGGGCTGGCGCTGTGGCGTTGGTGGGTGGCCGCAGGCCTGCCGCTGTCGGTCGATGAGGCTTATTACTATGCCTGGTCGCTGACCCCCGACTGGGGCTATTGGACGAAACCGCCGCTGATCGCATGGGCCATCGCAAGCGCGTCCGGGATGTGCGGTACAGGCAGCGCCTGCATTCGATCCGTTGGGGTACTGGCCTTCACGGCCTCGAGCGTACTGCTTTGCCTGCTGGCCTTGCGCATGGGCCTCAGTCGTGCCCATTCCGTGGCAGTGGCGGTGGCTTTTGCCACCCTGCCGCTGAGCAGCTTTTATGGCATGGCCGCCAGCACCGATTCATTGCTGCTGCTGTGCTGGAGTGGTGCCATGCTGAGTTTGTGGATGGCGCTGCAGGGTCGGACCGCCGCCTGGCTGCTGTTGGGTTTGTGTGCCGGTCTGGGCCTGTTGGCCAAGTACTCCATGGCAGTGCTGGCACCTTGCGTGGTTCTGGTTTTGCTGCACCCGCAATGGCGCCACCACTGGCGTCAACCCGGCCCCTGGCTGGCGGCAGGTGTGGCCTTGCTGGTGTTCGCACCCAATCTTTGGTGGAACTTCAACCATGGCATGCCCACGCTGAACCACACGGCAGAGATCTCGCGCGGCCAAGCCTACAGTCTGAAGTTCGAGACCATGATGGTTTTCATGGCCGAGCAATGGTTGGTGGGCAATGTGGTGCTGGTCAGCGCTTTCGTGGTTTGGCTGGTGCGCAGCCGACTGAAACTTCAACCCGAAGGCTGGTTCTGGTTGGCGCTCAGCGTGCCGATGCTGGGCGTCATTTCGGTTCAAGCCCTGCTCTCACGGGCCCATGCGAATTGGGCTGCACCGGCTCATCTGGCGCTGGTGATGGCTTCGGTCACATACCTTTGGCTGGGCGCGCATCGATTCTGGATGGGGGCTGCATTGGCCTTCAACCTGCTGTTTGCGGTGCTGCTTTATCACGGCCAAACGCTGGTCAGAGCACCATTGGGGCTGGCCGCCAGTTCTCGCACCGACCCCTATGCGGCACTGCGCAACTGGCCCGATATCCATGCGCAAGCGCAGGCTTTGCTGTCTTCAAAACTCGATCGCTCGAACTGGCGGGTGGCCTCAGACGACCGTGCGGTGCTGGCCCAATTGCAGTGGGGGCTGCAATTGCCCCCGGGAGCCGCCATGGGTTGGCTCAAGGAAGGCGTCCCCAAAAACCATTTTGACCAGCGTTTCCCCCTGCCATCCGGGCAGGGCCAGGTGCTCTTGCTCACGCGTGAGGATACCGCACTGGTGTTGCGCCTGCACCCGCAAGCTCAACCGGCTGGCGAATTGAGGTCCTCATCATCGGCCGACAAACCTTTGCGCATGACAGCCTGGTGGCTTTAGGGCCTGTCTGGCACCGGTTTGCGACGACTCAGACAGGTTGGCGTCGTTGGGCCGTCTTGCGTGTGGCCTTGCCTTTGCCCGCTTTGGGCTTGAGGGCATGGGCATCTTCCAGGGCGCGCAATGCGTCGGCATAAAGCATCAAGCGCTGCACATAGGCGGGTGCGATGTGCTGCAAGCGCTGCAATGCTTGTTGCGCCAAGCGAGCAGAGTGCAAGGGTCCGGCATGCTGCAGCGGTTGCGCCAGGCTTTGCTGCAGTTGATGGCGTGCCATGACCCGATTGTGCAATTGGCGCATGGACATCAGACTGGCCGGACTGGAGGGGACTGAATGCCCCAAGCGCAAAAGCAAGCTGGCGAAGTCCTTGCGCTCGTCCCGCGGCGAGGCACTTGGCTGGCTGGAATCAAGTTTCACGGCCGATTCACCTTCGACTGACCGGCACGCGGAACCGGTGCCAACTCCACGCGGCGATTCAAGCTGCGATTTTTTTCACTGGTGTTGGGCACCAGCGGCTGTTCTTGACCAAAAGCAGCCGCAAACACCAACTCAGAAGGCATGCCCTCTTCGATCAGGGCCCGCGTCACAGTGAGCGCCCGTTGCGCCGAGAGCTCCCAGTTGTCCTGAAAATCCCGGTTGTTGCTGCGCATGCTTTTATCGTCGGTGAAACCGCTGATCATGAGCAACTCCTGACGCTCGGTCAGGTAAGTCCGCAAGGGTTCGACCAAACTCAGCAACAAACGCCGGCCTTCGGGCTGCAAGCGGTCCGAGTTGAGGTCAAACAAAACTCGCCCGCTGATGCCGATTCGACCGTCCTGCAAGGTGATGCGGCCAGTCGCAAGTGGAACGGCCAGAGCCTGCGCCAAACTCTGCTGCTGTTGCTCGGCTTGCTCCCGCTGGGCAATCTCGCGCTGCAGACTGCCCGCGGTGTCCAGTTGCACCGCCAAAATACCCATGAGCAACAACACAAAAGCGCCCGCCAAACCCGTCATCAGATCGCCAAAAGCCATCCAGCTGGAAGCGCCGTGCTCCATGTCCTGATCATCGTGGTGCATCATGCCGTTTCCTGTTCGGCTTGCGGACGATCCACCACGCGCTCCAGGGCTTCGAGCAAAGGTTGCTGGGCGCTCAGACTCAGTTCAACCACTTCTCGCGCTTGGGCGATGTAGTAGGCCAGTTGGTCATCGCTGCGACTGCTGGCCTCAGCCAGGCTTTGTTGCAGGTCGCCCAGTTGCGTCATCGTTCGCTCTTGGGTCTGGCGCCAAGTCTCAACCGACTGTGCAAATGAAGCCCCCAACTGGGCCACATCCAGCGAGGCGGCCTGGATCTGTGCGGACAGATCGCGCCATTGCTGACCCTGGGCTTGCACTTGTTCACCCCAGACCTGACTGACTTGTGACAATTGCGCCAGGGTCCGGGTGCGCTCTTGGAGCAATTCGTGGTCACGAGCCATGCTGTCCTCGACCCGTTGGCGCAATGATCCGATGAGTTCTGCCGCGGTCTGGGAAGACTGGCTGGCCACTTGCATCAAGTCCGATAGCGGGGCTTGCAGCGAGGTACCCCACTGGGCCAAGTGTTCCACCAGACGGGCATCGATTCGGGCCAAATGCTGCAGGTTTTGATCTTGATGCTGTTGCCACCAGTCAGCGAAGGCTTGTTGGAGTTGCTGCTGGGTGTTTTGAGTGTGCTCACCCATCCGGCTGAGTTGATCCTGCGACATGCGCTGGATGTGTTCGCCCGTTTGGCGTGCCGCGTCGGTGAGGCCCTGTTGCAACGCCTCTCCCATGGCCTGCAAGCCACTCACAGTCTGGCCGGTGGTGTCGGCCCAGCGCTCGGCCAATCGCTGCTCCAGCGTCTGCAAGCTGTTCACGGTCTGTGCGGTGGTGTGGGTCCACTGTTCGGCCAATCGCTGCTCCAGCGTCTGCAAGCTGTTCACAGTCTGGCCGGTGGTGTCGGCCCAGCGCTCGGCCAATCGCTGCTCCAGCGTCTGCAAGCTGTTCACGGTCTGGCCGGTGGTGTGGGTCCACTGTTCGCTCAGGGCTTTTGACAAAGCCAGTGCCTGGACTTGATGAGCTTGTGCAATCTCCTGATGATGTTGGCTTTGACGCGCCAGCCATTGTTCATTCAACTGGCTTTGCAGGTCTTGCATTCGGGTCATCCACACATTCATTTGCGACAGCCATTCGGGCAGAGCACGGGAGTTGGTCAGCAATTCCTCCCATTGCTGAATCTGGCGGTAGCGGTTGCTGAACATCGCCAACGACTCGGCCGCACTGTCCATGCGCAACCACAATTCGGCACGCTCACGTCGGACCCAAGTCGACATCAGCCCCAAAAGCGCTGAGGTGGCCACCCCAGCGACGGATGCGCCAAAGGCCAAACCCAGCCCCTGAATGGGGCGTGCGAACGCATCGCGTATGCCCTGTATGTCATTCAGACTGTTCAAAGCGAAGGCTGTGCCACTGAGTGAAGCCAGCATGCCCAAAAAAGTCCCTAACATGCCCAGCATGACCAGCAAGCCCACCAAATAAGGGGTCAACGCCAACACCGGCAAGGCCATGCTGCGCCCCTCGACACGTTCTCGCACTGGCGAGCGCCATGACAGCGGCAACGTCGCCATCCACGACTCGAAGTCCGCTGCGCTCTGGGGCAAGTGGTCCAGACTGCCCCGCACCTGCATCAAAGCGCTGCGGTGCCGCCGCAATTCAAGCATGCCCCATGTGAACACCCCTCCGATCAACACCGTCATGAGCGTTACCAGCACATGATCGGATCCGGTGGTGGCAACCACCCAGGCCACAGTCGACAAGCCCAGGGCATATGCAAAATTCATCAAATGTTGGGGATTCATGGAGAAAGAGAAGTCAGGGTTTCGAGCAGGCCCAGAACAGGTTGGGCTCGCAAATCAAGTTCATGGACCAAAGCCAGACGCAGGTCTCGCTCAAAGGTGCGCATGACTTGCTGAAAAGGGATGTCGTGGATTTCAGCGTCAGCCAGCAATTGTCTCAGGTAGTGCTCCGTGTGACGAGGCAAAACGGCAAGACATTGGGCTTCTTTGGGACCGATCGCCCGCTCGAAGGCGGCATCCATGGCGGCCAAAGTCGCACCGATAGCGGGATAGGCGGACAAAGCTTCGCGCAATCGACGTCGTTCGCGTCCGACGAGCAAAGCCATTTGCTTTTGATGATCGACCATGAAGCGGCGGTAAGGCTCCCAGAGCTCACCCCAGTCGGGCGGCCTTTGCGCAGGCGTTTCGGGCATGGGATTGCGCCACAAGCCTGGAACCGGGCGATTGGTCAGGATCTCATCGCGCAATTGCGCCAAGATGGCAGGAAGCTCAGTGGAACGGCCAGGATGACGGATGACCGCTTGATCAGAAGCGGGCTCAACACTTTCCTGACCCAAAAGTTGGTGCAAGGCAATCGCCTGGCGCACATCCAGCCAATCGCCCAGACGCTCGACCAACGCTTCGGCAGGGGGTGACACATCGAGCAAGCCTCGGTCTGACCAAAACCGCACCAAAGGTGCGTGACGCAATACAACAAGGGACATGACGGTCAGGCGAGAGGGGGCGCGGCTTTCATCTGCGACAGCAGGGTCTTGCCCAGCTCAACCCCCCATTGATCGAAAGGGTTGATGCCCCAAATGACCGATTGGACAAAGACCTTGTGCTCGTACATGGCCATCAGCGCACCCAGCGTGCGAGGGGTCAAGGCATCCAGCCAAATCATGGAGCTGGGGTTGTTTCCCGGGTAAATCCTGAAGGGGGTCAGGCGTTGCACCTCGGCTTCGCTGAGTCCCTCGAGACGCAATGCTTGCAAAGTTTGCTCATGATCGCGACCAACGGCCAAAGCCTGTGCCTGCGCCTGCATGTTTTGCAGCACCATCTGATGATGTTCCATGGCCAGAGGCAGATCGCTTTGGGTTTTCCTCACACCGATGAAATCCATCGGGACCATCACGGCCCCCTGGTGGATCAGTTGAAAGTAGGCATGTTGGGCTTCAATACCCAAACCACCCCAAATCAGAGGAGCGGTTTGAACCTGTACGGGGCTGCCATCCACGTGCGTGGATTTGCCGTTGGACTCCATTTCGAGTTGCTGGAGGTAAGGCACAAAACCAGCCAGGGCATAAGCGTAAGGGGCGATGTTGAGGTTGGTGGCCCCCAAAAAATTGCCGTTCCAAACCCCCATCAAAGCCATGATCACCGGCAAGTTCAGCGCTGGGGCGGCCGTGCGAGCGTGCTCGTCCATGTCGTGAGCGCCGGCCAAAAATTCGGTGAAAGCTTGCCCGCCCATGGCGATGGCGACCGGCAAGCCGATGGCCGACCAAACCGAATATCGCCCGCCCACCCAGTCCCAAAAATGAAAGGTCTGCTCAGGGGGTATCCCCAAAGCGGCCGCCAGCGGGGCCTGGGCTGTCACCGCCACCAGTTGCCGCCCCGAATGGCTCGCATCCAAGCCCGCATCGGACAGCCAGCGACGCGCAGATTGGGCGAGCAACATGGTCTCGGGTGTGGTGAATGATTTGCTCTGAATGATGAAGCCGGTGCGTTCTGGATGGAGGGTTTGCAACACACCCTGCAAAGCCAGGGCATCGGCATTTGAGACAAAATGAACGCGGACGGGTTGCGCCAAACCCGAGATCCGCATCGCCCGCACCACCATGCGAGGCCCAAGATCGGAACCACCGATGCCCAAATTGACCACATCGGTGATCGGCTTGCCCGTTGCTCCCAACCATTGCCCTGCCCTAACCTGCTCTGCAAAGGCCAGAAAACGTTTTAACTCGGCCTGCACCACCTCAGCAATGTCAGTCCCCCACGGCGGATCGACCTTGGTGCTGCCGCGCAAGGCCACATGCAAAGCGGGCCGTCGCTCGGTTGTGTTGATGGGGTCGCCACTGAACATCGCTTGCACCGATTCGGCCACACCGGACTCGTGGGCCAATTGGAGCAAAGTCTGAAACACCTCTTCGTTGACACGTTGCCGGCTGATGTCCAGGGTAATGCCAGCGGCATCAAAGCACCATGGCTTCGCCCGACTGCTTGGCCGCAGCAACTGCTCCAGATCGGGCAGCGTGTCATTCGCCAAACGCTGCAAGGTCTGCCAGCAGGGGCGTTGCTCAGGGCGCACGAAAGCAGTCTTGCTCATGGATGAGGCCTTGCTGATCGATCACCAAAGAATTCATTTTGAAATTGTAACTAGGTAACCTCACCGAATGCTGCCCCCCTGCCGGACATCAAATGAAAACGGGTTACAGACTTTTGATCTGTAACCCGTTGATGTGGTTGGTCGGCGTGGCGGGATTCGAACTCGCGACCCCTTGCACCCCATGCAAGTGCGCTACCAGGCTGCGCTACACGCCGAGAAAAAAGATTATAACCCGAAAAGAACCTGCCCCCTGACGGGTCAGGCCAACAGTTCCCGTATTTCGAAAAGCTCACGCCGCAAGACTTGCCAGCGCGGCAATTCGGTCAACTTGGATTCGTCGATTTTGGGGTCTTCAGCCAGAATTTCGACGCCCTGCAAGAGATCATCGCCCGCCATTTTGCGCTCACGCTGCTCTTGCACCAGTTCTTGCAACTTGTTGCGTGCACCGCTGATGGTGAAGCCCTGGTCATAGAGCAGATCGCGGATGCGACGGATCATGAGCACTTCGTGGTGCTGGTAGTAGCGGCGATTGCCGCGACGCTTCATGGGGCGCAGTTGGGTGAACTCCTGCTCCCAATAGCGCAAGACATGCGGCTTGACCGCGCACAACTCGCTGACTTCACCGATGGTGAAATAGCGTTTGGCGGGTATGGGTGGCAACGAAACCGTTTCCATGGCGTGTCGAGTTCTGAGAGCGGGGAACGAAGATTACACGAAAAAGTCCCTCTTGGCACAAGGATTTGCGATTTTTTATGCAAGTGATGCCTCAAGTCTCGTCTGCCGGGACCAGACTGGTGCCGGAGCCGCCCTGAATCTGGTCTTTGAGTTTATGACTGGCGTGAAAAGTAACCACCCGCCGTGCCTGGATGGGTATCGGCTCTCCGGTTCGGGGATTGCGACCGGGCCGGGGCGATTTGGTGCGGATCTGGAAATTGCCAAAGCCGGAAATCTTGACTTCTTCGCCCTGCACCAGTTTGTCGGTGATGAGCTCAAAAATGGCATCGATCATCTCTTTGGACTCGCGCTTGTTCAGCCCGATTTGCTCGAAAAGCATTTCCGCCAACTGCGCCTTGGTCAAGGCCGGGGTTTCGAGGTCGTCAAAAGACAGTTCCATGGTGGACTCCGGTGGTCAGGAACGCAAACGGGCGCCCAGATTTTGCTGGGCATGCGCCACGATGGCTGCGACGGCCGCATCGATTTGGGCCTCGGTCAGGGTGGCCTCATCGCTTTGCAGGGTCAAGCGCACTGCCAGGCTCTTCTCGCCGGGCTGCAAGCCGCCACTGGCTTGTTTGGGGCGATAAACATCGAACAAGACCACCCCTTGGAGCAGGCCTTGGGTGGATGCCCCTTGAATGGCTTGCATGAGCTGGTCATGTCCGACAGAGTCGGGAACCACCAGGGCCAGGTCGCGCTCGACCGGTTGCTGGCGCGAAACGCCTTGAAAAACAGGGATGTCGCGCCGGGTCAAGGCGTCGAGCTCGAGTTCAAAACACACCGGGGCATGGGCCAGATCCCACTGCTGGCGCCAGCGCGGGTGCAATTCGCCCACATGGCCGATGCAGCGGCCACCCACCAGCACGCGGGCACAACGGCCTGGGTGCATGGCCGGATGCTCAGCGGCCTCAAAAACCGGCTGGGTCGGTGCCAGCAAAGCCTGCACATCGGCTTTGATGTCATAGAAATCGGCACCGCGCTCGGGCTCGCCCCATTGCAAGGGTGTCAAGGGGCCGTATGACACGCCCGCCACGCGCATGGGCTGATGAAAACCCGCCACCGTGGTGTCGCTGTCCGGCACCGCCGGATCGCGCAGAAACACACGGCCGATTTCAAACACCCGCACCCGGGTGGCCTTGCGATCGGTGTTGAACTTGACCACCTGCAACAAGCCGCCGATCAACGACGAGCGCATCACGCTCATTTGGCTGGCGATCGGGTTGAGCAAACGAATCGGATTCGGGTTGCCAGCCAGGTCGTGCTCCCAGGCCTCTTCGACAAAACTGTAGTTGATCGTTTCCTGATAGCCCAGCGCAGCCACCTGGCGGCGCACGGCATGACTGCCGCGCAGGGTTTCAGGGCGCACCTTGGGACGCGTCGGGGCTTTGGGCGGTGTGGTGGGCAAGGCGTTGTAGCCGACCATGCGGGCGACCTCTTCGATGAGATCCTCTTCGATTTGCAGGTCAAAGCGGTAAGGCGGCGGCGTCACTTTCAGGGTGCCCTGCCCCTCTTCCACCGGCAAACCCAAACCCCGCAAGGCTTGCGCCATGCGCTCTTGACTCAGGTCCATGCCGATCACCTTGACCGCCCGATCCACCCGCAAAGTCACAGCCGGGCGTTGCGGCAGATGCAGCGTTTGGTCGTCGATGGGTCCGATGCGGGTTTGATCGGTGCCACAAATGTCTTGCACCAGTTGCGTGATGCGCTCGATGTGCTCAACCGTCAGGCTGGGGTCGACGCCTCGCTCAAAGCGATGTCCGGCGTCGGTGCTGAAGTTGTAGCGGCGTGAACGACCCGCCACCGCTTGCGGCCACCAGAAGGCGGCCTCGATGTAAATGTTGCGGGTGTGATCGCCCACAGCAGTGGCTTGTCCCCCCATGATGCCGGCCAACGATTCGACCTGTTGGTCGTCGGCGATCACCCCCACCTGTTCATCGACGGTGATGGTGTTGCCGTTGAGTAACTCGAGGCTTTCGCCGGCACGACCCCAACGCACTTGCAGGCCGCCGTGGATTTTGTCGAGGTCAAAAATGTGCGAAGGCCGACCGTATTCGAACATCACGTAGTTGGAGATGTCGACCAAGGCACTGACGCTGCGCTGGCCGCAACGCGCCAGACGCTCGACCATCCACGAAGGTGTGGCGGCTTGGGGGTTGACGCCTGTGACGACACGGCCGCTGAAGCGACCACACAGGTCTTTGGACTGAACGTCCACTTTCAACCGTTGCTCTGCAGTGACTGCAACGGGCGCAATCGACGGGGTGTTGAGGGGTGCCCCCGTCAATGCACTGAGCTCGCGGGCAATGCCGTACACACTGAGGCAGTGCGCCAGATTGGGCGTGAGCTTGAGGGTGAACAGGGTATCGTCGAGTTGCAAATGCTGACGGATGTCCTGCCCGATGGGCGCATCGGCCGCCAATTCCAGCAAACCGCCATGGTCCTCACTCAGTTGCAATTCACGTGCCGAGCACAGCATGCCCTGGCTTTCCACGCCGCGCAATTGACCGAGCTTGATCACAAAGGGCTTGCCGTCTTCACCCGGAGGCAATTCGGCCCCCACCAAGGCGCAAGGCACCTTGATGCCGGCGCGGGCATTGGGGGCGCCGCAGACGATGTTGAGCAAAGTGCCCTGCCCGGCGTCGACCTGACACACCCGAAGGCGATCGGCGTTGGGGTGTTGCACGGCCTCCTTGATTTCCGCCACCACGATGCGGGTGAAGGCGGGTGCCACGGGCCGGGCCTCCTCGACCTCAAGGCCTGCCATGGTCAGGGTATCGGCCAGTTGCTGTGTGTTCAGGGGCGGGTTGCAAAACTCGCGCAACCAGGATTCGGGAAATTGCATGGCTGTGTTACCGGAATTGGCTCAGGAAGCGGATGTCGCCGTCAAAGAACAGGCGCAAATCGTTGACGCCGTAGCGCAACATGGTCAGGCGGTCGGGGCCCATGCCAAAGGCAAAGCCAATGAAGCGCTCGGGATCCAGGCCCATGTTGCGCACCACATTCGGGTGCACCTGCCCGGAGCCGGCGACTTCCAACCATCGACCGGCCAGCGGCCCGCTGGGAAACTGGATGTCGATCTCGGCGCTGGGCTCGGTGAAAGGGAAAAAGCTGGGCCGAAAGCGCAACACCAAATCGTCGTTTTCGAAGAAGGTGCGGCAGAAATCGGTGAAGACCACTTTCAGGTCTTTGAAACTGATGTCCTCGCCGATCCACAGGCCTTCGCACTGGTGGAACATGGGCGAGTGGGTGGCGTCACTGTCCACCCGATAAGTACGGCCCGGGGCGATGACCCTGATTTCGGGCATGCCCTGACCGGCGTCGAGGCGTTCGCGGTGGCGTTTGACATGCTGCACCGCATGCCGAATTTGCATCGGGCTGGTGTGGGTGCGCAACAAATGACCCCCTTCCACGTAGAAGGTGTCGTGCATCGACCGTGCCGGGTGATCCGCAGGGGTGTTGAGGGCGGTGAAATTGAACCAGTCGGTTTCGATCTCGGGGCCGTCGGCGACTTCAAAGCCCATCGATCCAAAAATACCCTCGATGCGCTCCAGGGTCAGGCTGACCGGGTGCAGTCCGCCGCTGGCGCGCTGGCGGCCCGGCAAAGTGACATCCAGCGACTCGGCTTTGAGTTGGGCTTGCAGTTCGGCATCGGCCAGCGCTTGACGACGCTCACCCAGCGCGGCCTCGATGGCCTGCTTGGCGGCATTGATGGCGGCACCGCGTGATTTTTTTTCATCCACGCTGAGGGCAGCCATGCCTTTCATCATCTCGGTGATGCGACCGGACTTACCCAGGTATTGGGCTTTGGCGTTTTCGAGATCGGTGGGTGTGCCGCTGGCGGCGAAAGCCGTGCGCGCGGCGCTGACCAGGTCTTCAAGCTCGTTCATGGAAACAGGCAGTGAGAAAAATGAAAAAGGGATTGAAGCCGAATGGCCTCAACCCCTCTGTGCCAGATGCCCGCAGGCGATCAGGCAGCCAGTTTGGCTTTGACTTGGTCCACGATGCTGCCGAAAGCAGCTTTGTCGTGAACAGCCAGATCAGCCAGAACCTTGCGGTCGATGCCGATGGCGGCTTTTTTCAGGCCGTTGGCAAACTGGCTGTAGGTCAGACCGAACTCACGGGCGGCCGCATTGATACGGGCGATCCAGAGTTGACGGAACACGCGCTTTTTGGCGCGACGGTCACGGTAGGCGTACTGGCCGGCCTTCATCACCGCCTGCTTGGCGATGCGGAAGACGTTGCCGCGGCGACCGCGGAAACCTTTGGCGAGGGCTAAAACTTTCTTGTGTCGGGCGCGAGCCGTGACACCACGTTTGACGCGAGGCATGTGTGTTCTCCTTGTCCGTCGGTTTACAGGCCAGCCATGGGCAGCATTTGTGCCATGTGACCCATGTTGGTCTCATGCACATTCACGGCCCCACGCAGGTGGCGTTTGTTCTTGGTGGTCTTCTTCGTCAGGATGTGACGTTTGTAGGCTTGACCGCGCTTGACGGTACCACCGGGACGGACGCGAAAACGCTTTTTCGCGCTGCTCTTGGTCTTCATTTTGGGCATTGAAATGCTCCTGGTCAGTGCTCGGTGGGCGCTGCGCACCTGCGCAGACTTGGGGGGCCCAGAGTCACCTTGTTATTGCGCCGCCTTCATGCTTCGGTGGCAGACTCATCTGCCACCGTGGCACCGGGTTTGGCTGCGCCACCCGATTTCTTCTTGCCCGGCGCGATCATCATGATCATCTGCCGACCTTCGAGTTTGGGGAACTGCTCGACCACGATCAGATCCGCCAACTCGTCGCGGATGCGCTGCAACAGCGCCATCCCCAACTCCTGGTGCGTGATCTCGCGGCCCCGAAAGCGCAGCGTGATCTTGCACTTGTCACCCTCATCAAGAAAGCGCTTGATGTTGCGCACCTTGATGTTGTAGTCACCATCGTCGGTACCGGGCCGGAATTTGATTTCCTTGACCTCGATGACCTTCTGTTTCGCCTTGGCTTCCGCCGCCTTCTTCTGCTCTTGGTACTTGAACTTGCCGTAGTCCATCAGTCGGCACACGGGCGGACTGGCGGTGGCGGCGATTTCGACCAGATCGACATCGAGTTCGCCGGCCAAACGAAGTGCCTCGGACAAACTGACGATGCCCATGGGTTCGTTGTTGGGTCCGCTGATGCGGACTTCGGGGGCCGTGATCTCACGGTTCAGGCGGTGTTTGCGTTCCTCGCGTTGGCGACGGTCGCGAAATTCAGTAGCGATGGTGACTATCCTTGTTCAAAAAAGCCGTGTGACAAACACACAGCGAAACGCCGACACAGAAACACACCCGGCAAGCCAGATGAAAAAAATCAACGCTTGTGGGCGATGTCGTCTGAAAGCCTTTGGATAAAGGCATCCACAGGCATCACACCGAGGTCTTGATTGCCCCGAGCGCGCACTGCGACGGCACCATCCGCCTTTTCTTTCTCGCCAATGACGAGGATGTAGGGCGGCTTTTGCAACGAATGCTCGCGTATTTTATACGTGATTTTCTCATTGCGCAGGTCCAAATCGACCCTAAACCCTTGATTTTTCAATAAATTGGCGACATTTTGTGCATATTCAGCCTGCCCGCCGGTGATGTTGAGCACAGAAACCTGCACCGGAGCAAGCCAGGACGGCAGTGCGCCAGCGTGTTGCTCGATCAAAATGCCGATGAAGCGCTCTAGACTGCCGACGATGGCGCGGTGCAAAATGACCGGACGCTGGCGGCTGCCGTCTTCGGCCACGTATTCGGCGTCCAGGCGCTCGGACAGGTTGAAGTCGACCTGGATCGTGCCGCATTGCCATTCACGACCCAGTGCGTCTTTCAGGGTGTACTCGATCTTGGGGCCGTAGAAAGCGCCGTCGCCTTCAGAGATGACGAACTCGGCACCGGCGGCACGCAAGCTGTCCATGAGGGCTTTTTCAGCCTTGTCCCACAACTCGTCCGATCCGATGCGGGCGGCCGGTCGGGTCGAGACTTTGTAGAGGATGTCCTTGAAGCCAAAATCGGCGTAGACCTGTTTGAGCACCTTGGTGAAGGTGTCGCACTCGGGCAGGATTTGGTCTTCGGTGCAAAAAATGTGGCCGTCGTCCTGGGTGAAACCGCGCACCCGCATGATGCCGTGCAGGCCGCCCGAGGGCTCGTTGCGGTGACACTGCCCGAACTCGCCATATCGCAGGGGCAAGTCACGGTAACTTTTGATGCCCTGCTTGAAAATCAGGATGTGCCCGGGACAGTTCATGGGTTTCAGGGCGTAATCGCGCTTTTCACTCTCGGTGGTGAACATGTTCTCGCGGTACTTGTCCCAGTGGCCGGTTTTTTCCCACAGGCTCTTGTCGATGATCTGCGGGCCTTTGACCTCCAGATAGCCATGGTCTCGGTAGACCTGACGCATGTACTGCTCGACCGCCTGCCAAACCGTCCAGCCCTTGGGGTGCCAAAACACCAAACCGGGGGCATGGTCGTCGATGTGAAAGAGGTCGAGTTCGCGGCCCAACTTGCGGTGGTCGCGCTTTTCGGCCTCTTCCAGCATGGTCAGGTGGTTTTGCAGGTCTTCCTTGCTGGCCCAAGCGGTGCCATAGATGCGTTGAAGCATCTCGTTTTTGCTGTCGCCGCGCCAATAGGCGCCAGCCACCTTCATGAGTTTGAAATGCTTGAGCTTGCCCGTGCTGGGCACGTGGGGGCCACGACACAAGTCTTCGAAGTTGCCTTCACGGTAGAGGCTGACGTCTTCGTTGGCGGGGATGCTGGCAATGATCTCGGCTTTGTAGTGTTCACCCAAACCCTTGAAATATTGCACGGCTTCGTCGCGCGGCAATACGCGGCGTGTGACGGGCTCGTCTTTGTTGGCGAGCTCGGCCATGCGCTTTTCGATCTGCTGCAAGTCTTCGGGGGTGAACGGACGGCTGTAGGAAAAGTCGTAATAAAAACCGTTGTCGATCACCGGGCCGATCGTGACCTGCGCCTCGGGAAAGAGTTCTTTGACGGCATAGGCCAACAGGTGGGCTGTGGAGTGACGAATGAGGTCCAGGCCATCGGCATCTTTGCCCGTCACGATGGCAAGTGTTGCGTCTTGTGTGATGGGATGGCTGGTGTCGACCAATTTGCCGTCGACCTTGCCGGCCAGGGCGGCTTTGGCCAGGCCAGCACCGATGCTGGCAGCCACTTCGGCCACGGTGACCGGGCCGGGAAATTGTCGTTGAGAACCGTCTGGAAGGGTAATGTTGACCATAACCTTTGATTTTCGCACAACACCCCTGCCCCGCCATTTAATTGGGGTCTGACCCCAATTAAAAAAAGCAAAATCGCGTTTTCATGGTTTTATCATTTGATCTGTCCCCGATTTTTTAGACGCCCGGCAAAAAACCATTTAATTGGGGTCTGACCCCAATTAGACAGTTTCATGACAGGAAAAGGTTGAGGGAGAGGATTAAGATAGTGGGGTTTCGTTTCACCATATGAGAGAAGATTGCATGGCTGCTGACCACTCCAAGATCATTTACACCCTGACCGATGAGGCTCCTGCGCTGGCCACCGCCGCGTTTTTGCCTGTGATTCAGAAGTTCACCGAGCCCGCGGGCATTGCCGTGGAGACCAGCGATATTTCGGTTGCTGCTCGCATCCTGGGAGAGTTCGCTGACCTGTTGCCGGCCGAACAGCGCGTGCCCAACAACCTGAACCTGTTGGGCCAGTTGACCCTGAAGCCCGAAGCCAACATCATCAAGTTGCCCAACATCAGCGCCACCGTGGCGCAGTTGACTGCCGCGATCAAGGAGTTGCAGGGCAAGGGCTACAAGATCCCTGATTACCCCGAGAACCCGCAGAGCGAAGAAGAAAAGTCGATTCGGGCCCGCTATGCCCGTTGCATCGGTTCGGCCGTCAACCCGGTGCTGCGCGAAGGCAATTCGGACCGTCGCGCGCCAAAGGCGGTCAAGGAGTACGCCCGCAAGAACCCGCACAGCATGGGCGAATGGAGCCAGGCCTCGCGCACCCATGTGTCGCACATGCACAGTGGCGATTTCTATCACGGTGAAAAGTCGATGACGCTGGACCGCGCCCGCGATGTGAAGATGGAACTGATCACCAAGAGCGGCAAGACCGTGGTGCTCAAACCCAAGGTCTCCTTGCTCGATGGTGAAGTGATCGACAGCATGTTCATGTCGAAGAAGGCCTTGCTGGCTTTCTACGAAAAGGAAATTGAAGACGCACACAAGACGGGCGTGATGTTCTCGCTGCACGTCAAAGCCACGATGATGAAGGTGTCGCACCCGATCGTGTTCGGCCATTGCGTTCGCATTTTCTACAAAGAGGCGTTTGAGAAGCATGCCAAGGTGTTGCAAGACCTGGGCGTGAACGTGAACAACGGCATGGTCGATCTGTACAACAAGATCGCCACCCTGCCTGAGTCGCAACGCGAAGAAATCATGCGTGACCTGCACGCTTGCCACGAAAAGCGCCCTGAGTTGGCCATGGTGGACTCGGCCAAGGGCATCACCAACTTCCATTCGCCCAACGATGTGATCGTGGACGCCTCCATGCCGGCCATGATTCGCCAAGGCGGCAAGATGTGGGGCGCCGATGGCCGCCTGAAAGAGGTCAAGGCCGTGATCCCCGAATCAACCTTTGCCCGCATCTATCAGGAAATCATCAACTTCTGCAAATGGCACGGCAATTTTGATCCGCGCACCATGGGCACGGTGCCCAATGTGGGCCTGATGGCCCAGCAAGCCGAAGAGTACGGCTCGCACGACAAGACGTTCGAGATCACTGAAGACGGCGTGGCCAACATCACCGACCTCGCCACTGGCGAAGTGTTGCTGAGCCAGAACGTGGAAACCGGTGACATCTGGCGCATGTGTCAGGTGAAAGACGCACCAGTCCGCGACTGGGTGAAGTTGGCTGTGACCCGTGCCCGCAATTCGGGCATGCCCGCTGTCTTCTGGCTGGATCCCTATCGCCCGCACGAGAACGAGCTGATCAAGAAGGTGCAAAAGTACCTGAAAGAGCACGACACCAACGGCCTGGACATCCAGATCATGAGCCAGGTGCGAGCCATGCGCTACACCCTGGAGCGCGTGGTTCGCGGCATGGACACCATCTCGGTGACCGGCAATATTTTGCGCGACTATCTGACCGATTTGTTCCCCATCATGGAGTTGGGCACCTCGGCCAAGATGTTGTCCATCGTGCCGCTCATGGCCGGTGGCGGCATGTACGAGACCGGCGCGGGCGGCTCGGCCCCCAAGCACGTGCAACAGTTGGTGGAAGAAAACCACTTGCGCTGGGACTCGCTGGGCGAGTTTTTGGCGCTGGCGGTGTCGCTGGAAGACCTGGGCATCAAGAATAACAACAACAAGGCCAAGATTTTGGCCCGCACGCTGGACGCTGCCACGGGCCGTTTGCTGGACAACCGCAAAGGACCCTCGACCAAAACAGGCGAGTTGGACAACCGCGGCAGCCAGTTCTATTTGGCCAAGTACTGGGCCCAGGAATTGGCCGAGCAAAACGATGACGCCGAGCTGAAGAAGCACTTTGCGCCGCTGGCCCAATACCTCAGTGACAACGAGCAGCAAATCGTCAAAGAGTTGGCCGAAGTGCAAGGCAAACCGGTCGACATCGGCGGCTATTACTACCCCGAGCCGGCCAAGGTGAAAAAGGTCATGCTGCCAAGCGCGACCTTCAACAAGGCTTTGGGCGTCGCCTGAACGCTTGCGGGCTGCGCAGCCCGCTCGTTATCACCCCCCGGGACACCCCGCTTCGCAAGGAGCGGGGTGTTTTCACATGAAGCGGTCGAGTTGCTTGCGGGTCATGCGATCCAGCGACGGCAGGTGCCGTATGAGGTACTGCACCCCGTGGGCATCGGAGATGATGAGGGTGTTGGCGTTGAGACGGCGAATGTCTTCTTCGCCCTTGAGAACCAACTCGGCTGTGCCGCGATCGGTCTCGACCACCCAGACCGAGGGGGTCGCATAGCTGCTGACGCTGACCAAGCGCAGGATTTCAGGCATGAACTCGCGCTGGGTCAGGGCTTCGATGAGTGTTTCTTGCACCGGACCTGGCAAGTCAGCCAAACGATCGATCCAGATCAGTTCGCGACCTTCCTGGCTGAGGATCGAGGCCGACTCGCCGGGGGCGGTGATGGGGAAAGGTCTTACCACGGTGACGCGGGCATGCTGTTGACCATCGGGCGTGCGCAGCATCCAGACACCGAAGGGGTCCCGATAGAGCTCGAAATCGGTCATTGGATTGCTCATGCAACGCTCTCCTTCTCGGCGTCTGCGCCTTGCTTGACCAACCCTTGCAACTGATCGCTTTCCTGGCGAGCCTGGGCTTCATACAGGCGCCAGTAAACGCCCTGTTGTTGCATGAGTTCGTCGTGCTGGCCCTGCTCCACCAATTGCCCCTGTTCCATGACGACCAGGCGGTCGGCACGTTTCAATGTGGAGAGTCGGTGCGCGATGGCGATGGTGGTGCGCCCTTGCACCAAGTTGTCAAGGGCGCGCTGGATCTCCTGTTCGGTTTCGGTGTCCACCGCGGAGGTGGCTTCGTCCAGAATGAGGATGCGCGGGTTGATGAGCAAAGCACGGGCGATGGAAATGCGCTGGCGCTCGCCGCCCGACAAGCCCTGACCGCGCTCGCCGACCAACGAGTCGTAACCCTGGGGCAGACGCAGGATGAAGTCGTGCGCATGAGCGGCGCGGGCGGCAGCCACGATTTCCTCCCGGGTGGCTTCGGGCTTGCCGTAGGCGATGTTGTCCGCAATGGTGCCAAAAAACAAGAAAGGCTCTTGCAGCACCAGACCGATGTGACGGCGGTAATCGGTGAGCGAGAGGTTGCGGATGTCGACGCCATCGATGCGCACGGTGCCTTCGGCCGGATCGTAGAAGCGGCAAATCAGGTTGATCAGGGTGCTCTTGCCTGAGCCGCTTTGCCCGACCAGGCCGATCATCTCGCCCGGCCGGATGGAGAGCGAAAAGTCACGCAGCACCGACCGATTGCCGTAACGAAAGCCCACCCCCTCCATGTCAATGCGCCCCTGCACCTGAGGCAGTTGCACCGGCTGGATGGGTTCGGGGACGCTGGAGACGTGATCCAGTATCTCGAAAATGCGCTTGACCCCGGCAGCGGCCTTTTGGGTGTGCGACACGATGCGGCTCATGGAGTCGAGTCGGGTGTAGAAGCGTCCGATGTAGGCCAAAAAGGCCGTCAACACACCCACGGTGACCTGGCCTTTGGCGACTTGCCAGATGCCAAAGGCCCAAACCACCAGCAGGCCGATTTCGGTCATCAGGGTGATGGTGGGTGTGAACAAGCCCCACAGGAAGTTGACCCGGTCGTTCACGGCCAGGTTGTGACGGTTGGCCTCGCGAAATCGGTTGGCCTCGCGCTTTTCCTGGGCAAAAGCCTTGACCACCCGGATGCCGGGGATGGTGTCGGACAAGACATTGGTGAGTTCGGCCCAAACGCGGTCGATTTTCTCAAACCCCAGACGCAGGCGATCGCGCACCAGATGAATCAGCCAGGCGATGAAAGGCAAAGGCAATAAAGTCGCCAGCGCCAAGCCCGGATCGATGGTGAACAGGATCAGGGCGGTCAGGGTGATCATGATCACGTCGGTGATGAAGTCAACCAGATGCAATGACAGAAAGAGGCACAGGCGATCGGTCTCTGCGCCAATGCGGGCCATGAGGTCGCCGGTTCGCCGACCGCCAAAATACTCGAGCGACAGGCGCATGAGGTGCTCGTAGGTGGTGGTGCGCAAATCGGCGCCGATGCGCTCTGAAACCAAGGCCAGGACATAGGTCTTGTACCAACCCAGGCCCCAGGCCAGCAAAGCCGCCACCAGCAAACCGCTGAGGTACAAGGCCACCAAGCCCGGATCAATGGGCTGTCCGTTTTGAAACGGGATCAGCACCCGGTCCATGAGGGGCATGGTCATGTAGGGGGGAACCAGGGTGAAAGCGGTGGACGCCAGGGTCAGGCCCAAACCCAGCATGAGTTGGTTGCGATAAGGATGGGTAAAGCGCCACAGGCGCAACAATCCCCAAGTGCGCACGGGCGCCAAATCGGTGTCAGGATTGGAGTCCAGTGACGGCAAAATGGGCGTGGTTTCGCCTGAACAGCGCTGGTTCAGGATGTCTTGCACCAACATCGCCTGAGGGTTATGGCGCAGGGTAAAACGCCAAACCGCCAAGCGACGCTGGCCGTTCACCAATTCAAGACTGCCGACACCGGCATGATCGGCATGCCGCAAAGCCAATTCGGGCTCGAACGACCAACTCTGGTGCTGGATTCCCCCCCCTGCCCCTTTGTGCAGAGCCAATAAGCGGCGGTCTGTCACAATGACGATTTCCTGGGTGAAACGCAGATGCACGTCGAGGTCAACCTGCAGACAGGCCAATGCGTTTTCAGACTCAAGCCCCAACGTTTGCAATGCGGGGTGCCAAATGGAAGGCACCAAGGCTGCAAATGAGGGAGACAGATAAGATGATTTCATTCAAAGCGTCCTGACCGTGCCCAACAACCGCCAGCCCAGTCTGCCAAACACTCAAGCAAAAGGCTCGAGCAACCATGGCTTAACGCTTGAAATTGTATCTGCGGGGACAAGAGGTCCCTTTTTTTGAATCTTTTTGAAAAAGAGTTGTTTCATGCCATTTCCACCGATCCAATTTCGACGCATGCGCCATGTGCGGGGCCCCAACTTGTGGACCTGGGTGCCCATTCAAGAAGTCTGGGTGGATTTGGGCATTTTGGAAGACAACCCCTCGGACACCATTCCCGGCTATTACGAGCGACTGGTCGAATGGTTACCCGGTCTGATCGAGCACCGTTGCAGCGTGGGTGAGCGCGGCGGTTTCTTGCAGCGATTGCAACGTGGCACCTGGGCCGGCCACGTCATGGAACATGTCAGTCTGGAATTGCAAACGCTGGCCGGCATCGACGACAAGTTTTTTGGCTTTGGTCGGGCCCGCGAGACGAGTGAGCGTGGTGTGTACAAGGTGGTGATCAGCACGCCTGATGCGGTGATCGGACGCACCACTTTGACTGCGGCGCGCGACTTGGTCATGGCCGCCATGAATGGAGAACCATTCGACGTCAAAGCGGTGGTCGAAGAGTTGATCGATCTGGTCGATGACCGCTGTTTGGGCCCTTCAACCGCCTGCATCGTGGATGCAGCCAAAGAAAGGCTGATTCCCAACATCCGCCTGACCGACGGCAATCTGGTGCAACTGGGGTATGGGTCACGCCAACGGCGCATCTGGACGGCCGAGAGTGACCGCACCAGCGCCATTGCCGAGGGGATCTCCAGTGACAAGGACCTGACCAAAAGCCTGCTCAGCAATTGCGGCATCCCGATCCCCGAAGGAGAAATCGTCGATACACCGGCTCACGCGTGGTCGGTGGCGCAAGACATCGGTTTACCTGTGGTCGTCAAACCTCTGGATGCCAACCATGGCCGAGGCGTGTCGCTGAACCTTCGCACCCAGCAAGAAGTTGAGGCCGCTTTCGATGTGGCTCTGTCCAAAGGCACTCAAGTCATCGTCGAACGCTACATTGAAGGCGAAGAGCACCGGTTATTGGTGGTTGGTGACCGAGTGGTTGCGGCCTCGAAGGGCGAGTTGGCCACCATCACCGGGGACGGACGATCTACCGTGAACGAACTGATCGAATCGCAGATCAACAGCGACCCGAGACGTGGCGTGGAGCAAGAGTATCCGTTGAGCAAAATCCAACTCGATCGACAGCCGCATGCCGTGCTCGAACTGCAACGGCAAGGCCTGAATGCCGATAGTGTGGTCGAAAAAGACCGGGTGGTGATCGTGCAACGCAACGGCAACATGAATCACGATGTCACACCGCTGGTTCATCCGGAAGTGGCCGCCATGGCCACTCTGGCGGCCCGGGTGGTGGGGCTGGACATCGCGGGCATTGACATGGTGATGAAAGATGTTTCCAAGCCGCTGCACACCCAGGGCGGGGCGATCGTCGAAGTCAATGCAGGCCCCGGCTTGTTGATGCATCTCAAGCCGGCCACGGGTGAACCCCGACCGGTAGGCAAAGCCATTGTCGAGCACCTGTTTGGCAGCAGCGACGATGGCCGCATCCCCGTCCTGGGGGTGACCGGCAGCCAGCAAACCAGCCTGCTGTCTCGGGTGGTGGGTTGGTTGTTGCATCTCAGCGGCAAGCGCACCGGGGTGGCTTGTCGTGAAGGCCTGTACATGGACCAGCGTCTGGTCGATGGTGCCGACTCGCGAAGCTTTGAGCAAGGTGAGCGGTTGCTGATCAACCGTGCATTGGATGCTGCCGTGCTCGAGACCGCGCCCCGCAACATCGTGGAAGATGGTTATCCTTATGACCTTTGCCAGGTGGGCGTGATCACCGATTTACCCACCGATGACCTGTCGGATCACGACATGACCACGCCTGAGCAGATGCGCACGGTGATTCGCACCCAAATGGACGTGGTCTTGCAAAACGGCGTGGGGGTGCTGAATGCTGACGATGAAACCGTCGCCGATCTGGCCGAGTTGTGCAATGGCGAAGTGCTGTTTTTCGGGCATTCCCCCGATAACCGTGTGATCGCCTCACAGTTGCAAAGTGGCAAGCGGGCGGTCTTTTTGCGCGACCAGCATGTGGTGCTGGCGCGCGGCAACCAGGAGAACCCGTTGTTCCACCTCGACCTGGCCCCGATTGCCCAATTGCTGCGCGATGGCATGACGATCTCGACCCTGTTGGCGGCAGTGGCCAGTGCCTGGGCCCTGGAAATTCCGCCTTTGCTCATCCGTGCCGGACTCAAAAATTTCGGTCAAAAAACAGCCTCCCCCACCCACCAATCACCCCATACCACTTCGGCCTGACACCATGGAAGTTTCTCGCATCCGCGCCCTGCGCGGCCCCAATTTGTGGACTCGTCATACTGCCATCGAGACCCTGGTCCAGTGCACACCCGAGCACACGGACATCAGCCGCCTGCCCGATTTCGAAGCACGTCTGCGCAACCTCTTCCCCGGCATGGGACCTCTGCTGACCACTGAACACAAAGCCAAGGTCAGCATGGCGCATGCGCTGGAATCGGCCACATTGCATTTGCAAACCGAGGCCGGCTGTCCGGTGACATTCAGTCGCACCACCCCTACCCCCGATGCAGGTCTGTATCAGGTGGTGGTGGAATACACCGAAGAGCCGGTGGGAAGGCTGGCGCTGAAGCTGGCCGAGCAATTGTTGCAAGCGGCACTGAACGACGGCGCGTTTGACCTGGAGGCCGCTCTGCGTGAATTGCGCAGCCTGGACGAGGACATCCGTTTGGGCCCTTCTACTGGCTCCATCGTGGACGCCGCTGTGGCCAGAGGCATTCCGTTTCGTCGCCTGACCGAAGGCAGCCTGGTCCAGTTCGGCTGGGGCTCCAAGCAAAGGCGCATTCAGGCCGCCGAAATCGACCGGACCAGCGCGATTGCCGAATCCATCGCACAAGACAAAGAGCTGACCAAGAAATTGCTCGATGCCGCGGGGGTGCCTGTGCCCAAGGGACGTCCGGTAGAAGATGCCGAAGACGCCTGGCTGGCCGCTCAGGAAGTGGGCCTGCCGGTGGTGATCAAACCGCGAGACGGCAATCAGGGCAAAGGGGTGACGGTCAACATCAGCACCCGCGACGAAGTGTTCGCCGCCTATCAGGTGGCCGAAGAGTACGGCGGCGATGTGCTGGTCGAGCGGTTTTTGCCCGGCAGCGATTACCGCTTGCTGGTGGTCGGCGACCGCCTGGTTGCTGCCGCACGGCGCGAACCGCCACTGGTGATTGGCGACGGCAAGCACACCGTGCGCCAGTTGGTTGACAAGGTCAACGCCGACCCGCGGCGTGGCGATGGTCATGCCACATCGTTGACCAAAATCCGTTTTGACGAAGTGGCTCTGGCGCGTTTGAAAGAGCAAGGGCTGGAAGCCGAGAGTGTGCCGCCCAAAGGCATGCGAGTCATCTTGCGCAACAACGCCAATTTGTCGACCGGCGGCACGGCCACCGATGTGACCGATGATGTGCACCCCGAAGTCGCTGCCCGGGTGGTGTCCGCCGCCCGCATGATCGGGCTGGACATCGCCGGTGTCGATGTGGTGTGCGAATCGGTGCTCAAACCGCTGGAAGAGCAAAGCGGCGGCATCGTGGAAGTGAATGCCGCCCCGGGTCTGCGCATGCACCTGAGCCCCTCTTTTGGCAAAGGGCGCGATGTCGGCGAAGCCATCATCGACATGGTGTTTCCGCGCGGGGACGACGGCCGCATTCCGGTCATTGCCATCACCGGGACCAACGGCAAAACCACCACGGTTCGGCTGACCTCGCACCTGTTGCGCACCAGCGGTCTGCGGGTGGGCATGACCAACACCGATGGCGTGTATGTCAATGGTCGCCAGGTCGACAGTGGCGACTGTAGCGGGCCGCGCAGTGCGCGCAATGTGCTGATGCACCCCGATGTCGACGCCGCCGTGCTCGAGACCGCACGCGGGGGCATGTTGCGCGAGGGTCTGGCGTTTGACCGTTGCTCGGTGGCAGTCGTGACCAACATCGGCATGGGCGATCACCTGGGTCTGAACTACATCACCACCGTCGAAGACCTGGCGGTGCTCAAGCGCGTGATCGTGCAAAACGTCTCTACCTCCGGGATGGCCGTGCTCAATGCTGCCGATCCGATGGTGGCTGCGATGGCGACCAGTTGTCCCGGTCAAGTGACCTTTTTTGCCCTGGACTCGCATCACCCCATCATCGCCACCCACCGTGCACAGGGCAAGCGGGTGCTCTTTTTGGAAGACGACCAGATCGTCGCCATGCAAGGCCCTTTGCAGGTGCGCATCCCCTTGTCCGATGTCCCCCTGACCCGCAGTGGCGCGATCACCTTCCAAATCGAAAACGCCATGGCTTCCATCGGGGCCGCTTGGGCCGTGGGTCTGGCCTGGGAGACGATCCGCAAAGGCTTGGCCAGTTTCATCAGCGATGCCCAAGCGGTCCCCGGCCGTTTCAATGTCTTTGATTACAAAGGCGCCACCGTGATCGCCGACTACGGTCACAACCCGGACGCCATCAAGGCCTTGGTGCAAGCCGTCAGCAACCTGCCGGCACAACGCCGGAGTGTGGTGATCAGTGGCGCCGGCGATCGCCGCGATGATGACATTCGCGAGCAAACTCGCATCATCGGCGATGTCTTCGATGAGGTGGTGTTGTACCAGGACGCCTGTCAGCGCGGCCGTGTGGATGGCGAGGTACTGGCCTTGCTGCGACAGGGCCTGGAGGGCGCGCGTCGGACCGAGCAGATCGAGGAGATTCACGGTGAGTTCAAGGCCATCGACCAGGCCATGGACAAGCTGCGCTCAGGCGACTTGTGCCTGATCCTGATCGATCAGGTGGAAGAAGCCCTGGCGCACATCATGCACAAAGTCAATCGGAGTCAGTGATCAACCGCGCGGCCACGGGTTGACCAACAAAGCCGTGGCCAGTCCGGCGCAAGTCCATCGCCAACCTGCCGAACCGGGCAACACCGCCCGCACGGCAGCTGCCGTGGCCGGAATCAGCGTCCAGGCGGGTGGGCGATGGATTTCGATCAAAGCCCAAGGCGTCTGTGCCGACCACTCCAGCGCCCACAGCAACCAACCCGAGGCCCAGCCTGCCAGCACCCACAAGGGTGGGCAAACCATGCCCAGCAAGGACAAGGGGGTGACCACCAGGGTGACCCAGGGGATGGCCCACAGATTCACCCATAAGCCAGCCAGCGAAACCCCCTCGAAAAACCAGACGGTCAAGGGCATGAGCGCCAGGGTGATGCGCCACTGCATGTCCACCGTCTCTGTCCACCAACGGCGCCAGGCACTGGTTTGGCGAGTCGGTTGCTGGAAAGCGAACAACACCCCCACAGCGACATAACTGAGCCAAAAGCCCGGTTGCGTGTAGGCCAACGGATCGAGCACACCCACCAGAGCGATCAAGCCGAGCCAAGTGGCGTGCGCCGGCCATCTCAGTCCCAATAGCATCCAGGCCTGGGTGGCCATGAGCATCCAGACCGTGCGCTGCGCCGGCAAACCCCAGCCGGAGAATAAGGCATAGAGGCAGGCGGCAAACAAAGCCACCCACTGTGCCAACATGGGTGCCGGCCACCACAAGGCCGGCGATCTGCCCCGCCATGACAGCTTGCGCCAGACCGCATCCACCAGGGCCGCCAACCACAAGGCCAACAAGGTCACATGCATGCCGGAGATGCTGACCAGGTGCGCCACACCGGTGCGCCGGAAAATGTCCCAGTCCTCGGTTTCAATCGCACTTTGATCGCCCATGCTCAAGGCGGCCACCAAGCCAGCCTGGCGCGGTTGTCGCACCACCTCGAAAATGCGATCGCGCACGCTTTGCCGCCACCCCTGCAACGTGGCTTTGTTCTGGCTCAGCCTTCGGGCAGGCTGCTCAGGATCGTCCACCACCGTTGCCATGCCTTTGAGATCTTGTTGTTGCAGCCAGCGCCACGTGTCAAATGCGCCTTCGCGAGCTGGCGAAGTTTGACGCCAACGCAAACTCAAAAGCAACTGGTCACCGGGCTGGATCGACCATGTGTGTTGCGCCTCGGGTGTCAGTGACCAAGAGACCCACACCCGTACCGGTTCGGAGAGTGGATCGCCTGCTGAATGACTGGCGTTCGGCCATCGGCCCTGAACACGCAACACAAATCGCAGACTGCGAGGTCCGCGGCGGGTCAGGCTGACCACTTCGCCCCAGATCGGCACCGACTGCGGCCCCTGCGGATCAGGGTGCAAGGCCAGCGGCAGCCGGGGGGCGGCCACGGGTTGCCACACGCGCGTGACAGCATAGGCCAGGCACAACACCATCAGCCCAAGATAGGCAATGCGTCGGATCCACATGAGTCATCCTGAGTGAGAGCTGGGATTGCCCAATTCCAACTAAACTTCAGGCTGTCTGCGTGGGTTTAACTCCCCACCCCTGATTGCAACCAACCACCAGGACTGATCATGAGCATTGCCAACCGCCTTCAATCCCTGGGCATCACCTTGCCCCCCGTCGCCACTCCCGCCGCAGCCTATGTGCCTTTTGTGCAAACCGGCAAGCAAGTGTTCATCAGTGGACACATCGCCAAACAAGAAGGCGCGGTCTGGGTTGGGCAGCTGGGCCGAAACATGACCACTGCAGAGGGCAAATTGGCCGCTCGGGCAATTGCGATCGACTTGATGGGCACGCTACAGGCCGCATGCCAAGCGGCAGGGACCACGCTGGATGACGTGGCCCGCATCGTCAAGGTGGTGAGTCTGGTCAACAGCACCCCCGACTTCACCGAGCATCACCTGGTGACCAATGGTTGCAGCGAATTGCTGGCAGAAGTTTTTGGGGCCGCGGGCGCGCATGCCCGCAGCGCCTTTGGCGTGGCGCAGTTGCCCATGGGTGCTTGTGTCGAGATTGAAATGGTGGCCGAGTTGAAGTGATTCTGGGCCGATCAAACCTTGGGGATGATCGGCAACAACACACGACTTTCGAACTCACCGCCCGTCAACACGGTGACCTGGGCACCAAACACCTCGGCCGGACGGTCGGTGGGTTCATCGTGAATGAACGGACCGCACCCTTTCATGGGGTTTTTCATGTTGGACAACGTGGCCGCAGGTCCATCCCACTCGTAGTCTTTGCCCAAAATCGAAATGGCCACTGTGTAGCCTTGGGGCACCACGATGCTGGTCGGCCAAATCTCGACATCGAGTTCATAGACCTGCCCGGGCACCAGGGGTTGCACCTCGTCATGGGTGTGATAGGGCCGATAGGGTCGGCTCAGGCGCAGATCCAGCTTGCGGTGTGAAGCCCGCAACCAGCCTTGTCCCACCGGCGTGTGCGGATCGAGCGCCCCCTGAAAAACCACTTCCTGGCCTTGCGGGTCAAACACCCGCAACACCGCGAAGATATCGGCATCGGTGGAGGCGCTGCGAATGAAAAGCTTCAGCGCAGATGGCCCGGTGATCTCCGTCTCTTGCGCCATGGGTGAACTGCGAAAGGTCAGCCCCTGCTCCAGGGGCATGTAGGAGACTTCACCGGCGGTGTGTGCCGGACTCAAGCCCAGAGTCATGCCTTGTGCATCAAGATGCATGGGTGTCCACTGGGTGCGGGCAATCGGCCATTCGTGTTCATGCCGCAATTCAAAGCGGTCGACATGCCGCACCTGAAGCTGCACGCGCGGTTGATGGGTCTCCCAGCCGTTGGCCACGCCCCTGAGGTAGTGGTCAAAGAAACGCTTTTGAATCTCCACGCCGTAATCGGTGTAGTAGCCTGCCCAATGGGCGCCACCGTGCATTTCCAGCCATTTGTGTTTTGAGCCGGCTCTGACAAAGCCTTCAACGTTGCCACGATTGTGCAAACCATGCCCTCCCCAATTGCCGCAGGATAACAAGGGGACCTCGATGTCCTCCAGCACAGGCGTGCGCTGGTGGTAGTAATCGTCATCCAGTTGATGGGCACAGAGGTCCGCCCACATCGGCACGCGCCGCTCGGCCAGCACCGCTTCATCCAGGGTATCGGGACCGCACACCAACTCGCCGGTGACTTTGCTGACAGGCCCACGACTTCCGACTCCGTGCTGCACGTTTTTCACCTGCATGTCCTGCCAGTTTTTCACGAAAGTGCACAAAATACCGCCATGATGGGTGGAGTCGCGGTAACGATCGGCGTAGCCTTCCCAAACACAGATGGCGGCCAGATGCGGCGGCTTGAGCGCTGCCACGCGCCACTGGTTGGTGGCGTAATACGAGATCCCCGCCAGGCCCACTTTGCCGTTGCTCCATGCTTGCTGGCCCGCCCACTCGACGCACAAATACAGGTCGCGGGTCTCACGCCTGGAGTGATGATCCAAAACACCGGGTGATCGCCCCGCACCTCTGGAATCCACACGGACACAGATGTAGCCGTCGGGCACCCATTTTTCGGGGTCCGCCACCTCCCAATTTTGATAAAGGTTGCTGCTGCCCTGGGCGGTGTCGGGATGATCTTTGACCATCTGATTCCAGGCACTGGGGTAACCCTCTTGAAAAGACAAACCCTTGCCGTAAGGCCCGTAGCTCAGCAAGACGGGATGAGGCTGATCGTCGTCGGGCCGAAAAATGTCTGCCCGCAGAATCAGCCCATCGTCCATTTCGATGGGCACATCCCAATCGATGCGCATGCCGTCTCTGACTTCAGATGAAAATTCGCTTGGGATTCGGGAGTTCATGAGGCACTTTCAGTCATTGGGGTTGATAGCCGATGGATTTGACAATCTGGCCGTAACGGTCGAAATCAGCGCGCAACACTTTTTCGAAATACTGCGGGCTCTCGTTGACGATCCGCAGGCCCAGGTTTTGCAATTTCTCGGTCACGGCGGGTTGGGCAATGGCCACGTTGATCGCCTTGTTGAGCCGATCCACGATTTCCGGTGGCGTCCCGGCCGGGGCCACATAGCCGAACCAGCCCAGCGCACTGAAGCCGGGCACCACATCTTGCGCCAAAGTGGCATCGGGCCAGTCGGCCACTTTATCGGGCGAACTGATGGCGATCAACCGCATTTTTCCCGCCCGAATGTGGGGGGCGAACGGTGCCATGCCCAAAATGCCCACTTGCACCTGACCACTCAGCACATCGTTGGTGACTTGGACACTGCCTTTGTAAGGTACGTGCAAATAGCTGAACCCTGCCTTGAGGCGCATGTCCTCGAAGGTCAGGTGGGGATAGCCGCCCTCCCCATTGGTCGCGACCGACAATTTACCGGGATTGGCTTTGGCATAGGCCACCATCTCGGCCAGATTTTTGAACGGGGCATCGTTGTTGGCCACGATGGCCTGGAAATTGGTGGTGGTCAGCGAGACCGGCGCAAAGCTTTTCAGGGGGTCGTAAGGAACCTTTTTGAAGGTGTGCGGCAAAACCACCAGATTACCGGCCTGCCCTACCCCGATGGTGTGGCCATCAGGTTGTGCCCGAGCCAAGGCGCCCATGCCCACTTGACCACTTCCCCCCGGGATGTTTTCGACAATGACCGGCTGACCCAACAGCTCGGTCAGTTTGGGGCCGATCATGCGGGCGGTGATGTCGATCGAATCGCCAGGTGGAAACGGGATGATGATCTTGATGGGCTTGTTCGGCCATGGGCCGGTTTGAGCCCATGCAGTGCCCATGGTGAACACAGCGCCCAAAGCACAGACCAGCCCACGCCGAGTCGCCAGAGAAATGCTTGTCTTGGCCATGATGGAACTCCTTTTGTTCAATCCACTTTGACGCCCGTGTCCTGGATGATCTGTGCCCAGCGAGGCAACTCGACCTTCAGGAAAGCATTGAATTGATCGACGCTGCTGGGCGTCGATTCACCACCGATGGCTGCGATGCGCGCTTTGACTTCGGGGGTTTCGAGCACCCGATTGACTTCGCGGTTGAGCTTTTGCGTGATGGCGGGCGGCATGCCGGACGGGCCAAAGAGGGCAAACCACAAACTGAGCTGGAATTCGGGCAGACCCGCCTCGGCGGTGGTGGGGATTTCGGCCGCGCTGTCATAGCGACGGGGCGAGGCCAAAGCCAACCCGCGCAGCCGACCGGCTTTGACTTGGGGGTGCGAGGTGGAAATGCTGTCGCAAATGAACTGCGTTTCGCCGCCAACCAGCCCCTGCACCGCAGGCGCTGCACCTTTGTAAGGCACGTGGGTCATGCGCACACCCGTCAGGCGCATGAACATCTCGGTACACAAGTGACCGCCACTGCCCGAGCCCGGCGAGGCAAAGTTGAAGGTGCCGGGTTTTTGCTTGGCCAGCGCAATGAACTCCTGCAAGGTTTGCGCAGGCACCTGCGGATTGGTGACAAAGTAAAAAGGCAATGTCGCCATGTTCGCCACCGCAGTAAAGTCTTTCATGGGGTCGATCTGGCTGTTGCGCAACAAGTAGGGGCTGATGTGGCTCGAAGTTGAAGCCACCAACAGGGTGTAGCCGTCAGGCGCTGATTTGGAGACCGCACCCGAAGCAATGGTGCCGGTGCCACCCGGTCGGTTTTCGACCACAAAAGGCTGTCCCAGGTTTTCGGTCAGTTTTTGCGCCACCAGTCGTGCCAGCACATCGGTAGGCCCGCCGGGCGGGAACGGAATCAGCATCTTGACGGGCTTATTGGGATAGTCCTGAGCCACTGCCAGCAGGCTGGAGCATGCAACCGCACAGCCCACCAAAACGCGCGTTAACCAATGTTTCATGTCTTCACTCCTAGAAAAAAGACCCGCCAAAAAATCAAGCCACTTGCCCACCCAGAACGCGGGCAAACCAATCGGCCATGTAGTCGGCCGCCAAGCTGCCGTTGTCAGCCTGGCAATGCTCTGCCCCGCCTTCATCGATGGTGAAGACGCGCAATTCGCGCTGAGTGCTGTTGACCGCTGCGTCGTACAGCGCTTGGGCATCGGCCAGGGGCACTTGGCGATCGTTCTCGCCATGCACGACGAGGAAAGGACAAGTGATCTTGGCAGCAACGGGCTCCAGATTGAAGTGCTGAATTTCTTGCAAGGACTCCTCGATGGTGGCCTTGCCAAAAACGAAATTCAGGTGTTCGGCGAAATGCGATACCGATCGCTGGGTGGTGGCGTTGGGCGACAAGCGAGCCAATACTGTGCGATGCCAATTCCATTGCGCACCAAAAGCTATGCAGCACTTGAGCCGTTTTTCAAAAGCCGCTGCACGCGGCGCATAGTAGCCGCCCAGAGACAGCGCCATGATGCCCACACGCTGAGCGTCCACATCGGCGCGCTGCTCCAGCCAGTCCATGCTGGCCGTGGCCGCTTTTTCAATCTGGTGGGTGCCGTGCATGCCACGCAAACGCAAGGCTTCACCCACACCCGGGTGGTCCACGATCAACATCGCGACGCCACGACGGCGGGCTTCGGTGGCCATGCCGCTGAGGTAAATGGTTTCCTTGTTCACATCCAGACCATCGAAGTGAATCATGCAGGGGGAGCGCCCAGGCAAACCGGAGGGCACGAACAAGGCCGGCATGGTTTTGCCTTCGTAGGGGATTTCGACCCACTCGATCGGCTCGCGGCGCCACGTGGCTCCCTTTTGAAAGCACTCCAGCATGGTTTTGTAGAGCATGGTTTTGCGCGGATCTTTGGGGTGGGTTTGACGTTCCGCTGCAAAGTAGTAATTGGCTGCACGCATCAGCTTGCGTCCGGCACTTTGCAGATGACCGGCCTGCTCATCGCGACGAGCCTGCTCGTGCACATGACCGGCCAGTCGCATGAAGGCCTGCACCCACTCTTCTTGCGCCGGGTCGTCGTTGCGCAAGCCCGCATCGACGATGCTGCGAGCCACCGTATCGATCTCACCGATCAAGCCACCCGAGCCCAAAGTCAGGTTGGTCGCCAAATTCCAAACATAGTTGCCGCGAAAATATTCAAACATGCCGAAAACTCCAGGTTGATGTTGATCAGTTGAAAGACAGTATGAAAATGCCTGATCAAATTTGTCAACCTGGTGCAGTCGTGTTGGCATCAAATGCGGGTAAACCAGAACACTGAGTTGAGATGTTGTCCAAGACGATGCAGCTGGACACTGGTCCGCTGCAGCATCAGGGGCTGGCAGCATCATGGGATGCACCCGGGATCAAGCCCGACACACCCAATCAGGTACCGGCACCGAGCAAAATCTTGGCGTCCGAACGAGAACGGCGATCAGAACGCAACGGGGCGTTCGATACACCGATCAGGTTTCATGGGTCATTGGAAACCGCTTGGCTTTTCCGCTTCGCCAGTATGCGAGCTGAATTCAGACCAGTGAGGACCATGAATGGCCACAAAAACGTGCAGACCATGACCCACAAGATCCGACCGCCCAACATGAGGCCCGTCTTCGAGGGCTGAGGGCTTTGGGGCCCCTCACTGAAGATGTGCTGAAGTGTGAAGGTGAACAGACCAAAAACCGCACCAAACAAGAGGAATGAATAAATGTAGATGTTCAAAATCGTCTCCTGGTTGAGAACCCTCAGAGCGACATGGTAAATGACTGTCATTCAAAAGTGACAATTTTTATGTAAATAACCTGTTACAGACAAAGGTTGTTGCTCATTGGTGCTTTGAGTTGGTCTTCCAGGGCCTTGGCCAGCAAACGCGCGGCGCGGTCGTTGCCGCCACCGGGGGCATAGGGAATGATGAGTTTGATGGGGGCGTTGGGCCAATCTTGTGCCCTGAATTTCGTTGTACAAGCCCGCAGGCGAGCTACATCACCGGGCAAATCCTGCACCTCGATGGTGGGCTCACTGCGCATTGATGCCGCAAGATTGAAGCGCCAATGCATGCGCCTGACGGCTGAAAAAATCGCCGATCAAAGACTCATTTCAACTCCAGCTGATCCGCCTGCCCAGTCTTGACCAATCGTGCCAGCAATCTCATGGTCTGGACTTCCATCCCCCTGAAGCCGTGCTCTGTCAACGCCATGCACGGGTGCCCCTGAAAGCCACTGCCTCCGTGAACAGTGATCAGCGGGAATTGATATTGGTCCGCAATGCGCTTGGCACCGGACCAAGTGGTGAGCGTGCAAGGGTCGTTTTTGTGATGCACAAAAAATTGAGGCACGCCAGAACGACGGTAATCAAACCCGGCCAACTCACGGTAAGAGTTGGGCGCATAGGGTTCGGTGATCGACGCCGTGTGGATGGCACCGGCATAGGCCTTGGGATCGTGCACAGGCATGAACGATGAGGAAAGGGTTCCCATGCTGGTGCCAACCAGCCAAACTTGGGTCAGAGTCGGATAACGCTCTTTGACCGCATCAATCAACTGTTGCACATGGCGCTGACGATCGGCCGAGGCCTGGTATCCACCGGAGCAGTAATCGCCACTGTCAGAGTGGCAATCGACGATCAGGGTCGCAATGGCTTCGTCGACCAGATGCCGGCGGGCGCGAATCAGAAAATTGCCCGTCAACCTGGCGCTTTGCATGACCCCACCCGCAACCACAGGCCGCACCACAGACGGGTAACCGGGTAAAAGAACCGCCAGGCGGGTGTGGTTGCTGGTGCCCTGCCTGACCGAGTAGACCCCGGACTGCGTGCGCTTGCCATCCGGCAGAGTGACGGTGATCATCTCCTCGAGCAACCCTTCGGCGTGGGCGGGCACAGGCTGGGACCAAGCCCAAACGGGGAGCAAAAACAACAGAGTGAGCAACAGTTTCATGGCGCCAGTTTATCGCCAATGCTGTCCATGTAAAAACGCATGACACACAAAAGTGACCAGCCCGAATGCGCATGCGCGTATTGGCGCAATGCGGTTGGAACGGGATAATCAATCGTGTTGAGTGGATGCCCATACCCCGTTAATGGGGAAGAGCCCGTTAATGGGGAAGAGCCATATGGAGGCGCGGGCCGGAGTCGAACCGACCTACACGGATTTGCAATCCGGTGCATAACCGCTTTGCTACCGCGCCTTGTTCCGATAAAAAAGGGAAGCCTGGGCTTCCCTTTTTGGAATGTTGGAGCGGGAAACGAGTCTCGAACTCGCGACCTCAACCTTGGCAAGGTTGCGCTCTACCAACTGAGCTATTCCCGCGTAGGAGTCAGAGTATAACGCATTTTTGACTTGCTTTGCAAGCATCTTGCGTTTTTTCTGAGACCCAATCAGTGCTTGATGGCGACCCCTTCAGTCTCAGCGCCGGCCGCCACCGGAGGCACCACCGGTTCGTCGTCTTTCAGGGCTTCAGGCTGGCGCTCGAGAGCCACTTGCAAAACTTGGTCGATCCACTTGACCGGCACGATTTCCAGACCCGCTTTGACGTTGTCGGGGATGTCTTGCAGGTCTTTGACGTTTTCTTCCGGGATCAGCACCGTCTTGATGCCACCGCGCAGGGCGGCGAGCAGTTTTTCCTTCAGGCCGCCGATGGCGGTGACCTCGCCACGCAAGGTGATTTCGCCAGTCATGGCGACATCGCAACGCACAGGGATGCCCGTCAGGGTCGAGACAATGGCCGTGGTCATGGCGGCCCCGGCGCTGGGACCGTCTTTGGGGGTGGCGCCGTCGGGCACGTGAACGTGGATGTCTTTTTTCTCGAACATCTCGTCTTTGATGCCCAACACACGAGCGCGGCTGCGAACCACGGTGCGGGCGGCCTCGACCGATTCCTTCATGACGTCGCCCAAAGAACCCGTGCGGGTGATGGCGCCTTTACCGGGCATGACCGCCGACTCGATGGTGAGCAGGTCTCCCCCCACTTCGGTCCAGGCCAAACCCACCACTTGTCCAACCTGGTTTTGCTGGTCGGCACGCCCGTAGGTGAACTTGCGCACGCCCAGGAAGTCATTGAGGTTGTCAGCGGTGACCACCACTTGGGCTTTCATGTCGCCCAGCTGCAAACCTTTGACGACTTTGCGGCAGATTTTGGAGAGCTCACGTTCGAGTGAGCGCACGCCGGCCTCGCGGGTGTAGTAGCGGACCACATCGCGGATGGCGCTTTCTTCGACCTTCAGTTCTTCGGGTTTGACGCCGTTGTTTTGCAGCTGCTTGGGCAGCAGGTAGCTGGTGGCGATGTGGGTTTTTTCGTCCTCGGTGTAACCCGACAACCGGATCACTTCCATCCGGTCGAGCAGCGCCGGCGGGATGTTCATCGAGTTGGAGGTGGCCACGAACATCACATCGGACAAGTCGAAGTCGAGTTCGACGTAATGATCGGAGAAAGTGTGGTTTTGCTCGGGATCGAGCACTTCGAGCAAAGCACTCGAGGGGTCGCCCCGAAAGTCGCTGCCCAGCTTGTCGATTTCGTCGAGCAAAAACAGCGGATTGCGGGTGTTGACTTTGGACAGGCTCTGCAACACCTTGCCGGGCAAAGCCCCGATGTAGGTGCGGCGGTGGCCCCGGATCTCGGCCTCATCGCGCATGCCGCCCAAAGCCATGCGCACATATTTGCGACCGGTGGCTTTGGCGATGGATTGACCCAGCGAGGTCTTGCCGACACCCGGCGGCCCCACCAAGCACAGAATGGGGGCTTTGACTTTGTCGACGCGTCGCTGGACAGCCAAATACTCCAGGATGCGATCTTTGACCTTTTCCAGGCCGTAGTGATCCTGATTCAGGACTTCTTCGGCCAGAGCCAGGTCGTGTTTGATCTTGGTTTTTTTGCTCCAGGGCAGCCCCACCAGCACATCGATGTAGTTGCGCACGACCGTGGCTTCGGCCGACATGGGCGACATCAGCTTGAGCTTTTTCAGCTCGGCCTCGGCCTTTTTGCGCGCCTCTTGCGGCATGCGAGCGGCTTTGATCTTCTTTTCGATCTCTTCGATGTCAGCGCCCTCTTCGCCTTCGCCCAATTCTTTCTGGATCGCTTTGACCTGCTCGTTCAGGTAGAAGTCGCGCTGGTTTTTTTCCATCTGCCGCTTGACCCGGCTGCGGATGCGCTTGTCGACATTGAGGATGTCGACCTCGCGCTCGAGTTGCTCAAACAGGCTCTCGAGACGAGGCTTGACTTCGGCCAGGTCCAAAATGATCTGCTTGTTTTCCAGCTTGAGGGGCAAGTGGGCGGCGATGGTATCGGCCAGGCGACCGGCATCGTCGATGCTCGAGATCGAAGTCAGGATCTCGGGCGGGATTTTTTTGTTCAGCTTGACGTACTGATCGAACTGCTGGAGCACGGCACGGCGCAAAGCCTCGACCTCGGTCTCGACCCCGGACTCATCGAGTGTGATGGGTGCCAGTTTGGACACAAAGTGTTCGGGGCCATCTTCGATGTGAAGGACTCTGGCGCGCTGCTGGCCTTCGACCAGGACTTTGACGGTGCCATCGGGCAATTTGAGCAATTGCAAAATGGTCGCGATGGTGCCGACATCAAACATGTCAGCAACGGTAGGCTCGTCTTTGGCGGCCGCCTTTTGAGCCACCAGCATGATGCGCCGCTCGGTGGCCATGGCTGTTTCCAGGGCCTTGATGCTCTTGGGGCGTCCCACGAACAAAGGGATGACCATGTGCGGAAACACCACCACGTCGCGCAAAGGCAACAAAGGCAGATCGAGAGGCGTGGCAGGCAAAAGATTCTGTGCGGACATGTTCAAGCCTTTTTGGCGGCCTCCCGGTAAACCAGGAGCGGGGGTTGTTGTTCCTCGATGGTGGACTCGTCCACCACCACTTTTTCAACATTGGTTTGATTCGGTAAATCGAACATGGTGTCGATCAGCGAATGTTCAAGGATCGAACGCAGGCCGCGAGCACCTGTTTTGCGGGCCAAGGCTTTTTTGGCAATGGCGTGCAAAGCAGCGGGACGGATCTCCAGTTCAACACCTTCCATGGCCAGCAGTCGACCGTATTGCTTGACCAAGGCGTTTTTGGGCTCGGTCAGGATCTGGACGAGAGCGTCTTCCGAGAGTTCGGCCAAAGTGGCCACCACGGGCATGCGCCCCACCAATTCGGGAATTAGGCCGAATTTGATCAGATCCTCGGGTTCCACTTCGGCAAAGACCTCAGTGATGCTGCGTTGCTTCTTGCTCTTGACGGTGGCTCCAAAACCGATGCCGGAAGCTTCGGTTCGGTTTTCAATGACTTTTTCCAGGCCGGCAAAAGCACCGCCACAGATGAACAGGATGTTGGTCGTGTCGACCTGCAGGAAATCCTGGTTGGGATGCTTGCGGCCGCCCTGCGGAGGCACGCTGGCCATGGTTCCTTCGATCAATTTGAGCAACGCTTGCTGCACCCCTTCACCCGACACATCACGGGTGATGGATGGGTTGTCGGATTTGCGCGAGATTTTGTCGATCTCGTCGATGTAGACGATGCCGCGCTGGGCCTTGTCGACCTCGTAATTGCAGTTTTGCAACAATTTCTGGATGATATTTTCGACGTCTTCACCGACATAGCCGGCTTCGGTCAGGGTGGTGGCGTCGGCCATCACAAAAGGCACATCGAGCATGCGCGCCAAGGTCTGGGCCAGCAGGGTCTTGCCAGAACCGGTAGGGCCGATGAGCAGGATGTTGCTCTTGGACAGTTCCACATCGTCCTTTTTGGACTTTTCCTTGTGGCGCAAGCGCTTGTAGTGGTTGTAAACAGCCACCGACAGAGTGCGCTTGGCAACCTCCTGACCAATGATGTAGTGATCGAGGTTGGCCTTGATTTCGGCAGGAGTTGGCAAGTCGCCTCGGGCCTGGCGAGCGACCTCGTTTTCGGGCAATTCGTCCCGAATGATTTCATTGCACAAATCGATGCATTCGTCGCAAATGAAAACAGAAGGGCCCGCGATCAGTTTTTTGACCTCGTGCTGACTTTTGCCGCAAAAAGAGCAAAAGAGGGTTTTTTCGCCTTGAGTGCCAGGGTTCTCAGCCATTTCAGGAAATCCGGTTTTGAATGTTAATGATAACCACACACCCACCCCCAAAGTGGCGTCCACGCAACAGCAACTCCCGCAGGCAGGAATTGAGCCCTGTCAGGGAAGGTATCGGCACGAAGAGACCGGGGTTGAGCACCCCCGAGATCCTGCGCCAGGACGGGGGCGTGGCTCAATCAGGGGCGCTTGGCGATGACCTGATCAACCAGACCGTATTCTTTGGCTTCGTCGGCCGAGAGGTAGTAGTCGCGCTCGGTGTCGCGCTGGATTTTTTCCAGCGGCTGGCCGGTTTGAGCGGCCAGGATTTTGTTGAGTTGCTCGCGGGTTTTCAGGATTTCGCGAGCATGGATCTCGATTTCGGTCGCCTGCCCCTGGGTACCCCCCAAAGGCTGGTGGATCATGATCTTCGAGTTGGGCAAGGAAAAGCGTTTGCCTTTGGCGCCAGCCGACAGCAAAAAGGCGCCCATGCTGGCGGCCATGCCGATGCACAGGGTCGAGACATCGGGCTTGATGAAGTTCATGGTGTCGAAGATCGACATGCCGGCACTGACCGAGCCGCCCGGGGAGTTGATGTAGAGCGAAATGTCTTTATCGGGGTTTTCGCTCTCCAAAAACAGCAACTGGGCCACCACCAGGTTGGCGGTTTGGTCGTTGACGGGTCCGACCATGAAAATGACGCGCTCTTTGAGCAAACGCGAGTAGATGTCGTAAGACCGTTCGCCACGGCCCGACTGCTCGATGACCATGGGGATCAGGCCCAGGGCCTGGGTGTCGAGTGCGCTCATGTGTGAATCCTTTGTGTGGGGCTCATTGGCCCATGAGTTCGTCAAAGGCCAATTCTTTTTCGGTGACCTTGGCCTGATTCAAGATGTGGTCGGTGACGTTGTTTTCAATGACCACGGCCTCGACCTCGGACAGCCGGCGGTTGTCGCCGAAGTACCAACGCACCACTTCTTCGGGCTTTTCGTAGCTGGCTGCGAGCTCATCGACGTGAGCCTTGATTTGCTCCATGGTGGCCGAGAGGTTGTTGGCACGAACCAGTTCGGCGACCACCAGACCCATGCGCACGCGCTGCTCGGCTTGGGGACGGAACAAATCGTCGGGAATGGGGGCCTTGTCGGCATCTTTGATGCCGCGCTGCTTGAGGTCTTCGCGGGCACCCTGAACCAGTCGATCCACTTCGGCCTGCACAATGGATTTGGGCAGGTCCAGTTCGGCTTTGGCCACCAGCGCATCAAGTGCGGCTTGTTTGTTGCGCGCCATCAGGCGGGCCTTGACTTCACGGGTGAGGTTTTTCTCGATGTCGTCGCGCAAGGCTTGCACCGAAGCACCGTTGACGCCCAAAGATTTGGCCAAGTCGTCGTTGACTTCGGGCAGGTGGCTGGCTTCGATCTTTTTGACGGTGACCAGGAAGTCGGCGGTTTTGCCAGCCACTTCACGGCCATGGTAGTCGGCCGGGAAAGCCAGGGGGAAAGTCTTGCTCTCGCCGACTTTGAGACCGCGCACGGCGTTTTCAAATTCGGGCAGCATCTGGCCTTCGCCGATGATGAAACTGAAATCGCTGGCCTGACCGCCCTGGAACAATTCGCCGTCGATCTTGCCTTCAAAGTCGATTTGGACGCGGTCGCCATCGGTGGCGGCAGCGTCCAGGGCTCGCTGACCAAAGTTGCGGCGCTGTTTGCGCAGGATATCGATGGTCTTGTCGATGGCCTCGGGGCTGACCTGGGCCTTGGCACGCTCGATTTCAAGGCTGGAGAGATCGGGCAGTTTGATTTCGGGATAGACCTCGAAGATGGCGTCAAAAGCCAGCTGGCCTTCGGGCGCGCCGTCTTTTTCACTGATGCGCGGCTGCCCCGCCACACGCAAATTGGCTTCGTTGGCCGCTTGGGCGAAAGCCTCGCCCACTTTGTCGTTCATGACCTCGTAGTGAACCGAGTAGCCGTAACGCTGGGCGACGATGTTCATGGGCACTTTGCCGGGGCGAAAGCCGTCGATCTTGACCTGGCGAGCGAGGCGTTTGAGGCGTTCATTCACTTCGTTCTGGATGGTGTCGGCGGCCAGCGTCAAGGTCATTTTGCGCTCGAGCTTTTCGAGGGTTTCAACGTTCACGGTCATTTGATTTCTCCGGTAATAGGGATGCTCCGCCAAAGCGGAGCCACAAGATTCGAGTTGGTGCGCGGGGGGGGACTCGAACCCCCACACCATTGCTGGCGTCAGGACCTAAACCTGGTGCGTCTACCAATTTCGCCACCCGCGCAAGCAAAAGAGCCCCGGGTGTCGTGCAATTCAGACCTCCCGAGGCCATTTGGGTCAACTTGTCATTTTACCCCGAAATATCCCGCCTTGGGACCCGAAACCATGCCGCATACATGGCCGGCAAGGCCAGCAAGGTCAGGACGGTGGCCACCACCAAGCCGCCCATGATGGCGACCGCCATCGGCCCCCAAAACACGCTGCGCGACAAGGGAATCATGGCCAGCACGGCGGCGGCAGCGGTCAGCACGATCGGACGCAGCCGCCGCACCGTGGCTTCGATGATCGCTTGCCTGGGCGGCACCCCGCGCGAGCGGTCTTGTTCGATTTGATCGATCAAAATCACCGAGTTGCGCTGAATCATGCCCATCAGGGCAATCACGCCCAACAAAGCCACAAAGCCGAAAGGTCGGTTCAGGACCAGCAAAGCAGCGGCAACGCCGGCAATGCCCATGGGACCGGTCAGGAAAACCAGCATGGCGCGGGAGAAACTTTGCAATTGAAACATCAACAATGTGAACACCAGAAACAGCATCATGGGCACACCGGCAGCGATGGAACTGGAACCTTTGGCGCTTTCCTCCACCGCACCGGCGACCTCGATCTGATAACCCAATGATCCCTGGCGGGCCCAACTGGCCTCGAGTTGGCGCAACGCCGGCAGCAACTGGGCGGTCACGGTCGCGCCTTGCAAACCTTCGATGATGTCGCTTTGGACGGTGATGGCATATTGGCGATTGGCGCGCCACATCACCCCGGGCTCGAATCCGGGCTGCAACTGGGCGATTTGGCTCAGGGGAATGGAAGTGCCCAGGGCCGTGGCGACATAGGTCTGGTTCAGGTCGTCGATGCGTGAGCGTTCCTGAGCTTGGGCACGCAAGACCACGTCGATCAGGCGGTCACCCTCCCGGTATTGGCCCACGGTGCTGCCGTTGGCCCAGGTTTTGAGGGCTTGTGACAGGGACTGGCTCGACACGCCCAGAGCCCGAGCTTTGTCCTGATCAATGACCAGCCTCAGGGTTTTGACCGATTCGTTCCAATTGTCATTGACGCCACGCGTGTGGGGATTCTCACGCATGATTTGTTTGACCTCATCCGCCTTCAGGCGCAGGGTCTGGGGATCGTTACCAACCACCCGGAACTGAACCGGGTAAGGCACCGGTGGCCCATTGGGCAAGAGCTTGACGCGGCCGCGCACTTCGGGAAATTCGGTGGCCAGCCATTCGGGCAAGCGTTTGCGCAACGCCTCGCGCTCGGGCAAACCTTTGGGTTGCACGATGAACTGACTGACATTGCTCTGCGGAAAAATCTGATCCAGGGGCAAATAAAAGCGTGGTACGCCGGACCCCACCCACACGGTGACGCTGTCCACTCCGGGTTGTGCCATGAGGGCGCGTTCGAGCCTCCGGCTGACCTCGGCATTGCTGGCCAGGGTCGCGCCTTCGGGCAACCAGATGTCGACCAAAATTTCGGGGCGACTGGAGTCAGGGAAAAACTGTTGCTGCACCTTGCCCATGCCCAGCACACCGATGATCAGGGTCAGCACCGTGGCCCCGATGGTCAGCCAACGGTGATCGATGCACCAGGTGACCCAAGCCCGAAAGCGTTGATAAAAGGGCGAGTCAAAGAGCTCATGCGGGGTCTGTGCGTGTGTCTGGCCGGGCGAACGCAACAGCCAATGCCCCAACAGGGGCACAAAAAACACCGACACCCACCAACTGAGCACCAGGGCCAGCACAGTGACGGCGAAGATGGCAAAGGTGTACTCGCCTGTGACCGACTTGGCCAAGCCGATCGGCACAAAACCGGCCGCCGTGATCAGGGTACCGGTCAGCATGGGCATGGCCGTCACCTCGTAGGCGAAGGTGGCAGCGCGGAAGCGGTCATACCCCTCCTCCATTTTTCGCACCATCATCTCCACCGCAATGATGGCGTCGTCGACCAGAAGGCCCAAGGCGATGATGAGCGAGCCCAACGAGATCTTGTGCAATCCGATGCCCCACAAATTCATCGCCATGAAGGTCATGGCCAACACCAGAGGTATGGTCAGTCCAACCACCAGACCGGGTCGCACATCGACCCGCCAGCCCCATCGCCCACCCCGCTGCAAGCCCAGGGACAAAACGCTGACCACCAGCACGATGACCACCGCCTCGATCAAAACCCGAACGAACTCGTTGACCGAGGTCGCCACCGCCCGAGGCTGGTCCTGGATCTGGATCAAACGCACGCCGGCCGGCAGAACCGCCTGGATCTCGGTAGTGGCCTGCGACAAAGCCTGCCCCAAGGCGATGATGTCGCCCCCTTTGGCCATGGAGATGCCCAATGCCAGAACATCGACGCCTTGATGCGAGACCCTGGGTTGGGGCGGATCCACCGGACCACGCCACACCTGGGCAACATCGCCCAAACGCAGGCTGGCGCCACTGGCGGCTCGAATGGGCATGGCACGCAAATCTGACGGCGTCCGGAAAGCCCCATCCACGCGCAAGGTGATCTGGTCGTGGGTGCTGTGAATCACCCCAGCGCCCTCGACCGCATTTTGCTGCCCCAACTGAGCCATGACCCCATTGAGATTGAGACCGTATTGAGCCAAGCGCGTCGGGATGAGGTCGATGTAGATTTTTTCGGGCTGATCACCGTAGATCTCGACCTTGGCCACATCGGGCACTTTCAGCAAGCGCTGGCGCACTGAATCTGCCAGGTCCTTTTGCTCCGGGCCACTGAGACCCGTGGCTTGCAAGGCATAGATGACACCGAACACATCGCCAAATTCATCGTTGAAAAAAGGCCCCTGAACCCCCATGGGCAGGCTGGCTCGCATGTCGCCGATCTTTTTGCGCACGGTGTACCAGACCCCGTTGACTTCCTTGGGAGGCGATGAGTCTTTGAGCTCAAAGACAACCAGGGTCTCGCCGGGCTTGGAGTAGCTGCGAATCTTGTCGGCATAAGGCACTTCTTGCAGAGTGCGTTCGATTTTGTCGGTGACCTGATCGGCCATCTGCTGCGCCGTGGCTCCCGGCCAATAGGCCCGTATCACCATGGCTCTGAAGGTGAAGGGGGGGTCTTCATCCTGACCCAATTGAAAATAAGCCGACACCCCGAACACCATCAACACCACCATGAGGTAGCGAGTCAGCGCCGGATGACGCAAGGCCCATTGCGACAGGTTGAATCGACTGCCCTGCCCCGCCTCACTCATGGCCGTCCCCCGGGTTGCAGATCCGACATTTGCGGGCTGGGGTTTTTGCCCACATAGGGAGTGACCTCTTGGCCGGGGGTCAGGGTGTGACCGCCCATTGCCACCACCTGCTGGCCGGCTCGCAAGCCAGAGCCCAGCACAACCTGATCACCCTGATAGCGCAACACCTGAACCGGCACCGGTCGGACTTTGCGTTGCTCGGGTTCAAACACCCAAACCTGAGCCTGGCCTTGCAATTCCACCACCGCCGAGGTGGGCAACACCATGGCCTGACTGGAACGCATCGGCTCAGCCCAGCCCACGCGCGCGGTTTGACCCAAAGCCCAATGGGCTTCGGGCGGCAAGTCGATGCGCACCAAATAACTCCGGGTCTGGGGATCGGCACTGGCTGAGACCTCCCGCACCCGGGCATTCAGGCGCTCTGGCTGACCCCAACGGGTGACCCATACGGCCTGCCCCCGGGCCCAAGACTGAACCTGATCCTCGGACACCCACACCTGAACTTCACGCGGCCCATCGTAAGCCACCCTGAGCACTGGCGAGCCGGCTCCAAGCACTTGACCGGTTTCGGCCTCAAGTCCGGTGACCACGCCCGGTTGATCGGCGCGCAAACGGGTGTAACGCTGCTGATTGAGTTGCAGCTCGGCTTGCGCACGGGCCTGATCCAGTTGCGCCTGCGCGGCCTTCAAAGCGGTGCGGCGTCGCTCCATCTCGGCGGGTCCGATGAAGCCTTGCGCAAACAAAGCCTCATGGCGCTGGTGATCGCTGCTGGCCAATTCAAATTGTGCCTGTGCAGCAGCGCGTTGAGCTTGCGCAGCCTGCGCCCCCAATCCCTGGTCTTGCGGATCCAATTCGGCCAAAACCTGACCGGCCTGAAACCGCTGACCCAGCCCCACATGGCGCTGAGTGAGTTGACCTGCGACCCGAAACGACAAACGAGCCTCGTGTCGAGCCCTGACCTCGGCCGACCAAACCGAGGTCACCGAGGCCTCTTCGGGACTGACCGTGATGAGTTTGACCGAGCGCAAGGGCTCGGACTGCGGTGCCGTGGGGCCACAGCCTTGCAACAGCCACAAGGCCAGGACACAAACCCCGATCTGAATTTTCATGAGAAATCCGTTTAATAACCAATTGGTCATTAATTTACCATGAATCGATACTTGTCCGACAATCAGGGGCATGCCACTCGCCCGCCAGTCGCCCGATTCATTCCGCTCATTGACGCAATTGGCCAACGGTGTGGCCCGCTCCTTCGCCATCAGCCTGAGGGCACTGCCCAGCGCATTGCGCACACCCGTGACCTTGGCCTACTTGCTGGCCCGTGCCAGCGATGCTGTGGCAGATTCGGTCAATCAGTCCATGCCATTGGCCACCGACGTTGCGAAACGTGTGCAAGCCCTGGACGATTTGGGCCGCGCCATCGAGCGCAGTTCAGACAATCCCGACCGAACCGACTTCGACTTGCCCACCGTGTTGGCGCTGATTCAGTCGGTGCCCGACCCAAAGGAACAACAACTGTTGAGCGCCACGCCTGAGTTGTTGTCGATCCTGTCGCGGCAAAACACCGTCGATCGGGCCTTGATCGCCGAAGTCTGTCAAACCATCGTGTCAGGTCAGCGCCTGGACTTGACCCGCTTCGGCATGGCCGGACCACAGGTCCATGCGCTGGCCCATACCCGGAATTTGCACGACTACACCTGGCGGGTGGCCGGATGCGTGGGCCCGTTTTGGACCCGCATGTGCGAGTCACATCTGGGTGATTGGCGACGTGCCGAATGGGCTGCGATGCTCCAAGCGGCGGGGGAATACGGCAGGGCCTTGCAACGGCTCAACATCTTGCGCGACAGCGCCGCCGACTTGCGCCAGGGACGCTGCTACTGGCCCGAAAACGAACTGCAAGCCGTGGGCTGGACCCCACAGCAATTGGCTATCAATGTGCGCCATGCCAGGCTGGAAGAGTTGGTCCGGATGCAGCCCCTGATGCAACAGTGGATTGCGCAGACCCGGCTCGGTTTGGGGCATGGCTTGGCCTATTGCCAGGCCATCCGACCCTGGCGTTTGCGCTGGGCCAGTGCATTGCCCGCCCTGATCGGGCTGCGCACGCTTGAATGCATCGAAGCGCTGGGTCCTTTGGCCTTGACCCAAGCGGTCAAGGTAGAGCGCCGCTGGATCAAGGGTTTGCTGTTGCGCCTGGTGCTGGGTGCCGGCACGCCCTCGGGCTTGCTGAAACTCGGGCGCGAACTGGGGCTTCCCCGGGATGCCTGCATCCTGCCCGCACTCGATGGGACAATTCAGCCATGAGCCCCCAAGAGTATGTTCAACAAAAAGCCGCCGCCTCGGGCAGCAGCTTTTATTACGCTTTTCTTTTTTTGCCACCTCCCCGGCGTTTGGCCATCACGGCCTTTTATGCCTTTTGCCGCGAAGTCGACGATGTGGTCGACGAGGTGCACGAACCCGACGTGGCGAGCGCCAAATTGGCCTGGTGGCGACAAGAGGTGCAGCAAGCGTTTGCCGGACAGCCCCAACACCCGGTGATGCAAGCCTTGATGCCGGGGGCTCAGGCTTATGGCATTGAGGCACGTCAACTGCTGGCCGTGATCGAGGGCTGTCAGATGGATCTGACGCAGACCCGCTACCTCGATCGCGCGGGCATGGAGCGCTATTGCCATCTGGTGGCCGGGGTGGTGGGCGAGGTTTCGGCCCGGATTTTTGGACAGACCGAGGCACAAACCACAGCCTATGCCCAGCGCCTGGGGCTGGCGTTTCAATGGACCAACATCTTGCGCGACGTCGGTGAAGACGCTCTGCGGGGACGGATTTATCTGCCGATTTCCGATCTGCAACGCCATGATGTGAAGGCGCATGAGATCCTCAACCGGATCGACTCACCGCGGTTTCAGGCCCTCATGAACGAGCTCTGCGACTACACGCTGGCTCTGTACGAAGAGGCGCTGGCCTTGTTGCCTGCGGCGGACCGCAGGGCGCAAAAACCGGGGCTGATGATGTGCAGCATCTACCGCACCTTGCTGCAAGAAATCCGCTCGGCAGGTTTCCCGGTGCTGAAAGAACGGGTGGCCTTGACGCCGTTGCGCAAGTTCTGGTTGGCCTGGAAGGTGCAAGCCCTGGGCCGCCTATGAGGCCTCGATCCAAAGCCGGATTTCATCCAGACTGCTGACCGTGGGCGGTGGGTCGCCAGCCTGATCCCAGACCTTGGCCTGCCGGTTCAGCCAGACGCAGGGCAGACCGGCATTGCGCGCAGCCCAGGCATCCAGGTGGGCATCGTCACCGATGTGCAGCACCTGCTCCGGAGCCAGTCCGGCCAAAGCGACGGCGTGATGGAAGATGCCGGGATCAGGCTTGGCGATGCCCAGTTGCGGCGCATTGACTGCATGGCTGAACCACGCACCCAGGCCCACCTGGCGCACTTGAGCCGTGCCATTGGTGATGGCCAGCAAAGGGTAACGCCGGTGAAGGGCACGCAGCAAGGGCATGGTGTCTTCAAACAACTCCACCCGCTGGCGCTCGGCATGAAACACCTCAAAGGCCGGTTCGGCCAGATCAGGATCGGCCTTGGCCTGGCGCAACAACCGCCGAATGGCCTCGGTGCGCAAGGCGGCCAGATCGTGCCGCCGTTCGGGCCAGTCGAGCTGAACTTGCTCGCGAATCGCCCGGATGACCGCAGCATCCCGACTGAGTTCGGCAGCCGCCGGCGCATGTTCGGATAGCCAGGTGTGCAAGACGCGTTCGGCACGCTCAATGATGGGCCAGATCGGCCACAAGGTGTCGTCGAGATCCAAGGATATTGCCCGGATGGGCGTCAAATCAAGCATAGGTGGGCGAGAATAGCACCATGTTGAAGTCCTCATTCGCACCCGAACCCCCGTATGCCCATGGACAGGCGGCCAAGACCGGCGTCTTGCTGTGCAATCTGGGGACACCTGAGGCCCCCACTGCAGCGGCCTTGAGAAGCTATTTGGCCGAGTTTTTGGGCGACCCGAGGGTGGTCGAAATCCCGCGCCTGCTCTGGATGATCATTTTGCACGGCATCATCTTGCGGGTCAGGCCGGCCAAATCGGCGCACAAATACGCCACGATTTGGACCGAAGCAGGCTCACCCCTGAAGGTCTGGACCGAGCATCAGGCACAAGGCCTGCAACAGCGCTTTGACGCCGCCGGACAGTCGGTGATGGTGCGCATGGCCATGACCTACGGCCAGCCCGCCATCATGGCCACCCTCGATGAAATGCGCCAACAAGGGGTGACCCGGATTTTGATTTTGCCCGCCTACCCGCAGTACTCGGGCACCACCACGGCGGCGGTGTTCGACCGCATCCACCAATGGTCATTGCGCACCCGCACACTGCCCGAATGGCGCTTTGTCAACCATTATCACGACGACCCCGGCTACATCGAAGCCCTGGCCCGATCGGTGCGTGCGCACTGGGCCGAGCATGGACAGCCTGACCAATTGGTGATGAGTTTTCACGGGGTGCCCGAGCGCACCCTGATGCAAGGCGACCCCTACCACTGCGAATGCCACAAAACCGCCCGCTTGCTGGGGCAGGCACTGGGGCTGTCCAAAACCCAATACCGGGTGACCTTTCAGTCGCGCTTTGGCAAAGCCAAGTGGCTGGAGCCCTACACCGAACCCACGGTGCGCCAACTGGCCCAGAGCGGCGTGGGGCGCGTCGATGTGATCTGCCCGGGCTTCACCAGCGACTGCCTGGAGACGCTGGAAGAAATCGCCATGGAAGTCAAAGCCGCCTTCATGGAAGAAGGCGGACGCGAGTTTCATTACATCCCCTGCCTCAATGCCAACCCCGATTGGCTGGACGCTTTTTACAGAGTGGCCCTGCAACACATGCAGGGTTGGCCGCTGAACGCGCCGGATCAGGTGGCTTTGCAGGCCAGCCGAGAGGCGGCGTTGGCGATGGGGGCCAAAGACTGAACCCAACGCGATGAGCGATAAAGCTCAGGTCGATGTATCCCTGCGTTTGCCGCGCAACCGAGCCCCCATGATGTACAGCACGATGGCCAAGGGCAAAACACCATACAAAACAAACGTGATCAAGGCCCCCAAAACGGTGCCTTCAGGATGCATGGCCTCTGCCACGGCCATCATGAGCACCACATAAATCCAGGCAATGGCGACCAGGTACATGCTCAGATCATGCTCTCGCCATTGCGGATCCGGTGCAGACTGCCCAGGTCCACCGTCCAGACGATGCCATCCCCGATTTGGCCGGTGGAGCTGGCATCGATGATCGCTTGGCGAATGACTTCCACCATGTCGTCTTCGGCGATCACCGTCACCATGATTTTGGGGGTGTAGTCGGTCAACTCCTCTTTGACCGTGCGCTTTTGCACATGGGCAGGTGCCGTGAAGCCTTCGGCTTTGGTGAAGGTCAGGCCGGGGAAATTGGGGATTTGGCGCAAAGCCTCACGCAACTGGGGCAAACGTTGGGGACGGACAATGGCACGAATTTCTTTCATGATGACTCCAAATCAGTCAGGCCTCGATGGGCTTTTCCTCGAACCAGCGGTACAAGACCGGCACCAGCAGCAAGGTCAAAGAGGTGGATGAAAACAGGCCGCCGATGACCACGATGGCCAGCGGTCGAGTGACCTCGGATCCGGGTCCGGTCGAAAACAGCATGGGGATCAGGGCCAGCAAAGCCACCATGGCCGTCATCATCACCGGACGCAATCGATGGGTGCACCCCTCCATGATGGCTTGATCGGTATCCATGCCGTCCTCGCGTTGCTGTCGGATGAAACTGACCAGCACCACGCCATTGAGGACAGCGATGCCCCACAGATTGATGAATCCCACCGCCGCCGGCACACTGAGGTATTCGCCGCTGATGCCCAAACCCACCACCCCACCGATGGCAGCCAAAGGCAACACCGTGATGACCAATGTGGCATAGCGCAAGGAACCGAACAACATGAACAAGAGGAAAAAGATGGCGCCAATGGTCAGCGGAATGATCACGGCCAGGGTGGCGGTGGCTCGCTCCATGTTTTCAAATTGCCCGCCCCAGGTCAGGTTATAGCCAGTGGGCATGCTGACTTGCCGATCAATCCGGCCGCGTGCCTCGGCCACAAAACCGCCCAGATCCCGCCCTTGGACATTGACGCCGATGACCAGGCGCCGGCGCCCGGATTCACGGCTGATCTGGGCCGGACCATCGGCCAGCTCAATTTGACTGATGTCGCGCAGAGCGACGATGGAACCGCTGGGGGTGCGCAAAATCAGGTTACCGATGTCCTCGATGCTGTTGCGCGCCTGATTGGGTAACCGCACCAGGGCATCGAAACGGCGCTCGCCTTCAAAGACTTGCGTTGCCACCTTGCCCTGAACCGCAATCTCGATGAGGTCGTTGACCTCTTGCACATTCAGGCCATAGCGTGCAATAGCCCCCCGATCGATGCGCACGGTCAGGTAATCCTGGCCGCTGACCCGCTCGATGCGCAAATCGGTCGCGCCCGGTGTGGCCATGAGTTGTGCCGCAATTTCATCGCCCAATCGTTTGAGTTGTCCCAAGTCGTCCCCGAATATTTTGACTGCGACCTGCGAACGCACCCCCGAGACCATTTCATCCACCCGGGCGGCAATCGGTTGACTGATGGCGATTTCGACGCCGGGTAAAAACTTCAGTTTGTCGCGAATCTCATTCGCAATGTTTTCCTGGGTCATGCCACTTCGCCACTGATCGCGAGGCTTGAGGCTGACGATGGGATCGGATTCATGCGGCTGTCCGGGGTCGGAGGCAGCCTCGCCACGACCCAAGCGCGAAACCACCATGTGAACCTCGGGAACCGTCTTGATGGCGGCCATGGCTTGGGCTTCCATCTTGATCGATTCTTCGATCGAAATTTTGGGCACACGCACGATCACCGGCGTGATCGAGCCTTCTTGCATGGTCGGGATGAATGATGTACCCAGAAAAGGCACCCAGGCAAAACTGCCCGCCAATGCGAGCATGGCAATGGCCAATACTTTTTTGGGGTGCGCCAACGACCATGTCAGCATTTTCAAATAGGGGGCTTTGATTTTGCGCAACAACCAGGTGTCATGCTCTGCCCCGCCTTTGAGCACATAGCCGCACAAGACCGGACTCAGGGTGAAGCTGAGCACCAATGAGATGGTCAGGGCGATCGCAATGGTCAAAGCCAGAGGCGCGAACATTTTGCCCTCCATGCCCTGCAAAGTGAGCAAAGGCAAAAAGACCAGAATGATGATGCCTACGCCATACAAGACCGGTTTGCCGACCTCGGTGGTGGACTCCAGAATCACACGCAATTTGGATTTGCCTTCGTTGCCCGGGTCGCCCAAGCGCGCGAAGGCATTTTCCACCACCACCACAGCCCCATCGACCATCAGACCGATGGCGATGGCCAACCCGCCCAATGACATGAGGTTGGCGCTCAAGCCGATGCGATTCATGACCAAAAAAGTCAGCAGCGGCGTGAGGATGAGGGTGGCCACCACAATCAGACTGGAGCGCACATCACCCAAAAAAATGAACAAAATGGCCACGACCAAAATGATGCCTTCGGCCAGCACTTTGGCCACGGTGATCATGGCAGTGTTAACCAGTTCACTGCGATCATAGAAAGGCACGATTTGCAAACCATCGGGCAGCATCTGCTTTTGGTTGATTTCATTCACCCTTTGCTGGATGCGCCCGACCACCTCGCGCGCGTTACCGCCGCGGATCATTTGCACGATGCCGGCCACCGCTTCGGTTTGTCCGTCTTTGATGATGGCCCCTTGACGGACCTCGGAACCCATTTGGACATCTGCCACATCTTTCACCAGAACGGGCGTGCCCTGAAATTCTTTCAGGGCGATGTTGCCCACATCTTCAAGGGATCCGATCAGACCCACGCCTCGAATGAGGTATTGTTCGGCCAATGCGGGCAACACGCCGCCCGATGAATTGGCGTTGTTTTGCGCCACTGCCGAATAAACTTCCTTGATGCTCAGTCCGTAATAACGCAAGCGATCGGGTTTGACCTTGACCTGATACTGGCGGGCAAAACCGCCTTGGGTGTTGATTTCGGCAACGCCCGGAATGGAGCGCAACATGGGGCGCACGACCCAATCCTGAACCTCTCGGCGATAACGCAATTCTTCTTCACTCAAAGGGCGCAGCTTGCCATCGGCCAAGCGGTCTTTGGGGTGCTCCAGGGTGTATTGGAACACCTCACCCAATCCGGTCGAGACGGGACCGAGCACCGGCGTGATGCCGGCGGGCATGCGTTGGGTGGCTTCGATCAAACGTTCAAGCACCAGTTGACGGGCAAAATAGACATCGGTCTTGTCGGTGAAGACCAGAGTGACCAATGACACACCGTTGCGGTTGAGGGATCGCATTTCGACCAGGCCGGGCAAGCCGGTCATGGAAATTTCGATCGGCACGGTGATGAAACGCTCCACTTCGGTGGGTGGGCGTCCCGGCGCCTCGGTGGCGACCTGAACCTGAACATTGGTGACGTCGGGAAATGCGTCGACCGAAAGTTTGCGCAAGGCCATGACCCCGGAAACCAGCAAAGCGATGCTGATGACAGCAACCAAAACCCTTTGCTGCAGCGACCAACGAACCAGGGCGGCAATCATCACTTCGCTCCCGAGCCTGAAGTCAGCGACTGCTGGTTGCGCAAATTGTTCAGGTGAAACGCCCCATCGCCCACAATGGTCGCTCCTGCGGCCAGTCCGTTGCGCACCGGCCTGAACTTGCCGTGACTGGGTTCCAGCTCGACGGGGGTGAGCCTGAACAAGCCTGGCTCCACCTGGACAAACACATGATCCTGATCGTTGTCACGCACCACTGCGGATTCGGGCACCACGGGCATGTGTCGAACACCCAACTCGATGCGCAAAGTCACCAGCATTTGGGGTTTGAGGTCGCGCGTTGGATTGTCGAGCAAAGTCCGAATGGCAACCGTTCGGGTCTCCGGCTGGATGGTATCGCCGACAAAAACCACCTTGCCTTTGAGGGTGCGATCCAGTGCAGGAATATCCACTTCCACCGACTGTCCTTTGCGGATCAAGCTGGCGGTTTGCTCGGGCAGAGAGCCCACCGCCCAAACCGAGGACAAATCGGCCAGGGTAAACAAAGAGTCACCCGGCTGGACCACCTGACCGGCGTTGACCTTGCGCTCCAGAACCACGCCAGCCTGCCGAGCCACCACCACGCCTTCGGGCTGCAAGCGGCCTTGCTGACGCAAGCGTTCAATGGCATCGGCAGCCAGTCCCAATAGGGCCAGTTGATCCTCGGCAGCTCTTGACTCGGCCCGAGCCACCGCCAACTCTGATTCGCGTTTTTGCAATTCAGCCGAGCTGATCACATCCGCCTGAATCATCTGGCGAGCCCGCTCCACGGCACGCTGGGTTTGAGTGAGGTTGGAGTTGGCTCGCAAAAAAGCCAATTGGGCCTGGGTCAACTCCGGGCTGGTCAGACGCGCCAGCACTTGGCCTGGTTGCACCTGATCTCCCAGCTCCACATTCACCGAGGCGATCCGTCCGACCACGCCGGAGCCGACTCGGCTCACCCTTTGTTCATTGGCCTCGATCCGGCCGGGATGGGTCTGCTCGTCAGCCACGGGGCGCAGCTCAATCACCTGGGTCGGGTAACGACCCAGCTGGTCGGCCGATGGGCGAACCAGCCAGGGGTCAGAGGCCTGCGCGGCTTTGCCCTGCGCCGGATCCGCATCGGGTTTCGAGGGCGAACAGGCGGCAAGCAGCAGACCCAGTGAAACAGGCGCAAACCACATGAAAAAGCAACGGGACATAACGGATGGGGTCATGGTGAGATGCCAATGGTTGGGGTTCATGGGTTCAGGAATCAATGCGTTGGGCACTGAGCAGTTCGAGGTCAATGCGGGCTTTTTGAAGTTCAAAACGGGCTTGCAGCAAATCGACGCGAACCGACTGCAGCACACGTTGCGCGTCGAGCACATCCAAAATGCCCCGCTCGCCAAAACGGTATGCCGATTGAGCCACCTGCAACGCTGTCTCGGCGACTCGAACGGCCCCCGTGCTCAAGGCCGAGACTTTGTTGCGAGCGATCTCAAGGGCCTTCCAGGACTGCACCAGTTGCTGCTTGAGTTCAGCCGAGCGGCCGTCAACCAGAGCCTGCAAGCGCGCCACATCGGCCTGAGCTTCGGCGACCGGTCCGCGACGCTGATCGAGCAAAGGCAGTTGAACCTGAACGCCCCAGACGTCCTGGCGAATCTGCGGGTCTTGGGTCTGGTTGTAGCGCAACTCGGCACCGGGCCAACGTTGCGCGCGGGCGAATTCAAGTTGGTGCCGCGCGCGTTCGAGCAAGGAACGCAGGGCTGCAAGTTCGGGATTGCGTTGCTCGGCCTGCTCTTGCAGATTGACCAACGAGTTCATGTCAACCCCTTGGTCCAGCGCACCCTGGATGTCACTGAGCCCAGGCAAACGGCCTGCCGCCAGGCGGTTGAAGCTGAGCAACACCTGTTGCGCCTGCACCTCTGCGCTTTGGAACCTTTGCCGTGCATTGATGACTTCGGCATCGGCTTTGATCAGTTCGTAGCGGGCCGCCTCGCCGCTGTCCACTTTCACCCGAACTCGTTCGCGCACTTGCTCAAGGAGTTGCCAGTCTTCGCGAAACACACGGGCGGTGTCGCGGCGCCAAAAATATTCATAGACCAGCGCTTCGACCTGGGCGATCAATTGCAGCCTTGAAACGCGCACCTGTTGTCGGGCCCAGTCTTGCTGCGAAACCGCAGAACTGATGCGGGAACTTCTCAGGGCCGGATTCTCGATCGGCTGGATCAGACCCAAAGTCGTCACAGTACCCTGAATCGAGCCCGAAGTCCTGGGCTGAGATTGCCCTTGCCCGAATTCGAGTCGCGGGTTGGGCAATGCCCCAGCCGAAACCACACCGGCCTGAGCCTGTCGCTCGGCTTGCAACACAGCCAGATGGGCCGGGTTGTGCTGCAAAACCGCTTCGGTCAAGGTTTTGACATCGACCGCGGCAAGACTGGCTGATGCCGTGGAAATAGGTTGCGCATGAACATGAGCAACCCAGATCAAAGCCAACAATGCAGTTCGTTTCATGCACCCATGTTAAAGCCTGCGCAATAGCCTGAAATTTTGTAAAGTTATTGGGTTAAAAAACCCCTTGGGCAACCATGTCAGTAGGCGACCACGGCCCCATCGCTGCGGGGATCCCAACCGCCCTTCAAAATCCCATTGGGTTCGCGAATGATGCAACCGGCATGGCCGACGGTTTCATCCAGCGCACCGATGATTTCCACATCGTGCCCGCGCCGGCGCAGTACATCGCCGACTTCGGTTGGAAAACGGCTTTCCAGCTTGAGCGTGTCGCTGGTTTGCCCCCAAGTGCGTCCCAGCAACCAACGGGGCCGACTGATGGCATCTTGCGGATCGAGACCGTAATGGGCCACGCGACTGAAAATGGCAGCCTGGGTTTGCGGCTGGCCATCCCCACCCATGGTGCCATACACCATGGTGCGCCCCGAGTTGAAAACGGCCAGTGCGGGGTTGAGGGTGTGGAAAGGTTTGCGATGCGGCTCCAGGGTGTTGAGCGCTGCCGGTGAAAGCGAGAAACTGCAACCGCGGTTTTGCCAGTTGACGCCGGTGCCAGGCAGCACAACACCCGAGCCAAACTCGTGATAGATGCTTTGGATGAATGACACACACAGGCCGTTGCCGTCGATGACCCCCATCCAAATGGTGTCGGCCGGTGGGCGACCCGCCCCCCAGGGCAATGCGTGTTGCAGATCAATCTGTGCGGCCATGCCATCCAGGGCAGCGGAGGTCAGAAACTCGGCCGGATCGCGCTTCATGTAAGCAGGGTCGGTCAAGTGCTGGTCTCGAACCTTGAACGCTTGCTTGGTGGCCTCCACACACAAATGAACATGGTCTGCGCTGTCGACCGCGTGCTGAGCCAAGGGTAGCCGGTCCAGCAAACCCAGGATGATGAGCGACATCAGTCCTTGGGTCGGGGGCGTCATGTTGTGAACCTGTCCCAGGCTGTGGTTGAGCGTGAGCGGATCTATCCATTGGGCCTGGTGACGCTGCAGATCGGCCAATCGCAAAGGACTGCCCAAGCGCTCCAGTTCTCGCGCCATGCTGCGCGCCAGATCACCCCGGTAAAAATCATCGGTGCCGACACGAGCCACCTGCTCCAGCGTGGCAGCGAGACGGGGCTGCAAAAACACGCTGCCCGTGGCAGGAGACTGACCGGCGCTCAGGAAGGTTTCGGCAAAACCCGGCTGGTCTTTGAGCTCGGGCAACTTGGCAGCGGTCAGTCGATGCTGGCTGTGGGTGACCGGCACACCGACTTTGGCATAGGTGATGGCGTCGTCAAGCAAGCGTCGCAAGGGCATGCGCCCACCCAAAGCCTGAGTGGACAATTGATGTGCCTTACCCCACCCCGACAAAGTACCGGCCACGGTGTTGGCCGCAATGGGACCCCGAAAAGGGATGGCCTGCGTGATGCCTTGCGCGGCATACCAATCCCGACTGGCCAAACCGGCCGCCGCACCACAGGCGTCGATGCCACCCATGGCGTGGCCGGGGCGATGAATGACCCAAAAGGAATCGCCACCGATCGAGTTCATGTGGGGGTAAACCACGGCGATGGTGGCTGCGGCTGCAACCATGGCCTCCAGGGCATTGCCGCCTTCGCGCAAAACGGAAACAGCCGATTCGGCAGCCAAAGAGTGAGGGGCGACGGCCATGCCGCGACGACCCCATTTGGGTTGTAGGTCCATGATGTATGTTTTCAAAAAATCTTGATCAAAATGTACATCCAAATGTGCCCCCTATCGCACCTGTGCAGGCATGCCCTGCTTTCTTGCTCTGACATGGGTCACATCATGGTGCATGCCGCACCATGGCAGTGCAATCCAATTTGCCAGGCTTGAAGAATTCTGAGCAACTGGCCACAGGGCAGCCATTTGGCTTTGCTGCAAGCCTGACCAGAAGCAACGCTTTGCAACTGCCCCGCACCCCATTAAGATGGGACAGGATCATTTTTGACTGGGTCATGAGTTTTGCCATACGCCGACTTTCTTGGACTGCCTGTTCCTCCTGGCTGATTGCCGGCGCGCGCGATTTAGCCCGACACCCTGCCCAAGGGGCGTTTTTCGGCTTGGCTTTTTGCGCCATGGCCAACGTGCTGGCTGCCGTTTTCCGGCATCAACCCGAATACACCATGTCGCTGTTTTCGGGTTGTTTGCTGGTCGGCCCGTTTTTGGCCATGGGCTTGTACGACATCAGCCGCCGCATAGAACAAGGCCTGGCTCAGGATTTCCTGAGCTCACTGACGTGTTGGGGATCGCACATCAAAAGCATGGCAATGCTGGTGCTGGTGTTGCTGGTTCTGGAATTATTGTGGGGTCGCGCCTCTCTGGTGATTTTTGCGGTTTTTTTCAACACCGGTTTGCCCACGGCGCATGGCATGTTCGAGTTGGTCTTCAGTGCCCGCAACATTGAATTTCTCGCGATCTACAGTCTGGTGGGCGGAATCTTTGCGTCGTTGGTTTACGCCTTCAGCGTGGTGTCCATTCCGATGATTCTGGATCGCGACACCGATGCGATCAGTGCCAGCATCGCCAGCCTCTCGGTCTTCGTCCGCAATTGGCCGACTCTTTTGCTGTGGGCGGCATGTCTGGTGACGGCCATCTCAGCGGCTCTGATGACACCCTATTTTCTGGGTTTGGTGTTGGTTGGCCCTTGGCTGGGACATGCCAGCTGGCATGTCTACAGAGGCTGTTTGACATGGCCGGAAAGCGTCAAATAACACGACTCCAAGAGGGATTCGGTTGACCCAAGTCAAGAAAAAAAAATTACGATTTTTTTCCCTCAAAACCCACTAGGACTTTCACCTAGCCACGTTCGCAAAGTGGCTTTAGCGGCTCAATTTATCGTTTAATAAAAAAAGTAAGAAAACCTTTGCGTTTCTTGCGCACTCAACCCACATTGGAGGAACGAAATGGGAGTGTCCACATTGAAGTACAAGTCCACTCAACCCGGCGGATTGAGCCGCCTGATGCGATGGATCGGCGGAGCGGCGGTAGCCGGCCTGGTCTCCACTGCAGCCATGGCCCAGGGCTGGCAACCCACCAAGTCGGTCGAATTCATCGTCCCTGCAGGAACTGGTGGCGGAGCTGACCAGATGGCCCGATTTGTTCAGGGCCTGATCACCAAGCACAAGTTGATGTCGCAGCCTTTGGTCGTTCTCAACAAGTCGGGCGGCGCTGGTGCTGAAGGTTTCCTCGATGCCAAAAACGCACGTCCGGATGGTCACAAGATCATCATCACCCTCTCCAACCTGTTCACCACCCCGCTGGCCACAGGTGTGCCGTTCAACTGGAAAGATCTGACACCGGTGCAGATGCTGGCACTCGATGAATTCGTGTTGTGGGTCAATGCCGAATCACCCTACAAAACCGTTGGCGATTACGTCAAGGCTGTCAAGGCGGCTGAAGACGGCAAATTCAAAATGGGTGGCACCGGCTCCAAACAAGAAGACCAGATCATCACCGTGGCGCTGGAAAAAGCCATTGGCAAAAAGATGACCTACATCCCCTTCAAAGGGGGCGGTGATGTGGCGGTGCAATTGGTCGGCAAGCACATCGACACCACGGTCAACAACCCCATCGAGGCCGCATCCCACTGGAAAGCGGGCACCCTGCGCGCCTTGTGCGTGTTTGATCACGACCCCATGCCTTATCCCAACAAGATCACTCCCACCCAATCCTGGAAAGACGTGCCCACCTGCCGTTCCCAGGGTCTCGATGTCGAGTATCTGATGTTGCGCGGTATTTTCATGCCGCCCAAGTCCACCCCCGCGCAGGTGGCTTACTTCCAGGACATTTTCAACAAGGTGCGTGCACTGCCCGAGTGGAAGGAATTCCTCGAAGCCGGCGCCTTCAAGGACATGGCCCTGAGTGGTGCCGAATTCAAGGATTGGCTCACCAAAGCCGAGACCGAGCACACGCGTTTGATGACCGAAGCCGGTTTCCTGGCCAAAAAATAAGTTGTTGCATTGCCCCGGCCCGAGAGCCGGGGCATTTTGAATTCACGATCTAGGGAGTTTTTTCATGAACAGTCAACATGTTCAGCAACGCTGGGCAGAACTGGTTGTTGCCTTCTTTTTCGCTGCCATCGGCGGCGCCGTCATCTGGGACAGCATTCGGGTGGGCATGCAATGGGGCAGCGATGGCCCCGAACCCGGTTATTTCCCTTTCTACATCGGCCTGGTACTTGTGCTCGGGGCTGCCAAAGTCATTTTTGACGTGGTGCGCAATTGGAGCAAGGACGACATGACCGATTCCTTTGCCACCCACGAAGAGGTGGGCCTGGTGATGAAGATGTTTGTGCCTGCCGTGGTCTACGTCGGTGCGATTTTTGTGCTGGGCCTGTATGTGGCCTCGGCCTTGTTCATCGCCTTTTTCATGATCTGGCAAGGCAAATACAGCATCGTCAAAGCGGCGGCGGTCAGCGCAGCTGTACCTGCCGTGCTGTTTGCCCTGTTTGAAATCTGGTTTTTGTTGCCTTTGCCCAAAGGCCCCATTGAAGCGTTGTTCGGATACTGATCATGGATGAACTCAACAGTCTGATGCAGGGCTTTGCCGTTGCCCTGTCTTTCCAAAACGTGGTGCTGATGTTTGTCGGCATCTTGCTTGGCGTGCTGATTGGCGTTTTGCCCGGTTTGGGCGGCGCCAACGGTGTGGCCATTTTGCTGCCCCTGACCTTCAGCATGTCGCCGACTTCGGCGATCATCATGTTGTCGTGCATCTATTGGGGTGCCCTGTTCGGCGGCGCCATCACTTCGGTGCTGTTCAACATCCCCGGCGAGCCCTGGTCGGTGGCCACCACTTTCGACGGCTATCCCTTGGCCCAGAAAGGCAAGGCGGCCACAGCCCTGACCGCCGCATTCACCTCGTCCTTCATCGGCGCTTTGTTTGCGGTCATGATGGTGACTTTCCTGGCGCCACTGGTGGCCAAATTCGCACTCAACTTCGGTCCACCCGAGTTCTTCGCCGTGCAATTGCTCACTTTCTGCAGTTTCATCGGCATGTCCAAAGAGCCTCCCGCCAAGACACTGATGGCCATGATGTTGGGCTTTGCGCTGGCCGCCGTCGGTCTGGACAGCGTGACCGGCACGCTGCGCATGACCTTCGGTCAAGAGTCTTTGCTGCAAGGCTTTGACTTCCTGGTGGCCGTGATCGGCTTGTTCGGGGTGGGTGAGATCTTGCTGACCATGGAAGAAGGTCTGGCGTTCAAAGGCCAAAAGGGTCGCATCAGCTTGCGTGATGTGCTCGAAACCTGGGCCGAACTGCCCCGCTATTGGGCGACTTCCATCCGTGCCTGCCTGATCGGCTGCTGGATGGGCATCACCCCCGGTGGTGCCACACCCGCTTCCTTCATGAGCTACGGCATGGCCAAGCGGATGTCCAAGACTCCGGACGATTTTGGCAAGGGCAAAGTCGAAGGCATCGTGGCCCCCGAGACGGCTGCCCACGCGGCCGGCACCAGCGCCCTGTTGCCCATGCTGACCCTGGGCATCCCGGGTTCGCCCACCGCCGCAGTGCTCTTGGGTGGCCTGCTGATTTGGGGCTTGCAACCCGGTCCGATGCTGTTCCAGGAACAAAAAGACTTTGTCTGGGGTCTGATTGCCTCCATGTACCTGGGTAACATCGCCGGCCTGATCGTCGTGCTGACGACCGTGCCCTGGTGGGCAGCCATTTTGCGCATCCCCTTCTCCATCATCGCACCCGTGATCATCGTCATCTGTGCCGTGGGCGCCTACACCGTCCACAACCACATGTTCGATGTCGTGATGATGCTGGTGTTCGGCGTGCTGGGTTATGCCTTCAAGAAGCTCAATTACCCCTTGGCGCCGTTGGTGCTGGCCTTGGTTTTGGGCGACATGGCAGAGTCCAGTTTCCGTCAGTCGATGCTGATCTCCAAGGGTTCGCTGGGCGTCTTCTTTGACACCGCTTTGGCCGGTGGCATCACCGCTCTGGCACTGATCATGCTGTTCTGGCCGCTGATCGGCAAGATGCGTCGCAAGAAGCAAAACGACGACATGCTCAACGCATGATGCAGGGGCCCTCAGGCCCCGACGCTAAAAAAACGGCACCCTCGGGTGCCGTTTTTTTGGTCTGCCCAAAATCCGCTGCCGGGAGGCTGGGGACTTGCGCCGACCGACTCACTTGAACAGGGCGGCCACCTTTTTCTTGGGTTTGATGTTGGCCGAGACCCGACCAGGCACCGTGGGCTCAGGCGCAGAAGAATCAGGGGTTTGAGGGGCCTGATAGGGCTGGGTGAAAAAAGGATCCAACGGTTGCTGACGCGGGGTAGGACGGCTTCTGGGCGTGCGTTCGGAGCGGGTGTCGAGGGCATCGCGGGGATCGTCTTCGCCCCAGTGACGGCGACCTGTGTTGATGCGCCCGCGTGGGCGATCGTCGTCGAACTCAATGGGTTCGAGTTCGGCTTTTTTCTTGATGAGCTTTTCAACATCGCCCAGCAGCCTTTGGTCACTTGGCGTCACAAAACTGATGGCCAGGCCCGATGCGCCAGCGCGACCGGTGCGTCCGATGCGGTGCACATAATCTTCGGCATTGAAGGGAATGTCGTAGTTGAAAACCGCCGGCACATCCTTGATGTCCAAACCCCGAGCCGCGACGTCGGTGCAAACCAGCAACTGCACCTCACCGCGCTTGAAGGCATCGAGCGCCTTCAGGCGCTCGTCCTGACTTTTATCGCCATGCAGTGCGGTCGCTTTCAGCCCGTCGCGCTCCAGGCTGCGCGTCAAGCGAGCACAACCCAGTTTGCTGTTGACGAAGACAAACGCCTGGTTGACGGTGTTGTCTTTGAGCAGTTGGACCAATGCGCGCCGCTTGTCGTCATCGGCCACATTGATGAAGCGTTGAGTGACGGTGGAGGCCGTTTCGTTGGGACGTGCGACCTCGATGGTGACCGGATTTTGCAGATAACTGTTGGCCAACCGCCGGATTTCGGGTGAAAAGGTGGCAGAAAACAGCAAGGTGGTCCGCTGTTTGGGCAAGTGGCTGAGGATGCGTTGCAAATCAGGCAAAAAGCCGATGTCGAGCATGCGATCGGCCTCGTCGAGAACCACATACTCAACCTGATTCAGCACCACATTCTTGGCTTCGATGTGATCGAGCAAACGGCCCGGCGTAGCCACCAGCACTTCAACCCCTTTTTTCAGTTCAGCGGTCTGCGGCTTCATGTCCATGCCGCCAAACACCACGGTGCTTCGCAATTGGGTGTACTTGGCGTAAAGCTTGACCTGCTGCGCCACCTGATCGGCCAATTCGCGGGTCGGCAAAAGCACCAGGGCACGCACCGGATGCCGGGCGGGCGAGGTGGATGCGTTTTCATGCTTGAGCAGGCGTTGCAACAAAGGCAAAGAAAAAGCCGCCGTCTTGCCGGTGCCCGTCTGGGCTGCACCCATGACATCTTGTCCCGTCAGGACCACCGGAATGGCCTGCGCCTGGATCGGGGTCATGGATTCGTAGCCCATCTCGGCCACGGCACGCGCCAGACTCGGCGCGAGGTTCAAATTGGAAAATGCAGACATAAAAGGTTCAGGTTTTGGGCAGGGTCACGCCCACCTGCCCCTGGTATTTGCCGCCACGGTCTTTGTAACTGGTCTCGCAGACTTCGTCGCTTTCAAAAAACAACACCTGGGCGCAACCCTCGCCCGCATAGATTTTGGCGGGCAAGGGGGTGGTGTTGGAGAACTCCAGCGTCACATACCCTTCCCACTCGGGTTCAAAGGGGGTGACGTTGACGATGATGCCGCAACGGGCATAAGTGCTTTTGCCCAAGCAGATGGTCAGCACATTGCGCGGAATGCGGAAGTACTCGACCGTACGGGCCAGGGCAAAACTGTTGGGCGGGATGATGCAGACGTCGGACTGAATGTCGACGAAACTCTTTTCATCAAAATTCTTGGGATCGACCACCGTGCTGTGAATGTTGGTGAACACCTTGAACTCGGGGGCGCAACGAATGTCGTACCCATAACTGCTGGTGCCATAACTCACGATTTTCTGGCCGTCGCGCTGGCGCACCTGGCCAGGCTCAAACGGCTCGATCATGCCGTGCTGCTCGGCCATGCGGCGGATCCACTTGTCGGATTTGATGGTCATAAGGGATCATTCTACCTTTTGCCCATGCCGGCTGTCTGCATGCAGCCTGAGGTCTTACAATAGCGGCATGAAAATCCTTCTCCTCAATGGCGTCAACCTGAACATGTTCGGTCATCGCGATCCGCAACAATACGGCACGGTCACGCTGGCCCAAATCGAGCAACGCGTCAAAACGTTGGCTGCCGAACTGGGTGCAGAGGTGGATTGTTTTCAGACCAACCACGAAGGTGAGATGTGCGAACGCGTGCACCGCGCCTTCATGGAGCAGGTTGACGCCGTGCTGATCAATGCCGGGGCCTGGACCCACACCAGCATCGCTTTGCGCGATGCTGTGGCCATCCTCCGATGCCCCGTGATTGAGTTGCACATGTCCAACATCCATGCCCGTGAAGCCTTCCGTCACCATTCGGTGCTGGCAGACATCGTCACGGGTCAAATCTGCGGTTTCGGAGCGGACAGTTACGAACTGGCCCTGCGAGCCGCGATCTCAGCCGTCTCCAAACGCTGATCGTTCGCCCCGGGGTTCGCCCCGGATTGTTTCGGCACTGTGCCGACATGTCGAGGAACACCATGTACAAAAACCTCATGGCCGCCGCACGCGGTCTTTTTCTTGCCCTGCTCTTGCCCTGCTCAACGCCTGCCTTGGCCGAAACGGTCAAAGCCGCCTTTGTCTATGTGGCACCCCTGACCGACACCGGTTGGGTGCGCCAACACGAAACGGGTCGCCAAGCGGTCGAGGCCCAACTCAATCGCAACGGGATCCGGGTTAAAAGCACTCATGTGGAAAACATCCCCGAAGGCAACGATGCTGAACGCGTGATACGCGATCTGGCCCGACAAGGCCACCAGATCATCTTCACCCCCAGCTTCGGCTACATGGAGCCCACCCTGAAAGTGGCAGCCGAGTTTCCCGGGGTGAAATTCGAGAGCATCACCGGCTACAAGCGCGCTGCCAACGTGGCCACGGCCAACGCGCGCTACTACGAGGGTCGCTATTTGGCGGGCATCGCTGCCGGCAGAGTCAGCCAAACGGGCGTATTGGGCTACGTGGCGGGCTTTCCCATTCCGGAGGTCTTGCAAGGCATCAATGCTTACACCCTGGGCGCCCGTTCGGTCCGCCCCGACATCGAGGTGCGGGTCATCTGGTTGCAAGCGTGGTTCGATCCGGCCCGCGAACGCGACGCCGCCATGACCCTGATGAACCAGGGCGCCGATGTCCTGGCCTTTCACACCGGATCGAGCGCCGTCATGGTCGCCGCGCAAGAGCGCGGGAAAATGGCCATCGGTTACCACTCGGACATGCGCAAATTCGGACCCGATGCCCAGTTGCTGTCGGTCACCCACCACTGGGGCGACTACTACACCCGGCGAGTGCGTGCCGTCCTGGATGGCCATTGGGTCAGCAGCGACACTTGGGGCGGGGTGAAAGAAGGCATGATTCGGATCGAAGGCTTTGGGCCCAAATTACCAGCCAGCGTTCGGCAAGAGGTCATGGCTCGCCAAAATGAACTGGCTCAAGGACGTCTGGCGATCTTCAAAGGCCCCATCTCGGATGACAAGGGACAGGTCGTGGTCCCTGCCGGTACGACCCTGAACGATGCCCAAATCCTGACCATGAACTTCAAGGTTCAAGGCGTGCGCTGAGCTCGGGGCGGGGGCTAGGGGGTTTCCCTGAATCGCACCGAACCGGGTGTCGGCTCATAATGATCATTTGAAAAACAAGAGGAGCCTCGCATGCCCAACCCGCCCCCACCCAAAATCCGCCGCGTCATCACCGGTCACGACGACCAGGGTCGAGCCGTGGTCAAGATAGACGAAATCTGCCAGCACTTCAAGGCTGGGCGAGGCAATGCCAATGTCTGCAACATTTGGACCACCGACACCCATCCAGCCAACAACGATGGTGACGAGGACAAGGGCATGCGCCCCGGCGCTTTCACCATGATTCCCGATGGCACGGTGTTTCGCATTCTGGACTTCCACCCGGGCCTGGAAGCGCGCAACCACCGCACCGACACCATCGACTACATCGTGGTGATGCAAGGCAAGATCGACATGGAACTCGAACCCGGTGGCGAAGTGGTCACCTTGCAACAAGGCGATGTCATGGTGCAACGGGGCACCGTTCACAACTGGGTCAACCCCTACAGCGAAACTTGCGTGATGGCCGTGATCCTGATCCACGCCAAATCGGTCGAGGCAGGCGGCAAAACGCTGGAAGCTTTCGGCTGAGCGGCCTGATTGGGCTGCCGCCGAGCGCCACTTGACGCCCGTTTGCGCCTTTGCATCACCCGCCAGGCTCGACCTGGCGGGGTATATTAAAATTTAACTTTTTATTTATTTTATTTTCAATTTATACTTTCTTTGTGTTCACCCACAAAGCAAAGATGTCTGCAGACTCTCCACCCCAGCGCGGCGTTGACGATCCGATCCCCAGGGGAGAGCTTTGGCTGGTGGCGATTCAGCACGCCGTTTTGGTCTTGGCTTTTTTGGTCTACCCACTGGCTGCCGCCCAGCAAATGGGGCTGGCCGAAGACCAAACAACTCAATTCATCACCGCCTGCATCTTGGCGGTCGGGGCCGCCACGGTGTGGCACTCGCTGCGCCAGCCCTGGGGCAGTGGGGTGTTGGCCGTCGAGGTACCCACACCCATCTTTTTGCCGGCCACGGTCTTGATCGGTAGCGCCGGAGGCCTGGGTGCCATCGCGGCGATGTCCTTGGTCAGTGGCGTGGTCGGCTTGGTTTTCTCGCGCATGCTGCGCTGGTTGCGGGTGTTGTTCCCGGCCGAGGTCTGTGGGGTTGCGGTGATCATGCTGGGCATCTCACTCGTGCGCCCCGGGATGACGCATGCGCTGGGGTTACACGGACCTCATGCGGGACCCAACGGCATCCACTTGGCGATCTCGTTCGCGACCTTGGTCACCATCGTGGCGGTTGCGGTCTATGCCCAAAGCCGATTGCGGCTGCTGGCGTTGGCGTTGGGCCTGCTGGTTGGGCTTGGGGTATCGCTGGCCTTGGGCGAATTGGGCAGCGTCCAGTGGGACTCTGTTTTGGACGAACCTTGGCTGGGCTGGCCGGAAGTGGCCTGGGTGATGCCGCAATTCGCATGGGAGTGGATTCCTCTGTGTCTGGTGATGGGCTTGGTGCTCAGCGTCGATAACATCGGGATGCTGGTCAGCATTCAACGCCAATACAACCCGCACTGGCAACGCATCGACTACCGGCAAGCCAGCGCAGGGGTCTCGACCAGTTCACTGGGTGATTTGGTGGCCGGTCTCTTCGGCGCCATGCCCACCGGCATTTCGTCGGCCAACATCAGCCTGGCTCATGCCACCGGTCGTTTGGCTCGGCGGATCGCACTGGTCACAGGCTTGTTGCTGCTTTGCACAGCCTTCACGCCCCGTTTTGTCAGCGCACTGGCTCTGATCCCCAAGCCGGTGATTGGCGCCGTCATGGTCTATGCCGCCGCCTACATGGTGGTGTCTGGCATGAGCCTGTTTTTGACCCGCCTGCTCAGCCCGAGGAGGGTGTTTGTGATCGGCCTGGCATTGGTCCTGGGACTGACCCCGGCCCTGATTCCGGGCGTGTTCGATCAAACACCGCACCTGATCCGGCCCATCCTGGAGTCGCCTTTGGCGCTGGGCACTTTTTCAGCCATGGTGCTGGTGATCGTGTTCCGTTTTGGCGAAGCCCAACAAGCGATTTTGAACATCATGGTGGCCGACACCCGCAACGAATCCCTGCAAGAGTTTCAACTCAATCGCCAACTGCGGCCTTTCCTGACGGCCCTGGGCGAACAAGCCGGCAGCAGCAAAGAGCAAGTCGAGCGCGCCACCGACGTCAGCTCCGAGTTTCTGGCGGCATTGTCCATGACGCAAGCACTGCCATCTTGCATCGAAGTGCAAGTCCGGGTCCATGACCCCTATTTGACGCTGACGCTGATCACTGAGACCCGCGACATTTCAGCGGACGATTTTTTGGCTTTGCGCTGGACCGAGATCCGGCAGCAATTCAATGGCCGACTTTCGGCCACGGATTGTCAACGCGTCGAGGACCGCTTGCGCTTCGTCTTCACTTTCGAATGATATCCCGTCACTGAACTGCCATGTTTTCGATCCCTCGCCTGCTCGCTGTCGTTCTCGGTGCAACTCTGAGCTTTTGTGTTTGGGCGCAACCATTGCTCACCGGCATTGAGTCCTTGCGTCACGCCCGCTTGGGAGTGATTCAGGGATCGGCGCACGACATTTATGCCCAAAAGCACTTTCCGGATGCTCAGTTGCTGCAGTTTTTGTCGGTGCCCGACATGATTTTGGCGGTAGAAGCTGGTCACCTTGATGCAGCCGTCTACGATGAGGGTGGACTGCGGGCCATGCTGAAGGAAAAACCTCACATGGCTCAGCTGGGCGAGTCGATTTTTGAGGCCCAGGTCGGTGCCGGATTCCGCCTCGAAGAGGACCAGTTGCGTCAGCAGTTCAATGCGTTTGTCGCCAAAATCAAGGCTGACGGCACCTGGCAAGACATGGTTGACCGATGGATACACCAGGGGCGCACCGAGATGCCCCCGATTCCGCTGGCATCGAATGCGTCACCCTTGCGGGTGGGCAACGCGATCCTGGGCTTGCCCTCAGTGGCGGTACGCAACGGGCAAATGGTGGGATTCGAGATCGAGATGGCCACCCGCTTTGCTGCCGCCATCGGGCGCAAACCCGAATGGAACACGGTGGACTGGAACGCGCTCATCCCGTCGCTGGCATCGAAAAAAATCGATGTGATCATCAGTTCAATGTACATCACGCCCGAGCGCCAAAAGCGGATCCATTTCTCAGTCCCTTACTACACCAGCGGCAACTACTTTTTCACCCTGGCCAGTCGCACGAACGCCCAGGCGCAAGTGACGTCGCAACCAGCCCCGAGTTCGTTTTGGTCCAGTTTGAAAGACAGTTTTTACAGCAACATCATTTTGGAAGACCGCTACCTGCTGCTGCTCGACGGCTTGTGGGTGACCCTGAAACTGTCGGTCTTTTCGGCTTTGTTGGGCACCCTGATCGGGGCCGTGGTGTGCGCCCTGCGAATGGCTTCCAGCCCCTGGCTGAATGTACCGGCAAGGGTTTACATCGCCGTGCTGCGGGGTACACCCGTACTGGTTTTGCTGATGCTCATTTTTTATGTGGTGTTCGCTTCGGCCAAGATCAATCCGGTGCTCATTGCGGTCATCGCTTTCGGGATGAATTTCGGCGCCTATGTCGCCGAGATTTTTCGCAGCGGCGTGCAAAGCATAGACCCGGGTCAGACCGAAGGCGGTATCTCCATGGGGTTCAGTCCATGGGCCACTTTTGGGTTCATTGTGTTGCCACAAACCATCCAGCGCATCTTTCCTGTGTACAAAGGCGAGTTCATTTCCATGGTGAAAATGACATCCATCGTTGGCTATGTGGCAGTACAAGACCTGACCAAGGCCAGCGACATCATCCGTTCGCGCACCTTCGACGCCTTCTTCCCTTTGGTGATGGTCGCATTTTTATACTTCCTCTTGGCTTGGGCCCTGATTCAGGCTCTGGAATCCATTGAAAGGCGCACTGATCCGGTTTGGCGCCGCCAACACGGAGCCTGAACATGCTGCGCATTGAAAACCTCTCCAAGCGCTACGGCGACGTCCAGGTTCTGAATCAGGTCAATGCCCACATTCAGGCCGGCGAAGTCATATCGATCATCGGTCCCTCGGGTTGCGGCAAAAGCACGCTGCTGCGGTGCCTGAATGGTCTGGAACGACCGACCCAAGGTCGAATTTTTTTCGACGGACAAGACCTGACCTCGTCACAGACTGACATGACCCGGGTGCGTCAAAAGATGAACATGGTGTTTCAGTCGTTCAACCTCTTCGCTCACCTGAGCGTGCTGGATAACCTGACACTGGCCCCCATTCACCTCAAGCGGCAAGACCGCAAGCAAGCACAAGAACGGGCTTTGGATTTGCTTCAACAAGTCGGCCTGGGCGAGCGGGCTCAGCATCTGCCCCACGAATTGTCGGGGGGGCAAAAGCAACGGGTCGCCATTGCACGCTGCCTGGCCATGGATCCGCAGGTGATTTTGCTTGATGAGCCCACTTCCGCCCTGGATCCGACCATGGTCAGTGAAGTGCTGGCGGTGATCCGCAAACTGGCCCGCGAAGGACTGACCCTGATCATCGTGACCCACGAAATGGATTTCGCGCGTGAGGTCTCAAGCCGTGTGTTTTACATGGACGAACAAGGCATTTACGAAGAGGGCCCGCCTGCTCAAATCTTCGGACAACCCAGCCGGCCTAAAACTCGGGCGTTCATCCATCGGGTGCGCAGTTGCCACGCCGAGATCCGGCATCCGCAATTCGATCTGTATGCCCTGCAGTCGGCGCAAGAACGGTTTTGCGAACGGCATCAACTGGGCGCCACTGCGCGCTACAACCTGTCCCTGTTCATCGAAGAGGTGGCCGTGTTGCTGCGCTCCCATTGGGTGGAGGGCAAACGCGTCGAATTCATCACCGAATACGCCGAAACCTCACGCGAATTGACTGTGCGCATTGAGTTACCCACCCGCCTGGCCATGTCGCTGAGTGAGCCCGACGAGGACACGCAACTGGCCAGACGACTGATGGATCACGCGTGCAAGCGCATGGATTTCAGACCCAGACCAGACGCCGTGGACTTGCAGGCCATCATCCGCCAACAAGCCCACTGATCATCAAAGCGTTAACCGGCTAAGCCACTGCCAGCGATTTCTCGCGCCAGCGCAACACCAGCAAGGCCAAAACGCCGGAAGCGATCAGCCACATGGACACATGGATGGCTTTTTGGCTGATGGCGTAAGTGATGCTCGAATAGGTCAGCCAGGCACAAGCTGCAGCGAAAATCAGCGGCAGCACCGGAAACAGCGGAACTTTAAAAGGCCGCTCGGTCTGACCATCGGTGATCCTGAGCCGGATGACGGCCATGCTGACCAGGAACAAAAAGCCCCAAAAGACCGGCGCCGTGAACTCCACCATGGCCGAGAAACCATCCGCCTCCTGAGTACCCAGCGCAATCAGCAATGCGCTGATGATGCCTTGCACCCAAAAACCCTGTTTGGGGCTGCCGGTGTCCGCGCGCCACTGCCCCATGCGGCTCAGGGTGCTCCAGTCGCGCCCCAGTGCGAAATTGGTGCGCGCACCCACGATCATGGTGGCGTTGATGCTGGTGAGTGCGGCAATGGCCACAAACAAACCCAAGGCCTTGCTCGCGCCATCGCCCCAGGCCAGACCCAGAAGGTCCGAAGCCGCCGTCTTGCTTTGGCTCAAACCCTGCAAGCCCAGGCCCAATAAGAGGGCCAGATTGACCAAGAGATAAATCAGGGTCAACACGGTCATGCTGGCCACAATCACCCAGACCATGGTGCGCCGTCCTCCCCGAACCTCGGCCGACACATAGGCCGACTCGTTCCAGCCCCCAAAGGTCAGCAGCACAAAGACCAGACACAGGCCCAACTGAGCGGGTGCAGGGGCCTGAACAAACCACTCGATGGCGCGCGGGGTGCCGGCTTCGACCCAAAAGCCGGCCACCACCACGGCGAGCAGGCCCAACAACTCCAGCACAGTCAGCAGCGCCTGCAAACGCGCCGAGGCATGCAAGCCGATCAGGTTGACTGCCGTCAGCAAAGCCACGATGGCCCAGGCCCACAAGGCACTTGAGTAAGCGCCCAAGTTCAGGATCGAGCTCATGTAGTCGCCAAACACAAAGGCCAGCAAAGCGATGGATCCGGTGTTGATGATCGTGGCGCGTGACCAGGCGTACATGAAGGACAGGTCGCGACCAAAGGCGCGCTGCAAAAAGTGATAGTCCCCACCGGCATGCGGGTAAGCGGTGCACAACTCGGCGTAGCACAAGGCACCGGCCATGGACAGAAAAGCCCCGAGTAGCCAAAGCACCAGAGCCCAACCGGCATCACCACTGATACCGGCCACCAATGCCGGGGTTTTGAAAATACCGGCCCCCACCACAATGCCAACGATCAGCAAGACCGCAGTCCCCGGGGACAACAGGCGCAAAGGGGGGTGGGTGAGGTTGGCGGAGTTCACGGTCGAGGGTTCTGACTTCAAAGCCGGCTGCCCTTGATCGGGGTGATGAGGTTGTCCGTGGTCAGGGTGCCTGTCATTTGCGTGCCTTCGATGCGCCCACTGAAGGTGTGTATGCGCCGATCCGGCGTCATGAACTGAAAACTCAGGTCCTCACCGCGCAAGCGGGCCCCGATCAGGGGCAGGGTTTGGCCACCCCGGCTCAGCAAGCCGCCTATTCTTTGAAATTGCTGGTGAAAGGTCAGTTTCATGGGGCCGCCCTCGGCACCCCGCACCACCCACTCGCCTTCAAGTTGGGCTGGCACGAGCCAGTAGTAGGCGCGAAAGTTCTCGTGGGCGATGACTTCATCAGCCTCCCAATCACCCATCGTGAAAGCGTGTGAAACCACACGCGTGCCGGGTTTCATCTTCAGGATCGTCGGGCGCAAACGCATGTTGAGATCGGGCAGCAAATACAGCGTGACCACCGTTGCGCTGGAAAAGTCTTCCTTGAAGATGTCCCCGGTGATGATTTTGACCTTGCCCTCCACGCCGGCCTCGCGCACCTTGCGACGCGCAAAATCGGCCATGTCGGGGTTGTACTCAATGCCCACGGCCTGCGCGCCCCGCTGCTGGGCTGCTGTGATCGCGATGATGCCGTCTCCGGCTCCCAAATCGAACAGGCGATCATCCGAAGTGACCCGGGCCGTGGCCAGCATTTTTTCAATCAAGGGCACGGGGGTGGGCACCCAAATGACATCTTTGCCAATCTGCCCGCGCTGCGGCACATATTCGGTGGCGGGGGCATTTTGTGCCATAGCCATGAATGCGCATCCCGCCCAAAGAAACGCCAGACTGCCCCAAAAACGCCATGCCATGTGCTGCTCCTTTTGCGTTTTAAAACAACAAAGGTGTGAATCTATGTCATCTCATCACGGTCTGCCAGACTCCGCGCAATACCCTCATGCCGCACCCCCCGGAAAAAACCCTGAGATTCATCCCTGTCACTGCCGTGCTTCGCGCCGGCACATCGGCGGCAGGGTTGTGACGTGGCGATGGAAATGAAAAAACCCTGGCAAATCAAAGATTTACCAGGGTTTGAATGTTGGCGGAGTGGACGGGGCTCGAACCCGCGACCCCCGGCGTGACAGGCCGGTATTCTAACCAACTGAACTACCACTCCGCGTGGTGCCTCTTTCGCAGGTCACTGACGCAACCTGCCAAGTGCGGCCAACTTGGCGACCCTACGGGGATTCGAACCCCGGTACTCACCGTGAAAGGGTGATGTCCTAGGCCTCTAGACGATAGGGTCAAAACCAGGACTTTCGACACTTCTGGTGGAGGTAAGCGGGATCGAACCGCTGACCTCTTGCATGCCATGCAAGCGCTCTCCCAGCTGAGCTATACCCCCATTGGGTGTCGAGAAACGAGAGTATAGCCGATTTTTCAGGCTTTTGACAAGCGCTCCAAAACAATCTCCCGTTTTTGCAAGGCCAAAACCTGGTCGACCGATGGCGTCTGGGGCGTGCCCATGACCAGCACCCGAACCGGCATGGCCAACTGGGGCATTTTCAGCTGATGTTTGGACAGCACCGCCTTCATGGCCGCCGAGATGGCGGCGGGTTCCCAATCGACTCCCGCCAGGGCTTGGATCAGGTCGGCGATGGCCGGGCGGACGGCGTCGGTCACGTGCTGGACCCAATCGGCCTCGGACGCTTGCACATCACCGTGGTGACGGGCGATCCAGTCGGCCAGCACCACCAGGGTGTCACAGCGGTCTTTGTACAGGGCACACAAAGCGGGGAGACGCTCGTCTGGTGCGTGGCCCAGGGCTTGCAAGTGAGGCGTGACGGCCAAGGCCAGGTCATCGGTTGACATGGCCTTGAGGTGCTGGGCGTTGACCCAGCGCAATTTGGCTTCGTCGAACTGGGCAGCACTCTTGCCCAAATGGTCCAGATCGAACCACTGTAAAAACTGCTCGCGGCTGAAAATTTCATCGTCGCCGTGGCTCCAGCCCAGACGCGCCAGGTAGTTCACCATGGCATCGGGCAAATAACCCTCGGAGCGGTATTGAGTGACCGCCTTGGCTCCGTTGCGCTTGCTCATTTTTTCGCCCTGCTCGTTGAGCACGGTGGGCAAGTGGGCATAGACCGGAGGGGTCTGGCCCAGAGCATGGAAGATGTTGATCTGACGCGGTGTGTTGTTGACATGATCATCGCCCCGAATCACATGGGTGATGCGCATGTCGATGTCGTCGACCACGACACAGAAGTTGTAGGTGGGTGTGCCGTCAGGTCGGGCGATGACCAAATCGTCGAGCTCGGCATTGGCAATTTCGATTCGGCCCTTGACCTTGTCGTCCCAGGCCACCATGCCGCCCTGCGGGGTTTTGAAGCGCCAGACCGGTTGCACGCCATCGGGTATCGGCGGCAAGGTCTTGCCCGGTTCGGGCCGCCAGGTGCCGTCGTAACGGGGCTTTTGTTTGGCCGCCATCTGACGCTCGCGCAGGGCGTCAAGTTCGGCCACGCTCATGTAGCAGGGGTAAACATGACCAGCGGCCCGCAACTCGGCCAACACAGCCTTGTAGCGATCCATGCGTTGCATCTGATAAAAAGGGCCTTCGTCAGGCGTCAGGCCCAGCCAGTTCATGCCTTCCAGGATGACATCCACCGCCTCCTGGCTGCTGCGCTCCAGGTCGGTGTCCTCGATGCGCAAAATGAAAGTGCCACCGGTAGATCGGGCAAACGCCCAAGGGTAAAGGGCGGAGCGAATGTTGCCCAAGTGGATGAAGCCCGTCGGCGACGGGGCAAATCGGGTGCGTGTGGTCATGAGATTCTTCAGGCGATCAGGGACAGGCCGCGTTCGATATCGGCTTGGATGTCGGCAACGTGCTCCAGGCCCACGGCAACACGAATCAATCCTTGGCTGATGCCGGCGGCCTGGCGTTGCGCTTCGGTCAGTTTGCCATGCGAAGTACTGGCCGGATGAGCCAGCAGGGTTTTGGTGTCGCCCAAGTTGGTGCACAGCGACATGACCTGCAAATGGTCCAGCACTTCAAAGGCACGGGCCCTGCCCTGCTCCGGCGTGTCGGCCTTGACCTCAAAGGACAACACCGCACCGCCCACCCCGGACATCTGGCGCATGGCCAGCGCGTGTTGGGGATGGCTGGGCAGTCCTGGGTAGAAAACCCGCGCTACTGCGGCTTGTGTTTCGAGCCATTGGGCCAAGACCATGGCATTGGCGCTTTGCGCCCGCATGCGGATGTCGAGCGTCTCCAAACCCTTGAGCACGACCCAGGCATTGAAGGGCGAGAGCACCATGCCCGAGTTTTTCATGACGGGCAACAGCTTGTCGGTGATCAGCGCCTGCGTGGTGCACAAGGCTCCGGCCATGACCCGGCCCTGCCCGTCCAGAAATTTGGTCCCCGAGTGCATGATGATGTCGGCCCCGAAGTCGATGGGGCGTTGCAAGGCCGGACTGGCAAAGCAGTTGTCGACGGCCAGCAAGGCACCTGCCTGGCGCGCGATGTCGGCCAGTGCCGCGATGTCACACACCTCGGTCAGCGGGTTGGTGGGGGTTTCGGCAAACAACAAGCGCGTCTGGGGCGTAACGGCACGCCGCCAGGCATCCAGGTCGGTCTGCGGCACCACGCTGGTTTGAACGCCGAAGCGAGCGAATTCGGAGCCAATCAGTTTGAGGGTGGAGCCGAACATCGACTGCGAAATGATGACGTGATCCCCCGCCTTGAGCAGCGCAAAACACATGAGCATGACCGATGACATGCCACTGCTGGTGGCCAGGCAGGCCTCGGTCCCCTCGAGCGCGGCCAATCGCATCTCAAAGCTGGTGACGGTAGGGTTACCCGTGCGCCCGTAGGTGTAGCCATCTTCTTCGCCGGCAAAACGGCGCGCCGAAGTGTCGGCGTCGGGCTGCACAAAGCCGCTGGTCAGGTAAAGCGCTTCCGAGTTTTCTCCAAAAGGGCTGCGCGGCACAGCAGCACGCACCGCCAGGGTTTCGCGGTGCAAATGAGGGGGCTTCGTTTCAGAGTTCATGATCAGTGGGCGGCATTGGGCAACGAAAGGCGAGATGTGTCCTCGGTTTCTTCGTGCGGATTCAGTCGTTGGACATTGATGCGGACGATATCGTCTGCCGTTACATCGCCGGTGACATAGATGCCATCAAAGCAGGACGCGTCAAAGCCATCGAGCGGGCGGGAGCCGGGCAGCGCGGCAGACCGAACCGCCTGCTTCATGGCATCCACATCCTGATAAATCAGGGCATCGGCGCCAATCAGCTGGCGCACTTCCTCCACGCTGCGGTTGTAGGCCACCAGTTCATCCGGGGTGGGCATGTCGATGCCATAGACATTGGGAAAGCGCACGGGCGGCGCGGCACTGGCCATGTAAACCTTGCGAGCGCCGGCGTCGCGCGCCATTTGCACGATCTCGCGGCTGGTCGTACCGCGCACGATCGAGTCGTCAACCAACAGCACATTGCGGCCTTTGAACTCGCTGGCGATGACGTTGAGCTTTTGGCGCACCGATTTTTTGCGCACGCCCTGCCCCGGCATGATGAAGGTGCGCCCCACATAGCGGTTTTTGACAAAACCTTCGCGGTAAGGCAAGCCGAGCAAATGGGCCAGTTGGGTGGCGCTGGGACGGCTGGACTCGGGAATGGGAATGACCACATCGATGTCGGTGGGCGGCACCACCGAAATGACCCGCTTGGCCAAAGTCTGACCCAGGTTCAGGCGCGCCTGATAGACCGAAATGCCGTCCAGGGTGGAGTCGGGGCGGGCCAGGTAAACGTATTCGAAAATGCACGGTTCGAGCCGAGCCCGGGGGGTGCAGACCTGGCTGTGCAAGCGGCCTTGCAGGTCAATGAAAATGGCCTCTCCCGGAGCGACGTCGCGCTGGAACACGTGACCGGTGCCCTCCAGAGCCACCGACTCGCTGGCCACCATGAAAGTGCTGTCGGCGCCTTTCCCCAAACACAAAGGACGGATGCCGTGCGGGTCGCGAAAGGCCAACAAACCCTGGCCGGCGATCAGGGCAATCACAGCATAAGAGCCTCGCACGCGGGCGTAAAGCCGTTGGACTGCAGCAAACACCGTTTCCGGCGTCAGCCGAGGGTCCTTCGAGGTCTGGGCCAACTCATGCGCCAGCACGTTGAGCAAGACCTCGGAGTCGCTTTCGGTGTTGATGTGGCGATGATCGGCCGAAAAAATTTCAGCCTTCAGGGCTTGGGCATTGGTCAGATTGCCGTTGTGCACCAGCACGATGCCATAGGGTGCATTGACGTAAAAAGGTTGCGCCTCTTCTTCACTGAAAGCATTGCCCGCTGTGGGATAACGCACTTGTCCCAAGCCCACATCACCGGGCAAGGCGCGCATGTTGCGGGTGCGAAACACATCGCGCACCATGCCACGCGCCTTGTGCATGAAAAATTGCGTGCCCGATTGGGTGGCGATGCCGGCGGCGTCCTGGCCGCGATGCTGCAAAAGCAAGAGGGCATCGTAGATCAATTGGTTCACGGGTGCGTTGCTGACAACGCCGACGATTCCACACATATCAGTTCAGGTACTTTCCAAAATCAGCAGGCAACAAGGGGCTCAGGGTGTGCAAAGTCGCCTGCAGCCATTGGGCCACCCCGGCAGCCTGCCAGAACTCGCTGTCACGCCAGGGGCTGAGCTCGACCACAATGGTCAGGGTCAGCAACAACAACAGGCCTCTGAAAGCGCCAAAGATCGCCCCCAACAAACGGTCGAGCGGGCCCAGCCCGGCGGCTGAAGCCAGTTTTTTCATGAGCAACGCAAGCAGCGTACTGAGCACCAACACAGCCAAAAAAACGACGGCAAAGCCAGCCAAGTGTTTCAAGGTGTCGTTGGATGAGGTCCAGGGCAGCCAGGCTCCTGCCTGCTCGGCATACTTTTGGGCCAACCAGAAACTGGCCACCCACCCAGCCACCGAAAGCACCTCGCGAACCAACCCCCGCAACAAACCCCAAAAAGCCGACAAGGCCCCGATGGCGATCAGGATCCAATCGAGGGCTGTCATGCGCTGCGGCCCCTTAGTAAGTCAGGATGATGGCCGTCAACTGCAAAGCCTTGGCTTTTTCAGCGACTTTCTCGGCTTCAGCGCGGGTCGTGAAGGGACCCACTCGCACCCGGGTGCGCTTGCCATCTTTGGCTTCAATCACTTGGGTGTAGGTTTTCAGACCGGCTTTTTCCAGCTTGGCTCGGGTTTCCCTGACTTTGGCCTCTTCCAAAAAAGCCCCGAATTGCACCACGTATCGAGCAGCAGTTGCATCTTTGGATTCGGTTGAGCCCTTGCCGCCCCCCCCGGGTTTGACTTCGGGGCTGGGGGGCGATGATGCGGGAGGGTTGGCGACCTCCGGGGTCTTTGCGGTGGCTGTGACCAACTCTTCTTTGTCGCCCAAAGTGTGCTTGGGATCTTCAGTTGCGGCAGTCTGACTGGGGGAGGACGTGGCCGGCGCCGAGATGGACTCGGATGGCTTGAGAGGCTCCGGGGGCAAGTCCGAGGGCTGCTTCGCTTTGGACGGGATGTCCAGCGTCAAATCTCCCGGCACAGGACGCGGCTGGGTATCGAACACCATGGGAAATCCGACCACGGCCAGCAAGACCAGCACAGTGGCGCCGATCAGGCGTTGACGCGCGCGACGTCGCAGGTTCTCCACCGTTTGGGTCTCCGCGCCGTTCGCGCTTTCTTCGGTGCCGGCGTTGGCGCCAGGTCGGAATTTGAAAAAAGCCATGGATGTGATCAGTTCAGGTGTGGGGCTTCCAAACGCGGCAAACCTCGTTCAAGGACCCCACCCACGGTCAGGAAAGATCCGAACACCACGATTCTATCAGCCGAGTCGGCCTGAGCGACGGCAGCCGACAGCGCACTGTGAGGGTCAGGATGGGTGCTGACGGCAACGCTTTTTGAAGCCACCCGAACCCGGGCCCAAGTGTGCGCCAATGCATCGGCGGTGCTGGCGCGAGGGGTGGGCAAATCACAAAAATACCAGGCATCAACCAGCGGAGCCATGCGAGCCAGGATGGCACCGATGTCTTTGTCGGCCATGGCCCCAAAGACCAAATGGGTGCGGGGGAAAAAGCCCATCGCATCGAGGTTTTGAAACAACACGGCAGCGGCATGCGGGTTGTGCGCCACATCCAGCACCAGGGCCGGTTGTCCCGGCACCATCTGAAAACGCCCGGGCAGATCTACCAGGGCCAGACCGTTGCGCACCGCCTGGGCAGTGACCGGCAAGCGCGGGTGTAACGCCTCCAGGGCAGCCAGCACCCCGCCAGCGTTGATCAACTGGTTGGCTCCGCGCAGGGCCGGGTAAGCCAGTCCGCTGTAACGTTTGTTTCGCCCCTGCCAGGACCACTGCTGGGCATCACCCTGGACGACAAAATCAACCCCATGCCGACGCAAATCGGCCCCCAATGCCATGGCCTGATCCAGCACCGATTGAGGTGGCATCGGGTCACTCACCACCACCGGACGGGCGGGCCGCATGATGCCGGCCTTTTCGCGGCCGATGGACTCGCGATCCGGGCCCAAAAATTCCATGTGGTCCAGATCGATCGAAGTGATCACAGCGACATCGGGATCCACGATGTTGACGGCATCGAGCCGTCCGCCCAGGCCCACTTCCAGAATCGCAACGTCCGCCCCGCTGTCGGCCATGCACGACAAGATGGCCAGCGTGGTGAACTCGAAATAAGTCAGGCTGATGTCCCCCCGGGCGGCTTCGACGCGTTGGAAATGGGGCACCAAAACGGCCTCGGCCACGGACTCCCCGGACAGGCGACAGCGCTCGGTGAAGTGCACCAGGTGAGGTGAGCTGTACACGGCAGTCCGGTACCCTGCATGGGTCAAAACGGACTCCAGCATGGCACAGGTTGAACCCTTGCCGTTGGTACCCGCCACGGTGATCACGGGCATGGTCAGTTGCAGACCCATGCGGGTGGCCACTTCGCGCACGCGATCCAGGCCCATGTCAATGCCGACGGGGTGCAGGCGCTCGGCATGCGCCAACCATTGATGTAAATCCATGACGACATTGTCGCCCATGCGAACTGCGTCGGATTGATGCATCATAGAGGGATGGCAAACATTCAGGTTTTTGGCATCCCCAACTGCTCCAGCGTGAAAAAGGCCCTGGTCTGGCTGCAAGATCATGGTGTGGCACACGACTTTCATGACTTCAAAAAAAAGGGGTTGCCCGAGGTTGCCCTGGATCATTGGCTGCAGACCGTGAGCTGGGAGGTATTGCTCAATCGCAAAGGCACCACCTGGCGCGGCTTGAGCGCTTCGGAGCAAGCGTCTGTGGCTGACGCCGACAGCGCCCGAGCGGCCATGCTGGCCAGGCCCAACCTGGTCAAGCGACCGGTGGTCGTGGCAGGGCAGCGGGTCATCGTGGGTGTCAACCCCGAAGCCTGGTCCCACGTTATCTGATTCAAAACCCGAAAAGGTCACATCATGAAAATCTCCACCATCTCCCTCGCCAGCCTGACCGTTTTCACCCTGGGCTATGCGCATGCCCAGGAAGTGGGCCGGGTCATCTCGAGCACCCCCATGTTCCAGCAAGTGGCGGTGCCGCGACAGGTCTGCACCAGTCAACCTGTGGTGCAACAGCCCCAGAAGTCGGGTGCCGGGGCCCTGATGGGGGCCATTGCCGGGGGTGCCATGGGCAACGCCATGGGTCAGGGCTCGGGCAACGCCGCCGCGACCGCCATCGGCATTTTTGGCGGCGCCATGTTGGGCAACAAAATAGAAGGTTCTCCGCCTGCCGAAGTGCGCCAGGTTCAAACCTGTACCAACCAGGTGTTTTACGAAAACCGCACCACGGGCTACAACGTGGTGTACGAATTCAATGGCAAGCAGTACACCGTGGTCATGCCGAGCGACCCGGGCCCCACGGTCAGGTTGCAAGTCACGCCCGTGCCTGTGGCTCCGACCCTGGCGGCGCCTGTCGCCCCCGCCATCGCCGTGCCTCCTCCTGGCTCAGCGCCGCAATCCTGAGCGTCTACAATGGTGAGTTGGTTTTAACCCTTTGAACTCACCATGAGCACCCCACTGAACGGCGTCAGCGTCAAACCCCAAGCCAATGTGTATTTCGATGGCAAATGCGTCAGCCACAGCCTGACGCGTGCCGACGGCACCTCACTCTCGGTGGGGGTGATCCTGCCATCCACCCTCACCTTCAACACCGGCGCGCCCGAGATCATGGAGTGCGTGGGGGGATCTTGCGAATACAAGCTGGCTGGCAGCGATCAATGGATCAAGTCCGGTGTTGGCGACAAATTCTCCATCCCGGCCAACGCTTCGTTTGAAATCCGCGTGACCGAGCCCTACCACTACATTTGCCACTTCGGCTGATCCTTCAGCCCAGACGCCATGAGCACCATCTTGCAACACCTGCCCAAGGGGCAAAAAGTGGGCATCGCCTTCTCGGGCGGCCTGGACACTTCCGCAGCCCTTTTGTGGATGAAGAAAAAAGGGGCACACCCCTACGCCTACACCGCCAACCTGGGGCAACCTGACGAGTCGGACTACGAAGAAATCCCGCGCAAAGCCCTGGCTTATGGCGCCGAAAAAGCCCGCCTCGTGGATTGCCGCACCCAATTGGCCCACGAGGGCATCGCCGCCATCCAGTGCAACGCCTTTCACATCAGCACCGGCGGCATCACCTATTTCAACACCACCCCGCTGGGCCGCGCCGTGACCGGCACCATGCTGGTGGCCGCCATGAAAGAAGACGAGGTCCACATTTGGGGCGACGGATCGACCTTCAAGGGCAACGACATCGAGCGTTTTTACCGCTACGGGCTGCTCACCAACCCTGCGCTGAAAATCTACAAGCCCTGGCTCGATCAGCAGTTCATCGACGAACTGGGCGGCCGCAAGGAAATGAGCGAATTCCTGATCGCCAACGGTTTTGACTACAAAATGTCGGTCGAAAAAGCTTACAGCACCGACAGCAACATGTTGGGGGCCACCCACGAGGCCAAAGACCTTGAGCTGCTCAGCAGCGGGATCCGGATCGTCAACCCCATCATGGGCGTGCCTTTCTGGCGTGAAGACTGTGCGGTGAAGCCCGAAGAGGTCACCGTGCGCTTCGAAGAAGGCCAACCGGTGGCCCTCAATGGCGTCGAATACGCCGACCCTGTCGAATTGTTTTTAAAAGCCAACGAGATCGGTGGGCGCCATGGCCTGGGCATGAGCGACCAGATTGAAAACCGCATCATTGAAGCCAAAAGCCGGGGCGTCTACGAAGCCCCGGGCATGGCCCTGCTGCACATCGCCTACGAGCGACTGGTCACAGGCATCCACAACGAAGACACCATCGAGCAATACCGCATCAACGGCATCAAGCTGGGGCGTTTGTTGTATCAGGGCCGCTGGTTCGACCCGCAAGCCATCATGCTGCGTGAAACCGCGCAACGCTGGGTGGCGCGCGCCATCACCGGCGAAGTCACGCTGGAGTTGCGCCGTGGCAACGACTACAGCATTTTGAACACCGACAGCCCCAACCTGACCTACGCGCCCGAGCGTTTGTCCATGGAAAAGGTCGAAGATGCGCCGTTCAGCCCGCTGGACCGCATCGGTCAACTGACCATGCGCAACCTCGACATCACCGACACCCGGGGCAAGCTGGGGGTCTACACCCAAACCGGACTGCTGTCGTTGGGCCTGGGCGACGGCCCCAAAATCCTCAAACTCGACGGCAGCAAGCATTGATGGGGGTCTGCCCCCACTTCCTGGCTGTGGCGTAAAAGCAACCATTAATTGGGGTCAGACCCCAATTAATTCATGAATGAGGGCAGCCACAGGCTGATGGCGGGGAAGAGCACGAGCAGGATCAGCACGCCGACCATGATCGCCACAAAGGGCCAGCAGCCGTTGAAGATCTGCCCCAGGCGCACGCCGGGGATCAGGGCGTTGAGCACGAACAGGTTCATGCCCACCGGAGGTGAGATCAGTCCGATCTGAACGATCATGACGATCAGCACACCAAACCACACCGGGTCAAAGCCCAAGGCCACGACGATGGGGAAGAACAGGGGAATGGTGAGCAACACCATGGTGAGCTCTTCCATGACTGTTCCCAGCACAATGTAGATCAGCATCATCGCCATGACGATCAACGTCGGGGACAGGCCCAGGCCCGTGATCCAGTCGCGCAAGTCGCCGGGCATGGTGGTGAAGTTCACGAAGTTGGCGAAGATGGTGGCGGCGATCAGCAAGGTAAATAGCATGCCGGTGGTGCGCGCCGATTCAACCAGCACCTGAAACAACACGCCCCAAGTCAGACGCCCCCGCAGCAAAGCAAAAACGAACGCCCCAAACGCACCAAAACCGGCCCCCTCGGTGGCCGTGAACAAGCCACCGTAAATGCCGCCCAGCACCACGACAACCAGCAACAAAACTCCCCAGATGCCGCGCAAGGCGCGCCAACGCTCGGGCCAGCTCATGCGCTCGGCCGCCGGCGCATGCTCGGGGTCGCGTGAAGTCACGAGCACAATACCCACCATGAGCAAGACCATGGTCAAGAGGCCGGGCACGACACCGGCCGCAAAGAGTTTGCCGATGTGGGTTTCGGTGATGATGCCGTAAATCACCATGATGGTGGACGGCGGAATCATGATGCCCAGGGTGCCGCCAGCAGCCATCACCCCGGTGGAGAGTTCGTCGCTGTAGCCCAGTTTTTTCATTGACGGGTAGGCGACCCGGCTCATGGTGGCGGCGGTGGCGATCGATGAGCCGCAGATGGCTCCGAAACCGGCGCAGGCCATGATGGTGGCGTGCGCCAACCCGCCGCGCACATGGCCGATGAAAGCGTAGGCGGCCTGAAACAACTCATGCGCCAGACCGGCACGGGCCACAAAATTGCCCATCAGAATGAACAATGGAATGACCGACAGGGTGTAGGCAAAACCGGTCTCGTAGACGACCTGAGCGGCATTGGCGTAGGCCGCCGGCCAGCCGATCAGCCAGCCGACGCCGACAAAGCCCACCAGGCCCATGGCAAACGCCAGGGGCACGCGCAACAGGGCCAAGACGAAGATGGCGGCAAATCCAAGCAATGAGGCCGTCACAATGCCACCCCTTCACCTTCTGCCAATGCGGCGGGAGGCTTGAACATTTGACCCAGGTGCAACACCCCGGTCAGACCGCACATGAGGGCCATGACCTGGATGAACGGCGCTTTCACGATTTTGAGTTGGGCGGTGGTCTCGTTCTGGGCTGCAATGTCCACCCCCAAGCGCCACATGAGGTAAGCCAAGCCCATCATGGCAGCCGCACACAGGAGATGAACGGCGAAATTCTGCACACTTCTGAACCAGCGCGGCCATGCCCGGTCCAGCGAATCAAACACCACATGCTCCCCGCGCTGCGACACCAGGGGCAAAGCAGAAAAAATCACCATCACCATCAGCAACTCGGTCAGCTCCAATGATCCTGTGATGGAATTGCTGAGGAGTTTGCGCGAACCGACGTCCAAAAACGTCAGCGTCATGATGGCGAACAAGGCCAATGCGCCCATCAGGCCGCAAACCCATTCGAGTATTTTGTGGAGCATGTGCAATCCAAGGCAAAACGCCCGAACCCAGCAGGGGTCGGGCGCCAGTCAGACGGGTGAAATCGTCACTTTTCCTGTTTGGCGATTTCGGCGCGGAACTCGGCCAACACTTTGGCCGGGTCTTTCAGCCCCTTGGCTTTGGCGTCAGCCACCCACTTGGACTCCAGGCCGGAGGTGCGGGTCTTGACGTCGTTGATGAACTTGGCATCAGCCTTGGTCACTGTGACGTTGTTGGCCTGCATCAGCGCCAGGGCTCGACGATCCACCTTATCCCAACCGCGACCAAAGATGCGAGCGGCAAACTCACCGGAGATGGCGTCCACTGCCTTTTTGTCCTCGGCACTGAGCTTGTCGTACTTGGCCGGATTCATCATGAAAACAAAACTGGTGTTGTACAGGCCACCCGGAAAGGTGGTGGCGTACCGAATGATTTTGTCGATTCGGAACGACTCGGTCGACTCGGCCGGGAACAGGGTCCCGTCCATCACGCCACCGGACAACAACTCATAGGAGTCGGGGGCGGGCTTGAGGGTGACGTTCATCCCGAGGGTTTTGGAAATTTCATTGACCATGCCACCGCCAACGCGGAATTTGAGGCCTTGCAGGTCATCGACCTGGTTGATGGTCTTCTTGGTGTTGAAGATGATGCCCGGGCCGTGGGTGAAATAGCTCAACACCTTGACGCCCTGATGCTCCTCGGTGAACTGGGGGTATTTGCTGGCGACTTTGTTGAAAGCCACCGAAATCGGTTCGGCGTTGTTGCCCAAAAACGGCAATTCGGCCATTTGGGTGAACAAAAAACGACCCGGTGTGTAGCCGTGGACCGTGAACGAAACGTCGAGCAAGCCGTTTTTCACGGCATCCAGCGTCCCCGGGGCAGCCACCGGGGCGCGCGGCAGGATATTGCATTTCACCCGCCCGGCGGTGTTTTTTTCCAGCGTGTCGCACCACTCCTTTTGGGCCAAAGACAGGGTATGAGTGGGTCCGACCCAACTGCTCACCGTCAACACGGTTTGAGCCTGAGACAGTGAAAAACCGGCACTGGCCAGCAAAAAAACAAGGCTACGCTTCATGACATCTCCAGTCGATCTGAATAACCTGCTCACTGTAAGGGGCACTGGACCGACCTGCACTCATGACTTACCCGAATTGCCCGACCGACCGGTTGGAAAATTTTTCGGTCAGTCTCGCGTGAGGTGAAGGGGATTACACTTGTCACAACACCCAAAAAGCACGTCCGTTCGTTTTGGCATGGCGGGACGCTACAATTGACGTTTACGTAAACGTCAACTCCGACCTGCCGACGATGGACGTTGCAGCTCAGGGTGGCTTTTTTCTCAACATTTGGAGTTCCCCATGAAGGTTTTGGTACCTGTCAAGCGCGTGGTCGATTACAACGTCAAGGTGCGTGTCAAGTCGGATCAAACGGGCGTCGACATCGCCAACGTCAAAATGAGCATGAACCCCTTCGACGAAATCGCCGTGGAAGAGGCGGTGCGACTGAAGGAGAAAGGCGTGGTCACCGAGGTCATCGCCGTGTCCTGTGGTGTGACCCAGTGCCAAGAGACGCTGCGCACCGCGATGGCGATCGGTGCGGATCGGGCCATTTTGGTCGAGACCGCTGAAGAGTTGCAGCCCCTGGCTGTGGCCAAGCTGATCAAGGCCCTGATGGACAAAGAGCAGCCCCAGTTGGTGATTTTGGGCAAGCAGGCGATTGACGACGATTGCAACCAGACCGGCCAGATGCTGGCGGCTTTGGCTGACCTGCCCCAAGCCACCTTTGCCTCCAAGGTGGAGGTCTCCGATGGCAAAGCCCAGGTCACGCGCGAAGTCGATGGCGGCCTGGAGACGCTTTCCATCAGCTTGCCGGCGATCGTGACCACCGACTTGCGCCTGAACGAACCGCGCTATGTGACCTTGCCCAACATCATGAAGGCCAAGAAAAAGCAATTGGACACTTTCAAGCCCGAGGACCTGGGCGTCGATGTCGCCCCGCGCATCAAGACCCTGAAAGTGACCGAGCCGCCCAAGCGCAGCGCCGGCATCAAGGTGCCCGACGTGGCCACCCTGGTCGACAAACTCAAAAACGAAGCCAAAGTGTTGGGCTGACCCAACCGCACACGGAGTACACCTCATGACCGCACTCGTCATTGCCGAACACGACAACGCCTCCATCAAAGGCGCCACCCTCAATACCGTGACCGCCGCCATCGCCTGCGGCGGCGAGGTGCATGTGCTGGTGGCCGGCCACAATGCCGCTGCCGCCGCTGCCGCTGCCGCGCAAATCGCCGGCGTGGCCAAAGTCTTGCACGCCGACAGCCCTGCCCTGTCTCATGGGCTGGCCGAAAACGTGGCCGCACAGGTGCTGGCCGTGGCCGGCAACTACACCCATATCCTGTTCCCGGCCACCGCCGGCGGCAAAAACGTGGCCCCGCGCGTGGCCGCCAAGCTCGATGTGGCTCAAATCAGCGACATCACCCGTGTGATCTCGACCGACACCTTCGAGCGCCCGATTTATGCGGGCAACGCCATCGCCACGGTGCAAAGCACCGATGCCACCCAAGTCATCACGGTGCGCACCACCGGCTTTGATGCTGCCGCCCAAGGCGGTTCGGCTGCCATCGAGAGCCTGAGCGCCGTGGCCGACAGTGGCAAGAGCCAGTACATGGGCAGCGAGATCGCCAAGAGCGATCGCCCCGAACTGACCGCCGCCAAGATCATTGTGTCGGGGGGACGCGCCCTGGGCAGCAGCGAAAAATTCAATGAAGTCATGACCCCTCTGGCCGACAAGCTGGGGGCCGCCTTGGGGGCCAGCCGTGCCGCCGTGGATGCGGGCTATGCGCCCAACGACTGGCAAGTGGGCCAGACCGGCAAAATTGTCGCGCCCCAGTTGTACGTGGCCTGCGGCATCAGCGGTGCCATCCAGCACTTGGCCGGCATGAAGGACAGCAAGGTCATTGTGGCCATCAACAAAGATCCCGAGGCCCCGATCTTCAGTGTCGCCGATTACGGCCTGGAGGCCGACCTGTTCGCCGCCGTGCCCGAGTTGGTCGGCAAACTCTGATCAAGGAAGTCGCCATGAGCTACACCGCCCCCGTCAAAGACATGCTGTTCAACCTGCAACACCTGGCCGACATCGACCAGATCGCGCAGATCCCTGGCTATGAAGACGCCAACCTCGAGACCGCGCAAGCGGTGCTCGAAGAGTGCGCGCGCTTCAACCAGGAGGTGATTGCCCCCCTGAACTGGGAAGGCGACAAGAACCCCTCGGCGTGGAAAGACGGGGTGGTGACCACGACCCCCGGATTCAAGCAGGCCTACGAGCAATACCGTGAAAGCGGCTGGCAGGGCCTGCAACACCCGACCGACTTCGGGGGTCAGGGCCTGCCCAAGTCCATCGGAGCGCTTTGCGGTGAGATCCTGAACTCGGCCAACCTCAGTTTTGCCCTGTGTCCCCTGCTGACCGACGGGGCCATCGAAGCGCTGCTGACCGCCGGCAGCGATGAACTGAAAGCCGTCTATCTGGAGAAGTTAATCAGCGGCGAGTGGAGCGGCACCATGAACCTGACCGAGCCGCAAGCCGGTTCGGATCTGTCGATGGTGCGTTCAAGGGCCGAACCCCAGCCCGATGGCACCTACAAGGTGTTTGGCACCAAGATCTACATCACCTATGGCGAGCACGACATGGCGCAAAACATCGTGCACTTGGTGCTGGCCCGTGTCAGTGGCGCGCCAGAAGGCGTCAAAGGCATCAGTTTGTTCGTGGTGCCGAAGTTTTTGGTCAACGCCGACGGCAGCCCGGGCGCACGCAATGACGTGCATTGCGTCAGCATCGAACACAAGATGGGCATCAAGGCCAGCCCCACGGCGGTGTTGCAGTATGGCGACCATGGTGGGGCGGTCGGTTATTTGGTGGGCCAGGAGAACCGCGGGCTGGAGTACATGTTCATCATGATGAACGCCGCCCGCTATGCGGTGGGCGTGCAAGGCATCGCCGTGTCCGAGCGGGCCTATCAAAAGGCCACCCAATACGCGCGCGATCGCGTTCAATCGCGCCCGGTGGACGGCTCGATCAAGGCGGCTGCCCCCATCATCCATCACCCCGATGTGCGACGCATGCTCATGACCATGCGAGCGCTGACCCAGGGTTGTCGGGCCATGGCCACCGTGGCCGCTGCGGCTTATGACGCCGCGCACGCCCACCCCGACGCCAGCGTGCGCCAACAAAATCAGGCCTTTTACGAATTCATGGTGCCGCTGGTCAAAGGCTACAGCACCGAAATGAGCCTGGAAGTCACCTCGCTGGGCGTGCAAGTGCATGGTGGCATGGGTTTCATTGAGGAAACCGGCGCCGCTCAGTATTACCGCGATGCCAAAATCCTGACCATTTACGAGGGCACCACCGCCATCCAGGCCAATGACCTGGTGGGCCGCAAAACCGCTCGCGATGGCGGCGGCACCGCCAAGGCGATCGCAGCCCAAATCGAAAAGACCGAAGCCGATTTGCGCGCCCAAGGCAGCGCCGATGCATTGGCATTTGCCAAGCGACTGGCTGCCGCTCGTCAGTCTTTTTTGGACGTGGTCGACTTCATCGTCGCCCAGTCGGCCAGCAACCCCAATGCCGCCTATGCCGGCAGCGTGCCCTACTTGATGCTCAGCGGCAACCTGATGGCAGGTTGGCAAATGGCCCGCGCCCTGCTGGTCGCCCAGGCTGAGTTGGCTCAAGGCCACGATGTCGAGTTCATGAAGTCGAAAATCGCCACTTGCCGCTTTTATGCCGACCATGTGCTGTCGCGTGTGCCCGGCCTGCGCGATGGCATTGTGGAAGGCGCCGACAGCGTGACCGCCCTGGCGCTGGAAGCTTTTTAAGCGCGCCAGCCCACAACCTTTTTCAGGAGACCTCATGTCGCGCCTGCCTGCCGTTTTGGCGAACCAGCCGTTCAAGGTGATTGGTTCGCCGCTCTTCATCATCAGCAACCCCAAGCTGGTGATTGCCCAGTGCATCAACGGCGTCATCGGGTCCATGCCGGCCCTGAATGCGCGACCGGCTTCGCAACTCGACGAGTGGCTGGCCGAAATCACCGAAGCCCTGGCCGCGCACGACCGGGCGCACCCGGACCGCCCTGCTGCGCCGTTTGCGATCAACCAGATCGTCCACAAGAGCAACGACCGCTTGGCCCACGATGTGGAGATGTGCGTCAAGTACAAGGTGCCGGTCATCATCACCTCTTTGGGGGCCCGCGAAGACGTGAATCAGGCCATACACAGCTATGGCGGGGTGGTGTTGCACGACATCATCAACAACAAGTTCGCCCGCAAAGCGATCGAAAAAGGCGCCGACGGCCTGATCGCAGTGGCAGCCGGGGCCGGAGGGCATGCCGGGGTGAAAAGCCCGTTCGCCCTGATCCAGGAAATCCGGCAGTGGTTTGACGGCCCGCTGGCACTGAGCGGGGCCATCGCCAGTGGCGACGCCATTTTGGCGGCGCAGGCCATGGGGGCCGACTTCGCCTACATCGGGTCGGCCTTCATCGCCACCGAAGAGGCTCGCGCCGTCGACACTTACAAGCAATGCATCGTCGACTGCAATTCGGACGACATCGTGTACAGCAACTTGTTCACCGGGGTGCATGGCAACTACCTGGCTCCTTCCATCCGCAACGCCGGATTGGACCCTGACAACCTGCCGGTCAGCGACCCCAGCCAAATGAATTTCGGCAGCGACCGCAAGGCCTGGAAAGACATCTGGGGCTGTGGGCAGGGCATCGGTGCCGTCAATGCCGTGTTGCCCACCGCCGAGCTGATCGCACGGCTCAAGCGAGAATACGACGCCGCGCGGGCTCGTCTGCTGGGCGCCTGAACCAACCAACCGCCATGGTGCTCGAATTCGGCTCGGTCAGCGTCCACCTGGGAGCCCAATCGGGCAAATACCCCGATGGCAACCAGGTGCTGGTGCGAGGATCGGAGGTGAATGTGGCTTTTGACACCCCGGTCGCTTCCCGACAGCGTGGCGAAATGCTGGCCGTAGTCGATTTGGTCATATTGGGCCATGTGCACGAAGACCACATGGCGGCTTTGGACCTGCTGCCGCATGCGGCCCTGATGGTGCACGAACTCGATGTGCAAGCCGCCCGCTCCTGGGACGGACTGAAAACCCATTACGGCTACCCCGAGGACACCCTGAACGGCGTGCGGGCCATGATCGAGCATGATTTCCACTACGCCCCCAGACCCGATGCCCTGCCCTATCGCGACGGTCAAACATGGGATCTGGGCGGGGGCGTGCGCGTGCTGGCCCGCCACTTGCCGGGACACACCGCAGGACATTGCGCCCTGATCGTCGAAAACGAGGGCCTGGCCTTCATCGGCGACATCGATCTGAGCGGGTTTGGACCCTATTACGGCGACGCCACTTCAGACTTGGGCGCGTTTCGGCGCACGTTGCGCGATGTGGCGGAATTGGACGCCAGGGTTTGGGTGACTTCGCATCACAAGGCGGTGATCACCGACCGCCAGCAGTTCTTGCGCGACCTGGCCCGTTTTGCCAGCCGCATCGACGAGCGCACACAGCTGCTGGTGGACAAACTCAAGGCCGGACCACGGCGCCTGCAAGATTTGGTGAGCGAAGGTTTTTTGTACCCACCCGGACACACCGCTCCGTGGACGGCCAGCGCCGAAGCCCGGACACTGCAGCAACACCTGGACGAGTTGGTGGCGCAGGGCCTGGCCGCACGGCACGATGACCTGATTGTCTGGCGCTGAACCCCGCACCATCTTCCCTGTGGGCGTCCGGTTTCAGTATGATGCAAGCATGAGCAGAACCGGTTTTTACACCCACTCCGATTGCCAACGCCACGACATGGGGCGAGGGCACCCCGAATGCCCTGAACGCCTGTCGGCGATCCGCGATCGATTGCTGGCCACCGGCATCGATCACGGCCTGATCGAACATGTTGCCCCGTTGGCCAGCGAGGACGATGTGTTGCTGGCGCACACGCCCCGGTTGGTTGAAGCCGTCCATGATCTGAATCGCGAGATCCAGAACGAAGCCGCCCAAGGCGGGCGCGCTCTGGCGCACATCGACCCCGACACCGCCATGTGCGAGCACAGCTACAACGCCGCCATGCGCTGCGTGGGTGCGGCGCTGGCCGCCACCGATGCGGTGCTGGCGGGCGAGCTCGACAATGCGTTTTGCGCGATCCGGCCCCCGGGCCACCATGCCACCCGCTCGCGCTCGATGGGGTTTTGCATCTTCAACACCGTGGCCATCGCCGTCCTGCACGCGCTGGAGCGACACGGCCTGGAGCGTGTGGCCGTGATCGACTTTGATGTCCACCACGGCAATGGCACCGAAGACATTTTGGCGGGCGATGAGCGGGTGCTGATGTGCAGCACCTTTCAACATCCCTTCTACCCCTATTGCGGCACCGAGGAAGTCGCCCCCAACATGGTCAATGTACCGGTGCCAGCCTACACCGCAGGCAGCGAAATCCGCAAGCTGATGGAAAAGCACTGGTTCCCCAGCCTGGAAGCGTTCAAGCCGCAATTGATTTTCATCAGTGCCGGATTTGATGCCCACCGGGAAGACGATTTGGGCCAGTTGGGCATGACCGAAGCCGACTACCGCTGGATCACCGAGCAACTGATGGCAATCGCCGACCGTCACTGTCAGGGCCGCATCGTGTCTTGCCTGGAAGGCGGCTACAACCTGAGTGCACTGGGTCGCAGTGTGGAAGCCCATTTGCGCGCCCTGGCCGGGCTCTGAGCAACGACACGATGCTGCAATTCGAACGCATCTTGCAACACCTGAGCATGCCGTCTGCTTGGCTTGAAGCCGCAGCGCTTCTTGCTGTTTTGCTGGCCGCCTACGCACTGACGCGAGCTTTGGGCGCACGCGCCAGCGAAGATTCGGTTCTGTTTGGTCGCAACCCGGTGTCGGGTCTGATGTTTCCCTTGCTGTCTTTGGCCGGCACTTATGCCTGCCAAGCCGCTTGGTCACCGCACAGCAATCAGGTCTCGATCTTTCACTTCGCCTTGCCGGTGCTGATGTCTTTGGCGCTCATCCGTTTGATGGCGCGGGTGGTGCAGGCCGTGTTCCCGCGCTCCGATTTGGCCTTGCGGGTCGAGCGCACCGTATCCTGGCTCGCCTGGATCGGAGCCGTGCTTTGGATTGCCGGATTTTTACCCTGGATCCTGACCGAACTGGAGTCAATTCGCATCAGTTTTGGCAAGACCAAGCTCGATTTGCGCACGCTCATTGAAGGCGTTGCATCATCGGTTCTGGTGTTGGTGTTGGCGCTTTGGGTCTCGGCCACCATCGAACACAAATTGCTGGCCCGAGCGGTTGAAGATCTGTCAATGCGCAAGGTCGCAGCCAACGCCCTGCGTGCCTTGCTGCTGTTGCTGGGGTTGTTGTTTGTCCTCTCGGCGGTGGGCGTCGATCTGACCGCCTTGTCGGTGTTGGGTGGCGCACTGGGCGTGGGCCTGGGTTTTGGGCTGCAAAAACTGGCGGCCAACTACGTCAGTGGCTTTGTGATTTTGATCGAGCGGTCGCTGCGCATCGGCGACCATGTCCGGGTCGATGGGTTCGAGGGTCAGGTCAAAGACATCAAGACCCGCTATACCCTGATCCGAGCTGCCAATGGTCGCGAGTCGGTGGTTCCCAATGAAGCCCTGATCACCCAACGGGTAGAAAACCTCTCGCTCGAAGACTCCAACGTTTTGCTCACTTGCAATGTGGGGGTGTCCTACGAGTCCGATCCCCACCATGTGCAAGCACTGCTCATCGACGCCGCTGCCTCTTGCCCGCGAGTCTTGTCCAGCCCCAGCCCCAGCGCCTTGCTGATCAACCTGGGAGCCGATGGGCTGGAGTTTCAGGTCGGCTTTTGGATCAACGACCCGGTCAATGGTCAAAACAACGTGCGCTCAGCGGTCAACATCGCCATCTTGCAGGCCTTGCGCAAGGCTGGCATCGAGATCCCTTATCCGCAACGCTCGATCAGAATTTTCCAGGACTCACCCACCCCATGGCCTTCAAAGTCCTGATGCAATTGTTCAGCCAGCCACGTCGCCTGCTGTTGGGCGTGTTCTTGTGCTGTCTCACCTGGAATGTCCTGGGGGCCCAGTCGCCAACCGGTGGCAAGACGCCCGCCCGCAAAACTTGGGGGCAGACCCCGGCCGTGCGTGAGTTGGCGCAAGAATTGGCCGAGCGCTTCGATTTACCCCCCCAGTGGGCCCTGAAACAAATTGCCGGCGCACATCCCGTGCCCAAAGTGCGTCAACTGGTATTGCCGCCCGCAACGCCTGCTGCAAAGAGCTGGATCGCCTACCGCGACCGTTTCATTGAACCCAAACGGATCGAAGCCGGCGTGCGCTTTTGGCGCGAGCATGCCGATGCCTTGCGACGCGCCGAACACACTTACGGGGTACCCGCCGAAATGGTGGTCGGCATCATCGGCGTGGAAACCTATTACGGACGACACTTGGGCACCTTTCCGGTGCTGGATGTGTTGGCCACGCTCAGCCTGGACTTCCCTGCCGAACACCCGCGCGCGGCCCAACGACAGGCGTTTTTTCGTTCGGAATTGGGGGCTTTTCTCAAACAAGCCCGGCGCGGAGCCTCGATGCAGCGCAAGGGCAGTTTTGCCGGAGCCATGGGATGGCCCCAGTTCATGCCTTCAAGTTGGACCAAATACGCACTGGACTTTGATGGTGACGGCCGGGTTGATCTGGTCAACAGCCCGGTCGACGCCATCGGATCGGTGGCCCACTATTTTGTGGGACATGGCTGGAAATCAGGCATGCCCACACACTACCCGGTCGATGTCACCAACCCGGGCGTCGAATTGACCACCTTGACCGAACCGGACATCGTGCCTACTTTCAGTGCCCAACGCATGATCGAACTGGGCGCGCGACTGGGGGAGGCGGCACGCCTTCATGCGGGTCCTTTGGCACTGGTTGAACTGCAAAACGCCGGTGCTGCGCCGACCTATGTGGCCGGCACCGAAAATTTTTATGTGGTCACCCGATACAACTGGAGCAGCTACTACGCTTTGGCTGTGATTGAATTGGGACAAGCCATCAAAGCTCAACTCCCTGCATCCATGAACGCTTCACTGGCTTCCAACTTTTCTCCGACCACGCCCTGAGCGTGGCGTTCATCCTCAAAAGCTTACTTTTGCCCCCTATGTCATCACGTTTTCGCTTCACCTCTGCCTGGCTCCTGGCTCTGGCCCTCACCCCCATGGCGACGCTACCTCCCGCATGGGCAGCCAAACATCATGACGGGAAAACCGTCGCCAAAGGCCAGAATTCGGGAGGCAAAAGAACTTCATCGCCCCATTCGTCGGCAGCCCATGCCAAAGCCTTGCCTCCTCTGGAAGCACAAACCGCTTTGGCCGAAAACGCACCGGCCCTGCCTGCCAAGGCCTGGTTGCTGATGGACCATGACTCCGGACAAATCCTGGCCGCAGCCAACGCCGATGAGCCTCTGCCGCCTGCCTCGCTGACCAAGATGATGACGAGTTACATCGCCGAACAAGCGCTGCGCTCGGGCAAACTCAAAGAAACAGAGTTGGTCACCATCAGCCAAAACGCCTGGTGCCGGGGCACCAGCGCCGAGTCGTGCATGTATTTGCCGCTCAACAGCCAGGCCACGGTCATCGACTTGTTGCGCGGCATCATCGTGCAGTCGGGCAACGACGCCTCCAAGGCCATCGCCGAGCACATGGCGGGCTCGGAAGAAGGGTTTGCCAAACTCATGAATGCCGAAGCCGCTCGACTGGGCATGGCGAAAACCCGGTTCGTCAATCCCACCGGATTGCCCCACCCGGAACAGAAAGCGTCGGCGCGCGATTTGGCCGTATTGGCCAGCGCCATCATCCGCGACAGCGCCGACTATTACCCCATCTATGCCGAGCGCGAGTTCAAATACAACGGGATCAAACAGGGCAACCGAAATGCATTGCTCTACACCGACCCCAGCGTGGATGGCCTTAAAACCGGGCACACATCGGAGGCAGGTTATTGTTTGGTGACCTCGGCCAAACGCGACGGCATGCGTCTGATCTCGGTCATTCTGAACACTCACAGCGCCCAGGCCAGGGCTGACCAGTCGCGCACCTTGCTGGCGTGGGGTTACAGCAAATTTGAAAAGGCCACACCGATCCAGCCCGGCGCAGAGGTTGCCAAGGCCACCGTCGGTTTTGGCCAAGCGGACTTCGTGGCTGCGGGACTCGCCACGCCCTGGTCACTGACCGTGCCGCGCGGTCAAAAGGTTGAAACCCGTATTGAACTGAAACCCGACCTCGAGGCCCCTTTGGCTCAAGGCGCCATCATCGGCAAGGTGGTGGCCACTTCCAACGGCAAACCGCTGGGCGAAGCCCCGCTGGTGGCATTATCCGCAGTTGAAAAATCAGGTTGGATGCTGCGTGGTTGGCAGCACCTGAAACGCCTGATCGGCCGATAAAAAGGATTGCCGTGCGGCTGACAGAGACGGCTTGGGCAGGCGGCCCTCAGGCTCTGTCGAAGCTATCGGCTATTGAACAAGCCCTTGTGTTGATCCCGCAACAGGTTCTTTTGTACCTTGCCCATGGTGTTGCGCGGCAACTCATCGACCACGAAGCAACGCTTGGGGATTTTGAAATTGGCCAAACGGGACTTGAGGTTGGCGATCACCGCATCCGGTAGCAACTGAGCACCGGACTTGAGGGTGACAACAGCCACCCCCACCTCGCCAAAGTCAGGGTGAGGCACCCCGACCACGGCACTCTCGGCCACACCGGGCATTTCGTTGATGTAACCCTCGATTTCAGCCGGGTACACGTTGTAGCCACCGCTGATGATCAGGTCTTTGGAGCGCCCGACGATGGTGACATAGCCGCGTGCATCCACTTTGCCCACGTCACCGGTTTTGAAATAGCCATCGGCGGTGAACTCTTCGGCGGTTTTCTCGGGCATGCGCCAGTACCCCCCGAAGACATTGGGGCCCCGGACCTGGATGCCGCCGATTTCATCGACCGGGCAGTCCTGGCCTTGGTCGTTGCGCACCCGCAAACTGACACCCGGCAAAGGAAAGCCCACAGTACCGCCGCGACGCTCGGTTTGGTTGGCGTAACGGGCATCGGCGCCGTAAGGGTTGGAAGTGAGCATGATGGTCTCGCTCATGCCATACCGCTCGAGGATGGTGTGACCCGTGCGCTGTTGCCATTCCTGGAAGGTTTCGATCAGCAATGGTGCCGAACCGGCAATGAACAGGCGCATGTTGGCCACCGCTTGCCGGTTCAGGCCAGGGTCCGCCAACATGCGCACGTACAAGGTTGGCACACCCATGAAAACGGTGGCGCGAGGCATGTCGGCGATCACCCGCTGGGGGTCAAACTTGGCGTGCCAAAGCATCTTGCTGCCGTTGAGCATGGCACCATGGATGGCGACAAACAAGCCGTGGACATGGAAGATGGGCAAGGCATGGATCAGGACATCGCCAGGCACCCAGCCCCAATAGTCTTTGAGGGTGAGGGCATTCGACAGCAAATTGCCATGACTGAGCATCGCCCCCTTGCTGCGGCCGGTGGTCCCACTGGTGTACAAAATGGCCGCCAGGTCGTCGGCTTTTCTGGGCACGACCCGGTGGCGGTCGCTTTGCACGGCCGCACGATCGAGCAAGGTTCCGGTGCGGTCATCGTTGAGGGTGAACACATGGCGGGTACCGGCCTGAAAGGCGATCTTGCTGACCCAGCCAAAGTTTTGCCCCGAACACACCACCACCGCGGGTTCGGCATTGCCAATGAAATATTCGATCTCGGCGCTTTGGTAAGCTGTGTTGAGGGGCAAGAAAACATGCCCTGCACGCAAAGTGGCCAAATAGAGGATGAGGGCCTCGACCGATTTCTCCACCTGAACAGCGACCCGAGAGTGCGCCGGGATTTCGAGGCTGTTGAGCAAATTCGCCACCATGGCGCTGGCTCGATCAAGGTCGCGCCAGCTGTAGCACAGGCCCTGATCGGTCTCGATGGCGATTTGGTCCAGGTCGGCGGGAAAGGCGGTGCGCAGGGCGCTGAACAGGTTTTGGTCGGTCATGTTGAAAAATGCATCAATCCAGTTTGGCCCCCGAAGCCTTGACCACGGCCGCCCAACGCTTGATCTCGGCGCTGACGAAGTCGCCAAATGCGGCACCAGTCAGGTTGGGGAACTCTGCACCGTTGGCCGACCAGGCGGTCTTGATTTCGGGCATGTCACGCGATTTGCGGATGACATCGATGAATTCTGCCTGAATGTTGGCAGGCGTCCCGCGCGGGGCCCACATGGCGTACCAGGTGCTGACGTTGTAGTCTTTGAGGCCCAACTCGCCTGCGCAAGGGATGTCGGGGAAAGACGGGTTGCGTTGCTGGCCGGCAACCATGATGGGCTTGATGCGCCCGGCCCGAATGTGCTGCGCCGAAGAGCCCAACCCATCAAACATCATGTCGACATTGCCGGCGATCAGGTCTTGCAGGGCCGGGCCGGTTCCCCGGTAAGGGATGTGCGTGATGAAAGTCTGGGTTTGCAACTTGAACAATTCACCGGCCATGTGATGGGCGGTGCCACTGCCGGCGCTGCCGTAGTTGTAGCGGCCCGGGTTCTTTTTGACCCAATCGAGAAATTCTTTCAGGTTGTTGGCCGCGACGTTTTTGGGGTTGACCACCAGCACATAAGGCACCGTGGCCATCAGGGCCAGGGGCACGAAGTCTTTTTCCAGGTCGTAGTCGAGCTTGGGGTACATCGAAGGCGCGATGGTGTGGTGCACGGCCCCCATGAAGCAGTGGTAACCATCAGCCGGCAACTTGGATGCCACCGACGCCCCCAAAGTCCCGCCGGCTCCGCCCCGGTAATCCAGGATCAGGTTCTTGCCCGTGGCTTTGTTAAAAGCCAGGGTGAATGGACGTGCGAAGGCATCTGTTCCGCCACCGGCAGGAAAAGGGACCACACAGGTGACGGGTTTGGTCGGCCAGCCCGATTGAGCCCGGCTGAGGCCCGGCAAAGACAGGGCAGCACCTGCGCCCAAAGCCAAGATCTCGCGTCGCTGAAGGTGAGTTTTCATGGAGGTCTCCTGTATGAGAAAAAATGATGCCGTCCAATGGCTGATCCGGATCAGGGGTCGATTGTGCCCCTCATGCCGCGCCAGTGCCAGTTGGGGTTGATCCCTGCCCCGAACTGCGCTGCCAAAGCCAGGCGCCCAAGGCGACCATCGGGATGCACAACCATTGACCCATGCTCAGATTGAGGGCCAGCAAGCCCAAAAAAGCGTCGGGCTCGCGAAAATATTCGGCCACAAATCGCATCAGCCCGTAGCCCACCAAGAACAACCCGGAGACGGCCCCCATGGGCCGGGGTCGGCGCGCGAACCACCACAAAATCACAAACAGCAACAGGCCTTCGAGCGCAAACTGATACACCTGTGAAGGATGACGGGCGACACCATCGGCCGCTTGCGGAAACACCATGGCCCATGGCAACGACGGATCGGCCGCGCGCCCCCAGAGCTCACCGTTGATGAAGTTGCCCACCCGACCGCTGGCCAAACCGGTGGGCACACAAGGCGCGATGAAATCGGTCACTTTCAGCCAAGGCTGGCCCTGGCGCCGAGCCCAGATCATCATGGCGCCAATCACCCCCAGCATCCCGCCATGAAAACTCATGCCGCCTTGCCAGACCGCCAGGATCTCCAACGGGTGGCTCAAATAATGGTCGGGCTTGTAAAACAGGCAATAGCCCAATCTTCCGCCCAGCACCACGCCCAGCACGCCATAGAACAACAAATCTTCCACAGCCCGAGCGTTCCAGACCTGATTGTCGTGGGCATAAGGCGCATGCCGAAGTCGCAAACGGGTCAGGGCCAAAAACAGGGCAAAGGCGACCAAGTAAGTGATGCCATACCAGTGGATGGCCACAGGCCCCCATTGCAGGGCCACCGGGTCGAACTGGGGATGGGTCAGCATGGCCGCATTGTATGTCTTGGGGTGCGCAGGGGCTTTTGGCGCACCACGCAAAACCTGCGCTAAACTCGTTGGCATGGACACCAAACCGATTCAATTTCAACGTCGCTCGGCCAACATCACCGAGGGCAAATCCCGCGCTCCGAACCGCTCCATGTACTACGCCATGGGCTACGAAGAGTCCGATTTTTCCAAACCCATGGTGGGCGTGGCCAACGGCCACAGCACCATCACGCCTTGCAACAGCGGCCTGCAAAAGCTGGCCGATGCGGCGGTGGCCGGCATCGAAGAGGCGGGCGGCAATGCCCAGATCTTTGGCACGCCGACCATCTCGGACGGCATGGCCATGGGCACCGAGGGCATGAAATACAGCCTGGTCAGTCGCGAGGTCATCGCCGACTGCATCGAGACTTGTGTGCAGGGCCAGTGGATGGACGGCGTGCTGGTGGTGGGCGGCTGCGACAAGAACATGCCCGGCGGCATGATGGGCATCTTGCGCGCCAATGTGCCCGGCATCTATGTTTATGGCGGCACGATCCTGCCCGGCTACTACAAGGGGCAAGAGCTCAACATCGTCAGCGTGTTCGAGGCCGTGGGCCAAAACGCCGCCGGCAAGCTCAGCGACGAAGACCTGAAGGAAATCGAAAAACGTGCGATTCCCGGCACCGGCTCGTGCGGCGGCATGTACACCGCCAACACCATGTCCAGCGCCTTTGAGGCCATGGGCATGTCGCTGCCCTACTCGTCGACCATGGCCAACCCGCACGACGAAAAAATGAACTCGGCCAAAGAGTCGGCCCAAGTGCTGCTGGAAGCCATCCGCAAAGACCTCAAACCGCGCGACATCGTGACCCGCAAGTCGATCGAAAATGCCGTGGCGGTCATCATGGCCACCGGTGGCTCGACCAACGCCGTCTTGCACTTCTTGGCCATTGCCCATGCGGCGGGTGTCGAGTGGACCATCGATGACTTTGAGCGCGTGCGCAAAAAAGTCCCCGTCATTTGTGACCTCAAGCCCAGCGGCAAATACCTGGCGGTTCACTTGCATCAGGCCGGTGGCATCCCGCAAGTCATGAAGATTTTGCTCAATGCCGGGCTGTTGCACGGCGACTGCATGACCATCACCGGCAAAACCATCGCCGAGAGCCTGAAAGACATCCCCGACCAGCCACCAGCCGGTCAGGACGTGATCCGCCCGATCAACCAACCGATGTACGACGAAGGCCATCTGGCGATTTTGAAGGGTAACCTGTCGCCCGAGGGCTCGGTGGCCAAAATTACCGGCCTGAAAAATCCGGTCATCACCGGACCGGCGCGGGTCTTCGACGACGAGCAGTCGGCTTTGCAAGCCATTCTGGATGGCAAGATCCGGGCGGGCGATGTCATGGTGCTGCGCTACCTGGGCCCCAAAGGCGGCCCCGGCATGCCCGAAATGCTGGCGCCCACCGGGGCCCTGATCGGAGCCGGTCTGGGCGAGAGCGTGGGCCTGATCACCGATGGCCGTTTCTCGGGCGGCACTTGGGGCATGGTCGTGGGGCATGTGGCCCCCGAAGCCGCCGTGGGTGGCAACATCGCCTTGGTCCAAGAGGGCGACAGCATCACCATCGACGCCCATCAATTGCTGTTGCAAGTCAACGTATCAGATGCCGAACTGGCTGAGCGCCGCAAGGCCTGGAAGGCACCTGCCCCGCGTTATGTGCGTGGCGTGCAAGCCAAGTTTGCCTTCAACGCCGCCAGTGCCAGCAAAGGCGCGGTGCTCGACCACTTCAGCGCCGACTCTGCCTCGCGCTGAAGCGCAATTGCACTCGGTCGCAACCCAGGCGATCGATGCCGCACCCAAAAACCGGCTCTACTGAGCCGGTTTTTTTGTCGCTACAGGCGGATCAATTGTTTTCGGTCAACTGATCCAGAATGGCCGGGTTCTCCAGGGTGGAGGTGTCCTGGGTGATGGCCTCGTTTTTGGCCAGCGAGCGCAACAGGCGACGCATGATCTTGCCCGAGCGGGTTTTGGGCAGATTGTCACCAAAGCGGATGTCTTTGGGTTTGGCAATCGGGCCAATCTCTTTGCCCACATGGTCGCGCAATATCTTGGCAATCTGCTTGGCTTCGTCACCGGTGGGGCGCGGCCGCTTCAGGACGACAAAGGCGCAAATCGCCTCGCCAGTGGTGTCGTCGGGGCGACCCACCACGGCAGCTTCAGCCACCAGTTCAGTGCAACTGACCAGGGCGGATTCGATCTCCATCGTGCCCATGCGGTGGCCCGAGACGTTGAGCACGTCGTCGATGCGGCCAGTGATGGTGAAGTAACCGGTTTTGGCGTCGCGGATGGCTCCGTCACCGGCCAGGTAGTACTTGCCTTTGAAGTCATCGGGGTAGTAGCTTTTCTTGAAACGCTCAGGGTCGCCCCAGATGGTGCGGATCATCGACGGCCAGGGCTTTTTGACGACCAAAATGCCGCCCTGCCCGTTGGGCATGTCCTCGCCGGTCTCGCTGACGATGGCGGCCTGGATACCGGGGAAAGGCAAGGTGCACGAACCGGGCACCAGCGGGGTGGCGCCGGGCAAGGGGGTGATCATGTGGCCACCGGTTTCGGTTTGCCAGAAGGTGTCCACAATCGGGCAACGACCGCCGCCGACGTGTTGGTGGTACCACTCCCAGGCGGCAGGGTTGATCGGTTCGCCCACCGAGCCCAAGAGGCGCAGGCTGCTCAGGTTGTAACTCTTGGGGTGAACGGCATCGTTGGCTTCGGCGGCCTTGATCAGAGAACGGATGGCCGTGGGGGCGGTGTAAAAAATGCTGACCTTGTGATCCTGGATCATCTTCCAGAAGCGGCCGGCATCGGGGTAAGTGGGCACGCCTTCAAAGACGATTTCAGTGCCGCCCAATGCCAACGGGCCATAGGTGATGTAGGTGTGACCCGTGACCCAACCGATGTCGGCGGTGCACCAGAACACGTCGTCGGCGCGCAGGTCAAAGGTGTACTCGGTGGTCAGGGCTGCGTGCAACAAATAACCGCCGGTGGAATGCTGCACCCCCTTGGGTTTGCCGGTGGATCCCGAGGTGTAGAGCAAGAACAGGGGGTGCTCGGCCTCGACCCACTCGGGCTCGCAAGTGGTGGGTTGGCGATCTGCCACATCGGCCATGAACTGGTCGCGACCGGCCTTCATGTCAACGGCGGCACCAGAACGCCGCACCACCAGCACGTTTTTGACGCTGTCGCAACCACCCAGCGTCAGCGCTTCGTCCACGATGGACTTCAGGGGCAGCTGCTTGCCGCCGCGCACCTGGTGATCGGCAGTGATCACCGCCACGGCACCGGTGTCTTCGATGCGATCACGCAATGATTGGGCCGAGAAGCCACCGAACACCACCGAGTGGGTGGCGCCGATGCGGGCACAAGCCTGCATGGCCGCCACGCCGTCGACCGACATGGCGATGTAGATGATGACGCGATCACCTTTTTTGATGCCCAGAGACTTGAGGGCGTTGGCGATTTGGCAGGTCTTGGCCAGCAACTGGCTGTAAGTGACCTTGGTCACTTCGCCGCCATCGGCCTCGAAAATCAGGGCGGTCTTGTCGCCCAGGCCACGCTCGATGTTGCGATCCAGACAGTTGTAAGACGCATTCAGGGTGCCGTCTTCAAACCACTTGAAAAAAGGTGCATTGCTGTCGTTGAGCACCTTGGTGAACGGTTTTTTCCAGCTGATCAAGCGCCGGGCATGATCGGCCCAATAGCCCTCGTAGTCTTGTTCGGCTGCCTGGCACATGGCGTGGTAAGCGTCCATGCCCGACACCTTGGCTTTGGCTACAAAGTCGGCCGGAGGGTTGTAAAGGGCGTTTTCGGTGCTCATCAGGGGGTCTCCTCGAACCAAATTGTTGAACAGGCAGACTGTCGCCATTGGCTCTTACATGCTACTGACTGTCACCCATCTGACTGGGTCATTGTCGGCCGCATAGCCCAGGCCGTCAGGCCTACAATGGCAGGCTATGAATCTCAAGCCCTCCCAACCCACTGCTTTGCCACGACTGATTTTTGCCAGCCGTTGGCTGCAACTGCCCTTGTACCTCGGCCTGATCGCAGCTCAGGCTGTTTACGTCTGGCATTTCTGGATCGAGCTGGTTCATTTGATCGAGGCCGCTTTCGGGAACCAAGCGGCCTTGCAGGCCCTGATCGATGGCATCGGCTACAAGAGCGATGCCCCCGTCACCCACCTGAACGAGACCATCATCATGCTGGTGGTGCTGGCTCTCATCGATGTGGTCATGATTTCCAATCTGCTGATCATGGTGATTGTCGGGGGCTACGAAACCTTCGTCTCGCGCATGTATCTGGAAGACCACCCCGACCAGCCCGAATGGCTCAACCATGTCAACGCCTCGGTGCTGAAAGTCAAGCTGGCCACCGCCATCATCGGGATCTCGTCCATCCACCTGCTCAAAACCTTCATCAACGCCGCCAATTACGACGAAAAAGTGCTGATCTGGCAAACCGTGATCCACGTCACCTTCTTGCTCAGCGCCCTGGCCATCGCCTATACCGACCGACTTTTGCACCCCCCCACCTCGGAACATTGACATGAGCACCACTTTGCGCCAAAACGACCTCATTGAGTCCATCGCCGCCGCCCTGCAGTACATCAGCTATTACCACCCGGCGGACTACATCCAGCACCTGGCCCGAGCCTATGCCATCGAGACATCGCCGGCAGCCCGCGACGCCATCGCGCAGATCCTGACCAACAGCAAAATGAGTGCGCTGGGTCATCGCCCGCTGTGCCAGGACACCGGCATCGTCAACGTCTTCATCAAGATCGGCATGGATGTGCGTTTTGAGGGCTTCACCGGCAGCCTCGAAGACGCCATCAACGAGGGCGTGCGCCGGGGTTACAACCACCCCGACAACATGTTGCGCGCCAGCGTGGTGGCCGACCCGCAGTTCGCACGCAAAAACACCCGCGACAACACGCCTGCTGTCATCTTCACCGAGTTGGTGGCAGGTGACAAGGTCGATGTGACGGTGGCCGCCAAAGGCGGCGGCAGCGAAAACAAATCCAAGATGGTCATGCTCAATCCCAGCGACAGCATCGTGGACTGGGTGCTCAAAACCGTGCCCACCATGGGCGCAGGCTGGTGCCCGCCCGGCATGCTGGGCATCGGCATCGGCGGCACCGCCGAAAAAGCCGTGCTGATGGCCAAAGAAAGCCTGATGGAAGACCTCAACATGTATGAGTTGTTGCAGAAGTCATCCAAAGGCGACCAGCTGACTCAGGTCGAAGACCTGCGCCTGGAGCTCTATCACAAGGTCAATGCCTTGGGCATCGGTGCCCAAGGTCTGGGCGGCCTGACCACGGTGCTGGACGTCAAGATCCAGATGTATCCCACCCACGCTGCGTCCAAACCCGTGGCCATGATCCCCAACTGTGCGGCCACACGCCACGCCCATTTCGTGCTCGATGGCTCTGGCCCGGTTTACCTCGAGGCACCTTCATTGGATCTGTGGCCCAGCGTGGCCTGGGAACCCGACACCCAAAAGAGCCAGCGGGTCGACCTCAATCAACTCACCCGTGAGCAGGTGGCCAGCTGGAAGCCGGGGCAGACCCTGCTCCTCAACGGCAAGATGCTCACCGGGCGCGATGCCGCCCACAAACGCATCCAGGACATGCTGGCCAAGGGCGAAAAACTGCCCGTCGATTTCACCAACCGCGTGATTTACTACGTCGGCCCGGTGGACCCGGTGCGCGATGAGGCCGTGGGCCCCGCCGGCCCCACCACGTCGACTCGAATGGACAAGTTCACCGACATGATGCTGGCGCAAACAGGCCTGATCGCCATGATCGGCAAGGCCGAGCGTGGCCCTGAGGCGATTCAAGCCATCCGCAAACACCAAAGCGCCTACCTGATGGCGGTGGGCGGCGCCGCCTATTTGGTCAGCAAGGCGATCAAAAACGCCAAAGTGGTGGGTTTTGAGGACCTGGGCATGGAAGCCATTTATGAGTTTGATGTGGTCGACATGCCTGTCACGGTGGCGGTCGACGCTGGCGGCACCAGCGCCCACATCACGGGCCCTGCCGAATGGTCCCAGCGCATCGCCAGCGGCGAATTCAAGGGCATCACCCTGGCTTCGGCCTGAGCCCGCTCGCCAGGGGGGTCTGAAAGGAGGCCCCTGCAGTCTGCGCCAGGGTTGCACGTACCGGTTCAGTGCAGGTGACGCGGCTTGCGTCCGCCGCCATGCCCGCCACCCGAGCCGCCATGACCACCGCGCGGCGGCTTGCCCAACTCGAGCGAATTGACCAGGTTATCAAAACGCTCACTGAACAGCCGGTCAATCTCGTGGATCACGCCGGTCAGTTCGCTGGCCTCGAAATGACGCTCCATGAGTTGAACCACGTCTTCAATCAGCAAATCGCGCTGGACCTGCATGATGGCCGCCGGTGTGGGTCCCACAAACAGCATCACAAAATCATCGCGTGAGTTCATGCCGCGAGCCTCGTCGTCTTCGTCAAATTCGGTGTCGTAAAACGTGACTTCGAGCACGGCACCCGATGCCGCCAGATCGTTCAGGGCCATGCACAAATCATCCAGATTTTGACGAAAATCCTCGTCACCCGAGACCGTCCAGCACAGGTGCAACACCTGCTGGACCGCATCGTGGCGAATGCCCGGCTCTTCCGGGTAGGCGCTGTTGGCTCCGTCGGCCAAAGAATTGGCGCCCGCATACTTCCACAAGGGCTTGAGGGCCTCTTGCACCTCGGCAAACGACACCTCCGGGCGCAAGGCCACGTCGCCATGGACATGGATTTCAAAAGGGGCGTTGTAGCGTGTCATGGGGGATCTCCTGGTGCCCGAAACCGGAATCGAACCGGTACGCCCCATTTCTGGAAAGCGGCGGATTTTAAGTCCGCTGTGTCTACCAATTTCACCATTCGGGCAGGTGTTGTCCATTGTCGCAAAAAAAGGTCACAATCCGTGGCACATGAAAGAGTTTTCATTTCGCCTCATTTTGCTGGGTTTGATCGGATTGGGTCTGATCAGTGGCACCGGCTGTGCCAGTCACTCGACCCAAATGGCACGCCAACTCGATCGCAACCAGGCAGCCTATGAAAGTCGGGCGTGCCAACAAACCCTGGGCGAGGTGTGGATTCATCAGGACATCAAAAATGTGGCCACTTTTGCCACCCCGGTGGTCGCCCTGGCGGCTGGTCCGGTCAGTGCCCTGCCCTTGTTATTGACCCATGTGGGCTTGGGCGCCGCCGACCGGATGGACGCAGCCACCCTGGCTCGCCGTTGCGGAGCCCCCCCGCCGGGTGTGATCGAGATCGGTGCCGGCATCGCCACCGACGCCGCCCTTGGCGTCATCGGCGGTAACGCAGGTTCGGCATTGGGCAAGAGCTTGCCCAGCACAGCGGTTCCGGCATCCGGTCGTTGATCAAGACCATTGGGCGACCATGCGCCCCACCACTTCGCCGTTTTTAAGCCGGTCCAGTTGGCTGGAAATCTCGGCCGCCGGACAAACGGTGGTGGGCGTCCGCTGCAATCGACCCGATTGCGCCAACGCCACCACCTCGCGCAATTCCTGGGGTGATCCGACATAAGACCCCTGGAGCGTGATCGCCCGTTGCGCCATGGGGACCAGAGAGATCGGGATTTCGCCCCCGTAAAGGCCCACCAACACATACCGCCCGCCTTTGCGCAAGCAGGCCAAACCCAGTTGGGCGGTGGATTCGGCTCCGACCAGATCCAGAACGCCCCAAACGCCCCCAGCCAAAGCGGCCAATTGACCGGCAGCCGATGGCTGGGCTGGATCGATGACTTGCAGGGCTCCCAATGCTCGGGCAGCCGGCCATTTTCGTTCGTCGATTTCGCACACGGCGATGTTCTCGTGACCCAGGGCTTTGAGCATGGCCACCGCCATCAGGCCCAAACCTCCTGCCCCCATCACCACGATCCAGTCGCCTGGTGCGCAAGGCATGAGTTTGCGTGCCGCGCTGTAGGTGGTCAAACCGGAGCAAGCCAGAATGGTGGCGAACTCGGGATCCACCCCGCTGGCGTCGATCAGGTAACGGGCATCGGGCACGATCATGTACTCGGCGTACCCCCCTGGTTTCTGAATGCCCAAAAACCTGGGTGTGGGACACCAATTGTCCATGCCCTCCTGGCAACGGGCGCACGTTCCGCAACCCGTCCAGGGATATACCAGCACATCATCGCCCAAGGGCACGCCTGAAGCATCGGGTCCGGCGGAGATCACGGTGCCAAAGGGCTCATGGCCCATGGTGACGGGCAACTTCATGCCCCGCTCGCTCATGTGAAACTTCTTGCCACCGCCCAAGTCGAAATAGCCATCCCGAATGTGGACATCCGAGTGACAGATGCCACAGTATTTCAACCGGATCAGCACCTCGGCACCGACCGGCTGGGGTTGTTCGCGCAAAGACTGCTGGAGGGGCTTGCCCCACTCGTGGATGTCGTAGCTGATCATGAGGGCTCTCCTGAGTGAGCCCTATCCTAGCCTGAAAAGATCAACTGGCGAAGTGGGTGCGGCGCTCGGTCGAGCCCAGCAAGGCAGGCAGATTTTGCCAGGCATCGGAAACATCCTTCATCAGCGAATAGACCTCATCCAAAGCCTGAAGGTCATTCTTGGCGTTGATGTGGATCAGCCGGCGAATGATGTAGCTGTAGAGGTCGTTGAGGTTGTGGGCCAGTTCACCACCCCGATTGAAATCAAGTGCACTTTGCAGCCCCACCACAATCCGGCTGGCGCGTGAAATGCTTTTCGATTTTTCCTCAATCGCTTTGTTCTGAATATGGCCCTTGGCCACACACAGGCTTTCCAAAAAACCATCGAACAACATCTGGATCAATTGCACATTGTCGGCAGTCGCAACGCCGGACATCACTTGTACAGATCCATAACTCTCGGCAGCACGGGCAAAGGTTCTCATGTAGGGCTCCTGAACATTTCTTGTTCAAAGTATCGGCAAGTTTTCCGACAACTTGAGCGCGAGACGAAAATGGCGATTGAGCAGGTCAGGCCGAGGGGGAAGGCGGTTGCCCTGAGGCCGTTGAGGTCGACTCGCCGCCCGACAATTCGGGGTTCCATGAGGTCATTTGAGGCAACGGCCCGGGCAACACCAGGTCAGACTGAACTGGCGCGTTGGAGAAGCCGGTTTGTTGATAAAGAATGCGTCCCGCCTCATTCAGACTGACCCTCAGCCCCAAGAGCGCCTCTTCAGTGGCCGTGGCACTGTCCAAGCCGGCTTGATAAATGGATTTGAGTTGGGTGACAGGGAGCCAAGACTCCACTTGGCCATCTGGCGACGCAATCAGCCTGGGATTTTTCGGCTCTCCAGCCATACCGCGTTGCCCGTCTCTTTGTCCTTCTTCGAAAACATCTTCGATGTGCAACTGCAATACCAGGTTATAACGGTTACGCACCGCCGCCCAATCGGCGGCATCGACCCCGGAAGGCGGGGAAGCCACCATGGCATCCCACAGTTTTCGCCCGGCCAAGCCCAAAAAAGGGCCCTTTGGCACGGCTTGGGGGGCTGATTTGGCTGCCTTCGACTCTCGCTCCAGGGTATTGACGCGATCAATCAGGTAAAGGAGCAAGACCAAAACCACCAGGAAACCCCCGATGATCAAAATGCTGTTGATGGCGTCCATGGGGCGTCAGCCAGCAGCCCCGGGACCCGTCCCCAGATCCGGACTCTCCTGTCCGGATTCGGCTTCGAGTTCGTCACGCAAAAACCTGAGCACCTGAAAAGGCTCTTCCAGTCTGAGTTCGTAATAAGAGATCTGATTGGCCAATGCCTGCATGGCATCGATCGCCTGCTGTGCGGAGATGTCGGTTCTTTGGTATTTGGATCCCAATGCAAATGCCTCTTGGACATATTCCTCGGGCAGGTAAACATAAACCTCGTTCTCGCCAGATTTGATCTTTTGATAACAACTGGCCAGGGGAGGCTCTGGCTGGGGTTTTCCCTGCGAAATCGCCATCATGGCAAGCTCTTGCCACTCGGCGGTTTGCTCTGCACCGGCAATGAACGTCTTGTCCAGGTGCGCACGGCAGAGCAAGCCCAGGCGCATGCGAGCGCTCCGAGCTTCCCTGGAATCGGATTTGAGCTCCGCGACTTTTTCAAACGCGGCTTTGGCGCGTTTCATTTCATCTTCGGGGCTGGAACGGCTGAAAAGATCAAAAATCGCCAATCTGGACCCTTTAAGTACGGCCTGGAGTCACCTGCAATTGCTGCCTCAATTTCTTGACCACGGTGGACAAGATCTGACTGACACGTGACTCGGTGACACCCAACACTTCCCCAATCTCTTTCAGATTGAGTTCCTCCACATAGTATAACGACATCACCAACTTTTCCCTCTCCGGTAAGTGGTCTATGGCCTGCACCACCGCCTGCATGAATTCGGCTTCTTCGACCATGACATCGGGCTGATGACTGCGGTCCGACGGCATGGCCATGACTTCTTCGCTGACCACCTCGATCGAAAAAGTTTCAAATCGCTTGGCATGCCCGCGCTCTTTTTGAAACTCCTCCATGTCCTTGCCCATGTATTGAGCCAGTTCGGCCTGCGTGGGAGTGCGTCCCAACTCGGCGCCAAGCGCATGCATGGCCTCTGATTCGGAACGATTGAAAGCAACCGCTGAACGGGGCAAAAAGGATTGGCGACGCACTTCATCCAGGATGGCCCCCCTGACACGACTTAATGCAAAGTGCTCAAATTCATGCCCTTTTTGAGGATCAAAAGCGCGAGCGGCCTCAATCAAACCCACCATTCCAACCTGGATCAGCTCGTCGAGTTCCATGAACGGGGGAATGCGCGCCTTCAAATGCACCGCCACCCGCTTGACCATGGGCATGTGCTGAAGGATGAGTTGCTCGCAAGTGGGATGATCCGTGTTTTGGTGATAGAGTGCCAGTGCTGCGGTCATGTCAAGCTCCCAGCATGCGTTGCATGAAAAATTGAAGCCCGCCCGATGGGGCACTCACAGGCTCAAGTTGCTCCAGTGCTTGCGCCATGGCCCGGAAATCTCTGGCGGCCGCGCTACCGGGTGAAAAGTCGAGCACCGATTGGTATTTTCTTTGCGCCTGAACCAGCAATTCATCGGCTTCGATCGATCCCATGTGCTGGATGGGCACACCCAGAAAACGCACGCAGACATCGTTCATGCGCCGATGCAGCTGACGACCCATGTGCGCATCGAGAACCATGTTGGTGACCAAATGGATCTCCCCCAGGCCTTGCTCGGTGGTCATGACTTTGATCAAACCGTAAGCATCCGCGATGGCACTGGGTTGATCGCAGACGACCACCAGGCGCCTTTGGCAGGCCGCCATGAAATCAAGGACCGCCGGGGACAATCCAGCAGCCACATCAACCAACAGATAGTCAACCGCCAGATCGAGATCGTCAAAAGCGCGGATGATGGCATGCACCTGCTCTGTCCCCAAAGCCGCCAGATCGCGAACACCAGAGGCACCAGGCACCAAAATCACCCCTTGTGGCGTGGTGACCATGACTTCGGCCAAGGTCTTTTCACCACGCAAGACATGACCGATGTTGAAGGGGGCATGTACACCCAAGGCAATTTGGGCATTGGCCAAACCCAAATCGGCATCAAAGACCATCACACGATGGTTGCGTTGCGTGAGCGCGACCGCCAAATTGGATGTGACACTGGTTTTCCCCACTCCCCCCTTTCCGCTGGCAATGCCAATGACCTGGGGAGCTTTGGTGTTTTTATGCATGTGTGGCCTTCCCTGAGGTTGTGGCGACCCTGCGCACAGGTCGCTTCGGTTTTCGGCTTTCGGTCGGAATGGGCAATTTCAAATCATCCAGTGCGTGCTGTACCCAGGCATGTGGGTCAAAAGAGCGGGCAGGAACTTGAACGGCATCGGCATGCGACACCATGCTGATGGGCATGGGTTTTTCGCTGATGACCTGCAACCATTGCCAGACATGGAATCCTTCATCGGCTTTGGTGATCATCAGGCTTTGCCATGGCATTTGGGCTTGTAGCCTGCGCAAGGTGGTCATGGAGGCATCTTGAGGTGCCACTGCGTGCCAAGCCAAGTCGGGCAGAGTCTGACACAGTTCAGGATCGCGAACAAAATTGGCATCACTTGCAGTGTCGATCCAGATGTGCCGACGAGGTTTGAGCTCTTCCAGTAAAACCGACAGGGTTTGCGACTGACCAGCCCGGTAGACCTCAATTCCCACCGATGCGGCCAACATCTGGATCTGGCTCCATGCGCCTGGACGGGTGTCAGCAAAACTGATGATGGCTTGGCTCTGAACACCATGAACTTGTGCCATGGCATGAGCCATGCGAACGACCATGCTGGTTTTGCCTGACCCTGACGGCCCCACCAATGCGTGTGCGCCAGGTTCAATGGCTGCGGCGACACAACCGGCCAGGTGAGCTTCGAGGGCACTTTGCAAAGCTTGTCTTGCGCCGAGTTCGCCTTTGTCGTTTTTCATGGCGTCAAGGAGTAAAGTCCGCAAGCCAACAGGCACGCCCAAACAGGTCATTTCTTCAGCCAGCGCAGCCGCTTCGGGTGACAAATCCTGCTGAATCTGCCAAGGGATGACTTGCCGCTGCAATTGCATTTCTCGACGCAATACGCCCACTTCCTGGCGCAGCAGTTCGACGCACTCGAGGTGCCGAGCCAGTTCCAAAGACAAATCAGGGGTTTGCACAATCTGAGGGGTCGTCTTCGCCTTGACCGGCGCTTTGGGCTTGACCGGCGCTTTGGGCTTGGCCGGCGCTTTGGGCTTGGCCGGTGATTTGACGGGTTCGGGGGATGCGGACTCGGCCCGAACTTGGGATAGCGACCCTGACGGGCGCTTCAAAGTGGCGTCCACAGGGGCTGCTTCGTCAGGGGTAGCAGGTAAAACAGGACTGGATGGTTGATGTTCAGTCAAGGCCACGGGCGCTTGGGACATGAGGGCATCAGCAGGTTTTTCATGCGCGCTTTCGCCCTCTGCATGCCGCTCAGTTTCATGGCGTTGAACAAACCCAAAAATTTCAGCGAACACCTCGGCTTTTTGCTGGCGCAAATCAGCGCCTGAAGGCGGCGTGACAGCAGCCGAAGCCGGCGTTACCGCAAGATCGGTCTTTGCCTCGACGGCCACGATCAACTCAATCTGATCGCCGATGCGCTGCGTGGAGATCACCAAGACATCGCTGCCATACATTTGGATGGCTTTTTCGTTGGCGCTGCGGGCATCCCGAGCAAGAATACGCTTGAGTTCCATGATTCATCATCCTTCCACGGGGGTCGTCTCTTCACGAGGCTGGGCACTGACACTGGCCAATACCTGAACCGCTTGATCGTCCGGGATTTCACTGTAAGAAAGAACGGTCAGATCGTTGACGCGGAATCGCACCGAGCGGGACATCCAGTTCCGAATCGCCGGCGACACCACCAGGACAGCCGGCAAACCCTTTTCTTCCATGTCGCGTGCGTTTTGCCGCAGAGCGCCAAAAAGGCCTTCGGCCAGTCCCGGTTCGAGCACCACATTGTTGCTGCCCCCGCTTTGCTGAACCACGTTGTGGATCATTTGTTCCAGGCCAGGCTCCAGGGTAAGAACAGACAACGTATCCCGGTTTTCGGTCAAGGATTGGACAATCATCCGACCCAGTCGCGGGCGAATCAGCCCGATCAGCATGTCCGGATCTTGGGTTTTCGTGCTGGCATCGGTCAGGGCTTCGACGACGCTGCGCATGTCCCGAATCGACACCCCCTCTTGCAAGAGCCCTTGCAAGGTTTTGGTCACAACACCAAGGCTGAGTTTTCCCGGCACCAACTCTTCAACCATCTTGGGATATTTGGCAGCCAGTTTGTCGAGCAACTTTTGAGTTTCATCGTGACTCAGCAACTCGGCCGCATTCTCACGCAGCACCTTGTTCAAATGCGTGGCAATGGCTGTGCTGGGGTCGACCACGGTGTAACCCAAGGCTCTGGCCTGATCACGCTGGATGGGCTCGATCCAAACCGCCTCCAGGCCGAATGCCGGCTCCTTGGTTTTGACGCCGCCGATGGGGCCATAAACCTTGCCGGGGTTGATGGCCAACTCGCGGCCAACGCGAACCTCACCCTTGCCGCGCACCACGCCATTGAGGATGATGTGATAGGAGTCGGCCTCCAGACTGAGGGCATCCCGGATGCGCACAGGCTGAACCAGAAAGCCCAACTCGGCCGAGAGTTTCTTGCGCACCCCTTTGACCCGACTCATGAGTTGACCACCCGACTCGGCATTGACCAAGGGAATCAGCCCGTAACCAATTTCAAGACCGATCAGATCCACCTGCTCCACATCATCCCAGTCCAGCTCTTTAGGCGTTTGGCTGGCAGCCTCTTCAACTTCCTTCTTGTCCTCCTGGGCCATCCGACGCTGCACAACATACAAACCGACACCAGCGGTAGCGGTGGCCAGGGTAAGGAACACCAAATGGGGCATGCCAGGGATCAAACCCAAAAAGCCCATGATGGCTGCCGTGATGAACAAGGCCGGCGGATCGGCCAATTGTCGGGTCGCTTGCTCGGTCACCGATTCTGGCGTGGTCACACGGGTCACGATGATGGCTGTGGCCAATGAGAGGAACAAGCCCGGAATTTGCGCCACCAGACCATCGCCAATGGTGAGCAGAACATATGTTTTGGCCGCTTCAGCCACAGGCATGTCGTGCTGTCCGATGCCGATGGCCAAACCGCCAACCACGTTGATGACAAGAATCAACAACCCAGCCACGGCGTCACCGCTGACAAATTTCGACGCACCATCCATGGAGCCAAAAAAATCGGACTCTTGCGACAACTCTTCGCGCCTTTTGCGTGCGGTGTCCTGATCGATGATGCCCGCATTCAAATCGGCATCAATCGACATTTGCTTGCCCGGCATGGCATCCAAGGTGAATCGGGCATTGACTTCCGACACCCGGCCGGCACCCTTGGTGATGACGATGAAATTGATGATCATCAAAATGGTGAAGACCACAAAGCCAATGACATAGTTGCCGGCAATCACGAATTCACCGAAAGCGGCAATGACCATGCCAGCCGCCTCGGTTCCCTCGTGACCATGCGACAAGATGACCCGGGTTGAAGCCACATTCAGCGCCAAGCGCAACATGGTGGCCAGCAACAACACCGTGGGGAACACAGAAAAATCCAGGGGTTTACGGGTCCCTATGGCAATCATGATGATCACCAACCCCATGATGATGTTAAAAGTGAAGAAAATGTCCAGCAACAAGGCTGGCATGGGGACCACCAGCATGGCCATGATCAGCAAGACCAGGACGGGGATCCCCAGACCACTCTTGTCGAAGCGCGACAAGACCTGTCGAAGAGTTGACAATGAGAGGGTAGTCATCGCTGATTCAGATTCTTTTGGCCATGTATGAACAAGGTCAAGCAAGCTTCATGCCATTGCACCCCCTGTCGAAACAGATGCCACAGGTCGGTCAGGCTGGCGTGCATCTTGCTGAAATGATGCTCAAACACCGAAATGGCAATTCCTGTCCGCTTCGGTCAAGCCGAGATCAGAAATCAGCCCAAATGATGAATTCCTCCGTTTCGATCAGCGAGTTCTCCCCAAGCCCTGCCGAAATACCGGATAAGAGCCCTTTAGGGTTACAAAAATCCGACATCCAGGCCCTCAACGGCAGCCCCTTTCATCAACTCATGGCGGAAATTGCAGCACAACAAGGTGCGTTGCCAACAAAAATCCAGACCGAAACTCCTGCGCCGCTCCCCGCCGACGCCATGATCGCTGGTGACCGACGGCAAGAAACTGCCGGCTCTGACACCGTCATGAATTTGGCATTGATGCTGGGTGCAGATGATCCAGGCTTGGGGAAGAGCCTGGTCCACGATCCCGTCTTGATGAGCGCCATGGCCACACAGATCGATCAGACGGGCACTGGCGCCCCATCGCAAGCACTCCCGGAAACGGGTTTGACCTCGCTTGCGCCAACCATCCCGCTTTTCATGACGGCGATGACTGGTAGCGCATTTCACGCTGGTCCCCCTTTGACCACGACCACCGGCGCGCTGACCGGTGCCCTCACCACAAGCCCCAATGCAGAATGGAAAGAGACCCGGCTGAGTCAAACTTTGACCGTCATCACCCAACCTTTGTCTCAATTGAACGAGGGCAATCTGCAAGATTTTGCAATGCAACAAGGTCTGGATGCTGACACCGTCAGATGGTTGCTTGGAGAACAAAGCACTCACGCCAGGATGGCTCAAACAGCCGGACAGCTGAATGCTGCAGGATCACTCCACCCTACCGTCCGTGAGTCCTGGATTGACCTGAGCGCAATCACAACCGGCGCTTTGGAAGGATTGATCAAGGCCACAGCAAATCATGTCAACCTCAAGGCTGGTGTGGCTGATTTTGCTGTCGGCTCGGATTTCGAATTACCGCTCATGCCAGAATCTGAAATGGGGGATACCGGTCAAAACGGCTCCGCGCAAACCGGCTTGCAGGGTCATCACACACCCGCCATGATGCGTCACCATCAGGAGTCTGCGGGGACGAAACCGTTCGGGCTTCCACTCAACACCACCCTGCTTGGGCAGGACCTGGCCGACAAGATGAGCACAGCCATCGGGCAGCGAATGCTGGAATCGATTGAAAAGGGCGAATGGCAACTCAAAATTCACCTCAAACCTGTTGAATTGGGACACATTGAAGTGGATTTGAAAATGCGAGATAACGCCCTGGAGGCGAAATTCACCGCCAGCCAATCGGTGGCCAGAGAACTGCTGGAAAGCGGCTTGGGGCGGTTGAAAGACACCCTCCAACAATCAGGCATGGATGTTGCATCAGTTCGAGTCAACGATGGACCATCCTCCAGAAATGGCGGAGATTCGACACCTCGCCAACCTCAGCAGGGTCATTTCGGATCGCCAAAGGAGAATGTGTCCAGAGAATCAGAGGCCCCTGTCGCCAAAGGAAATTCATCCATTTCTGACGGGAGGCTTGATCTGATGGTGTAGTTATCTCCTTGAAAGGCTCTGCCATGGCTGACGAAGAAGTCGAAGTCGAAAAGAAAAGCAAAGGCCCACTGATCAAAATGATTTTGCTGGTGCTGGGACTGATCCTGGTTTTGGTCGGTACTGTCGTCGGAACACTTTTTGTTTCAGGCGCTTTTGACCGCAAACCCGATGAGCTGATGGCGGAAAAGATCAAGGAGCTGGAAGCCAAGATCGAAGCACAACAGGCGGCCGAAAAAGGCAATGACTGCACGCCAGACAAAAATGGCAAGGGTTGTGAAGACGGCCCGAAAAAGAAATCCAAAGAATCACCCGAATTGCAGCGGTTTGAGAGCTCTTACATGGAGCTGGAAAAGAACCTGCTGGCCAATATCACCGGGTCGCGCAAAGTCATGGCAGTCAACGTGGGCCTGATGACTTTTTATGATGACCGCGTCTTCAAGAATGTCAAAAAGCATGAAATGGCCTTGCGATCCGTGGCGCTTGATGTCATGCGCCAGACCACAGAGGCCGACTTGACTCGCCCCGAATTTCGCAAAGAATTGGCTGCCAAAATCCGCGATGTCATGAACGGCGTGCTGACCAAGTACGAAGATTTCGGCGGCATCGAGGAAATTTACTTCACCCAGTTCGTGGTGCAATAAACGCAAGCTTGCGACAGAGACCGATATGGCCGATTCAGCCCCCCTCCTCAGCCAGGAAGAGCTCGCCGCGTTGGCCGAGGGCGTCAACAATGGTTCGATCGATGTGAGCACGGGCTACAACACCGATGCACCGGTCAAAAAGCATGACCTGGCCTCCGAGGACAGCAGCCTGGGGGTGAATGTGGGTTCGTTGGACATGATCAACGAACGGTTCATCCGCATGTTCCGACTTGGCATGCTGGAAGTGTTGAGAACCAGTCCGCGCATGAATCCGGGGCGCGCCCAAATCGTCAGATTTGGAGACTACCTGAAAGATTTGCGTGCTCCTTTGTCAGTCAACATCGTCAGGATGCCGCCCTTGCGCGGCTATGCGATGGTGGTGATCGAGCCCGGCCTGATTTTCAGTTCGCTCGACAGTTTTTTCGGCGGTTTTGGCAAGGGAGTGGCTCAACTGCCGCCCGGCCGTCTGTTCACGCCCACCGAGTCGCGCATCATCAAAATCATTTTGCAATTGGTTTTCAGGTCTTACAAGGAGGCTTGGGCGCCCGTCACCAGCGTTGACTTTGAACATGTCAGCTCGGAAATCAATCCGCAATTCGCCCAGATCGCCGACGAAAACGATCTGGTGGTGCTCAGTCGGTTTGAGTCGGACCATCATGCCACCACCGGCGGATTCATCGACATGGTGATTCCGTACATGGCTCTCAAGCCCGTTCGGGATCTGCTCAGAAGCAGGGTGCAAACCGGCGACGGGGACGAGGAATCCGACAAAGTATGGCGCAAACAGTTGGCTGAAGCGGTTTACGACGCCAGCCTGGAGATGCAAGTGCTTTTAGGCAGCTTGTCACAAACAGCGATGCAGATCCAGAACATGAAAGAGGGCGATGTGCTGTTTTTCAAAAAACCTGACCATGCACGAGTCGTGATTGAAGACATGCCGGTCTTCGACGTTGAAATCGGAACTTTGGCCAGCCAAGTGGCGGTCAAAATAGTTCGAGCCATCCAACTGCCTGACGGCAACAACAAGCAGGGCTGAGGCCCAATCGGAGTCAACCATGAGTGAAATGACCGCCAACCCGGAGAATGAAGGGCAGATCCAACTGGACGTGTTGCAAAACATTCCGGTCACGATGTCCATCGAAGTTGGACGAGCCGTGATCAAAATCCGGGATCTGATGCGTCTGAGCCAAGGCAGTGTCGTGGAGTTGGATCGGATCGCCGGCGAACCGCTGGACCTGCTCGTGAATAACACCGTGGTAGCTCAAGGAGAGGTGGTTCTGGTCAATGATCGGTACGGCATCCGATTGACCCGCGTGGTGCCGCCTTCGGAGCGGCTGGAAAAGCTCTGATCGCCCTATCGCCCCCAAAGATGACTGGCCATGGCAACGATGGATATCGCTCAGTACTTGCTCAGCTTCGGCTTGGTCATCGGACTTTTGCTGGCGCTATTGTGGGCACTGAAAAAACTTCAATCACAGGGCGGATTGTCAAAGCGCCTGGGCGATCAGCGCATCCAGGTTTTGGAAACATTGACGCTAGGCGTGCGTCAAAAAGTGGTCTTGATCAAATGCGACCAGCATGAGATTTTGCTGGGCGTGACTCCGAGCGATATACAGCTTTTGCACAGCACAGAAAGCGCCCCCAATACCACCGAGGAATGGCTGCGGAGAAGGCATTCATGAGAAACCTTAGTGTATGTTTATTGTTGACCCTGGCGCCGTGCTTGGCCATGGCGGCACCCGATTTGCCAGCCCTGATCGCCAGCAACACAGCACGCGGCACGCAATACAGCCTGAGCCTGCAACTGGTCGCACTGATGACGGTGCTTTCTTTGCTGCCGTCCATTTTGCTCATGATGACGGCATTTGTGCGAATCATCATTGTGCTCTCCATTTTGCGCCAAGCCTTGGGTACAGGACAGACCCCGCCCAATATGGTTTTGGTAGGCATTGCGCTGTTCCTGACTTTATTTGTCATGTCGCCCGTATTGACCGAGGTGTACGGGTCGGCCATCTTGCCTTACATGAATCAAAATATGCCGTTTGATAAGGCGTTGGCATTGGCGGAGAAACCGATTCGGGAATTCATGCTCCAGCAGACCCGCGAGGATGACATCGCGCTTTTCATGGAGATCGCTCGCAACAAAGCGGTCAGCAGTCCGCAACAAGTGCCTTTCATGACACTGGTTCCCGCTTTTCTGACTTCAGAATTAAAAAGTGCTTTCACGATCGGGTTTTTGATCTACATCCCCTTCGTGGTCATCGACCTGGTTGTTTCCAGCGTTTTGATGTCCATGGGGATGATGATGTTATCCCCGATGATGATTTCGATGCCTTTCAAGCTGATGCTTTTTGTGCTGGTGGATGGCTGGGGATTGATCATGGGCTCCCTGGCCTCCAGTTTCGTCATGCCCTGATAGGAGATACGAATGGACACTGCTACCGTCATCGAATTGGGGCGACAAGCACTTTGGGTGTCGGTCATGGTTTGCGCTCCCTTGCTCGTCGTTGCACTGGCGGTGGGCGTCATCATTGGCATGGTGCAAGCGGCCACATCGATCAACGAGATGACACTCAGCTTCATCCCCAAACTGCTGGCTTTGGCATTGGTGTGTCTGGCTTTCGGCAGTTGGCAATTGAGTGTGATGATTGATTTCACCCGCAGCATTTTCGAACGCATACCAACACTGTTTCACTGATCGCCATGCTGAATGTGCTTGCATCCGACATCATGGAGAGGTTTTATGCCTTTCTTTGGCCGATGCTGCGCATTTCGGCCCTGATGGCGACTGCGCCATTTTTCTCCGCCAACTCCTACAACTTGCAACTGCGCATTTTGACGGCCTTGGTCTTGACCTGGCTGATTTATCCCCTGCACCGCTGGCCCATGGTCGACCCCAGCTCAGCCGCCGGCTTATTGGAAATATTCAATCAACTGGCCATCGGCGCACTAATGGGTCTCGTTTTGCAAGTGGCCGTCGCAGCCATCGTACTGGGCGGACAATCGATCGCCAACGCAATCGGTTTGTCCATGGCCAGCATGATCGACCCGACCATTGGTCAAGTCCCTACCATCTCCCAGTTTTTGCTGATTCTTTCTTCCTTGATCTTTGTCGGATTCGGGGGGCATGCCATCATGTTGAGCATCATCGCCGACTCTTTTCACGCACTCCCGATCGGTGTCCATGTATTGACCCCACAGGTGCTGGGCGAGGTGTTGCGTTGGAGCTCGATGATTTTTTTGGGTGGATTGTTATTGGCTTTACCCGTGATGGTCATTTTGCTATTCATCAATATCGGGTTGGGCGTCATCACTCGAGCCTCACCCAGCCTGAACATTTTTTCCCTGGGTTTTCCCGCGATGATTTTCGCCGGCTTCTTCGTGTTCGTGCTGTCTTTGGACAGCATCGGGGGACGAATTGAATGGCTCTGGATGCGGGCTTTTGAAATGGCGCGACAACTGACCGGTACCCGATGATGGCTGACGACGACAAAACAGAACTCCCAACAGCCAGGCGACTGCAAAAAGCGCTGGAAGAAGGACAGGTCGCGCGCTCGGTCGATTTATCTGCGGCTGTGATCACCGTGGGCGTGATGGGCCTTTTGCTCTTCATGGGGCGAGGCCTCTTTGACCGCATCACGCGCCGATTTGCCGCAGGTTTCGAGTTTGACCGAATGACCCTGGATCGACCTGAGATGCTGATGGGCATCATGGGCCGACAAATCATGGAGGGGTTTTTGGTGGTTTCTCCCCTGATTGCATTCACGCTGATAGCCGCTTGCATGGCTGGCATGTCCATGTCAGGTATCCATTTCAGCCCCAAGGCTTACGCACCAAAATTTGAAAAACTGGACCCCATCAAAGGCTTGGGCAGGATTTTCGGCAAACAAGCCTGGGTTGAATTGGCCAAATCGATCCTCAAATTTTCGCTGGTGAGCTTGATTTTATGGATTTGCGTTTCTCACTTCATGCCTGACTTGCTGATGCTGGGAAAGATGGAGTTGGAGCCTGCCTTGTCACTGGCCGGCAGCATGTTGACGCAAGTATCGATTTTTGTCTCTCTGGGTTTGGTATTGATTGCCCTGATTGATGTGCCTTACCAAAAACACACTCACATCAAAGGGTTGAAAATGACCCGGCAGGAGGTGAGGGACGAAATGAAAAACGCCGAAGGCAGTCCGGAAGTCAAGTCCGAGATCAGACGCCGACAGCGCGAAATGGCCAATGCCAGGATGATTCAGCGCGTCAAAGATGCTGATGTGGTGATCACCAACCCCGAGCACTTCGCAGTGGCACTGGAGTATGACCCGAGCGGAGACGGCGCCCCCATCCTGGTGGCCAAAGGCAGCGACCACATGGCGGCCCGGATACGAGCCGAAGCCGAGCAACATGGCATCCATATATTCCAGGCGCCCCCGCTGGCGCGCGCACTCTATTTCACCACCGAAACCGAGCACCCCATCCCGGAGGAGTTGTACCATGCGGTGGCCCAGGTGATTGCGTATGTGTTCAGCCTTGAAGGCAGCACCCCGATGCAGGGTGTCAGATCCAAACCGACGGTCAAAGTACCGGAATCCATGCTGTTTAATGCCGACGGAACCCAACCGCATCGTGCCGGAGCCCATCCATGAACATTGAAATCAATCTGGATCCCCCTCGCCCCCTGGGTCCCGTGCTCCGCACGGCTGACCGAATGCGGCTTGAGGGCTGCATCAATGCACTCACCCTCGAAGGGCTGAGTTTGTCTTTGCATTGTCCGCACGAGGCGTTGCTGGATCACTATGTCCGGCTGATGCTCACCAAATTGCGCGAAGCCCCCGATTCCAATCAGGTGGAAGTTTATTTCCCAGCCAACACCGAATCATTGCTCGAACGCTTCAACTCTGCCCTGGCCAATCAAAGCATCAGTGACGCCACAAGAGCTCCCCGCGAGACACATCAAGTGCGGGTTTGGGTGGTGCATGATGCTCAAAAAGTATCCGAACCGGAAATGCAGTTACTGGCTCGATTGATCCAGAATTTTCCTGGCGCACGAATTCGTGCGCTGCTGTTGTTTCATGGCCCTGAGACTGATTCCGATGCCTTGCAAGCCTTTGGGCGCAAATTACTGCGTTGGCACATCGACTTGCCTTCTGCAGAACAAGCGATCGACGCCCTCGAAATCGCAGAGGCCGAAGGCAGGCAAGCGCAAATGTCTCAGCTGCTCAGAAGGATTGGTTGCTTGCCCCAGGCTCAACCGGCAACGCCATTGAGTCTGGGACTCGAAGCCCATCAACAGCGAATGGAGGAGGCCCAATTGCGCGAAAAAGTCATGGGCGCAGTCAGCCTTGACGCCAAGTTCAAACAGGGAGCACGTGTTTTGATTGCTTCTTTGCGTCACATGTCTCACGGCTTGAGTCAATTCAAACCTCAACGCCAGGCAGTCTCCGCGCCGGCCATCAAAAAATTGGCGGTTGGCGGCGGCTTGGCCCTCGTGATGTCGCTGGCTTTGATGGCATGGATTCAACCCAGTTCTTTTGTCGGCAAGAAAATCACGCCCGCGGCCACACAACCCGCTGAAACACCTGCGCAATCCGAGCCGGCGGTCGATACCAGCCCCAAAAAACAGGGGCCGGTCGGCATGGTCAGGGCACATCTGGCGACCAAATCATGAGCCAACCCGAAATCGTGAGGCACTCGGGTGCCCATCAAGTCACCATGACGGAGGGGTCCAAAAATGCCCAAAGCCGACATGGCACAGAAAAGTCCACTGCGGTGCCCGATACCGCAAGGATTGAACCGCAAGCCATTCATTGGCGTGAACATGCGACCCCGGTCAGAAGCCCTGAAGCTCAACTTTCCCATGGTGCTGCCGATTCAACAGATGTCTGGCATGGCGATGACGACATGTCACTGCGCATGGCCCAATTGCAAAAACGAAACCTTTCCCTGGCACAGCGCCTGCAGCGCATGACCGGATCTGGCCGCAAAGAGGAAAAAAATGAGTGACCAACCAGAACAGGAGCCGACGATGGCGGAGGCGAACAGCTCACCTGAGCGGGCCACATTCGACGCTTCGGCAAACAGCGAAGCTCCGGATTCTGTCCCAACTTCATCGCCGCAAGTCCATTCTTCTGTCAGCGATGCTACGCGTTCGCCCCCGGAGACCCGTCCGAACAGGGCGGTGGATGAAAAAGCTTATGCCCAATACAAGTTATTGGCGCAAACGGTACTGGAATCTGCTGAATTGGCCAGTCGTTCCGCTGAGGCAGCGATGCAAAGCGGACAAGAACTTAAAAATGTCACTCAAACTTTTCGGGAGTTGACAGATGCAGGCCATAAAAAAGCTCGCCTGCTGTTGGCCATCACGGCCGGATTCATGGTGCTTTGCATGATTTTCTTTTTGATCATGGGCGTGCGCATGGTTGGCCGTGTTCACCAACTGGATGCTGCCCTTGAGTCCGCGGCACAGCGGGTGGCTGAAATGCAAGTCGGCCTGGTGTCTTTGGAAAAATTGGGAAGCAACCTGAGTGATTTGTCCCAGAAACAAAGCGACTTGAGCAAAATCCAGGCGGCCATTGAAAGCCGCATCGATGCTTCACTGAAGCAAACGGAAAGCATGACCCAAAAAGTGCCGGTTGAAACTGCCAAGCAAGTGGCCAGCAAAAGCGATGGCATGATGCGACAAGTCCAAACGGTGGGCTCCGGCTTGCAGGCGCAATCCAAAGCCGTTCAGGAACTCAGCAAAGAGGTGCAAGCGCTGAAATCGGATTTGGGCCAGGTCGACGCTCTCAAGCGCGATGTCCAAGCACTGATCACCCTGCAGAGGGAAAAATACCTCGAAGCTGTGCAAAAAAGCCAATCGTCCAAAGCCAATTCAGATCGAGTGCTGCAGTATCCAAGACCCTCCCCCACCTCGGAGACGGGCAAGCCGTGATACCCATCCATCACGGGATGCAATGCGCAATGTAGCCGAGCGTGAATAACCCGTTCGGGGGTATTTTGCGCCAATAGCCGGCGTCTTTGATCTCGAACAGTTTCTTGCCACTGAGTTGCGGCCCATCAAAACTGGTCACTTGGCTGATTCGGTACATCTTGTACTGGCAATCGTACTCGTTCAGGTAGCGCCGGGACTGAACCCCATCCGGGTCAGGCTGCTTCAAGTCTTGCATCTCCCATACGCGACGCAAGTTTCCATCGCGTTCGATTGAATTTCGGTTGACAAAAAGCGCCACCTGCTCGGTCTCCCCCAGCCGTGTCCAGGCCTGAGCCCAAGCCTCGCCCTGCACCACCCAGTGACCGCCCAGGATCAGGATCAAGGTCGCTATTTTCGGTAGGAATCTGTTCCGGTTCATGATTAAAAAAATGTACCTGGCAATGTGAGGACATGACCGCCAGCCCCCAATTTGAAACGTGAAATGCCGGCCAGGTCTCTGGTATTGACCCCCCCAAGATCCAGCCACCTCACACCTGAGTCAGGCAGGTCCTGCATGGCACGCCACAGCAAAACATTATGAGCGTTGCTTTCCCGACCGGTCTCGTTGGCCCAACCGATGTGATAGGTGGCGGTGCATCCGTGGAGTAAAAACAACATGCTCGCCACGGGTTCACGGGCGATCTCTGCCCAGATCACCCTGAATGCGGCGGCAGGCTTGTCGTGTACTGCGACATAAGCCGAGGTGAAATCAGTGGGCAGGCCAAAGAAGCCTTTGCGCTTTCGTTGCTCGGCCTCACGCGCCAGCAAAAAATGCATTTGCGTTCGGCTGGGCTGTGAAAAGACTTTCAACCCCGGGGTAGATTCGCCTCGCACCAGTCGGTTGCGCCATTTGGCGTCCATGTCAGATCTCAGTTGTTCAGCCGATAAATCCAAATCGACCATGACCGTGCTGTACCCGGTTAAAACGCGGTGCAAGCGCCCGATTTCGGCAGGGTTCCAGTTCTGCAGCGCAGTGTTGGGTGAAAACAAAGGTACGCGCAGAGGTTTCAAGGGCAAATTCCGACGCACGTTTTGATAAAAATCGGCTCGCCTGGATTCGCTGAGACCGTCCGCAAAAATCGGACCACGCGAGCAGGAAGCGAGTGAAATGTAGCCCAGAATTCTTCGTGCAATGAATTGAGCGCAAGCGCACCATCGTCCCTGCTCATGAGCCACCACACGGGTGACCTCAATCCCCAGTGATTTCAACGCCTCGCCATAGGCCCAAGCCTGCTGCAAAGAACCGGCATGCTGCCGGTGAAAGTCTGCCCAGGCTGCGGCCTGAGGTGGGTTCCAAAGCAAATCCATGGAGTCATCATAAGCAAGTTGACCCCCTAAAAGTCAAGTTGCCCTCACTCATGCCGATTAAACTCACGATGATGTTCAAACCAGCGTTCCTGAAATCCGCACAAGCTCCAACCGTTTTGGGGCATGACATTCCTCGCGTTCATTTGACCGCCTGGGGATTATTTTGGATTTTTACTTATTTGGTATTTCCTGTTTTATTTTTAGGGAATATGTTAGATTTAGTCATCCAGGCCATATTCGGTTGGTGCGTGGGCGTTTGGTGTGTTTTTACTGGTTGAGGTATCCGCATGTTTTTCTTTGTCGGTTTCATTGTGATTTTCGGGGCAGTTTTCGGTGGATACATCGCTGCTGGCGGAAAAATGGCCCCCATCATCAAAGCTGCCCCGTTTGAATTCGTCATCATCGCAGGTGCTGCCATTGGCGCTGCTTTGGTCGGCAACAGCTTTGATGTGTTCAAAGCAGCAATGGGGGGTATTGGCAAATGCATTTCGGGCCCGAAGTGGAAGGCTGAAGATTATCTGGGCTTGATTGTGCTGATCGGCAAATTGCAAGGCGTTATGAAAAAAGAAGGTGTTGTGGCCCTGGAGGCGCATGTTGAGAACCCGGACTCCAGCCCGATCTTCGGTGAATTTCCCAAATTGGCCAAAGACCACTCGGTGGTGCAAATGATTTGCGACCCCTTGCGACTGATGATCATTTCTCAAGGCAACCTGGATCCCGATGCGGTCGAGGACATCATGAAGACGGCCATCAAATTGCACCATCATGAGACCATGATGGCACCACACGCACTGACCACCATTTCCGGCTCACTGCCTGCCTTGGGCATTGTGGCGTGCGTGTTGGGTGTGGTGAAAACCATGGGTGCCATCGACCAACCTCCTCCCGTACTGGGCGCGCTGATTGGCGCTGCACTGGTGGGCACCATGATGGGCGTGTTTTTGTCTTACGCCATGTTTGAACCATTCGCTGGCCGTTTGGCTCAGGTGCTGGAAGAAGAGAGCCAGGTCTACAACGTCATCATGAAAATGATCGTCAGCAACCTCAAAGGTGAGGCCCAGCCCGTGACGATTGAAGCGGCGCGTGCCTGCATCAGTCACCATAATCAACCCAGTTTCTCAGAGGTGTTTGACGCCTTGCGAGGTGCTTGATGGCCACTGCGACCGCTGAGGCTGAAGCAGAGGTGCCTGTCGCGCCAGAGGCACAACAGGCAACACCTCCGGCTGAAGCCCCCGACCAAAATGCTGCCCCCCCCGCGCCGGCAGAGGAGCCGGTGCGGCCGATCATCAAGAAAATCATTGTCGAAGAGGGGCATGGAGGGGCTCATGGCGGGGCATGGAAGATCGCACTGGCCGACATGATGACTGCCATGATGGCATTTTTTTTGTTGATGTGGCTGCTGGGCGCATCCAACGAAGACCAAAAACGCAGTGTGGCTGATTATTTTCGCCCGACGTCCCACAGCCAAATCGTTTTTGGAGAACTGGCAGGCTCCACCGGCATGTTCGGAGGCGCGTCGATTGTCGACACAGAAGGGTTTCCATTTAGCGCCAAGCAGACCGGCATGTTGGAGCGACTGACCCCCCAGGCTCAGGGCGGCCCCAGTGATGGTTTTGGATCTTCCAAAGAGGATGTCAACCGGGAGGGCCCACAGGAAGATACGCCCAGCAGCGAACCCGGCAGTTCTTCCAAAAAGCAGGATCGATCTGACGCACAGTTTGAAAAAATGGCGCAACAAATCCAGCAGCGCCTCGCAGACAACAAACAACTCGAAAGCTTGAAAGATCAGGTGACCGTGGTCCGTGAAAAGGACGGGTTGCGTATTGACATCATCGATAAAGCTGATTTTGCGATGTTCAGCTTGGGCACCGCAGAGATCACAGGCAAGGCCCAAAGCCTGGTTCGCGAAGTATCCAAAAGCCTGCGCGATGTCCCCAACAAAATCGCCATACGCGGCCACACCGACAGTTTGAGCTTCGGCAAATCGGAAGCTTATCGCAACAACTGGGTTCTGTCGGCAGAGCGTGCCGATTCCACGCGTCAGTTGATGCAAGCCGAGGGCATCTCGCCCAAGCGGTTTGCGAAAATCGAGGGAGTTGCCGACGCCAATCCATCAGTGCCCGGCAACCCTGCTGATCCACGGAACCGGCGCATCAGCATCACTGTCTTGAACAACTGAAGCGTCGTGGCAAGAGATTGACCCGCCATCGGAGTGGGGGGTTGTATCCGGTCGGCTTAGAAGGCTGGCTTGATGACTCGGGCACAAGTGCCCCGAATCAAAGTGATGTTTCGTCCGTCAATCAAGCCAAGAGTTTGCTGGAACTCTCCGGTGCTGCGGTCAATCGTGAATTCCTCGCGGGTGATTTTGACGCCAAAGCGCTCAAACATGGCAGGTCTGCTGACCTTGAGTTTGGGGCCAACCACGGTTAAATTCCCTGCCCGGCTTTCGGAAATGGCGATCCGCCCCTGATACCAACCCGAGGCCTTGTCGAAGTCCACCTGGGCCATGGCCATGCGGCTGGGCTCATTGGCTGTGATGCCCAAGGCCAACTGACCATCCAAATCCAGGCGCAACTCACAAATCAAATCCAATGATCCTGTGTTGGCCGCCCGAATGGCAGAACTTGGGGGCGAAGCGTTGGCAGCAGATTTTGCAGGCTCGGCAGTGATCCAGACCAGCCCCCAGACGCCGGCCACCAGCGTTGCGCCTGCTGCGAATCCCAAAAGAACTTGTTTCATGCTTGCTTGGCCTTTGTGCGCCCCATCATAAACCCTTGGTCAGGAATCGACACTCAACCGGTCGACCTTAATTCATACTTGTTGATTTTTTCAATCAAGGTGGTTCTTTGCAACTGCAGCAACTTGGCCGTCTTGGAGACATTGCCGCGGTTCATCACCAGTGCTTGCTCGATCATGGCGCGCTCGATGTCGATCAAGTGCTGTTTCAAGGACAGCCCCTGTGGCGGCAAGGTCTGTATCCCCTGAGCCAGAAAGATGGCTTGCTCCACTTGGTTGAGTGCATCATTCGAGGCCTCAGGAGGCGGGCTGGCGGCCTCAGAAGGGGATGCACTGACCCAGACGGGTTGAGACTCGCCCAAAGGCATGTCCGCCAAAAGAGCGGAAATTTCTCCCCCCCAAGGGGTGTGCCCCTCATGGTCAGGTCCGGTGGGGTCGGGGACTTGATCCGACGACATTGAGGACCACTCTTCGACCAAAGGTTCGTACAAGACCGACAGCGGAATTTCGTCCATGCCGTGGTGCTGTCGCACATATTCCGCTTGTCGGCGCCCTAACTCCGGGGGAAGCATGCAGGTGGGCACACAAAGAGGGCTCAGGGTCTTTCCGGGCAACAAAGTCGACAAGCGGTCGACCAGATTGGCCAATTCACGGACATTTCCGGGCCATTCATAAGCCTGCAGCAAAGTCAGCAAAGAGGGGTCAAAACCAATCGGTGGCGTTCCAACCCTGGCGTGATGCTTGGCATAGTGTTCCAACAAAATGGCGACATCATCCGCACGCTCACGCAAGGGCGTGGTCTTGATGGGCAAGACATTGATCCGGTAATAAAGATCCTCCCTGAAACGCCCTTGTACGACCTCGCTCTCCAGATTTTTATGGGTGGCCGCTATCACCCTGACATCGATCGGAACCTCACGCGTCGCACCGACTGGCAAGATGCAGCGTTCTTGCAAGACACGCAGCAATTTGACCTGCATTTCGGCAGGCAAATCACCGACTTCATCCAGGAACAATGTGCCGCCATGTGCCAACTCGAAACGGCCCAGTCGATCAGCAATCGCACCAGTGAAAGAGCCCTTGCGATGTCCAAAGAGTTCACTTTCAATCAACTCGGACGGAATGGCGCCACAATTGACAGGAACAAAGGGACCGTCACCTCGTTGCCCCCTCAGGTGCAAGGCCTTGGCCACCAATTCTTTGCCGGTTCCGGTTTCTCCAGTGATCAGGGCCGTAGAAGCCGAATCGGCCAAACATTCAACCAACCGCCTCAGATTGACGGTGGATGCGCTGTTTCCCAGAATGAACGGGTCAACGGTTTTTGGGTGGGGGTAAGAACGAGGCATTCAATTTGGTATTTTTAGTGATTTTATATTTTCAGTGATATTTGACAAACAATATCGGTCGCGGATTGGCCTGATGACAACAAACGAGAACAAAAATACAACTTTAGGAATCAATGCGATATTCGCATTCAAGCCCTGGGACTTGAGGTCGATTCCTACGTCAAGCCTTGTCCCAGTTCATGGAGTTATCCAATGTTGAATCACCGTTTTTTGCCTTGCTTGTTTGCCCTTCTTTCATTGAGTGCTTGCGAAACTGTGCCTTTGGGTCAACTGGGCAAAAGTGCTGGTGCCGAATCCGAACCCTCGATGATCGCCCCCATGCTGGAAAAGCGCGAAGCCATCGTGGCCACTGGGTATGCGGTAATCAGCATGCAAAATCACAAAAATCCCTCACAACAAAGATTGCTCGCCATCCGGGCATCGAAACTGGATGCCTATCGGACACTGACCGAACAGGTTTATGGGCAGTACCTGGATGCCAGCACGACAATTTCAGACATGACCGTAATGAGCGACACCTTTCGAGCCAAAGTTGAAGGTGTCATTTATGGCGCCAAACTGGTCAGCATCACCCCGGTCGGTGAGGACACTTACGAGACGACCTTGTCGCTTGATGGTACGGTGGTGCGAGATTTGAGAGCGCTGTATCTGCAACAGATGGCCGCGCGTCGCAAGTGAGGCTGACATGAAAACCACTTGTATGGCGGGCTTGTTCTGGACATCGGTTTTTTTGCTGCCGTTCAGTGCCGCTGCGCAAAGGTTGACTGCCGATCCCGAATCGCAGTTATTGGCGATTCGGCAAGCGTTGGTCGAGGCGTCCCTGGATAAGCCAACCAAAATCAGCGCCGCGGCCTGGATCGATGACAAAGGCCAATTGCACCAGACTGCTCATTTTCAAACCGATGCCAAGATTCGCGGTGTTCGCGTGTTGAGCTACACGCAAGACGGACAGGATGAGCCCCCCAGAGCGCAGATTCAAATGGAAGATCTGCCCTGGAGCGTGCGAATGGCCAAAGCCGAGCTCGGTGCACGGTGCGAGCCTGCGCCACAGCAATGGCGTCAACCTCTGGTCATTTCGTCCAAAATTGAGGCTGGGTTTTCCGGACCGGAGCTCTATGCATCGCAAAATCTGCTGGAGCAAGTTGAAAGCATGACGTTCAAGATGGCGCAACAATCCCAAAAATGGAGCGTCAGCAAAACCACCTCCTATGCCATGGACACCTATCACCAGCACTGGCTGGGCAAAGGAGAGGAACCTGCGGGTTGGCACTTGCAAGTGCAACTGCTTCCCGTGAAATCCTCAGGATCCAATTGGCTGGATGTGGGTCGCTGGACTTCTTGGGGATCAGGAGCTGGCAAAACACAATGGACGCTTAAAGCCACATTCGGACAACGGCATGCGCCTTCCGAACCGATACAGGTGATTTGGCAACGCCAACTCTTCATTGACGCCTCGGACATGACCCGCTCCAACCCCGATCGATGGATCAAGGAGTTATGGCCCACCCTCGAACAAAAATTGGCAACCTGGATACCCCAGCAAGCGCATGACTCGCATTGCGACACAGTGCAATTCAGTGTGACGCGCGTGAATGGGAACAGGTGGGTCATTCAGGCTGGTGCAGGAAGCGGTCTCAAGGTAGGGGATCGAATTCTGGTTTTGAATTCAAGCCGATTGCCCGGCAAATTGTTGGAGCCGGGTTCGACGCAGCAGTTGGCGATCGCTGAGGTCACGCGTGTCGGCCGACATCAATCCGACCTCAAACCTCTGGCCGGCACCTCCAGCCCTGGTTCGGGTGAGTGGGTTGCATTGCCCTTATAACAGGAACTCATCATGTTTTTGCGCAATTTGATCTGGCTGTTTTTTTTAGCCCCATGGGGCGCACATGCTGACTCGGTTTTGGTCAATGAGGCCTTGAAACAACTGATTGAACGCCAGGAGTCATCGGTCAACAAGGCCTCGAGGCTCGATAACGCGTCGACTCACAAAGCCATGCCGACCCCCTCTGTCAAGAGGCGCACAGAATCTTTGCATGCCAATGAAACGCTGGACGGATTGATCAAAAGAACATGGCCAGGTTTACCCAGCAAAGACACATGGGTTCGGAAAACCTATGTGGATCTGAACCCAAAAGCATTTGTCCAGGGTAATCCCAACTTGTTGCAACCTGGATCCGCCATGATCATCCCCACGAAGGAAGACTTGCGTTCAAGTTTTACTAAAGCACAGCCATCGATCGCGGCCCTTTTTGATCCAGGGGATGTTTCGCAAGTCGAGTCTGTCAAGACGGAATCCGAGAAGCCATCACCTGCGCGCTGGGTTCGCTTCCCCTGATGGAGGACTGATCATGATCCCGGCCTCGGAAGCGGTGGCCCTGACGCAACGCCCCACCCAGATCTATCTGGAGGGGCGTTTGCCCATGATCGTCGAGGCAACGACAGCCAAACAGCTGAGTCTGCAAGATGGCCAAGTGATCGCCGCCAAAACCCAAGCCGAAGGCGGACGATGGTGGTTCCAGTTCCAAAATGGCTTTCAGTTAGACATCCCGCGAGAATGGTCTGGGTTGTCCCGGCTGATCGCTGGCGACACCGTGAGCTTCAGGGTTGTGTTCCAGTCCGATGGCAGCATTTTGTTGCGTCCGTTCATGCCCACGACTGCAGCAACGCTGCCCGCGCAGACTGCCCCCACCCAGTCGCCGGTGCGGCAAGCCATGGACGACCGCACCGCACAACTGATGTGGCGCCCAAAAGATCTCGGGGCCCTGCTAGAAGCACTCAAACCCGGCGTTCTGGAGGCATTGGCACAACGTGCAGGTGAAACTCCGGCCACCTTGGCGCAGTGGTGGATCCATCGCCCTTACATGGCTGAGTTGAGTACGGAGCAGTTGCGCCGCTGGATCGCCATGAGTGGCTGGCTGAACGAAGCCCTGATGGCTCAAGGCAAACCCGCAACCGGGGCAGACACCAAAACTGCGCTTCGCGCCTTGATCCAAAGCCTGAAACAAAGCCAGGACAGTCAAGCTCAGTGGCTGGAAGACGCACTGTCCGACATCGAATCCTCCCAACTGGTCAACGCCATGTCTTCGGGGCAAGATCAAGCCTTCGGGCTGGTTTTGGCCTTTGCGGATGCCGGCCCTGTCAAATTGAAATTCAAAAAGGGGCGAGGCGATGCCACTGAAGGCTCAAAAGACTGGGTGGTGGATCTTGAATTGAATGAAAAAGAGCTGGGACACCTTTGGTTGAGATCGCGAATCAGTCAGGGGAATCAGCTCGAGCTGATCATGTGGGCAGAAGAACGCGAGGTGGCAGACATGGCCAGCAGTCAAGCGGGCAAACTGCGCCAGTTGCTGCGCGAAGCTGACATTCAGGTGACTTCTTTCCAGGTCTACCATGGCGCCAAACCGGCAGAGGAAGTGCCGGGTCATGATCGCCAACCGACCGGGCGCTTGGTGGACATCCGATCATGAAACACCGCTTGAAGCAAGCCATTGCACTGGAATACGGCACGCGCAGCACCCCGGTGTTGACCGCAAAAGGCAAAGGGGAACTGGCCGAAAGAATCATTCAAGAGGCAGAGAGGTCGGGTGTCCATGTGGCACAAGACCCTGAGTTGGCCGCATTGCTGGGCCAGCTCAACACCGATGAGGAAATCCCGACCGACCTGTACACATCGGTGGCCGTGATTTTGTGCTGGGTCTATTGGCTCAAGGGCATGCGCCCCGGGGATGAAAAGCGGCAAAGCCTTTGAAGCTGAGCAAAGCTCATGCGGATTGCCAGGGCCGCCCCAAACGGCCCCCCCCCACTTTTCCCAATCGGTCATAAATCATGGGCAATGGATCGCTGTCACCGACCATGGCCTGCAATGCACCTTGGACAACATCCATTTGACGTCGCAACAATTGCAGGTTTTTAAAATGCAGGTCCCGGCAAGCGCGAAGGTCTTCACGGGCTTGAACCCAGGCCGCAGACAGTTGCTCTGCGCGAGAAAAAGAAGGGCCGTGCGCTTCGAGACGCATGAGGACATCCGTCTTGGATTCCTCCAATGATTTCAAGCTGTCGAGGTCACGCTTTTTGAGCACCTCGAACTCATCGAGCAACAAGTGCCGCAAGGTCGCGATATCCGCCTCGACCGAAGACAATGCATTGGACGCTTCGTTGCTCATGGGCGCCTTCAGTTGATCATGCGCTCGATGGCTAAAAATTGCTCAGCGATACGCTTGGGATCGACCGCATACTGACCTTGTTCAATGGCCCTGCGGATGGTCTCGACTTTGTCACGATCAAAAGCAGGTTCGCTTTGAGCCGCCTGCGCCAATGCGCTCAACTCGACACGATCGGACTCTGCCGGCTTCTGAGCGGCACCTGCGTCAGAAACTTGCCCCCACCGACGCTCAGCCTTGTTACTGGCTGTTTTGGCGTTCTCCAGGGCAATTTGCCTGCCGTAATTGGAAATCGGATCAGTCATGTTGTTCTCTTTTCTGGGCCCTGTTTCAGGGTTAGGCCCTTACCCATGCAATGGATCGACCCCACAGCCAAAGACTTGAGGGGTTTATCAGCTTTTTTAATATAAATCTTTTCATGACCCCACCACTGCGCCAGGTCCACGAACCACACCAGAGAGGATTCGACCGGACTCGGGGTTTTTCAATTTGATTTGCTCCCCGAACCGACCGTCTTGCATGGCTTCCACCCGGGCGGCGATTTGGAAACCCTGGCCTTGGCCGATCAGAATTTGAACCATTTGACCTCTTTTGACCAATGTGGTTGGTCTCAGGTCATATTGGCGAAGGACTGTTCCAGGTGGCAAGTCACGCACCGCCTCCATGTAGGTCAGATCGGTCGCCGGGTCGAGCGCCATGGCGCCCACTGAAGATGCATCCTTGTCAACAAGCCTGACTTGGCGCTTGGCCACCGCACTACCCGCCGTGAGGTGTTGCTCAACGACCCAGACCTGCCGCGGGACGGATGCCGTAGGCTGGTTGCGCACTGAGCCGGAAACCGCACCGACGGGGTTCCCCCCCCCCGACGTCACACGAACATAGAGTTGCCACACCGGCTGCGCACAGCGCACTCGAACCGTCTCGGCGTTGCTGAACGGAAAATCATACTTCAGATCTACAGAACAGGATGGGACCCGGAGTCTTGGATCCAGCGGCTGCATGGACAGATCGGACGCTTTGAGCGCCTGTTGCTGACTGACCCATGACACAACGCCGACCTCGATTTTCTGGGCGGGGCTCAGAGCGATCTGCTCGGTAGCAGTGCCGGAGGTGCTCAGACCAGCCAGCCCCATGAGCAGGGCAACTTTAAAGTGGCTTGATATTTGCGTCATGAATCGCATCGGGTTCTGTAAAAAGACTTGATAGTCATTAAGCAAAAAACGAGCCAATCATTTCGACACCATGGGTATCGCGCTCACCTCAGCCCCACCCTGCCGGCCCCAGACAAGCTTGCGGTGCCGGGTTTTTCTGCGCCGGTTACCCGGGAGTCAAGCGGATTGCTCTACAAATATGTCCACAAGCCCTGTACGAAGACAATGCGACCGTCAAAAAAGGCGACACCTTGATCGGGACTTCCAAGGCGCAATTTCAAAGATGGGGCTGCCCATCGATGATCGCCAGGCTGATCGTCAAACTTTGTCTTTGGCCAAAACAAACCGCATCGCCAACCCGGATTCGATCCAGCCCGGCCTCCAATTGGAAGTCGCCTCGGCTCAAGACACGGTTGCGGCGCACAACACACTCCAGGCACGGCGCCAAAGCCCTTTATCCAGAGGGCTTTGGCACTGCCGGTGCGTGACCCCATCGCGGCTGGCTTGACCACCTTGGCGCAATGACAGTTCCCGGATTGGCAGACACAGGAGTCCCAACGCCTCTCCCAAGCCTGCGCCACCCTTGGTGATTGATGTGGCAAACCCTTGCCACACCAGGCAGTACTTTGCCGATCCATGACCGCTGTGCCAACACCGGACGCCTTGCACGGCAAGCGGCCAAGCGTCAAATGACGTGGCACAGATATTGCAAGTTCGACCACAAGCCTCTGAGCTTTAGTTCAAGGCGACGCATCATTCAACCATGATTAGAAGGACTTGTGATGAATTTGCTGGATCGCGCTTTGGGTGTGCACGAACAGGCCTTGAAGGTCAAATCTCAGCGCCTGGAAGTGCTTTCACAAAACATTGCCAATGCCGACACGCCAAATTACAAGGCGCGTGACATCGACTTCAAGGCCTTGTTGAGCAAAACACAAAATCCGGACATGCGCTTGCAAGCCACCCATGCGGGTCATTTGACCCATGGCGACCCATCGGGGCAAGCCGGTTTGAAATTCAGGAATCCATTCAACACCGCATTCGATGGCAACACAGTTGAAATGAGTGTGGAACAAGCCAATTACGGTCAAGCAGCAGCCCAATATCAGGCCACGCTGAGCTTTCTGGAAAGCCGCGTCAGCGGTCTTCGTCGCGCTTTGAGAGGTGAATGACATGTCCATAGAAAAAATATACGGCATCGCGGGCACGGCGCTCAACGCGCAACTGACCCGGATGAACGCCACGGCCTCCAATTTGGCTAACGCAAGCACCGTGGCCAGCACACCGGAAGAAGTCTTCAAGGCCAAACGGCCGGTGTTCAAAGCCTTGGTGAGTGAAGAGATGACCCATGCTGGCGCACCCTATCTGGGGGGGGTCAAAGTCGATCGCATGAGCGAGGACTCGGCACCGGCACGCCGTGTGAGCGATCCGCGCAATCCTCTGGCGGACAAGGACGGCTACGTCTACCAAGCCAATGTGAGTGAAGTGACCGAGATGGTTGAAATGATGGCCGCCGCTCGTTCATACCAGAACAACGTGGAGGTGATCAATACAGCCCGCACGTTGATGAATCGGACCCTGGAAATCACCAAATCCTGAAACTGAGAGATGGCCATGACCTCCCCCACCTCATCCGCATTGCTGGGTAACAAAGTGACCCGGTACGAAGATCTTGCGACCACCCCAAGCACCAAACCCAATGAAATGGGCAAGCAGGATTTTCTGACGCTGTTCACGGCCCAGTTGAAAAATCAAAACCCGCTGGATCCGGTGAAAAACGAGGCATTTGTGGCCCAGTTGGCTCAGTTTTCATCCCTCGAAGCACTGACCAATATGCAGACATCGCTGGACAGTTTCGTCAAAAACATGTCTGCCAACCAGATGATCAACGGAGCATCGTTGTTGGGCAAAAAAGTCGCTGTCGCCGACAGTTTGGCAAGACTGGACCAGGGCGGCCAGATTGACGCCAGCATCGACTTGCCCCAAGGGGCTTCGGGGATCAGTTTAACGGTGCTCGATGCGCGCGGAAGAACCGTGCAGGAATTGGTTTCCGGCCCGCAAATGCCAGGCACGGCCCAGTTGAGCTGGGATGGACTGGATGCCATGGGAAATCCAGCCCCGGCGGGTCAATACCGTCTGGTGGCGAACGCAGTGATCAATGGAAAGACCGGCCCGGTGCAGGTTCAAACCTTCAACAGCATTGTAGGCGCCAGCGCGAAGACGGATGGCAACGTGATGTTGCAACTCGATGGCGGCAACAGCGTATTGCTGAAAGATGTCCAGAAAATTGGCCTCTGATGCGGATGACACATTCAAGAACACAGGAGTAAAGCAGCATGTCCTTTTATACCTCTTTGACCGGATTGAACTCGGCAACGGCGCAATTGGCGGTTACCGCCAACAACATCGCCAACGTGGGCACCTCAGGGTTTAAGCGCTCACGTGCCAACTTTGGTGACATTTTCTCAACCTCGCCTTTGCAAAAGTCATCCAGTCAGATCGGTCAGGGTGTTGCCCTCAAGCAAGTGAGTCAGGAATTCAGCCAAGGTAACGTTTCCACGTCGGGCAATTCGCTGGATCTGGCCATCACCGGGGATGGCTTTTTTCCGCTGAAATCGCCCGATGGTCTGCAAAATATCTACACCCGCAACGGCTCATTCACCCTGAACGATCAGAACAACGTGGTGAATTCAACCGGCCAGCGCCTGATGGCCGCGTCGGTTGACTCGTCCGGCAAGGCGGATTTGGAAAACCTGGCCGCACTGACCATCCCGCCCAAAACATCGGGAGAAGCCAAGGAAACGACCAAAATCCAGCTGGGTTTGAATTTGCCTGCCGATTCAGAGGTGATCACCGCAGATTTTGATCGCAGCAACCCCTCTACCTACAACAAGAGCACCGCTTTGACGGTTTACGACAGTGGCGGTAACGGTTACTTGGCCACGGTCTACTACGTCAAAACGCAAAATGCGAGTCAGGGACAGGCTGTGCCACAGAGCAAATGGCAAACCTATTTTTATGTCGGTGACACGTTGGTCAAACCGGCGCTGTTACAGGCTCAAGATTCTTTTGGCAGTAGTTTTTACATCAATAAATACGGCGATGTGTTACCCAAGAGCGATCCGCGTGTCATCCCCTCATCGGGGACGGTGGAAATGTATTCGCTTGATGATCAAAGCAACAAACTGACATCGACTTCAGCCAGCGTCAACGGATCCGCTTACAGCGCCACAGCCCTGTCAACCGCCATGACCACCGCTGCGACCGGAACCGGATCCATCAACCTGGATGTGGTGGAAGGGACCAACACCTATAGCGTCACCTATAACCTGAGCAACGCCGACCGATATCCAGAGGCTTTGGCCAAGAACGTCGAAACTGCCATCAATAAAAAACTGGAATCCAAAGGTGAAACCAGTCGTGTGGAGGTCAGCTGGAACAGCAACACCAGCGCATTTGAGTTTGCCAATAAAACAGGCGCAACCGTGGTCAAAAAGACAGGCAGCACATCCGCCTTGTTCGCAACTGATCTCAAGTCCACCCAAAGTTCAGCCTTCACCTACGGTTCAAAACTGGATTTCTCCATCAATGTCGATGAAATGGGTAACAGCTATGCCATTTCTTATGGGCTGACAAAAGATGACTCGGATCCAGTGACCTTGGCCAAAAATCTGGAAATATTTGTCAATAATGAATTGGGCAAAAGCACCAATGCCGACCCCCGGTATGGCGTCAAAATTTCATTTGAAGCCGATACCAACAGCTTCAAATTTTCATCCGGCACCACCGGCGACAACTCTTCCATCTTGATCAGCAGCGCCAATGCCACAGCTCAAAGCATCCTGGGATTGCCTAACCCGAGCGGTACCACCAAAGAGTTGCGCGTGGACACCAGTCTGGATGCAGCAGAACGTGGCAAAGAAAGTTTGCCTGCCGTGCTGACAGGTGATGTGATCACCTCCAACACATCGGGGGCGGTACGAGTGAGCTCCAGCAACAAGGATTTCTTCGTCACATATGGAAATATTTCAGGCTCAATTGAAGTGGATCCCACCAGTTACACCAGCATGGACAAGTTTGCGTCTGCTCTGCAAGACTCGATCAACTCTCTGGTGGACACCACGACGGGTCGCAAAGTTTCAGGTGTCTCTGTGGCATGGGATGCAGTGGGCAAACGCCTTTCGTTCACAACGGGTGAGACCGGCGCTGCGGTTTCATTCCAGATCAGCGGATCGAATGACTGGGGGTTGGCCAATACCGAGATGACTTACGGGTCCAACTCGCAATGGATTCAACTGAAGCAATTCACTCAAAACGGTGTGCCTCAATATGTCAAAAACGGACAACAAACCGAAGATGTGACCGACTTGTCCACCAAGACGCAATGGTGGCCGGTGTATTTGGACCGCGGGGAACTGAGCTTTGATTTGACGGGTAAGCCCTTGTCACCGCTGACCAAAATGCCCTTTGAAACCGCGTTCTTGGCAGGTGGCAAGGGTGCGCTCACGATGTCGATCGACTTCACCCAATCGACCCAGTACTCCAGTGCGTTCGCTGTGCTGTCCCAATCCCAGGATGGTGCCCCTGAGGGGGAGTTGATGGGATTGGACATCGGGGTAGACGGTCTGGTGAGCGCAACTTACTCCAACGGCTCTCAAGTTTCATTGGGCAAAATTGTGCTAGCCAACTTCTCCAGCCCCACCGGGTTGCGACAAACCGGTGACGCCAGTTACTTGGCTTCTGCCACTTCTGGTCAGGCCAAGATCGGTGAAGCCGGGTCGGCCGGATTTGGTTCGATTCGAGCGGGTGCCACCGAGCGATCCAATGTGGATTTGACTCAGGAATTGGTGGACTTGATCACCGCACAGCGTAACTTCCAGGCCAACGCCAAAGCCATTGAAACCAGCAGCACGATGACGCAAGCCATCGTGAACATTCGAGCCTGATCGGCGCGCTAAGGGTTAAATCATGGACCGCCTCATCTTCACTTCGAATTCGGCCATCAAGGAACAATCGGTCGCACGTCAGGTGTTGGTCAATGAGTTGGCCAACATTTCTACCGTAGGCTTCAAGACCAGTTATGACGTTGCACTGACTTCGATCAAAGCCGAAGGAAGCGGTTTTGACACTCGCTTTCAGGCCCAGGCCGTTTCGCGGGACTATATCCGCATGACGCCCGGAGCCGTGATGTTGACAGGTCGTGATCTGGACGTCGCCATGGCCGGTAAGACCGTTCTGGCGGTTCAGGCCCCCAACGGCGATCAAGCCTACACCCGCCGGGGTGACTTGATGGTGAACATCAGGGGGCAATTGGAAACAGGTAACGGCCATCTGGTGCTGGGACAGAATGGTCCCATCACCATACCCGCCAACACGAAGCTGACCATCAATCAGGACGGCACCCTCTTCGCCAAAGACGTCAATCAGGCTGCCAATGCCCCCGGCGTACTCGTCGATCGCTTGCGAATCCTGGATGGTTCGCAACAAATGTTCGAACGACGGGAAGATGGTTTGTTCAAAGTTTCCGGAAAACCCGATGGCACGACTTTTGAAAGCGGCCCCAACTTGCCGCAAGTCATCACGCACTCGCTGGAAGGCAGCAATGTCAGCGGTGTCGAAGCACTGACTCGATTGATCGACCATTCAAGAACTTTTGAAATGCAGATCAAGATCATCAAAGAAACCAAACAATTGGACGAATCAGGTGCCAGCCTGATGAAAGCCAGCTAAGCCTAGGAGCCCGATATGGATGCATCAATGTGGATTGCGAAGACCGGACTGGATGCGCAGCAAATGCGCATGTCGGTCATTTCCAACAACCTGGCGAACGTCAATACCAGCGGATTCAAACGCGATCGTGCCAATTTTGAAGACATGCTGTATCAGAATTTGCGTCAGCCGGGCGGGCAAACCAGCGCCAACTCACAAGCCCCGACCGGCCTGATGCTGGGAACGGGCGTGCGCATCGTATCTACTGAAAAAACACACAGTCAGGGCAGCATGGTCACCACCAAAAATGCACTGGATGTGGCCATTCAGGGCGATGGATTTTTTCAGATCCTGCAGCCCGATGGCACTTTGTCCTATACAAGAGATGGCAGTTTCAAATTGTCACCGGTCGGGCAACTGGTCACCAGCAGCGGAGCCCCCCTGCAACCGGCCATCACCATCCCGCAAAACGTCTCGAGCATCACCATCGGGCAAGACGGCACTGTGTCGGTAACGACAGCCGCAGGCGCCAATCAGATCATCGGACAAATTCAAACGGCTCGCTTCATCAATCCGGCGGGCTTGCAATCCATTGGTCAAAACCTCATGCGGGAAACCAGTGCCAGCGGCCCCCCCGCGGTCGGTCAGCCGGGCTTGCTGGGAGCTGGAAAGCTGGAGCAAGGAACACTGGAAGCCTCCAACGTGAATGTGGTGGAAGAGATGGTCAACATGATTGAAACGCAAAGGGCCTATGAAATCAATTCGAAGGCCATATCATCTGTTGATGGCATGTTGCGCTTCCTGAATAACAACTTGTAAGCAGGCATCCTCATGCACCAAATGAAACTCGGATTAATTGCATTGATGGCTTTCATGGCGGGGTGCAGCAGCACGCCCAAGCCTTTGGAGTACTCGCCTGGATTTGCACCGGTATACCCATTGTCCAAAACCCCTGTCACCATGGCCACAGGCGCCATATACAACGGCAGACAGAGCGACAACTGGTTTGGCGGATTACGCAGTTACCAAGTGGGCGATACGATCACGGTCATTCTTTATGACGAAATGCAAGCAGGTCGCAGCCAAAGCACCAATGTGTCGCGCAAAACCAAGAACGACTACAGCTCTGACGCACGCATCGGGCAACAAATCAACAAGCTGAATTTTGAAGGCGAAACCAGTTCCGATGGTTCTGGCGATACCAAGCAAGGTGCAAGCCTCGAAGGAGAGGTCACCGTGACTGTTGTGGAAGTGCTTCCCAACGGCAACTTGTTTGTGCGCGGCGAAAAACAATTGGCATTAACCGGTAGTGCCGAGACCATCCAGGTCAGTGGCATTGCACGTCCCGAGGACATCGGCCGTAACAACAAAGTGTTTTCGCGCCGACTCGCCAATGCCCTCATTTCCTACACCGGGACCGGTGAGGTCTCCAACGCCGGCAAGGTGGGTTGGGGCACCAATTTGCTGATGAAACTTTGGCCTTTCTGATCATGAATATCAAACATCATCTGTCATCATTGGTTGTCCTGCTGGCCATGCTGGTGTCACCCCTGGCTTGGGCAGACCGCGTCAAAGACCTGGCCACCGTGGCAGCCGGACGTTCCAATCAACTCATTGGTTACGGGCTGGTGGTGGGATTGCAAGGCACGGGTGATGGTACCGATGTTTCGTTCACCACCCGAACCTTGCAAAACATGCTGTCCCGCTTGGGCGTCAACAGCGAAGGGCCTTTGAGTGATTTTGAACCTGCTCTGACCGCAGGCCGAGTGAACCTGCAAAACATCGCTGCCGTGATGGTGACCGCAGAACTTCCCGGGTTTGCCAAACCGGGGCAAAAAATAGATGTGAATGTCTCTGCTGTCGGAAAAGCCAGCAGTCTGCGCGGTGGCACACTGCTCATCACCAGTTTGCGTGGTGTCGATGGTGAGGTCTATGCGTTGGCACAAGGTCCCCTGAATCAAACCGCTGTCAGCGGATCAGGTGCCGGAACCAGCGTCACCATCGGTGTCCCCACCGCAGCTCGAATCTCGAGCGGTGCCACTGTGGAAAGAACAGTGAATAACCCCTTTGAACAGGCCGAATACGTGGTCATGAATGTGCGTGAATCGGATTTCACCACCACCATGGCCATCGTGAATGCGATCAATCAAAGATTCGGTGATCAGACAGCACGCGCCATCGATGGCATGTCATTGGCCATCAAGGCGCCCGAAGACCTGACGCAAAGGGTGGCATTCATGAGCATGATTGAAAACATGGACGTCCAACCCGGAGAACCACCTGCGAGGGTCGTGATCAACTCCCGCACCGGAACCGTGGTCATCAGCCGCAATGTGCGAGTCACGGCGGCGGCTGTATCACACGGCGCCATCACCGTTTCTGTGGCTGCCACGAACGAAGTGTCGCAACCTAACGCTTTGGGACAGGGACAGACCGCAGCGGTTCAAAACGCCGAGGTCAACGTTCAGGAAGCCAAGAACCCCATGTTCCTGTTCCAGCCGGGTGTCGACTTGCGACAAATTGTGGATGCTGTGAACCAGGTGGGCGCCACGCCCAACTCTTTGATTGCCATTCTGGAGGCCCTGAAAAGCTCAGGCAGTTTGCGCGCCGAATTGATCATCATTTGATTGAACATGAGCAGCTCCATCGACCTCACCGACAGCCTGGGCACTTACCATGATTTTCATGCCCTGACTCGCTTGCGCGGTCAGGCCAATGAAAAGCCCCAAGGCGCCCTGAAACAAACTGCTCAGCAGTTTGAGGCGTACTTTCTCCAGGAAATGATGAAGTCGATGCGCAAGACCGTTGAGAAAAGCGATCTGGTTGAACAAGGCACCGTTGAGTTTTATGAGGAGATGATGGACAAGGAATTCGCCATGATGATGGCGAAAAGAGGCGGGATCGGGCTGGCCAAAACGCTGGAAGCTCAAATTCAGCGTTTGAAAGAAAGTCCGGCGACCGGCAACGAACTCACCGGCAAGGGATTTCCGCTGAATCGGGTGGAAACCCCGATGAGCATCAAGCCTGGTGCCGCACAAGCCTATGAATTGATGCGCAAGGAGTTGCCGTGAGTGACATGCTCTCGATTGGCAGCACGGGCGTCTCCGCTTATCAGCGTGCATTGGCCACGGTCTCCAATAACATCGCCAATGTCAATACCGATGGTTACGCTCGCCAGGACATCCAGATTGGCTCCAACCAACCCAGGTTATTGGGGGGTGGCTACATCGGAACGGGTGTCCGATTTGATCGGGTAAAGCGTCAGTACGATGAATTCATTGAATCCAATCTGCGCAACAGCACCAGCGAATTGAAAGCGCAAGAACCGTTGCTGTCTTATGTGAATCGCGTGATTGATGTCATGGGAGATTCCAACATCGGTTTGACCTCCGCTTTGAATCAATTTTTTCAGTCCGCGCGAGATCTCTCGAGTGACCCCGCCTCCACGGTTCAACGCAGCATTTTTCTGCGCGACTCGGATGGTCTGGCTTCGAGATTTCGTCAGCTGTCCAGCCAATTGGAGACGCTGAATCAGGAAACCGAGCAGGCGGTGACCACCACATTGGGGCAAGTGAATTCGATCACGACCCAGTTGGCTCAGTTGAACAAACAAATGAGCAAGCATTCGAGTTCTGCCCAGCAACCTTCGGAATTGCTCGATCAACGTGACCTGCTGTTGCGCAATCTATCCGGGCTGATCTCGATCAAAACCAGCTTTGCCGACAATGGTGGCGTTCTGGTGAGCGTGGGCGATACGATCAGCCAGGGGGTGCTGGTCCGTGATGATTTGGCGCGGGCCATTTCGATGACCCCCTCAAAAACCGAAGCCAACAAATTGGAATTCCTGATTGACGCCTATGGGACACCAGAGAGCCTGCCCAACATCACCAGTGGACAATTGGGCGGCATCATCAGTTTTCGCGAAACCGTGTTGAATCCGGCGCTGAATTCACTCAATGACCTGGCTAAAACAACGGTTCTGGAAGTGAACAGCATCCACAGGCAAGGCATCGACTCCGAGGGGAAGATCGGAGAAGACCTGTTCACCTACAGCACTGGTCTGGATGGCCAGGCGGCGGGGGTACAACTGGCGATTCAGGATGCGTCCAGAATTGCCGCCGCCGGTCAGTTCAGGGTGATCGATGACCCCTTGAATCCTGGCACTGCTCAAGCCCGAATCGACTATGCGCCCGGCACATACGGGGGCCTGCAGGGCCTGGCCGGCAATCTCGGCAATGCCATTGCACCATTCACGGGTTCGGCCAGCCTGGCCATTTCAGCCAATGAAAGCATGGCACAAGCTGGCGTGGTCAAGGCAGGCACACAAGATATTGCAATCACCCTGACCGCTCCGCAAAGCAACAAATTTCTCCAGGTCATGACCCGCGATGGCATGCATTTGCTGGGATCTGCCTTGACTGAAGCTGAAAAAGGTTGGTTGATCAAATCTTCCACCGGCATGGAAGCGGGCGCCCAATACAACCACAGTGTGCTCAATGCCAACGGCAACACCATTTATCTGGACATGGACTTGTTTTTGGGCGCCAAGGCCCTGCCCCAGTCGTTGTTGCAGTTCAACTCGTCCAACGGCGAATTGGTAGACCCGCTGGCGGCGTCGGCTGTCTTGACCAGCAATGCAGCACCGGCCAACTTTGCTTCGACGGTCAATGCAGCGAACACCCTCACCCTCAATGGCGTGACCTTGACACCGCCAGCCTCCATGTCTCCGGCGCAGTCTGCTTTCACATCTGCTTCAACCACACAAAATCTGGTGGATTGGATCAACTCATTCACTCAAATTGCGGGCAATCCAGCCGGTTCGACCGGGGTCGTTGCCACGTTGGTCAATGGCAAACTCGAGTTAACCCTGGCCGATAAAAGCACGACCCGGGAAATCAGGTTGGGCATGGGTTCTGCCGGCACACCGGCGGACCTGGCCGCTTTGGGTTTTGACACCACTTTTTATGCCAAAGGGGTCACCAAAGATGACTTGATGATTTTCGTCACCGATCGAAGCGGTGCTTCGCAAGTTCCCTCAGCCAATTTGACCGCCCAAATTGGTGGCACCCCCAGCGACATGAAGCAAAGCCTGCGAGCCCAGTCGCTGGAGTTCAAGTTCATTTCTGATACCCAGTACACCATTCGGGATACCCAATCCAACACTTTACTCGCGACACGTGCTTTTGATCGGACTGCAACGCCAGTCATTGAATACCGCGGCTTGAAATTGGAGTTTTCCAATCTTCCGGGCAAAGACGATATTTTCAGAGTCGACGGTAACCAGGACGGCATTGGCAACAACGAGAACATGCTCAAGCTGATTGGACTGGAAGATGAAAAGGTCATGCCGGGCAATCTGACGCTGACAGAGTATTACATCGAGCGTGTGAATCAGGTGGGCAATGTGGCCCGTCAAGCATCGATCTCCAAAGATGCGCTGAATGTGGTCTTTAAACAAGCCCAAGAGGCTCGTGACAGCACTTCCGGTGTCAGCTTGGATGAAGAAGCCTCGGCTTTGGTTCGATTCCAGCAGGCCTACCAGGCCAATGCCAAAGTCATGCAAATGGCATCGCAACTGTTCGAAGCCATCCTGAATGTACGCTGAAGGGAACCCAGATGAAAGTTTCCACCTCTTACCTCTTTGATCAAGCCACTGATCGGATGAGCACGATTCAGAATCGTCTGGCCAAGACACAAGCCCAGATGGCGGAGACCAAGCAAATCCTCAGCCCTAGCGATGCGCCCGATCAAGCTGCCGCGATCCAGCGCCTTAAGAGTGAAATCGATCGTCAGGAAAAAAATGCCAGCACCCTGAAAATCGCACAATCACGCTATCAGGCGGAAGAGGCGGCTTTGACCTCTGCCAACGACATCCTGATACGGCTCAAGGAACTGAGCATCCAGGCAGCCAACGGAACCGTCAGCACCAACGATCGCGCCGCCATTGCCGTGGAGATGTCTTCCCTCAAGGATCAATTGTTAAGCCTGGGCAATACCCGGGACGACAATGGCAATTATTTGTTTTCCGGCACCCGCGTGCGCACGCCTGCTTTTGAAATCGATGCCAATGGCGCTGTACAGTACAGAGGCGATCAAACACAAACGCGTATCCCTGCCGGCGTGGATCGCACTGTTCAGTACACACGCGCCGGTACAGACGTTTTCACTCGTGTGGTCCGACAAGATGCACAGGGTAATGTCAGCAGCGTTGGTTTTTTTGACTCACTGGATCAAATGATCGCGGCGGTCAAGCAAGGCAACCAATCCGCCGTACAGAGCGCAGTGGGTGATTTGACGCAAATGCATGACAACATCACCCTGATTCAGGCCCAAACCGGATCGGACCAGACCGTGGTCAGTTCCCAATTGGACATCATTGATCAAACCACCATCCGCTTGCGCTCCACCCTGTCGGAAGTGGAGGATCTGGATTACGCCAAGGCTGTGACCCAAATGAACAAAGAAATGTTGGCGCTGCAAGCAGCCATGGGAAGTTTCTCCAAAATTTCCAGCCTGAGTCTCTTTGACTATATCCGTGGTTGATGGATTGAGTATTGAACGAACATGGCCACATCTGTTGAATCTACCACCAGCACCCAAAGCTCTGGCGTCAATTCCAGCGCCTTGATTTCCGCACTGGGCGCGGGATCAGGCATGGACATCAAGGCCCTGGCTGAAGGTCTGGTCGAGGCCGAACGTGCGCCGAGAAAAGATCGCATTGATGCGAAAATCAAAAGCACCGAGGCCAGAATATCCGGATACGGTGCAATGAAACTGGCCCTGTCTGATTTATCCACTGCTTTTCAGGCGCTGGACGATGCTCGGGAATTTTCAAGCGGTGTGCCCAGCACCAGTCAGCCCGGTTCGCTTTCAGTCAGTACCATCGGTCAAACCGTTCCGGGCTCATACGACATCACGGTGACCCAACTGGCCACCGCCACCCGATATGCTTCAGCCGGTTTTACCAGCAGCGATGATGTCATTGCAGATGATTTTGAGTTGAACTTCAGCTTTGCCGATGCCGACAAAGACTTTTCGGTCAGTCTGACATCTGCGACTCCTGAAAGTCTGGTCACTGCCATCAACGCCCAAACCTCAACCACCGGGGTCAGCGCAAATCTGCTCTACACCGGCAGTCAGTATCGAGTCATGATCACGGGGAGTACGGGCCTTGCAAACGACTTTAGCCTGAGTTACAACGCCAGCACTGACAACACTTCCATCACCATCGCTGAATTCGAAACCGGTTTTGCAGCAGCTTCTGTTTTACAGACTGCCCAAGATGCCGAACTGACTCTGAATGGCATAGATTCAATCACCCGCAGCAGCAATACCATCACTGATCTGATACCGGGGCTGAGCATCAATCTTTTGGCGACAACCACAGACTCCGCCAAGATTAGCATCCAGCAAGACAACAGCCAGATCCAAGAAAAAGTTCAAGCGCTGGTGGATGCTTACAACATCTTCAATGACAGCATGAAAGTGTTGGGGGATCGTGCCAGCAAAGTTGATATCTATGGAGGCGCTCTGGCGGGCGACTCGGTGCTGCGAAAAGTCAGGGAGCAAATGCGAACCCTGTTCACCACAGAACATAAAATTTACGCTGATCCGACCGCTCCGGTAGATCCTCCCCTTAATTCCAATGTTCAATATGGCTGGCAACTGGGACTGTCGTTTGATCGAAACGGCAAACTCAGCCTGGACAGTGCAAAACTGGGAGCGGCACTGAGCGCTTATCCGACTGAGGTCTCACTGTTTTTCAATGCCGGAACCGACAACAAGAGTGTTTTTTCTTCCACCGAAGGGGGGCTGGCAGGCAATGCGGTCCGAACCATCGATGAAACCTTGAGATTGACAGGTCCGTTACAAGATAACACCAAAAGCGCGGAGTCCATGCTGGAGCGCAGTCAAGAGGAATTGTCGGCGCTTGAAGATCGGATGAAGTCCCTGCTTGAACGTTACATGAAGCAGTTCAGCGCCATGGAATCGCTGGTCGGCAACTCAAACAGCCTGCGTGACAGCCTGAGCAGCAGTTTTGACGGCATGATGTCCGTCTACACCAAAAAATAAGAATACTTTTTAATTGATTCATAGGCATTAAAGTTCTTGATCCTGGCTCCGATACATGTGATGTAGCCGAGTGCATTGGGCGTGCAAAAGAGACAACGCCTAGAACAAGGGGTCACCATGAACACTGATTTATCCATTAACGCCAGCAAATCACAAAATCTGCCGCTACAAGCCGCAGTGGTGATGGAATCCTCGCCAAAAGTCCAATCTCCTGATCCCAAACCGGTGTCTGCCAGCCCTGACATCGTTTTGAATCCTCCCAAAGCACCCAAACTTCAACTGGACGTCAAGGAACTTGAGAAAAACCTCAAGGAAGCCATCCAAATGCTCAATGAGCAAATGAAATCCAGTGGCCGAAATTTGAATTTCAGCATCGACCAGGAAGTCAATCGAACCATCATCACAGTCAAAAACTCCAATACCGGTGAGTTGGTGCGTCAAATTCCGGACGAAACTGTGCTGCGCGTTGCACACAGCATCGAAAAGGTCAAAGGCATGTTGCTCGATGAGTTGGCCTGATTAAAAAACATCTCAAGTTATTCCCACAACCTCCGAATCATTCATCAAGCGGCCATCCAAGGTCACAAACCCAACACTCTCTGAAGGAGATTTGCAATGTCTGTCATCAATACCAACATCAAATCGCTGGTTGCCCAACAAGCCCTTTCGGTGAACAGCCGTGGCCTGACCAAGGCAATGGAGCAACTGTCTACCGGCAAGCGCATCAACAGCGCATCCGATGATGCGGCGGGCAATGCAATCGCCAGCAAGATGACCGCACAAGTTCGCGGCCTCAATCAAGCCGTGCGCAACGCCAATGACGGTATTTCGATGGTGCAGACCGTTGAAGGTGCGCTCAACGAAGTATCCAATATGCTGCAGCGCATGCGAGAGCTGGCTCTGCAGTCGGCCAACGGCACTTACAGCAGCGCAGATCGCACGGCCTTGAACTCGGAATACTCGGCTCTGAAAAGCGAAATTGAAAGGATCTCAGACAAAACCACGTGGAACGGAATGGCCGTGGTGGGTGCTGATGCCACCACCTATCAACTTCAGGTCGGTGACGCTGCAGGTGCGACCATGACAGTGAGCCTCACCGATGTCTTCGTGACCGGTAGCACTGTCGCATCAGCAGCTGGCATTGGCGTAGCCGATACCAGCGCAGCAACTTCAGCCGTTACGGCGCTGGATGCGGCCATTTCCACGATCGACACTTACCGGTCCTCGCTGGGTGCATACATCAACAGACTCCAGTACACCACCGACAACTTGACCAACGTATCCACCAACACAGCCGCCTCGCGCAGCCGTATCATGGATACCGATTATGCTCAAACCACGACTGAGTTAGCTAAACGACAAATCATCCAGCAGGCTGCGACCGCAATGCTTGCGCAAGCCAATCAGCAACCTTCGAGTGTCCTTAGTTTGCTGCAGCAATAAAGCCTAACCGCTTTGCAGTAATAACTAACCTGAGGTACATATGACAGTCATCAACAGCAACATCAAGTCACTGGTCGCTCAACAAGCCCTGGCAGCCAACAACAGGGCCTTGTCCAAGGCGATGGAGCAACTATCCACAGGCAAGCGCCTCAATTCCGCAGCAGACGATGCTGCCGGTGTTGCGATTGCAAGCAAAATGACCGCCCAGATTCGTGGACTTAACGTAGCCGTTCGCAATGTGAACGATGCGATCTCGATGGCGCAAACCATGGAGGGCGCCTTGGACGAAGTCTCCAACATGGTTCAGCGAGTGCGGGAATTGGGACTCCAAGCTGCCAACGGAACTTACTCAACCAGCGATCGCGCCGCGCTGAACGCAGAGTACGATGCACTTACATCCGAAATTGCCAGGGTCGCCGACAAAACCACATGGAATGGCACCAACTTTCTAGGTGCCGGGGCTACATCCGTGGCCTTCCAAATCGGTCCGGATGCCAACACCACCGCAACTTTAACGTTCACGGACATCGACACCAGCATGGCTGGTGTATCCAACTTGGCATTGGCTGCAAACGGAGTGTCGTCGGTCGCCGAGGCAAGTGCGGCCATTACCAATGCGGATGATGCCCTGAGTCAAATCAATACTTTGCGTTCCAACATTGGTGCTTTCATCAACCGCTTGAACTACGCGGCTGACAATTTGACCAACATCGCGACCAACACATCTGCCTCTCGCAGCCGTATCCAGGATACGGATTACGCTCAAGCCACCACCGAGTTGGCCAAACGGCAGATCATTCAACAAGCGGCAACCGCCATGCTGGCACAAGCCAACCAGCAACCAGCATCGGTTCTGTCATTGTTGCAGTAGTGATCACTTACCCCAAAAAAGCCAACTTTCAAAAAGTTGGCTTTTTTCATGGAGGTTGAAGAGAAATCACGAATGGCCTTGACGTTTTCTCAACGGACCTTTGAGATGATCGAAGTAGTAACCCAGGCGAGTTTTCATGAAAGGGTGTTCCTCTTCTCCCAGATTGATAGCAAGATTTTTAAATGAAGCATTGTGAGTGGCTTCATAATTTCTTCTAATGACATCAAAGATATAAGAGTCGTGCCATTCTTTTTCCAGAAAAATGGCCCCACTTAAGTAGTGAAACTTCATTTCACGCAAAAAATCAAATGTTAATTGCGATCCATGATTGAATCCGATGAAACCACACTCGGAATATGCGATTGGTTTTGGAAACTGGTCACGCCCGAGATACGAAAAAACCTGATCACCATCGGGGAAAAACTCATCCAAATCAGCACAGGTAAAAGGTCTTAGACAAACCACATCAGAATCCAACCAGGCAAAATTGTTTTGCAGCAATCCGAAATCAATGCATTTGCTGAATGCAAAAATTTTGAATGAAAATCTAAGAGCATCATATCGATAGTTATATTTGAATTGATACGTCTTGGCCTCTTCATCAATCAATACAGGCTTGAGTCCGCGAGCCTGAGTAAAGTTTCCGAATTTACGCCAAAATAACGACTGCTCAATCGAATCGATGGATATGATTTGAATATTTTTGAATTCCGAAAATTCTGTCCAATCAATTTGACTGAGATCGCCTTCAAAACATACGATGAGATTGATATCCTGCGCTGCATTTTTAACCCAGCTCAAGAGAAAATTCCTTGCATATTGTTCGTACAATTTTTTATTAAACGAAGTTACGAAAGTCTTCAAGATTTGACTCCTATGACGAACATATCACGACCCTTTTTATGAAACAATGCATTGTGATCGGCTTTAGCAATCTCAAATCCTTTTCCCTGAAGTAGATCCACCATCTCTTTCAGAGTCCACACATAGCGATGAGTCTCATAATCCAGTTTACTCCATTGATTTCCGTAAAATTGTGTTTTTCCCATGTTCATGGGCCCTAAAGGTGTATTGATATGCGGTGCGTCGCGACCACGCAAATACCATTCGATACATTTATCCAGGTCTGGTGTCTCAATGATAAATTGCCCACCCTTTTTTAATTTCGCATGATAAGCATCCAGCATTTCAACAAATTCCCATCTAACAAAATGTTCAACCACATGAACCATTAAAATTGCATCGACGGTCTCATCGTCAACATCCAATTGACGAATATCCATTTTAATGTCGTACTCTGACCCGCTTCGTGATGTATCGCCTTCTTCATAGTCATAGTTATCAATATTGATCCATCCTTTAAGAGGCCGCCCCCCCGAACCCAAATTCAATTTTATTTCATCAAGTTGATTGATTTGAGCATAACTGTTTAACAATCCAATTTGACCAATTTCGCAACATGCCTTCGATTCAACCATCATCGTGACTCCTTTGCAGATCCATCCAAATTCCATCTGTGCAAATTTACTGAAATTAAAACTTCTCGGGATATTTTTTGCTTGTCCAGCACCGTTTTTAATAATTCATCAATTCTTGGAAGCATGTCCAGAGAATAGTTCAAACCATAAAGGACTGATTCGTACAAATCGTTATATGATGAATAAACAGTCTTCAGATCTTTGGCATCATCCAGTTTGTCAAGTTTACGATCCATATCTGCCATAGCCAAATTTGAGAACATGTCAAGTATCAACTTTGCATCAGGTTCCAAATTAATAATCAATTGATTAATATTTTTGACATGATTTTGCAAAGATTTTTTAGGGGACCGCTTGATTTTATTTAACTGCTTTTGCACTTCTAGAATTTTCTTTTTTAAATCATTGAATATATCAATCCATCCCCTCAAGTGGATTGAATAATTTTCAATTAATTTGAGATCCAATTCAAAATTCTTTGTAATGTTTTTTTTATCGACTAGGCAGTTATTTTTTTCCAAATCGACACAGACATTTAAGAACGAACGCTCTAATGCGCCTTCAATGATTGCACCACCCTCAGTCGCATTAATCACAGTTCTTTCCGGGCTCTGTCTAATTTTTTGCTCAAACCAGGATTTATAGAAAAGTAATTGTGGTTCTGTCCTTACCATTTGTCCGCCATAGCCCAAGATGTCATAACCTCGGTCATGCCGTTTCTTCAAGGTTTCGGCAGAATATTGACTGGTATAACCTTCGGCATGATCTCTGCCTTCTGTCCATGCCAAATCTTGTCCAACCAAAACAATTGGATTGCAGCCAAGGTGCATGGCCAGACTGAATCCGTTTGAGGAAACACTGCCTCCAGTCTCAATCCAACCAACTTCAGCGCCCATTTTTTTCAGCAATGTAAAAACATGGCTATGACCCGCAGTCATCAGGTAATTATTGGCGTGAGACCATGCACCATCTGGACACGCACCAACCTCCACAACAAATGTTGTTTTCTCATGCAAAGCATCCTGTTGCCAATAAGGACGTTTTCTTGGATCAATGGTCAATACAAAGTCAGGAATGATATTTCTTTGCTTCAGGATAGGCACCGCAGGATCAACGGCAATAGTGATGAAAAAATCCTTATATTTTTCAATCAAATCCAGTTGTTTATTTAGCGATGGACCTGTAGCGATGATCAATGCTGGCTTTCCTTGATAGGTATCTTTAAAACTTTCCCACTTATTGCTCGATGATGTCAATGGAAAGTTGATCAATGCATTACACAATATTTGATGCGTTGCAGACCTAAGAGTTGCCTTACCAACTAGCTTTCGATTCAGTAATGGTGTCAAAGCTTTAATCAACTCACGATAGTGCTGGATCCACTCTACCGTGGCCATGAAAGTCATGACCGGTCTCCACCCGTCATACAAATTTTCATCCATCAGATTGCTGATGACTTGAGCCTGTTTTGTCACTTCCTGCATCGGTACAAAAAAGAATCGCTCATCGGATGCCAAAAAAAATAATTTATTCCAGTCAACATGCTCAAGCACTTCAGGGTGAACCATCACCAATACCCTTGATTTCTTATTCAAGCGTTGGTGAATTTGAGGTAGAAGGCTTAGTGCATTGTCACCGATCAATATCCAGATTGCCCGCGTGGCCTCAAAATCATGAGAAGACAAATCAAAAGGCAAAGTTTCTGAATCACCCATATCCTGAAGCTGCATACCCAGCAGATAAAAATCTTTTCCAGACCAGTGCGAAGGTAAAGATGCTGGAATCAGATCGCTTTCTTGGGACAAGCTCTCTGATTGAGTTGTTTGTGTGGTTTCAAGCATGAGGGACTCCTTGGATGACTTCTAGCAATTCACATGCCCAAAGAATTGACACTTGATGGCAATCCCCAAGTAAATAAAAGTTTTAATTACATCCATTTTCCGATTGGCACGGTAAATGCTTGAGTTGATGCATCGCCACCCAACGGCAACACATGTTGGCATCAACTTATCAGGAGTTTTGCATGATCACTCAAGAGATGAACACTTTGAATACGGCAGCCAATGCCCATCTGGCTCAGGAAATATTGAAGAGCTACGAAATCGGCAAGATGTCGCCGGGCGAAGTCCGGCAAAACGTTGCCACCCTGGTGGCACAAGAGAGGACAGAGGTTGCCATTGCTTTGTGTGAAGCGGCTCTGGCCATTTATCCCAACGAACAAGACATCTTGGCTGTCTACGCTCTGGTCTGCGAAATCAAGCAAGACTGGCAGACCGCCGAGCAATGCCTTGTTCAGTTGATTCAGGCACAGGGTACCGAATCAACGGCGCAAAGCTGGCTGCACCTGGTGCGCGTGCTGCACTGCCAAAACAAATGGGAAGACGCCTGGATCGCCGTCAGCTTCGCATTGTCCAAATTCCCGAATGATGAAATGCTGACCAATGAAATGCATGGCATTCAAAAAGCCATCGACGAATTGAGCGCAGAAATGCGCGACAAAGCCAATCAATAACGGTTTACTGATCGAACTACGGAGTACAACATGACCGTCATCAATACCAACATCAAATCGCTGATCACGCAAACGGCTCTGGCACGCAACGCCCGTGACTTGCAATCTGCCATGAACCAGCTCGCCACCGGCAAACGCATCAACAGCGCTGCGGATGACGCTGCTGGCCTGGCCATTACCAACAAGATGACTCAGCAGATTCGTGGCTTGGATCAGGCGGTCCGCAACTCCAACGATGCCATTTCGATGATGCAAACGGCGGAAGGTGCCACCGTTGAGATCACCAACATGCTGCAACGCATGCGCGAATTGGCCATTCAGGCAGCCAACGGCACCAATTCGAGTGCCAACACGGCGGCCTTGCAAAAAGAATTTGATGAACTGCAACTTGAGATAAAACGCATTTCAGCAAATACCGAGTGGAACGGCATGAAGGTTTTGGGCGCTTCGGCAGGTGTTTACACCATGCAGATCGGTGCCAATAACGCGCAAACGCTGGCCATCACCTTCACTGACATCGCTTCGACCATCGCCATGGCGTCGGCGGTGGATGCCAGTTTGCCCATCAACCAGACTGATGCACTGAGCAAAATCGACGATGCCATTTCGTTCATTGATGATTTTCGCTCCAATCTCGGCTCGAAGATCAACCGCCTTGAATACACTGTCGACAATTTGACCAACATTTCGGTCAACACCAGCGCGTCTCGCAGTCGCATCCTGGACGCCGACTACGCCAAAGCCGCATCCGAAATGGCCAGAACCCAGATCATTCAGCAAGCGGGCACGTCCATCCTGGCGCAAGCGAACACGGATCAGCAAACCGTGCTGCAGTTGCTCAAAGGTTGATGGTTTGAATTGAGTCGCCCATGAAGACTCTGCATCCATCCACACCGTGATATTCAAGATTTCAGCCGGAGTCTGTCATGATCCCCGTATTCATCGGTTATGACGCCAGAGAGGCCGTCGCATTCCATGTGTGCAGCAACAGTTTGTTGAGACTTGCCACACAACCGCTGGCAATCACCCCGCTGGCTCTTCAGAACCTGCGGCATTATCAGGAACGACATGCCGATGGGAGCAATCAATTCATTTACAGCCGATTTTTAATCCCATCCCTGATGGATTGGAATGGCTGGGCTTTGTTCATGGATGGTGACATGATCGTGCGTGAGGACATCGCCAAGTTGTGGGCCTTGCGCGATGAAAGCAAAGCGGTGATGTGCGTACATCACAATTACAAAACCAAAGCGAGCACCAAGTATTTGGGCGCACGCAATGAAAACTACCCCCGAAAAAACTGGTCCAGTGTGGTCTTGTGGAATTGCAAACACCCAAAGAACAAGGCCCTGACACCGGATTTCATTCAGAAAGCCACTGGCGCACAGCTTCATCGCTTCACGTGGTTGGATGACGGTGAAATCGGTGCACTGCCCATCGAATGGAATTGGTTACCGGATGAGTTTGGATCCAATCCGTCCGCCAAACTGTTGCACTGGACATTGGGCACGCCCTGTTTTCAAGACTATGCCAATGCCCCCATGGCCGAAGAGTGGCATTTGGAGCGCATGCGCACACTGCACGCTGACAGTTACAAGCATCCCATGGCTGCTTGAGTAATGACCTTGGCATGCCAACGGTGTTTTCAGCCAAAGAGCCCGTCACACAGCCCGCAAGTGTGAATTGTTGGCAGTGTCGTCATTTCAGCATCACGCACATCCCGAGCTTGCCTTACCAGTGCGGTTTGATGGGATTCAAAAGCGCGCAGTTGCCCAGCTGGGTGGTCATGCGGTCAGACGGACGAATGTGCCTGGGATTTGACCTCAAACCCGGTCTGCGGACCCAAAAATCAAAGTCATGAGCGAGGACACCCCAACAGGTGTCGAAGAGTCGTCGTTCAGGCTGGCATGCAGGTTGCTAAGCATATGCACTCACACATGAGGTGTTGCTTTGAAATCTGCAGCTGAATCCTATCCCTTGATCCTGTGGTTTGATCCACAGTCAGACCTGAATGCTTCTCAACAAGAAGTGTTGCACCGTGCCGGCTGGACCGCCACCCATGTGCATGATCATGGCGAAGCTGAACATTGGCTGAATCACGCCAGTTTGCTCGTTGTTCGACTCGCCAACAACACAGATGCCATGAACGATTTGGCAGACGCGATGCGCAGGCAAGGTGTGATGCTGCCGATGGTAGTTCGTGTGAAGTCTGACAATCTGGATTTGGCCATGAAAGCCATTCAAGCAGGGGCCATGACCGTCATTTCAGAGGATGATTTCGAATGGAATCGATGGGTTAACTTTCGACATGAACTACAAGAAAAGTGCGATCAATCCAAATCCAAAAAAATATCGCGAAAATTTGTTTTTGTAGATCCGGCCAGCCAACTGTTATTGGCTTTGGCGCAAAGGGTTGCGCAGGCTGATGTCACCACTTTACTGGTGGGCCCAACGGGTTCGGGCAAAGAAGTCATGGCCAGGGTATTGCATGAGTCCTCGCCACGCAGCAAAGCCCCTTTTGTGGCACTCAATTGTGCAGCAATGCCAGATCACTTGATTGAAGACATGCTGTTCGGTCACGAAAAAGGGGCTTTCACCGGCGCCCACAAAGACCACAAGGGACTTTTTGAACAGGCGCAGGGTGGGACACTTTTTCTGGACGAGATCGGCGAAATGCCGATACAACTCCAAAGCAAATTACTGCGCGTCCTGCAGGAACGTCAGTTGACCCGGCTGGGAGGTCAGCAATCGGTTGCCGTGAATGTGCGCATCATCGCCGCCACCAACAAAGATTTGAAAAAAGCGATCGAAGACAAAGAATTCAGGGAAGACCTGTACTATCGGATTGCAACTTTCCGCCTCAAGCTGCTCCCCTTGAGTGAAAGGCCACAGGACATCATTCCGTTGGCCTTGCAATGCCTGATCGATACCGCTCCTCATTTGCATTGGCAAATCAGCCATCAGGCCAAATCCGAGCTGCTGCAATACAGTTGGCCGGGCAATGTTCGCGAGCTGGAAAATGTCATGCGGCGCGCAACTGTGCTGTGCCCGGATCATGTGGTCACGCCGGCACACCTGATGTTTGACGATTGGCTGATGCCCGACCAGATCAAGCCTCCCCCTGCGCCCCAGTCTTCGAGCACAGGTGTTGATGTCAATCAAACAGAATCCCATGCGATCTCCCACTCAACCCCCTCATCTTCTGTGATTGACCTTCAGCAAGCGACTCGATTCAACGAGCATCAGTTGATCATGACGACCTTGGCACAAACCAATAACCGGGAAGAGGCGGCCAAAAAATTGGGGATCAGTCCAAGAACACTGCGCTACAAGCTGGCTCAATTTAAGGCCATGGGCATTGCTGCTTGAGGTAAACAGGCATGATCGACAAAATCAACTCACAAGCCAATATTTCCGCGATGCTGCAAACGTTACGCAGCCACCAACTGCAAGCCAGCGGCATTTCGCAACATGAAGCGGAAAAAGTCACACAGACAGGACCGAGCGGTTTCACCGAAATGGTCGGCAATGCGTTGCAGGAGGTCAACGGGGCTCAACTCAAAAGTCGAGCCATGCAAGAGGCATTTGAAAGGGGTGAGGACATTCCATTGACTGATGTGGTCATTGGCATGCAAAAGTCATCGTTGGCATTTGAAGCCACCCTTCAAGTCCGAAACAAAGTGCTCAAAGCCTACGAGCAAATCATGAACATGCCGGTCTGATCACCGATAAACAGGATACGACATGGCCACCGCTACCGCGACCCTCAACACTGCTGCTGAAGCCACCTCGCAAACCGGCGCACTGACTATGGCGAAACCGGCTGGAGGCGACCTCGCCCCCGCTTCGCCAACCCCGACTCAGGGGTTTTCCTTGTTCAGCATCAAAGAAAGCACCGCGCGTCTTTTGGCGCAACCCTCGGTGCGAAAACTACTGCCCTTCATTTCAGTGGGGGTGGTTTTGTTGTTTTTCGCACTCACTTACGCATGGGTCACTGCAACACCCTATCGACCGGTGATGCCCAATTTGCAAGAGGCCGACCAACAAGCCGCCTTTGACGCATTGAAAAATAACGATTTTCAGCCAAAAATCGACGCCCAAAGCGGACAAATCACGGTCCCCAGCCACCGTTTCCACGAAGCGAGAATTTTTTTGGCTTCGCAGGGCATCCCCAAAGCCGGTGCCACTGGCCTGGAGGCACTGCGCGATCATTCTTCGATGACCACCAGCCAATTCATGGAGCAGGTCAAAGTCAATACGGCCATGCAACAGGAGTTGGCACGAAGCATCATGCAAATTGGCACGGTTCAAAGTGCCAGGGTACATTTGGCTCTTCCGAAGCAAAGCGTGTTTGTTCGGGACCGCACCCCCCCCAAAGCATCAGTTGTGGTGACACCGCAGCAAGGTCGGGTGGTTTCACCGGCACAGGTGCAAGCCATTGTTCACATGATTTCCTCCAGCGTGCCCTACCTGGCACCAGAGAACGTGACCGTGGTTGACAATGTCGGCAAATTGCTGACTGAGTCAGCTACCGACATGAAGTTGGGCTTGACTGCCGCCCAAGAACAACACAAACAACAATTGGAAGAAATCTACCGTCAACGCGTGGTCCAGATATTGGCACCGGTCGTCGGAGAGTCCAATGTCAGATCGCAAGTGAATTTGAATCTGGACTTTACCCAAATTGAAAGCACGACAGAAGATTTTGACAACCGCGACAAGGGTCCCAAGACAAGGTCCGAAGTGTTGGCGGAGGAGCGGGGCGCTTCCCGGGATGCCACCGGCATACCCGGGGCACTGTCGAACACGCCCCCGGGCAATCCGAATGCGACCACCAACACCGGTGTTGACTCCAAGGAAGGGCAATCCGAATCCAAAAGCACCACCAGCAGTCGCACCACGCGAAATTACGAAATGGACCGAACGGTGCGCCATGTGCGCAATGCGACCGGTGGCGTCATGCGCGTCAGCGTGGCCGTGGTGGTGAATGAGCGCCCTGCCCCTGCCCCTGCCAAAGATGCCCCCGCGGATCCGAATGCACCCAAAACGACCCCTTACACCGAGCAGGAAATCAATCAGATGTTGCAATTGGTGCGAGGGGTCATCGGCTTTGACGATAAAAGAGGCGATCTCGTCACGGTGGTCCCAGCCAAATTTGAGCCGGGTGAGCCCATGGAAACGATTCCGTGGTATTTGGAGTATTCGGTTCAAACCGGCATCAAGAGTGGCTTGATTGCATTGAGTTTCATTGTTTTCCTGCTGATCGTGGTGCGCCCTGTGATGCGCAACATCCTCGATGCACAAGCCAAAGCAGCCGAAGAAGCAGAAGCACAAAAAGCCCTGGCCGATGGCGAACTTTCTGCTGAAGACATGCGCATGATCCAGATCGGCGAAGGCGAGAGCCTGGAAGAAATCAAAGCCAAGCTCAAGCCCAAGAAGTCCGCCATTTCGGCCGACATGCTCGACACCGCCAACACTTACGACGATAAAGTGGCACTGATCCGGATGTTGGTCGCCGAAGATTCGGGCCGCGTGGCGAATGTGCTCAAAAACATGATCAAAGCAGGCTGATAGGGGAACATCATGGCCACCAAAAAGGAAGACGCCAAAGAAGCCAAGCCCAAAGAGGCCGCCACGACCGAAACGGTTCTGATGACCGAAGAGTTGCAACAAGAACTGGACTCTTTGTCCGGCACCCAGCGTGCCGCCGTTTTGATGTTGCTGCTGGGCGAACAGCAAGCCGCCGAGATCATCAAATATCTGAACCCGAAAGAAGTGCAGGCCCTGGGTGCAGCCATGGTCGGGGTTGCCGATCTGTCCCAAGAGGCCGTCAACGTCGTGCTGGACGACTTTGTGCTGACCCTGAAAAAGCAAACCAGCCTCGGACTGGGCACTGGCGACTACGTCGAAAAAGTGTTCAAGCGCGCCTTGGGCGAAGACAAAGCTGCTTCAGTCCTGGGCCGCATCATGCCCGGTCAGGGCAGCAAAGGTTTGGATATTTTGAAATGGATGGATGCTCGGTCCATTGCCGACATGATACGGGCAGAACACCCGCAGGTCATCGCCATCATTTTGTCGGTGCTGGAATACGATGTCGCAGCGGATGTGCTGAATTTTCTGCCCGCTGACGCCAGACCCGAGATCATCCAGCGCGTGGCCAGCCTGGAGACGGTGCAGCCGTCGGCCATGGAAGAACTGGAATCGATCATGAAAATGCAGTTCGCCAGCAACTCGTCGGCCAAGTCATCAAGCTTTGGCGGTGTCAAGGCTGCCGCGAAGATCATGAACTTTGTCAAGGTCGAGCTGGAGTCGGGCATTGTCAAAGGGCTCTCCACGATTGACCCAGACCTGTTGCAACGCATTCAGGACAATATGTTCACATTCGAAAACCTGACAGGTGTGGACAACCGGGGCATCCAGGTGCTGATGCGAAACGTAGAACCCGACCTGCTGATGATCGCTCTCAAAGGCGCTACCGATGCGGTGAAAAACAAGTTTTTCGACAACATGTCGGCACGTGCCCGGGTCATGTTCGTGGACGACATGGAAGCCAAAGGCCCGATGCGGATTTCAGACGTCGAAGAAGCGCAAAAGAATGTCATGCGCATCGCACGCAAACTCTCCGATGCTGGTGATTTGGTCTTGGCCGGACGTGGAGACGATTTTGTCTGACATCCATGAGAAAGAGATCTGGGTGCCGGATGCGCTGATCCAGCGCCCACAGGATTTGCCGACTTTTATTCGGCAGCAATGGGATGAACGCCGGTTAGAAGATTTTGGTCCCTGGCGATTCAGCCCTGATGCAGATCCACTGAAGGGTCAAACTGAACCCCTGGTACTGGAGGCTCAAACTGAAGATCCGGCTCCTGATCAGGACGAAAACCTGATCGAATCCCCTGAGTCTCTTGGTCAGGGCTTGTCTAGCGACTTGACCCTGAAACAAGAGCAAGTCGATGAAATGATTCGGGTCGCCAAAGAGTCCGCTTGGGCTGAAGGCCATCAAGCAGCTGAAGCGGCCCTTTTGTCCGAACTCGAGGCAGAACGGCAGACCTTGCGGGCGGTGGCGGAAAAACTCAACTCACTTCAAAGCGACCCTCAACAATGGCTTGCACCCATGAAAAAATTGGCAATCCATGTGGCGCAAGAATTGGTTCGGGGAGAGTTGCGACTGGGTACCACGGTGATCGAACGCCTGATTCATGCGTGTCTGGATGCATTGGATCAGCCCGCTCAGAGCGCCCTGGTACAGGTGGGTCATGAGGATCTGCAGCGCTTGGGTGAGCTGAGTTTGCCCGGTGTGATTCTGGAACTTGACGCAGATTTGTCCGCGGGCAGCGTTCGTGTCAAAGTGCAAGATACGCAAGTGCAGGACCTGATGGAACACCGTTTGAAGCAAATCGCACGAGATATTCTGGGAGAAGACGGCGATGGACAGCTGCGCTGAGGTCGATCGACTCATTGCCAGTGTGAGATCGCCTGCACCGCAACGCAGTGGCACATTGGTGCGAGTGGTCGGCATGCGAATGGAGACCCGGGGCCTGATGGCTCCTTTGGGTGCCTGTTGCGAAATTGTCGGCCCATCGGGGCAGAAAATTCTGGCTGAGGTGGTTGGCTTCAACGATGAAACGTTGTACTTGATGCCTTTTACCGATACACAGGGCATAGGACCGGGTTCGTCGGTCAGGGTGGTCAGAGCCAGCCCTGAAGTGGTTTTGAGTGCCAACCTGCTGGGCCGAATCGTGGATGGACAGGGACTCCCTCTCGATGGGCGCGGCGAACTCCAAGGTGACCAACTCATGAGCCTGCAAGGTTCATTGCTCAACCCGATGGAGCGCGGCCCTATTCGGGAGATCCTGGATGTTGGGGTTAAAGCCATCAACGGCGTTCTAACGATAGGGCGTGGTCAGCGTCTGGGCTTGATCGCTGGTTCCGGGGTGGGTAAAAGTGTGCTGTTGGGCATGATGACCAAGTTCACCGAAGCCGATGTGGTCGTCATCGGTCTGATTGGTGAACGCGGCCGCGAGGTTCAAGCGTTCATCGAAGAAACCTTGGGTGCGCAAGGCTTGCAAAAATCTGTGTTGGTCGCTGCCCCGGCCAATGTATCCCCGGTGCTGCGGCTCAAAGCCACCTTTCTGACCCACACCATTGCCGAATTTTTTCGGGATCAGGGGAAAAACGTTCTGATGCTGGTCGATAGCCTCACACGAGTGGCGCATGCACAACGTGAAATCGGTTTGGCCATTGGCGAGCCACCAACAGCCAAGGGCTATCCGCCTTCGGTTTTTTCTTTGCTTCCCAATTTGATTGAGCGAGCTGGCGTAGGCCGTCATGGCCACGGATCGATCACCGCGATATACACCGTATTGGCCGAAGGCGACGACAGCAACGACCCGATCGTGGATCTGGCCAGAGCTTCTTTGGACGGTCAGGTCATGCTGTCGCGCAAGTTGGCCGATCAGGCTCACTATCCGGCCATCGACCTCAATGGGTCGATTTCACGGGTGATGCAAAACCTGCTCTCTTCCGAGGATTTGGCCGTTGCGAATCAGTTACGGCGTTTGTGGTCTTTGTATCAGCAAAACATGGATCTGATTCAGGTGGGCGCCTACGAATTGGGCAGTAATCCGGAATTGGATCTGGCCATTCGACTGCGCAACGAAATGGAGAATTTTTTGCGTCAGGACATGAACACCTGCGTCAACACCTCTCAAACCCGCGAATTGTTGCGCCTGTTGATGTCACGCTGAAATTGGAAGGAATGGACATGAACCAAAGAAACTGCTGGATCATTTTGGAGCGCAAGGCGCATGACCAGGTTCGCGACCTGCAGCAACAAATTGCCATGCTCCAGAGCAAGTCCGATCAATTGCAGCAAACGCTGGATCGTTTGATGGGCATGTATGCCGAATACCAGGCCAGAGAGCAAAAAAATCACCAACAGTTGGGGTTGCAAAACAGCATGAATCAGCGTCAGTTCATGTCGCAACTGCTGCACTTGCGCGAACGGGTGCAGCGCGACTTGATGCACAACCAGGGCCTGGTTGCCCAGCTTCGAGCCCGCTTGATCAAGGCCGAATCGGAGCGCATGAAAATGCAAGCCTTGGTGGATCAGCAGGAACAGGCCGAGCGTCAATTGCAAGCCACGTTGGAGCAAAAGCAAATGGATGACTTTGGGGTCAGGCGATTTAATCTGCCTTCCTTGCTCTAGTCCTAAAATGTGTTCTGGCACAAGCCCCTCCGACTCAGGACACCCCCAATGAAGAAAAAACCCGAAGACTTGCGCAGCCACCGCTGGTACGGCGTCAAAGACCTGCGCTCTTTTGGTCACCGTTCGCGCACCGCCCAAATGGGCTACCACCGCAGCGACTATGCGGGCAAACCGGTGATCGCCATCATCAACACCTGGAGCGACATCAACCCCTGTCACTCGCACTTCAAGCAGCGGGTCGAAGAAGTCAAACGGGGCATCTGGCAAGCCGGTGGCTTCCCGGTGGAAATGCCGGCCATGTCGTTGTCCGAGCCCTTCCAAAAGCCCACCACCATGCTCTATCGCAATCTGTTGGCGATGGAGACCGAAGAATTGCTGCGCAGCTACCCCGCCGATGGCTGCGTGCTGATGGGCGGTTGCGACAAAACCACCCCCGCCTTGATCATGGGCGCTCTGGCCATGAACCTGCCCACCCTGTTCGTCCCCGCCGGACCCATGCTGCGAGGTGACTACAAGGGCGGATTTCTGGGCAGTGGCAGCGACACCTGGAAGTATTGGGCCGAATTGCGCGCCGGCAACATCACCGAGCAAGACTGGCAAGACGTCGAAGACGGCATCGCCCGCAGCCCGGGGCACTGCATGACCATGGGCACCGCCAGCACCATGACCAGTGCCGCCGAGGTTTTGGGCCTGACCTTGCCGGGTGCGGCATCGATCCCGGCCCCGGATTCACGCCATGCCCAAATGGCCACCCTGACGGGCAAGCACATCGTCGAAATGGTCTGGCACGACGTCAAACCGCTGGACTTTCTCACCCCGGCCTCTTTTGACAACGCCGTCACCGCCGTGCTGGCTTTGGGCGGCTCGACCAACTCCATCGTGCACCTGATCGCCATGGCCAAGCGCGCCGGCTTCAACCTGACACTGGACCGCTTCGACGAATTGGCAAGACGCACGCCGGTGCTGGCCAATTTGAGGCCCAGCGGCAAATACCTGATGGAAGATTTTTATTATGCGGGCGGTCTGCGCGCCTTGCTCACGCGCATCCCCGATTTGCTGGACATGTCGCAGCGCAATGCCCTGGGGCAAACGCTGACACAGGCGCTGGAAGGCGCACAGGTTTACAACGATGATGTGATCCGCACCCGCGATACTGCGCTGGTGGACAAAGACGGGCTGGCCGTGTTGCGTGGCAATTTGGCCCCGGATGGTGCGGTGATCAAGCCGGCGGCCATGGAGCAACACTTGCGCCAGCACACCGGGCGAGCCGTGGTCTTTAAAGACTACAACGACATGTCGGCCCGCATCGACGACCCGGTGCTGGACATTGATGCCAACAGCGTGATCGTGCTGCAAAGTGCGGGTCCGCAGGGCGCACCCGGCATGCCGGAGTGGGGCCAATTGCCCATTCCGCAAAAACTGCTCAAGCAGGGTGTGCGCGACATGGTTCGGGTCTCCGACGCCCGCATGAGCGGCACCAGCTACGGCGCATGCGTCTTGCACGTGGCCCCCGAATCCCATGTGGGCGGGCCATTGGCCTTGGTGCAAGACGGTGACGAGATCCGGCTCGACATCGAAGGCCGACGCATCGATGTGCTGATCAGCGAAGACGAAATGGCACGCCGCAAAGCCGCTTGGCGAGCCCCTGTGCCCAAATTCCAGCGTGGCTACGGCACGCTGTACCTCCAGCACATTCAGCAGGCCGACAAAGGCTGCGACTTTGACTTTTTGTTGCCCGAGGGTTCAGCCCCCGAGGGCGAACCCGAAATTCACTGAGAGGCCTGCTCCAGACCCAGCAAACGCACGGCATTGCCTTTCAGGATGCCGGGCATGACCTCGGGTTTGAAACCCGCCGCCTCAAAGTCTTTCATCCAGCGCTCGGGCGTGATCAGCGGATAGTCCGAGCCGAACAAAACCCGGTCCTTGAGCAGGGTGTTGGCGTACTGGACGAGTTGCTTGGGGAAATATTTGGGGCTCCAGCCGGACAAATCAATCCAGACATTGGGCTTGTGGGTGGCCACCGACAAGGCCTCGTCCTGCCAGGGGAAACTGGGGTGTGCCATGACGATTTGCATGTCGGGCCAATCGATGGCCACGTCGTCCAGGTGCATCGGGTTGCTGTAGGCCAGGCGCAAACCACCCCCGCAACGCATGCCGCTGCCGATGCCGCTGTGACCGGTGTGGAAAATCGCCGGCAGTTTGTGGTGGTTGATCACCTCATAGATGGGCCAGGCCATCTTGTCGTAGGGGTGATAGCCCTGCACCGTGGGGTGAAACTTGAAGCCCTTGATCCCCTCTTCAGTGATCAGGCGTTCGGCTTCACGCGCCCCCATCTTGCCTTTGTGGGGGTCGATGCTGGCAAATGCGATCATCATGTCGCTGTTTTTGCGCGCCGCTTCGGCAATTTCTTCGTTGGGGATGCGTCGACGCCCCAATTGCGCTTCCGAGTCAACCGTGAACATGACCAAACCGATCTTGCGTTCGCGGTAATAGGCCACGGTCTCCTCGATGGTCGGGCGCCGGTTAGAGCCGAAATACTTGTCGGCAGCGCGGTCGTATTCCTCGCCGTAATTGTCAAACGGGTTCCAGCAACTGACTTCCGCATGGGTGTGGATGTCGATCGCGATCAGGTCCTGGTGTTTCATGCTTTGCTCCTCCGGACGGGCGTAGCGCCCTGATTTGATTATGATTTATAACATTTTAGGACCATCCCAACCCTCCCCGCAAGAGAAATGGCTTGAAAAAACCATTCATTCCCTCTTGAAACAAGGGCCAATGACCCCATTTGGATCTTGAAATTGAACATTCAACCTGAAAACCATGTCAGAACCCACCGACAAACCCCATCCGGACGCCACTCAGGCTGGCACCGACCAACCGCCAACGACAGCCGAAGCCTCAGGACAAGCCGCACCCAACGACCCGGCCACTGAATTGACCGCATTGCAGGCCAAGGTGGCTGAGTTGCAGGATCAGGCCCTGCGAGCCGTCGCCGAGGTGCAAAATGCCCGCCGTCGTGCCGACGAAGAAGTCTCCAAGGCACGCAAATTTGCCGTCGAATCCTTTGCCGAAAGCCTGCTGCCCGTGATCGACAGCCTGGAAGCGGGCTTGGCAATCAAAGACGCCAAACTGGAGCAAATCAAAGAAGGCTCCGAGGCCACCCTGCGCCAACTGAAGTCGGCCCTGGAGCGCAACAAGGTCATCGCCATCGACCCGGCGGTCGGGGCCAAGTTTGACCCGGCTTTCCACCAGGCGATCAGCATGGTGCCGGCAGAACAAGAGCCCAACACCATCGTCGGGGTGCTGCAAAAAGGCTACACCATCGCCGAGCGCGTGCTGCGCCCGGCCCTGGTGACCGTGGCAGCCCCCAAATAAACACCCGACTAACGGTCGCACCCTTGAAATCGGGCTTGGCGGCCACACCTCGAAATCAGTTTTAAATTTTTTGGAGAACACCAAATGGCAAAGATCATCGGCATCGACCTGGGCACCACCAACTCGTGTGTGGCCATCATGGAAGGCAACACCACCAAAGTGATTGAAAACAGCGAGGGGGCACGCACCACGCCCTCGATCATCGCCTATCAGGAAGACGGCGAAGTGCTGGTGGGCGCCTCGGCCAAGCGTCAGGCGGTCACCAACCCCAAAAACACCTTGTACGCGGTCAAACGCCTGATCGGTCGCAAATTTGAAGAAAAAGAAGTTCAAAAAGACATCGACCTCATGCCCTACAGCATCAGCAAAGCCGACAATGGCGACGCTTGGGTCGAAGTGCGCGGCAAAAAACTGGCTCCACCGCAAATCAGCGCCGAAGTCCTGCGCAAGATGAAAAAAACCGCCGAGGATTACCTGGGCGAAGCCGTCACCGAAGCCGTCATCACGGTACCCGCTTATTTCAACGACGCCCAACGTCAGGCCACCAAGGATGCGGGCCGCATCGCTGGTCTGGAAGTCAAGCGCATCATCAACGAACCCACCGCTGCGGCCTTGGCCTTCGGTCTGGACAAATCGGCCAAAGGTGATCGCAAAATCGCGGTCTACGACCTGGGTGGCGGCACCTTTGACGTCTCCATCATTGAAATCGCCGATGTCGATGGCGAAAAACAATTCGAAGTGTTGTCCACCAACGGCGACACCTTCCTGGGTGGCGAAGACTTCGACCAGCGCATCATCGACTTCATCATCGGCGAATTCAAGAAAGAGCAAGGCGTCGACCTGTCCAAAGACGTCTTGGCCTTGCAACGCCTGAAAGAAGCGGCCGAAAAAGCCAAAATCGAGTTGTCGTCGTCGACCTCGACCGACATCAACCTGCCCTACATCACGGCCGATGCCTCGGGTCCCAAGCACCTGAACATCAAGTTCACCCGCGCCAAACTCGAGAGCCTGGTCGAAGAGTTGATCGAGCGCACCATTGCCCCTTGCCGCACCGCCATCAAGGACGCGGGCGTCTCGGTCGGCGACATCGACGATGTCATTTTGGTGGGTGGCATGACCCGCATGCCCAAGGTTCAGGACAAGGTCAAAGAATACTTTGGCAAAGAGCCGCGCAAAGATGTCAACCCCGACGAAGCCGTGGCCGTGGGTGCCGCCATTCAGGGTCAGGTGCTGGCCGGTGACCGCACCGACGTGCTCTTGCTCGACGTCACTCCGCTGTCCTTGGGCATTGAAACCCTGGGCGGTGTCATGACCAAAATGATCACCAAAAACACCACCATCCCGACCCGCTTCGCCCAAACCTTCTCGACCGCCGACGACAACCAGCCTGCGGTCACGATCAAGGTTTTCCAGGGCGAACGAGAAATGGCGTCCGGCAACAAGATGCTGGGCGAGTTCAATCTGGAAGGCATTGCACCCGCACCGCGTGGCACGCCCCAGATCGAAGTGGCTTTTGACATCGACGCCAACGGCATCTTGCACGTCAGCGCCAAAGACAAAGGCACCGGCAAAGAAAACAAGATCACCATCAAGGCCAATTCAGGTCTGTCCGAGGATGAAATCCAGAAGATGGTCAAGGACGCCGAACTCAACGCCGCCGAGGACAAGAAAAAACTCGAGGTCGTCCAGTCGCGCAATCAAGCCGATGCCGCCGTTCACAGCGTGAAAAAGAGCTTGGCTGAGCATGGCGACAAACTTGACGCAGGGGAAAAAGAGGCCATCGAAACCGCCATCAAGAATGTTGAAGAAGCGCTCAAGGGAGAGGACAAGGCCGACATCGACGCCAAAACCGAAGCTTTGATGAGCGCCAGCCAAAAATTGGGTGAAAAAGTCTATGCCGACATGCAAGCCCAACAGGCTGCGGCCGGTGCGGCCGGCAACTCGGCAACGGGTGCCGAACAAGCCACCAAGCCTGCCGACGATAATGTGGTCGACGCCGAAGTCAAGGAAGTCAAGAAAGGTTAAAGCCCCCACATGGCCAGCAAGCGCGATTACTACGAGGTCTTGGGCGTTCCCAAGAACGCCAGCGATGATGAGATCAAGAAGGCTTATCGCAAACTGGCGATGAAGTATCACCCCGACCGCAATCAGGGTGAGGCAGCCGCGCAGGCTGAGGTCAAATTCAAGGAGGCCAAAGAGGCCTACGAGATGTTGTCCGACGCCGAAAAACGGTCTGCTTATGACCAATACGGCCACGCCGGGGTTGACCCCAACATGCGGGGCGGCCCCGAAGGCGGGCAAGGCTTTGGCAACTTTGCCGACGCTTTCGGCGACATCTTTGGAGACATCTTTGGTCAGGCGCGCCGTGGCGGCGGTGGCCGTCAGGTGTATCGCGGCAACGACCTGAGTTACTCCATGGAAATCACTCTGGAGGATGCCGCAGCTGGCAAAGACGCCCAAATCCGCATCCCCAGCTGGGACAACTGCGGCACATGCAATGGCAGCGGCGCCAAGCCGGGCACCAGCGCCAAAACCTGTACCACTTGCGCAGGCAGCGGCCAGGTTCAGATGCGCCAGGGCTTTTTCAGCGTCCAGCAAACCTGCCCGCATTGCCGGGGCAGCGGCAAGATCATCCCTGACCCCTGTGGCACCTGTCATGGCCAGGGCAAGATCAAAAGCCAAAAAACCCTTGAGGTCAAAATCCCGGCCGGGATCGACGAAGGCATGCGCATCCGCAGCAGCGGCAATGGCGAGCCGGGCACCAATGGCGGGCCACCGGGCGACCTCTACATCGAAATTCGCATCAAGAAGCACGAAGTCTTTCAGCGCGACGGCGACGATCTGCATTGCGTGGTACCCATCTCTTTCACCACCGCCGCTTTGGGCGGCGAGATCGAAGTGCCCACACTGGGCAGTCAAGCCGCGATCGACATCCCCGAAGGCACCCAAAATGGCAAACAATTCCGTTTGCGCGGCAAGGGCATCAAGGGTGTGCGCTCCAGCTACCCCGGCGATCTGTACTGCCACATTTCGGTCGAGACGCCGGTCAAACTCACCGAGCACCAGCGCAAACTGCTCAAAGAGCTGGACGACTCGCTGAAAAAAGGCGGCCAGAAGCACTCACCCAACGAAGGCAGCTGGGCCGACAAGCTGAAGAATCTTTTCAGCTGAACGCATGCCTTGTGTACCCTGGCCATTGACCAGGGTGCAAAATGGCCTACCATGTCTGCATGAGCGTCAACATCCGTTTTCTCGGGGCCGCCGACACCGTCACCGGCTCCAAATTTCTGGTCGAACATGACGGCCATCGCGTCTTGGTGGATTGCGGCCTCTTTCAGGGCTACAAACAATTGCGCCTGCGCAACCGCGCCCCATTGGGCATCGAGCCCAGCCAAATCGATGCGGTGATCCTCACGCATGCCCACATCGACCACAGCGGTTACTTGCCTTTGCTGCGAGTGGACGGCTTCAGGGGGCAAGTGCATGCCACCCCGGCCACCCGCGATCTGTGCCACATCCTGTTGCCCGATAGCGGCCATTTGCAAGAAGAGGATGCTGCATTTGCCAACCGCCATGGCTTCAGCAAACACCAACCTGCCCTTCCCTTGTACACGCGGCAAGACGCCGTCAATTGCCTGCCGATGATTCATGGGCAGGCTTGGCACCGGCCTTTTGCGCCGGCCAAGGGCTTCAAGGCCACTTTTTTCATGGCAGGCCACATCCTGGGTGCCTCAAGCCTGTTGCTGGAAGTCGCCGGTCGGCGCATTTTGTTCTCGGGCGATCTGGGCCGACCCGATGACCTCGTCATGCAGCCGCCCGAAGACGCCCCGGCCGCTGACACGGTGTTGATCGAATCCACCTATGGCGATCGATCGCATCCGGCCGATGACATCCTGGGCGAACTGGGAGACGCTCTGCAACGGGTGGCTGCCCGCGGAGGGGTCGCCGTCCTGCCCGTGTTTGCGGTTGGCCGAGCGCAGGCGGTGTTGCACGCCATCGCTCTGCTCAAACAACAAGGTCGCATCCCGGTCTCACTGCCCGTGTTTCTCGACAGCCCCATGGCGGTATCCACCACCGAGTTGTACCTGCGGCATCCCCATGCCCACAAACTCGACAATGCGGACCTTGAAAGCCTGCGGCATGCGGCGCACATGATTGAGACCACTGAAGCCTCGAAAGCCCTGGGGCGACACCACGGCCCGATGGTGATTTTGTCCGCCAGCGGCATGGCCACAGGGGGACGGGTGCTGCATCATTTGGCGCTGCATTTGCCCAACCACCGCAACATGGTGATCCTGACCGGTCACCAAGCGGAGGGCACTCGGGGGGCCTCATTGCGCGATGGCGCTGCCACCGTTCGCATCCATGGTCAGGACGTGCCGGTGCGGGCCGAGGTGGTCAATCTGAAGTCAGCGTCGGCGCACGCCGATCGAGATCAATTGCTGCGCTGGCTCAAAACCATGCCTCAGGCACCCGACCAGGTCTATGTGATCCATGGCGAGCGCTCAGCCAGTGACGCCCTGCGTTGTGCGATCGAGCGCCAACTGGGCTGGCGGGCCCTGGTGCCTGAACACGGCAGCAGCTGGCCCGCCTGAAAGCAACGTCCGGCTCAGCGTTTCTCGATGCCGGCGGCTCGGATCACGCGATCGTACTCGGTGATTTCACTGTCCACATAACGGCTGAACTCGGTCGGATTCATGGGCATCAGATCATTGCCCAAATCGGTCAGGCGCTTGACGATCGCCGGCTCAGCCAAAACCTTGAGGGTATCGCGTGAAATCTTCTGCACCACCTCATTGGGTGTACCCGTGGGCACCCACATCCCGAACCACAAAGGAGAAGCCGCATTCTTCACACCGGCCTCTTCCAGCGTCGGCACATCCGGCAATTGACCGCTGCGCTTGGGCGTGCTGACGGCCAAAGCCTTGAGCTTGCCGCCACGGATGTTGGCGATCACGGCCGAAATGGGGCCCCAATAGGCATCCACCGATTTGCTGATCACGGCGGCCACCACCTCGGGCGTCCCCTTGAAAGGAACCTGAGTGACCTTGATGCCGCTGGAAGCGATCATTTTTTCAGTGCTCAGATGAGTCCCACTGCCGACACCGGCATGACCCCAGTTGATCGCGCCAGGGTTCTTGCGGGCAAAATCAACCATGTCCTGAACCGAATTGAACCTGGAATCGGGCGCGACCACCAGCACATTGGGCTGTATCGCCAGAGGGGCGATGTCGATGAAGTCCTTCTTGGTGTCGTAGGGCAGGCTGGCGTAAATCGCCGGATTGACCGCATGCGCATTGGAGTTGATCAGGATGGTGTAACCATCGGCAGGGGACTTGGCCACCAAAGCAGAGCCAATCGAGCCGCCGGCACCCGGCTTGTTGTCCACGATCACGGGTTGTCCCCACAGCTCGGACAAACGCTGGGTAACCACACGACCCACGATATCGGTGGAACTGCCTGCGGTGAAGGTGATCACGACCTTGACGGGCTTGTTGGGCCAGTCCTGTGCTTGCGCCGTCCAAGGGGCGCAAGACAGTGCCACACCGGTGGCCAAAAGAACGCGACGAGCAAGGGAGAAAGAAGGTTTCACAATTGGACCGCTTGGAAAAGTTGATAACCGGATCATTTTGATGCAGAAAAAAAAACCTACATAGCAGTGAAAGCCCTAACAGGCTGCGGATCTTTCCCGCCACGCCATGAAAAGGGCTGCGCAATAAAAAACCCTCGCAGGTGCGAACCTGCGAGGGTTGGAGACTGGCTTCATCACTTGGCGTTGGGAATCTTGCCCTCGACGCCTTTGACGTAAAAATCAATGCCGCTCAGGAATTTGTCGTCCGCGACCGCATCCTTGTCCAGCGCCATCTTGCCATCCTGGCGCACGATGGGCCCTTTCCAAATCGCAAAGCTGCCATCTTTCAGACCCGCCTTGACCTGCTCGACGCGAGCCTTGGTGTCAGCGGGCACATCGTCGGCGATCGACACCAGGTCGATGGCACCTTCTTTAACGCCCCACCAGGTGTTGCCGCCGCCCTTCCATTGACCTTCCAGCGCCTGGCGGGTGGCTTGCACATAGTAGGGAGCCCAATTGATGATGGCCGAAGCCAAATGCGCCTTGGGACCGTAGGCGGTCATGTCGGAATCCCAACCGAAGGCGCGCTTGCCTTTTTCTTGAGCCGTCTTGAGCACGGCAGCCGAGTCGGTGTTCTGGAACAACACATCCGCCCCCTGATTGATCAGGCTGGTGGCGGCTTCTGTTTCGCTGGGGGGATCAAACCACTTGTTCACCCAAACCACTTTGGTCTTGACCTTGGGGTTACTGGTCTGCGCACCCAGGGTGAAACTGTTGATGTTGCGAATCACTTCGGGAATGGGGATCGACGCCACCACCCCCAGGGTGTTGGTTTGGGTCATCTTGCCCGCAATGATGCCAGCCAAGTACGCCCCTTCGTAGGTGCGGCTGTCGTACGAGCGCATGTTCTCGGCCTGCTTGAAACCGGTGGCGTGCTCGAACTTGATGTCCTTGAAATCGGCCGCGACCTTCAGCATGGGATCCATGTAGCCGAAGGTGGTGCCGAAAATCAGTTTGTTACCCTGCGTGGCAAAGTCGCGCAACACGCGCTCGGAATCAGCCGACTCGGGCACGTTTTCGACAAAGGTCGTTTGCACCTTGTCGCCAAACTCTTTTTCAATCGCCTTGCGACCATTGTCGTGGGCGAAGGTCCAGCCGCCATCCCCCACGGGCCCCACATATGCAAAAGCAATCTTCAAGGGCTCGGGCTTGGCGGGTGCGGCGACGGGTGCCGACTCCTTTTTGCCGCAAGCAGCCAACAATCCGGCCATTGCCAGGCCTGTCACCAGGGCCACCGCCCTGCGTTTGGTCGTGAACATGAAAAAACTCCTTTAAAAAGAGGGATTGAAATGAGCGTTGGAAATGATGATGCCCGGGTCCGATCAACCTGCTGGATGATAGGGCTTTCCCAACGAGGCCGGCATGTTCATGCGGATCCAGGTCGGGTTGCGCGAAATCAAAACCAGCACCAAGATGGTGCTGATGTAGGGCAAGGCCGTGAGCAACTGGCTGGGCACGCTGACGCCCAACCCTTGCAAATGAAATTGCAGCATGGTGACCCCGCCAAACAAATAAGCCCCCAACAACACGCGGCTCGGGCGCCAGGTGGCAAAAGTGGTCAGCGCCAGGGCAATCCAGCCCTTGCCGGCCACCATGCCCTGGACCCAAAGCGGGGTGTAAATCAGTGACAGGTACGCGCCTGCCAGACCACACAAGGCTCCCCCCAGCATGACACTGAACAAGCGCAAGCGCCGCACCGGATAGCCCAGAGCGTGGGCCGAAGCAGGCGACTCGCCCACAGCACGCAGGATCAGCCCCGAGCGTGTGCGATCAAAGTACCAGGCCAAGCCCAATGCCAGCAACACACCGACATAAACCAGGGGATGGTGCTTGAAAAGTGCATCACCCAGCCAGGGCAAGTCGGACAAAATCGGCCACTCGAATTTCATTCGGGCCGGCAACTGCGCTTTGACATAGTCGACACCGACAAAGGCCGAAAAACCGGCGCCGAACAGGCTCAGCGCCAAGCCGGTGGCGTACTGATTGGTCCCCAGCCAGATCACCAAAACCCCAAAAACCCCCGCGAGCACAGCCCCCACCGCCATGCCGGCGGCAAACCCGGCCAAATCACTGCCCGTGTGCACCACGGTGGCAAAACCGGCGATGGCTGCGCACAGCATCATCCCCTCGGCGCCCAAATTGACCACACCGGCTTTTTCGTGGATCAGCAGACCCAGCGCCGCCAGCGCCAGGACGGTGCCCGCTTGCAAGGTGGCCGCCACCAACAATGCGTAGGTTTCCATCAACGACTCCCCCATCTCAGCCGATTCGCAATCAGGGTGTCACAGGCCAACAGACAAAACAGCAACAGACCCTGGAAAACACCGGTGATCGCTTTGGGCAGCCCCATGCGCGACTGCGCCAGCTCTCCGCCGATGTAGAACATGCTGAGCAAAATGGCCGACAACACCATGCCCAATGGGTGCAAGCGGCCGACAAAGGCCACGATGATGGCTGCAAATCCATAACCGGCTGGGACATAGGGCGTGAGTTGTCCAATCGGTCCCGCCACCTCCAGAGCCCCCGCCAAACCCGCCAAAGCCCCCGAGGTCAGCAAAGCCGTCCAAAGCGCCCGTCGCGACGAAAAACCCGCATAACGCGCCGCCAGCGGTGCCAAGCCACCCACTTGCTGGGCAAAACCCGCTCGGGTGCGAAACAGGTAAATCCACAATACCACCACGCCAAACAGCGCCAGCAACAAACCCAAGTTGGCGCGCGAGCCTGAAATCAGACGCGGCACCAAAGCCGAGGCGTCAAAAGTGCGGGTTTGCGGGAAATTGAAGCCGGCAGGGTCCTTCCAGGGACCAAACACCAAATAACTCAGCCACATCTCGGCGACATAGACCAGCATCAGACTGACCAGGATCTCACTGGCATTGAACCGATCCCGCAAAGCTGCCACGATGGCGGCCCAGAAGATCCCCCCCAGCACGCCGGCCGATAACACCCACACCAGCCACAGGCGTGATCCCCCCGGCTCGGCCATCAGCGCCACGCCGGCAGCGGCGATCGCCCCCACCACAAACTGCCCCTCAGCGCCGATGTTCCAAACGTTGGAGCGAAAGCACACCGACAAACCCAATGCGATCAACAACAAAGGCGTGGCCTTGATGGCGATCTCGCCCCAGGCGTAAAACGACTTCACAGGCTCGACGAAAAACATCTGCAACCCCCGCACAGGATCCTTGCCCAGTGCGGTGAAAAGCAGCATCCCCACCACCACGGTCAGTGCCAAGGCCAGCAGGGGCGAGCCGATGGACCAGAACCGGCTGGGCTGTGGGCGTGGCTCAAGCCTGAGCATGCTCGCCTCCGGCGCTGAACAAGCCACTCATCCACTGCCCAACCAGCGCCGGCGTGGCCTGAGCGTGATCCAAGGAAGGCGACAAACGCCCCTGTGCAATCACATGCAAACGATCCGAAATCTGAAACAACTCATCGAGTTCCTCACTGATCACCAGCACGGCACAACCGGCTGCACTCAGAGCCAGCAACTCGGCTCGGATTTGGGCTGCAGCCCCCACATCAACACCCCAGGTGGGTTGAGCAACCAACAAAACCCGGGGGGCGGCACCCATTTCACGGCCCACGATGAATTTTTGCAAATTGCCGCCGGACAAAGAGCGCGCAGGGGCCTGAGGTCCGGCTGCCTTGACTTGAAAGCGCTCGATGATCGTTTGAGCCTGATCGGCCAACGCCCGAGGGCGAATCAGACCCGCAGGGCCCAGAGTTTCGGTCCGGGTCAACAACAAGTTATCGGCCAGGCTCAAACCGGGTACCGCACCTCGGCCCAGCCGCTCTTCCGGCACGGCATGCAAGCCCAAAGCGCGTCGCTGGGCAGGGTCCCGACGACCTACGGCCTCGCCACAGAGCATGATGCTCTGTGGATCCGATCGCGGATCTTCACCCGACAGGGCGGCAAACAATTCGCGCTGACCATTGCCGGAAACGCCGGCGATGCCCACCACCTCGCCCGCACGGACCTGCAAATCGATGTGTTGCAAATCGGTGCCGAAAGGATCGTCACGGGGCAAAGACAAATCCCGCACTTGCAGCACCACATCGCCCGAAGTCGCAGCGGACCTGCTCAGAGCCGGCGGTTCACTGCCGATCATCATGCGCGACAAAGTGGCCTGGGTCTCTTGGCGGGGGTCGCAAACCCCCGTCACACGCCCCGCACGCAAGACCGTGCAGGCCGAGCACAGGGCACGGATTTCATGCAATTTATGGCTGATGTACAAAATGCTGCAACCCTGTTCCACCAGGCGATGCAAAACATCAAAGAGCTGCTCCACGGCCTGAGGGGTCAGCACCGAAGTGGGTTCATCGAGAATCAGCAGTTGTGGCTCGGAGAGCAAAGCCCGAACGATTTCAACCCGCTGCATTTCCCCCACACTCAGACTGTGCACGGGGCGCTCAGGATCCAAATCGAGCCCGTATTGTGCGGCCTTGATGCGGATGCGCTCACTCAACTCGGCCAAGCCCGATCCCGGCTCCAAACCCAACCAGATGTTTTCGGCGACGCTCAGGGTGTCAAACAGGCTGAAATGCTGAAACACCATGCTGATGCCCAATTGCCGCGCCTGCAAAGGGCTGCGAATGGACACCGGTTGCCCCTTGAAAAACACCTGTCCGGCATCCGGCTTGACCGAGCCATAGATGATCTTCATCAGCGTCGACTTGCCGGCGCCGTTTTCGCCCAACACGGCATGGGCTTGTCCCGACAAAACATCGAGGTCGATGCCGTCATTGGCCAGCACACCAGGATAGTGTTTGGTGATGCCTCGCAAAGTCAACAGGGGTTGCGTCATGAGGATGAATGATAAAGCAGCCCAACTGCCCCACCGAACTGCGGGTCTAACGCCGAAGCACCAAGACAGTGCGACATGGGTCTGGTGGTGAACCCGCTGGCACAGACATCGGTGAAACTGCTCTGGCTCTGGCCCAGCGCTGCCCAATCGACGAGGCATGCGAGCCTTGAATCCGATCGACAAACAAGAGATCGGGATGGATTGGGCTGGGGACTATCGCTTCAATTTTTGTTGAATCAACGGCAATTGATCCTCATGGACCATGCCGGAAGTATCTTGGATGGGCGCACCGGCAAAGTATCGATTCAACCCATGTCACAGACTTTCATGTTCGGTCGGTCGCTTCAATGGATCATGACTGTTTCCTGCATTTTGGGGTCGCCTTGACCATCACCACAGATCATCCATCTCGAACCCCGGCACCCACCCAAGGGCAACCGGGGCAGAGTCAAGCAAACCGCCAATCAGTGGAACTGCTCTTCTTCGGTCGAACCGCTCATGGCCTTGACGCTGGAGGCGCCGCCCTGGATCACGGTGGTGACGTCGTCAAAGTAACCTGCGCCCACTTCCTGCTGGTGCGAGACAAAGGTGTAGCCCATGTCGCGGGCGGCGAACTCGGGCTCTTGCACCATCTCGACGTAGTGCTTCATGCCTTCGCCCCGGGCGTAGGCGTGCGAGAACTTGAAAGTGTTGAACCAGTTGAGATGGATGCCCGCCAGGGTGATGAACTGGTACTTGTACCCCATCGTCGACAACTCTTCCTGGAAAGCCGCGATGTCACGGTCATTCAGGTTCTTTTTCCAGTTGAACGAAGGCGAGCAGTTGTACGACAACAATTTGCCGGGGTACTTGGCATGAATGGCCTGCGCAAACTCGCGGGCAAAGCCCAGATCGGGCGTGCCGGTTTCGCACCACACCAGGTCGGCCACATCGGCATAAGCCAAGCCACGGCTCACGGCTTGCTCCAAACCATTCTTGACCCGATAAAAACCCTCGGGGGTGCGCTCACCCGTCAGGAACGGTCGGTCGTTGGCGTCGTGGTCACTGGTCAGCAAATTGGCGGCTTCGGCATCGGTGCGTGCCAGCACGATCGTGGACACGCCCATCACATCGGCGGCAAAACGGGCAGCTTGCAATTTCTCCACCGCCTCCTGGGTGGGAATCAGCACCTTGCCGCCCATGTGACCGCATTTCTTCACAGCGGCCAACTGGTCTTCAAAGTGAACACCGGCCGCACCGGCGCCGATCATGTTCTTCATCAACTCAAAGGCGTTGAGCACACCGCCAAAACCGGCCTCGGCATCGGCCACGATCGGCAGGAAATAGTCGATGTGCCCGGGCGTGCCCGGTTCGATGCCACGCTGCCATTGGATTTCATCGGCGCGACGGAAGGTGTTGTTGATCCGGCGCACCATGGCAGGCACCGAGTCATAGGCGTACAGGGATTGGTCGGGGTACATCGTCTCGCTGGTGTTGCCATCGGCGGCCACCTGCCAACCTGACAGGTACACCGCCTCCAAGCCGGCCTTGGCTTGTTGCATGGCCTGTCCACCCGAGATCGCCCCAAAGGAATTGACATAGCCTTTTTTGGCGTCGCCATTGATCAGACGCCACAACTTTTCAGCGCCGTGCTGAGCCAGGGTGTGTTCGATGTGCAAGCTGCCGCGCAATCGCACCACATCGGCGGCGGTGTAATTGCGACGCACGCCTTTCCAGCGCGGGTTTTGCGCCCAGTCTTTTTCGAGGGCTTCGATTTGTTGCTGACGGCTGAGTTGTTGATTCAGAGATTGAGGCATCACAGGCTCCTGAGGTTGAGGGATCAAAGGCATCGAAGAAGTTTCATTTCGATGGCTTCAGTCTATGTTCAACACCCCCACGGCCAAAATTCTTATGTCTTATACAAGATATATTTTTTATCGTTATAAATCAACAATTTAAAAAATACATTTTGAATCATGAAATTCAATTTCTCATATCAAGAAAATATGCTGCAATGCACCAAGCCAATATTTCACAATACGAAATTAATTTTCATGGGTCATTTTGTTTTCAAGCGGCTGATGGCCCCTTCCGGGCGTTCAAGCACAGGCCCCTGAATGGGCGAGTCGATGCAAATGGAGAGGAAAAAAACAACATTCCCCTCTGAAAAAATCGTTTTTCCCCTTGGAAAATGGCTTTTTTGCCTTTAGCATCCGATGTGCTGAAAGCGTGCACGCTCTCGGCCTCTCAATCAACTTCTAGAAGGAATTGAAATCATGGCAACTGCAAAGAAAAAAGCACCGGCTAAAAAAGCCGCTCCCGCGAAAAAAGTCGCGGCCAAAAAGCCCGTAGCCAAGAAAGCTGCGCCGGCCAAGAAAGCCGCTCCGGCCAAGAAGCCTGCAGCCAAAAAAGCAGCCCCCGCCAAGAAGGCCGCTCCGGCCAAGAAAGCAGCTGCCAAGAAGCCCGCAGCCAAAAAAGCACCTGCCAAAAAGCGCACCCCCAACGCCGCTTTCATGAAGCCCATGACCCCCAGCGCCGCTTTGGCTGCTGTGATTGGCAACACCCCCGTGCCCCGCACCGAGGTGGTGAGCAAGCTGTGGGCTTACATCAAGAAAAACGGTCTGCAAGACAAGGCCAACAAGCGCGCCATCAACGCCGATGCCAAGCTGAAGGAAGTCTTCGGCAAAGCCCAGGTCACGATGTTCGAACTGGCCGGCCTGATCGGCAAGCACCTCAAGGGCTGATTCAACGCCCTGATGAAAAAAGGCCGCGCAAGCGGCCTTTTTTCATGGCGATGGACAAACCCGACCCAACTCAGCCTTTGCCCTGATCCAGCGCCGCCTGACGGATCGCGCTCATGGTGGTGCGGGTGGTGATCACCTCGGGATCGAGCATGACTTCGATCAGTGTGCCGCGATCGGACGCCAGGGCACGTGCGAAGGCAGGCTCGAATTCTTCGGTGCGCGTGATGCGCACCCCCTCGTAACCATAAGCCTGTGCCAACAAAACAAAATCGGGATTTTGCAAACGGCTGCCGACCTCGTGCCGGGGGTACTCGCGCTCCTGGTGCATGCGGATGGTGCCGTACATGCCATTGTTGAGCAACACGATGATGCTCTTGCCGCCGTGCTGCACCGCAGTGGCCAGTTCTTGGCCGTTCATCAAAAAGTCGCCGTCACCGGCGATGGTGAAGGCGGTACGCCCGGTGACGATGTTGGCGGCGATGCCGGCAGGCACGCCGTAACCCATCGCGCCCGATGTCGGCGCCAACTGGGTCTTGAGGCCACGCGCCAGACCGTGGTAACGGTGAAAGCGATGCACCCAGCTGGCGAAGTTACCTGCGCCATTGGTGACCACTGCATCGGCTGGCAACAAACGGTTGACCACACCGATGACCGCCGCCATGTCGATCGGCCCGGGCAGTGTTTGCGGCTTCAAATTGGCCAGGTAGTCGGCATGGATGTGCGCCGTGCGCTCGGCCCAGGGCAACTCAGGAGGGGCGGTCAGCACTTCGAGGGAACGGGCGGCTGCGTTCATGGTCGACAAGATGGCCAAATCGGCGCGATACACGCGATTGAGCTCTTCGGCCCCGCCATGAATGTGCACCAGCTTTTGCGTCGGCCGGGGCGCCTGGATCAGGGTGTAACCCCCGGTGGTCATCTCACCCAGGCGGGGACCGATCACCAACAACAGATCGCTGTCACGGATGTGTTGGGCCAGTTGGGGCGAAGGCCCGATGCCCACATCGCCCGCGTAGTTCGGGTGGTGGTTGTCAAACGTGTCCTGAAAACGGAATGCATTGCCGACCGGCAGTTTCCAGTTTTCGGCAAATCGTTGCAGCGCTTGCGCCGCCTGTGGCGTCCAACCGCCGCCACCCGCGATGACAAAGGGCTTTTTGGACTGCAGCAGCATTTCGCGCAGGGTGCGCAAGGCCCCCGGGTCACTCCAGGCCTCGACCGCTTCCAGATGCGGCAGAGGACGCGCTTGCACCGGTCGGGTCAGCATGTCTTCGGGCAGCACCACCACCACCGGGCCGGGGCGGCCATTCATGGCGGTGGCAAAGGCCCGCGACACATACTCGGGGATGCGCTCGGGGTCATCGATGCGCTCGACGCGCTTGGCCATGCCTTTGGTGTTGGGGCCGAAAAAGCTGTTGTAGTCGACCTCTTGAAAGGCTTCGCGGTCGCGGCAATCGCTGCCCACATCGCCGACAAACAAGACCATGGGGGTGCTGTCCTGAAACGCCGTGTGCACGCCTATCGATGCATTTGTGGCTCCCGGCCCACGGGTGACAAAGCACACCCCCGGACGACCAGTGACGCGCGCCTGCGCATCGGCCATGTAAGCGGCTCCGCCCTCTTGGCGGTTGATGACAAAGCGGATCTTGTCGCGATGCATGTGAAAGCCGTCGAGAACGGCCAGATAACTTTCACCGGGCACCCCGAAGGCGTGGGTGATGCCTTGTTCGACCAAGCATTCGACCAGCAAGTGGCCGGCCAGTGTTTGACTCATGTCTGAACTCCTGAATTGCGATGAGATGAATTGAGATTGCGGGCCAAGGCATGAGACACGCCTGCGCCCAAAAACAGAAACAAGGCCGCGCCGGCCAAAGTCAAGCCATGCAGACCATGGTCCATCAGGCTGCCAAAAATCAAAGGCGATGTCGCCGAACCCACATCAAGCCCGGCAAAGACCAGACCAAACACCCGTCCGGTGGCCCCCACCGGCGTGGCCTGCTTGATCATGAAATCGCGCGCCGGTGCGCCCAAACCAATGGCCAAAGCCGTGATGGCCAAAGCAAGCGGGGTACCCCATGGGCCCAACCATCCGGTGGCACTGAGCAACATCCCGCCACCGGCCAAGCCCATGCACCAGGCAACGATCCGATCGGTCCGTGCGGGCCAACGGGCGGTCAGAAAGCCGCCCAGCAAATTACCGGCGGCAACCATCAGCAAATAAGCGGTCAGGGTCATGCTGGCCGTGACCAGACTGAGGCCATGCACCTTTTGCAAAATGGTGACCAGAAAGTTTTGCACCACCGAATAAGTCATGGTGACGCAAAACAAAAACACAAAGCTCCACACCACCGCCGGCAAACGCAGCAAGGCCCACAAAGACAGCGCACCAGCATTCGACTCGGAAGCTGAAGGCGTCAGAGGTTCGGCCCGGTTTTCCAGCCAAGGGCTGCGCCAAATGCAAAGTCCCATCAGAACCAGATAGACCCCGGCAGCGCCCAGGTAGGCATAAGACCAATCGCCCAAACTGCTCAGACCGATCATGAAAGGGGGAGCCAATGACCAACCCAGCGTACCCGACAAGTTGTGGGCGCTGTAGGCGTGCCCCAGTCGCAACGGACTGACCTGGCGATTGAGCACCGAGTAGTCCACCGGGTGATAGACCCCATTGCCGATGCCCAGCATGACCGCGCCCAGCAACAGCTCATTCAGACTGTTGGCTTGGCTCAACCAAAGACATGCCAAGGCCATGAGGCCTTGAGCGGCATACAAGACTTTGCGTGCGCCATGCCGGTCGACGACAAAGCCCGAGCCGGTCTGAGCCAAAAAGGACACCGCAAAGAAGACGCTGATGACGCCGCCCAGGCTGGCGTAACTCAGACCCAAGTCCGCCACGAAAAACGGAAACATCGAGGGCAAGAGCAAATGCGAGAAGTGGGAGCTGGCGTGACAGGCCGAGATCAGACCGATGATGCCGGCATCACGTCGCCAGGGGGTGGGGGCCGCAAGGGTGTTCATGTCGTGGCGTCACCCAAAAGACCAAAAGGATCGCCCCGGGCGGCATCCTCACCCTGAAACAACGGGCCGATCTTGTAGATGGCGCTGACCCGCAAAGCAAGCTCGTCATCGGCGCGGATCAACCCTTGCGTGAACACCAGGTTGCGCGTCATGCGCAACACATCTGCCTGTGCCTGGACCCAGGCCCCCAACTTGGCCGGCGCCAAAAAATCCATCTGCAAACTGATGGTCGGCAAAAAGTGGCGCGGCAAATCGGTCTGATAGGGCACACAAATCGCTGCCAGCATGTCAGCCAATGTGGCCAACATGCCGCCATGACACACCCCGACCGGGTTGGTGTGCTGCGGCCCCACCCGAAAGCCGATCAGCACCCGCGCCCGGCCCTGCTCATGGGTGAGACGACCATACAAAGGACCATTGTGTTGCATGTAAGGCCCGCCCACACGCAGCGGACGAAAGCCTTCGGGGATGTCGGGGTTCAGGGGGTTCTCGGTCATGACAGGGCTCGGCAAGGGTTGATCCTAACCGAGCCCGCGGCGGCTTGCTGTCGCGCTTTGTCAGGCCTTGTCGAACTGGAACTCGCCCGGCGCGCGCACCGGGTCGACCTTGACCTGAATCAGGTCTTTGGGGGCAAAACGGCCTTCCAGGATGAGCCGGGACAGCGGATTTTCAATGCGCTGCTGAATGGCCCGCTTCAAGGGACGTGCGCCAAACACCGGGTCAAAGCCCACCTTGGCCAGCTCGGCCAGGGCCGGTTTGGACACATCCAGACCAAATTCCATGCGCGCCAGGCGTTCGGCCAAGACCCGCAACTGGATGTCGGCGATGCGGGCGATGTGGTCGGCCCCCAGGCCATGAAAGACCACGGTTTCGTCGATGCGGTTCAAAAATTCGGGGCGGAAGTGTTGTTTGAGTTCGTCCCACACCGCATCCTTGATGTCCTGGGCATCGCGCCCGGCCATGCCCTGGATGATGGGCGAACCGATGTTGGACGTCATCACAATGACCGTGTTTTTGAAGTCCACCGTGCGCCCCTGACCGTCGGTCAGGCGACCATCGTCGAGCACTTGCAACAAGATGTTGAACACATCCGGATGCGCTTTTTCGACCTCATCGAGCAACACCACGCTGTAGGGCTTGCGCCGCACCGCCTCGGTCAGGTAGCCGCCCTCGTCATAACCCACATAACCCGGGGGCGCGCCGATCAGGCGGCTGACCGAGTGCTTTTCCATGAATTCGCTCATGTCGATGCGGATCAGGTGATCTTCGCTGTCGAACAAAAAGCCGGCCAGTGCCTTGCACAGCTCGGTCTTGCCGACCCCGGTGGGTCCCAGAAACAAGAAAGAGCCGGTGGGCCGGTTGGGGTCGCCCAAGCCGGCACGCGAGCGCCGAATGGCATTGGACACCGCGATGATGGCTTCGTCTTGGCCAACGACACGCTCGTGCAAGCGGTCTTCCATGGCCAGCAGCTTGTCACGCTCGCCCTGCATCAGTTTGGACACCGGGATGCCCGTGGCGCGAGCCACCACCTCGGCGATTTCTTCGGCACCGACCTGGGTGCGCAGCAATTTGGGAGCGCTGCTCACATTGGCCTTGCTTTCCTTGGCGGTCGCTTCCTTGTGGCGTTTTTCCAGCTCGGGCAAGCGACCGTATTGCAGTTCGGCGACTTTGTTGAAATCGCCTTTGCGGGTGTATTCGTCAATCTGAAAGCGCAAACGGTCGATTTCTTCCTTGATTTGGGCGCTGCCCTGGGCACTGGCCTTTTCGGCTTTCCAGATTTCTTCCAGGTCGGCGTACTCTTGCTCGAGCTTTTTCATTTCCTCTTCAAGCAAGGCCAAGCGCTTTTGAGAAGCTTCGTCGGTTTCCTTGCGCACCGCCTCGCGCTCGATTTTCAGCTGGATCAGGCGCCGCTCCAGTCGATCCATGGCTTCGGGCTTGGAGTCGATTTCGATCTTGATCTTGGCCGCGGCTTCATCGATCAGGTCAATCGCCTTGTCGGGCAAAAACCGGTCGGTGATGTAGCGGTTGGAGAGTTCGGCCGCCGCCACAATCGCCGGATCGGTGATCTCCACCCCGTGGTGGACTTCGTATTTTTCCTGCAAGCCGCGCAAGATGGCGATGGTGGCCTCGACGCTGGGCTCGCCGACGATGATTTTTTGGAAACGGCGCTCCAGCGCGGCGTCCTTTTCGATGTACTTGCGGTATTCGTCCAGGGTGGTGGCGCCCACGCAATGCAACTCGCCGCGCGCCAAAGCGGGTTTGAGCATGTTGCCGGCGTCCATGGCTCCTTCGGCCTTGCCGGCCCCCACCATGGTGTGCAACTCGTCGATGAAGACAATGGTCTGACCTTCGTCCTGGGCCAATTCCTTGAGCACGGACTTGAGGCGCTCTTCGAATTCGCCCCTGAACTTGGCGCCCGCCAACAAGGCCGCCATGTCCAGCGACAACACACGCTTGCCCTTGAGCGAATCGGGCACTTCGCCCGCCACGATGCGCTGGGCCAGGCCTTCGACGATGGCGGTCTTGCCCACACCGGGCTCGCCGATCAGCACCGGGTTGTTTTTGGATCGGCGTTGCAAGACCTGGATGGCGCGCCGAATTTCGTCGTCGCGACCGATGACCGGATCAAGCTTGCCCTTGCGAGCTCGCTCGGTGAGGTCCAGGGTGTATTTCTTCAGTGCCTCGCGCTGTCCTTCGGCCTCGGGGTCATCCACCTTTTGACCCCCACGCACAGCCTGTATCGCCAACTCCAGGGTCTGGCGCGACAGACCCGCGGAACGAGCAGCCTGTGCCATGTCGCCCTTGTGGTCGCACAGGGCCAAAAAGAACAATTCGCTGGCGATGAAAGCATCGTCACGCTTGATGCCCTCTTTTTCAGCCGCCTGCAACAGGCTGACCAAGTCACGCCCCACCTGCACCTGGTCTTGGCCCTGTACCTGAGGCAATTTGGCCATCAGGTCCTGGGCGCTTCGCCGCAAAGCCTCGGTGCGCACGCCGGCCCGCTCCAGCATGGATTTGGGACCGTCTTGCTGATCCAGCATGGCCTGCACCAGATGCTGGGGTTCAATGTAAGCATGGTCAGCCCCCAGAGCCAGCGTTTGAGCTTCTTGCAGGGACTCGCGAAATTTGGTGGTCAACTTGTCGATGCGCATGGTTTTTTTGAAGCAAAATGTTGAATGATTCATTAACTAAGGGTCAAAGCGGAATTTTCAAGTTCGACCCTTCCACTTCACCTCTTGCCCATCCGACCATGAACATCCACCAGTTGTCGGTCACCTACAGCCCCACCGAAGATCGCTTGCTGCTGCGCATCAACACCACCACCCAGGAAGAAATCCAGGTCTGGCTGACCCGTCGCATGACCATGAACTTAATGCCTCATTTGCCCAAAATTGCCGCCGAGCAACTGGCCCTGAGCGCACCGGTGCAAACCCCATTGTTAACCGAACAGGACAAACAGGTCTTCGCCGACTTCAAGCAACACGAGCACATCCGGCAAGCCGATTTTTCGCAACCCTACCAAGAGAGCGAAAAAAAGTTGCTCGAGCAAGCACTGGTGCTGACCGACCTGCAAATGAAACCCCAAGCCGACGGCATGACGCTGCTGGTCTTGCAAGACCGAAAAACACAGGGCAGCGAGGTGCGCAGCCTCGAATTACGACTCAAACCGCACCTGATCCACGGTTTGCTGCACCTGATTCAGGAAGTTTGGCCCAAAACCGGTTGGGCCGACTTGGCCAGTGCACCCTCGAACGCCCATCCTGCCCTCCCATCGGCACCCGTTCCCGGCTCCTTCCTGAACTGAGCTGCCACGTTCTGGGGCCGGGGATCAGTCAAGGGCGTTCGAAGGGGCTTCAATGCCCCAGCGACGCAGGGCCTGATCGTCACTGACTCGGGCATCGACCCAGCGCGCGCCTTGCGGTGTCACTTCCTTTTTCCAGAAGGGCGCCTGGGTCTTGAGATAGTCCATTAAAAACTCGCAAGCCTGGAAACTCTGCCCCCGATGTGCCGATGTCACGGCCACCAGCACGATCTGATCGGTGGGGTGCATCAGGCCGATGCGGTGAATGATGCGGCTGGCGTAAATGTCGAAGCGGTTTTGTGCTTCGAGCACCATGGCCTCAATCGCTTTTTCAGTCATGCCGGGGTAGTGTTCCAGCTCCAGACTGGCCACCGCATCCCCCTCGTTGCGATCTCGCACCGTCCCGACAAACACGCACACCGCTCCGACACGGGTGTCGCCGGCTCGCAACTGGGCAACTTCGCGCCCGAGATCAAAATCAGCCGTCTGAATGAGCACGCTGTGGGTCATGCTCAGCCTCCGGTGACGGGCGGAAAAAAAGCCACTTCGGCGCCGTCGGTCAAAGCAGTGGCAGGGCTGCACAACCGTTGATTGATCGCACAACGGATGGCCTGACCCGAAGCCAAAGCCTCGGCATAGGCGCCGCCACGCGCGATCAGGGCCAGGCGCAGACCCGCGACATCGGTGGCCAGGGTCTCGAAGTCTTCTTCGGACAGCCCCAGCATTTCGCGCAGTTGAGCAAAATAACGCACGCGGATCTTCATGACAGCCAATCGGAGAAAGCAATGAACTGGACCACATCGCCACGGCGGATGGTGGCGCCCGCCGGGTGATCAATGACCCCGTCGGCCCAAGCCACCGAAGTCAACACGCCCGAGCTCTGGTTGGGGAACAAGTCCAGCCCCCCCTGCGCATTGCGTCGGGCACGCAAAAATTCGCGCCGGCGATCGGGTTTGGCCAGCTCAAAGTCGGCTCGCATGGGCTGACGCACCGGCTCGACCCGGGTCGCACCTTGCAGGCGCAACAAAAACGGGCGCACCAAAAGCAAAAAGGTGATGTAACTCGACACCGGGTTGCCAGGCAAGCCCATGAAGTGAGCCGATTCGGTCGCCGCTGCACGACGGATCGAACCCAGGGCAAAGGGCTTGCCGGGCTTGATGGCCAGTGACCACAGATGCAACTCACCCAGAGCCTCGACCGCCGGCTTGATGTGGTCTTCCTCGCCCACCGACACGCCGCCGCTGGTCAGGATCAGGTCATGGCCTTGCGCCGCTTCGGCCAAAGCCTGCAAGGTGGCCTCGCGCCGATCGGGCACGATGCCCAAGTCGGAAACCTCGCAGCCCATGCGCTGCAACAGGTTGCGCAGAAAAAAACGGTTCGAGTTGTAGATCGCCCCGGGCGGCATGTCGGCCGGGGCCACGGTGCCGGGCATCACCAGCTCGTCCCCGGTGGAAAACAAGGCGACGCGCGGACGGACAGACACGCGCAGTCGATCGAGCCCCAAACTGGCGGCCAAACCCAACTCGGCCGGCCCCAATCGGGTGCCGGCATGAAGCACGGTGCTGCCCCGTGTGATGTCTTCTCCGCTGCGACGGATCCACTGCCCCATGCCAGGTGCGACGTTGACCTGCACCTGATCGGCATCCAGCGCCTGGGTGTCTTCTTGCATGACCACCGCATCAGCGCCAGCCGGTATGGGAGCCCCGGTGAAAATGCGAGCCGCTTCGCCAGCGTTCAAGGGCACGCCGTGGCTGCCTGCCGGAATCCGTTGGGTGACCCGCAACACGGCACCCCCTGAACCGAGGTCGGCACAGCGGACAGCGTAGCCGTCCATCGAGCTGTTGTCTTGCGGCGGCACTTGCAATTGGGCCACCAGATCTTCAGCCAGCACTCGGCCATCGGCTTCGAAGGTGCTCAGCATTTCGGTGGAAAGCCCGCAATCAGCGCGGGCCAGCAAAGCCGGCAAAGCTTCATCCAGAGTCAACAAAGGAGGACGTGGGCTGTTCATGCCATCGGGGTCTGGTAATCGAATCGGCTCTGATTGTCCAACAACCACTGCGCCACCTGTTCAGGATGATCCAAATCCAGCACCGGACGCAGGGTCGTGGCTTGCACTTGAGCGATGGCGTTGGAGGCAATCGCCTGAATGAAGGGATCTTCAGGGTAGAGTTGTGGCTGCCCGGATTCGGGACGCCAGACCTCTATTTTGGGCAAGTCACTGTGCTTGAAACCCTCGACCAAAACCCAGTCGACACCGTCATAGACCTGAGCCAACAGATGATGCACCTTCGGCTCGGCGGTTTGCTCATATTGGCGCTGCAAGACAAGCCGCCGGTTGGACGCGACCAAAACTTCAAAGGCACCGGCCTCCCGGTGACGCCAACTGTCCTTGCCCGGCTGATCCACATCAAACTGGTGGTGAGCGTGCTTGATGACCGACACCCTGAGCCCGCGCTGGCGCAAAGCCCGGATCACTTGCTCGACCAGGGTGGTTTTGCCCGAGCCGGAGTAACCGGCAAAACCGACCACCTTCATGGGCATTGCCCGGCGATATAGTCTTTGACGCGCTGCACATCCACCGGCATCACCTGGACCCGCTTGGGCAGTTGCTCGATGCCCTCGAAGGCCGAAGGCCGATGCGGTTCGTGCCCCAGCGCTTCGACCAGGGTGGCTGCAAATTTGATCGGCAAGGCGGTTTCCAGCGCAATCATCGGCACGCCGGCTTGAAGGTGCTCGCGCGCAACCTTGACTGCGTCGGCGGTGTGCGGATCGATGGTTTGCCCCAGGCGCCGGGCGCAGTCGCGGATCGTCTCCAGCCGGTTGGCGTGGGTGCTGCGACCGCTGACAAAACCATATTTGCTGCGCGCCAGCGCAAACAATGGGTCTTGGCTGAGGTCAAACACGCCTTGTTGCGCCAGTGTGGGGCCAAACAATTGGGCCACGCGTGAAGCGTCACGACCCAACAGGTCGAACACGAAACGCTCGAAGTTGCTCGCCTTGGAAATGTCCATCGAAGGACTGGAGGTTTCGAAGGTGTCCACCGAACCGCGCACCCGGTACACCCCGGTGCGAAAGAACTCGTCGAGCACGTCGTTTTCGTTGGTGGCCACCACCAGCTGCGAAATGGGTAATCCCATCTGGCGCGCCACATGACCGGCACAGACATTGCCAAAGTTACCGCTGGGCACGCAAAAACTCACCCGTTGATCATTGTGCTGCGTGGCCTGGAAATAACCGGCAAAGTAATACACCACTTGCGCCAACAACCGGGCCCAGTTGATGGAGTTGACGGTGCCGATCCGGTAGCGGCGCTTGAAAGCGAGGTCATTGGACACCGCCTTGACGATGTCCTGACAATCGTCGAACACGCCCTCGATCGCAATATTGTGGATGTTGGGGTCAAGCAGGCTGAACATCTGGGCCTGCTGGAACGGGCTCATCCGGCCGTGCGGACTGGTCATGAAAACGCGCACACCGCGCTTGCCGCGCATGGCGTACTCGGCCGCGCTGCCGGTATCGCCCGATGTGGCCCCCAGAATGTTGAGTTCCTCGCCACGCCGGGCCAACTCGTATTCGAACAAGTTCCCCAGCAATTGCATCGCCATGTCCTTGAAAGCCAGCGTCGGCCCATTGGACAAAGCCTCCATGTGCAAATCACCCTCGAGGCGGCGCAGCGGCACGATCTGCTCGCTGCCAAACACCTCAGCCCGATAAGTCTTGCGGCACAAGGCCAACAGATCAGCCGACGGGATGTCGTCGATGTAGAGCGACAAGACCTCAAAAGCCAGGTCGGCATAACCCCGCGATTGCCACACCTCACGCCAGGCCTGCAAGCGCCGGGCATCGACTTGCGGGTAGTGTTCAGGCAAATACAGGCCACCGTCGGGGGCCAGTCCTTCGAGCAAAATTTCGCAAAAGCGGCGACGCTGCGGGTCGCCCCGGGTGGACAAGTACAACATCAGCTCAGGTCTTCCTTGCGCAAGCGGATGATGGGCGCCATGACGGTGGGCAGGGCCTGCATTTGAGCCATTGCGCGGTTCATGTCGGCCTCAACGCAACTGTGGGTCAGGATGATCAGGTCGGTCTGGTTTTCGCCGGCGTCAGCGGCGCGTTGCAGCACCGCTTCGATGCTGATGGCCGACTGCGCCAAAATGCCCGTCACCTGGGCCAGCACACCGGCCTGATCGGCCACACGCAAGCGCAGGTAGTAACTGGTGACGACCTGGTCCATGGGCAAAATCGGCAGGTTGCTCAGCGCATCCGGCTGAAAGGCCAGGTGCGGTACCCGGTTCAGGGGGTCGGCGGTGTGCAAGCGGGTGATGTCGACCAAATCGGCGATGACCGCGCTGGCGGTAGGCTCAGAACCCGCCCCCTTGCCGTAGTACAAGGTGGTGCCCACCGCATCGGCCTGCACCATGACCGCGTTCATGGCACCCTCGACATTGGCGATCAGGCGTTTGGCAGGAACCAGGCAGGGGTGCACACGCAACTCGATGCCTGCCTGAGCCCGCTTGGCAATGCCCAACAACTTGATGCGATAACCCAGTTGTTCGGCGTAACGGATGTCCGGGGCTTGCAGTTGTGAAATCCCTTCAACATGGGCCTTGTCAAATTGCACCGGGATGCCAAAGGCGATGGCCGCCATGATGGTGGCCTTGTGCGCGGCATCCACCCCTTCGATGTCAAAAGTCGGGTCGGCCTCGGCGTAGCCCAATGCTTGCGCCTGCTTGAGCACCGCATCAAAGGCCAAGCCCTTGTCGCGCATTTCGGACAAAATGAAATTGGTGGTGCCGTTGATGATCCCCGCCAGCCACTGGATGCGGTTGGCAGTCAGGCCTTCGCGCAAGGCCTTGATGATGGGGATGCCACCGGCCACCGCTGCCTCGAAGGCCACCATCACACCCCGGGCACGTGCAGCCGCAAAGATCTCGGTGCCGTGCACGGCCAACAGCGCCTTGTTGGCGGTGACCACGTGCTTGCCGGCCTCAATGGCCTCCATCACCAACTGCCGGGCGATGCCGTAGCCCCCGATCAACTCGATCACGATGTCGATCTCGGGGTTGGCGATCACCGCTCGCGCATCAGACACCACTTGCGCATGGTCGCCGACCACGGCCTTGGCGCGCTCGACATCGAGGTCTGCGACCATGCTGATCTGAATGCCGCGACCGGCGCGGCGCTGGATTTCTTCCTGATTGCGGGTCAGCACCTCAAAGGTGCCACGGCCAACCGTGCCGATGCCGAGCAAGCCAACTTGTATGGGTTTCATGACTGGGTCGCAGAGAGTGAGCGTTGAGAAGCGAAACGCAGGCGCGCGACTTCCAAAAAGCGCGCCAGCCGACCAATGGCTTCGATCAGGTCGTCTTCGTGCGGCAGAAACACGATGCGGAAATGTTGATGGTCGGGATAATTGAAGCCGGACCCCTGAACCAGCATCACCCGGGTGGCTTTGAGCACTTCCATGAAGAACTGGCGATCGTCCTCGATGGGATACATCTCGGGGTCGAGTTTGGGAAACATGTACAAAGCGGCCTTGGGCTTGACGCAAGTGACGCCCGGAATGGCGGTGATCAGTTTGTGTGCCAAGTCACGTTGGCGGCGCAGTCGACCGCCTTCCTTGACCAGATCCCGAATGCTCTGATAGCCCCCAAGCGCGGTCTGGATGGCGTACTGGCCCGGCACGTTGGAACCCAATTTGATGTTGGCCAACATGTTCAGGCCTTCGATGTAATCGCGCGCCACGGATTTGTCGCCGGAAATCACCATCCATCCCGCTCGATAGCCGCAAGCCCGGTAAGCCTTGGACAAAGAATTGAATGTCAAGGTCAGCACATCGGTGGACAAACTGGCCAAGGCCGTGTGTTGCACCCCTTCGTACAACACCTTGTCGTAGACCTCGTCGGCCAACAAGACCAGGTTGTGTTCGCGCGCAATTTGCACCAAACCGCGCAACAACTCATCGCTGTACAAAGCACCGGTGGGGTTGTTGGGATTGATGACCACCAACCCCTTGGTGCGGGGGGTGATTTTGCGCCGGATGTCCTCCAAATTGGGCATCCATTCGTTGTCTTCGTCGCACAAATAATGCACCGGCTTGCCACCCGACAACGAAGCCACCGCCGTCCACAAGGGGTAGTCGGGTGCCGGCACCAGCAATTCGTCGCCGTTGTCGAGCAAAGCATTGACGGCCATGGTGATCAGGTCACTGGCTCCATTGCCCAGGTAGATGTCGTCCAAGCCCACACCGACCACGCCCTGCTGCTGGGTGTAGTGCATGACCGCTTTGCGGGCCGAAAAAATGCCCTTGCTGTCAGAATAACCCGCCGAATTGGGCAGGTTGCGGATCATGTCCTGCTGGATTTCTTCCGGGGCCTCAAAGCCAAACGGCGCCAGGTTGCCGATGTTGAGCTTGATGATTTTTTGGCCCTCGTCCTCCATCTGCTTGGCAGCGTCCACGATCGGACCGCGCACGTCGTAGAGCACATTGGCCAGCTTGGCCGATTTCTGGATGGTTTTCAAAGGGCCCTCCGGACACGGGTTATCTTGGGGAAACCTATAATTTGAACACAGAAACGACCGGTTATACGGCTCTCGCGCATGAAACTACAACCCGATCGGATGGAAGTACAAGCCGTCACAGGCTACGGGCCCGGCTGGCTGGCGATCAATGGCGAACGCATCACGCACAGCGTGCTGATCACCTCGGGAGGCTTGCGCCAAGCCTTGACGGCGCGCCAAGCCGCCGATTTGAGTTCGGCAGATTTCTCGGCATTGGCCGAACTGCCGGTCGAATTGGTCATCTATGGCTGCGGCGAGCGCATCCAGTTCCCGCCACCCGCATGGCTTGCTCCGCTGATGGCTCGGCGCATGGGGCTGGAAACCATGGACACCCCTGCCGCTTGCCGCACCTACAACATTTTGGCCGGTGAGGGGCGACCGGTGGCAGCCCTGCTGCTGGTCAGCGCCGAATGAGGCTGATTTCGACCCAGGCCCCCCCTTGTCCCGAGGGTTCGGGTTTGCGGGTAAAATAGGCAGTTGCTTGAGGTTTTCCGCCCACCCTAACCGACTTGAATTCCAACATGGCCATCGTCGTCAATAAACCCATCCCCGAATTTGAAGCTCCGGCCACAGGTGGCATCAAAGTCACCAATCATTCCCACCACGGACAGATCGTGGTGTTGTATTTCTATCCCAAAGACAACACCCCGGGTTGCACCACCGAGGCCATGCAATTCCGCGACAAATACAAAGATTTCACCAAGGCTGGCGCGGTGGTGTTTGGCGTGTCGCGCGACAACATGAAGTCGCACGACGACTTCAAGGCCAAACTCGAGTTGCCCTTCGAACTGATCGCGGACACCGAAGAAAAAATGTGTCACATGTTCGGTGTGGTCAAAAACAAGATCATGTACGGCAAAAAGGTCAAAGGCATTGAGCGCAGCACTTTCCTGATCGGCCCCGACGGCGTGTTGCGCGAAGAGTGGCGCGGGCTGAAAGTCCCCGGCCACGTCGACGAAGTGCTCAAAGCCGTCAAAGCCCTCAAGAAAGCCGCATCGGCCACTGCCTGATCCGGAGCACTGGCGTTCCGTCTTTTTTTTGTTATATGATGGATTCATGCCACTGACGCCAGTCCAGTTTGCCCCCATCCCGAAAGCCGCCAGCTTCCACCGGCGGCTTTTTTATTTCCTCATCTCAACTGCAGTTCAACATGCCCTTGCCCCCCGCCCCTGCCAAGCGCGCCGCCTTGTTGTCCCTCGATGCCATGCCGGTCTCGACGGCTCGGGGACGGTCCAAAGCGCCCAGCCATGCCATCCCCGCACGTGCCACCGCGAAGGTTGAGATGACCGAAAAAATCGGACGCCCCGACCCGACCGACGAAGACATCGTCACCGAC
>JACCDP010089087.1_pt1 | contig 195011 bp, 191 predicted proteins | sample 7445841 | NCBI WGS metagenome assembly JACCDP01 (sample SAMN15323441, study PRJNA562643) | freshwater metagenome | isolation source: river surface water | place: USA:Blue River Watershed | collected 2017-08-17
AAGAAATAGATATTGATAAGTTACAATTTGAACGCGGATTATTTATATTTAGACGAGATTATAGAACAGTTGATAATATTGGTCTTAACTTAGCTAACTCTCGTTGTAAAGTAGTATATCCTATTTTTATTTTTACACCTGAGCAAGTTGGTTCTGGTAACCAATACAAATCTGATAATGCGGTTGAATTTATGATTGACTCACTTAGTGACTTAAATAAACAAACTGGTAACAAATTAACCTGCTATTATGGTAACAATTTATCAGTAATTAGTGACATTGTTAAAGCACTAGATATTGACTATATTTGTTTTAATTTGGATTATACACCTTATGCTAGACAACGTGATTACAGTATTTTTGAACTATGTGTTAAAATGGGTGTATTTTTAGATTATGCTCACGACTATTATTTACACGAACCAGGTACAATAGTAAATGTAGGAGGAGAGACGTATAAGAAATTTACGCCTTACTACAATGTAGCATCAAAAAAGAAAGTTTTGGAACCAGCTAAGGCTAAAAAGTTACATTTGGCAAAAATTAATAAAAGAGTTGGTAAAGAAATAAGTTTGGAAAATGCGATGTCAAAGTTTGTGCCAAAACAGAATCCAGATTTGTTAGTTAAGGGTGGCAGAACTGAGGCAATTAAAGCGCTAAAAGTCGCAAAGCGCAATATAGGGCACTATTCAAAGACCAGAGATGAACTATCTAAGCCAACAAGTTTACTTAGCGCACATATTAAATTTGGCACTGTTAGTATTCGCGAAGTTTATCACCTTTTTAAAGACAAAAAAGAATTTATTAGACAGCTTTATTGGCGTGATTTTTATGTAAATATATTATATGCTTTTCCACAAGTATTAGGTCATAGTTTAAAACCACAATATGATAAAATTAAATGGCATTATAATGAAAACTGGTTTAAAGCATGGACAACAGGCCAAACTGGCTTTCCTGTAGTTGATGCTGGAATGCGTGAGTTAAATGAGACGGGCTATATGCATAATAGAACGCGTTTAATAGTTGCTTCCTTTTTAATTAAAACTTTATTAATAGACTGGAGAAAAGGTGAAGAATATTTTGCTAAAAAGCTTACTGATTATGATGTAGCAAGTAACAATGGTAATTGGCTTTGGGTATCAGGAGGGGGCGCAGATTCAATGCCGTGGTTTAGAATTTTTTCTCCTTGGCGCCAACAAGAGGAAAATGATAGTAATTGTGAATATATTAAACGCTGGGTTCCAGAATTAGCGCCATTAGACCCTAAAATAATTCATAACTGGGATACAGAGTGGGCTAACCATAAGGATATTAAATATCCTAAACCAATTTGTGATTATACAAAACAACGTGATTTGGCTTTATCTATATATAAAAAAGCATTATACTAATTAATTAAATTAAATAATCAAGTAAATAATATAAAACTAATATATTATTTAATATAATAAAACTAACAAAATGATAAAACAAATTACAACAGGAAAAAACTTTTTATTTGCCAAACAAAGCGAACATGTTTATGAAGTGTCATATAATTTAGAAAACAATAGGCTTCTAATGGCACAACTAATTAATATGGAATTATTTAAAGTACTTAGTGAAATTAATAACAATAACTATGAAATTTATGACTTTAAAATTGTTAGTAGTAGTGAAGCTATTGTTTTTGCTTTAATTAAAAATATTTTTAAAGAAATTACAACAATTCAACAATATTATTGCTTTAGGGTAAAAATGGAGTTAACAAATGAATCGGCTAACTTTATTTTAACACCTGATTTTGAATTAGGACAACAATTGTTAGTTAAATATAAAGCCAAAGCACAGCATTTACCAGTTACTAATATTACAAATACATATAAACTTCTTAGCCCACATAAAGTTCATTTTGAACAACATATTACATTTAACGATGGTTATCAATTAAATTTTATAACTGAAACTATTTTAGGTATGGTATTTAAAATGGGATCTAAAAAAATAATAAAGTTTATTAAAGAGCTTTAGCTCCTAAAACTGTTAGTTACTATGTAACCTTAGGGAGCTTTAATTGGACTACGTCCAACCAAAACTGTTGGTCACTATGTGACCTTTAAAATAAAAAATTGAACTATTTTATTTATATATTAAAATTATTAATAATAATACTATTATTAATAAATACATACAAAATGACTAATACATATATCTTTATTGATGGCAGTTATTTCTGCTTTTATCGCTACTATTCGCTTATGACCTGGTGGCGCAATGCTTACCCAGAAACTCCTCTTGAAAATCCTATTGAAAATGAAGATTTTGTAAACAAATATCGCTCTACTTTCATTGATAATGTTGAACAAATTGGTAAGAAGCTTAAAATTGTTACAAAAAAGTCTCCAACTTTGCCTACAATCTATGTAGGCAAGGATTGCCCACGACTTAATATATGGCGTCAATCAATATATCCAGAATATAAGGCAACAAGAGATAAGGATGATGGATTCTTAGGTGGTCCATTCTTTAAAATGGCATACGATGAAGACCTATTTATTATTGGCGGTGCTAAGGCTATACTTAAGCATCCAAAGTTGGAAGCAGATGATTGTATTGCGATTACAGTAAAGCAGTTGCTACAAGCAGAACCAGATTGTAAAATTTATATTATCGCAAGCGATAAGGATTATTTACAATTGGCTTGTGATAGAGTACAAATATATACTTTAGCTTTTAAAAATATTAGTGAAAGCAAAAGCAGTCATGGTAATAAAGAAATGGATTTATTTTGTAAAATAGTTATGGGTGATGTAAGCGACAATATTAAGGCAATTATTCCAAAGTGTGGACCTAAAACTGCGTTAAAATTATATGAAAATAAAGAGTTATTTGAAGAAAAGTTAAAAGATCCAGTAATAAAGGCAAATTATGAACGCAATAGAATACTTGTTGACTTTAATTATATACCAGAACAATATGTAAAAGAGTTTCTCTTACGTTCTTCAACTAACACTAATACAAATAATATTATTTTAGTTGAAGAAGAAGATGAATAATCAATTAATCTTTAATTTGTCGCAAGTTAGCCCAACTTTTTGGAAATGTTACAGCAATAGCATCATTTAAACTACTAACTATATTAGGTTCAACTGTAATATTATTAAATGACATTTGTATATTATCAAAGCTTCGTAACTTACCAATAAAATTTAATCCTCGGCGTTTACTATCTGCCATTTCATTAAAACTAACAATATAATATTTACCTACATTTAATGTAGTGGTATTAGACATTTTTTTATTTTATTTTATTTTATTATAATACTAAAATAAATACAAATAAAATTATTAATTAATAATTAATAACAATATAAAAACAATTTATTAATAAAATAAATAACTTCTATTAATAAATATATAATGAAAGTAAATACAGACATACTTAATGACCAAGATTTTCAGCAAAAGCTAGGCACATCTATTTCAGTTGTAGCCGAGTTATATAAAGTTTTAGTTTCGTCTCTTCTTATTTTATTTGTTCCACAAAAATGCGATGATCATGTTTGTTCTTTTAATGAAAATTTAATTGCTGGTGACTCAGTTTACACTGGTGGTTTAGTAATTAATTTTGTAACACTTGCTACATTTTGTATGATGTATTATGCTGAAGTAAAACGTGAAAATCGTCTAATTACATATTTAGAAGTAAATAAAAGCAAACCTAGCGACAATGAGTCTGTTGGACGTGCTTTAGAAATGTTACCAACTGAAAAACGTGAATCCATTTTGTCACTTGACAAGATTTATGTAAAATTAGGAGCTAGTGCAATTACAATGTTTATTATTAATACAGTTCTTAGTGGTGTTGTAGTATATAAGTTTTATTTAGATAGTCAAACAACAACAACATATGTAACAAATATTTTGTTTATGACAACTAAATTGGCAGATGTATATGCTAATGTAACTAGTGAGCAAAATGTTTTTTATTCTGCTTATTTAAAGGCAAAAGTTCAATATAATGATGTCGATCCTAATAAACGTATTGAAGATGTTGGAATGACAATTGAAAATGTAAAGGAATGTGAAAAAATGTTAAATTTAAATTTACAAGTAGATACTACTTTTTTAGAAGAAGAAACTACTATTAATAAAGTAGAGTCAGAAGAAAAAATAAAAGTCATTTTACATAGTGATAGTGAAAATGAATTACAAAAAAGTGAAGATAATAGTGATATTAAAAAGACATCATCTATGAAAGATTTAGGTTATGTTGTTTAATTAAAGTAAAAAAATAATATATTTTATACTAACTATTTAAAGTTAATTTATTATTAATAAGTATTGATAATAAATTTATGGAAGTATATAATTTATCAGATGATAATCAAAATATAAATATTAAAAGTTTTATATTAGATCCATTATCAGTTATAGTTAAGCTAGCAATTATTGGAAATAAACCAATCGGAACTAAAATACTAATTCAAAATAATATTATTTCATTTCAAGAACCAGGATATTTTCAAGGTATTTCACGTATTTTTTACAAATCTAATAAAACAGATATACAATACTTATTTAATCCAATTTACTTAGCATGTGTAATGTTTTTGTCAGAAACTTATATTAAAGATGTTAAGGATTATATTACAGATGTAGATAATCGTATTAAAAGTTTATTTAATTGCGCACAAAAAGGTATTAAGCGGCTAATGGAAACATATAAAAGTTGTTCAATTATTAATCTTGTTTTAACATATTATTATATAATAATTACATATTTTATTAAAGGTGACTCTGTAGAAAATATATTTATAAAAGATGGAATGAGCATTTTATATACTGATGAACTAACAAAAACCTTAAACAGTCAATGGGCAAAAGAAAAGGTTAAAATAATTTTAGATTTAATTAGTTTTTTAAATAATGATATTATGGCAGTTGAAAATGTAAAATCACTTGAAAATATTATTAGCAGTATTGATAAAACTAGTCAAGATATTATTCAGAAGATATAGGCAAATCATCTCTTACAAAGTAAGCATTTACTAATGCTAAATCGTTTTCTAATTGCCAATCTACTTGTAATGTAATAATTTCAACACCTGCTTCCATTGCTTCATAAAATGCCTTTCTATATGCTGGATCAGCTGGTGAAGGCATAAACATATGTGTATCAGAACGTTGTATAACATAACACATTAAACAACGCACTTTTGTTTCTCTTTTTATTAATGTTAACTCTTGAATATGTTTTAATGCTCTAGGACTAACAGTATCAGTTACTTTCTTTCTAAAACCATCTGGAAAATATGATATACCCTTAGTTTGTTTAGTTGGTGAAGACAAAGGAACAGTTTTTACTTCCATTAAAAAGGGAATACCATTTTCATCAATACCACTAAAATCAAAACGAGAATCTACCTTACCTTCAATATAAACAGTTGTTTCTTTTTTATAGCTTTTTATATTTAGCAATTTACTTAGGCAATTATTTTTTAACGCACTTTCTGCTAATATTTCAGCTAATTTAGGATTTACACCTATTATTAATGGTTTACTAATACTATTATTACTATTAGTAATAGTTGATAGCTGAACAGTATGTGAGCATTTAGACTTATCACTACAACTTTCAGTAAGCAAAACAGTAGCACCAGTATCAACTAATCCACAACAACCCAATGATGGTGTATGACCTAATATATCTTCTGTAAAATTACTATCATCTATATGAACTTCAATATCGGCTACATATGGAGTTTTAATGTATTTAGATGGACGCTTAATTACAGTACCTTCAATAACATTTGTTAGTTGATGTAGCAACATTTTTTATAATTAATAATAAATAATAAATAATAATAAATTGATAATATTTAACTTGTTAGTTAACTTAACTTAAAAATAAATATTTATTTCAATTTTTTATTTATTATGAATTAAATATAAATTATTATACAAATTATATTATAATAATATAAGTATGAATCTTCTAAATTTAAATCCAAATATGTATCAAAATATATATAATAATGAAAAACCAGCAACACCAGATACACTTACATTATTTTTAGATACAAATGTTGATGGAAATCAGTTTTTAGTATATAAACCTACCATGACTAATCCAACTAATAAAGATAAAAAAGTATATATAGATCCTTATACAAAATACAAAAAACGCAGCGAAGATGAAATTAAAAATAGACCAATACCATTTATAGATAAAGGATTATTTGAAAGTTTTATTAGAGAAAGTAAGTTTGGAACAGAAAATAAACAAATTTCTATAAAAGATGCAATAGCTAATGGTATTATATCTAACAATGTAGATGTAACATTAAAATCAATATTTAATAAAGGATCAAAAATATATATAGGTGGTAAACCTTATATAATAGGTGACGCATCATATAAACCCAGTAACTGGAAGGTAGATGTTAAACTTCCAGAAATCAGTGATACTAGTAGCATTTATTCTAAAGGAATTTTTAATACATATAACTCTGCATTTCATAATAGTGTTGTTTTAAATGATATTAATAGTGGTAAAAAAGAATTAGCAGACTTTATAAATGATGCTGGGTCTGGTTTACAATCAAATAACTTATATACAAGCGGTGAATTAGATAAATTTACTAGTAAACTTGGTATAGAATCAGCGGTATTTCCTACAATTATTGCACCGAATCCTACTACTACAAATCCAGCTCCTATTTATACAGCTATTACAAATGGTCCATATAATATGACACAAGGAGCACCTATTGCTACTGTTCCTGCTAACTCTCAAAGTTTAAATAATGCTTTAAATCCATACCCACAACTTCAAATAACAAATGAACCTAATAATGTTAACAATAATTTATATCCACAACCAGGTCCAGGTGGTCCAGTAGCACCAACTATAGTAAATATAATTGACCCTACTTCTAATAATAATAATATTATTAATATGAATGCTTTACCAGCTCCATCTAAAAAATATATTGAAAAAACATTAAAGACAATAGAAAGAAAAGTTACTACAAATAGAAAAAGTTCACAAACATTGTTACAGGAGTTTTTTTATAATTTATATGAAAGTGTAATTAACACATTATATAAAAATTCAGCAGAAGATATTCAAAATGTTCTTAAACAAATGCTATTAAATACAACAAATACAAATGTTAAACCAAGTAAAACAGTAAATTTAAGTGAAACTGGATTTAGAAATAGTGTAAATGGATTACAAGTTGTTAGAAATTCTGGTGGCGGCGATTGTTTATTTTTATCAATTGCTCAAGGTCTTAATCAATATAATAGTTCTTTTGTAACTGATGATGAACGTATTAAAATTAATGTTACCATTAATAATAATGAGGTGTTAGTTGGGTCTATTAATGGTCGAGAATTTGATAACAATAATTTACGTCTTATTGTTTGGAATTATATAAATAAAAATGATTATATTAAATTAGCTATGATAGAAGATGCTCAAGTTATATATAATGAATTAATGAAATTATATAATGAGGAAACACCGCAAGGGGCTGAAACTGAATCTCAATGGAAAGCACGTATAGAAAGAGAGTTAGAAGTAAAAAATGCTGATAGATATAGTTTAATTCGTAAAAATTCTGTTTTTAATCCTAATGAACCATTTATTTTACAAGCAAATTCAAATAATTTACAAGATTTTATATTAAGTAGTAGTTATTGGGGTGATGAGTTTGCTTTAAAAGCAATTAAAGAGTCTTTAGGATTGGTAATAATTCCAATTATATTAGATAATAATAATATTCCTAATATTGTAAATGTTAATATTAGTGAATTTGGTGATAATTGGTCACATTATATGTTTTTATATTTAACAATTATGGGAGGTGGTCATTGGGAACTAATACAGTTTAACTATGGTAAGCAAATTGGTGATGTATCTGTATTTAAAAAAGATGTTATGCCTAATAAAAATAATATTAATAGTTACAAATATATTCCACCAATTTACTTATTAGTACTAATGTTTTTACAACTGTATGTAGAATTATCACCATTAGAACAACCAGGTGTTACAATGTTAAACTGGGCTTTTGAACCTCTACAAATTACATATAATACTATATATGATAGTGATTTAGAAAGTATAAAAGACCGTAATAAAAGAAAAGAATTTGATAACTTATTTAATTTTATACTACAGTCATTTTGTACTGATTCTGGTAATGAAAGTAATTTATGTACTACTTCAAACATTTATTTATATAGATCAAAATCTATAGAACAGCCAGTTACAACAAAACAACCTAAAATAGATAGAAATATAGATGTTAGTAATATAATAGATACAGAAAATACTAATTCTAATCCTAGTAATGATGATGATAATACTATACAAGAAGGTGGTGATATTCAGTCATATAACCCCAGTAATGATACAAAAAAAAATAAAAGACTTAATGAAATAATAAATAACATTAAATTAGGTCAACAAAATAAAACAATTCAAGATTATAATAAAACAGTTGTTGTTTCTAGTAAACAATATAGATATAATAAAAAAAGATTTTCATATATGATAATAAAAGATGGAGAATTAAATAGTACTCCTGATGGTTATTATATAAAATTATTATCTAAAAAAAAAATAGTAAATAATAATGAACCTATTTATAATTTAGATACTGATGAAATAAATGAAGAAGTTGTTAATAGAATTTTACAACCAAATTTAGAGGAAAAAAAACCAAGTCTATTAAGCAGAGCAACTAGCACAATAACTGGACTCTTTTCTAAAAATAAAAACCAGAATCAAATACCTAGCCAAGCGTCTAGTCAAGCGTCTAGTCAAGCGTCTAATCAAGTACTTAGTCAAGCATCTAACCAAGTAGATAGTCAAGCTCAAAATGTACTAACAAATAAAGGTATAATTCCAATAACAGCAAATGATTACACAAAAGATCAAATAAATGAATTTATTAGAAGACAAAAAAATAATAATTTAGGTCCAATTATATTAGGTGAAGAAAATGGTAATTTTAATGTTTTAATTAATGGTAATCAATCTACTATCCCAAAAAATAACTTTACATTAAATGATGCTAATACTTTTATTAATCCAAATGACCCACCACCTTTATCAAGAAATACACCTTTACCTTCACCTTCACCTTCACCTTCACCTTTACCTTTACCTTCACATTCACCTTTACCTGTAAATCAAAATCAAAATTTAAATGTTACTCCATCACCTTCAAATCCAAATGTTCCGCCTGATTCAAATGATTCACCTAATTTAAATGTGTCAAATGTTTCACCTGATTTAAATATTTTACCTGATTCAAATGTGTCAAATGTTTTACCTGATTTAAATGTATCAAATAATTCAAATGTATCAAATAATTTAAATGTATCAAATAATTCAAATGTGTCAAATGTTTCACCTGATTTAAATATATCAAATAATTTAAATGTATCAAATAATTCAAATGTATTACCAAATGTTTCACCTGATTTAAATGTATCAAATAATTCAAATGTATCAAATGTTTCACCTGTAAATTCACAAATAAAAGCAGATAATCAAAATAAATTAGTAGAAATGGTAAAAAAAGCTAAAAAGGCTAATAAAAAAGAAGCTTTTATTCCAGTAGCACAATTTCAAGTTGATAATAATTTAGATCCAGTTGTAATTGAAGAAAGTTCTGATGGTAATAAAGTTTATTACTTGGCAAATGGACGTATTAATATAGATAATTTAGAAAATGATACATATAGTTACATTGATTTAGGTGTTACTGCTGCTACCAATCCTTCTACTAATCCTACTACCAATTCTGATACTGTTGCTACTGCTATAAATGCGGCTACAAATTCTGCTACTGCTACCAATGCTAATACAAATCCTGTTGCTGCTACAAATCCTGCTACCAATCCTGTTACTGCTACCAATCCTGCTATACCTATGATAGATAATGGTATTGAAATAATTCCATTTGTACCCAATTTAGATCCTGCTATAACAAAAGTTGAATTAGAAAAAATAGCATCAGATAAAAATACATTAATATTATTTAATGAAAATATATTTCAGTATATAGCATTTCATTCAGGTGTTGGAAACAAAGACGGAACTAAGCCTACTGATATTATTTTTGGTGAAAATAAGGATACTAATAAATCTGTTGCGTTTAACTCAACTACCATACAAAAACCATTATCAAATGAAGAAGTTATTACTAGCTTATTAAGACCATTACAACTAACAAATGTTAGATCTGCTTCTATACCAGTTGGTCCAGCATTTGACAACACATTGGACACTATTTATATGCCATTAATTACAAAAAGTGCTATAAAAAGTTTATTAAGTGTTGTAACAAGTGGTTCATCTAACGAAGATCCAAATGTAACTGCTATAAAACCATTTATACCAGATAAGGCTACAATTAAAACTATATTAGAAGATGCCTTTGAATATATTAAAAAGTTAGTTATGACAGGATGTTATACAAAAATATATTATATTGCTAGTAAAGAAAGTGTAATTGGTTCAATAATTTACAATGGTTCACATTATGTATATAATTCTGGCAGTAATATGCCTATCAGTCAAGAAGTAAAATCATATATAATTAATAATATTATTAAACTAACAGAAATACCAACAAATACTACATATTCTAGTTGTTATTCTGCTTCACTATTAGCTAATAATGAATTTAATAAGTATGTTGTTAAACCAAATACTGGTGCTACAACAAGTATATTATCTAAGGTTGAAAAACCATCTAATTTAAGTTATTATATGAATGTTAACTTAACAGTTTATCCAGCTGATACAAAACCAGAGGATATGGGTAAAATGAATTGTAAACTTAATGAAGCAAAAATAAAAAAACTTGGAGCTGAAGTGTTAGGACTACAAAATCCTACATTAGCCACACAGTTTCCTACTAAACAAAACGGTGGTAAACGCACTATTAAAAAAGGTAAAAAGGATAAAAAAAGTAAAAAAACTAGAAAAAGAAAAAATTGAATAAAATAAATAATATAATATCTAGTATAAAATATTATATTATTAGTAATAAATGCCTGTTAAAAAAATTGTTAGTATTAAAAGTAATAAAATTACTTATAAAGTTTCTGCTTATAAAGAGCTAAATATAAATGGAAAATGGAAAACCGCTGATAAAATAAAATGTGGAGATACTATTATATTAGAAAATAATAAAAATATAATAGTTAAAGATGTTCAAATATATAATCTACATTGTTTTTAAATTATAATCTGTTTCAAAGTTACCATATTTAGCAAACATTTGTTTCTGTTCTTTTTGTCTACGTTCTTTTTTTGCCTTTTCTAAAATTTGTATTGCCGCATTCATTTCAGCATCACTTATTTTACCATCACCATCAGTGTCAATTATTTTACTTAATACACGATATTGATGTGGAACAACACAAAAATCACTTTCTTCATTAAATAAATGCTCCGATAAAATAGTAAATACTGCTACTAAAACAAGAGCAGTATAAATATCACGAGTACCCATCCAAGCCATCGCAAAAACTAACAATTGTTTTGTAACAGTCATTTTTAAATATTCTTCAGTTGATTTGCTAAATTGAATTGTAATAAATTTTGAACCAACGTTTAGCAAAATCATTACTACACCAGCAAAAAATTTACTATTATTTAATAACATAACATGATCATGTATATATCCAAAAACACCTGAACTACTAGCTGGCGCACCTCCTACTCCTACGGACTGATTTACTTGTGGTGGTTGTGAAGTTGACATATATTAATATACTAATATAGTAATATATAAAAATTTGTTTTAATAATATAAACCAGATTTTCTAATCATTTTTCTAAAAAAACTATTTGTATCATCACTAAAATTTTCAGCATGTCTTCTAACATTTCTAATATGTGGTCTAACTATTCCATTTATATATGGTGTAAAATTTTCTTTATCATTAATATCATTATAATATTTATTTTTTTTTATTATATTTAATTTATTATAAAATACGTGTTCTAAAAAATATGTAATAAAAAATATTATTGCTGATATAATAGAAACTAACAAACTAATTGACATATCTAATATATTAATATATTTTAGTTTATTATCCAAATAAATTTTCATAATTTTCATATTGACTTTCAAAGTTTTCAACACTTGTAGGTTCTACTTCTTCACTAGAATTATTTAATTGTGGTTCAATTGACCCTGAATCTTTGGGTCTAATATTTTGCTCTAAATGTGTGTAGTCAAGTGGACCATCACCATTTACTAAATCTATACCTACATCTTCTTTTTCTTTTTTATCTTTATCTTTTGTAGTAAAAGGTTCTATACCATATTTAACTTCACCATAATAATTTTTAAATCCAAGTGTAATTACAGTTACTGTTAGTATACCAAATGTAAAATCATATATAGAAGCCATAATAATTATAACAACTAACAATAATCTTCCTAAAATTGTACCATATAGTTTAGCACTTCTTCTTGATTCTAATAAAAATATGCTTAATAAAATAAAACTAACTACTATTCCAATTTCCTTATACATTATTATTCTTATTATATAAATTAAAAGATAAAAAATTATTATAATCAGTGTATTTCAATAAATATTTATCTTAATTTTTATTAAGAGAACATATGTCTTTAGCAATTACAGCAGCTTCAATTGATAGTGATAATAATATATATGGAAGTACAGATTCAGTTATAAATAAAAAACGCAATGCTCATAATAGAACTCAAAAAAGAAGTTCTTTAGATCAAGATTTTGATTCAGATAAAGTTAATTCTGTTATTCAAAGTATTCATCGTTCTTCTTTAGTTGATAGCAGTGAAGGCGCTGATCTAGGTGAATTTAAGCCTATTGCGCCACCTAGTTCTATGGGTGTTGAAAATACTAGATTAAGAGAAAATTTTGCCAATAAAAATGATTTGTCAAAAAATCATAGTACTGTTACAAATGTTGAATATGATCCATATGTTTCAAATGATTTAGGAAAAAATAATTTAGAAGATAATTTTTTAAATTCAAAACAAGTTGAAGAATATTATAAAAAACTTTTACCTTCTACTACATCTTTCCCTACTAAAGAAAATTATCAAAATTTAATTTCTACTTTTAATCAAGGTCCTGGTTCAAATATAGATGCTAATTCAGTCCTTTTAGAGAAGCTTAACTATATGATTAATTTACTAGAAGAACAAAAAGATGAACGAACTAACAATGTTACTGAAGAAGTTGTTTTATACTCTTTTTTAGGCATTTTTATTATTTTTATTGTTGATAGTTTTGCTCGTGTAGGTAAATACACTAGATAATAAAATTTTATTAATAAATATTTAAAAATAAATATTTATTAAGAATATGACAGCTTTAGTTTCTTCATTTAAAAATCAATTTTCATTTGAACAGCGATTTAATGAGTCTAAACGTGTTACTGAAAAATATCCTGATAAATTGCCAATTATATGTGAAAAAATAAGTAGCAAAGATCCATCTATTTCTAAAACCAAATATCTAGTAGCTGTTGATTATAAAGTAGCGCATTTTTTACATTTGTTACGTACTAAATTAAATATTAAACCAGATCAGGCAATATTTTTATTTGTTAATGGCTCCACTATGGTGCCAAGTAATGTATATTTAGCTACAATATATGACTTATATAAAGATGAAGATGGGTTTTTATATTTAAATTATGGTTTTGAAAACGTCTTTGGTTAAGCACCTTTATATAAGCTTATTTTAGTTAACAATTAAACATTTATTTGAAGCAAATGATTGATAAGCAAAGTTATAAAAAAAGTAAGCACATGGGCTATTTATTATTGGATAAGTATGTTTTATAACATCTTTAACTAACAATCCATTATCACTAACATCTTCTATTAATACATAATGAAAAACTTGTTTATCTGTTAGAACTTTTCTAACAGCCAAATAAAACAATTGTGTAAATGTTTCTTTACTTGTATTATGTCCTCTAATTGACGCAAATAATAACAATGCTTCTTTACCTTGTTCTATAAAAGTGTTAGATTTTCTAAAAAACAAAACTGCTTCTATTTCTGTTTCATTTAGTAACATTACTATATAAATATTTTTAGTATCTATTAGTTCCATTATGTTACTCATCTCAGGCATTATAATTACATTAAACTTTGGTACTCTACCTTTTCTATCATTTTGTTGTTTAATAAAATTATATAAATAATACAAGTTTTGTTTGTCACCAAATATAATGCTATAATTGGCACTAGCAAAATTAGTTGGTGCTTCCCAGTTAACCATATTAAACCCATACACTTTATAAACTGTTAGTGGCATAATACCTGTCAATTCTTCTTCTCGTTTAAATAATGAAACTGATATGTCTTTATTACCATGACATTGTTCATATTCAATTGTTTGTATTAATTGTGGTGCTATACCCATTTTTCTTTTATTGCGATTTACACACAAATAGTCTACATAATATAGTTGAAAAAACATATCATCTTTTTTAGAACTATTATTTAAACAAATTTGTATATTAAGTGGGCGACTTGTTATTGCTCCAATTAACTGTTTTTCGTTAATAATTTTACTACTCTTTACATCATTTAGTAGGCAATCATCATAATAAAGTGAAATATATGTAGGCGCATTATGGTTAGTAAAATAAGGCACAATATTGTCTTTTTTTGGATAAAAAATGTTATCTTTTTCACGTAAATAATGATATTGAATTAATCGTGTAAAATCTGTTAACTCTTTATTTGTTAGTTTATCAAATGTAACTGTTTTTATTTTTTGTGTATTTACATATTTATTTTTTTCTGGCAAATTATGTCGAATTATACCTACGTTAACAAACCAATAATAAATATCATAAAAATGATATACTGGTTGTATTGCCCAAAATTTGTATTTTAATCTAATATATACAAAAAATAATAATATTAGTATTATTATGCCAAATATTATTTCTAAAATCATTTTTTTTATTTTATTTTGTTAATAAACTAACAAAATAAAATAACTAGAGTTTATTTAACGCTCTATTAGTATAATAGATGACTCTAATTCCGCATCATCAGTTTGACCTAATAAAAATTCTTTTTCATAATCATCATATTTTTTATCCTGACCAACAATATATTTATTATAATAGTATTTAATTAAAGCAATTAATTCTGTAAAATTCATTAATATATTAAACTTAATAAAATATGTTTATATTGTTATTTTGTTAAATACTTATTAATATCATTAATTGTAATTTCATTAATATTATTTTTATTTTCAAAATTAGGATATGAATATGTATTATTTACATCAAAAATATAAAATTTCTTAACATTTGTTAGTGTATGATAGTTTAATAATCCAGGTACAACACCTGAATTAATAGCAATTATTATTTTTGCTTTTGTAGAAAGAGATGCTATATCTTTTATTGTTAAATTATCATCAAATGTACATTTTATATTATTATTTACTTTTGTAGTTGTAATAATATTAAAATGCTTATTTAAATTACAAATATAATTATCCCATTCTATTTTATTATAATTAAACTGACCTGACAATGGTGTAGAATTAACTATTAATATATCAAAATTTTTATATTTATCTAAAATAGTATTATATCTATTTATTAAATTTAAATCTTCATAATAAAATTTTGTTATTTTAAAATTAAAATTTAATTTTTGTAATACACTATTAAAAAATTGTTTATAAAATAAATTAAATTGTAATTTTTTTGGTTTAACTAAATTTACCGCATCATCATGTTTACTATTAAAAAATGAATTATTTATCCATAATTCAACCGCCTCTTTAGGTCTATTTTCATTAGATAATAATTTAATATTATTACTATAAATAAAGTCTTTTAATTGAACAATATATTCTTTATTTGCATAGTAATTAATTATAATATTTTGTTCTTCAATATATGTTTTTATTAAATAAAAAAATATTAAATTAAAAACATTATCACCTAAATGATATATATTATACAAATGATAAACTTTATTATTTTTAAAATAATTTATATATTTATTTTCATTTAATTGTTTTTTTATTTTTAATAATTTATTTACTTTATTTACTTTATTTATATCATTTTTTATATATAATTTATACATTATATAAATTATATATATAATTTATTTATTTATTTGTTTTTATTTTATTAATAACATTAGAAGTACTTTTATCTTTTATTAAATTAAAAAATATTACTTCTTTTACTAAATCAGCACCAATTATAGTATTAATATTATAATCAGCACCTTTTACTAACTTATCTGGTTTTAAATTATTAATAATATTATATGGTGTATCATCTGAAAATACTATAATATAATCTATAAAACTAAATAATGATAATATTTTACTTCTTTCATTTATATTATTTATAGGACGTTCTTCACCTTTTAGTTTTTTTATAGATTCATCTGAGTTTAAACCAACAACTAGTATATCTCCCTGTTCCTTTGCAAACTGTAATAACTCTATATGAGCAGAATGTAAAATATCAAAACAACCATTTGTAAATACAATAGTTTTATTTAAATTAAGTAATGTTATATTTTTAATATAATCTATTTCTGTATCAAAAATAATTTTTTTATTAATTTTAGTAATTTTATTATATTTACTATAATATTCATTTATATCATTTATTGTGACATTATAATTACCAATTACTTTTACACTTTTTCCTCCAATATAATTTGCTATTTTTGCTGATTCAAATAAATCTTTTGTTTTTATATAATTATATACTAATACAGCCATAACAATATCACCAGCACCTGTAACATCAATAACATCAATAACATTATCATGTTCTATTTTATTATTAATAGAATCTAATATCATACCTTCTTTTCCACGAGTTAATAAAATATGTTTACAATTTACCTTTTTTGTAATAATTTTTAATTGATTTTCATAATTAGAATCATTTGCAATATGTTCTGCTTCAATAGTATTTGGCTTAAATAAAAAACAATTTTTATATTTAATATAATTTTTTAATTTTGGATCTACAAAAACTGGAATATCGTTTTTATTAAAGTAATTTATAATAGTTTGGCATAATTTTTCAGTTATAAATCCTTTATCATAATCTGAAATAACAATTCCCAATACATTTGTTTTATTTAATATATAATTAATTACATTATATTCTATATCACTTGGTATTTCATTTGTATCTTCAATATCATATCTAACACATAATTTATTTTCTACAAATATACGATTTTTTTGTGTAGTATTTCTATTATTATCTACAAATAACATATTTTGAATATTAAATTTATTCAATTCATTTTTAATTATTTTTGCCTCATTATCATCACCAATTAGACTAATTAACTCAATATTAGAACCTAAATTTTTTAAATTTAATGCTACATTTGATGCACCCCCTAATATATATTTGCTCTCTAAAATATTATATATTGGAATATTTGCCTCTGGCGCCATTCTTGTAACTTTTGATATATAATTTATATCTAACATAATATCCCCAATTACCAAAATACTCATATTTATAAAGTAATATTATATTACTATAAAATAATATATTTAATATATTTAATATAATATAATAAATATTAATAATAATATAATAATATTATATTATTATACATTATAATGTATAATAATTTAGAACATTTAAAAGTTTATAATTATAATAAGAAAATTAGATTAGGTTCTACTCAAGATGGCGGATATGTTATTGGATTATTAGATGGAAAATATGATTTATATATTTCTGCTGGTGTTTCTAATGAAGAATCTTTTTCAAGAGATTTTATTAAATTATACAATATGAATAAATCTAATGCTATTGCGTTTGATGGAACTATTGAGAATTATCCATATGAATATACAACTGATATTACTTTTCATAAAAAAAATATTTCACCATTTAAAAACCAAAATAATGTTAATCTTTTATATTTTACATCAAATTACAATAATATTTTTTTAAAAATGGATATTGAATCTTGCGAATATGATTGGATTAAATCGTTATCAAAAGAACAATTAAATTCATTTAAACAAATTGTTATTGAATTTCATGGAATTAATGATAATAGTTGGAACGTTAATTTAGAAACAAAACTAAATTGCTTTAAATTATTAGCCGATACACATTTTATTATACATATACATGGTAATAATCATGGAACAATTACAAATAACATACCTGATACAATTGAGGTAACATATATTCGTAAAAATGAATTAAAAGAAAAACCCATACTAAATACTATTCCACTTCCTCAGTTTGGAATTGATTTTCCTAACAATTGGAATAAACCTGATTATAATTTAAACTTTAAACCATTTGTTAATTACCCTTCCACATTCTAAAACTATCATCATCATAATGCTTAGTAGATACTTCAAATACTTCAGCATCTTCTAATGCGATTAATTGATGTGGTTCACCTCTTTCATTTGTAATTACATCACCTACTTTTAAATATTCTGTATATGTTGTTCCAGATAATGTATCAACCCATATTAAAATAAAACTACCTTTTGATACATACCAGGTTTCTTTCTTTTTTAAATGATAGTGCATTGAAAATTTCTTATCTTTTTCAAAACATAATAATTTACCACAATATTCATCATTATTTACAAATATAATTTCTTTACCCCATCCCTTTGGTACTATTTCTACTGGTAGTTTCTTTGTTTTTTCATTATTATTATTTTTAGGAACTGGCCAAAAAGAATCCACATTAAATGATTTATCATCAATATAAACATCATATGATGGTTTTTTCATTAATAATTCATCATATTTAATATTCCATGTATCCAATTGTTGTTTTGTTAATTCAGTATAATCAATTCCAGTTGTAGAACCTCTTGCTGTCCAAATTGTTATATTATTTCCATTATTTTTAAGTTCATTTACATATCTAATTCTTTCTAAAATAGGTTTAGAATTAGCGTAATTATTTCCTTCTGTAGTACATAATGTATTATCTAAATCTATAAAATATTTTTTACTCATTATAATATTAAATACTTATATTATAAATATTTAATATTAACGAATACATTATTTAATTATTATCATTTGCTATATAATTATGTAATTTACATAAGTTACAAGGTTCATGTTTAGTTTCTCTTAGTTTACCATCTTTTGTAAAAAATCCTAAACAAATATTACATATATTATGATTACAATTAAATGAAACATATTGTATTGTTCTGCTTTTACATACATAACAAATTATATATGGTAATACTAAACTATTTGTTCTTTTTCTTTTTCTACTATTATCTTTTTTACAACAAGAAAATAAAAACATTTATTATTTAATAATTAATAATATTAATTATTATATTTGTTAGTTTATTTGTTATTTTATTTACTATTTTTTTTACTTTTATCAATTACTGTATTTTTCATTATATTTTTCATTATTTTTTCATAATTTGCTTGTTGTTCTTCTTCCGTTCCACCTGATACAGCATTATTTAATATCTTCATAAACATATCATTCTGTTTTGAATGATAGTTTGACCAATTTGGATTTTTCTTTTGCCAAGCACTTATATTATTAAAGTTCTTTCTTGCTACTTCTTTTATAAATAATAATAACAATGGTTTTTCATCTTTTTCTTCAACCCATTCTTCATCTGGATTTTTAACATATATATGTTCACGCTTTAAGTCACTACAATGAAATGGTAACTCATGCTCTTCCAAATTTTTAAAACCTCTCATAATAATTCTGCTAATACCTTCTACATAACCTAGATGAGCGGTTGCTTCTAATTCCTCAACAGTAGGTTGTAAATAATCTAGAAACTGATTTACAGTCATTGCATTTTTACAAGTTTCATTTAAATATATTTGTAAGTTAAAATGGGTATTATTATTAATTTGTCCATTATTTATATTATTTGTTGTAGCACATTGTTGCTTCATTAATTCCATCATTTGTTGAAACATTTGCATTTGATTATCTAAACTTTGTTTTTGAATTTCTTGATTTATTTTATTTGATTCAACATGATCATTTAATTGTTGTTTTACAAATTCCATTACTAAACTTAATTCAGGTTGAATAGGTTTTTCTTTTTCTATTATAACCAATTCTTGACTAGTTTGTTGTTCCGTACATAATTTATTATGTTTCCATAATCCATTTCGAGACATATATACTTTATTACAATTTTGACATATATATAATTGTTTTTTGCAACTTTCTTGTTCGCTAGCGTCACCTTGCGTTAGCTGGGTATGTTTTGCTGTTATAATATGTTTATTAAAACTACTTTTTCTACTTGTATTATAGTCACATTTTTCACAACAATAATTTTGCGCAACTTTTTTGCAACTTTTTGTCACCTCCATTTATATAATTAGCTAACAAAAAAAGTTGCCTAAATAAATTTAATTAAATAATTATAAAAAGTTATCGTAACAAAAATTTTTACATTTTTTTACAATTTAGAGCATTATGCTCACAACCCCAAATTTTTAACATCTTTTTTCAAAACTTTTTTGCAAAATTGAATTTCGGACATTTTTAAAATGTCCAATTTTCAAAACCAAACACTTTTATAACCCAGTTTTTTTGTTATTTTAGACTGAAAAAAATATTAAAAATTTTATAAATAATTTAAAAAGCATATTTCATTATAAAATTATTTATAATTTTTATTAAGTAAATTTTCAAGCAAATCTTTTTATAAAAGTTTAATATTTAATTTATTATTATAATATATAAATGGAGGATCCAAATTTATTAAAAGAACTACCTAATTTTACACCAGAAGAAAAAAAAAGTACATTAAGAAGAATAACAACAACAGAAAGTCCTGTTATAAACAGAACTACTTATACAGGAGGTTCTAGAAAATCTAGAAAATCTAGAAAATCTAAAAAATCTAGAAAAGTTAGAAAATCTAGAAGAGTTAGAAGATTTAGACGATAAAAAATTGAAATAAAATAAATATTATATTAAAAATTATTTATAATTTAACATAATATATTTAAAATGAACCCTATTACGTGTTCAGAATTAATAACTATATTTGACCGAATTGGTGGCAAGTTAGTTATTAATTATTTAAAAAATACGTGTACATATGACGACCATATTTGCGTTAATATTGAAACCGATGATTGGCTAGAAATAGATGAATTATTGTATAGTAATCGCCTATTTTACAAGCAAATGGCAACTGAAATAAAAGCTAAATATGGTATTGTAGTTAATAAAGTTCATAAATTCCAAGATACATCTGTTAGTCAATTAATTTTACAATGTAAAAGAGACCAATATGGTAAGATATTATAATATTAATTAGGCTTAGTAAACATATATAAATATTGATATTCATATTGGCAATGAACAAGGTCTACTTGTGCTTTCAAAATAAAGCCAGTTTGTTGCGCCATTTGAACTATTTGGTCTAATGGTTCCATATACATAATATGCTCATTTTTTCTTACCTTGCCATCATCATCGCTCTTAAATTTTTCTTCAAATTTGGCAATGTTTGTTTTTTCATTAAGCTTAAAATCGGCACTATATGAAAAGTCATTAAACTTTACCTTGGTGCTAGTAATGCGTTTATCGGCATATTTTTGTGGCGAAACAGACATTAATGGGTTGCCAGGTGGTAATATAGGGTCAAATCTATTACGGTCTACCAAATGCACTACTAATGTGCCACCAGGCATTAACCATTTCATACAGTTTTCAAAAAAAGCACGTTTATCCTTCATATAATAAATGGTAAAATACATACACATAATATGTGTAAACTTATTTGGTTCAAATAGCATAGCATCTAATGCGTCGCCCTGTTTATAAACATTTTCTGGATGATTTTCTTTTGCCTTCTTAATCATAGCAGGAGATAAATCAATGCCAATAACATCAAAACCCTTAGACTTTAATGAAGCTACATGATGTCCAGTTCCAGATCCAATATCTAAAATAACACTTTCACTAGTCAAAGGAGCTTTATTAACAATTTCACCAACTTCATATTCATCTTTTAATGAATTATAGACAAGGTGATCATAAATTTCGGCATAAAAGTCGTCATAAACTTCACCACCAACTTTATTAACAAATTCGTCATTTTGTTTAAAACCTTCATAAACACGATTATAGCGAAGCGACTTAAAAGAAACAATAATTAAAATAAATAATAAAGTCAGGATTAATATTTTTCCCCACATTGAAGCATTTGTATAAACTTTAAAAGTGTTTAGAATTTCTCTACCCAAATTATTTATGAAACTTCCCATTATAATATACTAACAATAAAAATATGTCAGTTATTCGTTAAATTTTACATTGTTTAATTATTGTTAGTTAATAAGAATGAATGAATATGAAATAAATGATATACGAGAAGAAAAACATTTTAAAGGCATATCATTTTCAGAGTTTAAAAAAACAGATGTTAAAAAAGAGTTGCTAAATAGTCTAACAAAGTCTAAAATAGAGCCGTGTTGTTATTGGTCTGCCGAATTAATTTGTGCTGGACATTATGTTGATCTATGGGAAATAATTATTATGTTTTATTCTAAATTTATTCAACTCGCAAATCCAAAGTTGGCAATATATTTAGATTTACGAATTAAGAACTTTAAGGAACTTATAACTAGTGGATTTTTGGAACAAGAGTTGCGTCTTCGAAATAGTCAAAAAATGCGCAGACTATTTTGTGAAATAATGTGTGTTTTATGTGAAGCAAAACGTAAACATAGTTTTACCGAAATTAAGATTAAAAAGGATGACTTTGATTTAACACAAATGACAGAACGATTTAAGGCACCTAAAATAGACTATGCTGAGGCTGTTTATAAAAAAGATGATCCAAAAGAATTATTTATTGCTGTTAATGAATTAGCATATAGCGTTTCAGAAGATGGTAAAAATTGTATAAATGCTTGCTACTGGATAGAATGGATAATTGAATTTGAGACAATTTGTAAAAATAAGGGAGAACATATGAGATGTGAACGCAGAAAGTTCGCACAAGTAGATAATAAGTTACAAATGGAAGTAGTATGGTTAATATGGGATATATTACTAACAGAGTCAATAAATAAAAGTCAAATGACACAAAAGGTGATAAATAGTTTATTAAATGTATTTTGCTTAAAATATACACAAGCAACACATAAAAAACGCAAATTAATATTATATTTTGTTGTTAGTCTTTTAACAGAAACAGTTACATATAATGAAGATATTGTAGCAGATAAGGAAAAGTTGGAAACAGTTATGTCAAATATTAATAATGTATATAAACAAATTAAGAAAAATGAACATAGTCCAGGAACTGACTATTTGTTCTCAAATATGAAGGCAAGTAATTTAGAAAAGACAATTGCTAAACTAGAAACAATGAATAGTTTAGGAGCTGAATATGTACCCAGAATTGAATAAATAAAATATTATTATTATATATATGCCTTCAAAAAGTAGAAAACAAAATAAACTAGAATCATCTGGTAAGTTAAGACGTAATCCATCATCAGTAATGCGTTATAATAAAACTATGAAACCAACTTTTTCTTCTAGTAGAAGTAGAAGTAGTTATACTAGTAAAAGTAGTAGCTCTAGTTATGACGATAGTAATAAACACAAATATTCAATTGAACATATTGTAAGAGTAATGTTACAAATGCTTAACAATATTAAACTATATCACTGGAATACATTTAGCTATCCGGAACATAAGGCAACAGATGAATTATATGCTTCATTAGGAGATAATATTGATAAATTTGTTGAAATATTATTAGGTAAAACTAACAAACGTATTGATACAAATTATATACAGGCAATTAAAATACATAATTTAAATAATACAAAGGCATTAAAAGAAAGTGTTGAAAGATACAAAATGTTTTTAGAAAATATGCCCGAATCATTTGGCACAGAATTACTTAATATTCGTGATGAAATTTTAGGCGACCTTAATAAATTTTTATATTTATTAACTTTGGAATAAATTAATAAAATTATATATTATAATAAAATTATTATAATATAATAGATGTCTAGTTCTAAAAGAGAGTTTAAATATACAGATGATACCATACCTGCTGAAATGAGTCCTATATCTAAAAAAGACAATTCCTTTTTATCAATGTTTTCTTCCGTAGGAGTAAGCGATAGCAAAAGTAGTCCAATAAAAAAATCAGTAAAATTTTTTAGCGATAGCAAAACTGATAGTGTTAACAGTGTTAGTAGCACAGTTAGTAGTGCCACAACTGCTATTACTCAATCAGATAATTATATATGGTGGATTGTTGGTGGTATTATACTTTTAGCAATGATTGGAATTAATATTTTTTCATATTTAGCCAAGGGAACTGATTTTACTACAAGTATGTTTTTTCCAATTTATAACTGGATTAGCGAACAAGTTGGTAAATTGTTAGTATTACTTGGTTTTACAAGTTTAGAAACAACTAAGCAAACAGTTCAAACTAGTGCTACTGGAACTAAGGCTGGTGTAGATGTAGTTGCTGGTGTAACTACTGGCACTATAAATGCTATTGAAAATCCTATGGCACCTATATCATCTTTATTACCAAGTGGCACTACTAGCACAGGTATTAATGGTAAAACACCTTCTAGAGTAACTGATACAGCTACACCAATTGGACCTACACCTAGTCCTAATCAAGTAATGGGTAAAAAACAAAATTTGGTAGACTTAGAAGAAAATACTTTAAATGCTGCGTTAAAAAATGCTTCTTCACAAAGTAGCCAACCTATACCAAATGCTAGTGGTAAGTCAGGATGGTGCTACACAGGTATGGATCAAGGGTTTCGTAATTGCGCACCAGTAGGAGCAAGTGATATTTGTATGAGTGGTGACATTTTTCCAAGCCAAGATATATGTATTAATCAGAATTTAAGGGTTTAAAAAATTGAATTATTTTAATTTTAATATATTAAAAAGATATTATTATAATTAAATATGGAATACGAATTATTAGATGTTAGTATTGATTGTAATGAATTAGAACCATCATTAGAAAATCTTAAATATTTATTTAAATTATGGAAAAAATGGAGATATGATTGTGCAAATAATAAAAATACTTATACTATTTGTCCAAAACAGGTAGTAATATGTGCTAATAATATAATGTATACATTAGTAGAAGATGGAACAATTAAATTAGAAGATGATGGTATTAATAGAACTAATAATATATTTAAATTTGATGAAAGAGATATAAGAGAAATTTTACCTATTTTTATATTTGGTAATGATGAATATGATAATGATATATTATTTATTAATAAATGTGCGGATTATTGGTTAAATTATTAATTTACAGGTTTAACTTTATCTTTATTTTTAAGTTTATATTTAGTTTTGCTTATTAATAAAGCTAAAAAAAATACAATAACAATAGAACCTAAACCAATTAAAAGGAATAAATCTCCATTAGCATTATATCCATATGAAATACATATATTTGTAATAATATAACTAACAATAAAAAATAAAGTAGGTAAAGTAAACCACCAGTGAGAACCAGTTGAACTTTCATCAAAGTTAAAAACTTTTTCAAAAAATGCTATTTTTTCCATTTATTTATAATATTAAATTACTTTTAATATTATTATTTAAACATATATTTAATATTAGTTATATGGTAAAGTTTTATACTAATTATATATATGTTAAATGTAAATATTGTAATAAATTGGTGGATTATGAATTTTTAGAATTACATAATCCTATATATGGAAATGAATGTGTTAAAGGTAAACTACACTGGGATACTAATGAATATTTTAATAAACATAATGATATAAAAACAAAATATTGCTATGATACGGGATTAAAATCATGTATTACATGCGGTAAAAATTATAAAGAAAATAAATATGATTTTACTAAAAATCAAATTAATAAAAAAACTTTTTTTTCTAGATGTAATACTTGTATTAAAAAACAAAATATATATGTATATTCATATATCAAAAATAATAATGATATATTATGTTTAAATAAACAATTAGAAGTTGCTGTCAACATGGTGCATTATAATAAAATAAAAGTACTATTAGAATTAGGAGCTAATCCAAATTATTACAAACAACAAACTATATTTTGTAATATAGATAAGAAAATAGGTCCTTGGGGACAATTACGATTTTCAGTATATGAAAACTTATTAATATATGATAAATATGGAAATCAAATTCCAGAACAAGATACACATTATTTGCGTCCAATTAATTTATTAAGAATATTAATATTTAAATTAATAAATAATAGTACTATAGAAAATTATGAAAATATATTTAATTGTATAAAATTATTAATTAGTTTTGGCGCAAATAAGCTAGATGGCTTAAATTATTATAATTATTTATATAATAACGAAGTTAATGAAGTAATAAATAAAAATATTACATTATTATTAGGGTAAAGGGTGCCAAATCATAATAACTCCATTGCCGCCATTGCCACCAATGGCATTAGCATTATTAACAGCAGATGCACCACCGCCTCCATTACCATATGAAGCATAATTACTAAATAATCCATAGTCAGAATTTTGACCAGATATGCTAGTATTAAATGTAAAATTGTTACCAGCATTTCCACCAGTAGTGTTATTACCACCATCACCACCTTGTGATAAGTAAATATCATAACCAAATGGTGTAACTATTGGATTATTTGTGCTATTACCACCAGCTCCACCTAGAGTAGTATTAGCAGTACCACCAACTGAACCATTTGTGCCTACAGTTCCAATACCACCTGGACCCCCATTTTTAACAGCTTTTAACTGTGTTGTTGAGCCTCCTCCGCCACCGCCACCACCAAAGGCACTTGCTATACTTGTAGCATTACCACCTACACCACCACCTTCAACAGTAGCACCAATTCCTAAACCACCTCCGCCACCAGATGCATTATAAATATTTATGGTATCATTTATAAATGAATTAGTACCAGAATTTCCAGCAGAAGCACCAAATCCAGCATTGCCAGGAATATGACCACCACCACCTACACCAATTTGTAAATTAATAATAGTATTTATAGGATTAGTGTAAGCAGAAACATATATGTTACCAGCACCACCACCACCGCCACCACCAGCAGAACCATTTTCTGTATCATTTTTATTATAACCAACCCCACCACCACCGCCACCTCCTACTACTATAAAAGAAATATCTGTTCTACTAATACAACCATATAATTGTGCACTACAAGTTTTACTAACACCAAACTCAGGACTTTCATTACACTGAACTATAAATACTTTATATCCATTACTAATAAAAGATGTTAGTTTAGCTCCATTATTACTTACAATTTTAAAATAATTATCTAATGCTACAACAATACTATTTGACTGTTGAGATTCAATACCACCAGCAGAAGTTTTAATATATATTGTATGGTCGCCTGGTGTTAATGGTAATAAGTATGTATTATTACTTGAATTAATAGTAGCTACTAATACACCATCTTCATAGATTAATATAGAATCAACAATAAAACAAGATACTGCTTCATAAGTCCAAGATAACATAATTTCTCCACAAGTTCCTTCATTTATCATAGCAAATAATTCAGGTGTGCGAGGTTTTAATGCGCTAGTAAATCCCTTATAACCTTGTGGCCATTTATCACCACTATTAGTCATTGTTAACCTTTGTCTAGGATACCAAGTTTGAATATTATTATACCAACAAAGTTCTTGAATGGGTCCAGGAACATCTGAATCAGTTGTTAAATTACAATTATTATTAGCAGGTTGAACAAATGTTTCACCTGTACAAATATTTTCAACAATACTACATAACAATGAGCCTTCATCTTGAATAACTGTTGGTTCACTAGGAGGAACTTGTCTAAGTGGAATGCTAGAATTATTTGGTGAAGGTGTAGGAGGTGGTGGAGGTAATGGAGGTTCAATAGGACCAGGCTGATTTATTATAGCAGGTAAAGAGTTGTTAGTAATATTAGTAGGTTGTGGGCAAGTAACCGGCAATGTAGTGGGTACACCTTCAGTAGTAATATTAATAGCACCACTGCGTTTTAAAGATTGTGTATTAGGATTAGTATAACTTTGTGACTGAGTAGCCCAAGTTGTATTGCGATTAGTCCACATACCCTTAGCCATTTGGCTATAAATTTGTTGCTTTGTTAACTGAGCAGAATTTGCTTTATATTGTAAAATATTGCCTTTATTAATTTGTGCCAGCTTATTATAATATTCAGTAGCAGGTACAACAATACCGGCATAAGGAAGTACTACTTCGCCATTATTATTTTGATTTGTATCAGTAATTAAAGAACATTGATTTTGAACACGCGACCAAACTCTTGGTGGATTTGGATTATATGCCATTAATTATTACTTATTATTTATTATTATTAAAAATAATAATAAATTTTTATAAATAATGTATTTTTTTTTAATTTACTACAGTAGTTGTAGGATTATAAGCATCACCAGCACCATAGAAATACCAGCGAAGTGATAAAAAGTTATTATCAAGTAAAGTGTTAGTACCTAATGTAGAGTTACCAGTAGCTTTTGTATTGGGGCCTTTTTGAACAAGACTTTGAATAGCAGTAGTTCCTAAAGCATAATTGTAATAAAATAGGTCGGCAATTTGTCCATTAAATCCGCCATTTTTGGCTACATAAACATTGCCATAATTTTGTTTAGGGACACCATGTAATTGATGACTTTTAGCAATTACACCATTAATATAAACATCTAATGTTTTGTTAGTACATCTAATAATAACATTAACCCATTTATTAAGAGGAATATCAGGAATTAAAATTTCTTCATTAATAGTGCTATATGTATTCATCATTACAACAAGTGCGTTTGTATTAGGAGCAATATAAAGTCCAGGGGCATTATTAGGGAAGTTAAGACCTTTATCAGGTGTAGAGTCATTGCCTTTATAGAAAACACATTTATACATGCCGGCAGGATCTAAATCACTAATATTAACCCAAACAGACCAGGTAAATTCAATACCTTTATCGGCATTTACAGAGCGAGGAATAGTAATGGCATCACTATAACTAGGGTCTTGATTAATAATGATTTGACTTTTAGCACTAACAGTACCATCGATTAATTTGGGTGTATTACTAGGTCCTAAAAATTTTTCTAAAATATAAATTCCAAAACGAAGCATTAAAGAAAAAACAATGATTACTAATAAAAGAAATGCTATTTTACTAATAAGACTGGTAGAATCTAAAAAACTTGTAGATATTACAGTATTAGAAGAAGGTAATAATGGATTAGAACTAGTTGTACTTGCTGAAGAATTCATTTTTATTATTATAATATTACTATAATATTATAATAAAATAATAATAACAATAACAATATTTTATTTAAATTGTATAACTACTTTGTTCGGTTTGACCATTCATAACAGAAACTTTAACGGAATAAGAACCAAATGTATTACCTAATAAGCTACCTCCAAAACCTTCTTGATAAATATTCCAAGCTTTTTGAGGATCACAAGCTTCAGAGAAGTATTTAAACTTGGATGTCCAACCAGCAAAGCCACCATTAGGAGTAACATAAATAGGAGCAGATGAGTCAATATAAGCAACACCAGGTAAAACACAAGTTTTAACTAATTTGCCATCAATATAAACGTCTAAAGAACGTCCATATGCGCTAACAATTAAGTTAGTCCATTTTTGAATTGGTATATTAGATACATTACAAGTATGAATAGTTCTATTAGTAGAAGTGCTAGTGCTAGTGCTAGAGCTAGAGCTAGTGCCAGAGTAAACAGCTAAAGCAATTAATAAATTATTTTGAATAGCACCTAAACTAACAGCTGGACAAGGTTCAGTATTATTAGCAGTCATTCTGCCAAAAATTACTTTAGGTTCACCATAACGATAATTCCAATCATCAATATAAAACCAAATAGAATATGAAAAATTGCTAGCACTATTACTACTACTAGAAGATGCTAGTTTACTTGCTTCAATAGTTTGTGTTGTTTTACCATCAGCTACATCAGTTAAAGTATTTGCATCTTTCATGGCATATTTAACAACAACAACTAACAAAACAATAATAATTACTGTCATAAAAATAGTTTTTAATTCCATATTAATATATTTATAATATACGTTTAGAAATAATATATTATAAATTTTTATTTTATTTAGTTAAAGCTTATTTTATAAGCGACAGTTACTTCGTTAAAGGTGGATCTTGATTTTTTAAACTAGTATAAATAGTATTAATTGTTACAATATCTAAAGGTTTTTTAAAGAAAGCTACATTAGCAATGCCACCACTAATACCATCTTCTTGACCTAAAGTAATTTTATTAAATGCCATATATGGTGATACTTCAATAGATGATTTAACTAATTTACCATTAATAAATATATCTAAAGTTCCGCCATTATAATTAATTACAATGTTATTCCATTTTTGTAATAAAAAGTTTGTATCTTTATAAATAATTCGGTCATTATTTTCATCTAATTCAATATTTATAGGCATATTTTTTACATTTGCTATAGTTTCATTTAATTCATTATATTTATAAGTTTTTTCTAATTCAACAACTTTTTTAGATATAGAAATAGTTGAATCATTTTCACTTGATTTTGTGGTTATAAATAATGTGTTAGTTAATGGATTATATTTAACTGCTGGATTGCCACTAAAACTTAAAATATTACCTGCTTTATTAAATGATGCGCTAGTATTTGGTGGATTAGAATTTATAAAAGTCCAAAAGGATAAACCATAACTATAGTCAAAATTAATTTGATCAGCAGTTTCACCAGTACCAGGTACAACATCATATAAGTCACCTAATTCACCAACAGTTGTAGCATTACTTAGCTTAACTGGTTCATTAAGTAGTTGCTTACCATCTTTCATATACTGTTTTTTAATTAACTGAGGAGTAAAAAAGTAAGCAACAATAATTAGTAATTCAATAATAATTAATGAAATAATAGTTTTATCAGCTAACTTAAACTCAGCAAGAAGACCTTCATAAGCATCAGTTAATAAACAAGGAATATAAAATATAATATTTAATAATAATGAAAAAATAGGTTTATTTATAAAATTTTTAAACCAATTAAAACGCATTAATACTTTATAAAGTATACCTAATGCTATAACACTAACAAGTACTTTTACAAATATATTATATCCATTGTTTTTTTCTTCAGCTCCTGAACCATATTGAGTTTTGGAACCTAATGCCAAACTACCTAACCAATTAAAAAATAAAAATAATACAGTTAATATAAAAAAGATACCAATTATATAGCCAATTTTAGTAAAAAGATCAGGAACAAAAGATTTATTATTATTACCAAGTATAGAAGGACTTTTAACAGCTACACTAAAATAACCTAATAATGAAACTAACATAATAGCAAAAAATATACCTAACATAATTACAGCACCAGAAATAGTTCCAATATCTTTTAAATTAGGTTTAATATAGTATTGATAAAAACCTGCTATTATCATAATAATTCCTAAAACTATTGTCATTTTTTTTATAATACTTCCAAAATCAAACCCACTAGTGCTAGCAGCACCTAATCCTATACCTAAACCAGCTAATGGTGTACTAGATTTAGCAGCCCATAATTTAAGTGCTTGGTAAAATGTTATACATGTAAATATAGCTAAAAATATAGATGCTATATATTTATCTCTTGTAACATTTTCAGAATCTTTATTATTTTGAAAAGAAAACATAGTTACAAATGCTAAAACAAGTGTAGTAATACCAGCTAATAACATGATCCACCATTGATTCCATCCAAATAAAAATTTTTTAATATATCCAAATACACTATTATCACTAGTAGCATTATTGTTATTATTAGATGAATCATCTCGCATTAAATAAATAATAAAACCAACTAAAACCGCTAATATTAAAACAGCAGTAATAATAGAATAATATTTTGACTCTTGATCATTAAATTTATAAACACTAAACATAATAATAGCAATTAATGACATTAAACAAATAAGAATTATAAATGCTGACAAGTATCCAAATTTTACAGACTCTGGTGAAGTATTATTTAAAAATAATTGAGAACCAATTATAGTAAATACAATAATAGCTAAAACTGAACCACCAATTCCATATAAAGAGGCATTATTTTTTACAGGATTTTTTATAAATACAAATGCCATTATTAAAAAGAATATTATTAAAAGAGGTATCCACCATAATGGATTTATTCCTTGAAAAATTGTACCTAAATAAGATGTATAAACTCCTGGTGTTCTAGGTCCAGGATGTGTTCTATATATTTCAATTAATGCTCCAACTGTTAGTAAAAATATTATAGCAAAACCAATTATTGTATATAATTTATTTTCTCCATTTTTAAAAGGAACATATGTAAATACTAATATAGCAATAATAATTACTAATACAAGCATACCTAGAAGCCATAATATTTTATTACTAGCACTAGCTACATCAATTGGTATATTTTTAATTGCCTGATTTAAAGATTCTTTAGCCTGTATTGAGGCACTAGCAGCTTTTAAATCATCTAAACTATATGGAAATTTACCGCTATCCAAAAAAAATTTATAAGCTCCAACTAAAACACTTATGATAGCAAATGTTATTGATATTGTAAGATAATTTTTATTATCACCTGCCATATAAACATAATTTATTACCATTAAAGTTACATATAAAAATCCAATAAATACATATATATTAAATAATCCAAATAATAATGAAAATATAACCATTAAACTAATTAAAACATTTAATGAAGATAAAGAATTTAGACTGTTTTTGTGTTTAACTAATATAATAATAAAACATATTAAATAAGCTAATATTAATAGTGGTTGTCCAAAATCATTAAAATTATTATATATATTGTTTAATAATCCTGAATCAGTAAATTTAAATCTATTACTATCTGGTGTAGATATATTACTACCAATTGTTCCAGCATTACTATTTGGTGTAGATCTATTACTACCACTTCCTGTTGTACCAGAATTACTATTTGGTGTAGACCTATTACTACTTGGTGGTGTTATATTTGGTGAATTACTATTATTATTATTATTATTATTATTAGGATCCATGTATTATATTATATTTCTATTATATTATAATAATAAAACAATATTTTATTTATTATTATATTTCTACATATTTTCCATTGCGGTTTTTTTACCATGACATTCGCGACAAAGTGCTACTAAATTAGATACATCATTACTTCCACCATGTTCTAATCTAACTTTATGATCTACTTCAAACCAAGCATTTAATCTACTTTTACATTCGCCACATTTCCAATCTTGATTAGATGCTACATACTTCTTTTTTGTTTCACTAACAGAACGTTTAGTGCTTTTGCCTGGTTGTAGTAATCGGCGTTCAGATGCGTTATTATTAGGTAATAAATTATTAAACCAATGACCAGGATTTAGACTTTGATTTGCTTCCTCCATAAAGCCAGCTTGTCTAGCAGTAAAATCAAAAATAGGACTAATCATGTCCATAGATTGTTTATTTATTGGCATATATTTAACAGCATTATTAGCATATAATAATAAGTTTTTAGACTGAGACGGGCTGCGTTTTAATATTAAATAAATAGATAAACCAACAAGAGCTATTGTGGCCATTTGAATATATTTTTTATAACCAATAAAGAATTTACTATATTTATAATCATAATAAGTATTATAAATAAGAAATCCTGTAATACCAAATATAATCAATTCTAGTTTCATTTGTTTAACTTATATTATACTTATAAAATTAATAATATAAGTTATAAATTTTTATTTTTTATCTTGACTTTCATTTAATTTTACAGATTCTAATAAACTGCCATTATTGTTAGTATTAACCTTTTTCATACTAGATAAAGTTTGATATGTTAGTAAACTAGTTTCATTATTACCTTTAAGAATTTGTCCTAAATTATGTAGTTCTTTAACTAATTCATTAATATCTATTATTTTTAATGGATCTTCAAATAAAAAGTGTATAATTAAGTATTTTAATTTATCATATATCAGCAATTCTTTACCTGATAGCTTATTAAATCTATTAAACATTTCTTCTAATATTGAGCTATATACCATAACAAATCCCCAAATATCTGTATTTTTTATATATATATCTTTAAAATAATCATTAATATGAATTTTTCCCTGCCTTGTATAAGCTAAAATAATTTTGGTTAAATATTCAATAATATAATAATATGTAAAACTATATTCAGTAAATTTTTCTTTGGCTTTACTGTCAAGTGTTGTTAGTTCACCATGAACAAGTTGTGAATTAATATCATTAATTAATTTAATATGTCCTGGGCCTCTTATTTCACTCCAAGAATAAATAAAATTAACAACAAATTCTCTAACATCAAAATAACTAACAGGTCTTGTATGTGGAATATTATGTAAAAATTCTTGATATGCTTTTAAAAAATCTTTATTAAAAAGAATAACAGAAAAAGGTACATTGTATTGAAATGGTCGTCTATACATACCTTTTGGCAACTCTTTTTCACCTTTATATATAGAAGAAAGTCCCCAATCAATTAAACGCGCTTTCATTTTTTTATTATTACTATCATTATTGCTTACTAAAATATTTGATTCTTTTATGTCACCATGAAAAACATGTAATTTATTCATTGGAACAATACCATGAACTAACAAATCTATTAATGAGTTATTAAGTGTGTAAAAAGAATCATAATCAGTATATTCTTTAATATAATCACTAACATCCATACCACCAAATGGCATATTTAATGATAATACTTTGTTTAATTTATTATTAATACTACCTTCTGTAATGTCATCTTTTTTAAGTGCTTTACATTTTTCGGTGTATTTTTCCAAATCTTCATTTGTTAGTTTATCTGGTTCACAAAGGGTTACATTATCAACTAAAAAATAATTAGAATAATTAGGAATTTGTTTTAATATATGTTTAAACCGCATTATTTCATTATATTCACTTTTGGCATGTTTGACAGTCATTAGTTTACTAATTTGGCCACTTGGTCTTTCAGCACTATTTACACATTTTAAGGCAGGTTTAAAAATACAACCATAACCACCAGAAGCTAATACTTTACCACCAGTTTGTACTGGTTTACGTCTACTATACTTGCCACTATTATATTCTAATTTTTTCTTTAAATACTTTTTTTTACTATTAATTTGTTTAATATTTTTTTTGGTTTTAGTAGGCATATAATATATTAATATATTATATTTTGTTAGTTTATTTATCATAAAGATAAACAATTAATCCAGTAGCACCTAAAACAACTGCTGTATAAATTAATTTTTCTTTAATTCTATATTGGTCTTTTAATCTAATCTCTTTTGGTTTATAATGTTCATAATAATTAGAATAAAATTCTGTTATTGTTATTTTTGGTTTTTCTAACTTTTCATTTACTTTATTATGTATAAAATGCATCCATCTAACAAAAGAATCGCGAGAATCTAAATATGGTTGAACAGGATATTTATCTAATAACTTAACAAATTCACTAGCGGTTTCCTCAATTGGCATAAATAATGGTAAATTTTGTATAAACTCATAAAATTTCTTCTTAGTAATATCATTTGGTCTATGTGGATAAGTTAAAGCTATTGTATGTAAAAAAAACCAATAATGTGGACCCCAAACTTCTGGACTTAAAACTACCATTTTTAATAATTAATATAATAATTAATTATAAAAAACAAATTATTTTAACTTAGAAATAATTTACTATTATAAATAAGCAATAACTAACAAATTTATAATTATAAAATAATAATGATAAATACACTAAATACACTAAATAATAATATTAGTATATCAAAAAATAACGTTTGTAATAACTGTGGTAAACAAGGACATATGTTTCATCAATGTAAGCTACCTATTACTAGTTACGGAATAATTGCGTTTCGATATAATATAAATAATAATATAGAATATCTTATGATTAGACGTAAAGACAGTTTTGGATATATTGATTTTGTTAGAGGTAAATATACACCATATAATATTGAACAAGTTCAAAATATATTTAATGAAATGTCGGTTACAGAAAGAGAAACAATTTTACAAAATGATTTTCCATACTTATGGAAAGAAATGTGGGGAGAAGCAAATAATGGTACACAATTTAAAAGCGAAGAGGCTATATCATCTAAAAAATTTGAGCTTTTAAAATCCGGTATTGTATTAGAAACTGGTGAAAAAATAGATTTAAATACTATTGTTTCTAAATGTACTAGCAACTGGCAAGAAACTGAATGGGAATTTCCTAAGGGAAGACGCAATTTCCAAGAAAAAGAGTTAGACTGTTCATTGCGTGAATTTGAAGAAGAAACTGGTTATCAAAGTAGAGACTTAAAAGTAATTGAAAATTTGTTACCATATGAAGAAATATTTATTGGTTCAAATAATAAATCATATAAACATAAATATTTTATCGCATTTACAGATAAAATTAATACTTTACCCAATAATTATCAAATAACAGAAGTTAGTAAATTGGAATGGAAAACATTAGATAAATGTTTAGAATCAATTAGACCATATCATATAGAAAAACGCCAACTTATTACTAATGTAGATAATATGCTACAAGAATATAGAATTTATTAATATTATAATATATACACAAAGAATATAAATATTATAATATATTATATAATACATTATTATATTTAATATAAATAACTTAAAATGAATTTAATATAAATAATTAAAATGAATTATAAAATTAAAACTGCTTATAAATATTTTGATGAATTAACTCAATTATGGAATTTATTTACATTTATAGAATATTGTACAATTACTTTTTGTATTCAAAGTGTTAGAAAAGACTATACTGTTTTAACTGAACCAAAAATATTTGATAAAGATGTTGATACAAATAATAGAATACTATCAACTTATTATATGTTTGATTGTTGTAAAAAAGGTTTTGATATTGTATATATATTTGAAAAAAATGATGATGTCAATAAAAGTATTTACGAATTAAAACAAAATTTTGGGAAAAAGTTACTTAAACAACATATAACTAAAACATTGTATAAAAGTACAGAGTGTTTTACTTGTATGTGTTGTAATTGGTTTGTATATATGTTAAATGAAACTTATAAAATAAATAAACAAAATATTATTGATAATGGAATATATGCTAAACAAGTTATTGAATTTGGTGATAATAAAATTTTAGAAAAGCTTGAAGATGCTATTGATATTAATAAAAAAATTATTACTAATAGCAACAAATTTGTTGATATTGTTAATGAATATATTAATAAAAAATATAATGACGTTGTTTTTTATGATAAAAGTGATAAATGTGAAATGACAATATGTGGACATATTCCTAATCTTGTTTATTGTGATATTGATGATTGTGAATTTAATAAAAAATTATTTGATGGTCAAAATATGTATTATTGTTATGATTGTTATACAAATGAATATATTAGAGATAATAAATATAATATTGACGATGATGAAGAAGAAGAAGAAAAAGAAAAAGAACAAACTTGCTATAATTTATGTCCAAATCATTTCACAGAAGAACATATATGTAATCATAAAAATGGTACACATAAATTTGGTTTATGGTCAAATGAACTTGAAGAGTTTGATAATTATTATAGACTTAAAAAATATTTTTAAATTATTTTTTTATAAAATTTATTATAAATTTATTTTAAATTTATAATATAAAAAGATTTTTTTAAATAATAATTAAAAAAATGAATTATAGTCGATTTTTTAATTTTATAAGTGTATTAGGTGATGAATGTTTTTATGATGATTTTAATAAAATATATGATAATACTTGTTGTAAAAATATATTAAGTTTTACTGAATTTAATCAAATATTTAATGATTTTATTCAACTTTTTTATAAACATGATTTTGATGATTATATTATTTTATTTCATAACAATGAAATAATTAATGATGTCAAAGAGTTTATTAATAACCATGATTTTAATGATATTATTGTAATTAATGAAATATTTAATTTTTTGTTATTAGATGAGAATATTTATAAAAAATATATTTTATGTTGGATTTGTTATCTAAACTTTAATAAAAATGAATTAGAAAAAATTAAAAATAATGAATTATATAATCAAATAAATAATGTTTTTTGTAATAATGTTTTACCAATTGTAAATATGTATTCTAATCATAAAGAATATATTTCTGGATTTCCTTATAATTTTTATGAATTAAAACATTTAAATAATTTTTCTTTAAATATAGAAGATTTAATTGATTTTTTACAATTTAATAATTTGTATGATTTTAATGATTTTAATAATAATATTTATTCTTTTAATATTTTAACTGTGTTAGGTACTGATAACTATGGTATTATAGTAAATATTCTTAATAATAATGATGGTTATATAAATTATAAAAATATTTCGTTATTAAATAATAATAAAGATAATAATGATTTATATATTCTTCATAATATTTTTAATTGTCAAAATGATGAAATTTATAAATTCTGTTCGAACAACATATTTTATACCATTAATTAAAGGTGGTACTGCATGTCCTATATCTTGATCCATAAGTGCCACCATACCAACTTTTGGCAAAAGTTCAAAACCCTTGTTATCACTAGGATTTTGCCTTTTCTTTTACGATTTCACAATTCTTTTCATAATATTTTTTATTTCGTTCTGGATTTGTATATAATTTTAATTTGTCTTCTAATTCCTTATTGCGTTTCTTTAATTCTTCAATTTCAGCCATTAATTTGGTTTCGTTATCTATATCAGTCATATTTTATTACTAATATAGAATATTAATTAATTTTTAAATATTTTATCTTATAATATTAAGATATAAATATGGCTTCGCACCATAAAAGTGAAGATTTTAAATTGTCAGCAGTTGAATACTATTTAGTTGGTGATAAATCACAATTAGAAGTATGTAGAATTTTTAAATGCACTCCAAGAAGTTTAATGAGGTGGGTTGATAAATATAATAATGAAGGTGAAATAAAAAGAAATAATAGAAAACCGATTGCTTACAAAGTTAATAAAGAACATGTTAAATTTATAATGGATGAAATCAAAAAGAATAAAACTATTACTATGAATGAACTGAAAGACAAAATAAAAGAAAAATTTAATGTTGAATTAAGTAGATTTCATATTAATAGACTTGTAAATGACCAAAATATAACATTAAAAATAACACGAATAAGACATGAACCACAAACAAGATTTGGAAAAGAAATAGATATAAACCAAAAGTTGAAAGAGTTTTATGATGAAATTAAAAAACATAAATTAGAAGATATAATTTGTATTGATGAAACGTCAATAAGTGGATTACAAAAAAGACACCATTGTTATAGTGAATTAGGTAAAAGATGTATAATAAAAACACAATCACAAGAAGTATTCAAAAAATATACTGGTATATTTGCGATTTCAAGTGAAGGCGTATTAGGTTGGCATTTATATGATAAAGGTGGTATAGATAGTGAAAGATTAGCAGATTTTTTAGAAGCAAATATAACAGGAAAATATAAAAATAAATTAATTATTTTGGATAATGCAAGCAGTCATAGAAATGCAAAAATAAAAGAGTTAGTAAATAAAAATAACACTTTGTTATATTCCATCCCTTATCAGCACTTCACAAATTCAATAGAAAATTATTTTAGCATGATGAAGTCAAAATTATATAAATTAGATGGATTAACGCATAGTGAATTAAAAGCAAATATTACAAAAGTAATAAAAGATATACCAAGAGATAAATATGAAAATATAATTAAAGGAACTTATAATAGAACTGAAAAGTTTGTTAAGAAACCATCAAACAGAACAAGAAAGAAAAAGAATTATTTATAAGCATATGTAAAACTCGGCGTTTTAAATGTGCAAAGGTGTAAAAATCATACATATATAAGAAATTTATTAATTAATTTTATTTTTAGTGGTTTTATTTTATATTTTATCTATAAAATATTTATACATATTATTATATTTTAAATAAATAAAAAATTAGTATAATAATAGTTATAATAAATATTATTATATAATAGTATGAGTAAAGAAAAATACAATAAGGCAGTAAATAGATTTGATAAATTCTGTTCTAAAACAGAAAATATGTATGATGATGTGTGTAACCGACTTTTGTTAGAACAGGAATTAATTGAAAGAGATGTTACAAAAGAAGAACCAGAAGCAAATGATTATTTATATCCTACATTAAATGATTACAATTTTAATATTAAAATTGCTAAGAAAAAAGAGTTTAGTGATACTAAATATGATGGTGAACTAACAGATATTAAGGCCAAGGCAGATGCCCTTGCTAAGGCTGACTTTGAATTATCTCCTCATCAGGCATTTGTTCGCAATTTTATGTCATTTCAAACACCATATAATAGTTTATTATTATTTCATGGTTTAGGTTCAGGTAAAACTTGTAGTGCTATTGGTGTAGCAGAAGAAATGCGTGATTATTTAAGACAAATGGGTTTACAAAAGAAAATTATTATTGTAGCAAGTCCAAATGTACAAGATAACTTTAAACTACAATTATTTGATGAAAGAAAATTAAAACTAGTTAATGATACATGGACTGTTAAGGGATGTTTAGGAATGAAGCTTTTAAAAGAAATTAATCCAACAAATTTAAAAGGTCTTAAAAGAGAACGTATTGTCTCGCAAATTAAAGCACTTATTAATCAATGGTATTCTTTTGTTGGATACACGCAATTTTCAAATGAAATAGTAAATGTTGCTGGTAATGATGAAAATGAATCAGTTAAAATACGCAACTTACAAAAAGAATATAATGATAGTCTTATTATAATTGATGAAGTTCATAACGTAAGTCCAGAAATTACAGAAAATAAAAATTTATCAAAAAATTTAATGTATTTAGTATCAGTGGCAAATAACATACGATTATTACTATTATCTGCTACACCAATGTTTAACAGTAGTAAAGAAATAATATGGCTTCTTAATTTGATGAATATGAATGATCGTAGAGGAACTGTTAGTATAAAAGATATTTTTGATAAGGATGGTCGTATTAAAGATAAAAACTCTACTGAATTATTAATTAGAAAGGCTACTGGTTATATTTCATTTGTAAGAGGTGAAAACCCATATATTTTTCCATTTCGCGTTTATCCAGGTGAAGATACATTTGCTTATAAGAATACTTTTCATAATAAAGAAGAATATCCTAAGTTTCAAATGAATGGTATAGAAATTGATAGAAATAATATTATTGATAGATTACAAGTATATATTAGTAAAATAGGTGAAGAACAAGAAGTAGGATATAATTATATTATTGATAGATTAAGAAATAAAGAAACAACTACTCGTCTTTCTAAAAAGGGCAAAGAAATTAAAATGGTTGGATTTGAAGAACAAGAGTCATTTGGTTATACAGATTTACTATTACCATTAGAGGCATTAAATATAATATATCCATTAGAAGGACTTAAAAAACCAACTAGGTCTATTAAAGATATTGCAAAATCAAAAACAAAGCTACCAGAATTAGATTTAGATTCAGATAATGAAGTTGAAGATGTAGACTTTGAAGAATTATTTGATAATGGACCCGAACCAGAAGATAAAACAATTACAACTGAAATAAGAGCAGAATCTGAATCAGAACCTTACTTAGAAGAAGTAGAAGGTGAACCCTTAGGAAAAGACGTAGTAGAATCAAGCTTAAAAAATACATCAATATTAGATGTTTCATTAGCATCTTTTACTGGAGAAGCAGAAGATGAAGATAAAGAAGAATTTAAAGAATTTATTCCAAGTAAGAAACCATTATCTTTTTTAAAAGAATCATCATCACCAATAAAAATTACATCTACATCAAGTGCTTTTAGCGAAGCAAAAGATTTGTTAACAGTTCAAAAAGGTAAAACAGTTGTTATACCGAAACCAAAATCAAATATAATTTTAGAAGAAGAAGAAGAAGAAATTATACCAGTTAGTAAATCAAAAGATTTGTTAACAGTACAAAAAGGTAAAACAGTTGTTGTACCTAAACCAAAATCAAATATAATTTTAGAAGAAGAAGAAGAAGAAATAATACCAGTTAGTAAACAAAATATTAGTAATAAACTAGGTATTCAAAATTTACAAGTTATTACTAAACAAACAAATAGAGAAAGTAGTGAAAGTATTCCTTCTTTTGGTGGTGCTAAAACAGTTACATTATTAGAAGAAGAATCGCCATTATCAGAAACAATATCAATAGTTGATGATAGTATTATGTCTGCTAAAAGTAGTTATAGTAGTAATGTTACTAGTAAGCCTTTATTAGTAGATGCTAAATTATTAACAGGTATAGGTGGATTACAACGCACAATGAACTTTATTGATACAAAATCACCACCAGTAAAAGGTAATTTTTCATATAAAGATGAAAGTAATAGAATATTTTCACCAAAGGAAATTTCTAAATATAGTAATAAAATAAAAGCAATTTGTAAAGCTATTTATGATGAAAAAACAAATAGAGTTTCAGAAGGTATAATATTAATATATTCAGCATATATTGATGGTGGATTAATACCACTTGCGTTAGCTTTAGAGGAAATGGGTTTAACACGATACGGTGGCAAATCATTATTTGCTGAACCTCCAACAGATCCAGTAGACGTTAGAAGTTTTTTACCTTTAGGAGAGGCAAAAGAAGATAGAAAAAATTTTATGCCAGCTACATATACTATGATTACAGGTGATCCTCGTTTATCACCAAATAATGACGCAGAAGTAAAAGCAATTACAAGTGAAAATAATTTATTAGGTGAACGTATTAAAGTTGTATTAATTTCGCAAGCTGGATCAGAAGGTTTAGACTTTAAAGCTATTAGACAAATACATATAATGGAGCCATGGTATAATATGAATCGCATAGAACAAATTATAGGTCGTGGTGTGCGTAATTTTTCACATAAAGATTTACCATTTGAAAAACGTAATGTACAAATATTTTTACATGGAACAATTTTAAATAATAATGAAGAAGAGGCGGCAGACTTATATGTATATAGATTTGCTGAAAAGAAGGCAATAAAAATAGGTGAAGTAAGTCGTATTTTAAAACAAACAGCAGTGGATTGTTTAATTAATGCGGAACAAATGGAACTAACATATGATAATTTAAAAGATAAACAAGATGTACCAGTAGAACAAATTCTTAGTACAGGTGAAGAAATACAAGACTTTAAAGTGGGAGATGTTCCATATTCATCTACATGTGATTATATGGAAACTTGTGAATATAAATGTATACCAGTTAATGAAGAAGACGAAGAGTTAAAACTAAATTTTAACACATATAATGAAGCATTTATGTTAGTTAATTCAGATAAAATAATACAAAAAATAAAACAATTATTTAAACATCGTTTCTTTTATAAAAAACAAGATTTATTTGCTTACATTAATATTCCAAAAAAGTATCCAACTGTTCAAATTTATTCTGCCTTAACACAAATGATAAATGATAATACTGAGTTTTTAGTAGATAAATATGATCGCACAGGTTATTTAGTTAATATTGGCGACTACTATTTATTTCAACCAAGTGAACTTAATTACAAAAATATTTCATTATATGATCGTTCAGTGCCAATTGATTATAAACATAATATGATTAAAATAGATGTAAAAACTAGAGTTCCAAAACCAGTAGTAGATAAACGAAATTTAATTGAGTTTGAAATAGAAGGTGAAGTAGGAGATAAAATGGATAATTTAGCTGGTAAAAAACTTGTAGAAAGAATGATTAGTAATTATAATATAGCAAGAGAATGGTTTAATAAAACAACTAACAAAGTTGATAAAGGAGATGATATGTGGTATAAATTTTGCGGAATTGTAATGCGTAAAATGAATAAAGAAGGTGTTGAAGTATCAGTTTTAGAAGACTTTTTAGTAGCTCATTTAATTGAATCGTTAAATTATGAAGATAAACTAACATTAATTAATTATATTAATATAGATTGGAATGGTGAATGTAGTGCTATTGAAAATACTGGTGATCGTTTTATGTATAAAGTAAATACATATTTTTGTAATAAAGTTTTAAAGGCAAATGGAATGACCGGTATGCTTTTATTTAATGGAGAATCAATTAGAAATGCTGAGTTATTTATATTAAAAGATAATGTTTGGACACCAGCAGAACCAGAAGATAAAAAAGATTTTGAATCGGTAATTAATGCTACATATTTACTTGATAAAGATGAAATGGCTCAATATGTAGGATTTATGAGTTTTGAATCAAAGGGTAAATACATGATTTTTAAAGTAAAAGATACAACAAAGAAGCGCCATATAGGTTCAAGATGTGATCAAGCAGGTAAAATAAAAACAATTAAATTATTAAATGAAATTTTAGGAGATGAAGTTTTTGATAAAGAAAACACAAGAGGTATTGTTCAAGAAGAATTATGTGTAAGACAAGAATTTATATTACGTAATTTAGATAAAGAAGAAGCAGATGGTAAACGCTGGTTTTTAGATGTAGAAACAGCAGTGGTTACAAATCAAATGTAAAATAATAAATAAAAAATTGAAATTAATTTTATTAATTAATAATAATTAATATTGATATTAATATAAATATTAATTATTATAAATAGTAAATATATAATATGGAAGAACAAGCAACAGATAAAAAAAAATTAGGTTTTAGTTATGGATTAAAAAAAAGATACAAGGATAGTGAAGTTAGAACTATTTATACAAGAACATTGATTACAAGAAATTTAATGTTGCCAATTACTGCTATTGGTCAAAATTTAAAACAAACTATTGAAGAAACAATTAAATCACTTGTAGAAGGTAAATGTATTGTAGAAGGATTTGTAAAGCATAATTCAGTTGAAATTATAACATATTCAAGTGGCGAAATTAAAGGCGATAAAGTTTTATTTGAAGCAGTATTTTATTGTGATGTATGCTTTCCAGTAGCAGGTATGTTATTAAATTGTATAGCTAAAAATATTACAAAAGCAGGTATTAAAGGTGAAAGTGCTGATGAAGGAATTAGTCCAGTTGTAGTATTTATTGCGAGAGATCATTATTTTGCTAATGACTATTTTAATAGTATTCAAGAAGGAAATAGATTTACAGCACGTGTAATTGCACAGAGATTTGAATTAAATGATAAATATGTTTCAGTTATTGCTGAGATTGTTCCCCCTAAAAAACAATATAATAAGCCTAAATTAAATATTGAAGAAGAAGAATAAATTAATTATTAAATAATTAATTAAATAATTAATTAAATAATTAATTAATTAAATATTTAATAACATAAAAAATAGTTTAAAAGTAACCTTATATTTATATTTATATTTTTTATAAAAATGGAATTAACTATTGAAGAAAAAGAAGAAATTACATGTAATGTAGATAGTAGAACTATTACATATATTAGAGATTCAATTGAAAATATGTCAAAATATAATCAAGTTGAAGTATTAAAAATATTAAATCAAAATAAAGATAAAGATAATGGTGTTACAATAAATGAAAATAAATATGGAATTCATATTAATTTAACTGATCTATCAAATGAATTATTAACACAATTATTAAACTTTGTAACATATGTAACCGAACAAGAAAAAGATTTAAGTAAAATTGAAAAACAAAAAGAGATCTATAAAAATAATTATTTTGGAAAAGATATTAAAGACAACAAGATATATAATAAGTAAGTACAAAAACATATTTATAAATAAATAAATAAACAAAATGAACACAAATAACAATTCTACAAAATATAATGATGTATTAGTTTCTTTACAAGATTATATGTTTACAGTAAAAAATCTAGAAAAATATAATAATATTAGTAATATTAGTAATAATAATATTAGTAATAATAATATTAGTAATAGAAATAATAAAAATGATATCAATAAAAAAGAAACTATTAATAAGGAAGATAAGTTTTTACCAAAACAAATAGATACACTATTTTGGTGTTTTTTTATTATGAAATATGGTGATAGTGCTTATGAGACTATAAATATAGGTAATCAGTTTTTCATTAAAGAAAAAGAGGAGAAATTTAAATATATAGATATTGTTAGAAAACAAAAAGATATACTAAAAATAAATAAAATAAAACCACTTAGTGAAATTGAAGATGATTTGGCAAATAAAAATAAAATTAGTTTAAAAACATTTATTGCTTTATGTATTATTGAAAAAATAAATGTTATAGTAATTAATAAAAGAAAGATATTTGAGTCTATTAATAATGACACTAATAATATATATTTAATTAATAAACTTCTTGAAGAACAAGATAAATATTATATTGATTTAGCAGTTACAAATGAAAAAATTAATAACTATAGAGAAAAATATTATAAATTAGATAGTTTTGAGCCTAGTTTAAAGGCAATGTCAAGTTATAAATTAGAAGAGTTACATGACCTTGTTGAAAAACTAGGTGTTAAATTGGTGATACCATCTGATAAAAAGAAATTAACTAAAAAAGATATTTACGAACAACTAGTACAACAATTTTAATTAAAATTGAAATAAAATTTATTTATTATTTGATTATTAAAATATTAAATAAATAACTATAATATAAATATAATATAAATATATAATAATTAAGTATAATGAGTAAAAGTGAAGTAGTAAAACCATTATTAATAGAAGAAGATGAAGATATTAATGAAAAAAAAAGAGTAACTCCACAACAATTACTATCAAAAATGTGTAATAATTATATTTCATCTTTGCATAAACTACCTGATAATTCAACTAGTAAATATGAAACACCTGAATTAGAAGTTAAGTTTGGAACAAAAGGTTACAAACAACTAACTAAAATGGATTATGATAATGTTATTAAAAAACTTATTTCAGAGGGATATAAATGTGATAATACATCAGGTTTATATAGTTTAAGAATATTCCCTGAATTATTAGATTCTAGAACAGGTGAAGTTAAAATGTCTAATATGCGTGTAGAAATAGACGGCTTAAATGCTATACAAGAATATTGTAGAACAAATGATATTATTAAGATTGCTGAAAATCCAAATTTACAACTTAACTTATTAGAAAAGCGTTCAATTAAAGTAGAAGGTTCAAAATACTTTTTAAAGCCAGTTGAATTTAAAGATTTTAATATGCGTGTTTCATTAGCTTCTGAGTATAAAGGCAGTGTTCATGGAAAATCTGCGATGGAATTATATGATAACTGGTCTAAATCTAAAAAAATGTTTCGTTTTATTAATCGTGTTACATATTATAAACCAGGTGGACTATTTAAAATAGATTTATCAATTGTTCGTACATCTACTAAAAAAGATAAACAAATAATTAAAACATATAATATTGCCGATTCAAATGTATTTGAAAATCCAGAAATTTTTGAAATGGAAATAGAAGCAGTAAATGATGCTGTTAAAATAAAGTATCCTAATATAGAAACATCTGGTGATGAATTAACAAAAGATATTTTAAGTGTTTCTAAAATTATATTATGTGGTTTACAAAAAACTAACTATCCAGTAACATATAGTGAACAATATGCTATTTTACAAGATTATATGAAATTACTATATAAAGAAGAATATAATCCAGAAAAACGTGTTTATCCAAGTAATTTTATTGGTCCTTCATCAAAAACTTTACAAATTAGAAATATTGTAAATATATCAGAAAATTCTAATATTCCAAATATTAGAAAAGACTTTTGTGTTACTGATAAAGCTGATGGTGATAGACACTTATTATATATAAATAATGTTGGACGCATTTATTTAATTAATACTAATATGGAAGTCATATTTACTGGTGCCAAAACTGAAGAGCAACAATGCTTTAATTCTCTTATTGATGGTGAGCTAATTTTACATAATAAGCTTTCACAGTATATTAATACATTTGCTGCTTTTGATATTTATTATATTAAAGGTGAAGATGTAAGAGCATTAGGATTTATGCCTACTGAAAGAACTGATGATTATACTAAATTTAGATTACCACTTTTAAAACAGTTTGTTAATGCGTTAAAACCAATTGGTATTAGTAATACATATAGTAGTAAAAAGTCATCACCTATTACAATTGAAACAAAGAAATTTTATCCATTTTATAATATTCAAGAAGCAAAGGCTGCTAATGCTAAGCCAGATATGAATATATTTGATGCTTGTAATTACATTCTTAGTAATATTAATGATGGATTATATAAATATACTACTGATGGTTTAATTTTTACACATATGAAATATGGTGTTGGTTCTAATAAAGTAAGAGAAGCTGGACCATTAAAAAAGACCTCTTGGGAATATTCATTTAAATGGAAGCCAGCCGAATTTAATACAATTGATTTCTTGGTTAGTACAAAGAAGGGACAAAATGGCGACGATATTGTGTCATCTATTTATGAAGAAGGTATAAATACTAGTATTAATAAACAGTTAACCCAATATAAAACGCTTATATTAATGTGTGGTTTTGATGAAACACGTCATGGTTATGTAAATCCTTGTCAAGATATATTAGATGATAAACTACCAGATGTTAATCCAAATAATATAAAAGTTGATACATATGTTCCAAAAAGATTTATTCCAACTGTGCCATTTGATCCTAATGCTGGTATTTGTAATATATTACTTAAAACTGATATTACTGGAAAACAACAAATGTTTACAGAAGAAAATGAAGTTTTTACCGATGGTACAATTGTAGAATTTAAATATGAAATGAATAAAGAAGGTTTATTTAAATGGACACCATTACGTGTTAGATATGATAAAACTTTTGAATTAAAACAAGGTCTTAAAAACTATGGTAACGCATATAATGTAGCAAATGATAACTGGTTTTCAATTCATAATCCAATTACAGAAGAAATGATTACTACTGGTGAAAATATTCCAGAAGTAGTGGCAGATGAAGATATTTATTATAGTCAAACTGCTAAAACAAGTGACACAAAAGGTCTTCGTGATTTTCACAACTTATTTGTTAAAAATTTACTTATTAGAAATGTATCAAAACGTGGTGATATTTTAATTGATTTTGCTTGTGGTAAAGGTGGTGATTTATCAAAATGGATTAATGCTAATTTATCATTTGTATTTGGTATTGATATTTCAAAAGATAACTTGGAAAATCGTTTTAATGGCGCTTGTACACGTTTCTTAAATCATAGAAAAGAATATAAAAATATGCCATATGCGTTATTTGTAAATGGTGATAGTAGTCTTAATATTCGCTCAGGTGAAGCAATGTTAAATGAAAAAGCAATTCAAATTACAAAGGCTGTATTTGGTAAAGGTGTTAAAGATTCTAATTTAGGAGAAGGTGTTGTTAGACAATTTGGTAAAGGAGAAGATGGTTTTAATGTAACATCAATTCAATTTGCTATTCACTATATGTTTGAAAGCCCCAAGAAATTTCATAACTTAATGAGAAATGTAGCAGAATGTACTAAACTTGGTGGTCATTTTATTGGAACAAGTTATGATGGTAAAACAGTATTTAATATTCTTAAAAAGAAAAAAGTAGGTGAAGGTATTAGTACATATAATGAAGGACGTAAAGTATGGGAAATTATAAAAGAATATGATAGTGAAGTGTTTGAAGATGAAGAATCTAGTTTAGGATATAAAATTTCTGTTTTTCAGGAATCAATTGGACAGATGCTAACAGAGTATTTAGTAAATTATGATTACTTAAATAGAATTATGGAAGATTATGGTTTTGTTTTATTAACAAAAGAAGAGGCAAAACAAATTGGTATTCCAAGTGGAAGTGGTATGTTTAGTGAATTATTTAATAAAATGTCACAAGAAATTGTAAGAGATACTGCTAAAGGTTTAGAATATGGTGATGCTCCTTTAATGAAAGATTATGAACAACAAATTTCGTTTTTAAATAGATACTTTATTTATAAAAAAATTAGAACCGTAAATGCTGAAAAGATTGCTAATAATTTCTTAGCTAAACTGCCACTAGAAACATTGGATGACAAAATAGGAACATTAAAAACACAACAAATCATTAAGGAATCTGTTAAACAAGCACCAGCTAATAAAGTAAAAAAACTAGATAGAAAAATGATATTAGTTGGAGCTACAGAAGCTACAGAAGAAAAATCTAAACCTAAGCCAAATCCTACACCAAAAGTTAAAAAAGCTACAATTATTTTAGAAGAGGAAGAAGAATAAAAACCTAAATAAATATTAAATAATATATGTTTAAATCATATAAATATTTCATATAATATATAATAGGATAGCAATGAACTATTATATATTACCAAAAAATACATTTAACTTACAAATTAGAGCTAATTATCATAATAAAATTGAGCCATATATATCAAATAGCTTAAACTTTTTTTTACAAAAAAAACAAAATCAATTGACTAATATAGAATTATCTATAGATGAAATAAATAACGCAAAACAAGCTATAAATTATTTATCAAATGTGTATTCATCATCAATTAATTATATTCCAAATATTAGTAAATTATCTAATACTAATCAAATTTATTATGAGTTATTAGAAGTTATTTCATCATGTGGAATAAAAGACATTTTAATTAATAAACAATCATTAACTAGTGCTTTTATATCACCAAATTCAGCATCTATAAATAATTTATTTACATCATTTCGCAATAATGTTGTTACTGATATTAATTATTCTTGCGCATTTGAATATAACTTAATTAATAATATTTTTTTTTCAAATAATTTATCTAATAGTTTAGATATTTTATTTTTTGAATTTAAAGAATATGATTATTATGATATTAGAAAATTATCAAAAAATTTAATAATTATGTTATACTTTATATGTAAATTAATAAATAAATGCGGAACAGTAATTTTTAAATTAGATAATTGTTTTCATAAAATTGTTATTGATTTTATATATATAATTTCTAGTTTATTTGATAAAACAATAATACTCAAACCATTTATTAGTAATATTACAGACAATACAAAATACCTTATTTGTAAAGGATTTAATACAAATACAATTAATTTAAATAAAATTATGTATGGATTAGAGGAATATGTTTATACATATTTAAATAATATAAATAATGGTAGTAACATTATTTCAGGTGTTTATATTGATAGTATTTTAGATAATAAAATACCTTACTATTTTATTAATAAGTTAGAAGAAATAAATATAGTTATTGGACAACAACAGATTGATAGTATTGAACAAGTAATATGTTTACTTAAAAATAAAAATAAAGATGAAAAGCTAGAAATTATTAAAAAAGGAAATATTATAAAAGCTATTCAATGGTGTGAAAAATTTAATGTTCCACATATAAAACAAATAGAAAAACCAAACATATTTTTAAAACGCGGAGATAAAGAAGTGATTGATATTTAATATTTTATTTTTTTATTTTTTTATTTACAAAATATATAAAATGAGTAACAATAAATATTTATTACTTATTAATAGTTACTTACCTGATATTAATCTTGTAATTAATTCTCTTGCGGCTAATACACAGTATATTTTATATAATGAAAATGATAACTACGAATCTATATTAAATAATGTTAGTAATTTAAATAGTATTTTTGATTCTATTGGAATTATGGCTGTAAATGATGGTTCAAACATTTTAAGCTTTAATGATACAATTCCTGTAATAAAAGATGTATTTAAAAAAGATGAAAAAATGAAATCTTGGAAAAAATGTATTAATTTTTTAAATACTTTAGTAAACTTTACTACAACTAAAAATATTGATTTAGTAACTTGTAATATTTTAGAAGATAAAGATTGGCAATATATTATTAATTATATTAAAACAAATCATAATATTACAATTCAAAGTTCTTCCAATATTACTGGAAGAAAGGGTGATTGGATTTTAGAATCAAATAATATGTTATTAGATACAACATATTTTACTTCTAATATTAAGCAATATCACCATAATTTAGATAAAATATTTGAATCTTCATTTGCAATTAATAATAATGGTAAATTATATGTATCTGGTGCAAATTATGATGGTCAATTAGGATTTTCATCTAATGTCATGTTAAGATCATTTGAACTACTACCTTTATTATTAAATGTAGGTGAAACTATTAGTAAGATTAGTTGTGGTGATAATCATACTGCTATTTTAACTAGTTTAGGAAGAATTTTTACTACTGGAAGAAACAGTAGTGGTCAATTAGGATTTGATAGTAATGGTGCAGATATTTTTACTTTTACAGAAGTATTAATATCTGGTTTAAATAGTACAGAAAAACCAATTAATATTATTTGTGGCGATGATCATACATTTATTTTAACTAATAATAATAGATTATTTGGAACAGGTCGTAATTTTGAGGGTGCACTAGGGTTAGGAGATTATAATAATAGAAATACTTTTACTGAAGTAACTATTAGTAATTTAAATAATGGAGAAACTATACAAAAAGTTGTTTGTGGTAGCGATCATACATTTATTTTAACAAATACTAATAGACTTTTTGCTGTAGGTCAAAATTATGAAGGGCAACTAGGTTTAGGAGATTATGATAATAGAAATATTTTTACTGAAGTTATAATTAATATTTTAACATATGATCCATTTGATGATACTACAACTACTACACAAATGACAGATACTATTACACAAATTGCTTGTGGAAATAGTCATTCTATTATTTTAACTGCGACTAATAAAATTTTTAGCACTGGTTATAATTGGGATGGTCAACTTGGTTTGGGTCATACAGAAAATACAACAACATTTACAAAAGTTGATAATATAGAGATATATGATCAAGCTAATGATCAATATTCACCGATTTCTTTAAATGAAATAGTAACTAAAATAATTTGTGGAAATAATTATACTATGTTTTTAACATCTAGCAATAAGCTTTTTGCTACTGGTGATAATGGAAATGGAGAATTAGGATTTGGTAATACAACTAACCCTTATAATTTTACTGAAGTACGAATAAATAATTTAAATAATGGTGAAAATATTATTAATTTAGATGCTGGTAGAAGACATACATTATTATTAACTAGTGAAAAAAGAGTATTTGGAACTGGTGATAATGGTGATAATCAATTAGGTATAAACACAGATGGTGAAAATGTTTTAGAATTTACCCCAATACCTATAGCTAATTTAAATGATAATGAACAAATAGAAAATATTATTTGTGGTGATTTTCAAACAATACTTCTAACAAATAATAATAGGCTTTTTGGTACTGGTGAAAATTGGGATGGACAATTGGGTAAAGAAATTTTTGAAAGTGTTTATGGTTTTATTGAGGCTAATATTCCTTTGCAACAAGATGAAAATGTTCAACAAGTAAGTGCTGGTAGATATCATACATTTATTTTAACAAGTAATAGTAGACTTTTTGGTAGTGGTGCTAACTGGAATGGTCAATTAGGATTAGGAAATAATAATACTTCAACAATTTTTCAATTTACATTAATACCAACATTATTTTTATCTAATAATGAAACTATTGTAAAAATAGCCTGTGGTCAAGAGTTTACTATATTATTAACAAGTAATAATAGACTTTTTGGAACAGGTATTAATTGGGATGGTCAACTAGGAACTGGTAATAATAATATTATATATGAATTTACAGAAATAATTATTAGTGATTTAAATTCTGAAGAAATAGTTACAAAATTATCTTGTGGCAATGATTCTACATTAATTTCTACAAATCAAAATAGAGTTTTTGGAACAGGTGGTAATTGGAATGGTGAACTAGGAACTGGTAATAATAATACCATAAATTTATTTACACATATAACTTTACCAGCTTTAAATAATGAAGAAACAATTAGTCAACTTTTAGTAGGTCCATATCATAGTTTATTACTAACAAATCAAAGTAGAGTTTTTGGAAGTGGTCGTAATTTTGATGGTCAATTAGGCTTAGGAGATTATAATAGTAGAAATATATTTACATCTATTAATTTACCAATTTTAAATCAAGGCGAATCAATTAGTCAGTTAAGTGCTGGTTGGGAATTTAGCACATTTTTAACAACATCAAACAGAATTTTTAGTACTGGAACAAATTGGGATGGTCAATTAGGCTTAGGAGATTATAATAATGTAAATATATTTACACCAGCTAATATACCAACATTAAATAATAATGAAACAATTTCTCAAATAATTAGTGGTATGTATTATACTTTATTTTTAACTAGTAATAATAGAATTTTTGGTACTGGATCAAATTGGGATGGTCAATTAGGTATAAGTCAAAATGTTTTAACTAATAATAATTCAAATACTTTTACACTTGTACCAACTAGTAGTCCATTTTTACCAGTTAGTTTTGGTACATTTATACCAAATGATACACCTCCTTCAAACATATGTTTTTTAAAAGATACACCTATTAATACTGATCAAGGTATTGTATTTATTCAAAATATTAATCCTAAAATTCATACTATTAGAGGTAAACCAGTTATTTTAGTTACTAAAACAATAAGTAATGATAAATATTTAATATGTATTAAAAAAGATGCATTAGGTAAAAATATACCATCTCAAAATACTATTATGACTAAAAATCATGAACTTTTTTATAAAGGTAATATGGTTCAAGCTAATTATTTATTAAATAAAGGATTAAATGTTAAAAATGTTAAATATAATGGTGAAGTATTATATAATATTTTATTAGATGAACATTCTAAAATGTTAGTTAATAATTTAATTGTTGAAACACTTAGTCCAAATAATTATGTAGCAAAATATTTTAAACAAATAAATAATATTAAAGATATTAATCAATTAAAAAAACTAACAAATGAATATGAAAATAAATATAATTTTTATAAATCAATACGTTTAGTTTAAAATTTATAGTATTCTATTTTTAATTTAATAATAATTATTAAATTAAAAATTAAATAAAATAAAATCAAATAATATTATGAACTAGGGTTGTGTAGCACCAATATAATTACCAGCTGATTTTTGATTTAATGATACATATGTATTATATATTTTTACTGGTTTAGAACATATATGTTTATTCTGATGTTGTCCTTGAAAGAAAAATGGATTACCAATATATGTAGCTGGATCGCATACTGGTGCTTTTTGTTTAAGTGTATTTTGTCTCTTATTTAAATAAGCATTTTTTTCAATTGTTGTAACATTTAGTTTTAAAGTTCTAGTGCTAGATGAAACACCACCTTGTTGAGCAAATTGAGGATTATTAGGTTTATAATAAACACGTTTACATCCCTTTGGATTACTTGGACCACTTAAAATAGCCCCATTATATGGATTAGCTACTATTTCATCAATTAATGATATTGCTTGGTTCCTTTGTTCTGTAGGTAAACTTTGAATATAAGCTCTAAATTCTTCTAATGTAGTAATAGCAAGTGTTTTAAAGTTATTATAATCTAGTTCACTAATAATTCCTCTTTGATATAATACTTCTGCTAATCTAGTAACTGTTGCTGTTACACCGGCTTGATCAATAAGACCATTTGGATTACAATTGGCAACATATAAATTAGTAGTAGCTAAAGCACTACCTGGTTTAGCAGGTGTATTGTAAGGGACATCATTTGCTTCGCTAGGTCCTGTTTGAAAGTTAAATACACGTTGATCATATGTTTGGCATCTATTATACAGATATTCATTGGTAGTGGTATAATAATTTTTCTTTAAATTAGTGCTAGCATAAATGACACGTTGTTTAGCTTTTTTTTCTTGATTACAACATAATACTGGATTTGTTACATTTGCCTCTGGTTTCTCTGATAAGTCATTAATTGGCTGCCAATCAGAAACTATTCCTACACCTCTACATTCGCCACATTTATATGGATTTCCAGTAGAATCAAGTGTATTTTCTTTAATACTATATCTACCAGGATTATCTATCATTTGTTGTATCATTCTATCTTGAACAGATGATTTTACTTCACGATTAGAATTATAATCCATTTCCACAATTTCATATGGATTTTCTGGATTTACAACAAGTACAGGAATTTTAGTATGAACACTAACACCACGACGGTAATGTTTCATAGGTCTAGGTTTACCAAATGGTCCAGGAGCAGCATTTAAATAATCTTTATTAGTAAAAGGTCTAATATTACCAGCAGTTATACCAACTGGATTACTACGAATACCTGTACCTTTCCAAGATTCATAACCTCCTTGTGGTAATCTATTATTATATGAATTCATTCCTTGTGGATAAAATGCTGAAGACATTATTATATTATTAATATAATAATATAATAAAAAATAATACATTATATTAATATAATATAATGCTTTTACATATATTAATTGGATTTTTTATAATATTGTTAGTTTGGGAACTAATTTTAGCGTTTTCTAAACCTAATACTTTAATTGAAGGTATGGAAACTAATAGTGATACAACTACTACTAGTAGTACAGATCCCCAACCACAAGTATCAGGAACTTGTAGTGGTGATCCATTAGTATTAGCTAAAACAAATGCTGCCGATATTATCACTTTACAAAAGCGGGTTGATGAATTATCTGGACAAATAAATGAAATGGTAGCTAATCAACAAGCACAAGCTACAGAAATGGTAGGTGGTGATACAAACCCTGAAATAACTGGCACTGATCAAGAAGAAGAACAAGAACAAGAAAATTCTATGTCACCAGTTTAATCTATTTTTGTTAGTTTATTAATAATTACAAACTAACAAAAATATTATATATTATTATAGTAGTATTTAATAATATATAATAAATGTCCAATAATATAACTGATATTCAAGAACAAATGTTTGGTGCTTCATATCCATATTATAAAAATATAAAGTCACCAACTGATATTGGTATGTCAGGTAAAGGTAATTTAAGTGCGCTTGCTAAGGATATAGATGGATTAAAAGAATATGTTGCCTTGTTAGTATCAGGTAAAAGTAAGGCGTCTAAAACTGGACAACCTTTAGGAAACAAGTTTTTTTTAAAAACTGGTGCTAAATGTAATGCAACTGATACAAATGAAGATGTAGATAGATATATTTATATTGATAATGTTCCAGAAGGAAATATACCATTTATATCAGCTGGATTAGGACAAAACTTTTCCGACTTTAGAGGACTTATACCTGGTGTATTAAGTAATTTAAACGCACTAAATCCATATAAAATGATGCAGGCATTTTTTGCCGGTTCAAAACCAGATTGTCAGCCAATTGAGTTACAAACAATTGATATTAATAATAATAAATCAACTGAAACACATTATATGGCTTTAATTGACATTCAAAATATGGACCCATGTTCTTTTCCTAAAAAAACAAATCCAATTACAAAAGCTAAATGTAAACAAGGATTTACAACTATGACAGACTCTAACAATATAAATAATAGTGAATATTATTTACCATATTATGAATCAGATGATATTATTATTCAAAGTTATTTAGCTTCTATTGGTTTATTGGGAATTTATATTTTATATAAATTAGGTAATAAACTTAAAATTTAAGGTTTTTTGTTAGTTTGTTATACTTATTAAACTAACAAAATAATTATTTATTTACGATATCTTCTTTTTTTACTACTAACTCTTCTTTTACCTCCCTTTATCCAATATGTAGGCTGTGCCATTTTAATTCCATTAACATCTGTTGCTAAAGAAAGATCTGGATAACCCACAGGGTTACCACCTTTAAGCTGTTTAGAGCGACTGTATTTTTTTCTTCGACTACCACCAGAAAACCAACCACTAACATTTCTTTTTGTTTTACTCCACCAACTTTCATTTGGATCTTCATATGTAGATGTATATGTAGGTTGAGAATTAGTAACACTATTATAGGCATTTGAAACTGATTGACTTGCACTATTAAAACCACTTTTAATATAATTCATTACATTATCTAATCCAGATGGTTGAGAAGAATAAGTACCTGATGGCTGAGAAGAATAAGTATTTAAATTATCAAATAAAAATCCTCCTCTTTGTTTTTTAGATTTTCTTTTTACAGTTTTACGCATATTAATATATAATGTTATTATAAAATATTTATTAAATAATTAATATAAATATTAATATAAAGCTTTAATAATACTAGTAATAATAATAGTAATGTCATTTAAACATTTAAGTGATTTATTTTATGCTGGTAAATATAGAGAAATAATTGGTTGTTATATAGTAGCTCCTTTATTTTTTGCTCCAGCTTATATTGTAGCTGAAGGTTTACATTATATTGTATGGTACCCGGAAAATAAAAAAAAAGAACAAATTAAACAAGATAAATTTAATAATTTACCTGAATATATTCATCCTGATATTTGTAATATAAATTATTATGGCTTAAAAATTGATGAAAACTATAATGATTATAAAACTTTTATTTATGATCAATATATGAATAAATGCTATTTAATGGTAAATAAAAATACTGCTAAATTAGCATATGTATTAAATCAAAATATAATTTGTGATGATATTGAAAAATATAAAATTAAAAAAGAATTAAACACTTCTGCTTAAAATAGTCTTAACTAGTTGATAACCAGCTACACCACCAGCAATTTGTGCTACAATATAAGGCATCATATCATCAGTAGCTAGTTTATTAGCTTGAACTAAAGCAATAGTAATAGCAGGATTAAACGCACCACCAGAAATAGCACCACCTAAAAATACAGCAAGTGCCAAAGCGGCGCCAATTGCTAAATAATTGTTAGTTGCGAATACTACAAAAGATAAAATTAATGTTCCTACAAACTCTACTAAATATCTGTTATCCATTATATATTATATATTGTTTTATTTTTTTAGAAAAGGTTAAGCAATTATTTTAATAACCTGTTCTAGGTAATGAACCCCAACCATTTATACCAGGACTACGTAAGCTAGTATTGTAAATGGAACCTTTCTTTTTTGGTGCTGTAGATCCACCAGAGCGTGCACGTTGTAAAGCACTGCGGCGTAAACTAGTATCATAACTTTTAGAAGAAATTGGCGCTTCTAAAGGTAGTCCAACTTTATAAGCAGATTTACCAATAGCAACTGCTTTTATCTGATTATTATACATAGATGAAGGAATTGGTTGAATATAATTCATATGTGTTGATATAGGTGTTTGTTTTTGAGTTGAATAATTAACATAAGCAAAAGGGGCAGATAATTTAGCAATCGCACGGTCAATTGCTTGTTGTTGTTTTGTTATAGCTGTTGCTATATATTGTCTGCGCATATTTACATTCATATCATAGTTAACTGGTTCCTGTCCTGGGTAAAACTGAGGTGGTGTAGGACGTTGGCCAGTTAAAGTACCATAATTATGATAGGCCATTGTAAAAGGATATTGATTTGTATTTAATGGTCCTTTAACTGGTGTATTAACATAAGTTCCGCCAAAACCAGCAGAACCTAAACTAGTTGAAATAGCATATGGATTAGACATTTGTTTAATATAAATTAGGAAAAGAATATTAATTATAAATTATATTTATAATTATTGCGTTAAATATTTAGTAAGTTTAATAATTATTTTATTAAATTTTATTTTATTGTGTAATATTATAAAATGAGTACTCCTTCTCGTATTAGTTTAAAAAATGGTGTTATTAATGTAACTAATAATGAACCAAATGTAAATACAGCTGGTACATCTACTTTAGCTACTACTAAGTATGTTAGAGATGCTATTACTACACATGCTACTGTAGCAAATGGGTCTATTACAACTGCTAAACTTGCTGATAGAGATAATTTTAATCCTACTACAACTGGTGTAACTGAAACTAAAATTGCTAGCAGTGCAATTGATTACTATCATTTAAAAAATAATTCAGTTGCTTGGGATAAGTTACAAAATAGTGCTGTAGTAAATACTAAAATCGCAGATAATGCTGTAACAACTTCTAAAATTGCTGATTCTACAAGTACTTTAACTGGTGTAACTACCTCTAAAATTGCTGATAATGCTATAACAACTGCTAAAATTGAAACTGGTGCTGTAACAAATAATAAGATTTCTAATAATGCTATTACTTCTTCTAAAATTTTAGATGGTCAAATTACATCTAGTAAACTAGAGCCTAATCTTGCTATTAATGGACCTGCAATTATTAATTCACAAAATGTACAATATATTTTTGATAACTATGATTCAGTTAATAGTACTGCGCAAAATACTATTACTTATTATACATTTACATATAATCAAGGTTGTGCAGTATCTGGTAATGGACAATATCAAGTAGTAGCTGTATCTGATAACTATTTTGTATCAAATAATTATGGTGTAAACTGGACTAGAATTAGTGCTAATGGGCTTTCTACACCATCTGTTGTAATGACTGAAGATGGACAAAAACAAATAATAGCAAATATGGGTGGTTTACAATCGTATATTTCAACTGATTACGGTTCTACTTGGGGAAGAACTACTAATTTAAGTGGTATTAGAAGTATTTCAATGTCTAATGATGGAACAAAAATTGTTTATGCAAAGTATGAAGATAATAAAATTTGGTATTCTTCTGATAGTGGGGCTAACTATACCTTAAAAGATTTTGGTAGTACTAATGATGTTAAAACTGGAATGCCAATTGTTAGAGTATCTGGTAATGGTGAATATATTTTTGTTAGAGGTTTTAATTCTTATATTTCAACAAATTTTGGATTATCATGGACAAAAATAACTGCTGTTAATTTTGGAAGTAATGGTTATGATAGTATATGGCCAGCTGGTTTAGCAATGTCATTTGACGGTAAATATATAGTAGTTCCACAAAGTCCTGATAGTACTACAGGTTCAACATATATTTCTAGAGATTATGGCATTACATGGTCTAGTTATAGCAATTTAAAAGCATATGGATGTGATATTTCAAATAATGGACAAATTATTTTAATTAATAATTATGGTGGAAAACATAAATATTCTGTAGACGGAGGAATTACTTTTACTACTAATATTACATCTCTTAGTAATTTTCCTAATAGTGGTACAGATCCTATTATGCCAATTGCTTGTTCTACTAGTGATGATGGTAAATATTTTTTAACAGTTGATTATAATAGATTTTATAGTTTTAATAATACAGTTTCTTTTAATTGTTCTTTACAAGTTAAAAGTATGACTGCTGGTGTTGTAAAGAGTGATGTAAATGGACTTCTTTCTAGTGGTACTATTGGTACTAATGAAATTGCTGATAATGCTATTACACCAAATAAGCTATCATTTACTCCATATGGTTCTAATTTTGGACATATTTCTGTTGGAGGCGGAAGATTTTATTATACATATAGTAGTGGTGGTACTTCTATACTTACTAATAAAAATTTTCTTTCAAAAAATTATAACTCAACTGCTGCAACTTTAAATACTTTATATGGTGATACTAATGCTATTACTACAACAAGTAACAATTATACCTTTAAAGCAAATGTAAATGGCTTGTATAATTTAACATTAAATACTAATATAACTTATTACATTGGTACTTATACTGTTAAATTAATAATTTATAGAAATGAAAGTATTTTTACAACTTTATATACTTCAGGTTCTAAGACAAGTGCTATTAATTTAGATACTACAATCCTTGTAGAACTACAGGCAAATGATGAAGTATACCCAACAATTGATTTAAGTTATACAGTACCATTAACGGGACAAAATGTAGATTTAATTGTTAATTACAATAAATTAACTGGTTATTTATTAAACAGTAATAATTTAATTAATTAAATTTAAATAATTATATAAACACTATTATAATATTTTATATAATTTTGTTATTATAAGCATCTAATAAATCTTTAACTAATTGTGCTTTTTTACCTAATTCAATTAAATTGTTAGTATATATTTCTAATATTTTATAAGATTTTAAAAACTCTTTACAAGAGTCTTGATTTAATGAGTGTGCGCAAAAATTTGTCCAATTATATAATGGTTCATCATTTATCATATCATTTAGTTCTTTACATAAATCCTTATTGCCTAAACAATCATATTTTCTACAACTTTGTAAACAATTATTATATAAAATATCTATTTTATTACTATGTTCTTCAAATACTTTTTTTACTTCATTTATAGGTTTAGATATTAATTCTAATTGTTCTAGTGTTGATAATGGTAATTTAATAGGTTCTTGTTTTTTAGTAAATTTAGATACCCATTTACCAATACCTTTACCTTTTTTTATTCGTTTTCTTGTTTTATTTACCATATTATAACTATAATATAGTTATAATATTTTTTATAATTTATACTATTTAATATCTTCTAATATGTCTAATAGCACTTTGACTAGTATTATAATCATCGCCACCATATGTGCGATCATTGTAGTTCTTATTCATAGCCTTTTGTTTTAAATATGTAACATAATCAGAGCTATCATATACATATTTAACATTACAAGCAGCAGCAGGCACATTATTTAAAAGCTGTAAATTACTCCAAACAACGGAAGGAATACAAGTATCTTGAACATGTCCTAAATGTCCCTTAATACCCTTAACATTAGGTCTACTTTGAACACTTTGACAAGTTCCACCACAAGTAAAATTTTCACGACTTAAAAGATCGCCAGCATTATTAACAGCACGAAAAGGTGTAGTAATACTTTGTCTTAAACCATTACGAGCAAGTTGACTAGGATAAGTGGTATTCCAAGCCTGCTTTAAAGTAAAACGAATTTGTTCAAATTCAGGATAACGTTTATCTACATTTTGAGTTACAGGTGGCATCCAACCACGAATAGCTCCGCCTCTGCTCTTGGGGTCAGTAGCATAAATAGCAAAAGCTTGATTGCTTCCATTAATAGGGCTTGTATATCCAATTGACATTTATATATAATATAGAATATTATTTTTATTATTTTGTTAGTTAGCTAAATAAAAATAATATTCTAACAAATTTTAAAAATTAAAAATAAAATTTATAACTATTTAATATATAATTAATGTTTAATCTTTTACTATTAGTTTCGGCAATTATATTTGTTACAATTGATTTTATATATTTAAATTTAATTAAAGATTACTTTAATAAGCAAATACAAAGTGTTCAAGGTTCACCAATAAAAGTAAATTATTTAGGTGTAGCTATTTGTTATATATTTTTAATTGTTGGTATTAATTACTTTATTATAAAACCAAATAGAAGCATTCAAGATGCATTTTTACTTGGATTGGTAATATATGGTGTTTATGAAACAACTAATTATGCGTTATTTAAGAACTGGCATATACTAACAGTAATTATTGATACATTATGGGGTGGCATATTATTTGCCTTAACTACTTATATTGTTAGATTGTTGCGATTTTAATTATTTTATTTTATTTGTATAAAATAAGATAAATCAAATGGAAAATAATTTAAAAAATGTTATTAATACGATTAAAAATACTAATATTAAATCAAATATAGATATAGAAAATTTATCAAATTATATAGGTAATGCCTTAAATAATAATTTTGATTATACCGATGGTAAAGAAATTTTAGTTGAAAATATTTTTAGTTTGGAAAATACACCACAAAATCAAATTAAAAAACAAATACTAGTTTATGAAATATATAAATATACATTAAACTTTCAAAAACGATTTAGAACACAATTTTATAACACAAATAATAATAATAAATTTATAATATTATTAATATCTAGTCACGGTAAAGATATAGATAGGTCTTTAAATGTTCCAAATGTTAATAGTTTAATATTTAATTTAAGTTCTGTTCCTGGTATATCATCTTTTATTTTTGATGATAATATGGTTGAACATTTAATTAATAATGTAAATAATTCAATTAGTAATAATTCTAAAAATTTAACTTTTGTTAGTATAGCAAACAATTTAACTACATTAAAAGAATCATATCAAGAAAATATTTCTAATAAATATATACAAACTATACTAGATCCAATTTCTACTATTGAACAATCACAAGATTTACAATTAGCAGATAAATATAAACAATATTCTTGTAGAGTAACAAAACCAATTAAAGACAAAAAATATAATTTTGTAAGTATATTTACACCAGGTATATATGTATTAGGTGGTGCTAATTGTTTGGAAAATGAAATATCAGGAAATATGCTAAATTTGTTAGTTAATAACGATTTACAAGAATTAAATAAATTATTTGGAGAGGATCCAGAATTTGGACAAGATATTTTTCAAACTAATCCAGATAGTATACCAACTACTTTATATAATCCAAATTCTACTATACTTTTATCACAAATTTTAAATTATTTTAAAGACTTAGGAATTTATAATGTTGGGATAATAGACTTATCTTGTAGATCAGGACTAACAATTGATAATATTACACGAAATAGACAAATGGTAATTGAAGAGTTAGGGACTTGTGGTAATTTTCCAACATTTGGTGGTGTAAAGCACAAAAGTAAAAATAAGTCAAAAAAAAATAAAAAAAGTATAAAGAGAAATAAATGTTAGAATGTTATTTTATTTCTAAAGATATTAATAACAATTTACGTGTGCCATATGTTAAAGAACTTATTAGTTATAATATTGATACAAATACTAAAACTAATTATATAGAATATAATGGACATTTTTACAATAATATTTTGCCTATTACTTGTTATATGTTTTTAACCGAATTTGAAAATAAACCATATAAGATTGAAGAAAATACTTCATATTATAATAAGATAATTGATGAAAAATACATTGTTGAAATATATAAAAAAGAATTTATAGAAGATATTAGTGAATTAAACACTTTTAATGATAATAATGATATTATAGAAAATAGTCGCATTTGTTTAACACCATTAAATAAAGAAAAAATTTGGTTTAAAATACTTAATAAAGAATAATAATTATTATATTTTATAAATATATAAATATTTATTTAATTACTATTTGTAATAAGTCTAGGTACTACATTCATAGTCATTAGCTCCTGTGAAATTAATTTAAAAGCATATGGTATTTCTACATAAGCAAAATCTGTTCTATTATCACAAGTATGACAATGATGAATATGTAGCTTATCATTATATGCTGCTACTAATCCACAACTCTTACAAACATGTGCCTGATATTTATCAGAAGCATCATACATACGACCTCTTGTAAATCTTGACGCACCATGTGATACCATACAATCACGTTCCATCTCGCCAAATCGCAGACCACCATCACGACTACGACCTTCAGCAGGTTGTCTAGTAAGATTAACCATTGGTCCAATTGATCTGCTATGTGCCTTATCATTAACCATGTGCTTAAGACGTTGATAAAATACGGGTCCCATAAATACACTACATTCAATTTGTTGCCCAGTTAATCCGCTATATAGTAGTTCATTGCCGTGTGCTTCATATCCAAGTGAAAGCAACTTTTTAGAAATATGATCTACACCAAGATCACCAAAACTAGTTCCATCACCAAATAAACCTAATTGAACTAAAACCTTACCTAGAAGAGTTTCTTTTAATTGACCAATAGTCATACGAGATGGAATGGCATGTGGATTAATAATAATATCAGGTCTAATTCCCTCCTTGGTAAAAGGCATGTCCTCTTCAGGAATAATATTTCCTACAGTTCCTTTCTGACCGTGTCGCGAGCTAAATTTATCACCAATTACTGGACGTCTCATAGCACGAACACGCACTTTAGCAAAACTATAACCTTCACCATTTCTATCAATATAGTTCTTATCAATATAGCTTTCCTCGTTTGTTCTATACATTTTACTTTGGTCTTCATATTTAATTAGTTTGGTGTGGTCATTTCTATTTTCTTTAATAGGAGTAACTTTGGCAATAATAACGTCACGATTTTCAACAAGAGAATTTTCAGGCATTACACCCTTAGAATTAACTTTATCGTAATTACCCATTTTTTTTCCCTTTGTCTTAGTAAAATCAGGCTTACATCTAATTTCTTCATCACCATTTACTTTTTGCTTATCTTCATCCTTTTCAGTATGTAAAAGTGTAATTTGAAACAAACCGCGTTCAATTGAGCCTTTATTAACAAGCAATGAATCTTCTTGATTGTAGCCAGTATGCGTCATAATAGCTACAGTAATATTACAACCAGATGGAATTTCATTTAGTTTAATCATATTCATTACACGAGTGTCTACTAAAGGACGAGTTGGATAATTAAGCACATAAGCAGTCTTATCCATACGCTCGTGATAGTTAGTAACATAAACGCCCATTGCCTGCTTAGCCTGAGCACATTGATAAGTATTTCTAGGGGATTGATTATGTTCAGGAAAAGGAATACAGGATGAAATAACACCTAAAATAGTGGATGGATGAATTTCACAATGAGTATATTTATAAATTCTATCATTGCCTGGTAGTACAATCATATCCTTAGGCTTAGTAGCAATTAAAGAATAGCTTTGTTCTTCAGGATCAATATATTCCAAAATGGCTTCACCAATCTTACAATTGGTAAACAAATCATCCCAACTTAATTTGCCGGCCTTTAACTCAGTAATAATATCATTATTAAGTAGTAAATTGCCATTTTTAACACGTAAAAGTGGTCTAGTAATTCTGCCACTGTCATTACAAACTTTAATCTCTTTTGCTTTATAATCAAATACAATTGAAGTGTAAATATTAATAATACCCTTATATTTCATTTCTTTAAGAGAGTTAAATAATGTTTCGGGATCATTTGAAATACCAACCCAGCAACCATTAATAAAAATCTTTACTTTATCATACATTTCAGTTGGCTTTAAATTATTAACAGGAATAATAGATGGATTAATATAATCGTATAATGATAAGCTATTAGAGTGAATTGTAACGTGTGCCATATAACTAATACTTTTTACAATACCAACTGTGGCGCCCTCTGGAGTTTCCGCTGGACAACAAAAACCCCATGACGAGTTATGCAGCTTGCGTGGAGGAATTAACTTACCACTTTTATCAGTAGGTGTACTAATTCTGCGTAAATGACTAAGAGAAGAAACATATGTAAGACGATTAAGAACCTGAGCTACACCAACCTTAGTAGAGTTAGAGTTTTTAATACTAAAATCGCCAGTTGATAATGCGCGTTTAAAGCCGTTTTCAATAGTAGTAGATTTAACAATTTTATAAATGTTGGTTAAATTAATAATGCTAAGATAATCTTCAGTAGAGCGCCAAGAACCGCTGTTAATTTCCTTAATAATTTGCTTTTCCATATCTTTTACCATACGATTAAAGTTATTTCTAAATAAGTTATTAAGTGATGTGCCAGTTAAATCAATGCGTTTATTAATATAAGAATCGCGGTCATCGGCTTTAATCCATTCAAAATGTGCTTGTAATAATTTATTAGCCATATAGCCTAAGAAATAAATTTTTTGTGACAAGTTATGGCAGTGAGGAAATAAATCATTATGAAGAATATCAAGAGCAAATTCCATTTTCTTTCTAGCACCTGTTTCCTTATCCATATTAATTGGTGTATAAATAGCTTGACTAGTAATAAACTTAATTGCTTCATCCTTGGTCATATTTTTACTGGCTTCAATAATAGAAGCTTGTAATCCATCTAACATAGTAGCAGATTGTTCGCCTTCTAAGTTTAACAAAATATATTCGCAAATTTCCCTATCAGATTCAATACCAAGTGCTCTAAAAACGGTAAATAAAGGAACAGGTTGTTTAAGTCTGGGAATTTGAATACAAATAGGAAACCCGAATCCAGTATTTTTAGAGGCAATCATCATATTAATTTGCTTAGGAGAGATACATTTAAAATCAGGAACAGATTTAATTTCAGCAGTCCAAGTATATTTAGTATTATTTTTAGCGATATTAAAGCAATATACACGATTTTCAGCAGCACGTTCTTGACCTAATACAGTTTTTTCAGAGCCATTAATAATAAAATATCCTCCAGCATCATATTTACATTCACCAGTATAAGTATTCTCAACATATTTGTATTGACTAAGAACACAAATATTAGACTTTAACATGATAGGTAATTTGCCAATATGAATTTTAGGAAGATTTTTATATAAGGTATTAACATTGTCTAAGTTTTCACCACTGCGAACAACATATTTAATATTAATATCAATTGTCATAGCAGCAGCATAAGTAAAATTGCGTAATCTAGCTTCATGTGGAAACATTAATTTAATAGCACCATTATTTTCATGAATTTGTGGTCTATAAATATTAAAGTTTTCAAAGCTAATAAACATTTCTAATGCATATTTACCCGATGCTGGATCAAAATCATTTTCAGATTTGATATGAATTGTATTAAACATTTCAATAGTTTTAGGCATTTGTTGACTAACAAAGTCATTGTAAGATTCTAATTGATGTCTAACTAAACGCTCTAAATGTTGATCCTTAAAGTAAGACTCAATAATGTTCCAGGGAGTCTCAATAAAATCATCATTCAAATCAAAAGTATTATTCATTTTAATATTATTAATATTTGTGGTATTTAATACTAAATTATTGTTTATAATATTAGTTGTCATTTGGCTTAAGGCTAAATTATTTATCAATTTTTTTTTAAGTTGTTTTCAAATCAATTAATTTATTTTTTTTTTTAAATTAATTTATTTTAATTTTTTATTTTCTTTATATAATAAATAAGCAAAATATTTAGGCATTATATTGTTTAATAATTGTGTTAGTTTAGTTTTATTTATTTTTTTGTATTAATAAATAAGTATAAACTAACAGCTATAAAATGAGCAATAGTACACTTAAAAAAACTATTCAAGTTAATCCAGAATTATTTAAAATGGGCAACAGATCTAGAAAAGCTGGTAGACCAGAAAAAGTTGTTGTTCCAAAACCTATAATATCTCCTGATAGTGTTAAAAAAAAACTATTAGGTAGACTACAACAGCGAAAAAATGCTGAAATTAAAGCTAGTGGTACTTTAGGCATAAAACCAAAACCATACATTTTAACTGAAACTGATAATTTATTAGATAACAAAAATGACAATAATGAAGATGAATTTTTTAATGCTCTCAGTTATTTAACTGATTTTAAAAAAAAACAACAAGTTGACAGTGAAAAAAAGCGTTATGAAGAAAAAAAGAGACAAGAAGCACTTAATAAAACTATTAAAAATCAATCTGTTAGCTTAGGATTAGCACCAAATATTAATATTCCAATTAATTTAGAATTAGCTCCTGAATTAGTTGCTGACTCAAATGCCCCAATTATGCCTTTACAAAAATATAAAGTTGATAATGAAACACCTGGCTGTCTTAAAGGTGGACTAAAACCTACATATAAAACATTACTTAATCAAACAAGAAAAAATGTACCAGAAGTAAATGTACCTAGTATTTTAAATACTAACAATAATGTTAATAATGTTAATGATGTTAATTCAATTAGACAACAAAAATTAGCATTAATAAAATCAAAAATACAGAGTTTAGAAAATGAAAATAAAAAAGCTAAAGAAGCATCATTACCTAAACTTATTCCTGATCCAAATATTACATTTACAGCAATTAATTTAGATACTGGCGATGATATAACAGAAGAAAAAAGTGGTGTCGCAAAAGCAATTGAAACTGTTAAAGAAAAAGAAAAAGAAGCAGAACAAAGTGCTAATAAAAAGTATTCTAAAAAAACAATTAAACGCAAATTTACATTAGGGAAATCTAATATTTATAGAAAAGTTGGTATTTTAGTTGGCAATAAACAATCTAGAAAAAATGTTATTGAAGCACAAAAGGCACTAAAACGCACACCAATGGCTGATATTAAAAGATATTTAAAACATCATGGTCTTATTAAAGTTGGTAGCACAGCAACAAATGATGTTCTTCGTAAAATGTATGAATCTGCTATTATGGCAGGCGAAATTACAAATATTAATAAAGATACATTAATTCATAATTTTATAAATGATGATACTAACAAATAAATTAAAATATTATAATATATTAATAATTACTATATTATAATAAAAAATGGAAACAACTAAAAATAAATTACCTAATTATGTAAATCAATATTTTAACAACTTAAAAATATATTTAGATGGTGATACAATTTTATATTATGGTAGTGTTCAACGTAATGATTATTTTCATGGTGAAAGCGATATAGATGTTGCTATATTTTGTGATAATGAACAAAGCACTATTAATAAATTATTAAATTATATAAGAAAACCAAAATATAAAGTTAAAAAAATAGTTTGGCAATTAAGCACAACTAACAAATTTGTTTATGGAAATAAAGTATCTTATACATATATTAATAATAATAATCCAAATGAAACTTTTCGTATAGAATTTGCCATTTATAATAATAAATTCAAAAAAGATATTACATCTATTCATAAACGCAAATTTATTTTACCTTGGTATATATCATGGTATTTATATATTTTAAAGTTTATATTTTATAGACTACAAATTTTGTCATTAGATAGTTATAAAAATCTTAAAAACTTTGCTTTATCAAAAGGTATTGGTATGCCTACTGAATTATTTCTTGTTTTAGATAATAATAACAGCTTTTATAAATAATACTGTTATTAAAACAATTATAAAAACTACTTAAATACAATTTTATAAATTATAATAAACTAACAAATAATAACAACTACTTAAAGAAATCATTTGTTATTATTAATAATATAAAATATATTAATAATAAATGTCACTAATTAAAGAATATTTTGCTAAAACTGAACAGTACTTAATTGAATATGGTCAAAAAACCATTATTTTAATGCAAGTTGGTGCTTTTTTTGAAGTTTATGGTCTTAAAAATCCCGAATCTGGTGCTATTAGCGGTTCTAATATTATGGATTTTTCAGTTATTTGCGACCTAAATGTGGTGGATAAAAAAGTATGTGTTGGCAACTTTGACGTTGTTATGGCCGGATTTAAAATAAATTTCATTGATAAATTTATTAAAAAGTTACAAGATAGTGGATACACATCTGTTGTAATTACACAAGACGAAAATATGCCTAATGTTAGAGATGTATCTGGAATCTTTTCACCAGGCACATATTTTCCAGATATTCCAACCAATGAACTAACAAATAATTGTTGTTGTATTTGGATTGAACATTGTAATACTGTTAGTATTATTAAAAAAAACTCTGGTAAAAGTAGTGTAATTGTTGGTGTTGGCAATATTGATATTTTAACTGGCAAAACTACTATGTTTGAGTTTCAAGAAACTTATTTAGAAAATCCTACTACATTTGATGAGTTAGAACGTTTTATATCTATTTATAATCCTAGTGAAACTATATTAGTAAGCAATTTACCCGAAGATAAAATTAATAATATTATTAAATATGCCAATGTTCGTAGCCAAAGTATTCATAAAGTTGTTACGCACAATGGTATTAATGATAAAAATATAAATAATAATGTAAAAAGAGCACATAATTGTGAAAAACAAACTTATCAACGTGAGTTACTAACAAAGTTTTACAATGTTATTGATTTTTCATCTTTTATTCAGTTATATAATAATTATCCAATTGCTACACAAGCTTTTTGCTATTTGTTAGATTTTATCTTTCAACATAATCCTAACTTAGTTAATAAAATTAGTGAACCTAATTTTGAAAGTTTTGGTAACAGACTTATATTAGCTAATCATTCACTTAAACAACTTAATATTATTGATGATTCTACTACTACTAGTAATAGTATAAGTAGCAAATATTCGTCTGTTAGTAAAATGTTAAATGAATGTGTAACACCTATGGGTAAACGTAAATTTTCTCAAAATTTTCTTAATCCTACTACAAATGAAGTTGATTTAGTTTGTGAATATGACTTTACTGAGTATTTAATTTTAGACACTGAAAAATGTAAATTAATACGCACATTATTAACTGGTATTCGTGACTTAACTAAGCTTAGTAGACAAATTATTTTACGCAAAGTGTCACCTAAAGCATTGTATCAGTTATATACTAACATTATTAGTATTAAACACATTTATACAACTTATATTGCTAATGATAAATCTGTTTTAACATATTTATCCAAAAAAATGGACATTAGTAGTTTATTAGTTAGTTGTGATAAATTATTAGAATATTTAACTTCTAATTTAGATATTGAAATGTGTAAAGATATTGATTCGCTTAGTTCATTTGATACAAATTTTATTAGACAAGGCGTTTCAGCTGAATTAGACAGCAATAATTTATTGTTAGAAAAGTCACTTGTTAGTTTAAATTGTTGTAAAGATTATTTTAACAATGTTATTACTAAGTTTGAAACTAACAAAAGTAAATCTAGTAAAAGCAAAAGTAAAGCCAAAGTAGTAGAAGAAGATCTAGATGAAAATGAAAATACAAAAGAATATGTTAAAATCTATGAAACTGAAAAAACTAACATAATGTTAGTTGCTACTGATGCCAGATGTAAAAAATTAAAAGAATTGTTAGTTAAAGAAGGCGAGTCTATTTTATTAGAAAATGGATTAACCTTTATTATTAATGATATTGAATTTTATAAGCAATCTGCGTCAGCAAATTGTATTACCAACTTACAAATTAGTGGACTTTGTAAAAACGTATCTTTGGCCAAACTCCTAGTAAAAGAATTAATTAGTAAAGCTTTTTTTCAAACCATTTGTGGTCTCGAATTATTAAATAATAATATGGAAAATATCTGCGATTTTATAACCTACATTGATGTAGGCTATTGTAAAGCCTGGTTGGCAACAAAATACTGCTACTGTAAGCCAGTAATAAATAGTGTTAATGATAGCTCATATGTAAATGCCAAGGGTTTGCGTCATTGTCTTATTGAACAAATACAAACTGATGAACTATATGTAGCCAATGATATTTCATTGGGAAATGATGGTATTTTATTATATGGTACCAATGCTGTAGGTAAAACTAGCTTTATTCGTGCCATTGGTATTGCTGTTATTATGGCACAGGCTGGCCTTTTTGTTCCAGCATCCAGTTTTATTTATAAACCATACAAATACATATTTACACGCATTCTAGGCAATGATAATCTTTTTGAAGGACTTTCTACTTTTGCTGTGGAAATGTCTGAATTACGAACTATATTAAAGTTGGCAGATAAAAATAGTTTAGTATTGGGAGACGAATTATGCTCAGGAACTGAAAGCATTAGTGCTACTAGCATTTTTGTAGCAGGTATTAAACAACTTTATGATAAGCAATCTAGCTTCATATTTGCCACACATTTACACGAAATTATTAGTTATAGTGAAATTAGAGAAATGGAAAAGTTAAGGCTAAAACATATGGCAGTTATTTATGACAAAGAACGTGACTGTTTAGTATATGATAGACGCCTACAAGATGGACCTGGTAATAATATGTATGGCTTGGAAGTATGTAAGTCACTTGGCTTACCACAAGACTTTTTAGAATTGGCAAATAATATTAGACTTAAATATAACCCTGAAAGTAGTAGCATACTGGATAAAAAAGGCTCTAGTTACAATGCTAAACAATTAAAGACAATGTGTGAAAAATGTGGTATAAGACAAGCAAAAGAAGTACATCATTTGGCACATCAACAAGATGCTAATAAAGATGGCATAATTAGTAGCAGTGATGGTAGCCTTATATTTCATAAGAATAATAAGGCTAATCTTGTTAGTTTATGCGAAGAATGTCATGATAGCTTTCATAATAATACTAGTAATACTAATAAAAAAACAGTAACTAAAAAAGTAAAAACAACAAAAGGCACATATGTTCAAGAAATATCTATTAATATTAACAATCCAATTTAATTCTTTCTTGTTTTTCTTTTCTTATGATATTTTTTATTTACTTTTGTCTTTTTATTGTGCTTTTTAAATTGTTTTCTTTTTGTTAAATACTTTTTTTTAGATCTTTTTACTTTTCTTGTACCACCTCCACCAGGTAATATAGAACTAAGATAACTTGACATTGTATTATCAGGTCGATGTTGTATATATCTTGTATTATTAGGTGGATATTGTATATATCTTTCTGTTGTATTATTAGGTAATACAGATCTGAATCTTGTATTACCACGTGGACGTCGCAGAGGTAGACGTCTTGTTGAACTTCTATAGGGTGAAGGATTTACAAATATTTTTCTTTTTTTTGTTTCTTTTTTATGAGTTGTAGGAGTAAAAATTTCACTAACACCTCTTTTACCTAATATATTACTATTTTCTTCTGAAGAATCCATATTTACAACTGTATTTGGTGAAGCTAAAGGAGGAATAAATAAAGTTTTTTGAGAATTTTTTTCATATGTTGGTGTATTATATACACTACTTGAATTTTGTGTAGATTGATCATGTTCTTTTGTAACAGATTCCATATCTGATGCTTCACTTTTTTTTGAAGGATTGTATTTATTAGTATTTGAATCAATACTTCCTTTTGGTAATTGTACAAAAGATGTAGTTGATATACTATTACCTGATATAGCTGGTTCTGTATCCATTGCTTCTTCAAAAAGAGTAGGACTACATTTTACAACACTATTTTTATCATCTATTTCAAAATTATATTCATATTTAATTGGATTAATATTATCAATTACATAATTTAATAAATCTAATTTTCTTTTATCTATTTCAGGTATAGATATATCTAATCCATTCATAACATCTATTTGTATTTGTAAACTATGTAATAAGTCTTCAGCTAGTATATAATTAATATTTTCAGTATTGGATACAATTTTAGTAACTAATTCATTAAATAATTCTATATTTAATTCTTTTTCTTGTTTCATACTATTATTATTTTCTTCTTCTGTTTCATCTTCCATACCATCACCTGGCTTTCCTCCTGCTAAATTCATAGATTCTGCTGCTGGTGCTCCTGATTCTGCTGCTGATGCTGATGCTGCTGGTGCTCCTGATTCTGCTGCTGCTCCTGATTCTGGTATATAAATTCTTATATTTTCTAAATTAGATGTAATATACTTATTAATAAATTTATCTATACCAGATTTAATACTAAACATAGTTAATCTATATTCTGTATTATTTATTTGTTTAAAATAATCATTATATATAAAATTTTGAACTTTAACTGTGCTACCAATACTTGCTATTTCTGTATATAATGCTTTGTTACAATCATTAATTAATTTTGTATTAATACGACGTCTTTCTTGAGGTGATTTTATAAAATCTAATAAATTAATTGGGTTTGAATTTAATCTTTCAATATGTGTTAAATCTAATAAAGTTATAAATGTATTTAATATATTATCATAGCTGTCAAATTTAAATTTTGATATTGTATCATTAAAATTATTTATTAATGATATATTTAATTTAAGTCTTATATACATTTTACGGTCAACATTATTTTGATCTAATTTTAAAGTATCATTAATTTCAATAGCATTATTAACAACTATTAATGTATTTAATAACATTAAATAATATTTACAAACCGCATAATAAAAATAACTACAAAATAAAACCGGAACTGAAAATTGTTGACCTTCTATATTACAATAATATTGTTCATTATAAGTTATTGAGTTTAATATTTTATATATTAAAGAATTAATACTTTCTATTTTGATAATTAAAGTTTCTATTATTGTATTTAGTGTAAAATCTGCTTCTTCTATTTGTTGAACTGTAATTGCTGTACCTTTTGTTGTATTATAATATTTAATTACTTTTTGATTTTCACCTGTAACAGCACTATTTACAGTTATTAACTCTTTTGTTGACATTACATAATCTACTAAAAACCCATCACCAGATACAACAGCAGGAACTGCAAGATTATTATTATCCATTTTCATTGCTAATCCATCATAAAAATACATTTGGTCACCGATTGTTTTTAAACTAACAAGAACATTTATTGCCATAGCCTTTGTAAAACCAAAATCTGGGGGAAAAACTTGTTTAAACGCATATAATAATAATTCAAATAATCTATCCCAGTTAGTTCTTTTACTATTTTGTAGTTCTTGTTTTGTAAAATCAAAATTATAACTATTGCTTTCTCCTACTTTAAAATTTGAAGTTTGATTATAAATAGTCATTGAAAGTTTATTTAATGTAGCATCTTTATCTTTTCCTAATATTTTTCTATTAATATATTCAGATATAGCATCTATTGATGGTGATAAATGATTATCAGTTGTATTTATTTCTAATATAATTGATCTTAAATTACCTTTTGTAAATTGTATTCTATATAAATTAGAGTTTGAGTTAGAGTTTGAGTTTGAAGGTTGATTTACTGATGAAAATATCGCATATACTGGTTCTGGACTTATATTACTATTACGAGTAGTAGGTATATGGGTGTATAATAATGTATATTCTACATTTTTATCGGTTTCTTGTTCACCTTCACCTGGTGCTGGGTCAATTAAACCTGCCAAATAATATTTACCATTTTCACGTGTATTAGGTGTATTAAATAAATTTTTAAAAAATTCTATATTTAAATTTATAGCATCCTTAGCATATAAAGATGGAGTTTTTATTATTTGTTTTAATATAGATGTTCCGTCTTTTTTTATAGCATCATCATAAAACTGTTTATCTGTTCCAATTATACTAATTATATTATCATCTTCATCATTAATTAAACTTTTGTATTCTTCTAATAAAGATTTATTTTGTAAATCTGAAAAAAGCACTGCTGTTTCTAATTTTGGTGCTATTTTTTGAATAGATTTATTCCCATTTTTTATAATTACGTTTCTATTTACTTCATTTGGACTAAATGGAATTTTTGCTAAATCTACTATTTTATGTAACGTATTTGGTGCATTTTTATTAGTTGCTTGAAAAATTGGATTACCATTTGTATATTCTAATGATAAATTACCAATTCCATGCATATAAGACATAACTTCATTGATTGAATTAATTTTACCGTAAAAATCGTGTATACCGTCAATAAAACGATATACCGCTAATTCATTCATATAACTATTGTTTGTATTTGCGTTTACACCATTTACAAAAATTGTATTACCATCTTTACTAACAGTATATGGTTCTAATGCTAATGCTGATGCTGATGCTGGTACTGATTTTAATGCTGGTACTGATTTTAATTCTGTTTTTGATGTTGGTACTGATTCTGTTTTTGATTCTGTTTTTGATGCTGGACCTGCCTGTGCCCATGCTTTTTCTAATAAAGATTGTTTTGTATCATTTTCATCTGTTTCCATATCCATTTGTTGAGCATTTTTTTTTGATGATTCATTTAAATTATTTTCAAAACTTCTTTTTCCTAATAAGCTATTTAATCTTTGTTTTTTAGATTCATCAAAAGTAAATGGAAAATTTTCACGAAATGTTGAATCATCAATAAATGTTGTAAATGGTATATTAGAATTAAAATTAGAATTACTATTAGAATTACTACTTAAATTCATATTATATTATATAGTTATTTTTTTCTATATAATATACTGTATTTTAATTGTCTTTCTTATTTTCTTGAACGTCTAGTTTTTCTTCCTTTAGCTAAACCTAACATTCCTAGTAATTTTTTAGCAGTGCGTTGAAGAAAAGGAACTGTTTTTGTAGCCTTTTTAGTAACAGTTTCGCCTACATCTTCTAAACCACCCTTTACTTTTCCCATAACTTTGTTTGACTTTTTCATAACAGTTTTAGTAACTCCTTTTACTGATTTGGCCATTTTATTATAAATTATATTAATATAAAAATTTATTTTTTATATAATTGTTTTATTATTTTAATATATAATAAATGTCTATTAAACAATTTATTCAAGATAATTTTAATTATATCTTTGTATTAGTTTTAATACTTCTTTCTTTAATTACAATATTTTATATTTTTAATGTTAATTTTAACCCACCTAAACAAAAAATAGTTTATCAAAAAGAAATGGTTTTTCCTTTAAATTAATTTAGTTTAACAACTTCTATATTAGCATCATTTGCTAGCTCTTCAACTAATGGATCATTTTTATAATCTTCTAAATATATTACTTTTTTAATTCCTGTGGCAGCAATTGAACGAAAGCAATTTAAACAAGGATAATGTGTAATATATATTGTTACATTATTACCATTTTCTAAACTAACACCACGCTTGGCACAATCGGCTAACGCATTTACTTCACTGTGAATAATTGATTGCTCATGATTGTTTATCACACGACTAATATGCGGAGCACCAGATATATATCCATTATAACCCATTGATACAATACGATTATTTTTAACAATTACAGAACCAACTTTTAGTCTATGACAAGGACTTCGTTGTGATGCTAATAAAGCAATAGACATAAAATACTGATCCCATTCTAGCCTAGTAGTACTACTACTATTATTGTCTTTTATTAGTTGACAAAGCTGATTAAACATGTTTTTATAATTAATTATTAAAAATATGTTTAAATTATAAAATTTATATTTATTATTTATTGAAAATAAAATATTACTACACCTGGCGCACCATCCCCACCATTATAATAAAATGGACCACCTGATGATAATACACCTATATTTCCACCACCACCACCACCAGATCCATAGCTTGTAGCATTTTGTCCATATCTATTTGTATTTGTATTTCCAGATTGTGTACCACCTAAGCCATTTAATCCTGCTGTTCCACCATTTGTATCTCCACCAGCACCACCTCCACCACCTCCATAACTAGTTTTTACTACTGATGTTATAGCACTAGGTATAGAAAATGGTGTTGTATAACTTGTACTACTAGTACCATTTGTATTATTTCCTCCATTACCTCCATTATATATAACACCTGAAGGTATTGTAACATTACCACCACCTCCTGCATTATATTTGCCACCTATGCAATTAATAATTATATTACTATTTATACTAACACTACTTGAACTACCATTTGTTCCTGTACTTAGATATGGATTAACTCCAAAAACAGTAGTTAATGTGTCGCCATATCCACCATTACCTACACTAATATTATATGTTAAACTAGCTGTTGTAATATTTGGATTTGTAGTATATAAATATGCACCACCACCACCACCACCATTACCACTAGATTTACCAGTTGTTCTACTAATTCCTGCGCTACCACCCCCGCCACCAGCAACACATATACAACCAAAATTAGTAACTGGTTTATTAAAAGTAATTGAACCAGTTCCTACTGTAAATGTTACAATAGTATAACCATTTAATGTTTGTGTTGTACCTGTACCTGTTAGAGTATATGTAGGATAACTATTATAAAAAGTTGTATTAACTGTAAATAATGTATTTAAATCTACACCAGTAGATGTTAAATAATTAGTTTGTGGTCCATAAACCCCTGATGTATATGGTTGAAATAATATACTTATATCTGTACCATTACTAATATATCCAGTATTTATTATAGATGGTAATGTATATTTATATAATTTACTATTTGATATATAGTTTATATAACTTCTATTTAAATTACATGCTAAACCATCAAAATATATATTATTTAAATTTATCCATGTTTTACCATAATCATTTGAATAATAATTTACACCATTAAATACAAGAGAACTTGTAACATAAATATAAGATATTACTAAATATTGACCTGTAGTATCTGTTACTAACATATTGCTAATATAATTAATCATATAATTACTACTAGGTAATAAAATTGTTGAATTTAAAAAGCTTTGTCCATAATTAAAAGAGTAATAAAATTTATTATAATTACTAGGGGCAATTCCAGCAACATAAACTATATTTCCATTTGAATTACAACCACTTAAATAAAAATCAGTACTATGAAGTTGAAGATAATTTAAACTATAACTATTTATTGTATATGGTTCTAAACCACTAGCAGTTAATGAATATATTCCAGAATCACACATAAAATAAACATATTTACCATTACTACTACAAAAAATAACACCAATACTACTAAAATTTAAATTAAATGTTACTGTATTCCAACTAACGCCATAATTATTTGAAAATAATAAACCTACACCAAATACAATAGCAAACATATATTGTCCTGAACTACTTATTGCAGTGCCATTATAACTTAAACCATTATATGAATTTGTATTAAAATATGTCCATGAACCACCCTTATTTTTTGAAACTGCATATTCTACATTTAAATCACCAATACCACTTATTAATATATATGTTCCGTCACTACTTGTAGAAATATTATATACAGTAATATTTATATTTTTACCAGTAAATGTTACACCTGAATCATAACTATAAAAAAATGTTGTACTTAGATATCCAGCACTTGTATATATATTTACACCATCACTACTCATAGCTAATCCTGCTGTATTTAAGCTATTATTTACAGTTGTTAGTGTAGATGTAAATGGTTGAAATATACTACCTAAATCAGTTCCATTTACTTTATAATTTGTTACTACACTCATTTAATTTATTAATATATTATTTAATATATTAAATAATTAAATAAAAAATTGAAATTAATTTTATTATTTTAAAAACATTTAAATAATACTTATATTATTTATATAAATATATTATATATTACTTTATTATACTATTATAAAAAAATGATTATTCCTATTAAATGTTTTACTTGTGGCACTGTTTTAGCCGATAAATATCGTTATTATAAGGAAGAAGTTCGTAAGCGCAAAATTGCTCGTGATATGCATGTTAATAAAGTTATTTATTTAACTAAAGAATATAGTGAAAAAACACCTGAAGGTGAAGTTTTAGATGAATTAGAGCTTCATAAATATTGTTGTCGTAGTAAAATGCTTACTCATGTTGATATTGAATAAATAAATTATTATTTATAAAATTTATAATATTAATTTAATAAGACTTATTATAATATATTTTTTATTTGGATATATTATAATGGTTAAATCTAGAAGATATAGAAAAAAAAGAAGTTTTAAATCTAGAACTAGAAAACAAAAATTATGGAATCAAAAAGGATGTTCACATACTAAGTGTAAGAGTTGTCGTATGTGCCATATGTGTAGTAAAACTTCTAAATGTTTAAAAGGTGGTGACTCTGTTATTGCTCCTTTGTCTGTATCAAGCAATGGATCCGTAGGTGTAGGTGGTGGTTGCGGTACTTGTATGAATGAGAATTGTTCTTGTGCTGGTCCTGATAATATGATGGGAGGTACTATACCTGGTCCTATTGTAGGTGGTGTTTGGGGACCAAATCCTAGTCAATGGCCTGGCGCAAACGGTGTAGGAGGTGATCGTAATTTATTACCATATAATACATATCAACCAGTAGATATTTCTAGACAAATGGCCTTAAGAGGTGGTAAGCGCACTAAAAAACAAATTCTTAAAAGAAAGAAATCTATGAAAGGTGGTGGAATAATGCCACAAGATTTGCTTAATTTAGGCCGTGATTTTGCGTTTAATATGGAATCAGCATATAATTCTATTAGAGGTATGCCTGCTCCTGTAAACCCATTACCATATAAGGACCAATTAATGGCTGAAGCCACTAGATATTAAAATAATTATTATAATAATTATAATATTTTTATATATTATAAAAATGGCTTTTCCTAAAAAAATTGGACAACTTTGCTCCCCTGCGTTATTATATTTTAGCATTTCTATTTTTGTTGTTGTTTACACTATTTTTCAAAATTTAGGTAATGATAGAATGTATCGTGTTGGTGGTTATTCTTGTATGGTTCCTAGCACTATGTTAGTTTTCGCTGTTAAAATTATTTATATTCTATTCTGGACTTGGATTCTTAATTTAATGTGTAAGGACGGATATTCTAACATTGCTTGGTTTCTTGTTCTTCTTCCTTTTATTCTCATGTTTATTCTTATTGCTCTTTTAATGATGAATGGTAGAAAACATAGTAAAAAAGAAAGTATGAAAATAGCTGATATAAATATAATAGGTACAGGAAGTGGTACTGGTAAAGGTGTATATGAACCATTTACAGGTGGTATGTGTAGTTCTTGTGGATGTGGTAATTAAAAATTTGGTTAGACATTAATAAATAATAAGTTATTTTTTATATTAAAATATTTATTAATTGTTTTCAAGTATTATTATAAATTTGTATAAATAAATTATTTATCTTTATACATATTAAAAGTAATAATGGTTAAACTTAAAAGCAAAAATAATAATGTAAAAACATCAGGTTTAGGAACAGCTTTTGAAAAAAATGGTTGGTTATATGTATCTGTTAGTGGTGCTCCTAAAAAACGTGGTTATGATTATGGTTATCTTGTTGCCAATGAAATGAAAGAAATATTTGAAATGCTTAATTTTAATATTATGGATCAATATGGTCTTGAATGGTCTTATTGTATTGAATTAGGTGTTAAATATCTTAAAGATACAATTAAAACTAACTTTTCTGAATTTTATGAAGAAATGGAAGGCTTTGCTGAAGGATGTACTGCTGGTGGAACTAAAACTAGTTTAGATGAAATACTTGCTTGGAATAATATGTTTACTATTACTGAAAATTTAATTGGTTTAGATATGGGATCTTCAGGGGTTTCTAGGGAAGGCGGTTCATTATTTAATAAAAATGGACAGCAAGAACGTTGTAGTGCGTTTATGGCTGTTGGTGATTGGACTGCCGACGGTAAAATTGTAATGGCACATAATAACTTTTCTGAGTTTATTGATGGCCAATATGGTCGTGTTGTTTTAGATTTAAAACCATTAAAAGGTGCTCGTATGTTAATTCAAGGGTTTATTGGTTGGATTTGGTCTGGCACTGATTTTTTTGTTACCAGTTATGGTATTATGGGAACAGAAACTACTATTGGTGGATTTAACAAGTTTGAAAATAATTGGCCAATTGCATGTCGAATTCGTCAAGCTATGCAATATGGTAAGTCTCTTAGTGATTACGAAAAAATTTTATTAAAGGAAAATTCAGGTGATTATGCCAATTCTTGGCTTTTTGGTGACATTAATACTAATGAAATTATGCGTATTGAATTAGGTCTTAAATATCATAATACTGAGCGTACAAAAAATGGGTTTTTTATTGGCTTTAATGCTCCATATGACCCAAAAATTCGCAATTTAGAATGTGCCAATACTGGTTTTGATGATGTACGTCGTCATCAAGGTGCTAGAAAAGTACGACTAGGTGAATTAATGGAGTGGTGTAAGGGAAAATTAGATGTTGAAACTGCTCAAAATATAATTGCTGACCATTATGATGTTTATAGTAAAACTGTTAACCCTTGTTCTCGTACTATTTGCTCTCATTATGAATTAGATCCTCGTCAATATATGTCAGATCCTAGTAGACCAAAACCATTTGCTGCTCGTGGCGCAATTGATGGTAATGTTTGCGACTCTACTATGGCAGAAAATATGTCGTTTAGTTTGCGTTACGGTAACTCATGTGGCAAACCATTTATCGTCAGCGAATATATTAGAACTAATCCACAGTTTGCTAGGTTAGAGCCGTACCTACATGACAGATTAACGCAACCATGGACAACATTTTCTGTAGGCGAAAATGGTAGCCATGGTAATAATAAAAAATCTAGAAAAAATGTAGAAAGAAAAAATAAAACTATTAAAAATAAGTAAAATACTATAACTAAAATTTTTTATTGTATTTTTATAGAAATAAATAAAGCAATTTAAATTTCAAAAGCATAAATGCTAACAAAAAATGTATAAACGATTCATTTATTTTCTCAGTCTAAATAACAAAAAAAACTTACTTATAAAAGTGTTTGGTTTTAAAAATTGGACATTTTAAAAATGTCCAAAATTGAATTTTGCAAAAAAGTTTTAAAAAAAGGGGTATAAAAAATGGGTTTTAAACCATAATGCTCTTATTTTTATTTTTTTGTTAAAAAAAGTATTACGATAAAAATTTTTATTTTTTAAGTTAATTTGTTTAATTTTATTTTCTTTTTATAAAATATAGAAACATTAAGCAACAATTTTTAGAGTAAAATGAGCAAAAACGAGCAACCTAATTTTTATTGTAATTTATGTGATGTTAACTGTATTACAAAATTTAATTGGAATAGACATTTATTAACAGCAAAACATATAAAAGCAACAAATGAAACAACTCTAGCAACAAATTTAGAGCAAAAAGAGCAAAATTATATTTGTAAAAATTGTAATAAAATTTATAAAAATAGATCTGGATTATGGAGACATAATAAAAAATGTTTTGAAATAAATACAATAGAAAAAAACAGCAAAAATAATGAATTAGTTGTTATAGAAAAACAAAATAATATATTAGAACCTACAATTATTTATAATCTTGTAAAACAAATTACTGAAAGTAATGAACAAATATTAAAAAGTCAAATAAATGAAACTAGTAAAAATAGTTTAGAATTACAAAAAGATATGTTTACTCAAATAATAGAATTATTAAAAACAAATTTATCTAATACAACTAACAATATTATTACTAATAATAATAATAACTATACACAATTTAATTTACAAGTATACTTAAATGAAACTTGTAAAAATGCTATGAATATTGATAAGTTTTTGGATTATCTTGAGCCTACCGTTGAGGAATTAGAAGCAACTGCTTATCTTGGATATGTAGAAGGAATTAGCAGAATTATTATGCGTGGATTTAAAAACTTAGAAGAAGAAGAGTTACCATTTCATTGTACAGATTTAAAAAGAGAACATATTTACGTTAAAAACCCTGATGATGAATGGGTTGAAGAAAAAGATGAAAAACCAATTTTATTAAGATTTATAAAAGAAGTAGCAAGAAAAAGTTTTAATAATATAAATGAATGGAAAAAGAAAAACCCAAATTGGACAAACTATCATTCAAAACAAAATGATATGTTTATGAAAATATTAAATAATTCAGTTTCAGGTGGAACAGAAGAAGAACAACAGGCAAATTATGAAAAAATAATGAAAAATATAATGAAAAATATTACAATTGATAAAAGTAAAAAGAATAGTAAATAAAAAATATTTTGATGTAAATGATAACTATTTTAATATAAATGATAACTATTTTGATATAAATGGTAACTATTTTGATGTAAATGATAACTATTTTGATGTAAATGATAACTATTTTAATATAAATGATAACTATTTTGATGTAAATGATAACTATTTTAATGTAAATGGTAACTAATATAATATTACAATTGATAAAAGTAAAAAGAATAGTAAATAATACAAATAATAAAGTATTAAATATAATAATACAATTATAATATAAAAAAATAAGCTTATTATATTATAAATGGAGACAATTACGTGGAACATTATTGACAAATATTTTAAAGATAATCCTTATAATTTAGTGGCACATCATTTAGACTCTTATAATGACTTTGTTACAAAAGGACTTTTTCAAGTATTTAAAGACAATAATCCTATTCGTTTTATTGAGCGTGATGACAGTGAAAATATTGATAGTGATGTTAGAAATGAAGCTCTTTTATACTTAGGTGGTAAAAATGGTGATAAAATTTATTTTGGAAAACCAATTATTTATGATGAATCACATGCTCACTATATGTATCCTAATCAAGCTCGACTTCGCAACATGACATATGGTTTTACAATTCATTATGACGTTGATGTTGAATTTACGTATTATGTTGGCGGTGAAAAGGTTCAAGAATCAATAGTTTTAGAAAAAATATATTTGGGTAAATTTCCTATTATGCTTCAATCAAAGCTATGTATTCTAAAAGGTTTGTCAACTGATGCGCGTTTTAATGCTGGAGAATGTAAAAATGATTATGGTGGATATTTTATTATTGATGGAAAAGAAAAACTAATTTTATGTCAAGAAAAGTTTGCTGATAATATGCTTTATGTTAGAAAAAATAAAGCAGATGATGAATATAGTTATTCTTGTGAAGTACGTTCAGTCTCAGAAGATGTATCAAAACCAATTCGTTATACTGCTGTTAGAATAGTTGCGCCTGATAGTAAATATACTAATAACCAAATAGTTGTTGATATTCCAAATGTTAGAAAGCCAATCCCTTTATTTATTTTAATGCGAGCATTAGGTATTCAATCTGATAAATCAATTATTGAATATTGTTTATTAGATTTAGAGAAAAATAGCGATTATGTTGACTTTTTTATTCCATCTGTTCATGACGCAAATCGTATTTTTTGTCAAAAAACAGCGCTAGAATTTATTGCCACTTTTACTAAAAGACAAACAGTTAGTGCTGTATTAGATATTTTAATGAATTACTTTTTACCTCATATTGGCGAAGACAACTTTTTAGATAAAGCATATTATATTGGTTTTATGGTTAATAAAATTGTAATGACTGCTAAAGGATTAGAACCACCAACCGACAGAGATAATTTTAAATTTAAACGTGTTGAAACATCAGGTAATTTATTATATCAGCTTTTTAGAGAATATTATATTATTCAAAAACGTGAAATTGCACTTAAGATTGATAAAGAATTCTATTACCACAAAGGTACTTATAGAGACAATTTTACTAGTTTAATTACTGAAAATGTTAAAATGATTTTTAGTGATCGCACTGTAGAAACTGGTTTTAAAAAGGGATTTAAAGGTAATTGGGGCGCTGATGTTAATACTAAGCGTCTTGGTGTTGTTCAAGATCTTAATCGTCTATCTTGGTTTACATTTATTTCACATTTAAGAAAGATTATTTTACCTATGGATTCTAGTTCAAAGGCGGTTGGCCCACATTTATTACATACAAGTCAATGGGGATTTATTGATCCAATTGATACACCTGATGGTGGTAATATTGGTCTTCATAAACATATGGCGCTTAGTTGTTCTATTACTAATGGCACATCAGGTGTTCCACTTATTAAATGGATGCGTTTAAATGCTGAATTAAAATTGCTTCAAGAATGTTCTAGAAAGATTTTAGCTGACAGTACAAAAGTATTTGTAAATGGTAATTGGGTTGGCGTTGTTAGTTATCCAATTGAAACAGTTAAATTACTTAAAGCATATAGACGTAATGGTGTAATTCCTGTTTATACTAGTATTTCTTTTGATAATGAACGAAATATACTATTTTTATATACTGATGATGGACGTCTTACAAGACCTATTTTATATAGAGATGAAAATACAGGCAAAGTTAGTTTTGATAATAAAAAGGTCATTGAAATGATTGAAGAAAAGAACTATAGTTGGAATCAATTGATTACTGGTTTTAAAGAAAAAGCTGATGAAGATTTTAATATTCGTAATAATATACTTTACTTTGATATACAAAAGTTATATCCATCTATTAATAATATTAAAGAAGCATTAGCATTTTTTGAGTCTAATAAAGCTATTATTGATTATGTAGATACTTCTGAGGAAGAAGGTTGTTTAATTGCTATTAAACCTGATCAGTTAGAAGAAAACAAATATTATACTAATGTTGAATTAGACCCTTCATTAATTCTAGGTGTAATGGGTAATTCTATTATTTATCCTGAAAATAATCCTGTAACTCGTGACACTTTCTCATGTGGTCAAAGTCGACAAGCTGTTTCTATGTATAACACCAATTACCCTGTTCGTATGGATAAGATGGGAGTAATTTTAAATAATGGTGAAACTCCGTTAGTTAAGTCGCGTTATTTGGAATATATTAATAAAGAAGAGCAACCATATGGTGTAAATGCTATTGTAGCAATTATGTGTTATACAGGTTATAATGTAGAAGATGCTATTTTAATTAATGAAGGAGCTATTCAACGTGGTCTTTTTAGAACAACATATTTTACTATGTATGAATCACGTGAAGAAAAAACTTCTCAAGGTGGTGTTACTGCTATGTCATTTTTTACTAATATTGAATCCAAACAAAATATTGCTGGACTTAAAGCGGGTTGTGACTACAGTCAGTTAGATAAATGGGGACTTATTAAAGAAAATACACCGGTAAATGATGAAACTATTTTAATTGGTAAACTAACAACGGCTTCTAATAGTAGAGATTCATATACAGATGATTCTTATAAACCCAAAAAAGGTCAGCTTGGTTTTGTTGATAAGTCATTTATTACAGAGGGAGAGGAAGGAAACAGAATTGCCAAAATTAGAGTAAGAGAAGAACGTTTACCAGGTATTGGTGATAAGATGGCTTCGAGGGCCGGACAAAAAGGAACCTTAGGTCTCATTATTCCAGAACAAGATATGCCATTTACAAAGGATGGAATTAGACCAGATTTAATTATTAATCCACATGCCATTCCATCTCGTATGACAATTGGTCAGCTAATTGAAACTGTTTTTGGGAAAGCATGTGCTTTATATGGAGCATTTGGCGACTGTACTGCTTTTGCTAATAAAGGTACACATGCTAAAATGTATGGTGAGATGTTAGTTAAAGCAGGTTACCAAGGCTCGGCAAATGAAATTTTATATAATGGCTTTACTGGACAACAAATTAATGCTGATATTTATATTGGACCTACATATTATATGCGTTTAAAACACATGGTTAAAGATAAGATCAATTATCGTGCCAGAGGTAAACGCACATTACTTACTAGACAAACAAATCAGGGACGTGCTGACGATGGTGGTTTACGTATTGGTGAGATGGAACGTGATGGTATATTAGCACATGGCTGCTCAGGTTTCTTAAATGAATCATATATGGTAAGAGGTGATGAATACTATATGGCTGTTTGTAATAAGACAGGTTGTATAGCTGTATATAATCCAGCATTAAATATATTTTTATCACCATTGGCAGATGGACCATTACAATATAAAGACTCAATAGAAGGAGATAAGGTAATTGATGTTAAGTCAGTATATGGTAGATCATTTAGTATTGTTAGAATTCCTTATTCATTAAAACTTTTAATACAAGAATTACAAACAATGAATGTTCAAATGCGTATAATTACAGAAGATAATATTGATCAACTAACAAATTTGTCATATGGATCGCAAAATATTAATAAATTATTAAATGCTGAGGGTGAAGAGTTAGAAGCATTAATAGAAGAATATGTACAATTTGTTAATAAGGAAGAAGAAATTATTGGTGAACAATTAGGTGAAGCTGGAACCAAAGCATTTTTATTAAAACAAGACTTAGAAAAAGGAACAGAACCACAAAGTCTAACACCTTTAAATGAAATAGAAGAACCATCTATTTTAGAAGAACAAATAAAAGAAGATGAAGCAGAATCAGTTGTTAAACCTACAGGTCAAGTAGAAACACCTCCTATGCCTATTACTACACCTATACCTAATGCTATACAAGCAATAGGAACAAGTCAATTAAATTATATACCACCTAATTTACAATATTATTATGATACAATGTCGGTAGATGATAAGGCAACATTTTTAGCTTTACCTGTAAATGAACAAGTTGACCAATTAAAGATATTAGAACAAGAGCATAATGAACGTGTTACAGAAAAGCGCGCTGAATTAGAAAAAGAAAAGAAAGAAGAAGAGAAGGCAACAATTAGAGTAAATAATTCAGTTGAACCAAATTTACCACCAATTCTTAAGGTAAAAGAAGAAGCATTAGAAGAATCATCTTCTGGTGAAAGTAAAGGTGTTACATTTGCTGATGTAGGAAAAAGCGAATCATCTAATTCAGGTGAATCATCAAGTGGTGTTAAAAAAATAACAATTTAATAAATATATATTAAAAATATTAATTTAAATATAACATAATTAAATAAGTTAATTATGTTACAAGTTTTAAATAATACATTTATTAAACCACTAAAAGACTATTATAATTTATCAAATAATTCTAATTTAAATGATAATAGCGAAAGTATAACTTGTGATAATTTAAATAATGAGAATGATAATGATAAAAAAGAAAAAACTTTTGAAGATTTTGATGGTAATTGGGTAGATTATGAAAACATTAATTGTAATTTTAAATGGGAAGGGTATTTTGATAAAAATGGACAACTTAGATCAATGGAATGTAAAACAAATGAATATGAAAATGCTAGATATGATGCGCAATATATTAGAAAAAATAAAATATTTAAATTTATAGAAGAAAATAATTTATGTAAATTAAATTGTCATTTAATTGAAGGTAATTATTATATAAGTCCAAATAATGATATATATAACATAGATGAAACATTTCATACAAAATTAGAAAATTTATTAGACCATTCTAATTTATTTGAACTTATAACTGATGAAAAAACAATAAAACTCTTACTTGACTATGAAAAAAATAAAAAACTATTTGAAGAAAGTATGAAAGATATTGATAAAGGTGTTGGAATAGATGATATTATTAGAGATGTAATAGTTCCTAAATTAGAAAAACAAGAACAAGAGAAAAATAAAAATTGTGTTATTTGTTAAAATAAAATAAAAAATTGAATTATAATTTAGATATAAAATAATATATAACTTATATAGTTATATATTAGTATATTATTAAAACAATGGCTTCTAAGAACGTTACTAATTCAAGTAGTTTAATTTCATCTGTTTATAAATCTCGTATGGTTTTATTAGAATTAATGAAATCAATTGGTTATAATACAGATGATTATGGCGATTTTAGTGTAAATGAAGTTAATTCTATGTTTACTAATAAGCAATTAGATATGCTTTTAGAACAAAGAGAAGATGATGTAGATTTAAAAAAGAAGAAAAAGATTTATATTCGTTATCATTTAGCAAAAACATTAAGAACAGAGGAAGGTTTAAGAGAAATGATTGATGACTTATTTAATATTGAAGAAATTCTAACAAAAGATGATATTCTTTATATTGTAATTAAGGATGAGGTAAATGAAACACTGGAAAATCTTTTAAAGCATATTTGGGAACAAGATGGTATTTATATTGTTGTTCAAAGTTTAAAGCGTTTACAATTTAATATTTTAAAGCATAGTTATGTGCCTCCACATAGAGTATTAGGAAAACAAGAGAATAGAGAAATGCGTGAAAAATTTAATATAATGGATAATACTCAGTTACCAGAAATTTCACGATTTGATCCAGTAGCAAAGGCAATTTGTATAAGACCGGGTGAGGTATGTGAAATTATTAGACCAAGTAAGACATCAATTAGCTCATATTACTATAGAATTTGTGTATAATTTGATTATTAAACAAATAGTAAAATATAAATAATAAAATATAAATAATATATAGTAATATATTATTTATATAAAATGTCAAAAAACTATTCAGAACAAATAAATGCATATAATAGTCAATTTTCTGCTGCTCTAGATGATTTTAAAAAGTATTATGTTTTTTATAATAAAAATCCAGAATCAGATGAATATAAAAATGCTTTTGATACAGTTGTAAAACAAATACAAGATATAATTAAAGGCGTTAATAATGTTACAGATGAATTACAATATGATATTGAATTGTATAATAATTCAATAGCTAATTATAATACAAAAATGGGAACTCAACGAAGACTTAATAAAGAATTTAGTAATGTAAATACTTCTGTTATTGATTTAGCAAATGGTTCTAAAACAAGAATAGATGATTATGTAGGGTTATATAATAAACAATATAATCTTAATTGGGAAATAGCTGTTGGTATTTTTTTAGCAATTGTAATATTATTAAAAGTATTTCAAGGACAACGATCACAAGACTATGGAGCAGTAATATGGATTATATTATTATTGTTAGTTGTGTTAGTTTATTGGGTTTTATTAAAAATAACAACATATTTTTTTCCTTTTAATCCATTAAAATTTTAATAAAATTAAATTAAATAATTAAATAATTAAATTAAATAATAATATAGAAATAATTAATTGTAATTATATATGGATTTACAAACTAGATTTCCTATTACATATGCTCTTTGTGAAAAACGTATTAAAAAATATTTTAAATATGAACCTATAATACAAAACGGAGTTACATATAATAAAAGTGTTATACCTACATTACAACAATATCAAATTGATAATTTTATAAATTTACAAAATAAATATCCAGAGGTAATAAATGAATGTTTTGATAATCTTATTAAAATTTTAGAAAAAGGTGAAAAAATAAACTCAGGTTGTCAAATTAATGAATCACAAGAAGATAGACCTATGGATAAAATTTATAAATTACTTACAGATTTACAACTAAAAGAATCACAAATTTGCGATATGATGATGATAGATAATTGGGTTTTATTTATTAAGTCACAAAATGAATTTAGTAAATTTTTTTAATACAATTAAATTAAATAATAAATTTATAATTATTATTTAATATATTATTAACTTTTAAGTAATGTTTATAACTAACAAAATAGGAAATGTTGATAAAGTATGGTCAAAGTATTTGTTAGATACTTTAGATTTATCATTAAGAAAAAAGTTAATTGGCAATAATACTAACAAATTAATTAATAATAATAGTAAATTTATAGATGAAAAACCTAATAAATTTATTATGATTATTTATGGTGTTAGTTGTTTTATAGCTGGTTACTATTTTAGAAGTAAACAGTAAACAGTAAACTAACATTATTTTATAAAAATATATTTTTGTTAGTTTATTAATTTATTAATATATAATAAGAATGTCAAATAGCAATAGTAATTTATTAAAAGTAAAAGAATTAGAACAAGAATATAACACTGTTTTAAAACAATATGAAGAAGCATATATAAATTATTTGAATCAAATAAAGCAGGAAAGATTAGAACCAACTAATAAATCTTTAGAAAGTTTACCTGGTAGATCATTTTGGGGTGATAAAGGATTACAAGAAAGATCAGTTACTAGTGAAAAACAATGTGAAGATATGTGTTTAGCACAAAATACATGTACTGGTGCTACATATAGTTCAAGTAAGCGTTATTGTTGGACAAGAGCAGGAGCAGGATTATTATCTGTTACACCTAATAGCACAGCACTTATTTCATCTAATTTAAAAAATATAATTACATTGAGAAATTTAAATACAAGGCTACAAGAATTAAATACAGAAATAGCAGCAGCAATAGATAATTTATCTAATGATGATAAAAGTCAAGAAAGTAGTAGAGAAGAAAAACGTAAGGAACTTAAAAAAACATATATTATTTTGGTAGAACAAAATGATAAATTAGAAAAAGATATGTTAGATTATAATACATTAGAAGGTGTTAATAAAGAAAAAGGATTATATGCTGATCAACAAGTTACAAGTTTACGTTTATGGACAATAGCCGCATTATTGTTAGTTATTGTAACAATAGTAAAACAAAGTGGAGGCGAAGGTTTGTCAAGTAATGGATTATTTTGGTTGGTAGTAATTATAATACTTATTTTAGCTACATTTAGCTTAAATTCGCCACAAGGATTTTTATTATGGTTTACAGTAATTATGTTAGTTATTCTTATAAAGTTTAGTGGTTAAATATTTTTTTATAATATTTTAAAATATTTTATAATATTTTATAATATTTTAAAAAAGTTTATTATAATATAAATTTTATATAATATTATAACATAATTATATTATAATTATATAGTAAATGGATATAAATATAAGTTTAGATCAAGGAAAACAATTTAAGAAGTTACAAAGTAAAATAAAAAAAGATACAGTTATAAAAGAGGCTTATACTAACAAATCAAAAATAAATTCAAGTAATTACATGGAAAATGTGATAAATAGTCAAACTATGGATTTTGTTAGTTTAAAAGAAGGTTTTGATAATCAACCAAATGTAACTACACCAGTTTTATCAAACTTAGGAGTTTTACAAAAACAATATGATACATTGTTAAATCAATTAGATTTAAAAGAAAAAGCAATGATAGAAGGTGAAAAAAAATATATTGATAGAACTGATAAAGGCAAAAATAAGTTTTTAAATAAAAATATTAAGCTAACAGATGGAACACAAGGTTATGTAACTGGTGCTGGTGTTGTAAAATGGTATGGAACAGATGACGTATTTAATAATACTGCTGGTAAAAATAGTTGCCCTAGTAGTAAAGATACAATTCCAGTTAATTTTGGACAAACTGCTGAATATCAAAATAATGGTGCTACTATACCAGTTGATCCAAATTTGTTAGTTGGTTCATATATGTTAAATGGACAAAGTTGTGGTAATGAAGGCAAAAATGTATATGTTAGCCAAATGATAGGTAATACAACATCAACAAATATTGGTTGTTACTATAATACTGATAATAAAGCAATGATGCCTGGTTGGAATACAGATGAAAATTTTTGTAAAAATATGGCAATTCAAGGTGGTTATATGTATTATGGTTTAGGTAATTATAAAGCAGATACTCAAACAGGCACGTGTTATTTAGGAAAAGATAAGGCAACAGTTACACAGTTTGGAATAGCGCAAAATATTAATACGCCAGTAGCAATTTGGTCAAGTAATACACAAGGAAAAGGAGTTTCTTTTTTAACAATATCAACAGAAGGTAGTTTACAACTTTGTGCTACAGATGGAACAGTTATTTATGAAACAACAAAGGATCCTACATGTACTAAATCATATAGTACTAGTAGTAAAAGAGATTCAAAAGGTAATGATATTAGACGTTTAACTGGAACTACATTAGATATTTGTAAAAAAACTTGCTATGATAATCCACAATGTGCTGGATTTGCTATGAATACAAGTACAAATTCCGACTGTTGGATAAAATCAAAGATTGGTAAAACAACTAAAAAGTCTGATAGAGATTTATATACAAAGTTACCAACCAAATCAGTTATGGTTAATTGTTTTTTCTTTTTATCTTTACAAGCAGATGGTAATATGTGTATTTATAAAGGCACAAGTCCTCAAAATAATAAAGGTGGTGGAGCAGTTTGGTGTTCAATGACTAACGGTAAGCAACAACAAGTAAATAATAATTGGTTATCAAGTAAAGGCAAATTTGGTAAATCATTTTTAACTACAGGACAAAATTTATCATTAGGTGAGTGGATTGGATCAGATGATGGTAAACTACAATTAATATTACAACAAGATGGCAACTTAGTATTATATACTTCAACTAATTCACCCAGTTGTGTAACTAATCCAAAAGATAATAAGATATATGGTAATAAAGGTGTTGTTTCTATATATGAATTACCTTCAGCTGGAATTAAAGATAATTTAGGTAAAATAGGATATGTAGATGATAATAGTGATTTACATGAATATCCTAGTTCTATGATAGGTAATAGTGATAATTATAATATAAAACAAAACACTAATTTTTGGCCAAATGATAGTAAATCTATTATTAGTAAAACAAATGTAAGTAATGTAGATGATTGTCAAAAGGCATGTTCATCAAATAATAACTGTAATGGATTTATTCATGAAACAAGTTCAAATGTATGTGCTTTATTAAATAATAGTCAATCTGGTATGATTACACCGAATACTCAAGGATATACATTTGGTGAACGAAAACCAAAACTACTTAATGATGCTAGTTGTGGATTAGACTATACAGAAATAGATACAAATCAATGGCAAAATTATAATAAAGGTGAACAAATGATGGCATCAAGTAAATGTGGTTATGGTTCAATAAGAGAAAATCAATATCAAGAAATATTAGATATTAAATTAAGTATGTTAGATGTAGCAAATAAATTAGTTGATGAATTAAATAAAGTAATTACTGAAACTAACAATAATACTCAGCAAGTAGGAGATATAAATTGGTTAAATGAACAACTAACAAAATATAAAATTGTACAAGAAAGTTTAAAAGATCTAAGACAACCAACGATACCTATTAATAGTAATATTAATAGTAATAATACAAAAGAAAGTTTTTTAAGTATGGGTGATTTACAAGGTATGTTAAATGATTCAAATATAAATGTATTATCATATAATTATAATTATGTTTTATGGACAATTTTTGCGATTGGTTTAGGATTAATTACATTAAAACATATTAATAAACAAAATTAGAATTTGTTAACAATAATAATAAATATTATATAAAATAAAAAATCTATATTTTATATAATGGGAACAACTAACAATAATGATTCAGTAATTGATATAATGAAAGAACGAAATGAACAAACACTATCAGATATTGAAAATTTACAAAATATTGAAAAGGAATTGTATGCTAGTTTAGAAAATGGTGGTAATAAATTAACTAGCGATGAAAAAAGAGCAATTGTAGATAAAATTGGTGAAATATTTCAAATGAGAACAAATTTGTATGCTAATTTAAGCAATATGGTAGATTTTTATACAGCAAATCAAGAATCAGTTCAAAATACACATGCGCAACAAATTGTTGCTATTAAATTAATTGAAACTGAACTAAATAAATCTAGACTTAGGTTAAGAGAATTAGAAGAAGATAAAACTAACAAAATAAAACAAATAGAAATTAACACATATTATGGCAAAAGTTATAATGCGAAAACTTATATAATGAAAATTATTGTTTATATGTGTTTACCAATATTACTTTTAGCAATTCTACATAATAATGGATTAATTCCAGGTTCTATTTATGGATTTATTACAGTAATTATAATGGCTATTGGGTTTTATTTTATTGGAGCACAAATAATTGATATAACTAACAGAGATTCAATGAATTATGATGAATATAACTGGAAATTTGATAAATCACAAGCGCCAGATGATAGTACTGGATCTAACAGTGCTAATAGTGGTGAAAATGCTAGTAATCCTTGGACAACACCAACTATTACATGTATAGGACAACAATGTTGTGGAATTGATATGACATATGATTCTACATTAAATAAGTGTGTTAAAACAGTTTCTGCTTCTAATAAAGTAAAAGAATCAATGGCAAATATGGTATTTAGTAAATATGCTATGAGTAATCCATTACCAGATACATATTTAGCTAATAAAGCAGTACAACCATATAGTCAAAAATATAATAAATATGTTAGTGTTTAATTATATTATTATTAAAATAAATTAATAACAATATATTATAATGGGAGAACAAGTGCCACCAGAATTAATAAAATGTCAACAAGAATCAACTAACAAATTAAATAGTTTATTGGATCAATATTCAAAGCAAGTAATGTGTGGTCCAGATTGTCAACGAGAAAAAACAACAGCTTTATTAAAACAAAAAATGTTAGATGCACAAACAAATATTCAATCTGGACCTACACAGTTAGCACAAGCAAAAAAGGCATATTACACTTATGTAGGTGGTGAAGGAGCATATACAAGAGCTTTAGAAAAAGATTTAACTGCTGAAGCAGAACAAATTGTTACTGCTGCCCAGGCAGAGTTTGATAAATTAATTGATAATGCTAAAGCAATGTTAAATTATTATGAAGGAATAACTACATCATATAATAATACAAAAGAATTATATAGTGATTATACAAATCGTAATTTGTTAGTTGAACAAGAAATTAAAAAGGAACATGGAGATGTACTAACAAATGATAGAAAAACATTTTATGAAAAACAACAATATGATAATATAGTTCAGTGGTATAGATTATTAATGTCCGTATTTTATTTTGTAGTATATATATTTGCGTTAGGTATTATTGTATTACAAAGTGAAATGTCAAGAGTAAAACAAATAGCAATTTTTATAGTATTATTCTTTTTTCCACTATATATTCAATGGTTAGCAAAATTATTTAATGAACTAATAAATTATTTTAGCCCTGTAAAGAAAAATGTTTATAAAACACTTTAAAAAATAAATAAGCTTTTTTACTTATTTATTTTTTAATTAAAGCGAAATAAATAATTTAAACATCAGTTAACTCTTCAACCGCATCTGTATTATCATAAATAATTTCGCAATTAAGCCATTTGTCTCCTTTTTTATTACCAAACTTTTTATTCATTACTTCTTCTACATCACCCAACTTAGGAGGCTTTCTACCACCATAACACTCTTGAAACCACTCCTTGAAAGTCTCAGATAATTCACGCTTCTTAATACCCTTACCATCAATAACCTTTTTAACTTTTTCACTAATAAATCCACTAATAACATCTTGACCTTGTCTATATTTAGTAGAAGCTTCAAGAACTTCAGGACAATCAATAACAACACCTTCAGTTTCAAAAGCACGTTTTACAAGCATTGAAGCAAATACAGGTGCCCATAATGGTAACTTTTCTTTAAGACTTTTATCCTTAGGAAATACAAATTTAGTATCATCTGTATGAGTTTCACCCTCTGAAATAAACTTTGCTAAGAAATCAACTTTCTTTAATCTACGCCAAGTTCCATCATCATTGCTCTTAATTTCAAACAAAGAATTAGTACATACTACAAGTGAAAACTGTGGTTCAAAAATTTCACTATCACAATAAAGAGCACGAGCTTGAATTGGATCACCACCAGTTAACTCTTTCATTACACCTTCATTAATAACAGCATCTTTTGAAGGTTCTTGCATAACAGCATATCTAATACCTTTAAGCTGAATAACTTCAGGACTAGTTCCACCAATATTATTGCGTTTTTCAGTTACAAGAGTAATTGGAACAGTGCCTTTGTATTCACCAAGAGTTTGAGACATTAAATCAGTTAAAATGGATTTACCATTACTACCACTACCACAATAAATATTAAATACTTGTTCTTTTTTAGCACCAATAAGACAAGACGCTAAATGATCCCACATATATCTACATAATGATGGAATGGGAAATAGTTTTTCCATAAAATCCATAATTTGTTCAGAGGATTCTTTATTTACTTCTGGGTCAAAAGGAATATACTTAATACCAGTACTTTTAGTAATATAATCTTGAGGATAACCAGGTCTAAAAGTTTTATTTTTAAAATCAACAACACCATTTTTAAAACACATTAAATATTTATTAGCATCCATATTTTTAATAAATGCGTGATCATAAAAGATTGCCATTGCTTCACGAATAATATTATTCTTTTTAGATGTAATTTTTAAGTCAATTGCGGCAGCCGTAACACCACGCAGTTTTCTTTGTATATTTTCATATGATGGATCATTTGTTTCAAACTGTTGTAATTCATTACTATATTCTGCTACTAATACTTGATATTCTTCAAACATATCACGTGAAATAGCTAAACGCAATGTTTCGCCTTCATCAAACTCCCATCTATGATTTTTAAACACATACCAGCGCTTATTAGTAATACTAGAACAAATATATTTATCTTTAAATAATTCATATAAAACCATAGCATAATCGTAATCAGTGCGAGTATTTAATGTTTCTTCAATAAAATACTTAACAGTAGATTTTTTAATTTTTTCATATTCTTCAAACGCATCTTGTTTTGCCCAATATATAATTGACTTTTTAGTTACACCATCTGGTCTATGATGAAAGTCTTTATTCCATTTATTATATAAATCAGGAATAGTACCATAATCAAAATCACTTGCTTTTGCTCTAAGAGCTACCCAAGTAATAAATAATCTTGTATCTGTATGTTTAAGGGCAAAAGCAACTAATCTATTTAAATAATGTGAGCCAGGTTCATAATATTTAGCTGGTAAAATCATAACATACTGATGTAACTCTTTTAAGTAATACTCATTAATATTTAAATCTTTAAACATATTTTCAATTGCCTTATTTAACATTTCCTTAGATCTAATATTATTAATATCAACTACTTCATCATCATCTTCTATAATAAAATTTGTTTTTGGCTTATTATTTGGCTTAGAAGTTTTTGGTTTTGATTCATTTAGCCTTTGATTATATGCTGCCTCTGCTTTTGGTGTTAATTCATATTTAGGATTACCAGTATATTGAGCTGATAATTGAATAAAATTCTTTTTAAAATTAAATTCACTTGCTTTATGATTAGTAAATTGAAATTCATTATCACTCTCATCAATTTTAGCTGTAATATGGTAAGTTAATTTATATGCTTCATGACCAGGTTTTTGTGAACCATATAATTGCCAACCAGTTGTTCCAGCACTAATTACCTTATCTATTACAGTCTCCCATAAAGGCATTGTTTCAGACTCTGCGTTAACTAATGGTAGGTCTATAATTTGCCCAATTTTTTCTAGGATTCTATCACGCAACATCATTTGTAAAATATGATTCATTTGAATTCCAAATATCATATGAATACCATCTTTAGTAATTTGTTTATCTGTGACCCTATTTACATTTGGTTTTTCAAGAACAAATATTTCAAATGGTTGGTCTTCTTTAAAAATAAAGAATTCCTTAAGTTCTTCCAAATATAGATATATAATGTCTTGAATGTGTGACTTATCATGCTGTCGTTCTCTAACTTCAAAATCATATTTAAAATCAAAGTCAATTAAAAGAGGACCATTTTCAATTTGTTTTTCGGTCAAATACTCTTTTCTACCTTTTACAAAAACATGATCATAATATATGTTATAAAATTGTTCTATTTCTTCTTTTGGTATATTATAAGAGCCTCCATGAATTGGAGTATCTCCAACTTTACCAGGAATACGCATATGTGTTACAATTTTTTTTCCATCCGGTCCAGTTTCATCTGCTTTATGCTTTATTAGGAAATCGTTTAAATCGGTATAATGTGATGACATTCTAATAATAAAATTTATTGTATCTATTTATATATATTAATATATTTCTATTTCACTTTTTTTTTAAATTATTTATTTACCCTAGCAAGTAATTATAAATTATTTAAAAACTTTTAAAGCATTTATCGTAAGAAAATAATAAGTAATATATAATAGTAAAAATATATAATATATTATAATAATATATTAAAACTAACCTATATAATAATAGTATAAATATAAAAATAATTAACAAAACATGAATATTGAAGGAAAAGAAGAAAAAGTAATTGTTATTTCAACTGAAACAACCAAACGTCTATTAAAAGATATTAAACATATTATTAAAAATCCACTTACAAGTGAAGGAATTTATTATATACATGATGAAGCAAATATTTTAAAAGGATATGCGATGATTGTAGGTCCAAGTGATACACCTTATTTTGGAGGATATTATTTTTTTGAATTTAATTTTCCTACAAATTATCCTTATTCACCACCAAGTGTAAAATATTGTACTAATGGTGAAAATATAAGATTTAATCCTAATTTATATACAAATGGTAAAGTTTGTGTTTCTATTTTAAATACATGGGAAGGTGATAAATGGTCTGCGTGTCAAACAATTAATAGTATTTTACTTACATTATGTTCTCTTTTAAATAAAGAACCACTTTTAAATGAACCAGGTATTAAATCAAATAATCAATATTTAGGTGTATATAATAAAATTATTGAATATAGCAATATAAATATAGCAATATGTGGAATGCTTAATAGAACATATTTAATGCCTGTATTTGAACCATTTTACACATTTATGGTAGAACATTTTGTTAAGAACTATGATAAATTATTAGAATTTGTTTGTAATCAAGAATCTAAAAATTATGGTATGGGTGGTATTTATGGTTTAAATGTATATGCTAATTATACTAGTTTACATAAAAAATTACTAGATTGTTATAATAATATAATAGTTAAACCAGTTGAAAATATGTCTATTAAATAATATTAATTAATAATTAATTATTAAAAAAATTGAATTAATTTTTTAATTATTTAAAATAAATAAGTTAATAAAATAACTAATTAAATAAATTTAATAAATTATATAAATATATAAAATGCACTTTTGTATTAAATGTAATAATATGTACTATATTCGTATCTCAGCGGAAGATACAAATAAATTAGTTTATTATTGTCGTAATTGTGGTCATGAAGATAGCAATTTAAATGTTGATAATGTAACAGTTTCAAAAGTTCAATTAAAGAAGTCTGAACAACAATTTAATCATATTATTAATAAATATACCAAATTAGATCCTACATTACCTAGAACAAATCGTGTATTATGTCCAAATGCTGAATGTGCTACTAATATTGATGCTGATACTAATAAAAGAGAAATTATCACAATTCGTTATGATGATACTAATATGAAATATGTTTATTTATGTTCTACTTGTGATACTGTTTGGAAGACAAATGACCAAAGTTAAAAATTATTAATTAGATTAATTAAATAAAAATTTAATTATAAAAAAATTGATTTATTTTTTTATAATTTAAAAAGAAATTAGTAATATAATAATACTATATTATAATATAATAAAATGTCTTATTTTGATGATGATGAATATGTTGGTCCTGATGCTGATGGTTCAGATATAGGATCTGATAGTGATGAAGAATCAGTTGCACCTACTTTAAAAAGAACAAAACCTACTTTAACAATTGAAGGTGAAGATGAAGATGAAGAAATAAATGTTGATAGTGAAGCAGAAGATGAAGATATAAATGTAGAAGATGATGAAGCTGAAGCTGAAGCTGAAGCAGAAGAAGATGATGATACATCATATTTAGATGGTGAAATTGATGAAGATGAAGAAGAAATAGAAAAACCTGTTACTAATAAAAAGCTAAAAGATTTACCAAAGAATTTAGTATATAATATAGGTGATGATGATGAAGAAGATGATGATGAAGACAATGATGGTGAACAATATTTACAAAAGTTTGATAAAGAAGTAAATAAAAATTATATTATGGATTTTCATCCTGAATGTGTTTTACATAATTATGAAGAAATTAGTGCTATGACTAATGTAGTTCGCGATAAAAATAATGTTATTATTGATCCACTACATAAAACAATTCCTTTCTTAACAAAATATGAAAAGGCACGTATTTTAGGACAACGTGCTAAGCAAATTAATTCTGGTGCTACACCATTTGTAAAAGTGCCAGAAAATGTAATTGATGGATATCTAATTGCTGAATTAGAACTAGCTGAAAAACGTATTCCATTTATTATTAGAAGACCATTACCTAATGGTGGTAGTGAATATTGGAATATTAAAGACTTAGAAATTGTTGGATTTTAATTAATTATTATAAAAAAACAATATAAACATTAATAAGTTAATTATTATTATAATAAAAATGGAAACAGAAAATTCTTTGTTACTTGATAAATTAAAAGACACTACTTCACCTACCAATATTCATAATGTTGGTATTTATTTTAAAGACTTTTTTAATGAAGATTTAATTGACTATTATGAATTGTTATTAAAAGAACATCAATTTCAAACATTAACTGAATCAAATAAGCCTTCTAATGCTTTTAGAAAGGGCATTTATTTAACAAATGTTACACATATTAAAGATACTAATGATTTAAAATTTAATTTACTTAGATGTTCATCTAATTTAGATGGACCTACTGATAATTTTAGAGAAATAGATCATAAAATAATTAATAAAGTAACTGGAGCTGCCAAAGAATATTTTGAAAAACCATTTAATTTAAATCATGTTTTAGCACAAGTTTACAATAATAATGTAGAAACTAGTAAAAAAGCTAAAATTAGAGAGCATTCTGATAAAACAAAGGACATGGATTTAAGTGGAATTATGGCTTTTTGTACTTTTTATAATAATAAAGAATTACATGAGCGTTCTAAGCAGTCTCAAGTTGATCCATATGACTATGTATATAAAAATACTAGTGTATTAACAAGTCTTAAATTTCGTCTTAAAAAATGTGTTACTGATAATACATTAGTAAAAGAATTTGAAATTAAGTTATATCCTGGTTCAGTATTTTTAATGCCTTTATCTACTAATAGATTATATACACATGAAATTTGTCCATCAGTATTAAATGTTGAACAAATTCCTACTAGAATGGGTTATGTTATTAGATGTTCTAAAACAGAAGCTATTCATAAAAATGGTAAAACATATATTATTAATACAGATAACAGTTTAACTGAACTAATTGATCCTTGTGAAGATGAGATAATTAGATTAAAGGATTTATATTATAATGAAAATACAACTGCTGATATTATTGAATATAATGGTTTTAATTTTAGTTTAAATAAGGGTGATTATTTGGCACCTATTATTTAATTAAATCACTAGGGTTTATAGTATAAAAAATTAATGGATATACAAAATTTGTTAGTTTATTTTCTTGTGATTTATAATTTATAAATAATTTTTTTTCTTCATCATTTGCCAAGTATAAATGATGAATAACTTCTTCATTATTATTATTAATAAAATATGGTATTTCATTAAAAAACTTAATAAAAGTTTTTGATAAACGAAATGTAATTCCTAACCATTGCTTATTTGTATCTTTTTTATTTATATTTTTTAAAACTATTTTATGTAAATATTGTTTATTAATTTCTGTTGAAAATGTTACAATTGAATTATGTTCTAATATAATTTCTTCTTCTATATTTGTTAGTTTATTTTTAATAATAAGTGAACGAATATTACTATTTGTATTATCATTATATATACTAAATAAACATATATAGCTATTATTTTCTAAATCAATTGCTTGATCTGTATGATATCCCATTGAACTATATTCATTATTATATATTTCAACCAAAGCATTATTAAATTTAATATTTGTATTGTTAGTTAATTGTTGAATTTGATTAATTAAATTGTAATGTATTTCATTAAATTGTTGACATGGGTTATTATATTTTGTTGTTGTTCTAAGAAGTGGTATTATATTATTATTAATATCACATATAACAGCACCTTTGCGCCCAACTGTTACATTTTCAAAATTAGTAGCATTTGCAAAATCAGTGAAATTATATTTAAATTTATCTTCAGTAATAAGGTATTTTTGAAACATATTATATATAAAAATATATACAATATGTATTTAAATATATAATTATATATTTATATAATTATAATATAATGAAACTAACAAATTATATAAATATTTTATATTTATTATTAAATATAATAAATTATGCTAATAGTTATAATAAATTTTATGTAACAAAATTATTTTCAATGCCAATTAAAATTTCTGTAAATGATTTTGATTTAGGATATTCAACAAATAATATATATCAATCTAACAGTTTTAATAGTTTTAACAGTTTTAACAGTTTTAACAGTTTTAACAGCTTTTATCAATCTAATAGTTTTAACAGTTATTGTAATAGTTACTCTACTAATTCACTATCTTGGTCTTTATCACAATTAAATAGTATTACATACTCACCTACACAAAAGCCTACATACTTGCCTACATTAGCGCCTACATTACTATCTTCGGTTACATACTCACCTACATTGGCACCTACATTGGCACCTACATTGGCACCTACAAAAAAAACATTTGTACCTACATTAGTGCCTACAGAAGCAATAAAACAAATTATTAATTTTGAAACAACTGGAAAACTAAATGGACTTTCTTCACCACAGTTAAAAGACGCTGATAAAGAATCAATTATTATTGCTACTGCTAATTCAATGAATATTAGTTATAATTATGTTAGTTTGACTAATTACTCAGTTGTTAGTAGACGTAGATTATTAAATATACTAACAAATAGTTATAATATTTTATATACTACAGAAGTTAATTACCCAGTAACTAACAATAATGTAAATATTATACAAAATACATACAATTTGTTAGTTAATTTGTTAGTTAATGCTGTTTCTAATGGAGCATTTAACAATTATCTTCAATTAGCATCTATTGCTTTAAATGCTACAACTGTAAATACCGCCACTATATCTAATATTACTACTACATCTTACACTATAATTACTATAACTAACACACCTACATTAGCTCCTACATATAAAAAACATATTAAAAATAATGGTTTTAATATAAATAAAGATATATTTGACTTTATATTATTACTTTTGTTAGTTGGACTGCCTTTAACAATTTATTTATTTATGCCTTATTTTAAAAGATATTATTTAAAATATAAAAGCAAAATTAATTTAATGGCTGTTACACCTTATCCTATATATAATAATAATGATTATAATATTAATAATAAAGAAAAAAGTTATAGTTTAGAAGAAAGTGAACTAACAAATATTATACCACAAGTTGAACCAGTTGAAAACACATTAATTTTAGATGATGAATTATTTGAAGAAATAAAAAGAAGAACTGATGAATTAATTTTACAAATGGATAGGTCTATAATTTATTATAATAGTTCTTCTATTAGTAGTAGCAGTTTAATTAGTAGCTTATCTAGTTTACCTAATATTAATTCAAGTAATAGTAATAGTAATAATAGTAGTATTAGTAGTATTAGTAGTATAGAATTAAATATTTAATAAAATTAGTATTTAAAAATATAGTATTTGTATTAATATAATATAAATGTCAACTATAAGTCATATTATGATTGGTTCATTAATTACAGCTGTATTTAGCGTATATACTATATTAAATATTTGTACATATGTTACAGATCAACAAAAATACTTAATTACTCATTATGATAAAAAGATTAAAAGCCTTACTGAACAAATAGAATATTTATTTGCTGAAAATGCCGAACTAGTTTCTAAGATTGATAATATTAGTAGTACTGCTAATAGCGAATATAATAATGATAATAATATTATTAATAATGATAATAATGATAATAATGAATGTTTTGAATTAAGTGATGTTTATAATGAATATAATGAAGTAGTTGAATTTACTAATGAACAATTACAACTTTTATTAGAAGTAACTAGTTGTGAAGAAGAAAATACTAATATGGAATTAGAAGATCAAGATGCAGATATTACATTAGTAAATGTTAATGAAGAAAAAGATGATGAAGATCTAGTTAATATACCAGAACTAGTTGAACTTGATGACCCTAATGATGCCAAAAGAGTACAAGATAGTTTGTTAGTTATTGCTCGTAAAGCACTTCTTGGAATCTAAAAAAAGATATTAATAATATTACTATTTAAATATTATTAATAATATTATTATAAAAAATGAATAAAGTAGCCCTTTGTTTTATTATTAGTTATGAACATATATTAAATAAAGAGAAACTATGGAAAGACTGGATTGAACCAAATAAAGACATAATTAATGTATATTTTCACTACAAAGATGTCAATATGATTAAGTCACCTTGGATTTTGGCACATAGTTTGCCACCAAAACAAATTGCTCAAACTAGTTATTATTTTGTTGTTCCTGCTTATATTTCTATATTATCTTTTGCCTATTATCATGATAAAGCAAATACCTGGTTTTCTTTATTAACTGACTCTTGTGTTCCTATTATTAGTCCGCAAAAGTTTCGCCAACTTTTTTTTCAAAACTGTTTTAAAAGTGTTATAAAATGTAGACCAGCATATTGGAATGTTGAAATACATAAGCGTGCTAATTTACGTTTACTTAGTAAAGAATATCAATTAGCTAATGACCCTTGGTTTACACTAACAAGACAACACGTATTATGTTGTATAGACTTTTTGGCAAAAAAACATGATATTTATAAAAAAGTATGTGGTGGCGGATTAGCTAATGAAAGTTTATTTGCTATTGTATTACAAAGTTATAAACAATTAGATAATACTAATAGAGTTATAAATGAAAGTGCTACTATTGCTGATTGGTCACGAATGCCTAACCCAACTAGTCCACATTTGTTTATTGAAGGTAATTCTCTAGACTTAGATATTATAACAAAGGAACTAACTAACAATTCTTATGCGATGTTTTTACGTAAAGTTGGTAAAACTTTTCCAGATAGTATTTTGTTAGATTTTATTTATAATAAAAATTTTAACCCTTTAAAAAAAGAAAATAACAATAAATATACTATGATTAGCTTATATAATTTATATAGAGTTGCTTATATATGTGGAATAATATATTTATTTTATTGTGTTAGTTTTGTTATTAAAAAAATGATTTAAATTAAATAAATATTTAAATATAATAATAATATTACTATTATTATTATAAAAATGGAATATATTTCAATAGGAAGAAATAACAATTTAAAAACTCTATCACTAGAGGATAATTTATATTATACTTTAGAAGATATATTTATTAATGCCGATACTAGTGACTTATGTACATATGCTGCTTATTATATGAATGAATTAAAAGAGGGATGTCATTATACAAGTAAAATGATGAATGAAAAATATACTGATTGTTTAAATAATAAAGAGTTTGTAAGTAGTTTAAATGATCGTGTAATTAAGTATTTAACACCTAATCATTTACAATATGATAAACAAAATGATGAAATTTATGAAAAAATGGATAAAAATGAATGGTGGAAACAATTTGAAGAATTACGAAAACAACTTTATGAAATGTTAAATTAATAATGTTTAAGTTTCTAACTTGTCTAATATAAGTAAAGCAGTTTTTTTATATTCATCATCTTTATTATATACCTTTAAAAAGTCAGTTAATATAGTTCTAATATATTGATCAAAATTTTCATCACCACCTGAACGACAAAAATAAGTTCCATCATCACAATATACTCTATCTTCTTCATTAGTACTACATTCTAAATCAAAATTATAAATTGCTGATTTATTATAAAATCCTGGAAAATAACTAGAATCACCTAAAAAAAATAACATATAAACATTATCTGGTAACTCATCGTGTATAACAAGATCTATATCCATACAAAGATTGGTTTCAAAATTATTTTGACCTTGCATAGAACAAATTTTTTGCCAAATATCTCCATCTTCATATTCGCCTTCTGGATATTGTGTTTCTAAAACTGAACGCATATATTTTAAATCTTCTTCTATATCTATTTTTGCCATTTGTTTAAATATAATATATTGTATTTATTATGTTTAAATTAAAATTGAATTAATAAATTATAAAATATTAAAATATAATATATAAATTATAAAATGGCAAGTGAACTAACATTAATAGAACGTAATAAGCAATTAGAAGATGAAGTTGTTAGTTTAAAAGAAAAAATAATAGAGTTAGAAAATAAATTACAAAAATACACTAACAATGATAGTAAAAAAAGATATTATGAAAAAAATAAAGAAATAATTAAACAAAAAGCATTAGAAAAAAAGAAGCTATTAAAAGAAGAAAATCCAGAAAAAATAAAAGAATATGCGCATACAGCTTATTTAAATAGAAAAGCCAAATTAGAAAAAGAAAAAATTGAAAATATTTAGGAATTATATATTTTGATATCAAACTACTTAAAGATATTTTCTAATAGTAATATATAAAATGCCTCACAAAAAGTGTTTATTTGAAGGTGGATGTAATTTAACAGCTTCATTTGGTTATCGTGGGTCAGGTACACGTTTTTGCTCAAAGCATAAGGAACCTGATATGGTTAATTTAGTATGCCGATTATGTGAATGTGGTAAAGCTAGACCAACATATAATTTTGAAGGCAAACCAGCTGCCTACTGTAAAGAATGTCGTTTAGAAGGAATGATAAATGTTAATGATAAACCATGTAAATGTGGACGTGTTAAACCAACATTTAATTTACCAGGTTTAAAACCTGAATTTTGTGTTCAGTGTAAAAGTAATGAAATGGTAGATGTATATAGTAATCATTGTGAATGTGGTAAAAGTACAAATGCTTGTTTTAATTATGAAGGTTTAAAAGCCAGATACTGCTCTCAATGTAAACTTGAAAATATGGTTAATGTATCTCATAAAAAATGTAATTGTGGAAGAGCCCAGCCATCAATTAACTATGAAGGTTTAATAGCAGAATATTGTTCAAAATGTAAAAAGCCAGGTATGATTGTAGTTAGAAGAAAAACTTGTATAGTTTGTTTATCTGAACAAGCAACTTATAATGATTTTGGTAAAAAAGCGGAATATTGTCGTTTTTGTAAAACTAAAACTATGATAGACGTCGTTAATAAATGTCGTTCTGAACACTGTACTAATGGTGGTAGACAAAAATATAATTATTATTGTAGTCATTGTTTTGTTAATTTATTTCCAGATAATCCAATAGTATTTGAAATAAGAACAAAGTCTAAAGAAAATCAAGTGCGTGACTTTTTAAATAGTAATTATGACGGATTTATTCACGACCAACCTATATTTACTGATGCGTGTGATTGTAGCCATAAAAGACGTATAGATCATAGAATACTAATTGGTAATACTTTATTATGTGTTGAAACTGATGAATTTCAGCATAGACGACATAATAATACTAATTATGAAGAAGTTAGATATGAAGATTTATATATGGTGCATGGTGGAAAGTTTATATTTATTAGATTTAATCCTGATAAATATATAGATAAAAAAGGAAAAACTATTGAAACACCTGTTAAAAAGCGTTTAAATAGGTTAAAAGAAGAGGTTGATAAACAAATTATTAGGATAAATGCTGAGGAAAATAAAGAATTGTTAGAAATAGTATATTTATTTTATGACGGTTTTTAAAGAAATTTAACACTTCCAACGACAACCACACGATAAACACGTCACAAAAATTGTCATAGGCTCGTCAGCTGAACGGGTTTGGAGGGCATAGTATGTACATTTTTTTGACTTACATTTACGACACGTAAATAGGTCTGTTGATGCTTCAATATTTTGTTCAAAAGAATTCTTGTTTCTTTCAGCTTTCTCAGCAATCATCTTATCCCATCGTCTAGGTTGCATCTCTTGGTGTGTCATAAAGGCAATTTCGTGAGACTTAATGACGCCAGTTGTAACTAATTCAATTAATTCTTTGTTAGCCAAATTGACATAAATACTGCGTAAATGGTCAGCATAAAGGCGAACAAAGTGAGGATTAGACCACTCCTTAATAACTTTTCTATTGCCTGCCTCTTTAATAGTCCAATTATAAATACCTTTTTCTAAATTACGAGCATTTTTACCTGCGCTATCATTATTATCTTCATCTTTTGAAAAGAAAGGTTCTAACTTTTTAACAACATTAGCTCTAAAATCAACTGGGTTAGCAATTTTTAACATTTTTTTAAGCAAAGCAGTAATATTAGTATTAATATAAGTAGTAAGTTATATTTATATTTATTTTACTTATTAATTAATAATTATTTATAAAAAATAAAATCAATTTTTTTAAAAATAAAAAAATTGAATTACAAATAAATCAAATAGTTACTAATAATTACTACTTATTTACTACTGCTTTTAAATAATGTTACATAAAGCTATTTTAATTGCTGGTGCTTCACTAGGCTCTGCTTATTTAATTGGGGTATCTATGGATTGTTTAACAAAGCTACTTGAAGCAAAGAAAATACATCCATTTAGTTTTCATTCTGTATTTCTATATTCTACACTCTGGACAATATATTCATTATCAGTATTTACATTTATTTATTGTGGATATAAAGCTTTAAATAATGTCTAACTATCATAATCATATTCTTCTTCACAAAGTTCTGTGCTAATGTCAGGAATAACTAATGGTTCATCGTTGTAACCATTTTTATCATCATCTTTATCAGAATCATTATTACTATCATCATCACTATCATAATCAGTATATTCACCATCATCTTCTTCATCTGCATCAGCATCATCATTTTTTATAACTATTTTTTTAGAAGACTTTTTTTTAGTAGGTATATCATTATTTTCATCTTCATCATTATTAGAAAGTTCATTAAGGTCTTCAAATCCACCATATAATTTTTGATATAATTTGTCCCATAAAGGAATAGATAAATTAACAAGTGTTTTTTTGTTAGTTTCATCCTTTACTTGTCCAACCAAAGCAAGTGCACCAAAAAATAACTTATTATCAAGAGGAGGAGGAAGTTCAATTTGATTTTCCATGCCAGCTTTACCTTCTAATTTACCATAAAGTGAAATAATATATTTTTTGCCATCATGTTTAACAAACCACTCAGTTTGCTTTTTAAAATCGGTATCTTTTTTAAAACCACATTTTTTAAATAATTCTTCTTCTTTATAATCTTTTACAGTAAGTGATCTTAACTTAGCATTTTTTTCAATAATAATAATACTTAATGAATTAGGATTGGACATTTTTTCTATAATATAATTATAAATATAATAAATTAAATGGGTTTAAATAGTTTACAATATAAATAATTATAAATATAATAAAAAGAATTTATTATTTATAATTATTATTATACTTTGTTATAAAAATGTCAAAAATATATATTGCCAATTATGATCCAATTAATATAACTAACAAATTAGATAAATTAAAACCATTATTAAAAGAAACAAAAGTAGTAAAACATTTGTATTGTGATGATGGAATGTATACAATGGAAAATAATAAATTATATAGAATAGAGCCAAATTTTAATTCAAAAATAGAAGAAAAAAAGGTAAATAATTATACATTTATTATAGATAGCACACCAGTTAACAAAGTAGAAGTCCAATCTCAGCTACCACTTAGCTACATTATTAAGACTACTAGTTTGAATGTCTATGGCTCTAAGGATACTACACTAAATGTAGAGCTAATTGAAGACAAAGTAGTTGGGTTTTATTTTTTATGTAAGGATGTAGATTTTAGCAATCAATTTTTTAAAGAGACTATGAATGAATTATTAAGTTATATTTAAAACTACTTAAATGTATTATTATAATTGTAATTACAATTATAATAATGGATTTAAATAATAATTTAAACGATAATAGTGAATGGTTAAAAGAACAACAAAAAATCGCTGATTCTAATAAAAAAATTAGTAGTAAAAGTTTAAAAGTACCATTATCAAATGAAGAATGTTGTGGTTATCCTGCTAGAGTAGTATCAAATGATGGATATAAAACACAAAAATGTCCAAATTGTGGATGGACAAATAAGAAATGGTATGAATTTTATAAATAAATTAATAAGTTTTTATAACAAAGAAAAAATATAATATTAGAATAGTTACTGTTTTAATATTATAAAAATGATAGGATGGATAATACAAGTTGGAATACTCTCATTTATTTTTATATATTTAGTTCACCATTTGTTAAACTTTTTTAAAAATATGTTAACAGTGCCAAAGGTAAAAGATTTAGTAGATAGTTCAAATAAAAAATATGAAGACATATTTGCTACATTAAATGGTAGTAAAAGCTTTAGCAATACTATTAATAATAATTCTAATTCTAATAGTGGTTTTACTGATATTGATTTATTACCCTCAAACAGTAATAATAGTGCTACTAGTAATATGAAAGATGAACTAAAAAGTTTTCTTAAAAAACAATTAAATAGTGATAACAATAGTCAAAATAATAACAGTCCAGATTTTTTTAACCCTAGTGGTAGTAGCAATATGTTTTCAAATTTTTAATTGGCAAGTTTTTAGTTAAATTACTTTTTAAATAATACTTTTATATTATATATAAAAACTACTTAAAGACAACTCAATATATAATATAGATACATTACTACTTTAATAAATGAGCAAATTAGATTTTAAAGAAATATTAACAAACTTTCCCCAAATAGAACCTTTTTATGAAACAATTATTCATAAGAAGGTTTATAATAGTGATATTATAATGGCTATTCCTGAGGGAAGTAAAAGTTATGCATGGTTTACAACTGACTATTTAACAGGCAATAATATTTGTTACATATTAGAGCTTAATGAAAATGATAAAAAAGTTAAATACATATCAGTTTGTAAAACAAGCTTTCATAACTCTTTATCATATGGAACCATTTTTAGTGGCACATTTATTAATAATAAAAAAAACAATAAAAATTATAATAAAAATCAAAATAATATAGCCAATAACTTTTTTATTGAAAATATACATTATTATAAAGGCAAAGATGTAACAAAAGATAGTTATTTAAATAAACTGTCATTATTAAAACAAATATTTACTAAGGAACTTGGACAACAAGTTTTAGGTAATGAATATACTATATTTGGACTACCAATTATGGATACAAACTTTCAAAACTTAGTTTATAATTTAGAATTTACTAATTATAAAGTAGCTTATTTAGCCTTTAAAAAATTAGATAATACTAGCAAAAGTAATAATAGCCTTTTATTAAAGTTCTATAAACCTGGTTCTAATAATAAAGAAAATGATAATAACAATACTAATAAGTTAAAAGAAGCAGTTTTTAAAGTATATGCTGATATTGACTCTGATATTTATAAATTATATACATATAACCAACAATTAGGTACAGAAGAATATTATAATGTAGCATATGTTCCTGATTATAAAACAAGTGTATTTTTAAATAGCCTTTTTAGAAATATTAAGGAAAATATTAATTTAGATGCGTTAGAAGAAAGTGATGATGAAGATGAATTTGAAAGTGAAAGACCGGATAAATTTGTTGATTTAGAAAAATGTTATAAAATGAATTGTGTATTTAATCAAAAGTTTAAACGATGGACACCTGTATCAGTTGCGGATAATAATAGTCGTATTATTTTACGAAGTATGGTTTAACTATACTTCGTTTTATACTTCGTTTTATACTTTGTTATAAAAATAATATAGCAATAATATAAAAATGGTTAACTATGTAAATCCCGATAATTCACATAATAGTATGTTTTTTTCAAATACAGATACTACAAAATATGGTTTATATGAACCAACTAGTAATGTAGCAGCTGCTAATAGTCAAGTTAGTTGTCAAAGGGGAGGTTCTTCTAAAAGAAGAGTACTAATGGCAAAAAGTCATAAAAAAATTAATAAAAGAAAAATTAAAAATATCTCTAATATGTATAGAATGAAAAGTAGACGTCATACAAAGAGAATGAAGCGTTTATTGCGTAGTCGTGCCAATAGAAGAAGACGTGGAACTAGACGCCATAGAGTTCAAAGAGGTGGAACTTATATGCAGTATGGTTCTAATATAGCTAGTAGCCCAGGTTATACATTAAATACTAATGTACCATCTGCTTTAGCAAATCCTATGCCTATTAAGTCATATAATGATTGCGGTAATACCAATCACTATAATAATCCTGCTACTAACTCACATGCTGGCTCTGTATTTAGCAATTTGAAAAACTTATTTTAAAGATAATTTTTAATTATCGACTGATAGAGTAAATCTATTATTTACAATCTAAATAAAATATTATAATAATATAGAAATTATTATAATATAAATGACAAATACAAGTAGCAATATAGGAACATTATTCGTAATTATAATGGGTTCTTTAATAGGTATAGGAACTATAGCAATGGGTATAACATCATATTCAATAAATAAACAATTAGATAATGTTAGTAATAACTTTAATAAAAAAGAAAAAAATAATAATACAGATGATAGTGATGATAGTGATGAAGATGAAGAAAAACCACAAAAAGATATTATGGATGAAATAACAAATTTAAAAAGAAATTTAAATGATTTTTCTAAATATCAAGGATTTAATACTAATAGGGATGAATATAGTTTAACACCTGAAGAAGGCTGGAAAATACAAAAAGGCGGTAAACGTAATAAACGTAATAAAAGTAAAAAAACAAAAAAATATAATAAAAGAAAGACTAGTAAAAAGTAAATATTTTATTTATTTGTTAGTTGAATAGTGCGTTTAAATGGATATTTAATTGATTTTTTATCACTATGATAAATTTTAGTTTCCATAGTAGTTGAATGCTCTTTACAGCAAGGATTATTGGTTGTTACTTCATTATTACAAAAATATAATGACTCTTCATTTGGCTTTAATTTACAACAAATCCATTTATTATCAGTTTTACTAAAACGAACTTTACAAGTATCACAATATGCCAGACCTAATGACATATAAGCACCATAAGAACCAAGATATTCATATTGAATTGACGCCATATCTGTTAGCTTATTACACATAATACATAATTCAGGATAATCTAAGTTACCAAACACTTCTGGTTCCTTATTAAAATTACTAATAAATTCTTGTAACTCTTCTTTTTTTTCTAATTTATACATATTAATATTTAAATACTTATATTTTTTATTGGTTTCTACTTTTACATAAAAGTATGTTTCTTGTTCTACTTTTTCTTCTAACTTTAATGAACCCATATCAATTAAAGTTAAATTTAAATCCCTATCATTAACTATAATAAAACGATTATTATTTATATTAAAATTATTATCTCTATCATACATATTAAAAATACTACTGTTAATATTAGTATATTCACATTTTGAGTGTAAACATTTGTCATTACAATCTAACAAATTAATACCCAATATTAAATTACGTGTATCTCTGTGTGTTTGGGTAAATATTAATGATTGATTATATAAATAAGTATTTGGGAATCCATTTCTAAAATCATAATTATATAACGTATTATATAATACATTAGTAATACCTGAATTACCTAACTCATCAAAATAAACAATAATACCTAATATATTATTATCCATAACAAAACCTATAAAATATCTATTAGATTGTTTACCAGTATCTTGAACTGCGTACATAGAATTAATTATTCCATAATGAAAATTGCGTTGTGTTGTTATTACTTCTTCTAAATCTATATTTGTTTTAACTAAATCACTTGTGTCAAACATATATTTTTCTCTGTAATAACCATTTTTATTAATATTAATAAGATATTCCTTTTCTTTATTAACATCTTTTTTAAGCTTCTTTGTAAAAGTAAACGCATATGCTATATTTTTCCATATATAGGCAAAATTATTACTTTTATCAAAATCATGCTCATATAATTTAACATTTAATTGTTCTTCTTTTAACATTTTTATAATGTAGTAATTAGTATAATATTATATTTAAATTATAATAAAGTATTATAATTTAAATCAATTTTTTTTTAATATATTGATAATATATAATGGTATCTAACGCGAGTTTTATAACAGAAATGTCTATATATGGAGCTGGATTAATAGGACTGTTTATTGGTACTTATATGCTAGCTTATCAAAAACCTCTTTATACTCCTGTATCTACTAGAAAAACAAGAAAAAGTAGAAGTAGCAGTAGTTAATTATTTGCGTTTATTTTTGGCTTCACAATTACAATCTAAAAATAATCCAGGAATAAATTTACCTAGCTTAATTAGTTCAACATGTTCCTTATGAATTGGTCTTTTAGCAGTACCAACTTTCTTACCTCTACGATATTTAGTAACACTTTTATAACCTTTTCCATTTTTTATATGGACTTTTCTAATAGTTTTTCCACCTGACATCATTTTTGTCTCTGTATTAAAATAATTAAATCCCATTTTGTATATAATATAAAAATATTAAAATATATAATAAAGTATTTTTATTATATATTAATTATTATATACAATTAATATATAAAATGGATATTCATACAAGTCTTCATTTATTTCATATAATATTAGTTGGCGGATTATTTTTATATATCGGTATTAATGAAAAAAATACACCTAATATGTTATTAAACGCACTATTACCTTTAGGTATTATTATATTATTATACCATTTATATAGAAGTTATATTAAACTAACAACTGGTAAAAGTATTTGGGTTAACTTAATACATATTTTGTTAGTTGCTCCTTTATTAATATATATTAGTTACAATAATAAAACAACTGCTAGACTTTATTTTGAATTATTATTGATGCTTGGTTTTGCTGCCATCGGTTATCACGGATATTATCTTATCAAAGGTTAATTAAGATTTTAACTAACATTCTGACTAACATTTTGTTAGTATCCATTTTTTAGTTATCACTGCTTCTACACTTTCTAAAGCTCCCTCTGTCCAACCTTGATTCCTAGAGACACATTCACCAACAACTAATATGCCATCTTCTGGATGTTGTGCTTTACTAACAAATTCATCTCTGCTTCTATATAATACATTATTTAATGGTTTATAATAATGAGTACCAATTGGCCAATAAAAATCTTTAATTGCTATTAAATTTAAACTATCTTGTGGTATACCAAGTGACTTTTCTAATAATCTACAATATAGTTCTCTATTTTCCTTATTATTTTCCAAATGTTTTTTAAGTGTAATTGTATTTTTATTGTCATTATAAGCAATCATATAAACACCTTTATTTGGATCCATTGGAATAATACGTTGTAATGGTCCTGGCATAAATGTAAAACCCTTAACATATTCTTTCATAATTGGTATTGAACTAGCAGAAAATTTTCCATATAAACGCAAAAATGGTTGTCCTTCAATTTCATTATAAATATTATATTTTGGCAATAGTTTTCTAAGAGTATCAATAGTTGTTCCAATAATAATTTTATTACAAGAATACTGTTGTCCTTTTTCTAAACTAACAACAAATTTACAAGGATCATTTTCTACTTTTTCTATGCTAACAACATTACTAGAAAATTTAAAATGATTATTACCAATTTTGTCAGCCATTTTAAGTACTAATTGTCTCCAAGGAACTGTAAATGCTTTCCAACAACAAGCATTATCTTCCATACCATAATAAAAAAGTGTTTCATTAACATCTTCATTTTCGTAGTCGGTGTATCCGGCAGAAGTAATAAAATCTTTATATAATGCTTCACCTAGTAGTTGTTTAGCAAATTCTTTAAATGTTTTGCCATTATATTTGGTTGGATTTTTTTTATAAATTTGTTTTAAATTGTTAATAATTTCTTTAACATTTACAGGTTCAATTAACTGTGAATATTGTGGATTTACAATATATTCATTACTTGTTAGTTTAAAAGATTTTACTAAATTATAAAGTAATTTATCTTTACTTTTTCTACCAATACCAGCACCTGTTACAATTTCTGTTCCGTAAAATTCTTCATTACTAGCTCTACCACCAATCCATTGTTTTTTATATTTTTCTAATATTAAAAATGATAGTTTATTTTGTGGATCAGCTTCTTTAATTTTTAATGCACTATATAAACTAGATATACCACTACCTATTAATATAATATCGTAATGTTTAATACTCATATATATTATACATATTAAATATTGTTTAATATGTATTTATTTTTTACTTTATATTTTATATTTTATTTCTTTTTTGGTAATGCTAATAAGCATTTTCCTGCTAATGGGTCTTTTTTCTCTTCTTCTTCACTTTCAGAAGATGAACTAAAATTATTATTACAATTTTCTATAGACTTTGGTGTATAAATTGTTTTCCATTTTGTATTAGTATTTTTATAATTAATGCTATCAGTTTCTATTATTTTATAATTATTTTTTTTATAAAATGATTTTCTTTTATTCCATTGTTTTTCAAATACTTCGTGACTATCTTTAATGTCATATATAACTGGATTAGTAATAGGGTGTTTTGCTCTTAAAATTCTACCTACAATTTGTTCTATATCTGTTTTAGGTGTAATTAAAAATTCAGCATTTAATCCAGGAATATCTAATCCTTCAGCACACATAGCAAAACTTCCTAATATTATTTGTTTACTTTCAGATTTTTTTAATTCTTCTTCTTTCATTCCACCTACATAATATCCAACAGAAGCATAATTTTTACAAACAAATCGTTTATATATATAATCTAAAATGCTAATATTATGAGATAAAATAATTGTTTGTAATACTTCTTTTGGTTTTACATATGGATTTTCAATATAATTTTGTTCATAAACTAACACTTTGTTACAATTAGGACATTTTGGTCTTCTTTTAACTATTTTAGTTTCACCAGTTTTTTGATTAATAATTGTTTCTTCACAACTTTTTTTATCATTAGCAATATTATCTAAACATAATAAACAATATTTAACACAATCACAACAAGTATTTTTCATTAAATAATTATTATTTTTATTACATAATTCACAACAAGGAACTTCTAAATCCATTTTTGCTTTATGTTCTTTTTTAATAATATCACTAACACTATTATCACTAATAAAATCATTAATAACTTTAATAATAAATTCTGTTCTATAACTATAATTACATAGTTTATTAATCATTGTGCTTATTTGTGGTTGTCCTTTATAATCTAAAACAGTTTCATTAAATTCTTCATCATTAGTTTTAAATGTAATTGCTCTAACTTCTAATGAATTTTCATCTTTACGTTCTGCTTTATGTAATACATTTCCTAAAAACATTTTAAACACTTTTGTTGTTCCATCTTTTCTAGTCATTGTAGCTGAAAGTCCTAGCATATATTTTGTTACTAGTTTAAATAATGCGTTTGAAAAAGTTTGACTTGAAATATGATGTACTTCATCTATAATTGTAAATCCAAAACTATCAAATACAGATGCAGGAAAATCTCTACTAACTAACGTTTGTAACATACAAATAACAATATCTTTATTTTCAATATCACATAGTTGTCCTTGTATTCTACCAATTCTTGCTTTTGGAACAAAAACACCAATTCTTTCTTCCCATTGATTAGCTAAAAATTCTTTATGGACTATTACAAGTGTTTTTTTCTTTAGTTGAACCATAGCATACAAAGAAGATGACGTTTTTCCCCATGCACAGTAAAGTTCTAAGAGCGCAGATGCTGTGGTATTTTCTTTCATATAATTAATAAATTTTTCCATAACAGGTTTTTGATAATCTCTTAGTGACCCATTAAACTCCAAATCAATATTATCGCCTTCTGCTATTTTGTATTCTTTTGGCAAACCAAAATGTTCTTGGCCATAATAACGAGGCACATATAATTTGTTACCAGATTCACGGTAAGCAGGAAATGTTGTAGCAACTTGAACTGGTGACCCAGGTGTATAAGGTTTTACCATTAAATCCGCCTTTATTTTATTTTGCTGTTCTATTGTCATCTCATTTTTAAATAAAGTATAACCGTAACGACCTAAATATGTATTCATTTTTCAAACGTAGTGGAAGTAAGTTGTAAAGCTCTTATATTATAAGAGGGTTGTCTTTAAGTAGTTTTAATAAATAATATTTTATATACTAATATATTATAATGGCATTAATAAGTAATCGTGTTCAGATTATAGCAACATATATTTTGGCAATAATATTTATTGGATTTTTGTATATTGATTATTTTGTTCCTTATAGAGAAAAACCACTTAAAGAAACAAATTTTTCTTTGTTATTAATGTTACTTAGTGGTTTATATTTAGCATATTATTACTATGTTGACTATCCTTGGTTAAGTATTATTTCATTATTAGTTACCTATAGATATATTCGTCGTTATTATATGCCATATGAATTTACTAATTTAAATGATTTTATAAAAGGCGAAGATACCCGTTGGACTAACAAATGTATTAATACATTACAATAAATACTTTTTATAAAAAAACATATTAAAGCTATAAATTTAATATGTTTAATACAATGTCACGTACTTTTCGTCATATATTTTTATCTAGTTTTTTTAAAGAAATTATAGTAAAATATCCTGTTCAAGCAATAGGTTTTGGTTCAGTTTGTCATTTAGGTTATACACTTGGAACAAAAGATAAAAAAGAAATAGTTGTTTCTAAAAAATATAAATTTGATACATATGGATTTACTAATTTTATGATAGTTGATACAGATGGTAATCATTATAATGTAAATAACAGCACTTGGTTTGTAAAATGGGACGCAATTGAAGATTGGTCTTCTATAGAACCAAATGATAGTTTAACAGTTGGACTATATGGATGGCGTGTACCTTTTTTAGGAACATTTCCTAATATTGTATCTACTAGTAAAAAAATAAATTTACCAACTAAAATTGAACATGTATTAACAGAGATAGGATATGAACCAAGAATTGTTTATATTGAAAACAATAATAATAAAGAAAATTAAACTAACAAAATTATTAATAAATTTAATATTCTATTATTATATATAAATGGATTATCTTAGCGATTTAACACAAAAAAGAAATATTGCCCAGCTTGCTTTAGTTGTTCTTTTTGTCATATATTTAGTAATTGATTATAGAATGCCTGATTCAATTGCCTATCTTATTGATACTAATGTAGGTAAAATTGTTGTTGTATTATCTGCCTTATCTCTTTTTGCCTATTCTAACCCTATTTTAGGCATTTTAGGTGTTTATGTAGCTTATGTTCTTATTCAGCGTTCAACTATGGCTACTGGAACTGCTGGTTTAGATGTTTATACTGATACTGAGCGTAAAAAATGGTCTCCATTATCTGCCAATAATCAATTCCCTTACACTTTAGAACAAGAAGTTGTTAAAAAGATGACCAATTTAAAGTTTAATGATACTCCTACACCTGCTTCTTATAAGGCTTTCCTAGACGAGACTTATGATGCTGCACCTATTACTAAAAACTAAATAAAAAAATTGAAATGAAATTTTATAATATACTTAAAAATAGTTTAAATATATTATTAAACATATAGATTTACTTCTACTCCCTTTTGCTTCTTTTGCTTCTCTCTACGAGTAAAAAAATGAACTCTGTCTCTGCTCTTTATTTTGCTCTTTGTCTTAACAAGAACTTATCAACACTAAAAGTTCTTAAGTTAATGGTTATAATTATAAATAAAATAAATGCTAATGGTAGTCAAGGCATTACTAGTATTGAAACTGAACAATTTATTCAAAATCTAGCAAGTACTAATTATACTAATATGAATTTAGAAGAAGTAAAGTCGTACTTTGAAGCAAATTATAATAATGATAATGATAATGATAATAAAAAAGACAGATTTGGCTTTATTACTGAAAATTTAAATAGTAATAAACAATATGATTGTAACTTTGAACAGTTAAATAGTTTTGAATTAGATGATTTATTAACTATATCTACTACTACTAGTAAAAATAATATTACTATATATATTTATAAAAAATTAGAAACACATTTAGTAACTTGTTTAAGAGCAGACATTGAATTAAATTAAACTTATATATTATTATTCTGTACCTTTCTTACTTAACTTACTAACAATTTCTGGCAACTCAACTTTTTCACCACTAATTATATTTAAAATCATTTTACCAATATATAAAATAATAATAAACAATATACTTCCCATAATAGCAATAAATACTGGGTTTTTCATTAAACTATTTAAATCAATTGGTGTTGGATCACTTTTTTTCTTACTAATTTCAACAGTTTCTTCACTTGTATTTACAGGTTGGCAGTCAATATAAATTTCATCACTTGTTGCTTGATTAGGTCCTTTTGGATTCATATATAGCCCACCAGTATTAGTTGTAACTGTTTTAATTCCAGATGCTTTAACAATGCTATTAAGTGTTTTTAATGAACTATCCATAATAACAGCAGCAGCATTAATACCATAAACAATAAACTCTACATCTTGACTACAAGGTTGATAAGGAGTTGTTCCTGAATATGAGTAATACTGTGTTGGTTTAACAAAAGTATTTAAAGAATGTGAATCAATATTTACTTTTGTACACTCACCTTCAGCTGGACATCCATTTGCTACACTTGTGACAATTTTATCTAATAGGTTAGACGATTCAGTTGATGAATTCATATTTAAAATAGGAACACATACTAACAATGGCTTGCCTCCCATAACAGAATTATGAATAATTATAATTTCACCAGCAACTTGTTTACTATTAAATGTATGTAATGATGGACTATAAATACGAACTTCACTAACATTATAACCAACAGTATTATAAGTTACTGGTGGATTAGATGATTGATCATATAATAAAGAAATATAATTACCACGATTAGTAGCAGAACAATTGCTACTACTTGAATATTTATATGTAAATGAACATTTTTCTACACATTCGCCAGCTACTTTACTAGAACTTATATCAATTGGAGATGTAGATTTTAAACAACTCATAACTATTATATTAATATACTAATATATTACTATAATAAAATTAATAATAAATAATACTAATTTATTATATAAATAAATTTAAAAAAATAATATTTAGATAATAATAATGAAATTAACTAAAGGAAGATTTGTAAAGTTATTAAATATAAATAAACAGACTAGAAAAAATAATAATGCTAATAAAAATAATAATTTAAAACATAACATAACTAACAAATCAACAAATAAAAAAAAACATATAAATTTACGTGCTATTAGCTTAAAACATATTAAATAAATTCTTTTATTTTTAAATTAATTATTTTTTATTTGATGCTTTGTTTGTTCGTAAATAATCATTGAAATTATTAATATAATTAATGTTATACATAGCAACACAATTAGAATAAATAGATATAGAATGTTGTTTAACATTGTTTGAGATTTTCTTATTTTGATTTCCAATAAATCTTAAAGTTTGTTTTAAAGGATATAAGTACTTTGACATTACTAATACAACTAATACTTTTTTAGTTAAAAGTTTATTTAACTAACCAATTTAAATCAATTTTTTTCTTTGTTTTGCTTTGCTTTGCTTTGCTTTGCTTTTACTGTTAGCTTTGCTATACAAAAGGTAAATATTTAATAGTGTCATTTTCATATTTTGTTACCTTAAAAGCATCATCATAACCTTCAACATAAATAGTATCGCCATTATATAACTCATCTACACCAGTATCACTTGTAGCACTGCGACCTTTTACTGAAATTGGTAATTTAATATTATTATGTTGGTTAGAAATTGTATAATATTGGTACTTTTGTCTAGATGTATGTAATGGGCGACCCATTAATGGCAAAATATTGTCTTTACTTGATCCATTAAGGGGTGTTAACATACCCATTTGTCTATAATTTGTATCAATTGCACTTGTTGAAATATTAATAGGAACAGCAGATTTACTATATATAGATGGTATTTGACCCATTCCTAAAATTTGTCCAGCAGTTAAATAGCGTTCATCACGTAATGGAGGTACATAAGGATCTTGATAAACACCTTCACCAGGATAGTTTGTGTATGGATAATTAGGTCTAAACCAATTTGGTATCCAGCTATTTTCTATTACCTGTGGTAATGGAGGTTGATTAATATTAATAACCTCTTTATTTGATTTGTTAGTTAGTAAGTAAATTATAATTCCTACAAAAATTATTAAAAAAAATATGGAGAAATTTTCTAAACATATTACACCAGGAGGACACTTCTTCATTAATATATAATTTTATTAAAATTTATATTAATAATTATTATGATTAATATAAATATTTATTTACTTTTTGCCTCCAGCAACATTCATCATATTATTTAATTGTTTTATATCAAAGCTTCCTAAAAATTTTTGTGCTTGTTCTACCATTGGCATCATATTTTCAATATTTTCATACATTTTCTTTTGTTTTTCAATTAAATTTTGTGTGTCTTTTGTTAGATTTTTAATACCATCTGTTCCTAAAATATCTTCTAAATGTTGATAAGATTGTTCTACTGTGGCAGCATGATCAATATAAGGTCCCTTACCACCTTTAGATTTACCAGCACTACTAAATGATTCATTGCCAACTGGTTCACCATTTGAGTCTATATCTTTAGTACTATGATCATAAATTACATTACCATCTTTATTTTTTTTAGCATCTTGTGCTTGCTTTACTTTATTTTTAATTGCACTTATAGCTTCCTCTACTTCAGGATCTGTGCTACTAGTATCATCATTATTAGCTACTTTGTCTGCATTATTAGCAGTAGTTGTTTCTTTACTACTTTGTTTTTCAGCAATAGCTTCTTTCATATTTCCTTCTAAACCTTCACGTAATCCACCCATAGCAGCTAACATATTTGTAATAACTAAAGCAACTAATAAAACAACTACTAAATTTTTACTAAATTGATGCATAATTAGACCAATTAGTATAAAAATAATAGCACTATTAAATTTATAATTTACTAAATATCCTAAAACATTTGTAGCTGATAGAAAAATAATAAAATATAAGAAATACTTGTTAGATAAAAGTTTTTCTGCTTCCTTTTTAAAGTTCATTATTATATTATATTATAATATGATTTTATTTAATTAATAAAAAAATTGATAAAAAATTTGTTAATTAAAACTGCTTAACTAACAAATTTTATAAACTAGTTTCAATATTAATATTAATATTAATAATATGCCTAACAATAATAATTTAGTTAACAAGTTTAATTTAGTTATTACTGAATTACAACACACTAGATTACATGGATCAGATATTGGACAATTTGGACCCCATTATTTAGTTCATAGTTATTATAATGGACCAAATGGTGGCTTAATTTGTCCTGAAATATCTTTTACCTATGACAGTAATGACCCTAATTATAGTTATAACTTTAATTTAAATCAACTACCTAGTCAAACATATACTGATTCATTTAATAATATTAACAATTTTATAGAATGGATTACATCTGAATATGAAGAAGCTGCTGAAAATCAATATTTTAATGTACATAGCCATATTAGAAACTATAAACACATAATTAGCAGTCAAAAATATATTAAACCAGAAATAGCACAATGTATTTTATTACCTACAAATGAATTAGTAGCCATTTTAAAGACATTTTGGATACGAATTATTCAACGAGCTTGGAAACGTGTTTACAAAGTTAGAAAAGATGTAATTGCTAAACGTTGTCAGTCACAGGCTATATTAGAATTTCAAAGAACTGGTTATTGGCCTTCTAATTGTAGACACTTACCTACAATTAGAGGATTATTAACTAATTATTAATTTATATTGTTCTAGGGCGTCTTTTAGATTGTCTTCTAGCACTACTTCTAGATCTACTTCTAGCACTTCTAGATGAAGCAACAACAATTTCTTGAGCGCCTTCATATCCAGCACTAGGATATGAATAACCACCACGCATTTTTTTATATTTTTTTGTTCTTCTTTTACCTTTGCTTTGTTTACCACCTTGTTGTGGTAATTGATTCATCATATTTTGATATGCTGATAATTTAGCACTAACTAAATTATTTAAAGAATTTAAACCAGCACTTAAATCATTGCGTAGTAATTGATTATCATTTTGTTGATTAGTTAAACTTTCTAATTCAGTTATTATATTAGTTAATCTGGTAAGAGCATTTGGAAGATCTCTAAGTATAACAGCATTATTGTTATTTGTTATTTCTAAATCTCGTCTTGCATTTTCTAAAGCATCCATTTGAACTCTTCCCTGTTCTGCTTGCTGTTGTAATCTTGCTACTTCTTCACTTGCTAATCTACGTGCATTTTCTGCTTCTTGTAAACGTTGATTTAATTCATTTATTTGTCTTTGTGTGTCAGATGATCTTTGACGCAATAATTCAATTCTTCTATTAAATTCAGCATCACTATTATTAGAATTATCTAAAGCTGTTCTAATTTCTTGAATTTTTTGCAATAATGCTCTAATAAATTGTGGTTCTGTTTGTCTAACAAATTGTATAAGTGGATCTTTAAAAGCGGTTAATCTATCTAATAAACCATTAAGTGTAGGCACTAAATTTTGATTTTCTTGATCATTTTGTCCTTGTTGATTATTATTATTAGCAGCTGGTGCTGGAGCTGGTGGTATTCTTCCTTGTGCTGCTGCTTCTGCTGCTGCTGCTATTTGTGCCTCTCTACTTTGTCTTCCATCTGCTCTATTACTATTCATATTTTATCTTATACATTATACAAACATTTTTTATTATTTATTGTTTAACAATTTTATCTAATTCGTGTTTTAATCTATTCATTTCACCCAAAATTTCTTTTTGGTCACTTTTAACTGATTCTAAATATTTGTTAGTTACTTGTTCATCTGTGCTTAAATAATTTACATATTGATTTAATATATCCATTGCCTTATATTGTTCTTCTTTTTCCTTCATAATATAACTATGATACTTTTGATAATCATTCTTAACTGTTCCTAAAAACTTATTTACTTTTTGTTTTTTTTCTATTTCTGCCTTTTTCTTTAAAAGCATTTCTGTTTTTGCTTTAATTAAATCTTCTAATTCCATCATTTTTAAATCTCGTTCTGCTATATTTAAATTAACTAAATCTTCTGATTCTCTAGACATAATTACTACTATTAATATATTATATTAAATAAAGTATAAAAATAATTTATATTATTTATAAATAATGAAAATATATTCACTACTATTATTTGACAATAATAATAATATTATTTCAAAAGCATTTGAACTAACAACTTTTAGTTATTTTCAACGTAATTCAATAAAAGAGTTTATAGTATTTTTTTGTAATATGATTATAAATAATATAAATTATAATCAAAATAATAGAATAGAACATAATGAATTTGTTATATATTGTTTAAAAACAGTTAATAATTTTTGTTGCTTAATATGTGATAACGAATATCCTTCACAACCAGCATATTTAACATTATATAATATAATACATAAACAATTAACTACTACTGAGCTAGAAAATTTAATTATTACAATTCAAAATCCATTAGAAACTAACAAAATATTTAAAATACAAAATAATCTTAATGAAACAAAAGAAATTTTATATAATACAATTGATTCTTTACTAGAACGCGGAGAAAAACTTGAAAATCTTGTTGAAAAGTCAAATATATTAAGTTCTCAATCAAAAATGTTTTACTCTGTTGCTAAAAAACATAATAGTTGTTGCTACATTAGCTAGGTTTAGATTTGTTAGTTTATTTAAATAATAAAAAAATAACATTATATTATAATAATTTAAAATCTATCTTATATATATTATTTAGGATAATAATGAGTAATACTACCGAATCTACTGCTGTTAAATCACCTACTTCTTCATCTGCTTCTTTTAAAGAGCCTTTACTAGTTCCAGATGATAAGCGTTTTGTTATGTTTCCCATTAAAGACCAAGTAATTTGGGAAATGTATAAGAAACAAGTTGACTGCTTTTGGCGTGCGGAAGAAGTAGATTTAACAAAGGATTTGGGTGACTGGGAAAAGTTGTCAAAAGATGAGCGTTACTTTATTTCATCAATTTTAGCCTTTTTTGCCGCAAGTGATGGTATTGTGTTAGAAAATTTGGCACAGCGTTTTATGGGTGAAATTCAGTTGTCTGAAGCCCGTGCCTTTTATGGTTTTCAAATTGCAATGGAAAACATTCATTCACAAATGTATAGTATGTTAATTGAAACTTACATTAAAGATGCTGTTGAAAAAGACAAACTTTTTAACGCAATTGAGACATATCCTTGTATAAAAAAGAAGGCACAATGGGCGCAAAAATGGATACACGATAATCGTAGCTCATTTGCCACACGTTTAGTAGCTTTTGCCTGTGTAGAGGGCATTTTTTTTAGTGGCGCATTTTGTTCTATTTTTTGGCTTAAAAAGCGTGGATTAATGCCTGGTTTATCATTTAGTAATGAACTAATTTCACGTGATGAGGCACTTCACTGCGAATTTGCTGTATATTTGTATTCTAAATTGGTAAAAAAAATGTCTAAACAAAGAATACATGAACTTATTAAAGAAGCAGTTGAAATTGAATGTGAATTTATTTGTGAGGCATTACCATGTAAACTTATTGGTATGAATGCTGACTTAATGAGCCAATATATTAAATTTGTTGCTGACAGATTAGCTGTCCAACTTGGCTATGATAAGATTTATAATGTAGCTAATTGTTTCCAATTTATGGAGTTAATTAGCTTAGATTCAAAATCTAACTTCTTTGAGAAACGTGTGAGCGAATATGCTCTTGCTAATAAACAAGTTGATGAAAATATTTTTGACCTTAGCGAAAACTTTTAAAAAAATAATAATTATATTATAAATATAATATAAATATGGCTAATGAAACAGAAGGATTAGTAATAGGAGGAACAATTTTAGGTATAGTTGCTTTAGCAGGTTATATGTTTTTTTCTCCAAAGGGACCAGTAGATGATCCAAATGTACCACCAATTGGTCGCGAAACCCAAGCACAATTAGAAGCTGGCTTGTCTGATTTGAATAAAGAAGATGAAGAACTTGGTCCAGGTGTTGATAGACACGTTGGTAGCTTTTCAAAAGGTGGTAAAAGTAAAAAAAATAAATCAAAAAAATATAAAAATAAAAGCAAAAAAAATCGTAAGGTCAAAAAATAACATTTATTTAAATAACAATTTAAAAACTATTTATTAATATAATAGTAACAACTACTATATTAATACAATGATAACTTGTAAATTACAAGGTGGATTAGGTAACCAATTATTTCAAATATTTACTACAATTGCTTACAGTTTGGAACATAGTTGTCCATTTATTTTTTTAAATCAATTTCAACTTAATACTGGTAATAACGGTGAAACAATAAGATATAGTTATTGGACAACTTTTTTAAAAGCATTACAACCATTTTTACGTGATAATATATTTGACTTTGAATTATATAAAGAACCTAGCTTTAGTTATAATAAGTTAATAAATAACTTGGGTAAATCAAATAATACTGTTTTATTAGGATACTTTCAAAGTTACAAATATTTTGAAAAATATAAAGCTACAATTGTGCGTTTACTTAAGATGCCATCTTTAAAACAAGATTTGTTAGTTAAGTTAAAAGAACAAAATATAAATTTTAATAATACAATTAGTATGCATTTTAGAATTGGCGATTATAAATTACTACCTGAACATTATATTATTTTACCAATAGACTATTATAGAAATGCTTTATTACATATTTTAAATAATACTAATAATAATACTAATACAGTTATATATTTTTGTGAACTAAGTGAACTAACAGAAGTTAATAATATGATAAGTATTTTAAAAAATGAATTTGTAAATGTAGAATTTATAACCTTTGTTAACAAACAATTAACTGATTGGGAAGAACTTTTATTAATGAGTTGTTGTCAACATAATATAATAGCTAATAGCAGTTTTAGTTGGTGGGGAGCTTATTTATCTAATAATCCAACACAAATTACTTGCTATCCTTGTAAATGGTTTGGACCTTTATTAGCAAATAAAAATAATACTAGTGATTTATTTCCACCTAATTGGAGTTGTATTTCCTTTTAATAATTATAATATAATAAATATAATAAATATTATATAATATTAAAAACATTATATAATACTATTATTATTCTAATAATAAATGCTAATAAAACAAGATTTTATTTTATTAATACTTAATTGTGTTAAATATAGAAGCAAAGCATTAAAACAAAAAGAAATTTGGATAAATACTGGAGTACCAAATAATATATTATATTTTCATGTTATTGGTAATCTTACCTTAGAAACAGAATATGTTTTTGATAATACAGAAAAAGTATTATATGTTAAATGCGATGATGATTATAATTCATTGCCTAAAAAAGTTATTAAAGCTTATCAGGCTATTAGTCAAGTATACGACTTTAAATATATTTTTAAAACAGATGATGACCAAAAACTAATTGAACCAAAATTTTTTGCAACTATTATAAAAGTTTTAACTTCTAAAATAAATGATAAAAATAAAAAAGTTCATTATGGTGGTTACATAGTAGATGTTAAAATGCCATACATTAGTAAATATAATACAATTCATCCTGAGTTACCACAAAAGTTAATAATTAATTCAGGAAAATACTGTAATGGTCGTTTTTACTTATTGTCAAATGAAGCTGTTAATAGTTTAATTACTAATGAAAAAATAGAACTAATTAGCAAAGAATATTTGGAAGATTATGCTATCGGCTATTATTTACCAGAAGAATTTAAAAAAACAATTATGTTTATTGATACAAATGTGTATTTTAAGGATTTTGTATAAAATTAAAGGATTTTGTTTTATAATTTTTTATTTAAGTTAGTCATTTTATCTACATAATTTATTTTTTTCTGTTCTATATCACTATAGTCTTCCATTTGAATTACTGTTAATGGTGTTAAAAGAAACCAATTATCTACTTCTTGTAATGGTTTCCAAAATACATCAATAGCATATAACTTCTTTTGTTGTGGTCTTCTCATAAAAAATGTTATACCCATTTTAATATTTTGAATAAGTTTATCATAATAATGTGAAGTAACAAGATAACCAGTTGTTGTTAAGCATCCTGATACTTTTACACAACTATCATTATTATCAATTGTTTTATAAGGCAAAATATTATTGCCAGCTAATAATAATACATCCCATCTATCAATAGTTTGTAAAAACTTATTTGCCTGATTAATAAAAGTATTTGGTTCTAAAAACTCTATATCATCTTCTACTATTAATACATATGGCCAATTATTTTCTTTTGCTAACTGTAAACATTTTAAATGACTCATTGAGCAACCTAATGCTCCATTTGGCATTTTAATTGCGTTAAATCTTGTAAAGTTTGTTAGTCCAACCTTACTTAACTCTTTTTCAACATGTAGTTTTCTATCTATACGATGCTCTAAATTAATGTAAAAAATATGTTTTATATCTTCTAATGAATATATTTTACTATTCATTATTTATACTAATTTTTTTATTTTATTATACTTTAGATATAAAGTATAATATTTAAACTAAAAAAATTGAAATAAATTATATTTTGTTAGTTATATTAACTAACAAAATATATTAGTACTTGTATTATATTTGTTACATATAAAATATAAAATGTCTACTCCTACTATTGGCAAGCAACTAAATAAACTTTTTGAAGAAGTTTATTTATTAATAGAAGATGTTACTAAAACATTAAATTACAAAAATGAAAATACTAAATATCTTGAAAGTAAAATTTATAAGTTTATGGATACAGTTAAAATAAAATGTGAATGGGATATGGATGATGATGAACGTGAATTTATTGGTGATTTATATTTTGAAGCTGGTCATAATGGTGTTGATGCTGTTTATTATCCATTTGATAATAATCAAACTGATATTAATAATATATTATTTACAGTTAATGAATTATTAGAAGTATGGGATGATTGTTTAGAATGTGTTACTGAATACTCTGAAAATGAAGAGCACATTAAATATGCTCAAGAACTTATAGAACAAATTAATAAGTATATTTAAATTATTTAAATAGAATATGATATATATTATATAATAAATGTTTGATAAATATAAATACACTATTAAAAAATATGATACAATAGGACTAAGATTAAATAATATATTTACAAATGTATATTTTTTATTAAAAGATTCATTATTATATGCTGACCCATATTTACCAGATGATAAATTTAAACCATTTGATGATTTATTTAGTTTAAATTCTAAATTTAAACAACACTTTGGATGTTATATAGATTATACAGATAATATATCTGATGTATTTAATAATAAACCAGATATTATATGGAAAGCATATAACAATCAAATTGGTTTGTTATATTATCCATTTAATATTCTTAATAATAAATATGATTCAATTAAAATTAAAAATACTCTTAAATTTTGGGAAGAAATACTAGATGTTATAATTAACCTATATAACAAGGAAAATATAGAAAATGCGTTACATGTTAAAGAACAAATTAAAAATTTATATAATAAATAATTATTTATATTTAACACCACCTAGACCAATATTAGCTGATTTGGTTGCTTTTGGTTTATGACCTATTAGTCTAGCATATTCTGGAGCATATTTATTTATATGTGAAGGAGGAATAGGTAATTGCGTAGCAATATTAGTATTAATATTACTATTATTATATGTATTTTGTATCATTTGTTCGGCTTTTTGTTGTCCATATTGGCTAACAATTTGTTTTTTTTCTTCTGCCGTAGGGTAATAAGGAATATGTGACCAATCATCGGTTGTAGTAGATAACTTTTTTGTTGGTACTCTATCAGGATGTATTACTTTTCTAGGTGGTTCTCTAATATCATATTGATAATAATTGTCGTGTTCAAATCTAACACCTGTCATAAATGTGCTAATATTTATAATTTGTATTTTATTTGAATTTACTGTATGAACATTATCTAATGGATTTGTGGACTCGTCATCAATAGTAAAAGCTAAGTTGTGAATTGTTCTTAACCCATCAACATTATTATCGTGTTCAGCACGCCAAGGGTCTTTTCTATTAATAAGACGTGCTACACCATCAAATAATTGTAAAATTTCAGGACTACCAATTTTAAAAAATTCTGTTCTATCAATAATTAATCCAATACGTTCACAACGCTTTTGAAGCACATTATCTTCCATTCCCCAACCCCAAAAGTTAGGGTAGCCATTTGTAGCTTCAAAATCGGCTCCCTTAATAGCTACTATGCCACCAAGTGCGTATTCAAAACCATAATAATGTTTTACTATACCATGAACAGTGTCATATGTAAAAATTTTGTCAAATGGCATTGTATCAACATCATTAAAAATAAATGTAATATCTTTATAGTGATTAGGATATTTTTGTTTTATTGCTAAAAAGCCAATATTTTTAGTGGCACCACGATTAAAAGAACGTGCGTCGCATTGATGTGAAAAATAAATTTCATAATCATTATCGCCAGCTAAAATAGTATTAGTCATATAATTGGAAAAAAAGAATTTATGTTGGATACGGTTTCTATATGGAACAATGAAAACTTTTTTAGGAATAATATTATTAGTAGCCATTTTACTAATAATAATATGTTATTTTTATTATATTATTTAAACTTATTATTTACTAAACAAATATAAAACTAATTAAATATTTTAAAATATAAAAAATGTCAATTAATTATTTAGCTATTCCTTTAACGATTGGAATTATATGTTTTCCATCAATTATTTTAATTGGACTAGTTTTGTTAGATTATTGTGTAACTAAAACAAAACAATTGTTATATTAGATACTAGATTCGCTAATTACTACATCATATTTTTTTAGTATAACTGGTGGAACTAATTCAGTTGTTAACTTTTCTAGCTTTTTAAAGCACTTATTAATTGTAACTTCTGATTTTTCACTTACTGTTTTAATATCTTTTTTACTAATATTAAGTTTACATATTTGTGATATAAAGTATACAACACCGGCAGCAATTGAATCAGGTGTATTTTCAGGCATCATATTCTTCTTTTCTATTTTAATCGCAATGAATTGACAAAGTTTAGTTAGTTCACTATTAATACCAAGTTTGCTACAGTAACGTTCAATAAAAGCTTCAGGTGTAGTTTTAATAAAGCTAGTTTTATCTGAATTAGCCATATCTCTTTCTAGTTGATTAATAATTAATTGTGCGTTTTTACATCCTCTTGTAGCACTAGCTGGGTCTAAGTGAAATATTGTTGCGATTTCCTTTGCTGTTCTAGGACATCCATTAATATTACAAGCAATTGCTACTGAACCAGCCAAAATACCGTCCTTATTTTCCCCTCTAAAAGACTGTTCTGACTCTGAAATACGTTTATGATATCTAATTGCGTCATCTATTATTATTTTAGGTATACCAGCAGTTTGAGCCATTTGTGTAATACGACCAAATTCTTCATATTGTGCCTTTTCTTTATAAGGCATTGCTTGCCACTCGGTATAGCGTCTAATTTTGCGCATTTCATATGATGATCCTCCAATTGCTAAAACTTTACAACCATAAGATGATTCTTCTAAAAGTGGATTAATTGGCATACCACATCTAGTAGGATCGCTACCTTGGTTATCATCGGCACCATAAAAACGCCATTCAGGTCCTTGATCTAAAGCATCTTTATAAATAATACCACATTTTGAATTAGTACAAGTTAAAAATCCATCTTCAGTCATTAATAATGTGCTAGTACAATGCTCACATGTTTCTCTATTAGAAATTGTACCACAAATATATTCTAATGGTTCTGTTTTTTTATCATTTTTTATTTCGCTGTCAAATATATTCCATAGCTTTGTTTTGTCTAAATTATTTGTATTATCTTTTCGTTTTTTAGTTCGTTCATTCATTTTTTATAATTAATATAATATTTTATTCTTGCTTTAATTACTTAAAAAGTTATTTTTAAATCATTTTTTTTTTATATTTAAATAAAAGAACTTAAATATAAAATTTATTATTTTAACTAAAAATTAATATTTTATTTGTATTTGTAAAATATTTTTGTTTATTATTACTAGAAATTTTTTTATTATTATAATTAGTTATATTTATAAATGGAACATTTAATACATTAATAGCATTTTTTAATTGATCAAAAGAATTAACATATAATGGTAAATTTTTTTTAGCTTGTAAAATATTTATACTTCTGTTTATACTTTTAGTGTTATGTGTACTGTTACTAGATTGGTTTAATGTAATAACTACATTTCCTAATGATTTTATAATTAAATTATTATTAATAACTTCTACAATGTTATTATTGCTACTTTCATATGTAATTAATCCTGTACTAGATGATGAAACTATATTAGATAAATTAATATTATTATCTCCTAATATTAATGTTGTTGGTAAATTAAAATTTATATTAGGAATAGATTTTATAGTAATAGTGCTACTAGTTTGCGTTTTAGATACGTAATTTGTGGAAGAATTTTGAGATGCTGTAATAGTAAAATTACCTGAACCTAAAATACTTAATATATCTCCATCTATTGTGGCAATAGATGAATTACTACTTGTGAAAGAAGTAAATGTACCACTACTTGTTGAAGTAATATAACTTGTCAAATTTATTGTAGAATCTACTTCATATGTTAAAGATGGTAAATTAAATGTTATATTTGGTGTTGCTTTATTAATAGTAAGTATTCTAGATTTACTTAATGCCATATATATACTATCTGGTTCTTGATAAACTGATATATTAATACCACTTGGTGCTGCTTGTAATATTGTTACCATACCACTAGAATTTACAGTTGCTATTGATGTATTTTCACTAACAAATGTATATAATCCACTACTATTAGAACTAATAAGTGGTAATAAACTAAATGTTGTATTAATTCCATAAGTTTTAGAACTAATTGAATTAAATGTTAATGTTGGTTCTATTGCAACAAAAATATTATTTAGTGTAATTGTAGAATCACTAATTGTACCAGATGGATTATTAAAGTTTTTATTTGATACATCAGTTAAGTTAGATAATTTTAATTGTGTACCAGAAGGTAAAACAGTTATATTATTATTAGGTGTAAAACTTGTGTTGCTTGTATAAAAAGCTGTATTTACATTCCATAAAAAATTATATATTAATCCTTCAAAACTTGTTATAGTTGAAGGATTTGTATGTATATTTCCAATTCTAAGTCTTGTTCCGCCTGTACCAATAAATGGAGGTGGTGATTTTAAAAATATTTGAGAGCCATCATTTATAGTATTACCTATTTTAACTCCATTCATAAAAATACGAATTTGTGTAGAATTATCTCTAGAAATGGCAAAATGAACCCATTTATTTTTTATATTACTAAAATATGTTTTACCAACTGTTGTTGTTGTTCCTCCAAGACTAAAATTAATATTTATATCTGGTTCATTAATAGGTAAATTAGATATATATTCAAAGTTAAAATCAATATTATAATCTAATCCATAATCTTTACAACTAAAAATATATGGATTTTTATTTTGTAAATTAATAGTTTGATTACCTGTATAATATTGCCACCATTCAATAGTAAAATTTGTATTTTGTGGTATATTATATATATATGTTGTATTTGAATTTACTAAATAAGAATTTGCGAGTCCATCAAAATTTAACGCAGTAACTGACATATTATATTATATTATAATATTAAATTATAATATTTAAAATAAATTATAAAAGTATAATATATGGGAAATACATCTTCAAATACAAATACAAATACAAATATAAATATAAATAAACCTAATAATTCTGTTGAAACAACTGCTGAAGTTATTGACTTCATTGCTACATATTATATTTTAACAATGGACTTTAAAAGTTTACGTAAGTTGTATGATAAAGAGTATTGTAATAAATTAGCAATTATTACATCTGATATTATTGAAAAATATTTTACTGATATGGAAATTGGTTATTTAGCAAATAGAATACAACCAACTAACAAAAAAGAAAGACTAATATTTTTTAATAAAGATCAGCTTAATAAGTTAGATATGATAGATCAAGATAAAAAACAAGCAATATGTTTAGAGATTTCAAAATTTTATGTTAAAATTGCTCATATATTTGCTGCTATTGTAACTACAATTAATCCAGTTTATGTATATAAAAATGCTAGTGGTGAAAAAGTAAAAGTACATTTGGATGAAAAAGATAATATTCCACAAGGAACTGAATTTGACATTTATAAGTTAAATATTTGTGATACACGTAAAAGCGCATTAGAACGTAATTATAATACAAAAAATCCCAATAAAAATATTATTAATCCAAGAGTTTGTTCTTTAAATACAAATGAAGATGGTTTAGCTAAAACATTAGATGAAGAACCTGGTATAATGGAATTAATGGATTTGTATTATGATACAGATTATAATATAGAAAAAGGTGAATTTGAGGAAATGTCCCCAGAAGCAAAAGAAATGTATTTACATGATTTAAAAATGTTTTATACAGTTTTCACAGGTAATGAAGAAATGCCACTAGAAATAAAACAATTTAAAGATATTAAATTACGTCAATATAAACGTTGTGAAGGTACAAATCCATTATTTGAACGCGCTGTTTTTGGATCAGTTAGTGAAGAACCATTGTTTGCTCAATATGCTGAAAATTTACGTGAAATGATTGATAAAGCTAATAAAGGTCAAAATGAATTATTAGGAATTTTAAACAAAATATTTGTATATTCAATTGATCCACAAACTAACAAAAAACAAATTCGTATTAGTCCTAAGATTAATGATAATAATATTCAAGAACTAATTTTAGAAACAAGAGCTGCTATTATTAAATTATATTTAACTTGTGAAACTGATTACGCAAATGGTATTCAAATATATGAAGCAATTATTGAAAAAATGATATTAAAAACAACAGAAAATCAAATTAAGTCTTTAACTGAAACAAAAGAAAAACTATTTAATGGCGATAAGGTTGAAATAAAAAATAAAATTATACCGCAATCAGCAGAAGAAATTAAATTATCTAGTATAAAAAAATAAATTAATTTTAATGACTTGCAAAAGCTAAAGCACGTTGTTTACCAAATGCCATATGAAGTCTATTAGCACGAGTTAGTGGTTCATTATTGCTTTTTTTACCACCTCTTTTATATCTTCTTTTAGTTTGCTTAACCTTTCTATAACGTCTTCTAGTAGCCATTTATATTAAATATATAGATTTTTAATAATTATATAAATATAATTATTAAATTATAAACACTTAAACAAGTTATTATTTTATATTTAAGCCTTGGAGGCAGCGGCAGCCTTGTGGGCAGCAGCACCGGCACCAGCGGCGGCAGAGGCAGCCTTGTGAGCAGCCATCTGGGCAGACTTGGCGGCAGCGGCGGCCTTGGCAGCAGAAGCACCCTTGGAGGCAGAGGCAGCCTTGGAAGCGGCCTTGGAAGCAGCCTTGGCAGCAGATTTAGCAGCGGCAGCAGCCTTGGAGGCAGCCTTAGCGGCAGCTTTCTTCATAGATTTAGCGGCAGCACGGTGGCGACGCATAGCAGCACGACGAGCAGTTTTAGAAACCATTGTATATATATAATTAACAAAAAAAAATAATGTAAATTAGAAATTAAATTGCCTTAATATTACTATTAATAAATTCCATATTAATAGTAATTTATTTCTAAATATTTATTTTGTTAGTTTAATTTCCTAAATAAACTAACAAAATTTTAATTTATTATTAATTATAAAATAAACTATTAGCTTTATGGTTGAACCTAAAGGTTCTTTAAGAACGCAATGCGTTTTACTGTCAGATACTATGTATCTTTACCAAATTGTATCAGTATTGTGCCAATACATTTTATCTCCCTTAACTATATTATAAATACTTCTAAATAGTTTAAGTCTAGTTAATGGACAATTTGTTCTATATTTGTTTAATGGATGTGGATTAACTTTTAATTGCGCCTTAATTGCCTTTTCAAAAATATGTTGGCGATTTGTTACCGCAATATATGTATAAAATGCCTCATATGATAACTGTCTAATTGCCGCAATATCTTCATTTTTATCCTGAAAATCTCTTAAATATTCCTGACAAATTGCTAATCCAGCAATATCTGCTAAATCTTCACCAGCTGATTCTGTCGCATCCATTTTTATACCATCTAACGCAGCAAAATGCTCATATTGTGCTATAACGTCATCTACCTTTCTTTGAAATACTTTTCTGTCATGTGGTGTCCACCAGTTCCTTAAGTTACCCTTATAATCATACTTGCTACCAGAGTCGTCAATAGAGTGTCCCATTTCGTGACCAAGTGTATAACCAATATTTGCTAAATTATATTCAATACCACGTTCATCTAAATCTACAAATGGCTTTTGTAGGTATCCAAGTGGAACATAAATTGAATTTAATGTAGGTGTATAGTAGGCATTAACAACATATGCTTGAGTACCTACTAACTTAAATATTTGCCAATCAATAATAGGTATATCACTAACTGGTTGTCCATCTAACAAAACTTGTTTATCGGAACGCCATTTTGCAATTTTACACATATTTCCCCAAATATCATCTTTTTCGTAACCTAATAAAGGATCTTCTCTTAGTAACTTAGGTGAACCAACAACTAATTTCAAATGATGTAACTTTTCTAATGCTTTTGTTTTAGTTTGAGGACTTAACCATTGATTACGCTTTAAAATACGAATAAATACTGTTTTTAAGTCAGCTGCCATATTATGAACATAATCAACAACTTCTTGTTTTTTATAATTATCAACATATTGATTTGTTAAAAATGTATTAAAACACATTGATAATGGAAAAATAGAATGAATATCATCTGGAAAAGGTACTGGTTGATTATCAATAAACTTACCAAAAAATGGATAATATATATCACTTCTAGTTTTATTATTAAAACGAATAATTTGTCTAAATGTTAAATATAAAAAATAATTACGCCACTTTTCTGTTTTCCAGTTTTCATTCATTAATTTCATAACACATTTAAGATAATTAATACTACTACAAATAAAGAATTCTGGCACCTTTTTAAAGCCTAGCTTTTTACTAAATTGTTCCCAATCAAAACCATATTTTGTCATACTTTCACCTTTATGAACAATATTATAAAATTCTGAACTATCATTCTTAAATTCATTACAACCAATTGCGGTCATTATTTCTAACTCTATTGCCATAATATCACGTCCTTTAACACCGTGTCCTTTTCCTAAACAATAATTAAATAGTTCATCTACAAAATGACAAAACTTACTAATAAACTCTTTTTGATATGCTAAATCTTTTGGATCTTTATTAGGATCTTCAATATAAAGTTCATAATCATAAAATGTTAGTTGTGGAAAAGAAATATTACATCTATTAACACCTGCATCCTTTAAATCTTGTTGAATTGAAAAATTAATTGGGCATCCCCATGAAACTATTTCATTTTGATTTATTTTTGCTAAAAATCCTATTAAATCATCTTTTGCAATAAAATCATCAACTTCGTTTACATAATCTTTAATATGTTTTTTTAAAACTGACTCATTTGGACGCATTGATGATTCAAAAACAGATGATACTTCTTTTGCTAATTTAGAACCACTATTTTCTTTAATATAATCCTTTATTAGTTCTAATAATTGGTAATATACTTCTTCTTGTTTCATTCTAAAATTATCATTTTGTACATAATATTTTTTTTGTTTTTGTAATAATTTTTTTTGTTGTTCTATCCATTTATAGTTAATATATGTATAAAAATCACTTTTTGGTGTAATTTCTTTTGGCGCATATGGTTGATTGAAAAATTTAATTAATTTTTTTTCAAAGTCAATAGTTTTTTTAGCAACGTTACCTTGAATACTTTTTTCATAAGCCTCTTCAAAACTATTAAATACATTTGCCGATTTACGACATAAAACTGTTAACTCTTCAGGCTTAGGTTTACACTTTTTTGTTCTATTTATTCCCTTAATTAATTGTTTCTTTGTGGTCATTATATATTATATTTATAAAATTATATAAAGAAATGTTAATATTATATTTTAATATAAAAAATGAATTTTACAATAGAATATAACATTAATAATGTTTTATTAAAATTTGATTGTACAAAGCATAAAAATAGTTTTTTATTAGCTGGTTTTATTAAAGATGAACTATTACAAAATTATGTTTTTTCAAGTTTAACTAAAAATGAATGGGTTAACTTAGAAACTAATAATAGAATTACTAATGATAATATTAGACACTTTATTTGTAATGATTTAACAGATTATTCACAAAATAAAATATGTGATATTAGTTGGGAACTTCAAGCATATGAAACAAATATAATTGAATTTGAAAATTTACAAAAAGAATTAAGAAATTGGACTGCTATGGTAATTTTATTACGAAATGGTGATTTTTATTTAGATGTAATAAAATATTTACATAAATTATAAATATAAAATACTACTTATTATTATATATTTATTTACATTTATTTTTTTTACTCTTATCTATTACTGTATTCTTCATAATATTTTTCATTATTTTTTCATAATTTGCTTGTTGTTCTTCTTCTGTTCCCCCTGACATTGAATTATTTAATATTTTCATAAACATATCATTTTGTTTTGAGTGATAGTTTGACCATTGCGGATTCTTTTTCTGCCATTCAGCTACATTATTAAAATTCTTTCTTGCTACTTCCTTTATAAAACGTAAAAGTAATGGTTTTTCATCAGTTTCTTCTACCCATTCATCATCTGGATTTTTTACATAAATATGTTCACGCTTTAAATCACTACAATGAAATGGCAACTCATGCTCCTCCAAATTTTTAAAACCACGCATAATAATTCTGCTTATACCTTCTACATATCCTAGATGAGCAGTTGCTTCTAATTCCTCAACAGTAGGTTCTAAATAATCTAAAAATTGATTAATTGTCATAGCATTTTTACAAGTTTCGTTTAAATATACTTGTAAATTAAATTGGTTATAGTTATTACTAACATTACCATTTACAACATTATTGGTTGTTAAACTAGTTTTCATCATTTCCATTATTTGAGTAAACATTTGTTGTTGAAATTCTAAATTTTGTTTTTGAAATTCTTGACTTTGTTTTTGAGTATCTTGATTTTGTTTCATTAATTCTGTTATTACATCTGATTCAAATAAGCTTATTTTATTTTGTAATGGTTGTATTAAGTCTTTTATGACTAATTGTAGTTGTTCTTCTTTAGTATTATTTAAATTATCATTATTATTATTATTATCAAGTATATTATTTATATTACATTTTTTACTATGTTTCCATAATCCAGTTCGTTCTTTATATTCTTTGTTACAATTTATACATTTAAATATTGTCAACATTGGGGTCTTTTTTGTTGACTGTTGTTGACGATTATGTTTACGTGTTATAATATGTCTTGACCAAGCACTTTTCTTACTACATATAAAGTCACAATTTAAACATATATATTCATTCGTATTTTTGGGGTCAAATTTTGTTGACATTATTTATATATATTGTCAACATAAAAAAACTCCTAAATAAACTAATAATTTTTATAAAAAATTTATCGTCACATTTTTTTCTACATTTTTTAAGCAATTTAGAGCATAATGGTCACAAATGCTATTTTTAGACCCCTTTTTTCAAAACTTTTTTGAGATTTTTAATTTTGGACATTTTATTTTTGTCCAATTTTCAAAACCAAACACTTTTATAACCCCGTTTTTTTGTATTTTTACGAAGTTATAACTGAAAAAAATATTTAAAAATTTTATAAAATAATTTCTTATTATTTATCATAATAAAATTAAAAGTTTGTAATTTTATTATAAAAATTTATTAAATTTAACTAAATTTACCTTCTATTTTATCTAGTAATTCTTTATTATAAACTAAATTACCAGTAGGTTTGTAGGCATTAATAGATTTATATGTTTTACCATTTTTACCTGTAACAATTTCTTTATTAGAAGAATTTGCATTTGTATTAGAATTTGTTAAATTATTAAGTTCATCATCTTCATCATTTTTTTCTTCAACTTTGTTACCATATTCATCAATTACTATACCAGTTTTTTTCTTAATTTCACTACGAACATATCCAGGTACCCAATGATTCCAAGCAATTAATAAAGTATTTGGAATATAATATTTAACATTAAAACCATTTTCTTGTAATTTATCTAACAAATATGCTATACAATTTGCGTGATCATATCGAGGTACACCTATAATAGTTTCTGGCACAACAAACCAACAATGCTTTTCATCTTTTTTAATTCTAGATGTAGTTTTTATACGTATATGAACACGATTTAATATTTTTTGAAATAATGCTAATTGATTTAAATCAGTTTGTCGTTTTCGTTCATATAAATCATCGATGTTAATTTTCTCTGAAAAATCACTATCATTATCTAAGTTAAAAATATTTGCCATTTTATAAACTAAATATTAATAATTAATAATATTAATAAAAAAGAAAATAATAATATAAAAACAACTTAATAATATTATATATTTACAAGTATAATAAATATATAATGAATAAAATTAAACACTTAGTTATTTCTGGTGGTGGTCCCACTGGTTACAAATTTGTTGGTGCTTTAAAACATCTTGAAGAAAATGGTTTTTATAATACAAATAATATTGAATCTATTTATTCAACATCAGTTGGTAGTATAATTGGAGCAATTATATGCTTAAAATATGATTGGGAAACTGTTATTAATTATATGGTAAATCGACCATGGAAAGATGCTTTTCCTCTTACTACTAAACAAATTATGGATGCTTATAGTAATAAAGGTTTATATGACAGAAAAATTGCTGATATTATTTTTAAACCATTATTAGAAGCTAAAGATTTATCACTAAATACAACATTAAAAGATTTATATGAATATTCTAAAATTGACCTTCATATTTATACAGTTGAAGTTAATAGTTTTACACTTGTTGATTTATCACATAAAACACATCCTGACCTATTAGTTACAAATGCTGTATTAATGTCTTCTACAGTTCCTACATTAGTAGCTCCAATTTGTGATAATAAATGTTGTTATATTGATGGTGGATTAATCTGTAATTATCCTATTGATAATTGCTTACTAGAATGTAAACCAGAAAATGTATTAGGTATTAGAGGTTTATGGTCAAATAAACCAAGTGATACTGTAATTAATAATAATTCAAATATGTTAGAATTTGGAACAGGTGTTTTTATGAATGCTGTTAATTATTTAATATCATATAAACATACTGTAGAAATACCATATGAGGTTAAATGTGAAGCAGAACATATGTCATTAGCAACTATTAAAGAAATAGTTGATAATCAAAATATTAGACAACAATTTATAGAAGATGGAGCTAAATATGCTCAAAAAATGTTAGATGATATAAAAGAAAGACAAGATGATATAAAAGAAAGACAAGATGATATAAAAGACAGACAAGATGATATAAAAGACAGACAAAATGCTAATAATACATTATTTAAAGAACAGTATTCACAAACTGAACCATTATAGGTTTAGAAGGTTTAGCATCATATTCGATAACCTGATTATCTTTAATTAGCTTAATTGTAGGAAATCCTTCAACATTATATTTTGTAACAGCTTCTTCAGTTTCAGGTGTTTCAGTAGTACAATTATATTCAGTAAAAACTAATGTATATCCATTTACCTTTTTACCCTCATATTCATTTTTAAAACTTTCCCATTCTGGTTTAGCTGCCTTACAATGAGGACACCAATCAGCATAAAACATCATTATTTCTGCTTGTTTATTAGCAGCTGCATTAGCTTCTTCTGTTGTCATATGTTCTAAATTTGCTTTATAAACTGTACTTGAACTAGATGAAGGCATATATTGATCATAAATATACTTTGCTACATATATTAAAATAATTACTCCAATAAGAATACCCAAATTTTTTAATGTAAATAAACTAGGTAAATAATTTATTATTTTTTCCTTCATAGATGTTGTTATAGGATTAGGATTACCCGCAAAAGCATTACTTCTATTCATTTTATATATATTTAAGAGAATATATATAAAATATTTAATAAACGAATATAAAGAATTATTACTATATATATTAATAGTATAACTAACTAATAACTAACAATAATGATTTTTTATGATGCGAATGGTAAACTTATTAATTTAGATAGAAGTAAATTTATTAGTGATGAATTATATTATAAAAAATTATATTATTTACAAACAACATTTTCTAAAATATATCCTAAATCTGTTATTATTAATGATATTCACAATTTTACTAATAGTAATAAAGTAAATATATCATATGATAGTAATTTAGGTTATGATAGTGATAGTGATTAATATTTTTTTATATTTTTATAATATATATTACCATTTATATGAAAAATAATAATACTAAAAAAAGAAAACGTGTATTTGGTAAAAAAGATTTTTATTCTGGTGATGGATTTGTAACTAGTGTTTGGGGACCACCTACATGGCATTTACTTCATACAATTAGCTTTAATTATCCTGTAAAGCCTACCAAGGAACAAAAAGAACATTATCGTAACTTTATATTAAATCTTCAAAATGTTTTACCTTGTGGTGCTTGTCGTAAAAATTTAACAAATAATTTTAAAGAGTTACCTCTTACTATGAAAGATATGGAAAGTCGTGATACATTTTCTAAATATATTTATAAATTACACGAACATGTTAATAAAATGTTAAATAAAACTTCAAATTTAACCTACTGTGATGTAAGAGAACGTTATGAACATTTTAGAGCAAGATGTACTGATCCTAAGCCAAAAGTATTTGAACAACAAGAACTACATAAATTAAGTAAAGGTAAAACTAGAAAGAACAAAAAAGAAAAAGGGTGTACTGAACCATTATATGGTAAAAAATCCAGATGTATATTAAAAATTGTTCCACAAGATGAGAAGGGACAAAGTATACAAATTGATAAAAAATGTAATAAAACTAGATAAATAAATAATTATTATTTATAATTTAATTATGATATTATAAATGATATTATAATTCACCTCCTTTAATATTTTTACTATTATAAGACATTAGTGTTTGTTGTATTATATCAATTGTATCAAACAAATTATTATTATTAATTGTTAGCTCATTATTTCCACTTGAATCAAATATTTCTGTATGAACAGATTCATATATTTTTGTAACCGCATTGTTATTTTTAAAGTCAATATTTTCCATTACATAACCAGTTAGTCCATATTTTCTAATATTTTTATTTACACTAGATAATCCTGATTTATATATAACTGGTCTAGGTTTACCGGCAAATGTTTGTAAATCAATAATAGCAATATCATTATCTTCTAATTCATCTGTAAATATATCTTCATTTGCTGGCATTAACCATACTACAACAGCATGCCCATTTTTATCATTTTTTACTGGATATGCCATAGGATTTAATATATGATAACTTTTATAATGTTTTTCTGTACCATATCTTTGTCTACGTAATTGTATTAATCTTTGTTTAATCATATTAATATATTCTTCTGCTTTTTCTCTATCAGAGATATTATTATTATCTATTATACTTTTATCAAGTGTTAATCTAGTCCAGTCAGCACCTAATACATATTTACTATGTAATAATTCTGACATTTGTATAGAATTTAAACCTGACTTTCCTGTTATCATTTCAACTGATTTTTGCTCAAATGTAGGCAAATCAATTACTTTTAGCCATAAAAGTGTATTTAAAGCACATGTTCCTACTCTATTTTCAAATATTTTAGAAACTTCACCAGCTGTATTCATAAGTCTTTCTTCAACATCGCCTTTTGTAACGTTTATAACACCATTTACTTGTATAGCAAGTAAAAGCATTGTTATAGCAAATAATACAATATAATTAGCCATTCCTCCTTTCTGTATTAACTTTAATGTTTTGTTAGTTTTTTTGGATCTAACAAATCTTTTCAATTTTATTTTTTTAGATTTATTTACTTTTTTGTTTATTCTTTTATAACCTCCAACTAACAAATTATTATCAATTTGTTTTAGTGTTATATCTAAAAAATCATTTACAATATTATATATAGCTGAACAAATATTATTTTGTTTTGGATTATAATAATCAGCTAAAGAAAATTCATAATATGTTGTTTCTTTTTCTGTTTCCATTATTATATTAATTTTATATTTTTTTATTGTTTTATTTTTTATATAACTAACAAAACTAATAAATTGGGGTATACACGCATAATATTTAGGCATTTTTTGCTAACAAATAATTAAATTTATTAAATAATTTATATTTAGTGCGTTAAAATTGACTTAAAATTAATATATAAAGAGTGTATATATAAATGGATATACACGATGACAAAATTAAGAGGCATACACTAACAGCCATACAACGCAAAATAATAGCAGGTTTATTAAATTCAAGAGCAAAAACCCAGCAAAAAATACATAAACTAAAACCACCCAGTGCTAAAGATTTAGAAGCAATTAATTGTGGAAAAACCCAAGTTAAAGGAATGATTTATAGTGGTAAAACAAAAGAAACAAATCAATCTATTCAACCTAAATCTTATAAATATTTACTAAAGCCAAAACCTGCTAAAATTGTTAAAGATATACCAAAAAAAGAAACAGCTGAACCATTTATTTATAAAGAACCTTTAAAACTAGAATTAAGAACAGACCCTATATTTACAGTAAACAAAACACACGACAGCATTATTAGTTTTACTAATATAAGCGATAAAGAAGTTCCATCACAAGATTTTCGTGGAGTAATTGAAAAATCAAAAGATTATATGAAATCTATATTACCATTACATAATGATACTAGTAATCCATTTGCTACTGATGAAGATGATAATAATGATGCTAATACTAATGCTAATACTAATGCTAACACTAATAGTAACATAAATAAAGATACAACACCTATATTAGAATTAAACTCGCCACATAATTTAATTAATTTAGCAAATTCTGCTATATCTGCTATCAAAACAACATTAACTTCAAATACACTAAATAGTAATTTAAATAAAGAAAGAGAAATTATATTATTAAACTTTGAAGATGATACTGTTAGACCTGTTTTAAATTTATCTAATGAAAAAATAAATATTATTAAAAAATGGTATGAATTATGTGATATGTTGGTTGATATTGAACCAACAAATATAGTTATTCCAGAGTATATGAATATTAAATTACTTGAACCATATTTATATAATAATTTTCAAATTAGTGAAACTAACAAATATATTAATGAATATATTCCATTAGTTATATCTAATTTATATATTCAAAGTCAACTAAGCAATTTTTCGCAATTTAACAATACACTAACAAATTCTACAAATAATAACTTTATTGTTAGTAATGTTGATTTACAATATGGAGAATTTTCTATTAATAATGAGTTTAAAAGTTTATATAAACAACCAGTTTTACAACCTAATTGCTGTAAAAAAGAAAATACTAAATTTAAATTAGACAATTATAAAGTTACTATACCAGAAAAATTATTAAAAAGAGTTAGTGAATGTAAAGAAGACAAGATAGATCAAACATTTAATTTAAATGGAGGTATTTTGCCATTTAACGAAGATTATAATTGTTTAAAACCATATTTAGGAACTAACTGTGAAAGTATAGGAACCTCTAACAATATAAATTATAATAATTATGATAATGAGATTAAACAAAATACATATAATAATCAAACTGATAGTTCAAATAAAAGAACTATTACAGTAATATTTAATGTAGATTGTAATAAATCATTAGTAATTAATTCCGATAATAATTCAAATGAATTAAATATATTAAATTCCAATCCTGAATTTGGATTTTTAGAATTATTTTCAATTACTACAAGTAGTAATGAAATAATTAAATATATTGAAAGTCAATTTTCTAATGGTTGCTTTTTAGATATTAATATTCTTAATACCAAGATGGAACAAACTGCTGAACATATTAAACTATTAGAACAAGAAAAAGCAACAGATAATTCTTTAATACAGGAAAAACAACTTGTTATTACTTATTTCAAAAATAACTTTATTATTAATGATGATATTAATAAACGTATGAAAGCATCCACACTATATGACTTAGTTGTTAATTCAAATGTTCTTAACTTGCCAAAAGATAAATTATCTGGGTTCAAAAATAGATTATCTGAGTATCTTAAAGAAATTGGTTTACAAAAGAAACGCTATAATGATGGCTTTTATTATTATGGTATTATAGATAAGTCTACTATTACTAACTTAGATGAGCGTATAAAATTATATGAAAAAGAGGGTGAAATTATTAAAAATAGCAGTTTACAAAAACCAGAATTATTTAATTATATTAGACCTGAATCTGCCAGATTAGAAATTAATGAAAATATAAATGTAATTCCTTTTAATCAAGGTAATTTATATTACAAACCTATTGTACCTACATTACGAACAGATACACCTAATCTTGATATAAAAATTCAACCTTTTAAATAAATATATAAAATTAAAATTATATTTTATATATTTTATTTATTACATTCCAAATGTGGAAAAATCATTTAATACTGGCATTGGCATTTGATTTGCTGACATTGCGCTATAATCTGGAACTTGTTTATATTCATAGGGTATTTGTTGATTAGAACCACAAGAATAATTAGAGTTGTTAGAATTTGTATTACTATCTGTTTTTTCATTACATTTTATAATTGGTGGACTGCAGGCAGGACAAATTGGAGGGACTATTTGTGACTTCAAAATATACATATCTTCTTGGCCAGGTGGTATCATAGAACTAGAAATACCATTATTAGCATTAGTAAAAGCAGAATTATAATCAGAACCAGTAGTAGATGTGCTACTATCATATTGATTCATATCTTGGTCTTGACTTTGATAATTATAAGTATTATCGGGGTTATAAGCAATTACAGTACCTTTGGCAGTTGTTACTTTAATTATTTTTTTGCCATTAGAGCCAGTAGTAATAGTAGCAGTATTACCATTAGGACCAACAAATGCTTGTTGTGTAGCACCTTTTTGAACTTGACCATTTGATATATAATAAATTTCAGTGGTTCCATTTTTGTTAGTTATAACAACAATCATATCAGTTCCAGTTTGAATAATTCTGGCAGTTCCACCATCTGGACCATAAAATATAGAAGGATATGAACTACCAGTATAGTGATTATAATTATCATATGAACTATCATCATTATTATTATCTTGATTATTGTCTTGATTATTGTCTTGATTATTATTATTATTATTATTTTGATCACCACCAGGTTTAACATTTGTGCTAAATACTGTAATAGTTCCATTTGTATCTGTTACTGAAAACATTGGGTTACCTGTTACATATGTTAGTACACCTGTTCCATATCCATTACTAGTATACGTTTGTGTATCATATCTATTAGATGGATCTAACGCAGGCTCAGTAGAAGTGTATGCTACATTACCAGGATTAACAGTAATAGTACTAGAACCAGATATAACAGCTGTATCATTATTAGGAGCAGTAAAAGTAGTTCCTGTTCCAGATGTATTAGTATATACAGTTGTAGTAGCACCATTTGTTATTGTAATAGTTTTAGCTTTACTATCATAAACAGCAGTTCCTGAACTAGCACTAGTATATGTATTTGGAGGAGTTCCAGAGGAAACATAATCAGTTTTAGTAGTTCCTGAAGTTACAGTGATTTTAGATGTAATATCAGTTATTTTAGCATTTTTACCATTACGACTATACATCATAACACTATTAGCTGGTGTAAAGCCTTCCATTAAATATGTATTTCTTCCTAAATAGCAAATACCAATAAATATAACTAATAAAACAACTAATGCTATTAATAAATAAGTCTCCATTGTATATTTTATATTGTGAAAAAATAATATAAAATTGATTTATTTTTTATAAAAATGTAATAATTAATAAATAGTTTATAATTACTAATTATTAATATAAAGATGTTTAAAAAAGACGACTATACTACAGTTGAAATTATTGAGGATGAACAAGTAGAAGAAGAGTTTGAATATATTATTCCAAATAAAAAACAAGAAACTAATAATAATGAATATGTCTTAGTTAATGAAGTAAAGAAGACTAGAAAGCCTAGAGTAGTTAATATATTAAAAACTTGTTTTTCTGAAGATTATGAGTTTGAAATTGGTGTAGATGAAGCTGGAAGAGGTCCATTATTTGGTCGTGTATATGCTGGTGCGGTTGTTTTACCAAAAGATGAAACTATATTTAATCATAGTTTAATGAAAGATAGTAAAAAGTTTACATCAAAAAAGAAAATAGATGAAGTTGCTGAATATATTAAACAAAATGCCATTGCTTGGGCAGTAGCATATGAAGATGAAAAAGTAATAGATGAAATAAATATTTTACAAGCAACTCAATCAGCAATGCATAAAGCAATTTTAGAAGTTAAAAAACAATTACATAATAAAAACTTACTTATTAGCGATAGTGATAATAATAAAGATTTATTCTTACTTATTGATGGTAATTACTTTAAACCAATTACTATTATGAATGTTAAAACAAATAAGTTTGAATCAATAAAGTTTACAACAGTTGAAGGTGGTGATAACAAATATACTGCTATTGCGGCAGCTTCAATATTAGCTAAAGTTGAACGCGATAATTATATTGATGAATTATGTAAAAATAATCCTGAGTTAGCAGAATATTATGGTATTGATACTAACAAAGGATATGGTGCTAAGAAACACATAGAAGGAATTAAAGAACATGGTATTACAATTTGGCATAGACGTAGCTTTGGAATATGTAAAGATTATGCTTAGCATAATTGACTGTTTGTCTAGCAAAGCTTAGTATTTAAGCAGAACACATTTCACAAACTTCTTCTACGTTATCCGTTTTTTTTTCTGGTTCAATTGTAAATTGTTGTGCCTGATGTTTTGCCTTTCTTCTTAAATAATAAATACCTGTTTTCAGTCCTTTATTCCACGAGTAAAAGTGCATTGATGTTAAAATATTGTAAGTTGGATCTTCAACCCATAAATTTAAACTTTGACTTTGACAAATAAATGCTCCTCTATCAGCTGCCATATCAATTACGTGTTTCATTGGCATTTCCCAAACAATTTTATATTTATTTCGCATATGTTCTGACAACATTGTTAGTTGCTGAATTGAACCTTTATTAGCAATTATATTTTGCTTAATTTGTTCATTCCATAAACCTAAATCAATTAGTTCCTTCATTAAATATTTATTTGTTACTACAAACTCACCTGCTAATGTTCTTCTTGAATACAAATTACTAGTTAATGGTTCAAAACATTCATTGTAGCCTAAAATTTGTGATGTAGATGCGGTTGGCATTGGAGCAATTAATAGTGAATTTCTAAGACCATATTCTTTAATAGATTGCTTAAGTGATTGCCAATTATAACGACCTTCTGTAGGTTCAACATTCCATAAATCAAACTGTAACTTACCTTCAGCAGCAGGTGAACCAATAAAAGAAGAGTAAGCACCACAAAGTGATAAAGATGGTTCAAAACGATTATTTACTCTAGAAAAAATATATTCTTTATCATAGTCATTGTATAAATCCTTAGGTAATTCTTTAGTAGATGAATTTGGTTTAATAAATGCTTCTTTAATTTGTTTTTCTCTTTCAATAGCAATTTCATTACTTTTTTCTAATGCTGCGTGATACATTGTTTCAGCAATTAATTTGTTAACAACTTTTGCCTCTTCTGAATGAAAAGGAATATCCATTAAAATAAATGTATCTGCTAATCCTTGAACACCAATACCAATAGGTCTATGTTTTAAATTACTACGCTTTGTTTTTGGTGTAGGATAATAATTAATATCAATTACCTTATTTAAATTGTTAGTTACTACCTTTGTAACTTTATGAAGCAACTCATAGTTAAATTGTTTACTAACTGGATCTACAAATGCAGGTAAAGCAATAGATGCTAAATTACATACAGCAGTTTCATCCTTATCAGAGTATTCAATAATTTCTGTACATTGTCCAGTAAGAATACCATTAAATACACCCATATTGCGCTTAGGTTCAGTAAAACAATATGTATCACACTTATTTCCAAAATCACGAAGTGAAATAATTTCAATAAAATCATAACTCTTTTTATCACTAATAGAAGGCATTTTACATCCAATTAATTTCATTCCTAACTTTAAATCTTTTGCTGAAATTTCCTTTACTGTTTTAATTGTTTTCCACTTATCATCTTCAATATTAACAGTTTCTTCAATTTGAATATAAAATTTATGATAATGTGTACACTCTAAAATAAATGCCTCCTTATCTGAATAACTTGGCTTACCCATAATTTCCATAATACGTTGATTTGTTCCTGTTTTAAATACTGTTACACGTGAAAACTCGTGTCCATTCCATACATTTACTTCTTTTCCTTCTAATGATCTTATAACTTGATTTCCTTTATCTGTAAGAACGTGTGTATCAGGTGCTACGCATAAATTTGAACTTTTAATTGTTCCCAAATTCTTCTGATTTGACTTTTTATTAGCAGCATCCTTAAATAAAATATATGGTGTTCCGGTTTCCATTTGGGCATCTAAAATTTTAAACCATAAGTCACGCGCATTTACTACCTTTCTTGCTTTTCCAGCAGTTTCATAACTTGTATAAAGTGTTTCAAATTCTTCACCATATACATCTGGTAGCCCAGGACATTCATTTGGACAAAAATATGACCACTTAGCATTTTCTTTTACACGCTTCATAAATAAATCTGGAACCCATAAAGCATAAAATAAGTCACGCGCTTTTAACTCTTCATCCCCGTGATTCTTTTTCATTTCTAAAAAGTCTTCTACATCTGGATGCCAAGGCTCTAAATATACAGCAAAAGACCCATTTCTTTTTCCTCCACCTTGGTCAACGTAGCGTGCGGTATTATTAAAAACTTTTAACATTGGAACAAGACCATTTGATGTTCCATTTGTTCCTTGAATGTGTGTACCCTTAGCACGTATATTATGAACATGTAACCCTACACCACCAGCCCATTTAGAAATCATAGCACAATCTTTTAATGTATTATAAATACCATCTAAGCTATCATCTTCCATTCCAACAAGATAACAACTTGATAACTGTGGTCTAGGAGTGCCTGCGTTAAATAGCGTAGGTGTAGCGTGTGTAAAATATTTTTGTGACATTAAATCGTATGTTTCTTTAATTAATTCTAGTAAATGTTTACTATTAGTATTATCTTTATTAACAGATTCATAATCAGCCGCATGAATACCAATGGCAACACGCATCCACATATGTTGAGGACGTTCTACAATTTTGTCACCAACTTTAAATAAATAAGCGCGTTCTAAAGTTTTAAAACCAAAATAGTCAATTAAATAGTCACGATTATAATCAATTAAGGGTTCAATTTCACTAATATGATCTGCTACAAATTCAAAAAAACTTTTAGAAACAAGTGGTTTTACTTCACCGTGAACATTTTTAAAATTATATAGTCTATTTACTACCATTTCAAAGTAGGGGTCTGTATTTTTTTGGTGATTAGAAACAACAATGCGTGAAGCAAGAGTGCCATAGTCAGGATGATTTGTAGATAAAGAGGCACATTGCTCGGCAGCCAATTCGTCAATTTTAGTTGTGCTAATTTTGTCATATAATTGGTCAATTACTTTCATAGCCAATGAACTATAATTTAGCGAAATTCCAACTTCTTGTCCTAATTTTTTAATACGATTTAAAATTTTATCAAAGGCAATTTCTTCCAAAGTGCCATCTCTCTTTGTAACACGCATATCAAAATCGGTAGACATAGTATATTTTTAAATGTATTATTAATATATTTATAAATAGCTTGTTAGTTTTAAATAGTTTTAATTATAAAATATATAAAATATTTATATATTTTATAATGACAACTTTAAGACCTGGTAAAGTTAATGCTTTTAGAAATTTAGTAGGACTTACAGCAAAAGAAGATTATTTATTAAGACCTTTAATTAATGCTATAAGAGATTTACCTGACTATAAACATCCATCTTCTACTGTACAACTACATTATGATAGAAATTATATTGAACCTATAAAAGAACAATCTGAGCTTTTAGAACAAGAAATTAAAAATAATACTAATTTACAATCAGATAGTCAAAAATTGTTAATTAGAAATCAAATATTTAATATATCAAATAATAAAGATTTACTTATTTTTTTTAGTAAAAAAGAAAGAAATATACCTTATACTTCTTATAAAAATAAAGATAATGAAATAGTTGAAATGAATAATAATAATAGTATTTATGATAAATTAAAGAATATTCAAACATATTATAATAACTCTTCTAATAAGGTAAAAGATGATGAAGAACACAGAAAAAAAGCAGAACAAGAAGAAAAAAATAGAAAAGAAAATGAATTACGTTCTAGATTACAAAAATATATACGAACAAATAGTGATGGAAGACAACTAATGGCTGATTTAAAATGGATTGATATTATAGTAGATATGGAATATTTTATAAATAAAGAAAGCGATGATAGAGAAATATATAATGGAGAAGAAGGATATAGTGATAGAGAACATAAAATAAATGATTATGTAAAAATTTTAAATGAAAAATGTACTAATAATGAGTTTAAAAAAATTGCTAGAGAAATAATTATAAGATTATGTAACGAAAATAACTTAAAATATGGTGAAGGTCAAGGACGTCGTAAAATACCTGAAATAATTATAGATAATGAAGAACCGAATAGACAACAAAACAATTATAGAAATACTAATCAAAATAGTAATAGTAATTATAGAAATACTAATACAAATAGTAATAATTATAGAAATACTAATACACAAAATATACGAAATACAGTAAATATAAATAAACCAGCTGTAAATGAGATTTTTGATCTTGAAGCAACTGAAACTTGTCCATCAGGTGGGCTAGAACCACCAGATAGAGTTACTAGTAAAAAAGAGTATTTTAAATTGGCTCTTACATTTTCTCAAGATAAAAATTTAGGTTGTAAGAATCAACGTGAAGTAACAAGAAAAATGCAAAAATTAAATAATGCATATGATACTTTTAAAAACCAAAATGGTCTTGCTGGTGGTAAAAAAAGAAAGTCTAGTCGCAAGGTAAAAAGAAGAACTTCTCGTAGGGTAAAAAGAAGAAATACAAAAAGAAGATATAGAAAATAAAATATATATATAATGTAGCAAATATATTATATATAATGAGTAAATTAATAGGTATAGATATTACTAAGGAATTAGGTAAAGGTGCTTATAAAAAGGCATATAAAGCAATAGAACTAACAAATGAAAAAGAAAGTTTATTTGTAGCTAATTTAGATATAGATAGTTTAGCTGTTGTTAGTATAACTTTTAGAGAATATAAAAATATTACAATAGAACATATTATAGAAGAGTTGGACGTGCAAAATAATTATGCTAATAATATACCACAATTAGCGCCAAAATTGTATTTAGTAACCATACAATATGGCAATGAATTTATTAAAAATATACCTATAGATGATTTTTTAGAAAATGGTAAAGATACTTTTAATTCTTTAGTTACTAATAAACTAACAAATGAACCTAAAATATATTTCTTAGAAGAATTATGTGGTCCAACACCCAGTAAAAAACAACCACCTTTAATAATTGATGACAACTTTTTTGATAAAGTAGACGAACTAATTAATAATTTAATAACTAAATCAAATTTATTATTTACAGATTTTAAACCACAAAATACGTGTCCACAATATAATGCTAGTGGTAATTTAACTAATATAATGGCATTAGATTTAGATTTAAAATTTAGTTATAGCATAAATGAAATAAAAGATGATTTAAATCAAATGATAGCTCAAAAAATGGATGACCCAATTGAAGTACCTGAACAAATAGTATTGGATTTTGTTAAAGATTATATGTTTATACAGTTTTATTATATGTTATTAAAACACGCTACAAATATTACAGAAAATGATAAATTATTTATAAAAAATAAAATTAATATAAGAATTTCTCCTGAAAAATTACTATATCAACTATCAATATTTAATGTTATTGTTTTAATGTATGCTATGACATTGTCAATTAAATATAATGTTACAATTTCTTTAGAAAATATAAAACCTAAATTTCCTATATTTTTCTATGTATTAGAAAATAAGAATATTAATGTATATAATAAATATTTATTAGCAACTGAAAATGAAACAAAAATTAAAGAAAACATTATGGTACCATTATTTAATAATATAGCATTTGTAATTTATAATAATTATGATACTAACGTTCCTGTTATATTTACTGATATAGTTTATATAGTTAATCCAGAATATAAAGTTAGTTTAGAAGAATTAAATAATGAACTAATAATTGCTGATAATGATAGTAAAAAAGAAGAAAAACCATATAGTCCAATTAATACAAAAGAAACAAAAAATAAAAAAAACTATACAGAAAAAGATGCTGATTATGATACAGATGATGATTTATTTGCTTCAAAAGGTGGTAAAAGAAAAACTAGAAAAAATAGAAGAAATAAAAGAAAATCTAACAAAAATAAACTAACAAAATAATATTTATATAATGTAGTATAAATGAATAAATACATATTTTTGTTAGTTGTAATGGCTATTTTGTTAGTTTTAGCACCAATTATTAAAAGGTTAGGAATTGAAAGTTTTCAAAATTATTATTTAGATGATGTTGGGGCAGAGTATCCAAAAGCAAATAATGTGCCTATATTAGCAGATGAATATCCTTATACAGGTTCTAAAACAGTTTCTAAGGATGACGCAAGTGAAATATGGTGGCATTATCCTGTTTTTAAAGTTGGTTCATATGAGCAAATAACTAACAATATTAGATATCCAAATAATCCAGATAATGGAACCTGTTCAAGGGCAGAATTTTGTGGTGCCTTGTATAAAGATAAGCAATATGGTTCAAATATAGTAACACCTTTGCCACCAGTATGTAGTGGACCAGGTGCCCGTGTTGGCTATTTTAGAAGTGACAAAGATTTGCTACCATTTAACAACCCTGATAATATTTTGTATTAATTATTAAGATATTAAATTGCTTTTAAATACTTATTTTATAAAATAGTTATTTTAATATTATAATTAAACTATAATCTAATTATAATATAAATAATGACAGAAGTAAATATAGGAATAGATAGCGAACTTGGTTTTGGAACTAGTAAAGTTGTTTATAATGTAAAACAAGTTGAAATTGCGGCTTTTAAATTATTTACAAGTAATTTACCATTAGATAAGTTAGTTATAGCATCAATTCAACCAGATAGTATTTTAGTTAATAACAAAAAACAAACAGGTATTAAACTAAAAACACAAAAAATAAAAGACAAAGATGATACTTATATTCAAAGAAATACACGTATAAAAGAAATAATTGATGAATTAAATTTTCATCAACAATATGCCAATAATGATATGGCACCAAAATTATATAAAGTTACATTAAAATGGTTTAATCAAAGTAAAGAAAATATATTAATTGAAGACTTTTTAGATAATCCATATGGCCATTTAAATGACTTATTTAGTAACAATTTTTATGATCCAAATAATTCTAATGAAGGTGTTTTAAAATTTTATGTATTAGAAGAAAAATGTGGTCCAGGTTTAACTAAAAATAAAAATATTGAAATAGATAATAATTTTAATATGTTAGTTAATAATTTAATTAACAGAATGTCTTATATAGGTGAAACTTTATTTACAGATTTTAAACCAGAAAATAGTTGCCCATTATATAATGAAGCTGGTAAACTAACAAATATTATTGCTTTAGATTTAGATGCTAAATTTACATATAAATATACTGATATACAAACAGATTTTCAAAATGTAACAAATTTAGAAATAAGTATTGAAGACATTGAACAAATGTGTAAAAACATAATGTATTTAGAATATATGTTTTATTTGTATTTTTTTTATAAACCAATTGGTATACTAGAAGAAACAAAAAAACAAGTAAAAACTGATATTTTAAAATTTATAAAAAAAACAATATCAAATGACAAGTTTTTGGAAATAATATCATTTATATGTTATTTAACAATAAGTGAATTTAATAAATTTAATATAAAAGAATTAGAACTTCCTTTAAATAAAAGAAGAAATTTTGATGTACTTGATATAGCATTTAAATTTCCTTTAATTCATTATATATTATTAGTATTTCAGTATAAAGTTGAAGATGAATTTATAAATGAACAAGATATAAAAAATTGGTTTATTAGAATACCATACAAAAAATTAAATGATACTATTTTTAAAAATAATATAACAGAAAATTTACAAACTAATACAGAAGAACCAAAAATTTTATCACCTAATAAAATTTTTATTGAAGAACCGGTAGATGAAACTAATGAATTAGTTCCTTCTTTAGATTCTAATAGTGAAGATAAAGTTGAAGATGAAGATGAAGTTGAAGATGAAACTAAAAGTGATAGTTTAGATTATTCACCTTTTGAATATGAAGATCCTGAAAATAATGTTAAAATTGCTTACAAAAAAGGTGGTTCTATTCGTAGAAAAAATAAAAGTAAAAGAAGAGTAACAAAGAAAAGAAAACTAACAAAAAGAAAAAAAAGTGTAAAGAGAAGGTATACAAAACGAAGAAAGCATTAATTAATTTAATTTTTTAACATTTAAATTAAGTTGTAAAAACTTAAATAATGAACTGTTAGTATTAGTAGTATTTATATTATTATTAATAGTATCATTATTATTTGTATCTAATTTTATTGTATTAATAGTATTTGTATTATTATTAATATTTTCATTACTAATTTTAGCACGTTTATTTGGTGCTCTATGTTCAAAACCATATTGTCTTTCTTTTAGTATAGTTTTCCAAAGCTCTTCAATTGTGCCTACATTTTGTTTAAACCATTGTCTATTTCTTTGTACTAATACACAGCTCATTTTTTCTAGTCGCCAATATATATTTTTAACCCACATATAATCACTATTGTTAGTTTCATATTCATCTATTATTGCCTCTTCCCACTTATTAACCTCTTCTAAGCCTTTTATATGTAATGGCATATATACATAATGAGGTTTTCCTTCTTTTGTATGAAAATAAGCAATAACACCAGTAAGCGGATTATTATCATTATCATTATTAATTAAAGCATTAGTGTAGTCTTTATAGCTTTCAAATTCAACAAATTGTGTTTCTAAAAAGTCGCATTCATCTAAGTCACATACTTCCATTTGTAGTTGCATTTGTATCCAATATTCCTTCTTTGGTATTCCATCTATTTCTCTGTTTACAATATTTTTAATTTCTAACATACGACCATATCTAGGCGAGCTTTTATCAATATTAATACCATCAGGTGATGCGCCTAAAAAGTCAAACTTTTCGTGTTGAATACAGCCAAAATCGCCAACTTTTGTTTTATAAATGTCTTCATATATCATGACTGATAGTGGTTCATATTTTTGTCCGTGATGTAGTGTAGTATTAACATTTACCATTTGAATCTTTTTTACAGATTCATCATTTTCTTCACCTACATCCATTGTAGGTAAAGGTTGACACTTTTCGTAAATAAGTTGGTTCTGTGTAGCAGGCGATTCAAAAGCCTTATATGCGTTACTAGCAGTAATAAGTTTGTGTCTAAATTCATACCACTCCTTAGTACGCTGTGCTGGCTGTGGCTTTTCTCTAAGTGCTTTTAATTGTTCATCAATAAACTCATAATCAGGTTTATATAGTATTCTAGCATCAATATAGGAGCGAACTGGCATATAATCATTAAAGAAATCATCAATAGCTTTTTCAATAATATCATCAAGTGCTTCATCAGTAATGGTAATATGATAGTCAAATTGGCTATACATTAGTTCATAAATTTCTTCTTCAAATATGTCGTGAAAATCTGGCTCTGAAATAAATGTAGGATTAGCTTCAACAAACTCTTCCATTAAGTGAAAACAAGTTTCATATAATTCAATTTCTTCTTCTTCTGTAAAACATCGTGATATATTATCTGGTTCTATACTAGCTAAACAATCTTCTAACTCAGGTAAATCTGATAGTAATTTAATTTCCATAGTATATATTATATATTATTCTATATAGTAATTTATATAATATAAAAAATAGTTTTTATATTATATTTTAATCAATTTTATTTATTATATTTTATTTTTCACTTTCCACTTCCACTTCGCTAGAAGAATCATCCTCATTATCTACTTTATTTTTAGCAGTTTTTACCTTTTTAGGAGCTAAAGACTTAAGTGTAGAAACTCTTTTATCAATTACCTTTAATGTAAAGTTATTTCCTTTAGTATGTGTCAACCCAGGAATATCTTTAATTAAACCAGTTTCTTTATCATAAATTACATCCTTTACTCTTACTAATTTTTTTCTATCTAAACAATCTTTTAAATAACTAACAAGAGAATTAAAAGCATTTTCATCTAAGTTTTTTTGGGTTTTATATGTTTCAGCATATACTAACAATTTTTTAATTTTATCAGTTTTATCTAATTTAGACCATGGTTCTGCTGAATTTGTAATTTTTTCTGTTTCTAAAAACTTGTCTAATGAATTTAGATCTGTTGAACCTTGTTTAGACTCTTGGATTTGAACACCATTTAGCATCATATTTTTATACTTGTATTTATTATTAGATTGTGACATTATTATATATTATTATACATTAATATATCAAATTACTTTTAAATCAATTTAAGCCATTTATATATAATTATTCTTTATATTGTTTTTTATAATAAATAAAATATAAAAATTAATTATAATTTATTATAATAAATGATAAATGAAAATGAAAATAATACTAATAATGATAATGATAATACAAAAAAAATAATAATTAATGGAACTGGAACAAAGTATGAAATGAAAAAAGTTTTAAAAGAAAAAAAAGAACCTAAGTTAAGGGTAGATTCAGAAAAATGGGATTTAACTGAAGAAGATTTAACATTTGAAAAACAATTAAATGGTCTTGTTAGTATACAACAAATTAATAGTAATACAGATGAAACAAAATATAATAAATATGAACAATTAATTGTTAGCCAAATAAAGCATAAAATATCTAGTTACAAACAACAAGATATATTAAAAAAACTATTAGCAGAAGACAAATTTGTGACATTTGAGCAAGTTATTAATTTGTTAGTTGATAGTCAATTAAAATGTCATTATTGTAGTGAATTTATGAATGTTATATATGAAATTGTTAGAATGAATAAACAATGGTCACTTGATAGAATTGATAATAACCAAGGTCACAATGATGGAAACTTGGTTATTGCTTGTTTAGCTTGTAATTTAAAACGTAGAAAAGTTAATAAGGATGACTTTTTTATGACAAAAAATATGAAAATTGTTAGAGAAGGAATTGATAACTAACAAATTATACTAATTCATTAATATTGTTGCTTATATTGTTATTAGTTGTATTATTGTTAGTATTATTGTTAGTATTATTATTAGTTAATAATGGTAAAACTTTGTTAGATTTGTAATAAAAATAAAAAGTAACTAACAAAGTTGTTAAATTCATTCCCAAGTTAATTAAATAATTACCCAATACATAATATTCTTTATTAAGATAACAATAAATACTATTAAGAGTTGTACTAACAACCCATAAAATCCAAATTGGTAAATTTTCAAAACTAGCTTGTTTAGATTTAATACGATAATAAATTTCTGGTATATAACCAATAATGGCAATAGATGTGCCTGCTACTGATAAATAATAATATGTCATTTATTAATAAAAATCTTATAATTATAAATTTGTTAGTTTTATTAGTTAATTAATTTATCTTTATATATTTATTATTTATATTAAACTAACAATATAATGATAAGTTGGAAATGGTCAAATGGAGGCGAGCAAATTGAAAAAACACCTATACCTAAGGGGCAAAAATATAGACTTGGTGATACAAGATATAATGCTATTCAACAAAGTTTAGACGAAGATATGTTTTTACAACCAGAGTTTAATATGGGATATGTTATGAAAAGTAGTAGCCGTGATGAAAATGATGAGCGTTTAGCAGAAAGAGAAATGATGCCACAATGTGGAACTAATCCATTTTTACAGCCAGTAAATAATAGCAGTATTTACAGTGGTAACAACTATGTTAATGATGTGATGACAAGGGATTTATTTTTAAAACCAATTAATACATCAACAGATAAGATTAAAAATAAAAACGATAATAAAGATAATTAATAATATATTTAAAAACAAGTTTATATATATTATAAAAATGACTACTAACAATAATTTATTAGAAGAAGAATCATATTTTGTAGATGTCTATATTGACAGTTGTCACGATGAAGTTGCTTTTGAAACTAGATATAGATTTACAACAAAAGAATTAGCTGAAGAGTTTTGTAAAAAAATAAGTTATATTCAAAAATGTAGTTTAGAATATGATCATAATATAGGTTATGAGAGTAACAGAAACATATTAGGATATACTACAGAAGACCCATATAGACCTAGATTTAATAATGTAGTTGAAGCACTAATAGATTTAAATTTATGTATAGACTGGTGTCATAGAAGTTGTTATTCCTTAGGCACAATAAACTATTTATATAAGTGTAATATTTTTGAAATTAAAATAGATGAATATGAAAAAATATTTCTTAGAAATACAAATGATATATTAAATAAAAAAGTAAGTGAATTACAAGATGAGATTATAAATTTAAAGAAAGAAAATGAAATGTTAAAAGATTTAAATAATAAAATTATTTAAATATAAGTTTATATATTATAAAAATGACTACTAACAATAAAATAAAAGAAGAATCTTACTATATAAATATCTATATTGATATTTATAATGATACAGTTGCTTTTCAAACTAAATATAGATTTACAACAAAAGAGTTAGCTGAAGATTTTTGTAAAAAACTAAGTAATATTCAAAATTGTAGTATAGAATATGATTATAATATAGGTTATGAAAAAACAGAAAAAACTGTTAGTTTTACAAAATATAATTCACATAGACCCATATTTAATAATGTAGAAGAAGCAATAAAAGATTTACATTTATGTATAAAATTTTGTATAAATTACTCTAATAATAAATATATTGATAATAGGTCAATAAAATATTTATATATAAATAATATTTTTAAGATTAATTTAAAAAGCTTTCAAAATATACTTCTTAAAAATTCAAATAATAAACTATATAAAAAACTAATTGAAATACAAGATGAAGTTAATATGCTAAAAGAAGAAATTTCTAAATTGACTAACAAAAATTAATTTATTTAAGAGAGTTAACACACATACTGTAAAATAGTCTGTTAGTAAAGTAAGCTAATAGAAGGTTAATCATCATAGAAACAATATTTAAAGAAAGATGCATTCTATCTTTGCCACTATAAGCAATTAGTCCATAAACTAACATACCAAGGGAAAGAGCAAAAATAATAATAAAAATCCACATCAAATAATAAAAGTACGCACAGTAACGTTTATCAAAGGGAGTAGCTAAATCTTTTAATTCCATTATATATAATAAATTATAATAATAAATTTTTTTATTAGTATAATTATTTAATTAATAACATTTATCGCCATCGCAACCGTGAACGTGAGTATCTTCTTTAGCAGTAGCAGTTGTATCATTATTGCTAGGTTTTTTCATATTAATATAAATTAAACCACCAATAATAATAGCAGCAACAATAGCAACTACATAATAAAATGTATAGTCTTGACAGTTACCATCTAAACCACAAGTTTCAGGAATAACATTCTTAGGCATTTTAATAATTTAATTATTTATTTTAATTTATAATTTTAAACTAACAAATATTTCTTAATTTAATTAATTATTTAATTAATTATTTAAATAAATATATTAACAAAAAAACTACTTAAATATAATTATTCAAAAACTTATTAATGAACGCATATACGACAAGAAACGATTTATTGCTAAATAATTTGTTAGATTTTTATAAAGATCATACAAATATTGATAAAATGCTAAATATTATTACAGGTGAGTCAAAAATTTCACTTCGCATTGTAGACTGGTTTGCTACTAATTATGCCAAGAAAAATTACACATTGTATACAATTGAAGCAAGTGATTCAAATACTGCCAGACGATTTAAGGTTTATGTTGATTATAAACTAAAGCTAAAAGCTTACGGAAAACGAGCTTTTGACCCTTTTTGTAGATGGGAAAGAATTAGCATACCATATAAGGAGGGAAAGTATATTGAAACTACTATTGGACAACTTAATTTTTTTAAATGGGCTATTGAAAATAAAGTAATTAAATATATTGAAGACCATTATGATCTCATTGAAAATGATATGAATAGTCGCAATAGCACATCAAGAAAAAAGGAACAACAAACTAATACAGATAATTCAAAAACAAGAAAAAAGCGTGAGGAGTTATCAGTATCAGCAAGTAAAAGTATTAAAAAGGAAGAAGTAGAAATTGTTGTTAAATTTAATTAATAAATAATAAAATATGCTTCAATTTATTATTTATTTAAGAATAGCTATCATAGCCGGATTCATCATCATAATCATTGTTATTTTGTAAAGTCTTCATAATAGCAGTTACAACTGAATAAGGGTCTATATTGGCACCAGGGCGTCTATCTTCCAAATAACCACAACGATTATTTGCTACATGTAAAGGTATTCTAACAGAAGCATTTCTATCACCAATACCATAACTATATTCATTTATATTAGCAGTTTCATTTTTACCAGTTAATCGTTGTTCATTATACTTACCATATACAGCAATACAATCATTATGTGTTTTTCTAAGTTTTTCACAAGCCTCTATAATATATAAAATACCATCTTGTCCACGCATTTGCCAAGTAGAAAAGTTAGTATGTGCGCCAGAGCCAGGCCAATCTGGACCAAAAGGTTTTGGATGAAATGATATAAAACAATTATATTTTTCAGCAATACGTTGTAAAATATATCTAGCTAACCATAATTCATCACAAACGGCTCTAGGATGACAAGGACCAATTTGAAACTCCCATTGTGAAGCCATAACTTCGGCATTTGTTCCACAAATTGTTAAACCAGTTTCTAAGCAAAGTTGTAAATGTTCATCTACAATATGACGTCCAAAAGAGCGTTCACCGCCTACAGAACAATAAAATCCGTTTAAAGAAGTATAATAAGATGGCATTGATTCATTTTCCCACTTATATGGTAAACCAGTTAGTCTGTCAAAAATAACATATTCTTGTTCAATACCAAATAAAAAGTCATTTTTATCTACAAAAGCCAACTTATCACAATCAAATCTATTATTATTTTTAGCAGGAATTTTGCCACATTTTTCATAACATTCACATAAAACTAAATATGATTCTGTGTACTTTATAAAAGGATTAGTAACAGCTCTAACTGGTTTTAAAATAATATCTGAAACAGAACCATTTGCTTGTCCAGTTGAAGAACCATCAAAGGTCCATTCTGGAAAATTATCTAATAAACTATCAAATTTGTCTGCTGACAAAACCCGATTTTTTGAACGCAGTTCACCATCAGCATCAATCCAAATATATTCTAAAATAACTTTGTTTTTTTCCATTATTAATAGTAATATTAATTATTTTGTTAGTTTTATATAGTTTTATTTATAATTAATATTTGTTTATTGTGTATAATAATTTAAAAATACATTAATTATTATATATAATAAACTAACAAAATAATAAATAACATGGGAAATTCACAGTCAATACGAAAAGTTAATTTTGAAGATATACAAATAGTATTAAAAAATCCAGAATTATATTTGTTAGTTAATACATTAACTGAAAGTGAACAAAATTGTTTAATTAAAGGAACTGTATCAGCTATACAAGAAATAGAATTAATAAATAATTATTTAAAAAATGATAAAAGCATTAAAATTGTTATATATGGAAAAAATTGTAATGATATAAAGCCACAAGAAAAAGCACAACAGCTTTATAATTTAGGATTTTATAATATATTTATTTATGTTGGTGGTTTATTTGAGTGGTTACTTTTACAAGATATATATGGACCACAAGATTTTCCTACTACAAGCAAGCATTTAGATATATTAAAATTTAAACCAAACTCAGCATTAAATATAAGATTATTAACTAACTAACTAAAGCCATATTTGATAATTGATCTGCTCGTTTATTTTGATTACGATAAATATGTGTAAAAGTAATGTTTTTAAATTGTTTTTGACATTCTTTTGCTTCATTATATAATTTAAAAAGGTTTTCTGATTTTACATTATATTCTCCAAGCATTTGTTTTATAACTAACAAACTATCTCCTTCAACATTTAGCTCTTTTATATTCATTTCAATTGCTCTTTTAAGTCCAATAATTAAGCCACTATATTCTGCTTCATTGTTAGTTACTTTAGTTCCAATAAATTGACTTGTAGCCCAAATTTCTTCTAACTCATTATTATCTTTATTATTATTATTATCATCATCGTCATTTAAATAAAGAACAGCACCAGCACCAGCTAAACCAGGATTGCCCTTAGAACAGCCATCAAATTTAAGCTTAAATGGATATTTTTTAACTACATCAGGTGTAGCAACTTGTTTCATTGTTTTTGCGATTTTTGGCAACATTTTTAATTAATTCCGCTTTAATTAAAAAAATTTGTATCAATTTTTTTAAATAACTAATATAGTATTAACAATGTTTACCATATTAATTATATTAAGTTGTTTTTATTTGTTAGTTAATGCTGATACTGAATGTCCTATTGCGCCTTTAACTGTTGGTGATAGACGTCCAAATAAAGATATGTTACGTTTAGTTCAATATAATGTTGAATGGCTGTTTCTAGACTACTATTCACAAAGTAATTGTCCTGGATCTGGATGTACTTGGAAGACTGAAACTGATGCCCAAACACATACAAATTATATATCTAATGTAATTAAAGCATTAAATCCAGATATTATTAACTTTTGTGAAATTGAAGGTTGTGATGAGTTAAGCAGTGTTCAAAAAGCAACTAGTTCTAACTTTATCGGTTACTTAAAAAAAGGCACCGATTCAAGTACCGGACAAAATGTGGGTATTTTGGTTAAAGTTGATCCATCAGTATCATTGTATCGTGATGAAAGCAGAGAAAGTTATCCAATTGAAAATTCTAAATGTGGTTATACTGGTCCTGCTGGAACTTCTGGTGTTTCAAAACATTATATTACTGAATTTAATAATTTAATATCAAATACAAATATAGCTGTAATAGGAGCACATTTATTAGCAATTCCAACAGATCCAACACGATGTGCTGAAAGAGAAGCACAAGCACAAGTTATACAAAATATTGTTACTAATTATATTCAAAAAGGTTATGAAGTGGTAGTATTAGGTGACATGAATGATTTTGATGGTGATATTCCAGATATTAATAATAACAAACCAACGTCACAAGTGCTTAGCATATTAAAAGGAAATGCTGGTAAACGTAAAGGCAAATATAAACTACATAGTGTTGGCGATAAAGTAACAAATCAAAGTCAACGATATTCAGATTGGTATGATTCTGATAATAATTGTAATACAAATTCAGTAAAAGACTTATCTACAATTGATCATATACTACTTACACCAAATTTATATAATAGAATTAATAATGTGTTTTATTATCATGGATATAATATAAGTTGTTCAACATATAATTCAGATCATTACCCTGTTGTTGTTGATATAGCAACAAACTAACAAAATAAAAAAAGATATATAATATAAAAATAAGGTTTTTATATTATTTATTAAATTTATAATAATATAAAACTAACAAATTTTTAATTATTTTTCTTATCATTGCTAGTAACAAGTCTATCAATTTGTTTAATCCAATCTTCTAAAATATGCTTATTTTCAAAAATATCATTATTACCATCTAATACCAACTTAGGACATTGAATTGCTAGACTGGTATCGCTACTGTCAGATAAGAAATTATTATGATATTGGCTACAACTTTCTAAATAAGCTAATGGAATTACTTCTTCACCTTGTCTAGATCTTTTATGTACACGTTCATAACACTTTTGTGGACTAGTTTTAACATAAATAATATTATTTACAGGACAATCGGCAGCAAATTCATCAAACCAATGTAAGTAAATTTGATAATTAACATCTTCAATTTTACCTTGTTCAAATAACATCTTAGCAAAAACAAGTTTATCAGTATAAAGACTACGTTCGGTAATTAATACACAATTTTTATTTTCTTTAATAGTCTTACGTAAAATAGCAAGTCTAGAAATATATGCCATCATTTGAAAAGCAAAAGAATAACGTTCTTGATCAGCATAAAATTTCTGTAACATTGTTAAACCGTCTTTATCCTTGATTTGCTCCCATTCATCAACAGGTTCCTTTAAAAATACAACATTAGAATTATTTTTATAATGTTCTTTTAAATTGGCAAGCAAAGTAGACTTACCAGAGCCAATATTACCCTCAATAGAAATAAGCTTATTATTGTTGTTAGTAGCAATCATTTTAATAACTTGTTAATAATATAAATTGATATATTAATTATCCATTTAGTCTTTATTACTGTTTTTCTTAAATAATATAAATTTAATTTCAATTTTTTTAATTAAAGCGGAAACTTTAATATTCAAGTTAAAAATAAAATTGATTTAAAAAAACAATTTAAAGGCAAAGTAATATAATAATACACTATTGAATAATAGATATATATTATATAGTTTTAAACTATAAACACAACACAATATTTATAACCAAACTAATAAATTATTATAAAAAATGGATCTCAAACAGCGTAAATTATCTAAGGCAGAATGGGAGTCTGTTGAAGTTCCTGTTTCAAGTGCTGAAAAAGATATTCTAAATCTGATATGTAAAGGATACCATGATATAGCAATTAAATACAATAAACATAATTCTTTATTTACATTTTTAAAAATTGAATATAGTTCTAAAATGGAAGATTATTTATATAATAAATATTTTAGCAATCGTATTAATACATTTATTAAAAAATATAAAATTACAGATGGATTATTAGATGTTAAAGTAAGTAGTAAAATTGAACTAAAAAAAGCAGACCTTATTCGTCTTGAACAAAATGAAGTTGAACAATTAACTGGTAATGAAGCATATGAAATTATTTTAGTTGAACATATTGAACAAATATTTATTAATCGTATTTTAAAAAATGATAAATGGTTATTTCATTATTATACTTTATTTAGACTCATTAAAAACAATATTTTACATCTTAATAAATATATTGTAGAAATTACAAATAATGTATTAAAAGCTTTTGAAACAGAAGTTAATATACAAACAATTATTAGAGATTCTGATAAATATATTGAAAAAAATGGTGAACTACTTAAATATACTGATATGACACTTTATGAACATCAAAAAGAAATCTTTACAGCAGTTAAGGTTAGAAAACCTAAACTTGTTTTATATATTGCTCCTACTGGAACCGGCAAAACAATGACACCTATTGGTTTATCTGAGCAATATCGTGTCATATTTGTTTGTGCTGCTAGACATGTTGGTTTAGCATTAGCAAGGTCAGCTATTTCCATTGAAAAGAAAATTGCTTTTGCCTTTGGATGTTCAGGTTCAGAAGATGTAAGACTACATTATTATGCTGCTGCTGAAGTAACTCGTGATTGGAAATCTGGTTCTATTCGTAAGGTTGATAATACAGTTGGACATAAAGTAGAAATTATGATTTGTGATATTAAGTCGTATTTACCTGCTATGTATTATATGTTATCATTTAATCAGGCACAAAATATTATTACATATTGGGATGAACCTACTATTACTATGGATTATCAAAGTCATGATTTTCATAGTATTATTAAAAAGAACTGGAAAGAAAATTTAATTCCTAATTTTGTTTTATCATCTGCTACATTACCAAAGTTAGAAGAGTTAGATGAAACTGTTAATGACTTCAAAAAACGCTTTCATAATGCTATTGTAAACAATATTGTTAGTTATGATTGTAGAAAAACAATTCCTCTTATTAATAATTATGGTTTTATTGTAATGCCACATTTGCTTAGTTCTGACTATAATAAAGTTAAAGAAGTAGCAAATCACTGTCAAAATAATTTAACTTTATTGCGTTATTTTGATCTAAAAGAAGCAAGTAATTTTATACTTTATTGTGAAAACAATAATTTAATAAAATCAACTGCTAAAATTGAACGCAATTTTGAATCAATTAATGATATTACTATGTCATCTATTAAATTACATTATTTAAAGGTTCTTGAAAATGTTTTACCTACTAATTGGGATAGTATTTATTTAGCAATGAAAAATCAACAAGAAAAACGTATTAAACCTAATGATGGTATTGATCCAAAAGGTAATTTAATTATTAAATCACATAGTATTGATAGCACCAATAATAGTTATGTTAGAAGTCTTAATTTATCAGGACAAAGTATATTTAGACAAGCTAGTCAACAAGTAGCACCACCTGCTAACCCTGTAAATACACCAACATCAGGTAATTGTGCTATTTATGTTACTACAAAAGATGCTTATACTTTAACAGATGGCCCTACTATATTCTTAGCAAACAATGTTGAAAAAATAGCACAATTCTGTATTCAACAAGCAAATATTCCTGTTAAAATTATGGAAGATATTATGACTAAAATAGAACATAATGATATTATTAATCAAAAAATTGATGAACATCAAAAAGAATTAGACTCTCAGCTTGAAAAACTTGGTAAAACTGATAAAAGTAAAGATGATACTAAAAGTAAAGGTAAAGGAAAAACCAAATCTAAAGCAGATAATGAAGAAGCCGAAACAAATGGAACTATTATTAGATTACGCCAAAAAATTGAACAATTGCGTTCAATGATTCAACCAGCTAGTTTAAGTGATATATTTATTCCTAATAAACTTGCACATATTAGTAGATGGGCTTCAAGTATTAGTGAATCTGCTGTTAAATCAGCATTTACTAGTAGAATTGATGAAGAAACAGTTACATCTATTATGTTGCTTAAAAATGTAGCTCCTAGTTGGAAGGTTCTCTTATTACTTGGTATTGGTGTATTTACTAATCATGAAAGTATTGAATATACTGAAATTATGAAAAGTCTGGCAGATAAACAGTATTTATATATGATTATTGCTGATAGTGACTATATTTATGGTACTAACTATCAATTTTGTCACGGTTATTTAAGCAAAGATATGGAACTAACACAAGAAAAAATTATTCAGGCATTAGGGCGTATTGGACGTAATAATATTCAACAAGATTATAGTATTAGATTTCGCGATGATGAACAAATTAATATATTATTTAACAGCTATAGTGCGTTTGAAAAACCTGAAGTTGTTAATATGAATAAACTATTCACTAGAAGAAATTTAGAATTTATTAATGGTGAATTTATTGAGGCTGCCGAAGAAGAAGTTGCTAGTATTTGGTAAATAACTATAAAATAAATAATAATTAAACATTTTTTATTAATTATTATTTTTTTATTTAAGGATCTGTTAAATTTACAACTTTATTTCCAAATCTTAGCCTTGGATTACCATTACTATCAGTATCAACCCATAATAATTTACTTAAATCACCACTTGAATAAGGTGTATCTGGATGTCCTCCAAATCTAACACCATTTGTAGTAACATTATTTACATATAAGTTACTATCATTACTACAATACATTATATTACGTTCAAATGGAGTTGCTGTATTTGGTACAGTATCAACCATATTAACATAAAAAGCGCCTTTAGCAGTAAATTTTTGACTATCATATTTTTCAATACCAATTGATACACAACCTAATTCTTTTACAATTCCTGTCTTGTCTTTTATTTCATAATTTTTATCTGCCCCATAACAATAAACATTTTGTTTATTAGTACCAAAAGCATTTGGTTTTACAGTTATATCATCACTGTAATATGTAGTAATATTATTTCTACATAATTTACTATAAGTTTCCATTTCACTAAATGTATAGTAATCACTTTGTCTTCTTGCTGTTAATGTACTAAAATTTTTAAAATAATAATATGATGTTTGTCCATCTGGTTTATTTGTTAGTTGAGTTGGTGGTGGATTTGTGGTTATTGTTGTACTTAATGGAATTATACTTGGATCTAATTCAGTTGTACGTTCAATAATAGTGTTTGGATATGTATTTGATTTAATATATACATTATTAGTTGCCATTTCATTATTTGTTGTTGTTGAATAATCAACATTATAGTTGCTATAAATTTGTGATGTATTAATTCCAAAATATTTGTTAGTTGCATCAGCAAATATAAATGGTTCTTTTGTATTACTATCATTTATATATAAATCGCCTTCTAGTGTTGTATCACCATGTATTTTAACACTTGTATTTAAAACTTCTTCTAAATTTATTTCATATGAATATATTGTAACTAAATGTTGAGTAGGGGAAGTTGTATTTGGTAAAAATTCGTCATTAAATACCCAAAATGTAGAAAAGTAATCATAATAATCATCTTCCATATGTATTATTCCATAATATCCTTTATACAAATATGGTATTTTTTCTAAACCATTATTTTCTGAAGGATCTATATCAACATAAGCGCTAAATTTATTTTTTAAATTTGAAATTAAATTTGTTATTTTATTACGTAATTGAAAATCTTCTTTTGTTATATTTAAATTAATAAATTCTTTTTGATTTCCAATGTTAGTAAGTGTACTAACATTTAATTCTTGAATTATTATATTATTTGTATCATATAAATCAATAACATATTTAAATAACTTACCTTTTAAATTATTTTGTAACCTAATATCTATATTATTTTTAGTTAAAGTTGTATTTATTAAATTTAATGTAGTAAAACCAGGTAATGTTGGTATTAATCTTTGTAAACTATTTGATTGTGCACATAAAATTTCTAATATTTTTGATATATTTTTATTTGTTTCATAAGTTAAATTATTTTGAATATCAATATTTGTTGATAAAGTGTATAATACATTTTTTGCTACAAAATTATATCCAATATTAATTGTTATTCCATTTATCCAAGGATAGTATGATATTTGATATGAACCATCAAAATAATTATTATTACTAGTTATTAAATTATTTGCATTATATAAAAATTCTGCTATTGTTTTCTTTTGTATTTCAGTAGTTAGTAATTCACTAATTTTTTTATTATTCCATTCCGGATAAATAAAATTATATCTTTGTATTATATTATCTAATATAATATTTTTATTTGAATCAAAAGGAATTTCTGTTACTGTAAAATAATTATTTTTATTTTGAATTATTAAATTATTAGTTCCATTAATTGTTAAATCTTTAAATTTAGTTTCAATAAAAGATGTAAATCCTTCAAATGGTGGTGATGTAACAGTACCATATTCAGCAGGTACATATACATATGTAATTATAGGAATTTTATTAACATATTTTATAACTTTTTTATAATAAGCTGGTTTAATTAGTACTGTTGTTGTTATGCCTGCATTATTTATTGCTGTTTTTAGTTGTTGTACATTATAATTAATAATATTAAACTTAGATGACAACATATTTATTATACTTGTTACATCATTTAACCCACAATCTAATATATCTAATTTAGTTTCTGGATTAAATTTTCCAATACCCATATTATACATTACATACGACTGTTTATCTTTTGTATCTACATTAAAAATATTATTCCCAGTTTTTTCATCAATAATTGATATATTACCTGTTATTTTATTATCACCTTTTAATAAAATACTTTCACTTATAATATCATTTAAATTAATACCAACTATCATAAAATATTTTTTATTAGCAAAATAAATTGGTTCTAAAAATGAAATTTTTATTCCTGTACTAAAATAATATGTTACTGGAAATATATAATTATCTTTAAATTGACCAAAATTAGTTATATAATTTTCATTTAATATTTCAATAATACTTTGTAAAGATATATCTGTATTTGGTATATAATTTATAATTCCTCGTTTATTTTCCCAAAAAGGATATTTTTCATGTAATAATGTTAACGGAACATCTTCTGGAAAATATTGAATTGACATATATAAACTACTATTACCAAAACGATCTCTAAAATAATTACTACTATTTATAAAACCACTATAAGTATTATTTGTTCCATCATTTGTTTTTCCATTTATAATATTTTGTTTTATATTTGGTATATTTAAAATTAACTTACTATAATTAATAAATCTATGAACTTGACTATAATTATTAATTAATAAATCTAATTCTTTTTTGTATGATAAATTATTATAATATTTTTGAATTGGTAAATATGTTGTTATAAAATATATTTTATATGATGTTTTATCTGTGTTGTATTTTATTAATGCACGTATACTACACATATAATTACCAGTTCCATCTGATAAATTTTCAATAAATGATAACACTAAATTATTATCAATAACTAATTTTTCTAAATATATCATTGTATATAACTCAGTTACTATTTGCTTTATTTTTGCAAATGAATTAAATGTTAAATTTTTTTGTGAAAAATTTTTATAATTAAAATTTATATCACTTTCTACATGATCAAATATAATATTCCCATCTTCAATTGATTGTAAAATTTCTGTATGAAATATAGAAAATTTATACTGAGTATAAATATTAGTCAATGTACTATTATTTACTAAATTATTATAAGTTATTAAATTATTTATTTTAAGTTGTTCTGTAATTGTATAACTATCTAAAAGTGTATTTTTAAATTCTGTCATAATCATATCTACTGACTTATTTGATAAATTATCAATATCTAACAAACCTTTAATACTATATATTTCTTGATTTATTCCAATTTTATCATTAAAACTAATAACATTTTTAATATTATCTGTTTGAATAATATTTTCTCCATTACTGCTTTTAACTTTAAAAGTACCATTTATAGTTATATCATTTTTTATACCAACATCTGTAAAAAAAGGTCTTATATCTATTTTTTGTTGTATAAATCCCAAAACTCCAGTTACACTAGGATATTTCACAATTTTAATAATATTACAATAATATTCTTCACCCATAAAACCAGAAATTATTACTATATCATTTTCTTTTAGTAAAGGATAACTATACCATAATGAATTAATAGTATTATTATATTCACTTACAACATCATATGTTTCATTATTTTTATGTAAATTAGTTAATAAGTTATTTGTCCAAGTTGGATAATTTGTACTAAATAAACATTTTGTTGATTCAAATAACAAAGGTGATTTATATTCAATTATAGTAGTAATATTATCATCTAAAGAATTTGTAGAATTTGGTGTCCATTTATTTAATAAATTATTAATAGCATTTGTAAAATTTTGATAAGTATTATTATTATCATTTATAATACTATTATATCCTAAATCAGTAATTGCAGAAATTACTGTCCATATATTTTTAGCTTGGTTTAATTTAAAATAAAAATAAGCTATTTGTGGAATACTATTAAAATTTGTTATAGAAAATGATTTTATAGAATAAAACTCTATTGCACTAGGATTTTGAAGTAAATAACTATTTAAATAATTGGTTGCATAACTATTTAATAAACCAACTATAGTTTTATCCATATTAGTAACTTGTGATATATCTAAATTATCAAAATTATTTAATGAATAACTTTCATTTTTATCATAAACTATATTATTATAACTAAATGTTTTTTCATTTGGATAAGTTGATTGTACTACTACTTTAGTAACTAAATCTGGATCAGTTGCAAATAAATTATTTAACTCTGGTCTAATTACTACAGAATAGTTATAAACTTTATTAAATAAATAATCAAAAGTATTAGAACTTATAATATGTTTTATTTTTGTTACAATTGAACTACATATTTTAATTTCATTAATACTATTAAATCCATCCTCAAATAATATATTATTTTCACTAAACAATAAGTTTTGAGAATTATTATAACTAGTATTTAGATTTGTTAAATTTTGGTTAGTTGTAGTTAAGTTTTGATTAGTTGTAGTCAAGTTTTGGTTAGTTGTAGTTAAATTTGTTTGTAAACTATTAGTTGTTGAATTTATTGATTGTACAGCACTATTAATATATGTATTAACTTCACTTTGTGTAACAACATTTGAATAATTTATTATTCTTTTATTAGACATTATATACTATTATATCATATAATTTTTATTTTTATTTTTATTTTTATTTTTTTATTATATACTAATTATATATAAATATAATATGGCTACAAAAGGTAATAATAATAACTTATATAATTATAACCCATTTACTGGTATTATGCCTAATAATACTAATTTTTCTTGGATGTATTATAAATATACATTACCTATGTCTAATCAACCTATAATTCATGATATTTCCCTAGATTATAATAAATTATATTTAGATTCTAATAATAATACAGATATTTTTGTATTATATGCTGGAGGTGGTTCTGTAGGAGCAACTGGAAATGAAACTACACCTATTCCTAATCCTAGTACTGACTTTACATTATTAAGCTCATATTTTACAAATATTGGTATAACTAATCCTTCAACATATATATATAATGGGTATATTAATAGTGGTGGAGGTGGCGGTACAGGAGAAGTTAATATAACTAAAATTAAATATAATGATATTAGTGATAAAAAACTAATAATAAATATTGGTTCTACTACTGATACAACAATAGCATATATTCAATCAAGTAATGGTACTACCAAAACTATTAAAGCATATGGAAATTCAAATTCTGTAAATGGAATTAATGCAGGTAATAATGCTATTTATAATAAAAGTGATAGACTTAATAATACTAATTCAATTTCAGCATTTAATTCTACAACTAATACCTTATTTTGTGGTTCTGCATCCGGATATCCTGGACAGCAAGCTATTAAATATAGTCAAAGATCAAATGTAAATGATAATACTACTTATGATGAATTTATAGCATTTACAACAAATGGACAATCTGGATCACTAGCTATTTGTAATGATTTTAATACATTTAATTCAACAACAAATGCTCCATCTAGTTTACAAAATATATCATTAACTGATATTAATAATGGTTTAAATTATTTAGGAGCATATGATGTAACACAAGCATATGTTAACTTTTCTAACCAAGATTTACAAACAGATGGTACTGGTACTACAGCAGTTTTAACTGGAGGTAATGGTTCTACATATTTAAAACAAACAAATCAAATAACTGGTACATTAAATGGCACTACTTATACTGACTATATTGATTCTTTTGTAAAACAAGATGGACAAAATGGTCCACCAGGTTTTGTGATGATTTTCTATAAAACTATTCCATTAAAAAAAGTATTTTATACAAATATGTATCAAACTAATTATAATCCATTAAATAATCTTTTTCCAAAAAATAATTATAATTATTTTATGTATAGTAAAAATACTACAACTGACATAATTCATACAATTGTTAATGATAATATATCTAATAATTCTATTATTTCTGATAGTAATGGTAATAAAGTTGTAAATATTTTATATGTTGCTAATGGTGGAACAGGTGGAAAAAGTAAAACTTATTATGGTGGCGGTGGTGGTGGTGGTGGTGGTGAAGTATTATTAACTAGTTTAACAATAGACCAAATTACTAATAATACTATTACTTTAAATGCTGGTAGTTCAAAAGGTACTTCTATATCATATATTCCATTTAATCAAACTATACCAGTAACTATAACAGCAAAAGTAGGTATTAATGGTACAGATGCGATTGATAAAAATGGTATAAATGGTGCAAATGGAACTAGTTTATCTACATTTGTAAATATTAATACAAGTAATAGTTTTAACATTACAACAAGTTATGGTAGTGGTACTGGTGGTGGAGGGGTTGGTTATTCAAATGGAAATAGTGGTAATCAAGGTACAACTACAAGCAGTTATAGTGTTTGTGACGATTCTAGTAAAAAAACACCTAGATATATTAAAATAAATGATATAGGTGATGGTACAGGAAGTGTTAATGTAAGTAAAGGCGGAGGTGGAGGATCTGCTTATAAATCAGGAACATCTGGTGCTGATGGATTTGTATTAATTTATTACCTTGTTAAAGGTTCATTGTAAAAAAATAAAATAATAAATAAACTAACTTTTTTATTTATTATTTGGTATTAACTTTATTGTAAACTTGTTCTCTTAACTGTATATAATATTGATATCTATCTTTATTTAATTCGTTTTCAAATACTTTACAATTACCTCTTGCTATTTGTTCAACTTTCTTTTTGTTTACATTTGATTGTGGATTTGTTTGTATATTTTGTTAGTTAAATAAATAATTTACTTCCAAGTGATTTATAATAATAACCATTATATTTAATATCTTTATCTAATGTTTTAGCTAATGTTTTATCACTCATATTAAGTGACCTTATACAATCATATTTACAATTAAATTCTCTAATTAATTTATTATTTTCATCAAATTGTCCAACACCTTCTTTATATAATACAGGTTTTCCGTTATCATTTTCATAATTAGTTGTTAGTTCTTTATCACAATTATTATATAAACAATAATAAAATCCTTTGGTTAATGTATTATTTTTTACAGGATTATCTAATGCTGAACTTGATATATATCCATTTTCTAATGAAGCCGTTTTTCTATCTAAATATACATTTAAAATTTTAGTTTTATCACTATTTAACTTAGCAATATATCCTAAGTTTTGTAATTTTGTAACTTTGGTTGGTTCAATATTATGTATAATATTTGGGTCTAAATTGCGTTCAACTAACAACCATCTATAACCACAATATATAGTGTTTTCTTGAATTGATTTCATTATGCTTGGTCTTTTTATATTTTTATTTTCATTCATTGCCTCAGTTACTGTTTCATATACTTTAACTAATTGATTTGTTTCTGGATTTATTTTTTGTAGTCTTGGTCCAATTGTAGGTAATTGTTGATTAAATCCTGTGGTTGTTTTAGTTTGTTGTGTATTTAATTTTTCTAAAATTTCTTTGTTTTGTTTTTCTAAGTTATCTATCTTATTATTTAATGTATTAATTGTTTTTGTTAGTTCTTGAATTAAAATATTATTATTACTATCTTGTTTCATTTCTAACATAAGTTTTAAGTTTTGATTTTCTAACTCAAGTTTATAAGCACCATCATCATTAAAATACTTAATATTTTGATTTATAATATCTAATAGCATTTTATATGTTAAATTTTTACCAACTAAAAATAATTCTTGTTCTTTTTCGTGACTAACTAAGTCTGTAACTTTATTAGGTCTAATTTGATTATGCTCTTTTATAAATGTTTCAAAATCTTTACTTCTATTAACACTAAAACAATCTAATAATAAACACTCATCATATTTAGATTTATGTTCTTTATATCTATCTAAAACTCCTTTTCTACTTTCACCAATTTTAACAATATATTGTCCATTTTCTAGTGTTTTAATTTTAATAATATAAAATAATGAACCAGATGTAGCAAATTCTTTAAGTAATATTTGTTCTCTATCTAAAATTTGTTGTTGTTTTAACTTTGTTTCATATTCTTGTTTTACATTGTTTTCCACTTGTTGTATTTGTATTTGTTTTTTTTCTAGTTCTTTTTGTAAATCATAAACACCATTTAAACGTATTTCCTTAATAACCTCACAAACCCAATTTTGAAATTGTTCAGCAATTGCTTTTCTAGATCTAAATAAAATTTTATATAATCCTTTTTCAGTTAAAAAAGTAACTTGTTGCGTTCCACCTTGAGTTTCTATAGTATAAATAACTTTTTCTGTATTATCAAAATCATTAATAGATGAACGAATATTTCCCATTTCTAAAACAACACCAACATCACTAGCTCTAAATAAAGGTTCATTAATTGTTCCTTTAATAATAATTTCAGTATGTAAACTGTTTGTATTAAATGCCTTAACTATTTCCATAGGTTGTCTATATATATACAACACCCTTTTATATTTAAGTTCTTTTTATTATATATTATTTTTTTTAATATATTCTAATATAAATTTATGCTAATAAATTATAGTTATTTATGTATATTTACCTTATCATAATAGCTAATACAAAGGGTGTCCATACTATGGACACCCTTTTAAAATACTTAAATTATAGTTTATCCACAAGTTGACTAAGTATAAAATATAGTTAATTATATTAGCATAATAGATAAGACAAAGGGTGTAAGGATTGCTTACACCCTTTTAAAATACTTATTTTTATTAATAATATAATTTTTTTATATTATTAATTTTTATTTTTTTATAATTATTAGAGTAACACAAATAAATATATAATTTGTAACACATTGCGCTTAATTGGAATAAGCACTCTGTTTCCCATAAATTTCTAGATGGGGAGGACTGTATCTCAAGCCAGCTCTGGTTGATTAGACCATCATTGCTGACCCATATCCGTTCAGTCTCTGACACCCTACCATATCCTATCATAACGGATTTAGGTAGTAAGTATGCGGATTGCCCAATCTTTTTCATTATTACCATACCTGAGTTAATTACTCTCAGCCATCTATGTGTTTCCAGCATAGACTTGGTAGAAAAAGCTCTAAGGGGTTTCCCGAACAACAAGATATGTCGCAACATTTGTTTCCAAATGTTACTAGCAGTTAGCCTTGGGTAATATTTGCGACGGCATAAATGGTTTTCTATAGCAAGTGGTCGCTTTGCTATAGCATACTGCTTTTCGGCCCTGATTATTCGCTTGCGCAAATGGTTAAGGCCACCCATACCGCTCATAATTCTAAGAACGTTATAGTTGGTAGCATAGACACGTACCTTGGCAGTCTTGGTTCCTTCAACGGTGGCGTTGGAGAGAACAAGTTGGAGGGTAGCATTGTCAATGCGAGAGAAGTTGCATGTTCCACTGGGTTGATGTTCCTCAGGGCGGAGGGCAAAACTGTAAACGTTAATACCTTCATCAGGGTTACGGGTGTGGGCCTGGTAAGGCTGGACCCAAGAGAAGTAGGTACCTTCACGCTCAGAGAAGCGATCCTGACCGTTAAGCTGGAGCTTAGCAGTGACTACAGGGTTTTGGCCCCAGCAGTGCATGTCAAGAGAGGTCTCAGTGAGGACGAAAGTACCAGCATCAGAGACACTGGAGTTGTCAAGGTGAGAACCAGACTCCTGAAGAGCAGCAAGAATGGAGGCATCAATACCAGTAGGATTAAGGGGAGCTTGAACACCACCAAGGTTAGCCTCATTATAAGGATTATGAGGACCATTCCAGTATCCAGTAAAGTTGGTACTAATTTCAGCATCAAGAGCACCAGCATCCTGGAAAAGACCACGAGCATCGATGTAGGCACGAGAATCACGAGCAATGGCAGCGGGACCGCCAAAAGCATGGATAGCGTTGGGAAGAGCATCAATAGCATCGGTGTAGTTGAAGGGCTGGGCACCAAGAACCTTGAAAAGAAGAGCATCGCAAACTAAAGATGAGCAGTAGTCTACGTTCTGATCAGGCTGAACAACCCAGATGAGCTCCTTAACAGGGTGATTGAAGTTGAGCTTAATCTTGTTGGAAGAAGAACCAACAGACTCATCACCAGTAAACTGGAGCTGAGTAATTAAGTACTCATGGGGATTCTGGGCAAATCTACGTCTTTCATCAGTGTCAAGGAAGACATAGTCAACGTAGAGGGAAGCAGCAACAAGGGACTGGTTGTAGGCAATGGCAGCGGGAACAGGGCGGCCAGGAGCATACTGGTTGGAAGAAACAACGGAACCAGAACCTTGGGCACCAGTGTTGCAAGAAAGAGTGGTAACAGCCCAGAGGCACTCATCAATAGGACGAATGTCAAGGTTAATCTTAACTTCGTGATACTGGAGAGCAATAAGGGGAAGGGCTAAACCAGGGTTGGTACAGAACCAAAACTGGAGAGGGATGTAAAGGGTGGTTTCAGGGAGGGCGTTTCTAGGAGCGCAAACCTGACGGGGAGCAAGGGAGTCACAAGGGCCATCAACCTCAGCGAAAGAGGGGTCAGTGATGAAGGTAAGCTGGGTAGTGTTACCAATCATCTTGAAGTAGCCACGCTCTTGTTCAGAGGTCATAGTAAGCTGATTCCAAATGTGCATCCAGTCACCATATTGACGGTCAATGCGCTGGCCACCAATCTCAACTTCAACCTGAGCAATAAGCTGCTCACCGGGGAAGTCTAACCAACGGGCATAGACACCAGATCCAGCGCCAGTGGCGAAGGAGGCAATACCCATAAGCTGGTTAATCTCGGGGAGAGTAACCTGGAGATAGGTTCTGTAAGCGAGGTCACCATTTCTGGAGATAACGCATTGAACACGGCGACCGAAGTCAGCCTGGCCATTGAAAGTTTGCTCGATAGATTCGATAGCAAAGTTAGTGTAACGTCTGTAAGTAACCTTCCAAAAGGTAATCTGAGGATTACCAGTGAGGTATACATCTTGCCTTTAAATCCTATTCCTTTCGATAATAGGTCAGAGTACACCTTAAGAAATTTCAGGATTGCTTATGTCCATCATAAATTCCCGACTGCCGTCTACTCGTTGAACCTTTATCTATTATCTAGCTATTATTGATTTAAATATTTTATTGCTTGTTCTAATCGTTCTGTTAATGAAAATTCTTTATTAAAAAATGATTTATCTTTTAAAGTAGGATGATTAGATATTCTATATCCTTCTTTACCACTTTTATCAATATAATAACGGACATATTTTGGTAAATTATTATCTTCCTCACGTTTTCTAACACGTTTTGAATATATTTTACCAATATTTTTCCCTATCATACTTTGTCTTTTTAATTCTTTAGTTTCTTCACTTTGTCTACATAATTCAGAACCACCTGTTGTTAAATTATATCCATTTGGTGTTAGTGTGTTATACAATGAAATATAGTAAGTTTCTAATTGATTCATTTCTAAAATATTACATTCAGTTATTAATTCAACTTTAAAGTTTTCTTCACCATATTTTACAATAGCATTATTAAGAAGTCTACAATAATTCTTTGTTTTTGAATCACGTATATGTTCTTTCCAACGACTAATATAACCCCATTTTTTTCCACTAGATAAATATTTAACACATTGTCCTATATATTTTTTTCCAGAAGGACTTGTTAAGCAATAAATTTCTCCTATTGAGAACATACTTTAATATATCAATAATATTTATATTGTTTTTTTTTGTAATAATAGATACTTGGCTGCGGATTATCCAATCTTTAACGTTTTTACTATGCCACTAGACATTACCTAGTGGTATTATATATGTCACCATATATAAGAAGTAGTTAAAGCTCTAAGGAAGTCCCCGCAATTTGACAATCTTGCGAATTTACACTTATATCGTGTAAAGATGTTTCATTATTTTCACTAGCGAGTTATATATTTGTTTTACAACGTTACTAAATAAAACAAATCTTATATTTACACTGTTAGCCCAATATGGTGATATAAGAACCATAATGGCAGCTCACTGTTGGCGCCCAAGCTGTTAAGCGCCGTAAGCTACGAGTTGCATAAGTCCGCCTCCCATTTTTATATATTCCCTAAAGATAAAAATTTTTTGAAATTTAATTTATTTAAATTAATTCAAATAAATTAAATAACTACATATTTTACAAAAATAATTTATTAATATCAAAATTGTCTTTCATAAATGTAGAAATATAGTCATCTTGAAATATTTCTTTTTTATTTTCGTGAGGCTTAGAAAAAATATAATTACCATTGCGTTTTTTAACTACCCATCCATCATCTAAAGCATTATATACAAATGCCATTTTTTGAAACATTTTTAAATTCATTTGTTTACTAATATTGTTTCCTTCATTATCAGCAATTTGAATAATTATATTCATTTTATATTATTTTTAATATTAATAACGAAACAATCTTTATGATTTAAACTAACAAATAATATATTTATGTAAATAATGAATTAAAAACATTTTCTAAAATTAATTTATTACAAATTATGCCAAGTTTTAAGCCCAAAACTAACAAAAAAATAAAGGTTAGTAAAAGAAATGCTACTACTTTAGATGGCAAACATAATGAATTTTTAACCGAATTTGTTAATGATGAATATGAACAAATTCCTAAATTAAAACAAGAAAAACACACTTTGAAGTTAAAGTTAGAAGCCGAAAAAAATATTGATATTAGAATGGAATTAAGTGATCGTATTAATGAAATTAATCAAACTATTAAAGAGCTTAAAGAAAAAAAGAACAACTATTTTTTAGATAATGCTAAATATGTTTTTGAATATTTTGAAAATAAAAAAAATATCTCTGACTCAACTAACAATACCAATACTAACATTTCTAGTAAAAGCCAATTAGTTAATCAATTCTTTAAAATTAAACAAGATAATACTGACATAAATAATACCGATAGCAAAAATAAAAATATTGTGCAAAAATATCTATCTAATATTGATGAATCTTTTTTAGACATGAATTCATTTGTTTATCCTACTGATATTTGTCAACATTGTTTTAAAGGCGAGCTTATTCCATTAGATGATGAGGGTGTTCTTATATGCTCAATGTGTTCTATTAATGTACCTTATTTGATTGAAAATGAAAAACCTAGCTATAAAGAACCACCAAAAGAAGTTTGTTTTTATGCTTATAAAAGAATTAATCATTTAAAAGAAATTATTGCTCAATTTCAAGGCAAAGAAACAACTCAAATACCAGATGATGTTATTGAACAAATTAAACAACAAATTAAAAAGGAACGTATTTTATTGGAACAATTAAACTATTACAAAACAAAAGAAATTTTAAAGAAATTAGGATTTAATAAATATTATGAACACATCGCATTTATTAAAAATAAATTAGGAATTAAACCACCTGTTATGTCACCTGAATTAGAAGAACAATTATGTAATCTTTTTATGGAAATTCAAGTGCCATATAATAAACATTGTCCTGATTATCGTGTAAATTTTTTAAATTATTATTTTGTTTTATATAAGTTACTTGAGTTACTTGGCGAACTACATTATTTACCTGATATTCCTATGTTAAAAGATAGAGAAAAGTTAATTGAACAAGATGAAATTTGGAAAAAAATTTGTGAGGAATTAGACTGGGAATTTATTCCGACAATTTAAAAGTTGGTTCTATAATATTTGTTGATGTCATTCTCCAATTAGAAGCCGGTGAAGCAGGTTGTCCACCATAAAAACGTCTTCTTTTAGTAACTCTCTTTTTAGATTTTTTACCTTTTCTTGTAGATTTTTTACCTTTTCTTCTAGATTTTCTTTTACCACCACCATTTGGTAAAGCACCATATACTTCTATATTATCATTAAAAATATTATCATCTTTAATTGATTCACCATATGTATCTGCTGATTCAGTTATAGTTGACGAAGATGTGTCTTCAATAAAACCAATATTTAATTCACTATTATCAGTAGAAGATGTTGTTTCTATATCAGTTGTATCATATGTATCATTACCACCTTTTTTATTTAATCTTTTTCCCATTTGTTTATATATTATATTTAGAAATTAACTTAAATATAGTGTATTATTAATTTCTTTTTGATAAGCTTCATATAAACAATCATATATTTCTTTTGCTAATATTTTATTAGCTTCATTTAATTTAATACATTTATCAGGATGAATAAAAGTCATTGCTTTATTATATATTTTTTTTATTTGTTTTATATCTAACAAATTACTAAATTCAACTGGTTCCCATTTTATATTTATTAAAATTAATACATTTTGTAATGTTAATAATAATTTACGTATATTTGTTTCTTTTTTCCAAATTGATATATCTATTTTATTTATATTATTATGTAAACTATTAATATTATCAAAAGTATTTAAATTAATAGTTTCAAAATATATTAAATTTTCTTCTTTAATAGTATTTTGTGTATTACAAAAATCTAATAAACTTTCATAATCAGACATTTTATTTATATTATAATAGTTAATATACTTTTATAATATAGTTATTAATTTAATATATTCAATTTTTTTATTTTATTATTTATGCTTTAAAATCCCCCTGGGAATCTAACAAGGTTGGCTCCAATACCAAAGCCAGCTCCTGCGCGAGTGCTAACAGCAATAGCAGGAACATATGTATCTAAAATGCTAAAAGTAGCAGCAGCAGTTAAAGCAAGAAGGGCAATTTCTTCAAGTTTTAAAGAAGCCTTAGGAATAGCATAGGCAGCAATTGCAACCATTAAACCTTCAATTAAGTATTTAACAATGCGCTTAACAATTTCAGTAACATCGAACATTCCGTTGAACATTTATATTATTTATTTAGAAAAAAGAATTATTTTATTTATTAATATTTTATTAATATTTTATTAATATTTTATTAATAAATAAAATAAATAATTAATGCGATAAATAACTTAAAACTAAATGTTTAAAAGTATATATATTAAGTACAAATGGGAAAAACTTCTAAATCTAATGATGCTAAAAAACTAGCTTTTGAACGTAAATTAAATGCTGATGGTAAACCTAATCCTAAATATGTTGATATTCTTGAAGTAGATAAGCCTATTTCTGGACAGAATTTTGGTTGCTTTTCTTTTATTACACCCACTAAAATTTTAAAACAAAAGGAAATGTTCTTTTTTGAAGAATTCCTAAAGAAGTGGGAAATGAATAAGTCTATGGAAAAGTTCTCTCAGTTCCTTAATTTCATTTCATATAAATATAAAATTAACTTTGAGGATTTAACTAAGGACTTTGAAGGCTTTGTTAAGGAAGAAAGAGAAGCTATTATTGCATCTTCAATTGAAGACGACTATAAAACTTTTATTGACCAAAATGAAAGTGAACTTGAAAAACAATTTAATACTGCCCATAATTTTCAAACCTCAGTCTGTGGATTCAAAGCTCGCGGCAATTTTGATACACAAGAAGAAGCCGAACTTCGTGCTAAAATGTTGCGTGAAGTTGATCCTAATTTTGATATCTTTGTTGGTCCTATTGGCTCATGGCTTCCTTGGGATCCTGAAGGATATAAGACTGGGCGCATTGAATATATGGAAGAGGAACTTAATCAGTTGGCTCATGAGAAATCTAAAAATGAAAGTCTTGCTAAAGCTGCCTTTGATCAAAGAGTTAAGGATACTAAGCAAAAGGCTATTGATGAGAATATGCGCAAGGCTGAATCATCTGGTAATGTTTTAACTCAAACTATTGATGAAAAAGGGAACCTTATTGGTATTAATAATGCTAATACTCAGGAAGCTAAGCTTGCTGGTCAGGAGTCTATTTCTGTTGCTGATATTCGTAGTGAGCTTTTTGAAGGTGACAATATTGTAACCGGTAAGACTGATTATGGACGCAGTGAACTAATTAGTGGACCTTTTGCTATTAAAAAGGTTGATGATAAAGATGATTTAAATAAGGTAGATTAAGTTATTTGCTTTAGCAAATATATCGTTAGAATGGATATAAAATAATATTTTTTATTAATATGTGTAATAATATATATATTTACATATTAATTTTAATAATAATAGCTATAATAGTAAGCTTAGGATATTATTTATATAAAAATTTAATGTCTTATAATACTTTAATTCATAATACTATAAATGAATTTAATAAAAAAGATACTACAAATAATGATAGTAATAATAATACTAATAATAATAATATTACTAATAATAATAATAATAAAGATAATAATAAAGATAATAATGATGAAAAATTTAAATACTTATATGAACCAGTAGAATATTATAAGTCACAAAAAGGTAAAAATATGAGAAACCACATTGCTAATTTTATTGGTAAATATTTTAATGTTAACCAAGAATTAATAGATGAGGCAACACATTATGCAAATGAATTACATAATTCTAGTTTAATAATAGATGACATTCAAGATGGTTCATTAAAAAGAAGAGAAATGGATTGTGCGCATATTCTTTATGGAATGCCTGTTAGTTTGTCTTCTGCTTATTTAAATATTTTTAAAATATTATCTAACAAAGCTAATACTAACAGTTCTTTAATTAATATTGATAATTTTAAAGAATTAGATGAATACCGTAATTTAACTAATGAACAAATAAAACAACTTGTTAGTTATAAAGGTTTACAAATAGCTTTAAAAAATGCTTATTTAGCACATCTTGGTCAAGCATTAGATATTTATTGGGCTAATAAAAAAATTATTCCTAGTGAAGAAGAATATTATTTTATGATAAATGCTAAGACTGGATTAGGCTTTACAAGTTGTTTAGATTTGTTTTATAATCTAACAACTAACATATCTAAAGATGATTATAAAAAATTTAATAATGTGCTAACAAAGTTTAGCCAGTTTTTTCAAATACGTGATGATTATATAAATATAACAGATCCAGATTTTTGGGCTAAAAAAGGTTTTTGTGAAGATTTTGATGAAAAGAAATATAGTTATCTTATAATTAAATATAATAATAATTTGTTAGTTAGCAAAGAAGATAAAGAAGATTTTTTTAATTTGTTTTATAAGAATAAACTAACAAATTTAGAAAAGTCCGCTTTAATTAAAAAACTGGAATTAGCTAGCATATTTAATGAAACATTTGATTTGTTAGTTAAACTAAAAGAAGAAATTAATAATACTGTTAATTTAGACTTTATCTTTGATATGTTACCTATTAATAAGTTTGATATAGAATGTATTAAAGATTTTTGTTAGTATAAAGATGATGTCAGTAATAATGACGCCATTATTTATGATGTATATTTATTTATATACATCATATTTGTATTTACATTTATCTAGGTTACCATTTTGTCTTTTTAACGGCAATTTTAGGTCCTTGTCCACGTTTCTTTACATTATTTGGATCATATTGTTCTTCTTCATCATCTGACCCTACCTTACTAGATAGTTCCCAAAACTCCTTAGAGCCAAGACGGAAGTCGTTGTGTGGATCGGCTTTATACCAAAATACCTGATCTTGTAACTTATTTGACTTAGCATTGTTGTTTATTACCAAGCATTCATAGTTTTCTGTACATTGATCCATTACCTGACAAAAGCTTTCTAATGTTGGAAACATACCAGCATAATTTTCATATATACGCTTTCTATTTGCTATATATGGTTCTCTTAAAATGAATACATAATCAATGTTAGTTCTTAGGGTTGGTGGCACACCTAAAGGGTATTGCATTGTAATGACTAACATGACCTTCCAGTGACGTCCATTCATAAAGAGTAAACGCATTAACTTATCGCGAGACCAAGTCGCGTCATAAAGACAGTCATCTAAAATAACAAAAGTGCGTGGATCTATTGTACAGCGTTTATATTTTTCCATTTCTGCCTTAATTTGTTTTAATACATTACGCTGTCGTTTTAATACATTTTCAATAATAGCAGTATTATATTCATTATGAATAAAAAGTTTTGGAACTAATTTACCATAAAAACCGTTACCTTCTTCTGTGCCAGAAATAACAGTACCAATAGGAATATCTTGATGATAAAATAGTAAGTCACGAACTAAGAAAGATTTACCAGTATCACGACGCCCAATTAAAACAACAACAGGACCTTTAGATTCATTTGGTTTAAAACTAATACTTTTCATATCAAACCTTTTTAATTCTAAATTCATTTAGTAATTTATAATATAAACTAACAAAATACTAAATTAACTAAAAATATAACGCAATTTAAACAAATTCTTATTTGTTAGTTATTTCAATTTCATCATTATCTATATTTTTATCTATATTATTTTCATCATAATATACTAAATCACGAACTAAGAAAGATATACCAGTAACACGACGACCAATTAATGTAACAACATAATCCTTAGATTCATTTGACTTAAAACTAATACTTTTCATATCAAATTTTTTTATTTCTAAACTCATTTTATAATTATAAACTAACAATATACTAAATATTTAAATATTTAAACGCAAATCTAACAAATAATAATTTGTTAGTTTATTTAGGAAAAATAATTATAAAAAATTAAAATTTATAAAATATTAGTTAAAATTTAATATTATTAATATATTATTTTGCTAATGATGACAGAACCACTTGTAAACTATCAAAAGCGCAAGAATACCAACTTATTTTCTAAGTTTAGCACTAATGAAAAATTTAACTTAACAAATTGTCAAAACTATGTTCCAATTTATACTAAATTTTTCTCACTAACTAACAGTAACTTTAATTCTATTAACTTAAATCATAGTTGGTATATTACTGATATTAAAAATTCTAAAAATACTGATTATAATGATAATATTTATGATTGTAAAGTAAAACATATAAACGATGAATCGCAAATAGTTAGTCAAAAGATGTTTGTTAAACAAGCACCATTATTAGATCCTTTTAAATATTTTGTAGGCAAATATGATTATAATGATCCAAGTTTATTTAATTTACCAACATTTGATAATACTGTAAAAGTTCATAGTAAAATTAATAGTTACAATAATACAGCATATATTGATAGTATGTTTTCATATTTATCAAGTATGTTACTAAATAAATACAAATTTATTAATGGATTAGACTTTTATGGTTCTTTTTTAGGTATTAAAAATAATTATAAAATTAATATTGCTGATGACCTAGATTATTTAATTTATTCAGAGTTTTTTATAAAAAATAAAAATAAATTATTTGAAGTGGAAGATTATTCACATTTATATAGTGATCCAGTTGATGAAGAACCAATTATTAAAAAGCCTATTATAATACATAATTCATCAAATAAATCAAATATTTCTATTAAATCAATTGATAATAATATTTTTGAAGATATATTTGTTGATAATGTTATTGATTTAAAAGAAATGAAAGATTTATCAATTGATTTAGTTGATATAACAAATAACAATACAGACTTAGCTTCTTTGTCAAATAAATCATCTAAAACTCTTAAAAGTGGTTCATCATGTTCTTCAAGAACATCTCATACAAATTCTTCTTTAAATGAAATAAATAATGATAATGATGATAATGATGATAATAATGATGATAATGATAATGATAATAATGATAATAATGATAATAATGATGATAATGATAATAACGATAATGATACTGAATGGGAATCACTTGACAGTATTTCTAGTTATGAAGAAGAGGAAAAAATATATGCTACACTTAAACAATTTCCCATTCAAGTAATTTGTTTAGAACATTGTGAAAATACTTTTGACAATTTAATATTAGAGAATGAACTAACACACGATGAATGGTTTTCAGCACTTATGCAAGTAATTATGACACTTATTACTTATCAAAAATGTTTTTCTTTTACACATAATGATCTTCATACTAATAATATAATGTATAATGAAACTAGTTTAAAACATATTTATTATTTGTATAATAAAAAGTATTATAAAGTACCTACGTTTGGAAGATTATTTAAAATTATAGATTTTGGTAGAGCAATTTATAAGTTAGATAATAAATTATTTTGTAGTGATAGTTTTCAGTCAGGAGGTGATGCATCTGGACAATATAATACAGAACCATATTTTAATGATAAAAAACCACGTTTAGAACCAAATCCAAGTTTTGATTTATGTCGCCTAGCTTGTTCTATTTTTGATTTTGTAATTGAAGATGTAAGTGAAATAAAAGATGTTAACACATTAGAACCAATTCAAAAACTTATTTTAGATTGGTGTATTGATGATAATGGAATTAATGTATTATATAAAATAAATGGACAAGAACGTTATCCTGATTTTAAATTATATAAAATGATCGCAAGATGCGTTCATAATCATACTCCTCAAGCACAATTAAATAGACCTGAATTTGCATCTTTTATAATTGATAAAAAGAAGTTACCAAAAGATGCTTTTATAATTAATATTGATTCATTGCCTATTTTTATTTAGTTTTAATATTTGTTAGTTATATTATATAGTTTTTATATAAAAATTATATAATTAAAAATCAGGATCACTAGTAAAAGCCCCAGGAACAACTGCTTGTTTTACTGTTTCATTAATAATTGGATCTATTTGTTGAATAATAAAGTGTCCAGCAACAACACTAAAATAAACTAACAAGGCATCTCTAACTAGTAATTTTAGTGGTTTACTTTCTTTATCAACCATACGCATTTCTAAAAATTTAGCTAATAAAAATATAAATGCTATAATACCAGCAATTAAAAATATATTGTCCATTACAATATATTTTTACAAATTTAAATCATCTTTAAACGCATAATTTACCTAAATATAATTAATGTAAAATTTCAATATCTGTTAGTAAATCATCAATATTTAAGTTAATATCTGGTGGATTAATGTCATGTACATCTAAACTAGATAATGAAACATCTTGATCCATAATATTTAATTTAATATTATCATTGTCACTATCATCTTCTTCTTCTAATTTACGCTGAGCATTTCTTAAATTACTTATTTCTTCTAAACGTTCAATTGTTTTTGGTGCTTCAATCATTTCTTCTTTACCCTTAATATCTCTTACCATATCAATATCATTAAATTTAATACTATTACTATTATTACTAATATTATTACTACTACTACTATTATTAATGATTGGTATTTGACCTTCAACAATATGTTGTGATTCGCCATTTGGTTTAGCTTCTTCATTTTCAATAATTTGTTCTTTAATTTCTTCAACAACATCTTCTTCAACTGTTTCATCCATATATGCTTTCAAAATAGATTCAATTGGAATATTTTCTCTAATTGTATTTAAAATACATTCTTGAACAATTACTTCTAATTCTCTATTATGTTTTTGCATTTGAAGAGGAGGAATACCTAATTCAAACAAATAAACATTTTTATATACTTTTCTAGCAACACCAATATAAGCCTTATGAATAAAATCATCTAACTTAGGAATATTAATATCGATTTTCTTTTGTTTATTACCAACTCGCATTGCTGATAATAGTTTTAATTGAATTATATGGATACATGTAACCAATTCTTCTA